>Ga0207676_10000028_pt1 | contig 237195 bp, 184 predicted proteins | sample KBSSwiS72_FD_184307 | JGI IMG/M metagenome (GOLD analysis project Ga0207676, IMG submission 184307) | Switchgrass rhizosphere microbial communities from Kellogg Biological Station, Michigan, USA - KBS Switchgrass S7-2 (SPAdes) (version 2) | ecosystem: Host-associated > Plants > Roots >...
CGGCGACGATCCTTCTCGGGGCCGAGGCGCTGGAAAGGATCGTCGCCGAGAAGCCCGACATCGTCCTGCTCGACTGGCTGATGCCGCTGATGGACGGCGGCGAATTGCTCGACCGCATCGGCGGAAACGGCGGCGCGATTCCGGTCATCGTCATCAGCGGCCAGCCCGCTCCGCAACAGCCCGATCCGCGCATTCAGGCCTGGCTGACCAAGCCGGTCACGGTCGAAGAGCTCGTGCACGAGATCGAGCACGACTCTTAAGCCTGCTAGAATCGTCGCCACATGGCGAGGATCTTCTTCGTCGGACTCGACGGGACGGAGAAAAGCTACCGGTTGCAGACACACCGCCCGTTTACGGTCGGACGTGATCCCGGAAACGACATCATCCTGCGCGATCCGAAGGTCTCCCGGCATCACGCCGAGATCGTGTTCGAGCGCGGATTCTTCGTCCTCCACGATCTGGCCAGCGCCAACGGCACGTACATCAACGGCAAGCGGATCCGCGTCGCGCCGCTGACGCACGGCGCGAAGCTGCGCATGGGCAACAGCTACGGACGCTTCTCCGAGGAGCTGCCGACCGAGGCCGATGCACCGCCGGTGCAGGAACCGCTGGAGACGCCGATCCCGCAGCAGCCGACGATCGCCGTCGATTCGGGCGAGATCGACGTCGACGTGGACGCCGACGAAGCGCCCACCGACGAGAACTCGCGCATCAGCATGGAGACGCTGCCGCACGAGAAGCTCAACGAGGACGAGCTAAAAAAAAAATTGGAGTAGGTCCCTCGACTCCGCTCGGGATGACGGCTCCAAGCCCCTCTGACGAGCCTCCCACCGAACCGATCACCGCGAAGGAGCCCGACCGCCCAAAAGTCGTGGCTGACGCGGAAGCGCGGCGGACTCCGTTCTCCGCCACGCGCTTCCGGTTCATGACCGGCCTGCCGGCCGGCGAGACGGCGCGCATCCGCGATGAGCAGGGACAGGCGGCGCTGAGCTACCGCAGCTTCGCCAGCATCGTCGGGATCGTGGCGGCACTGACCGCAGCAATCGTGCTGATCGCCGGCTTCGCCGCGACGGCATTCCTCTTCGCCGAACATCGCGCCGGCGCCGCGCTGGTGGCGATGCTGCTGTCGATTGCGTTCGCACTGCTGATCGCGATGCTGGTGCCGCCGACGAGCGTCACGCTCTACGACGGCCAGTCGCCCGCGCTCACGATCGCGCAGGACTCGCGTGCGAGCTTCCCCGTGATCTCGTTCACGATCGTCACACCCGACGGCATCCGCCTGGCGCGCATCCGCCGCTCGTTTCTCTCGCGACTGGGCCGCAACCGCTGGCAGATCCTCGACGCGGGCGGGCGGTGGCTGGGCGAGGCGGTGGAGGAGTCGTTCAGCCGCGCCTGGATCCGCAAGTTCGCCGCGAAGTTCAATCGGCGTTATGACGCGGATATCCAGTTGATCATCGGCGGAACCGCAGCCGGCACGATTCTTCGCAGAGAGATCGGGCACGGCGAAGTCGACGTACTCGAACTGCCCGAGAATTCGCCGATCGACCGCCGCGTGGCTGTAGCACTCGCGATGCTGGTGCTGGGCAGCGAACCGTAGAGACGACCGGGAGCGCCTCCGGCGGGCGGGCGCGGCCCGCAGCGTTAGTCTTTAGGGCTTGGCCAACAGACGCTGCGGGCCGCGCCCGCCCGCCGGAGGCGCTCCCGTCACCTCATGGTTTCGATCCCAACACCAGTGTAGAAGTGCTTCAGTATCCGGTCGTACGTCCAGCCTCGAAACGCCATTCCATACGCTCCCACCTGGCACATGCCGACGCCGTGGCCCCAGCCTTTGCCGAAGAACGTGTAGCGATCCGCGCCGTTCGGGTCCTTCGTCTTCTCGATCACGAACAGGTTGTCCGGGACATTGAGCGACCAGCGGATCGGGAGGCCTTTGAGATCGATCACGCGGCCTCCTTCGGCGATCACCTGCAATTCCGCGATCCGTTGCGAGGCATCGATCGTGATCGGCTTCAGGTCGACAAGTTGTTCGATCGGCTGGCGTTTGTTGATCGACGTCACCAGCTCATCGGCGGTATAGCTGCGCGTCCAGTTCGCGAAGGACGACGTGCGGTCGAACGATGCGCCGTCGTAGTTCGCCTGCACGATCACCGCGACGGGGCCACGCGCGCCGCGTTGCACGAACGCGCGATCGCCGATCATCACCGGGACGTTGGCGTACTCCTGGTAGCGATCGCCGAGGCGGCGGAAGATCGGGATGTTCGGCGGGAGATTGATGTTCGTCAGCTTTCCGTCCGCCTTCAGCACGATCGTGCGGTTGTTCACCGCCTGGATCTTGCCCGTCACCTCGCCCAGCGCCTCGTGCTTGCGCAGCCACGAGCCGAGGAGGGCGTAGAGCTCCTCGCGCGGCATCGCGGCGTTGAGGTCCGCGCGGTCGATGTGCTGCGTCGGCATCAGACCGTACTTGATCAGGAACGCCGCGGCCGCGTAGGCCGCCTGCTCCGGATCGTTCGATTGCGTGAAGAAGTACTTCCGATCCTCGGGCATCGTGAGCACACGTCCGTACTGCTCGACCGCGAGGTAGCGCAGCACGTCGCCGCGCCGCGAGGATGCGGGATGAGTCGATGGTGCAGCGCCTCCGATGATGCGCAGAGCCGCGGTCACCGCCGCTTCCACATCGCGCGCCGCCCAACTGCTCGAATCGGCGAGACCGGCCATCGTCGCGAAGACGCGCGCGTTCACCTGCGGCTCGGTGAGGATCGCGCTGTCGGCGCGGCCGGCGATCGACGTCATCTCCAGTTCCACGCAGCGCACGCGCTTCAGGTACGCCTCATTGCGATACGGGAACATCGTCGCCACGTCGCTCGTCTCGCCGCCGCAGGTCGCGGTGTAGAGCGCGTCGATCGGCTTGCCTTCGAACGTGATGATCTGACCCGCCGTCTCCTTCACCGCCTGCGTCGAGAGCTTGTCCTCGCCCGAAAATCCGAGATAGGCCTGACATGCGGGACCGGGACAGATGTCGTAGCCCTCGTTCGCGAACTGCCCCATGTTGCGCGCCGCGTACGTCCGCGCGGCGACCGCCTGGGCCTTCAGCGCCTCGAGCTCGTCGAAGACCTTCGGCCCCATCTCCGCCGGCACGACACCCGCGAGGTAGTCCTCGAGATTCAGCTCGTTGATGACGTTCAGTTGGCCGCGATTGTTGATGAAGACGCGCGCCGACGTGCGGTACGGCTTGTCCCCGATCGCGATCGTCTCCGCGGTGATCGGCACGATCAGCAGCGACTGTCCGTCGATCGTGTACTGATCGCCTTCGTCGTCGACGATCTGCAGCTTCTTCTCGAACGCGGTGTCGGTCGGACGGCGCACGACCATCATGTCCTTGCCGTAGCCGCGCTTCTCGAGGTCCTCGCGCAGCGGCGCAGCCGCGCGCGTGTCGGGGAAGTCGCCGACGACGATGCGGTAGATCCCGCCGTTCGACGCGGTCGGATCGAACACCGCATCGACGCGCTGGCCGGTCTCCGTGCGGATCTTCTCCATGAACGCGTCGCTGCTCGGCTTGTCGATGATCGCCGCGACCTGCACGCCGTAGCGCACCGCGCTGTTGGTCAGCGGCGCGGCGATCGAGAAGCCGCGCTTGAGCGTCGATGCGCCGTGATCGCTGACGACGTAGTACCCGCCGTCGATGCGCGGGAACGCGACGCTGTTCTGATCGCTGAGGAGGCCGACGCGAATGCGCGGCTCCGCGATCGGTTTCGCGGCGCTGGTCGGCAGCATGCGATTGGGCGAGATGTACGGATCGGTGGGGCACGGCGGCCCGCACGGATCATTCACGTGCGGCGGCGCCGACGACGTACAAGCGGCAAGCAGAAAGACGACGACGGAAATGCGTTTCATATCGAGGCGCCAGTGTGCAAAAAGAAAACCCCCGCGGCGGAATGCCGCGGGGGTTGGTCAGTAATGCGGAAGAAAACGACTACGGGATGATCAGGCGGATGACGACGCGGCGGTTGCGCAGGCGGCCTTCCGCCGTGCTGTTATCGGCAACCGGCTCGCGGGCGTCGCGGCCTTCGACCGTGATGCGGGTCGGATCGATGCCGTGGCGCGTGACGAGGTAGTCACGCACGGCCTCGGCCCTGCGGCGATCGAGATCGGCATTCGGTCCCGTGGCCTCGCGGTCGTCGGTGAAGCCGATGACCACCGCCGTCGAGCTCGGCTCCTGCTTCATGCGGAGCGCGACGTCGTCGAGGATCGCCTTGGCGATATTGGTAAGACGGGCCGAGCCCGGCTCGAAGTGGATCTCATCCGTACGCAGCTCCTGCGGCTGGTGCGGCGGGGTCACCGGAGGCGCCTCAGGCGGCGGAACCGGAGCCGGGGTGGGCGGAGGCGGCGGGGGCGGCGGAACCGGCGTCGGTGCCGGAGGTGCCGGGGCCACCATCGCCAGGTGCATCGGCGCGTAGGTGATGCCCACGAGGCCGCCGAGCGCGCAGTCGTCGAGCTCGGTGAAGCGGCACTCGTCGTTGTCGTACGAGAACTTCGCCACGTTCCAGCGGACGCCGGCGTTGAGAGCCCAGCCGCTGTCGCCGAACCAGTGACGGAGACCGGTGACGAGGTTGATCGGCGACTTCGGCTTCACGTCGCCGCCGTTGTAGAAGACCGTGTTGACCTCGCTGATCCAGTTGGTGGTGCGCCACCAACTGATCGGGATATTGAGGCCGCCGTCGAGACGGATCTCGTTCGGCAGGTCGACATCAACGCCAAGGTTGCTGTTGTCGGAATCGCGCTTGCCGACGATCGCATACGTCGCGGCGAGCGTGCCGATGCCGCGCGTGAAGTGCAGACCGAGGCCGTAGTTCGCGTTGCCGCTCGAAATGCCACTGTTCTCATCACCAGTGGGCAGATCGATGAAGCCCGACAGGGCGACTCGCGTCGGGGTTCCCGACGTCAGGCCGAGCTTCGTGGCGAGGTGCACATCGCCCGCGCCGCTGTCGCTGAACCGGCCCTGATAGAGCCAGCCGTTGATGAAGCCCGCACGATCGTTGCCGTGGTTCTGCAGGCGATCGTAGGGGACCATGGCCGACACTTCCCAGCGGTCGGTCAGACCGTATCCGACCGATGCGCTGGCCCGATACAGGTCATAGCCCAGATCCTTGTACTTGCGCGCCGTGAGCGGCGCGAAGTCGCGGGCGGGTGCCGCGAGAAGATCGAAGTCCTGGAACCAGATCCCGAACGACAGATCGCCACGGTGAAGCGTGTCGCCGGTGACCGTGGTGAAGAGACCCGTCTGTCCTCCCCAGGTGGGAGCGGCGAGATTGATCTGATCCTCGCGGGTCATTGTGGCCGTGGCACCGGTCTGGGCGAACGCCGCAGAGGTCACGACCAGGAAACACATAAGGGGCAGAAGCAGCCGACGTAGACGCAGCAAAATCACACCTCCTAAAAACAAGTGAGCACGAAGATCTGTCGCAGCTATTCGCCGCCTACAAAACGTGTGCCAGAAAGCTCGGCTGTTGAATCCCTAACCATTTCAACTCGTTGACTTTACCATAGCTTGAGCCTTGCATACGCAACTGGCCAGGAGTCGAACTGATGCGCTTGCGAACCTGTATTGCCCTCGTTTTCGCGTTTCTCGCAGCCCTCTCCGGCATTGCCCAAACCCCTGAACCGCCGCCGCAAACGCCGACGGATCAGGGCACGACCACACCTCCGCCCACCCTCTCCGGCACCGCCGCCGGCGCCTACGACCGGCGCGACTCCCTGCCGTACGTCAACGTCTATCTCCCCGAGGGTCAGGCGTCGATCCGGCTGCGGAAACTGATCAAAAATGTGCTGTTCGAGAGTCAGATCGACTATCGCTTCGTCAACGGCGACATCTCCACCTTCCTCCGCTACAAGTACTACGCACGCAACTTCACTTACCGCCTCGGCGTCTTCGATTCGATCGGCTTCCCCGACATCGGCTCGTCGAGCAAACAGGAGTTCGAGCGCGTGCGCGGCGGCCTGCTGCTCTTCGAAGTGCCGCGCGACTACAACAATCGCTACTACTGGCTGATCCAGGACGATCGCCTCACCTTCGGCGACGTCACCAAGGCCGACAACCGCAAGAACAACATCTACACAAAGATCGGCTATCAGTACGGCACGCAGTTCGACGAGCGGCTGAACGCGATCGTCGGTGAAACGCGCGGCCGGATCGTCCCCGTCCTCACCGCGTTCCGGGAGCTCGGCCCGCAGAAGACCGGCCTCGCCGCCGCGATCACCGAGTCGGCAAAAGTTGCCACGGGCGACTATCACTACACCAAAGTCGAGGGAGAAGCGCTTCGCCGCTTCGACATGACGCCGACGTCGTTCCTCGTCTCACGCCTGCACGCGGGCATCTTCCTCAATCGCGGCGACGCCGAGGGTGTCACTGCGGATACACCGCTGGTCGAGCGCTACCTGATCCCCCAGTACGAGTTGTTCAAGCTCGGAGGGCGCGAGGCGCTGAAGAGCCTCTCCGACAAGATCGAGACCGAAGGGACGCACGAAGTGCATCTCACCAACGAGTACTTCGTCCCGATCTTCCGCAACCGCGACTTCCGCACCTGGGCCCTGCACTGGAACACGCTGTACGGTATCGGCTATCTCGGCGCCGGCACGGTGGGCTTCGAGTACAACTCGCTGGCGAAGAAAAACAACGTCGCCGTCGACGCCGGCATCGGCACGGAGGCCAGCATCGGAATCCGCGACTTCGACGTCCTGATCAGCGTCGTCTACGCACGGGGCATCCACGGGGTGGATGAGTTGAAGGGGAGTAAGGTGAGGTTTTCGATCAGGACGGTGCGGTAGCGATCGAGCAGTTGAGCGTTTGAGCTGTTGAGCTGAACCGCTGAATGGCTCAACAGCTCAACAGCTCTGAAATCAGTGACTCAGCTCCGACTGCACTCCCCTCACCCCATCAATATTCTTCAGCAGCTCGACAGCAACCTGCTTCTGAAGCTCGGAGTGGACGGTGCCGGCGACGCGGACGACGCCGTGGCGGCTGTCGATCTGCAGCTTGCAGCCGTCGAGGGAGCGGTGACGCGAGAGGGCTCGCTCGGCGGCGCGCTGGATCGCGGCGTCGTCGGGGGCGCTGGTGAGCTGCACGAGGTTGGCAACGCGGCCGTAGCCGAGCTGCGAGGCGATGCGGCCTGCTTCGGCCGCTTTTTCGGAATCATCGGTGCGGCCGCGGATGATGACGATGCCGCCGACTTCGTACACCTGAAGGCGATCGATGTCGACGAGGCCCGCGGTGCGGAACGAACTGGTCAGATCGACGGCTGCCGGACTCTGCGCGAAGACCATCGGTCCCGTGAGAATGGCTGCTGCTGCCGTGAGTGCGATCAGTGTGGATTTCATAAGTTATTGTGCTCTCCCGCAGTTAACCTAGAGCAGGGCGCATGCCACATGGTTGAGGGGTCGGGCCGATACGACGGATGGCTCCTCCGGAATGATCCCCCGCGAGTGATGAACGTACACGTGCCACATCATCAAGAGCGCCAGTCCCAGCAGGACCACCATCCCGAACAGCGCGCCAATTCGTCGTCCCATGAGTGTACTCCGGAACGCAACGGCCGTGCCTGTCAGGTGGCAGGTCGCCGTTGGCAGTTGGCCGTATCTCCTGCCAACGGCCAACTGCCATCTGCTATCGTCATCAAATGCCCCGCATTCAGGTCCTCCCCTCCGATCTCGTGAATCAGATCGCGGCGGGGGAAGTGGTCGAGCGGCCGGCCTCGGTTGTCAAAGAGCTGATCGAGAACGCCATCGACGCCGGGGCCACCACCATCGACGTCCTGCTCGAGAGCGGCGGACGCAAGCTGATCGAAGTCCGCGACGACGGCTGTGGGATGTCGCCCGACGACGCGGCCCTCGCGCTCGAGCGCCACGCCACCTCGAAAATCCGCGCCTTCGACGACCTGGTCCGCGTCCGCACCCTCGGCTTCCGCGGCGAGGCGCTGCCGTCGATCGCCAGCGTTTCGCGCTTCACGCTGACGACGTTCGACGGGACGAGCGATCACGCGATCGAGATCGAATGCGATCCGCTGACGTCGCAGCGCACATTGCGGCCCGCGGCGCGCGATCGCGGCACGACGATCAGCGTGCGCGAGCTCTTCGAGAACGTCCCCGCGCGCCGCAAGTTCCTCCGCAGCGCCGACGCCGAGTTCCGCTCCATCGTCACCGTCGTCACCTCGTACGCGCTGCCGCTTCCTGCGCGCGCGTTTCGCGTCGAGCACAACGGCCGCGTCGTGCTCGACCTCCCCTCCGCATCGACGTCCCGCGAGCGCGTCCTGCAGATCCTCGGCGATGCCGCCGATGCGCACCTCGCGGAGATCGACACTACCATCGGCGACGCACATGCCACCGGCTTCGCCACGCGCGGACTCCGCTTCGGCAGCCGCCGCAATCAGTACTTCTTCGTCAACGGCCGCCTGGTGCGCGATCGCGTCCTCACCCACGCCGCGAACCGCGCGGCGGAGCAGTTCGACTTCGACGGACACCCGGCGATCGTGCTCTACGTCGACGTGCCGCCCGAGTCGGTCGACGTGAACGTTCATCCCGCAAAGACCGAGGTGCGGTTCCGCGATTCGGGGACAGTGCACGTCGTCGTCGAGCAAGGGATCAAGAAAGCATTGGGCGGCGCGGAAGAGGGAGAAAAACTCTTGCCTGCTCCCGCGCTGCCCCTCCCAGCACTCAGCACCCAGCACCCAGCGCTTCAATACACCCCGCTCTTCCAGCAACGCGCAATCGTCCAGCCGCCGCGTCCCGCGCAGACCGCCACGCTCCCGGAGCCCGACCTCGACATCCCGCCGCAGCTCGGCGATCTGCAGGGCCGCGTCATCGGCCAGTACCGCCTCAGCTACATCCTCCTCGATACACCGGGTGGATTGCGCCTCGTCGATCAGCATGCGGCGCACGAGCGCGTCCTGTACGACCGCTACCTCGTGCGTCTCGCGCAACATGCGCCCGCGGCGCAGCAGCTCCTGACGCCGATGCTCTACGACGCCGGCGCCGCGGAGAGCGCGGTGCTCGACTCGCACGCCGACGAGCTGCGCGCCGTCGGCTTCGACATCGAGCGCTTCTCCGGCAACACCTTCGCCATCGCCTCGATCCCGGTCGAGCTGCTGCGCAACGACGTGCACGCGTTCCTGCGCAAGGTGATCGATCTCTCCATCGACGAGCGCGGATCGCATCTCGTCGCCGCGCGCGAAAAGATCTGCGCCTCGCTCGCCTGCCAGGCCGCGATCAAAGTGCATCGCCCCCTCGGCGGCGAAGAGATGGCGCGACTCGTCGCCGAGGTGCTGCAGTCGTCGAATCCGTTCGCGTGCCCGCACGGGCGGCCGATCATCGTCGACATCAAGCATCTCGATATCGAGCGGCACTTCCACAGAAAGTAGAGAAACGTTGATGGTTCGTGAGGTCAGCCGCTGACGGCTATCTTCAGAGGGCGTGGTTCATTCTTGAGATACGCCTGAAGTGATTCCGTGACATCCCGAAGCGCCTGGCGCAGGTACTCTTCATGAGCATTGCCCTCAATCGCCTGAAGCGCCAGGTGCAACACACCCGGGTTTTCGATCGGAGCAGCACCGCTTTCCCACGCCTCGAGTAACGACGAAGCGACCTTGAGACGAGAGGCGAGCTCCTCCGGTGACAACGCAAGCGATTCACGCCACCGTTTTAGTGCTTCCGCGTTGAGCTCAGCAGCTTCGGAGAGCACATGGGGCACAAGCTGAATTGGCTGACCACTGACAAGGCCACGCACGTCGACAAAACGATCTGCACGGAGAAATTCGATGGCGTAAGGCCGTCCTTCGGTGTCGAAATCCAATACGACGCCATCAGAGATCTCTTCACTATCTCGGTATTGCCGCTTCTCAGCAAACGTGACCGTAAGGCTGTTGCTCTCTTTGTCGAACAGATATCTCATGACGTCGTCTGCTTCCGCGCATACGAGCGGTCGAAAAAGGCGTTATCCACCGTCTCGCGATCTTCCAACGTTATCACTCGCAGATATTTCCCGCCTCCGTTACGAACCCCCACATCTGATATTTCCGATCTTCTTGCTGCACCTCTTTGTCGGGCCTTCGAACGACAGCCTCGACCCATTCTCGCCTGATCTCGGGCCGGTCCTTCATGCGAAGCTCGAAGTATCGAGTGGTCTTCACTGCGAAAGCATATGTTCGAAAGCGGACGCCTCGCCCGCCGTCGACAGGCGAGGGCGCCTGTCGCTCCACCAAAAGTAGAGAAACGTCGCCGGTCACCAGTTGCCGGTTACCCTCGGGTTGATGTCCGGCAACTCCGCCATCGCCCTCGGCCGCCGCGGCGAACGGCGCGCTGCCTGGTTTTATCGCCTCCGCGGCTACTCCATCGTCGAGCGCAACCTCCGCCTCCGCGCGGGCGAGATCGATCTCATCGTCCGGCGCGGACGCACCGTCGTCATCGTCGAAGTGAAGACGCGGCAGTCGCGCGTCGCGGGCGAAGGGTTCGATGCGGTCGACCGGCGCAAACGCGAGCGGCTCGTGCGGCTCGGCGATCAGTACGCCGCGACGCATCCCGGCGTGCAGCTCCGCTACGACATCCTCTCCCTTCACTGGAACGGCTGGCGCTTCGAGGTGACGCACTTTCCGGATGCATTCCGGCCGGTCGCCGATGCGACGCGTCCGTGGATATGGCGGGCATGATGGCGATACGATTCTCCACACATGCATCCGAAAATCGCGGTCGCGGCGATCTTCGCGCTGGTACTCGTCGTACCTGCATCCGGCAGCACGTACACGGTCAACAATCTCGGCGATACCGCGGACGTCACGCCCGGCGACGACAGTTGCGACGCGGGCGGCGGAGTCTGCACGCTGCGCGCGGCGATCATCGAATCGAACGCGCACGCCGGTCCCGACACCATCGCCTTCAGCGTGGCCGGCCTGATCTCGCCCGCGCTCTACCCGGCGCTGAGCGACACCGTGATCATCGACGGCACGACCGCTCCCGGATATGCCGGAGTGCCGCTGGTGCACATCGACGGCGGAGGGACCAATCTCATCGGATTCCGATTCGACGCATCCGCCGGGTCATCGAGGCTGACTGCGCTGGAAGTCTCGGGCTACACGGGCGAGGGCGTCCTGATCGATGGCGACGGAATCACCGTGCAGCGCTGCTACATCGGCCCGAACGAGGGCGGCATCGTGGTCAGCGGCTCCAACGATCTGATCGGAGGCGGCGACGGCTTCGGCAACGTCATCTCCGGCAATGCTGGCATCGGCATCAACATCATCAATGCGCAGAGCGTCACAGTGTCGGGCAATTTCATCGGCACGAATGCCGCCGGCACGGCCGCCGTCGCGAATCAGCTCGGCGTCAGCATCCTCGATTCGACGAACACCACGATCGGAGAGGTCGGCGGCCGGAACGTCATCTCCGGCAATGCGTTTCAGGGAATCTTCGTCTACGGCGACAGTCCCGGAACGGTCATCGACAACAACTACATCGGCACCGACGTCACCGGCAGCAACGCTGTGCCGAACCGCGACGGCATCGGATGCACCGCCGCACACGTCACCATCGGAACGACCGCCGGCAACGTGATCTCCGGCAATGCGTTCGACGGCATCGGGATCGGCGCCAGCACGACGAGCTTCATCATCATCCGGCACAACATCATCGGCCTCGACGCCGCGGGCGTGAGCGACGTCGGCAACGGCGACGACGGGATCGAGATCTGTTGCAACGCGACCGGCGCGAGCGTCCTGGAGAACACGATCTCCGGCAACGGCGATCGCGGGATCGCGGTCGTGAACGCGTCCGGCATCACGATTCAGGGCAACGATATTCGCGGCAACCTCGCTGGCATCGACGTCGACGCAAGTACCAATGTCACGATCGGCGGATCGGCTGCCGGTACGCGAAACGTGATCTCCGGCAACAGCGCCAGCGGCATCATCGTGCAGAGCAACGCGAGCGGCGTCACGATCGAGGGCAATTCCATCGGCACCGACGCCGCCGGCCTGGCCGATCTCGGCAATCTCCAGGACGGCATCGACATCTCCTTCTGCACGGCCGGCCCGCTCACGATCACCGGCAACTTCATCTCCTGGAACGACGGCAACGGCCTCACGCTCGTGACGATCTCGGGGATGACGTTCACGAACAACGTCATCAGCCACAACGCAAACACCGGTCTGCTCAGCGCCGGGCCTCTCGACGACAACGCCTTCGCCGACAACTCGTTCTTCTCGAACGGCGCCCTCGGCATCGATCTCGCCCCGGTCGGCGTCAACCCCAACGACGCGCAGGATCCCGACGCCGGCGCGAACTCGCGGCAGAACTTCCCGGTGATCTCGTACGCCACGCAACTGCAGATCGCCGGAACGATCAACAGCAATCCGAACACCGCGCTGACGATCCATCTCTACTCGAACACCGCGGCCGATCCCTCGGGATTCGGGGAAGGAGAAACGCACCTCACCGGCGCGGTACCCGTCGTCACCGACGCCGGCGGCAATGCGAATTTCATCGTCTTCTTCGGCTCGCCGATCCCGCTCGGCCGAGTCATCACCGGCACCGCTGACGGTCCGCACGGAACGTCGGAGTTTTCGGCGGCGAACGTCGCCGTCGTCGCGCCGCCGGTGCTGCAGTTCTCGTCCGCGGCCTACAACGCCGCCGAGGGGAGCGGCTCCGCGCTCATCACCGTCACGCGGAGCGGCGAGACGAACAGCCTCGTCACCGTGCAGTACTCGACCGCGCCCGGCACGGCGTCACCGTCCGCGGATTACGTCCCGGTCGTCGGAGGCCTCGCCTTCGCCGCGGGCGTGACCTCACAGGCGTTCAGCGTTCCGATCACCGCCGACAACTTCGATGAGCCGAACGAGACGCTGACTCTGAGCCTCTCCAATCCCGGCTCCGCGACGCTCGGACTCTCCAGCGCGACGCTCACGATCAACGACGACGATCCGACGCCCGCAATCACGATCGACGACAACACGCAGCCCGAAGGCACCTTCGGGATGTCGACCATGACGTTCCTCGTCCATCTTTCGAATCCGAGCGCGTCGACCATCACCGTCGACTTCGCGACCGCGCCCGGCAGCGCCACGGCGGGACTCGATTACACGGCCACGAGCAACACGCTGACGTTCAATCCCGGCGTGACGACGCAGCAGATCAGCGTCCCGATCCTCGGCGACACGGCGATGGAAGGCGACGAGACGTTCTTCGTCAATCTGACCAACGCATCAGCCGGCGCCGCGATCGGTGACAACCAGGCTGTCGGCACGATCGCCAACGACGACGTCGTCGCCATTCCGACGCTCTCGCAGGCGATGCTCGCGCTCCTCGCGATACTGCTCGGGCTGGCTGCGGCGACAAGGTGGAAGGCCTGAAGTCGTGCTTTAATCTTCTCCTCGATCAACAACAGGAGGAGACCATGCCGGTACCGAAATACGGAGTACTGATCGGCGGCGTCAGCGACCGCCGTCTGGCGACACCGAAGAAGAACCATTACGAAGTTCGCGTCGAGGCCGCGGGCGAAAGTTACCGGCTCGCGGTGAACGTGCAGAGCGGCGATGGTTCCGAGGTGCTGTATCGAATCGATGAAGCATTCATGCATCCGCTCACCACGCCGCTCGCGGCGATGGGCGACGGGCATCACAACCTCGAATCGAAACCGGGCGGCGTCGCGCTCGACTTCGTGCGCGGCAACCTCGGGATCAAGCGCGCAGACTTCCTGCCGCTGCCGCTCACCGCGCCCGGCGAAGACAACGATCTGAACGACAAGATCGACCACTACGTCATGCGCGCGATGTCGGAGCCGGCGGCGCGCGTCTATGCCTTCGGCAGCTTCTTCAAGAATCCCGGCGTGAAGGACACCTACTTCGACTTCAAGCCGGGACAAGGCATCCACGACATCCATTTCAATCAGGGCAACAGCGGCGAATTCAAAAAGGACAACGGTATCTGGCAGGACGGCGCAATGCTGTTCCACTTCCACGCCGAGAATCGCTGGGTCGCGATCTTCCTCGGATTCCAGACGCAGTCGTGGCAGGTCGACGAGCAGGGAAATCCGACCGGCGTCGTGCCGCCGCAGCCCATCCCGGTGCCTGGGCCCGTGCCGGTACCGCTGCCCATCCCCGAGATCTCGGAACGGATCCGCATCGTCGCCGCCATGGCGAATTCGAAGGGCGCGGTCGAAGTGGAGACCGTGACGCTCGTCAATGCCTCGCCTGACGACATCGACCTCACCGGCTGGAAGCTGACCGATCGCAACAAGAACGCGTTCGTATTGGCCGGCCCGCTCGCTTCGGGAGATGCCGTGCGCGTGAAGATCGGGCCGGCGATGCAGCTCTCGAACAAGGGCGGCTCAATTACGCTACTCGACTCCGCTAACAAAGTCGTCGATGGCGTCTCATATACGAAAGAGCAGGCGAGCAAGCCCGGCTGGTCGATCGTCTTCTAAACCCGCGTGTGCGAACGTTCACCAAGGTGACACGTCCGTAACACCCTTCCCTCGATAAATTGAACCGGTAATCCTGGAAATTGATTTTCGGGATTACCGGAGGTTTGTTCACAGTCCACTAAACCCTTCCCAGACCACGTTTTTCCGATGGGCGCACTTGTGGCCATCACAGTGCACCACTACACCGGCAGGAATCGCGGACTTGTAACGCGACGGTTACGGCCGCCGCCACCGCAGTCAGGTCCGCAATCAAGACTCCAATGAAGGAGGTGGGAGGACGACCCATACGCTACGCGTCCGCCAATTTGACAGGAAGCACAGTGTGAATTTTCAGGAGGAATGCTTGTCAGTACATAAAAAACTCTCCGCAATTGTGGCTCTTCTGATGTTGACGATCGGAACAGCCGCGCATGCTCAGACCAGGGCCGCACTCACCGGCACGGTCACGGTCAGCGGCGCCGCGGTTCCGGGAGTCACGGTGACGATCACGTCGCCCGCGCTCCAAGGCTCGCGCACCGCGCAGACCGACGTCAACGGCAACTACAACTTCGGCGCTCTCCCGCCGGGCGACTACCACGTCAAGTTCGAACTGGAGAGCATGCAGGCGGTCGATAAAAACGTACGCGTCGGCCTCAATGAGACCGCGCGCATGGACGCCGACATGAAGATGTCCGAGCTGACCGAGGCCATTACGGTCACGGCTAACGCTACTGCGGTTCTCGAAACCAACGAGATCCAGACGAATCTCAAGCAGGACGTGGTCAACAACCTGCCGGTTCAGCGGACGCTGCAGTCGACGACGTCGCTTGCGCCCGGAGTCGTCGTTTCGAACTCCGCCAGCAACGGCGCGTCGGGCGGCGGCGCGGCATCGGGATCAATCCAGATCGCCGGCGCCCCCGCGTATGACAGCGCGTTTCTCGTCAACGGCGCGTCGGTGAACGAGAACCTGCGCGGCCAACCGCACAATCTCTTCATCGAAGACGCCATCCAGGAGACGACCGTCCTCACCGGCGCGATCTCCGCGGAATACGGCCGTTTTACCGGCGGCGTGGTCAGCGCGATCACCAAGTCGGGCGGCAACCAGTTCAGCGGCTCGTTCCGCGACACCCTCACCAATGATCGCTGGACCGCCGAAGGAGATCTCTCCCGGCAGAAGGCGACCGACAAGATCAATCCCGTTTATGAAGGCACGCTCGGCGGACGCATCATCAAAGACCGCCTCTGGTTCTTCGCCGCGGGCCGCTACGCCAATCGCAATCAGACCAACACGTTCGGCAACGACGCCGCGACGCCGTTCATCTTCAGCAACAAGGACGAGCGTTTCGAAGGCAAGCTGACCGGACAACTGACCGAGAAGCACAGCCTCGTCGGCTCCTACCTGAAGGACAACGCCACGCTGCACAACTTCTGCGCGTTTGCTCCCTGCCTCGACACGTCTTCCCTGGAGCGCGACCGCAAGAACCCGAACAACATCAAGACGGCCGAGTACAGCGGCATCATCACGCCGTCGCTGTTGATTCAGGGCAACTGGTCGAAGAAGTACTTCGCCTTCATCGGCGGCGGCGGCCTCGGTACCACTCCCGCCGACGGCACGCCGGTCATTACGGCCCTCGGCACCGGCGAAGGTTATGCCGGCGACTCGATCTTCTGCGCCCGCTGCGATCCCGAAGAGCGCAACAACACTCTGTGGGGCGTCAAGGGAACCTATTACCTCGCCTCCAAGGGATTCGGCACGCACAACATCGTCGGTGGTTATGACGACTGGTCGGAACAGCGTATTGCGAACAATTACCAGTCGGCGTCCAACTTCATCGTCTATACGCTCGGTACGTCGGACCACGATCTGATCGCGCCGACCTGCGTCGGACCGGACGCCGATTCCATCGTCTGCCATCCGAATTTCAATACCGGCGATCTGATCAAGTGGAACCCGATCTTCCAGCTCACCAGGGGCTCCGATTTCAGCACCCGTTCCGTATTCGTGAACGACAAGTGGGACCTGAACTCGAAGTGGAGCTTCAACCTCGGACTGCGTTACGACAAGAACCACGGCGCCGATTCATCCGGTAACGTCGTGGCCAACGACTCCGCCATCAGCCCGCGCCTCGGCGTCGTTCTCGATCCGCTGGCCAATGGCAAATTCCGCCTCAATGCGAGCTACAGCCGTTATGTGTCGCGCGTCGCGGAATCGGTCGGCAGCGGCGCATCGGGCGGCGGCAATCCGTCGTACCTCTATTACGCGTACGAAGGTCCGGAAGTGAATCCGAACCATACGCTGACGACCACCCAGGCATTACAGCAGGTGTTCGACTATTTCTTCGCGCACGGCGGCACGAACCAGCCGGCTCTCTTCGGTAACCTGGCCGGCATCGCGACGCGCATCAATGGCTCGCTCAAGTCGCCCAGCGTCGCTGAATACTCCCTCGGCGGCGGCTGGCAGGTTTCGAAGAACGCGTACATGCGCGTCGACCTGCAGCACAAGGACTGGAAGAACTTCTACGCTCTCATCGCCAACCCGAGCACGGGTGAAGTCCCGGGCATCGTGACGCAGGGCAACACCACGATCGATCTCGGTCAGAACTTCGATCTCGCCTTCATCACGAACAGCGACCACTTCAAGCGCACGTACAACGCCGCGACGCTGCAGGGCGCCTATCAGCCGTTTGCCCGCACCAACGTCGGCCTCAATTACACGTACTCGACGCTCAAGGGGAACGTGCTGGCGGAGACGACCGGCAGCGGTCCGATCGCCGAGAACGCACTGGCCTATCCGGAGTATCGCGGCTACGCGCAGTACGCGCCCGAGGGCTACCTCCCGGGCGATCAGCGCCACCGCCTCAACGCGTGGGTCAGCTATGACCAGCCGCTGGGATTCGGCAGCGCCCTCAACCTGAGCCTCCTGCAGCGCTACGCTTCGGGCAGCTCGTACTCCGCCATCGGACAGCTCGACACGACGACGTTCACGCCGAACGGCCTCCCGGCCGGCTTCTCGTACAACGGACCTCCGGCCACCGTCAGCTACTTCTTCGGCGGCCGCGGCTCGTATCGCTGGGACGACGTCTCGTCGACCGATCTCGCGGCGACGTTCAACATCCCGGTCCATGGTCTGACGTTCTTCGCGCAAGGGAAGGTGATCAACTCCTTCAACAACCAGGCGCAGACGAACGGCAACACCACGGTCCGCATCCTCAAGGCGTTCAACCCGTTCACCGAGACTCCGGTCGAAGGCGTGAACTGGGCGAAGGGCTCCAACTTCGGGAAGCCTCGCAATCCGACGACGAGCGCGGGTGCGAACCTGCTCGCTCCGAACGGCGACTTCCAGCTCCCGAGGACGTACCTCATCTCCGTCGGCGCGCGGTTCTGAGCGCGTTGATTTCTGCTGTACTCTCTTGCCCCGGTCGAAAGGCCGGGGCAATTTTTGTCTCGATGAATCGCTGCCTCCCCTTCCTCGCGCTGTTCCTCGTCGCCTGCCATGAGACTCCGCGCCCCGCGGAGGACACGCCGATCATCCTGATCTCCGTCGACACGCTGCGCGCCGATCGCGTGCGCCCCGACCTCACGCCGAACATCGTCGCCCTCGCGCACGACGGCACGACGTACGACCGCGCGTACAGCCACGTCCCGCTCACGCTGCCGTCGCACGCCACGATCCTCACCGGATTGCTCCCCGCGTCGAACGGCGTTCGCGACAACGTCGGCTACGCGTTCGGATCGAAGACCCCGACGCTCACCACGATCCTCTCCGCGAACGGCTACGCCACCGGCGGCGCGGTGTCGTCGTACGTGCTGCGGCGCTCGACCGGCATCGCGCACGGCTTCGACTTCTTCGATGACGACGCCGGCTCCGGCGATCCGCTCGACGTCACGGCCTCACGTCCCGGCGATCGCACGATGCAGGTGCTGCAACATTGGATGGACGGCGCCCGCTCGCCGAAGATCTTCTGCTTTCTCCATCTCTACGATCCGCACGCGCCGTATCACGCGCCGCAGCAGTTTCAGAAAGCGGGACGCGCCGATTACGACGCGGCCGTGGCGTACGCCGACGACACGGTCGGCAAGTTCATCGCCGACCTGAAGAAGCGCGGACTTTACGATCGCGCCATCGTCGTCCTCCTCTCCGATCACGGCGAAGGCCTCGGCGATCACGGCGAGCTCGATCACGGCGTCTTCGTCTATCGCGAGGCGATTCATGTGCCGCTGATCGTGAAACTGCCTAAGTCCGCGAACGCCGGCAAGCACGTCGCGTCGCTCGCCGCGTTGTCCGACGTCCTCCCGACGATCCTCGGCGCCGCGGGCATCACGCCGCCGGAGCACATCGACGGCATCGACCTCCTCGCGGCGAAAGAAGATCCGAACCGGCAGGTCGACGCCGAGAGCTACTACGGCCGCCTGCACCTGCACTGGCATCAGCTCACATCGGTGGTCACGGCGAAGTACCAGTATATCGAAGTGCCGGCGCGTGAGTTGTACGACCTTCCTGCTGATCCGGCCGAGAAGAGCAACGTAGCCGCGCGCGACCGGCGTGAAGCAGCAGCGCTCGCGGATGCGCTGGCGAAACGGACGAAGCCATTCGGCGCGCCGACGCATGTCGACGAAGAGGATCAGCGCAAGCTCGCCTCCCTCGGCTACATCTCGTCCGGTCCGCTGGCCGATGAAGCGACGTATCCCGATCCGAAAGATCGCATCCGGTTCCTCACGATGTATCGCACCGCGGAGCGCACCGCGCGCGCCGGTGGAACGCAGCGCGCGATTCCGATGCTCGAGGAAGTGACGCGCGAGGCGCCGGAGATCCTCGACGCGTGGGTGCTGCTCGCTCGCGCGCATCCCGATGACGCGATCCGCGTGCTGTCCGAGGCGTCGAAACATTTCCCCGACTCCCCCGCCGTCTCGCTTGCGCTCGCCGATGCGTACTACCGGCATCAGCGCTTCGACGACGCGATCCGCGTGGCGAGGGAGACGATCCCGCGCGAGCCGGTGCTCGCACGCGAGCTGCTGGCGAAGATCGCGATCAAGCGCCGCGACCTCGCGGGGGCGCGTCGCGAGCTCGAAGCGGCACTCGCCGCCGCGCCGCATCGCGTCAGCACGCTCCTCTCGCTCGCCGATGTGCAGAAACGGCAGGGCGACTGGCAGGGCGCGCTCGCGACACTCGATCGCGCGGCGACCGAGACCTCGAATCCCATTCGCGGATTGCAGTCGGGTCGCGGCGAGGCGTTGCTGCAGTTGCGTCGCGGTCCCGAGGCCGAGGCCGCGTATCGCCTGGAAGTGGAGCGCTATCCCGATGACGTGCAGTCGTGGGGAAATCTCGCCGCGATCCTCGCGGCGCAGGGACGGCGCGATGAAGCGCGCGCAACGGTCGAGCAGGCGGTACGACTGAATCCTGGTCCCGAGGCGCAGAAGATGAAGGTCGAGGTCATGGAGATTTTGCGTTGAGGCGTTTCGCGCTCTTGTTTCTTTTCGCTGCGCTCGCGTGCCGCAAACCGGAAACGCCGGCGGTCCGCTACTCCGGCGCGCCGGTCATCCTGATCTCGATCGACACGCTGCGTGCCGATCATCTACCGGCGTACGGCTACAAAAACGTCGCCACGCCGAACATCGACAAGCTGCGCGCCGACGGCATCCTCTTCTCGCATGCGTATTCGCACGTCCCGCTCACGCTGCCGTCGCATGTCTCGATCCTCACCGGCGAGCTGCCACCCGACAACGGCGTGCGCAACAACATCGGCTTTCCGTTCGACGCGGCGAAGCATCCGACGCTGCCGCAGCTTCTCAAGAAAAACGGCTACGCGACCGGCGCCGCGGTGTCGGCGTACGTGCTGCGCGGCAACACAGGACTCGCCGCCGCGTTCGACGCGTACGACGACGACGTCGCGGTCACCGCGGGCGAAGCGCTCGGCAAGCTGCGGCGTCCCGGCATGGAGACCGAGGCGGTCGCGGAGCGGTGGATCGACGCACACGCGCGCGAGCCGTTCTTCTACTTCCTCCACCTCTTCGAGCCGCACGCACCGTACGATTCGTACGATGGCCAGATCGCGGCCGCCGACGCGATCGTCGGGAAGTTCATCGACCACCTCAAAACGGCCGGCATCTACGACCGCGCGATCATCGTCCTCCTCTCCGATCACGGCGAAGGCCTCGGCCAGCACGGCGAGGACGAGCACGGCGTCTTCCTCTACATGGAGGACATCCACGTCCCGCTGATCGTCAAACTGCCGAACGGCAAGCAGGCGAACAGCGCGGTCGACGCGCCGGCGCAGCTCATCGACGTCTTCCCGACACTCGCCTCGCTCACCGGCATTGACGTCGCCGCGGGCAAGGGCCACTCGCTCCTCGATCTCGCGTCGCTTCCCCCGCGCCGCATCTACAGCGAGACGCTCTACCCGCGCATTCACCTCGGCTGGAGCGATCTCCGCTCGATGGTCGACGACAAGTTTCACTTCATCGACGCGCCGCGCGCGGAGCTCTACGCGACGAGTGATTCCGCGGAGACCAAAAACGTGCTCGGCGATGAGCGCCGCGTCGCTGCCGCGATGCGCAAGGATCTCGAGCCGTTCAGCCGCGAGATGCCGACGATCGCCACCGTCGATCCCGAGGAAGCGAAGAAACTCGAAGCGCTCGGCTACCTCGGATCGGCCGCGGGCAACAGCAGCGGTCCGCTGCCCGATCCGAAAGACGCCATCAACCAGATCGCGTTGCTGAAGGAAGCGAGCCGACTCGCCCAGGCAGGAAAATCAGACGAAGCGATCGCAGGCTATCGCCGCGTGATCGCGATGAACCCGCGCCTCACCGATGCCTGGACGCTCCTCGCGCAGCACTACGAGCACATCGGCCGCTACGAAGACGCGCTCGAGACGTACAAGCGCTGCATCGAAGTCGCGCCGTCGGTCGCGGGCGAGCTCGCGCTGTCGATCGCGAACGTCGACCTCCTGCTGAATCGCTTCGACGAGGCGATCGCGAACGCCGACGCGGGGATGAAGGTCAATCCCGGCAACGCGCATCTCGTCTCCGGCCGCGCGAAACTCAACCTCGGGCGCCTCGACGACGCGACCGCCGATGCGACCGCCGCCATCGCCACCTTCAACTACAAACCGGCCGGTCACGTGCTCCTCGCGCAGATCTACACGAAGCAGCGCAAACTCGCCGACGCCGCGCGCCAGATCGACGAAGCGCTCGCCGCGGCGAGCGAGCGAAAGCTCGAGCCTCCGCCGCTCCTCTTCTTCGTGCGCGGCGACATCCTCGCGCGGATGAACCAGATTCCGGCAGCGATCGACGCCTTCAACGAGGAGATCCGCCGCTACCCCGGCGATCGCCAGGCGTACGCGAACCTCACCGTCATCTATCTGCTGCAAGGCGATCGGGCGCGCGCGAACGAGACGATGGAGCGCCTCGTCCGCGCCAATCCCGATCGAAGGAGCTACGAACTCGCCGCGAAGACGTTCGCGGAGATGCACGATGAAGCGGATGCGCAGCGTTGGCGCCACCGATAGCCCTCGTGGAGCGGCAGGCGCCTCGCCTGCCGGCTCGGTGGACAGGCGAGGCGCCTGTCCCCCCACGAAGGCCGGCTAATTCGTCGCGTGGTACTTCACCATCCGCCACTGGTAGTACCCGGTCTGATCCTTCACGCCGATGTGGCCGTACGGATAACTCCCGAACGTCGCCTCGCCGTTTTGTCCCGGGATGCGGCAGGTCGACTGCCCGTAGACGATCGTGCCGTAGCCGATCACCTCGTCCACGCTCGACCACATCGAGTAGACATACGACCCCTCGTAATGCGACGTCGAGTTCATGTCGACCAGGATCGACGAGACGTCGTACGGACCGTAGATCCCGATGAGATACCCGGGGTAGAGACCGTTGACATCGCTGCAGGTCGGTGTTGTGGGGCCGGTCTGATAACAGGCGACTAGTCCGCGGTTCGCGCCGGCGATGCCGACGAACGTGTCGACCAGCGCGGTCAGTGACGAGCCGAGGCTGTACGTCCCCCCCGCGGAGGCGTCGTAGGCGCTGCCGCCTTTGATCGCCTTGCGCGCGAGCGTTTCGCCCATCGAGTGCGTGACGATGTCGACCTTCGTCGCGCCGGTGTACGCCTTCACCGCCTGGATGAACGCGCGGAGGCGCGTCATGTACGCCTTCGAGTGGTACTGGTTCGACGCGAGCAGCGGATTCGCCGGCCCCCAGGTCGTCGCGTAGAGCTCCGCCGAGGTGTAGCCCTGCGACTGGAAGTAATTGATGCTCGACGTCCAGCCGGTGAGGCTCGAGCTGTAGCCGAGCGCCGTGTCCGAGTTGCCGTGGATGAAGATCACCGGCTGATTGACGACCGGCTGTCCCGCGTACGTGCGGCCGCCGTAGCTGCCGCCCGTGACGTCGCTTCGTTCGAACCCGTAACCGCCGTACCCGTTTGCGGTCAGCCAGTTACGGAAGTCTGTGGTCAGCCCGACCTGGGCGTGAAGAGCAGCGGCGGAGAAGAGAACGACGAGGAAGACGAGAGCGCGGTGACGCATGCGTTAGCCTCCAAAGTTACCGGCCGGTCGGTTTGTAGTGAGGGCGGAAGGATAGCACGAATCATGTTCATCAGATCAATGTAAGGGGCGACACGAACGACGTACACTGAAACGGTGAAGCCGTTTCGGTGGGATCCGGCGAAAGCCAGCGTCAACTGGCGAAAACATCGGGTGGCATTCGCAGAAGCGGCGACCGTATTCTTCAACGACTTGGCCAGGATTCACGATGATCCTGATCATTCTGAAGGCGAGATGCGAGAAATCATCGTGGGTCATTTCGACGACTGGCCGTTTGCTCCTCGTAGTGTTTGTCGAGCATCCTGATCACATCCGAATCATCAGCGCGAGGCCGACAACTACGCGCGAGCGAAAAGACTATGAAGAAAACAGCTAAGAAGCAGTCCAAAGATGTGCGGGACGAATACCGGTTCGATTACTCGAAATCGAAACCCAATCGTTTTGCAGCGCAGATCCAGGAAGGCTCTGTTGCCGTTCTGCTCGAACCCGACGTCGCGTCGGTGTTCAACTCGTCGGAGACGGTCAATCAACTGCTGAGATCTGTGATCACCGCGCTGCCCAAGAATGCGCGGGCGAAGAAGCCTTCTCGCCGCACCGTTCGGTAGTTCCTCACGTCAGCCGCGAATAGATCTCCCCCGCCGCCATCGGCCGGTTGAACAGGTACCCCTGCAGAAAGTCGCAGTCGCGCGAGATGAGGAAATCGCGCTGGGCCTCGGTCTCCACCCCTTCCGCCGTCACCAGGATGCCGAGGTCGTGCGCGAGGCGGATGACGGCGCCGACGATCGCGGCGTCGCTCGCCTTGCTGGTGATCTCGTGCACGAAGACGCGGTCGATCTTGATGGTGTTGATCGGGAACTGGCGCAGGTAGAGCAGCGACGACTGGCCGGCGCCGAAATCGTCGATGGCGATGCGCACGCCGCGCGCGCGGAGCTCCTGCAGCAGCGTGCGCGTGAGGTCGACGTTCTGCATGGCGACCGATTCGGTGATCTCCAGCTCCAGCCGCGACGGATCGAGCATCGTCTCGCGCAGCACGTTGTCGATCATCGCCAGCAGGTCGCGCTGATGGAACTGGCGCACCGACAGATTGACCGACACCTGCATGTGCGGCAGTCCGTTCGTCGTCCACGCCCGCAACTGCTCGCACGCCGTGCGCAGCACCCAAGCGCCGAGCGGGATGATCATCCGCGTCTCCTCGGCGGCCGGGATGAACTCGTCGGGAAACACCAGCCCGCGCTCCGCGTCGTTCCAGCGCACCAGCGCCTCGACGCCCGCCGCGTGTCCGTCGCGCGCGGCGTGAATCGGCTGGTAATGCAGCACGAAGTCGTGATGCTCGAGCGCGCGGCGGAAGCCCGCCTCGAACATCAGCCGGCTGCGATAGCGCTCGTTGATCTCCGCGGTGAAGAGCTGCACGTTGTTGCGTCCGAGCTCCTTCGCCCGGTACATCGCCTTGTCGGCGTTGCGCGTGAGCGTGTCGGCGTCGTCGCTGTCGTTCGGAAAGATGCTGATGCCGACGCTGGCGGTGACGTGCAATTGATGATCGTCGATGATGTACGGCCGCCCCACCTGCTCCAGGATCTTGTCCGCGACGTCGACCGCGACCTCGCTCGTCTCCAGCTCTTCGATGATGACGATGAACTCGTCGCCGCCGACGCGCGCCACGGTGTCGCTGGAGCGCACGCACTCCACGATGCGCTGACCGACCTCCTGCAGCAGGCGGTCGCCGACGACATGTCCGAGGTTGTCGTTGATCAGCTTGAAGAGATCGAGATCGACGAACATCACGGCCAGCGGACGTCCGTGGCGGCGCGCGTGCGCCAGCGCGAGGCCGAGCCGGTCCTGATAGAGGTTGCGATTCGGCAGGCCGGTGAGCGTGTCGTGGAGGGCCTGGTGCTTCATCTCCTCCTCGACCTTCTTCCGCTCGCTCACGTCGCGATAGTTCGCCACGATCGCGCCGACCGCCGGCTCGGCGAGGAGGTTCGTGCCGATCATCTCCAGCCAGAGCCACCGCCCGTCCTTCGCCCGCGCGCGGAACGTGCCGCTCACGCTGGCGCGCGTCGCTTGCATGAGGATCTGCATCCGCTCCTCGACGTCGCGGCGATGATCGCGATGCACGAGATCGAGCGCGTTCTGTCCGATCGACTCCGCCTCGGTGTATCCGAGGACGCGCTCCGTCGACGGGCCGACCCAGAGCAACTTGCCGGCCGGATCGAGCAGCGCGATCGCGTCGGTGCTGTTCTCCACCAGCTCGCGGAAGCGCTTCTCGCTCTGCTGCAGCACCTCCTCCGCGCGCTTGCGCTCCGTGATGTCGAACGCGGTGCCGAGTGCGGCCGGCGCGCCGCCGTACTGAATCGTCGTGGCGCTGAAGTCGAGCCAGACGCGCGTGCCGTCCTTGCGGATGATGCGGAACTCGTAACGCGGCGGCACGGAGTCGCCGCGCAGCCGCGCGCCGCCGCGATCGCGGATCATGTCGCGGAACTCCGGATCGACGACATCCCAGAACTCCCGCCCCACCAGCTCCTTCATCGAGTAGCCGGTGATCTGCTCCGCGGCGTGATTCACGTAGCGGAAGATCGTCCCCTGGTAGATGAAGATCGCCACCGGCGCGGTCTCCGCCACCGCTTCGAATCGCGCCTCGCTCTCGCGATGCTCCGCCACCTCGCGCCGCACGCGGCGGCGGAGGCTGATGTTCCAGACGACGAAGCTCAGCACGAGCACCGCGACGGCGACCGCCGCGTCGATGGCATCGCTGCGCGTGAAGAGCGGCGGTGCCTGGATGACGTTGAGATCGTTCGGATAGCGCGGAAGGATCTGCGGCGTGGGACGCGGCGACCGTCCGACGAGGAACGTCGAGCCGATGCCGGTGACCACGACCGTCGACCCGACTTCGACCTGCGGCATCCCCTTCTTCTGCGCGTCGGTGATGTGCACGGTGACGAGATCGCGGCCGGCGTGAACGCGGATGTCGGCGCCGCGCGCGCGCTGCACGACCTCCAGCACCTGGGCGCGCGTCTGGATCAGCCGTCCGTAGAAGCGATCGCCGAGGAGCTCTTCCGCGCTCACGATCTGCGGCTGCGGCGGACGGCCGTGCGAGATCACCTCGATGTCGTTGGCGATGATCTCGATGCTGCCGGACCAGGTGTTGATCGCGCCGGTGACGCGCACCACATCGCCGAGGCTGATGCGGTTCGGGATGCGCTGGGGGGAGAAGACGGCGATGCCGCTCTTGTCGTCTTCGATGTAGAACTTCGTGACGTCGCGATAGAGCGTGTCGGAGTCGATGTTCGCGGTGCCGGCGAGGGTGACGATCTCCCCCTCGTGGATCGAGTTGCCGTTGGCCGTGCGCGTCGTGGCGTAGGCGATCGGCACGTGCGGCGGCGCGACCGGGGCGGCAGCGACCGCCGCGATCAGCGAACCGATCGCCATGAAGAGACAGGACATTGGTTTTCGAGATTCTACGCCGGTGAGTTATTGACCCAGTCGGACCTTCCCTACGCGGTGGGTAATTCGCGTTTTGAGTCACTCTGTTTCATGAAGTGATCTCTCCAAAGTCCGATCAGGAGCTCGACCGAAAATTCAAAGCCTTCCTCGAAGCGGCGCCTGACGCGATCGTGGTGGTCGACGTCCACGGCCGTATCGTCGCGGCCAACGCGCTCGCGGAATCGATGTTCGGGTATCAGCGCGAGCAGTTCCTCGGCGAGCAGGTGGAGATGCTGGTGCCGGAGGCGTATCGCGCGGCGCATCACGTCGAGCGCGAGACCTACTCGCACGCGCCGCGCACCCGCCCGATGGGAGCGGACCGCGAGCTGCGCGGCCGCCGCGCGAACGGCGACGAGTTCCCGGTGCAGATCAGCCTCAGTCCGATCGAGACGGAGAGCGGCACGCTCATCACCAGCATCATCCGCGACATGACAACGCAGCGGCTGGCGGAGGCGCGCTTCCGCGGCCTGCTCGAATCGGCCCCCGACTCGATCGTCGTCGTCGACAGCGCCGGCATCATCACCATCGTCAACAGCGAGACGGAGCGGATGTTCGGCTACGAGCGTCACGAGCTGCTCGGGCAGCCGATCGAGATCCTCGTGCCGGAGCGCTCCCGCGGACGGCATCACGGCGACCGCGCCGCCTACTCCGCCGATCCGAATACGCGGCCGATGGGAGCGGGCCGGCAGCTCACCGGCCGGAAGAAAAACGGCAGCGAGTTCCCGGTCGAGATCAGTCTCAGCCCGCTGCGCGGAGAAGACGAGACGCTGGTCATCAGCATCGTCCGCGACGTCACCGAGCGCCGGCTCTTCGAGGAACAGATCCAGGCGTCGCTGCGGGAGAAGGAATCACTGCTGCGCGAGATCCATCACCGCGTGAAGAACAACCTGCAGATCACCTCCAGCCTCCTCCGCCTGCAGGCGTCGAACATCGGCGATGCGGGTGCGCGGTCGATCTTCGACGAGACGCAGATGCGCATCCGCTCGATGGCGCTGGTGCACGAGAAGCTCTACCAGGCGAAGAACTTGACACGAATCAACTTCGCCGACTACGTCCGCACGCTCGGCGACCTGCTCTTCAAGTCGTTCGCCGCCGCCAGCGACTCCGTCTCGCTCGACGTCGCCGGCGAAGACTTCTTCCTCGACATCGACACCGCCGTGCCGTGCGGCCTGATCGTCAACGAGGTGCTCTCCAACGCGTTGAAGCACGCCTTTCCGGGAGGGCGTGGAGCGATCTCCGTCCGCCTGGAGCGGACTAACGGCCATTGCGTGCTGACGATCCGCGACGACGGCGTCGGCCTGCCGCCGCAGTTCGATCTTCGCTCCATCGACACGCTCGGCCTGCAGCTCGTGCGCGGTCTCGTGCAGCAGATCGACGGCTGCCTCGAGGTGCGGAGCATCATCGGCACGGAGTTCCGGATCGAGTTCCCGTCGGAGCGCACCGCACATGCCTGACGCGCGAGTGGTGGTGGCCGAAGACGAGACGATCGTGGCGATGGACCTCGCGGCCACGCTGAAAGCGCTCGGCTGCACGGTGCTCGCCGTCGTCGACAACGGCATCGACGCTGTCGAAGCGGCCATCACGCACAAGGCCGATCTCGTCCTGATGGACATCCGCCTGAAGGGTCCGATGGACGGCATCGAGGCGGCAAAGGCGATCCACGAACAGGCGGCGATCCCGATCATCTTCCTCACCGCGCACGGCGACGTCACGACGCTCGACCGCGCCATGGGCTCGTCTCCGTACGGCTATCTGGTGAAGCCGTTCGACGAGGGCGAGCTGCAGCGCGCCATCACCGTGGTCATCACGCGGCGCAGGGTCGAGCAGATCGAGCATGCGCGCAAAGACGACGCGCTGTGGGAGAGCGAGGAGCGATTCCGGCTGCTGCTCGACAGCATTCACGACTACGCCATCATCCAGCTCGATCTCGAAGGAAGGATCGCGACCTGGAACAGCGGCGCGGAGAAGATGAACGGCTTCACCGCGGACGAGGTGATCGGCAGACCGGTCATCGAGCTGAACCCGGAGGAGGAGCGCGACCCCGAACAGTTGCGCGCGCAACTCGACCGCGTCGCCGAGCAGGGGCGGGTCGAGGTCGAGGAATGGCGCGTGCGCAAGGACGGGACGCGCTACTGGGCGCACATCGTCCGCACGCCGATGCTCGACCGCCACGGCAGAATCGCCGGTTACGTGGCGGTGACGCACGACGAGACGCAGCGCCGCGCGCTGGAGGCGCAACTGCTCCAGTCGCAGAAGCTGGAGAGCCTCGGCAAGCTCGCCGGCGGGATCGCGCACGACTTCAACAACATGCTGATGGTCATCTTCTCGCGCGCCGAGCTGCTGCTGCGCGTCAACGGAACGGTCGAGCCGCAGCGGCGCTACATCAACGACATCCGCACCGCGGCAACGAAGAGCCGCGATCTGACGCAGCAGCTCCTCGCGGCGGCGCGCCGGCAGGTGCTGCAACCGCAGATTGTCAATCTCAACGAGGTCGTCACGTCGACCATGCAGCTCCTGGCCTCGAGCCTCGGGGAGAACATCAGGATTCGCACGCACGTCGACGAGCGTCTCTGGAACATCTACGCCGATCCCGGGAAGCTGCACCAGGTGCTGATGAATCTGGCGATCAACGCGAGCGAGGCGATGCCGAACGGCGGTTCGCTGACCGTCGAGACGCGCAACGTGCGGGTCGACGCGGAGTACGTCCGGCAACGTCCGCATCTGCGGGAAGGCGATTACGTGCAGTTGATCGTGAGCGACACCGGCGTCGGCATCGCGCCGGAGCTCCGCGACAAGATCTACGATCCTTTTTTCTCCACGCGCGGACGCGGCTCAGGGCTCGGCCTCGCGGTCGTCCGCGGCATCATCGACCAGACCGGCGGCCAGATCTGGCTCTACACCGAGGTCGGCGAAGGGACGACGTTCAAAATCTACTTCCCGCGCGTGCGCGGGACGATCTCGGCGGTGGAGGACGTGGTCGACGACTCGGCGGTGCTTGCGGCGCGCGGAACCGAGTCGATCCTCGTCGTCGAGGACGAACTGGTCGTGCGCACGATTCTCCGCGAGACGCTCGAGGAGCAGGGCTATCGGGTCCTGGAAGCGGCGTCCGAGAAGGAAGCGATGGCGATCGCGAGGAGCGCGGAGACGAAGATCGACCTGCTGCTGACCGACGTCGTGCTCCCCGATCGCAACGGCCGCTCGCTGTCGGACTCGATTCATGCGACGCGGCCGCGGTTGCCGGTCATCTACATGTCCGGCTACACGGACAACGCGATCGCCGACCGCGGCGTGCTCGCGCCGGGCATGCGATTTCTGGAGAAGCCGGTGCCGACGACCGTGCTGCTGCGCGCGGTGCGCAGCGCGCTTGACGCGCCGGGCGACGACGCGGTGTGATGGCCTTGGACTGCGGCGGCCATGCCGCCGCCCTTGGCACCGTCGGCGCCGCGATGACCGACATCCAGGGCGGCGGCATGGCCGCCGCAGTCCGAGGTAACGGAGGCTCATATGAAACCTGGACGTCCCGAAGACGGCGAATACGCCGCATACGCAAAGAGCGACATCGACTACGTCACCGGCGACGATGCGGTCGCCGCGCTGCGCGAGCAGGAGCAGATCGTCCTCGACTTTTTCGGCGCGTTCAACGAGGAGTCGGCGAACGGCTTCACCTACGCGCCGGGCAAGTGGACAGTGAAGGAAGTCCTCGGGCATCTCACCGACGACGAGCGGATCTTCGCGTATCGCGCGCTCTGCGTCGCGCGCGGCGAGAGCGAGCCGCTGCCGGGATTCGACGAGAACGAATACGTCGCCGGCGCGAACTTCGAGTCGCGATCGCTGGCGGACCTCATCGCCGAATACCGCTCCGTCCGCCACGCGTCGATCACGCTCTATCAATCGCTTGATGATGCGGGCTCGCTGCGGCGCGGAACGGTCAACGGCTACAGCGCCAGCGCACGCGGCCTCGCCTTCCATGTCGCGGGACACGAACTGCATCATCTGCGGACACTTCGGGAGAAGTACGCCCGGAAATAGGAAGGCCGCGAGGGTCGTTAGAAGGCGTTACACGGCGCTTGACAGTGACTGACTCGGTGACTATGCTTCGCCGTCCGTAAGCGGGAATAACTCAGTTGGTAGAGTGCAACCTTGCCAAGGTTGATGTCGCCGGTTCGAGTCCGGTTTCCCGCTCCAACAGAAAGCAATCGGGGCCGCGAGCAATCGCGGCCCTTCGTGTTTCTACCTCCCCGCTCCGTGCCGCCGCTGTCCCGCGATCGGAATGATCTCGGCGCGCATCCCCGTCGCGTTGAAGTAGTGAAACAGCAGCAGGCCCTTGCTGTTGTTCGCGAGGTCGCCGTCGATCCAGTCGACGGGAAGCGGGTTGCCGGGACGGTCGAAGAACATGCCGCTTTCGAGCGCGCCGTAAAGCGCGAGGGCGTGTGCGGGATCGAACGTCATGCGTGACGATTGATCGACGCGGCGTCCGGTGGCGCGGTCGAAGACGAAGACGCGCCAACTGAACCGCGACTGGCCCGACTTCAGGCCGAGGGCGGCCGCGCGCACCGGATAGCGGATGACGTCGGTGTTGTACGGCGGGACGTCCAGCGTGCCGCCGTCGTAGGCGTTCACCCATTGCGACGAGCACTTGTCCGACGGTCGCGTCGGGAACGGCAGCGGGCAGAGCGCGGCGATGAGCGCGTCGGTCGCGCCCCCTTGTCCGAGAAAGTCGCCTGCGTTGGTGTTGTAGATCGCCCAGTCGTCGATGCCGTCGTTGTTCGTGTCGATGCGGACGTCGATCTCCATCTCGTTCGGACTGCCCCAGCGCTCGAACGCCGCGATGCCGAAGTAGATGATGGTGTCGGCGACGCTGCCCGACTTCACGCGATAGTCGCTCGTCACGCCGAGGTAGCGCAGGTTCTGCGAGCCCGGAACGGCGAAGTTGCGCGAATGGATCTCCTGCAGCTCGAACGGCGTCACGAGCGACGTCCAGTCGTTCGGGAACGACGTGCCGGTCGACACCGCGCGCCCGTTCAGCGGGATCGTCGTGTGCCCGCCCGGCGTGTTGAACGCGATCGACGACATTCCGGTCGACATCGCGGATGACGGCCTGACCATCGCCGCCGCCGGAAGCCGCAGCGTCTGCGCTCCACGCGTCATCACGACGTTCCCGGTCGCCTCGGTGATCCAGTGACGCGGAAAGCCTCCCTGTTGCGATGCCGACGTGACGTCGCGCTGATGCTTCATGAACGACGCATCGGCGTTGACCCGCAGGCGCGCGATCGCCGATCCATTCGCTGGAACCGACAGCGTCGTGCCGCCGGGGAAGTCGAACGACACGCCCGGAGCAATCGACGCGCTCGCGAACGAGAGCGTGACGTTCGCCGCGGACGACGACTTGTTGACGACGCGGAACTGCCGCTCGACCGAGAGCTGTCCCGGCACTTCGACGAGACCGAACGAGAGACCGACGCTTCCCGGATTGTCGACCGCGTACGCGATCAGATCGAGCGTCGAGGCATCGGCGACGCTCATGCGCCCCGCGCCGATGCGCGTCGGCGAATAGATCGCGCCGGTGCGCGAGAGTCCGCTGAAGAGATCGTGCACGGCGCTGTTCATCACCAGCGCCTTCAATTCCTCGACGCTCCAGTCGGGATGGATCTGCTTGAGCAACGCCATCCCGCCCGCGACCATCGGCGCGGCCATCGACGTGCCGTTCAGCGCGACGCCGCCCGTGCCGCTCTTCGCCAGGGCGGAGAAGACCGATTGCCCCGGCGCGGCGATGTCGGGCTTGAGCAACAGGTCGCCCGAGCGCGGTCCGCGCGAGGTGAAGTCGGAGACGGTGTCGGTGATGGTGTCGTCGGTGACCTTCTGCGACGAGAGGAGCGAGGCATCGAAGCGGATCACCGGCGATGCCGCGCTCTTGATCGCGCTGGCGATGGCCTGCGTGGTGAGGATGGCCGGGATGTCGGTCGAGCCGGCGATGGCGATGTCGATCCGCGCGTGGTTGTTGTACGCGAAGAGCACGCCGATCGCGCCGGCGTTGAACGCCGACTGCGCGCGCGCCGCGGAGCCGCAGGCGTTGTCGGTCCAGTCGAGCAGCGCGATTTTTCCCGCGAGGAGCGCGGCGTTCGACGCGTTGAACGCGGTGCAGCCGGTCGGCTGCGAGGCGGGATAGACGACCGTGCCCGACACCGGCGTGGTCAGGTTCGACCAGACGAAGTTCCTCGCGGCCGCGCCGTACTTCGTCCCCGCGATCGAGGCCGGCGCGGTGACTTCGAAGCCGTCGAAGACGTCGCTGCTGTCGACCGACGACGCGGCGGAGATGACGCGCGTCGCGGCGGCGGGGCTGCCGGTGATCATGTGCGTGTCGCCGCTGTTGCCGGCGGAGGCGACGACGATCATGCCGGCCTTCGCCGCGTTGTCGGCGGCGGCCATCGAGGTCGGATCGCCGTTCGGTCCGAACGACGAGCCGATCGACATGTTGACGACGTCGAGGTGATCGGAGAGGTTGCCGTCGCGATTCGGATCGAGCGCCCAGTCGAGCGCCTGCGGGATGAGAAACGTGCTGCCGGTGCAGCCGAAGACGCGGATGGCGTAGACCTGCGCGCCGGGCGCGACGCCGGGACCGACGCGGAAGTCGCTCGCGTTGAGCGTGGGGCCGTACGGTCCGGTGAACGCGCTGCCGTCGCTCTTCACGCCGCGCCCCGCGGCGATGCCGGCGACGTGCGTGCCATGCCCTTCGCAGTCCATCGGATCGGGATCGGGCTTCGCGATCCGCCGGCTCGGCGTTCCGGAGCCGGCGTCGTAGTCGTCGCCCGCGAGGTCGGTGCCGCCGACGACTTTCGCGTTCCACGGCACGTCGGCGGTGGTGAAGTTCGTGCGGCTGTAAAGACCCGCGCCGCCGAGGTCGACGTGGAGGTAGTCGACGCCGGTGTCGATGATGCCGAGACGGATGCCGTCGCCGCGGCGCCCGCCCGATTGCGCCCATACACTCGGCGCGCCGACGAGCGCAACGCTCGCGGTCAGATCGGGCGAGAGCGGCGCCATCGGCACGACACGCTTCACGTTCGGCAGCGCGGCGATGCGCGCGACGTCGTCGTCATCGAGCTCGGCGACGATCCCGTTCACGGCGCGCGACATCGAGTAGCGGAACGTGCCGTCGGGAAGGGCGGCGACGATCGCCTGCTGCTGATCTTCGACGCGCCCGACCTGATCGGTCGTGATCGCAGCCTTGCCCGCCATCGCGCGTTCCCGCGCGTACGTGACCGCCGCCGGTTCCTCGGTCATCTCGATCATCACGGTGACCGCGAGCAGAGCAAGCATGGGTTCGAAATATACGCGTCAGCTTCGCTCGACGCGAATGCCGTACGCGTGCAGCTTGCGATAGAGGTTGCTCCGCTCCACGCCGAGGGCCTCGGCGGTGCGGCTGACATTTCCGGCCAGCTCGCGCAGCCGGTCGAGGATGTACTGCTTCTCGAATTCGTCGCGCGCTTCCTTCAGCGTCAGGTTGCGCGGGATCTCCGCCGGGATGTCGGTGCGGGCGCCGAGGTGGATGTCTTCGGCTTCGATCGTCTCCTGCGGGAGGAGGATGGCGAGACGCTCGATCACATTGCGCAGCTCGCGCACGTTGCCGGGCCAGTGGTACGCCTTCAGCTTCGTCCCGGCGCCGGCGGAGAGCTTCTTGCGCGGCGAGCCGGTCTCCGCGGCGAAGCGGCGGAGGAAGTAGTCGGCGAGCAGCGTGACGTCGCTCCCGCGCTGGCGCAGCGAAGGCACTTCGATCGGAATGACGTTGATGCGGTAGTACAGATCGCTGCGGAAATTGCCCGCCTCGATCTCCGCCTCGATGTTCTTGTTCGTCGCGGCGATCACGCGCACGTCGACGCGGATCGTCTGCTGGCCGCCGACGCGCTGGAACGTCTGCTCCTGCAGCACGCGCAGCACTTTCGCCTGCGTCTTCAGGCTCATGTCGCCGATCTCGTCGAGGAAGAGCGTGCCGCCGTCGGCGAGCTCGAACTTTCCCTTGCGGTCGTCGATCGCGCCGGTGAAGGCGCCTTTGCGATGACCGAAGAGCTCCGACTCGATCAGCTCCTCCGGGATCGCCGCGCAGTTGACGTCGACGAACGGCTGGTCGGCGCGATGCGACAGGCGGTGCAGCGTCCGCGCGACGATCTCCTTGCCGCTGCCGTTTTCGCCGGTGATCAGCACGCGGCTGTTCGACGGCGCCGCGCTGCGGATCTGCTGGTCGAGCTTCTTCATCGGCTCGCTCTCGCCGATCAGCAGCTCCTCCAGCGAGACCTGCTGACGGCGCAGATCGCGCACCTGTTCGCGCAGTTTGGAATCCGCGAGCGCGTGATTGACCGTGAGCAGCACGCGCTCGAGCGAGAGCGGCTTTTCGAGAAAGTCGTATGCACCGAGGCGCGTCGCCTTGACCGCGGCGTCGATGTTGCCGTGTCCGGAGATGACGATCACCGGCGGCGCGGCGTTCGAGCCTTTCATCCGCTCGAGAACGCTGAAGCCGTCGATGCCGGGAAGCCAGAGGTCGAGGATGGCGAGATCGAATTCATCGCGCGCGAGCTGCGCGATCGCCTCCTCGCCCGATTCGCAGACGGTGGTCTTGTGCCCCTCGTCTTCCAGGATCTGGGAGAGCGTGGCGCGGATGGAGGGCTCGTCGTCGGTAATCAGTATTTTTGACATGGTGTTCAGACAGCGGACAGCGGACAGCAGACAGCGGATGCAGCGCAAACCTGGTTCTTCTGCTGTCCGCTGTCTGCTGTCCGCTGTCTCATGCTGGTAACTCGATCTCGAAGCGCGTGCCTCGCGGCTGGTTGTCGTGCACCGAGATCTGGCCGTCGTGATCGCGGACGATGCGATGCACGATGGCCAGCCCGAGGCCGGTGCCGCGGCGCTTCGTGGAAAAGTACGGGAGGAAGAGTTTTTCCTTGTCGGCGTCGGGGACGCCGCGGCCGGGATCGGCGACCTCGATGACCACGCGATGCGGCGCGCGGCGCGCGGAGACGCGGATCTCGCCCGACTCCGTCGCCTCCACCGCGTTCTTGAGCAGGTTTCCGACGGCGCGGCGGATCTGCTCCGGATCGATCAGCAGCTCGATGTCTTCATCCACATTCACGCTCACCGACACGCCCGGCTTCACGTCGCGGTAGAGGCTCGCCGCCTGCTGCAGGATGTCCGCGAGCTGCGCGTGGCGGAGGTGCACGGCGGGCATCCGCGCGAATCGCGAGAACTCGTCGACCATCCGCTTGAGCTGGCTCACCTCGGTGACGATCGTGCGGCAGCCTTCTTCGATCGCCGGCTCGTTCGTCCCGAACTTCTTCGCCATCCGCTCGGCCGACAACTGGATCGGCGTCAGCGGATTCTTGATCTCGTGCGCGATGCGCCGCGCCGCCTCGTTCCACGCGGCGAGCTTCTGCGCCTGCACGAGCTGCGTCGAGTCTTCGATCGCCAGCACCCACCCCTTCTCCGTTCCGCCGAGGCGCGCGGCGGAGATTTCGAGATAGCGCAGCTCTCCTCCGCGGATCAGCGTGACTTCACGCGCCCGCGCCTTGCCGCGACGCGTCAGCTCGCCGACCGCCTCGGACATCGGCGCGAGGTCGGCGTCGAAGACGTCGGTGAGGCGCGCGCGCGGCGGCGGCGCGTCGAGCTGCAGCATCTGCAGCGCCGCACGGTTCACGCTGAGGATCTCGAGGTCGTCGGTGAACGCGATGATGCCGGTGGAGACGGAGTCGAGGACGGTGAAGAGATACGCGCGCTCGGTGTCGAGGCGGCGGTTGGTGTCGGTCAGCGCGTACCGCTGCTGCGCGAGCTGCTCCGACATGTCGTTGAACGAGTCGATCAGGCGTCCGACTTCATCGGTCGCCGCCATCTCCACGCGATGTCCGTAGCCGCCCTCGGCGAGCTTCCCCGTCGCCTCGGCCAGCGCCTTGATCGGCACGGTGATGCGGCGCGAGGCGTAGATCGACGTCCACAACGTGCCGAAGAGAATGGCCAAAGTCACCGCGAGGAAGAGCGACGTCTGCGAGGCCTTCAGCGTCGGACGCTCGGCATCGAGCTGCTGGAAGTTTTTGTGCGCGACGATCGCCTCGTCGATCATCCGGCTCATCGCCACCGGGATGAAGACGCCGGCGATCGCGATGTACGGACCGTCGCCGATGCGCTGCGCGACGCGGATCCACTTCCCGCTCGCGCCGACCTCGATCTTCGTCATCGAGCCCTTCTTCTGCACTTCGTCGAAGAAGCGCGCCGACGGCTCCTGCACTTCGAACACCGGCGCGCGCGGATCGGCGAGCATCTTCACCAGCGTCGATCCGCGATAGAGGCCGGCGGAATCGACGTCGTGAAACTGCTCGACGCGGCGCAGCACGGCGTCCATCTGCGCGGCGTCGGTCAGCGCGGGAGTCGCGGCGAGCTCGCGCGCGGCCCCCGAGGCGACTTTCGCCGCCTGGTCCTGCGACATCTGCGCGATGGCCTCGGCGTTCTGCAGGATCGTCCGCACCGGCGTGTTGAACCAGCGGTCGATCGAGACGCGGAGAAAATCGGTCGCGATCAGAAACATCAAGATCACCGGCACGAGCGAGCTGGCGACGTACGTCACGACCAGCTTGGTGCGGAAGCGCGAGCCGATGATGCCGCGCTGCCGCTCGAGCACCAGCTTCACGATCCCGCGGAGGATCACGAAGAGGATGCCGAGGATCAGGAGGAGGTTGATGTTCCAGAGGACGAAGAGGAGGACCTGGCTCGACAGCGCCTCGGGCGACAGCTCCTTCGCGCGCTGGATCAGGTAGTAGATGAGGCTCGTGCCGGTGAGCACGAGCAGGGGCGCCGTGATGATGAACCGCGGGTCCTTGCGGTAGCGCCGCAGCAGGTCGCCAATGCTCAAGGCTTCGCCTCGGGCGCCGTGACGCGGGTCTCCTTCCAGCGCGTGGAGATCTCCCACGGGATGACATAGAGCAGCCAGCCGCGCATCAGATCGGCCTTGGCGCGGACTTTCACCTTGTAGGGGCGGCGATTGCCGATGTCGAAGAGGTTCGGCTCGTCGATCACCGTCATCGCCTTCTCCAGCGAGGCGAGGTCGGTGAAGGTCTCAGAGCGGACGAGCTTCCGGTCGCGGCGATAGGTCAGCAGGTACTCGCGGGTGACCGAGTTGAACTGCGCGCTGACCTCGACCCGCGCACGCGAGATCCCCTCGTCGAACCAGTTCGGGCGGTCGCGATAGATCTCGACGACGTACGTGATGATCGTCTGCGCCCCCGCCTCCACCTGGTCGACGCGCCGCTTGTCGAACGCCGCCGCGAGGTTGAAGCGGACCGTGACCTTGCCGCCGACGGACACGGCGGAGAGATTTTCGATTTTGGGGTCAGCGGCGACGGACGTCGCGAGCAATAGAGTAAGGAGGGAAAGCGCGATCGATCGCACGGTGTGGCGGTTTTACCACACTACGGCTACATTAAAATCAGCCTGTCTCATGGGAAAGCCTCGATCGCAGACGACTTTCGAAGACGATCGCTACGCCACGAAGCTCTCCGGTGGAGCGCGAACGGTGGTTGCCCACGGTGCCACGCCGGAGGAGTCTGAAGCCCGAGCGACCCGCGTGTGGGACGCGCGCGAACGACAGATCGCAGAGGTCGCGCACGAGAAAGTCGACGAAGGAATCGAGATCGCCTTCGAGGAGCTCGCCTCGTCCTGGGCCACGGATACGGCGCACCTCTCGTCCCCCGCGAAGTTCCTCGAGCATCCGGCTTATCGTCAGATCATCGGTCTCGGTCCGCGGGTCCTTCCACTGGTGCTGAACGATCTGTCTGAGCACCGCAGATTCTGGTTCCCGGCGCTCGCCGCGATCACCGGCGAAAATCCAGTGCCCGAAGATGCGGCGGGAGACATCGCGCGAATGAGAGACGCGTGGCTTGCGTGGGGACGAACTAACGGCCTCATTTGATGCGCGATCTCATCGAACGCCTGTTCCCCCGGCTGCGGGAATCTCGCTTCGAAATTACCAGTCCCGCTGATCCCTCTTACAACTGCGTCGCGTGGGCAGCCGGAGATGTCGGGCGGTGGTGGTGGCCGGGTGAGGCGATGTTTACCTACTGGCCCGCTGATGTCATCCGCGAGCAATCGATCGCCAGCTTCGTGATGGCATTCGAGACGCTCGGATATCTTCCCGCGGTGTCTGGTTCGCACGATCCGCAATTCGAGAAAGTCGCGATCTTCGCGTCAGCCGACGGCACACCGACGCACATGGCCGATGGAGCCATTGAGCGGTTTGGCAATTGAGCCGTTGAGGCGCTCAATCGCTCAACCGCTTAATCGCTCAACAGCTTACGCCTGCGCGTACCCCATCACCCGGCTCGGGGCCAGCTCCTCGTCCTGCTCCGCGGCGGCGCGGAGGACCTTCTCCACGAAGCGCGAGTGCATGGCGTGGCCGGCCTTCGAGGCGGTGATCTCTCCGACGATCGGGCGGCCGACGAGGGCGAGGTCGCCGAGGAGGTCGAGGATCTTGTGGCGGACGAACTCGTCGCGGAAGCGGAGCTCGCCGCTCACCACGCCCTTGTCGTCGAGCACGATGCAGTTGTCGACCGAGCCGCCGCGGGCGAGACCGGCGGCGCGGAGCTTCTCGACGTCGCGCATGAAGCCGAACGTCCGGGCGGGGGCGATCTTCTTGAGGAAGCTGTCGTGATTGAAGTCGAACTGCAGCGACTGCCGGCCGATGACCGGATGGCTGAAATCGATCTTGTACTTGAGGATCAGGCGGTTGGCCGGGGTGATGCGGATGCTCTTGTCGCCCTCGACCACTTCGATCGGCTTCCTGATCTTCAGGACCGGGATCTCCGCGCCGAGGGGGCGGACGCCGGCGGCGTCGATGAGGTGCATGAACGGGAGCGAGCTGCCGTCGACGATCGGGACTTCCGGACCGTCGATCACGATGTCGATGTCGGTGATGCCGCAGGCCATCGTCGCGGAGAGGAGGTGCTCGACCGTGCCGACCGAGACGTCGTCCTTGCCGACGGTGGTCGCGTGATCGAGAGCGGTCGTGGAGGCCTGGAGCGCCGGGATGCGGAGACCGTCGAGATCAGCACGGACGAAGTTGATGCCGTTGCCGGCGGGCGCGGGATGCAGCGCGACCTTCGTGTAGATGCCGGAGTGCAGCCCGATGCCGGTGATGCTGACGGTGGTGTTGATTGTTTTGCGCTGTGCGTACATGTCCGGGGAGGAGTAGAGCAGGGGGGGTGCCATGGGGATGGTTGCCGGTTGCAGGGTGGAAGTTGCCTGTTTTTAGCGGTTTAGCGGTTTAGCTGTTTAGGCGTTGAGGAGGGAAAGTGTGGTCTCCTGACGTCGCAAGTGTGGCTGGCGTACCACAGTGCGTCCATCGTGGAGGGACAGGCGCCTCGCCTGTCCACCGAGCCGACAGGCGAGGGCGCCTGTCGCTCCACCAAGGCTATCGAGCCAGCTTTTTCGCCGCCGCCGTCTCGCGATCCGCTTCGCGGCGCTTCTCCGTCTCGCGCTTGTCGTACAGCTTCTTTCCGCGCACGACGGCGATCTCCGCCTTCACCCTGCCACCTTTGAAATAGAGGCGGAGCGGGACGATGGTCAGGCCCTTCTCCGTGAGCTGCACGTGGAGCTTTTCGATCTCGCGGCGGTGCATCAGGAGCTTCCGCGTCCGCTCCGGCTCGTGGTTCTCGCGATTGCCGTGCGTGTAGGGGGAGATGTGCATGCCGACCAGGAACGCCTGACCGCCCTTCACTTCGACGTAGCTGTCCTTGAGGTTGACCCGCGCCTCGCGCAGTGACTTCACCTCGGTACCGGTCAGGGCGATGCCCGACTCGAGCTTGTCGAGGACGAAGTACTCGTGGAACGCCTTCTTGTTCGAGGCGATCAGCTTCTCGCCGGTAGCAGGCTTCGTGGCCATGGGGAGCGGGATTCTACTCCTCCGGCAGCAACCCGCACTCGATCCGGCCGTATAGTCCGCTGACAGCGAAAGGAGACTCCCTTCATGCACAACCGTTTCATCACGGTCGCGCGAGCGTTCGTGCTCGCGGCGATCACCATTGGACCGGCCGCGGCGTCGCTCGCCGAGTTGCCGCCTCTCATCCCCCGCGAGACCCTCTTCGGCAATCCGGAGCGCGTCGCGCCGCGCCTCTCGCCCGACGGCAAGCGCCTGGCGTGGGTCGCCCCGGACAAGAAGAACGTCCTCCAGGTGTGGGTCAAGACGATCGGCCAGAACGACGACAAGGTCGTCACCGCCGACAAGAAGCGCGGCATCCGCCAGTACTTCTGGACTCAGGACAACAAGACGATCGTCTATCTCCAGGACAACGACGGCGATGAGAACTTCCACCTCTACGGCGTCGATCTCGACAGCGGCACGGTTCGCGACTACACGCCGTTCCTCGGCTCCCGCGCCGGCGTCGAGGCAGTCGAGGCGGCTCATCCCGACGAGATGCTGGTCAGCATCAACGCCCGCAACAAGCAGCTCTTCGACATCTACCGCCTGACCCTCTCCACCGGCGCGCTGGTGCTCGAGGCGAAGAACCCGGGCGACCTCGCGGGCTGGATCACCGACAAGGACCTCCACGTCGTCGGCGGCCAGGCCGCCACGGCCGACGGCGGCACCGAGATCCGCCTCTACAACAACGGCGAGTGGAAGACGTGGCTCACCGCGGGACCGGAGGAGAACATCGGCGTTCACGACGTCACGCCCGACGGCAAGGCGTTCGTGATGGAGTCATCCCTCGGACGCGACACCGCCGCGGTGATCGTCCGCAACATCGCCGACAACAGCGAGAAGGTCATCGCCGCCTCGAATGAAGTCGACGCCGGCAACGTGGCCATCAATCCGATGACGCACGCCATCGAGGCTGTGTCGTTCGAGCCGGGACGCAGCACCTGGACGGTCATCGATCCGTCCGTGAAGGCCGACTACGACGCGATCGCGAAGCTGTACGACGGCGACTTCGCCGTGGTGAACCGCGACCGCGCCGACAAGACGTGGCTCGTCGCCTTCACCAGCGACCGCTCCGCCACGCGCTACTACACCTACGACCGCGCCTCGAAGACCGGCACGTTCCTCTTCACCGCGCGGCCGAAGCTCGACAACCTGCAGCTCGCGCCGATGAAGCCGGTGGTCATCCCCGCGCGCGACGGCTTGAAGCTCAACTCGTATCTCACCCTGCCGGTCGGCGTGCCGGCGAAGAACCTCCCGATGGTCCTCTTCGTCCACGGCGGACCGTGGGGACGAAGAGGATGGGGCTACTCCGGCTTCCCGCAGTGGCTCGCCAACCGCGGCTACGCGGTGCTGCAGGTCAACTTCCGCTCCTCCACCGGCTACGGGAAGAAGTTCCTCCACGCCGGCGACAAGCAGTGGGGCCTGAAGATGCAGGACGACCTCACCGATGCCGTGAACTGGGCGGTGAAGCAGGGGATCGCCGATCCGAAGAAGGTGGCGATCATGGGCGGCTCGTATGGCGGCTACGCCACGCTGGCCGGCCTGGCGTTCACGCCGGACGTCTACGCCTGCGGCGTCGACATCGTCGGACCGTCGAACCTGAAGACGCTGATCGGCGCGATCCCGCCGTACTGGAAGACGATGCGCTCGGTCTTCGACGCACGCATGGGGAACGTCGACGATCCGAAGGACGCGGAGCTGGTGAAGAACGCCTCCCCGCTGTTCAAGGCGAACCAGATCAAGAAGCCGCTCCTCATCGGGCAGGGTCTCAACGATCCGCGCGTCAACCACGCGGAGTCGGAGCAGATCGTCGACGCCATCGAGAAGAACAACGGCTCGGTGACGTACGTGGTCTACTCGGATGAAGGCCACGGCTTCGCCCGCCCGGAGAACTCGATCGACTTCAACGCCCGCTCCGAAGCGTTCCTCGGCCAGTGCCTCGGCGGCCGCTTCGAGCCGATGACCGGCGACAAGTGGCCCGGATCGACGGCGACGGTGAAGGTGGTTTCTTCGAAGTAAGTCAGATAGCAGATAGCCGATAGCAGATAGCAAGGAGGCCGGGGCCAGTCCCCGGCCTTTTGCTTTTTTGCTATCTGCTATCCGCTATCTGCTATCTAACATCCCGGTCGGTTACAATCCGCCGCCATGTCGGACAAGAACATCGTTCATGTTGTCGGTACCGGTACGATCGGCGAGCCGTTGATCGGCATGTTCACGGAGTTCAAGGACAAGTGGGGCATCGACGAGGTCACGTTTCACAAGCGGACTCCGAACGCCGACGACCGGGCGATGATCAATCACCTGATCCATCACGGCGCGCGGCTCGCGGCGGACGACGAGGCCCGCGACGATTTCGCCCGCCTCGGACACCGCGTGTCGTACACCGCCGAGGAGGCGATCGAGCGCGCGACCGTCGTCGTCGACTGCACGCCGGCCGGCAATGAGAACAAGCACTTCTACCAGCGCGTGAAGGGACCGAAAGGCTTCCTGGCGCAGGGCTCGGAGTTCGGGTTCGGCAAGCCGTACGCGCGCGGCATCAATGACGAGGTGCAGTCGCCCGACGAGCGCTTCGTGCAGATCGTCTCGTGCAACACGCACAACATCTCCGTCCTGCTGAAGACGATCACGCAGCGCGACGGCAAGATCTCGCTCCACTCCGGACAGTTCGTCTGCATGCGCCGCGCGAACGACGTGTCGGACGCGAAGTCGTTCCTCGCCTCGCCCCAGGCGGGCAAGCACGACGATCCCGATTTCGGGACGCATCACGCGCGCGACGCCTACCACCTCTTCCAGACCGTCGGCGAGAAGCTCAATCTCTTCTCCTCCGCCATCAAGATCAACACGCAGTACATGCACACGCTCTGGTTCAACCTCGAGCTCCATCACGACACGTCGCTGGAGGAAGTGAAGTCGGCGCTGCGCGCGAACTCGCGCGTGGCCTGCACGAACAAGCGCTCCGTGAACCAGATCTTCTCGTTCGGACGCGATCACGGCTACTACGGCCGCATCCTCTCGCAGACGGTCATGCCGATGTCGACGCTGAGCGTGCCGAATCCGCGCAAGGTGGTCGGCTTCTGCTACACGCCGCAGGACGGCAACTCGCTGCTGTCGTCGGTGGCGGCGACGCTTCGCTATCTCGATGCAAGCAAGCTCGAGGAGCGCATCGACGTCCTCCGTCCTTACATCTTCCGCGAGATTTGAGCTAAAGTCGCGGCCCGATGGCGTGGTTCCGAAAAGAGAAGAAACCGAAGGAAGCGGCCGAGAAGTCGACGGTCCCGGAAGGTCTCTGGATCAAGTGCGATGACTGCAAGGAGATCGTCTACCGGAAGGAAGTCGAGCAGAACTTCAACGTCTGCCCGAAGTGCGGTTACCACTTCCGCCTGAGCGCCCGCGATCGTTTCGCCATCCTCTTCGACGACGGCCAGTACAAGGAATTCGCCGGCAACATCCGCTCCGGCGACCCGCTCGAGTTCAAGGACACCAAGCGCTATCGCGACCGCCTCAAGGTCTACGAGGCGCGCGTCGGCAAGGGCGACGCGGTCATCTGCGCGGAAGGAAAGCTCGACGGTCTCAACGTCGTGGTCTGCGCGATGGAGTACGCGTTCATGGGCGGCTCGATGGGCTCCGTGGTCGGCGAGAAGCTGACCCTGGCGATCGAGCGCTGCCTGGAAAAGAAAGAGCCGCTGATCATCGTCTCCTGCTCCGGCGGCGCGCGCATGCAGGAGGGAATCCTCTCCCTGATGCAGATGGCGAAGATCTCCGCCGCGCTGGCGAAGCTCGCCGATGCGGGACTCCCCTACATCTCGGTGCTGACCGATCCGACGACCGGCGGCGTGACTGCGTCGTACGCGATGCTGGGCGACCTGAACATCGCCGAGCCGAAGGCGCTGATCGGCTTCGCCGGCCCGCGCGTGATCGAGCAGACGATCCGCCAGACGCTCCCCGAGGGCTTCCAGCGCGCCGAGTTCCTCGTAGAGCACGGCATGGTCGACCTCATCACGCCGCGCCCGGAGATGAAGGGCGCCGTCGGGCGCTTCCTGCACATTTTCACGGGCAAGTGAGCGACGCTCTCGCGTACCTCGATTCCCTGCAGGCCTCCGGCATCCGCCCCGGCCTGGGGCGCATTCGCGCGATGCTCCGCTCGCTGCGCCATCCCGAGCGCGCCTACCCATCGATCATCATCGCGGGGACGAACGGCAAGGGCTCGACCTCCGCGACGCTCGCGTCGATCCTCCAGGAGTCGGGCTATCGCACCGGCCTCTACACCTCGCCGCATCTCGTCGACATCCGCGAGCGCTGGACGATCGGCGGCGCGATGATCGATCCCGAGCTGCTACGCCGATCGATTGAACTGCTGCGCGAAGCAGCCGATCGCGTCGCGATCACGCCGACCTACTTCGAGGCACTCACCATCGTCGCTTTCATCGCCTTCCAGCTCGCGGAGTGCGAGGTCGCGGTGCTGGAGGTCGGGATGGGCGGGCGGCTCGACGCGACGAACGTCGTCCATCCGCTCGCCGCGTTGATCACGCCGATCGGCTTCGACCACATGGAGTACCTCGGCACGACGCTGCGCAGGATCGCGGCGGAGAAAGCGGGCGTGATCCACCGCGGCGCGATCGTGCTGACGTCGAACGACGATCCGGTGATCGCCGGCGTGCTGCGTAAGCGCGCGGCGAAGTTCGGCAATCGCTTCATCGAGGTGACGGAGGAGCACGACACGCCGCTCCCCGGCGCGTTTCAGCGGCGCAACGTCGCGCTCGCGGTACGCGCGGCGCACGAGCTGCGCGAGCGTCTGCCGCGGATCACCGAGGCGTCGATCGAGCGCGGCGTCGAGAAGACGCGTTGGCGCGGGCGGCTCGAGCACGTCGAGATGAGCGGCAAGAACATCTGGATCGACGGTTGCCACAACCCGCACGCCATCGAGGCAGTGCTCCCGTACATCGCCGAGCGTGTGCCGAAGCCGCGGCTGCTCGTGTTCGGGATCATGAGCGACAAAGACGTCGCCGGCGCGGCGCGAGCGCTCTTCCCGCTCTTCGACTCGATCATCGCGACGGAGCCGTTTCCGCCGCGGTCGGCGAGCGCGGAGTCGCTGGTCGAGATCGCGGGCCAGCTCGGCATCAAGGCGGTCGCCGAGCCGAAGCCGTTCGCGGCGCTGCTGCGCGCGATGCAATCAGGCGAGCGCTCGATCTTCGTCGGCGGTTCGCTCTACCTCGCCGGTGCGGCGATCGAGTACTTCGATGCGCAGCGCGATCGCGGCGGTGAGTAACGCCAGCGACGACAGCAGCCACGCGGCGATGGTCAGCGTACGACGCCGTCCGAACGTCAGCTCGATGCGATGCTGCCCGGCGGGAACGACGACGCCGAGGCGATCGAGATCGACCGGCTCGGTGCGGAGCTCCTGTTCGCCGGTGCGCGCGACCCACGAGGCGAAGTAACTCTGGTTCACCATCAGCAGCGCCGGACCGATCGCATCGATCGTGATCGTCTGTCCCTTGCGCGCGTACGACAGCACGCGTGCGTTCGGCGCCGAGTCGAATGCCGCCGGCGCGACGTGATCGTTCGCCGATTCGATCCGCTGCACCGCCTCGTTCACCGAGCGCGCCGCGACGGCGTGCGGAATGATCATGACCGGCGGCGCGATGGCGCTGGCCATCCAGTGCGGATGATGGGTCGCGTTCCACCGCTCCAGCGCGATGCGGCTCATCAGCGAATGCATCTCGTCCGGCGAGCGCACGAGCGCGTACTGGATGCCGGAGAGCGTTCCGAAGAGCGGCGGGCGGCGCTGTGCGCGGAGGCGATAGCTGGCGCGTGACGGCGTCTGGCCGCCCGGCAGTCCCTTGAAGTACACACGCTGCTCCGACGATTCGACGCGGTCAACGCGATACGGCGCGAATGAATCGATCAGAACGTTCAGCGGCAGCCACACCAGCATCGGCACGAACGTCACCAGCAGCCAGACGCGCTTCTCCTTCGCCCGTTCGTAGACCATCGCCGCGAGGACGATCAGCGCGACGACCGCGACCATCGCGAATTTTTCCGGGTAGCGGCCGAAGCGGATCGCCGGAAACGCGTTCACGATCGCCGCGACGATCGGGTTCGACCGGCCGAGCGCGAGGAAGAGCATCAGCAATGCGATCACGGTGTAGCGCGAGCGCTGCACGAGCGCCGGAACCGCGATGACGCCGATGAAGAGCGAGACGAAGAGATACTGCTTCGGCAGCGGAAAGATCGGCCCCACCACCATCTCGATCAGGCGCCACGGCGTCAGCGAGGCGTTGAGCACGGTCTGGGCGGAGAAGCCGAACGAGCGCTCCACCTCGCGCGCGATCTCCGAGTAGGCGACGAGCAGCGGCGACGCGATTACGATCGCGATCCCGACCGCGCCGGCGAGGCGCAGCAGCGGCATGCGCCGGAACGCGACGATCGCCACGGCCATCGCCGTCGCCAGGATCGTCACCGGCTCCGTCGCCAGCGCCAGCAGCCCGAACGCCGTTCCGAGAAAGAGCGCGCTGCGCCGCTCCGTCGCCCAGAGCGCGAACGGGATCAGCGCGACCGCGGTGATGAGCGTGTAGAAGGCTGTCGCGCTGAGCGCGAGACCGGAGAGCACGTAGAGCCAGGCGGCGAAGTGGGATTTCGCCAGCGCCCGCATCGCGAACCACGCGGCGACGAGATGAATCAGGAAGTGCAGATTGAAGGCGACGTGCGCGGGAAAGATCAGGTAGAGGAAGTTGTCGGGATAGAACGTCAGCGTGTTCGGATTGCCGGCCAGCGGCTGGCCGCCGCCGTCCGCGAAGTTCCACCACGGGAGCTCGCCGGCGCGGAATGACTGCGCCGAAAAGACCTTCATCGGGTAGTGCGTGGAGAAGTTGTCGCGGAAGTAGAAGAAGCCAAACCAGGACAGCAGACAACAGCTCGCAGACAGCAGGAGAACGATGGTGAGGCGCCTCATCCGTGCGTTGATTATCGAGTAAGATCGCCGCTCTGGGAGAACGCATCATGTCCACCATCGAAGAACAGCGCGCGGCCGTCGGACACGACTTTCTGGAGCGGACGATCGACGACGTCGATCGCGAGATCGCCGACGCCATCCGCCTGGAGACGAAGCGCCAGAACGACACGCTGGAGCTGATCGCCTCCGAGAACCACGTCTCCAAAGCGGTCCTCACCGCGATGGGCTCGGTCTTCACGAACAAGTACGCCGAGGGGTATCCGGGGAAGCGCTACTACGGCGGATGCGGACCGACCGACATCGTCGAGAACATCGCCATCGAGCGCGCGAAAAAACTCTTCGACGCGGAGCACGCCAACGTGCAGCCGCACTCCGGGTCGCAGGCCAACATGTCGGTCTACTTCACCGTGCTCAAGCCGGGCGACACGATCATGGGGATGGACCTTTCGCACGGCGGACACCTCACGCACGGACATCCGCTGTCGTACTCCGGCCGCGATTTCAAGGTCGTGGCGTATCACGTGCGGCAGAGCGATGAGCTGATCGATTACGACGAGATGGAGCGTCTCGCGGAGGAGCACAAGCCGCGTCTGATCATCTGCGGCGCCTCGGCGTACTCGCGCACGATCGACTTCAAGCGCATCCGCGAGATCGCGGATCGCAGCGGCTCGCTGATGATGGCCGACATCGCGCACATCGCGGGACTCGTCGCCGCCGGCCTGCATCCGTCGCCGGTGCCGTACGCCGACTTCGTCACCACCACCACGCACAAGACGCTGCGCGGTCCGCGCGCGGGACTGATCCTCTGCAAGGAGAAGTACGCCAAGGACCTCGACCGCTCCGTCTTCCCCGGCGTGCAGGGCGGACCGCTCGTGCACATCATCGCGGCGAAAGCGGTCGCCTTCGCCGAGGCGCTCACGCCCGAGTTCCGCGAATACCAGGCCCAGATCATCCGCAACGCGAAGGCGCTGGCGCAGGCCTTCGCCGACACCGGCTTCCGCGTCGTCTCCGGCGGAACCGACAACCACATGTTCCTCACCGACGTCTTCGCCAAAGGGATCACCGGCAAGGACGGCCAGAACGTGCTCGAGGCCGCGAACATCACGGTCAACAAGAACACCATCCCGTTCGACACGCAGAAGCCGATGGTCGCCTCGGGCCTCCGCTTCGGCACGCCCGCGGTGACGACGCGCGGCCTGCGCGAGCCGGAGATGAAGACGATCGCAGGCCTCATCGCGCGAGCGCTGGAGTCGAAGGGCGACGCGGCCGTGATCGACGACGTGAAGCGCGGCGTGAAAGAGTTGTGTGACCGCTTCCCTATCTACTGATCGGTTACCAGTTACCGGTTACCAGTTGCCACGCGGCAACCGGCAACCTGGCAACCGGCAACCTCACGTTGTACGAGTGACAATCGACACATCACATCACCTTGTGATCACCGAGACTCGCTGACGTGAACAAGCGCTTTCCGTACTACCCGATCTACCTCGACATCGAAGACCGCAGCGTCGTGATCATCGGCGGCGGCAACGTCTGCGCCCGCAAGGCGGAGACGATGATGAAGTACGGCGCACGCGTCACCATCGTGTCGCCGGAATTCACGGACGAGATCGAACAGTGGGCCCGCGAAGGCTCGCTCTCGATCCGCCGCAAGCCGTACGAGGCCTCGGACCTCGACGGCGCGAACATCGTGATCGCCTCGACCGACGATCAGGGCGTGAACGAACAGATCGCCGCCGACTGCCGCGCGCGGCGCATCCCGGTGAACGTCGTCGACGTCACGCCGCTCTGCGAGTTCATCGTGCCGGCGATCATCGAGAAGGGCTCGATCCAGATCGCGGTGTCGACCGGCGGCAAGTCGCCGGCGCTCGCCCGCACGCTGAAGGAAGACCTGCAGCGTGCGATCGGACCGGAGTACGCCGAGGTGAATGACGTCCTCGGCACGCTGCGCGAGGAGGCCAAGCGCGTGCTGCCGACCGACGTCGATCGCAAGCGCTTCTTCGACGCCATCATCGCCAGCGGCGTGCTGGAGATGCTGCGCGACGGACGGCGCGAGCAGGCGTATCAGGTCATCGCGGACGCCTGCCGCGCGGCGGACGTTCCGCTGAGCGACGCGGTTCGCGCGGGACTCGGATGACGCGGCGGGCCACGGTCGTCCTCACGGGCGTCTGGGCCCTCACCACCCTGCTCTGGCTGCAGCCCGGCGTCCTCATTCCCGACGGCGCCGGCTACTTCGCCTACCTCCCGTCGATCACGCTCGACCACGATCTCCTCTTCTTCGACGAGTGGCAGCGCTTCGGGATGATCCGCGACGGCGTCACCGCGTACAAAGACGTCACGGCGAACGGCCATCTCGCGAATCACTGGACATGCGGCAGCGCGATGGCGTGGGCGCCGGCGTATCTCGCCGGGCACGCGCTCGCGCGCAAAGCCGACGGCGTCTCGCTGCCGTACAACGTGCCGGTGGTATTCACCAGCGCGGCCGCGGGGCTGATCGCGCTGCTGCTCGGGCTGCGTGCGTCGTCGAAATACGGACAGAACGCGCTCATCGCCGCGATCGCCGTCTGGTTCGGCTCGCCGCTGATGTGGTACTCGCTGCGGCACTCGACGATGTCGCACGCGGTCGGTGCCGCGGCATGTGCGGCGGTGGTCTGGTTGTCGATGCGGTTGCGCGGCGGCGCCGATACGAACTTCGCTATCGGACTCGCCGTCGGCTTCGCCTGCGCCGTCCGGCCGCAGAACGCGCCGTTCATCCTCGTGCCTCTGATGCTCGCCCCTTCACGAAAATTCGGCTGGACGATTCTCGGCGCGATCGTCGGCGGACTGCCGCAGCTCGTCGTCAGCCAGATTCTGTGGGGCTCGCCGCTCGCGTTCGTGAACGTCGGTGTGCAGGGGAACGACTGGCAGTCGTTCACGCACATCCGCCTGCTCGAAACGCTCTTCTCCTCGTACCACGGCCTCGCGGTCTGGACGCCGCTCCTCCTCTTCGCTCTCGCCGGCTTCTGGTTCCTCTTCAAGGACGACCGGCGTCTCGGCATCGCCGCGATCGCGATGTTCGGGCTGCAGTGGCTGATGATCGGGACGCTCGACCGCGCGTTCTGGGGCGGCGCGGCGTTTGGTCAGCGCCGCTTCGACAACTGCACGATCTTCTTCATCCTCGGGCTCGCGGCGCTCTTCGCACGCATCCCGCGCTGGGCGGCGCTCGTCATCGCCGTCGTGCCGTCGCTCTGGACGCTCGCGCTTTTCTTCGCGCATCTCGACCTGAACTTCCCGCAGACGATGCCGCAGCTCATCGCCGCCGCGCTGCACGCGAACTGGCGGCTCAGCTTCGTGCCGCCGCAGGCGAGGCTCGCGGTGTGGGCGTTCATGCTGCTCACCGCTGTGCTGCTCGCGGCGCTCGCGTGGCTGGCGCGCTTCAAGCCGGCGCTCATCGCGACGGTCTACCTGCTCGCGTTCAGCGTCGTCTTCGCCTGGTGCGGCTCGCGCGACGACCTCACCCCGTGGCGCGAGCTCATCGCACGCAATCGGGCGCATCCGACCGCCACGGTCAAGACCTCCGTGCTGGTCATCCGGAACGAGGCGCGCTGGCTTGCCAGTACCGGAGATCGGGAAGGAGCAGCGCGGTCATTCGCCGAGGCCGAGAGGATGGCGAAGGCTGCGGGAATCCAATAAAAACGGCTGTGTTATGCTCCGCCGTCTCCCATGCCCCATCGCGAGAAAAAAGTCATCGCGGTCCTCCCCGCATACAACGCCGAAAAGACCCTCGAGGCGACGTTCGATGACATCCCGAAAGACTGGGTCGACGAGATTCTGCTCGTCGATGACTGCTCGCGCGACCGCACGGTAGAGCTCTCCCGCGAGCTCGGCATCAGGACCGTCGTCCATCAGAAAAACCGCGGCTACGGCGGCAATCAGAAGACCTGCTACCGCACGGCGATGGACGAGATGCAGGGCGACATCATGGTCATGGTCCATCCCGACCATCAGTACGACCCGAAGATCATCCCGCAGCTCGTCGAGCCGCTGCAGCGCGGCGAATGCGATGCGGTCTTCGGCTCGCGCATGCTCGGCGGACGTCCCATCGAGGGAGGGATGCCGAAGTGGAAGTACTTCGCGAACCTCTTCCTGACCATGGTCGAGAACGCGACCTTCTACATCTTCCTCTCCGAGTACCACTCCGGCTTCCGCGCTTACTCGCGGCGCTACCTCGAGTCGATCAACTTCGAGGCGAACTCCGACGACTTCGTCTTCGACACCGAGATCATCGCGCAGGGTGTGGCGAAGGGGATGCGCATCCGCGAGGTGCCGATCTCCACGCGCTACTTCGACGAGGCGTCGCAGATCGGATTCTGGCGCTCCACCCGTTACGGCCTGGAGATCCTGAAGACGATGGTGCTGTACAAGCTGCACAAGAAGCACATCTGGTCGCACCGCATTTTTCGCGACCCGGTAAGCCCCGCTACAATGCGCGCGCTTGCCCGCTGATGTGATTCCCCCGCGCCGCGCCGATCTGATCGCCGTCAGCGCGCTCGTTCTCCTCGCCACCATCTTCTTCGCCGACGTCCTCTTCGGCGTCAATCAGTTCTACATGCGCGACCTCACGCGCTACTACTACCCGACCAAGCAGATCCTGCGCGAGATCGTGCAGCACGGCGAGTTCCCCTACTGGAACCGCTACTTCTCCGCCGGCCAGCCGATCGCCGCCAATCCGGAGCACGAGGTCTTCTACCCGCTCACCTGGCTGATCCTCCTGCCGAGCTACGACCTCGGCTACCGCCTGCACATCCTCCTGCACATCTATATCGGCCTCCTCGCCATGTACGCGCTGCTGCGATCGATGGAGGTCCGGCCGTACGCCGCGTTCTTCGGCGCGCTCAGCTTCGGACTCGGCGGCATCTACCTTTCGTACGTCAACCTCCTGCCGATCCTCTTCTGCGCGGCGTGGCTGCCGCTCACCTGCCTCTACGTCCGCAAATTTCTGCTGCACCATCACGCGCGCGACTTCGCCCTCGGCACGCTCTTCTTCGGACTGCAGATGCTCGTCGGCGAGCCGACGACCGTGCTGCAGACCGGCTTCCTGCTCGGCTGTTACGCGCTCTATCGCGCCTGGTACTCGAAGCCGCGGCTGTCGAAATCGATCACGCGCGTGATCTGGATCGGCGTCGTGTCGCTCTGCGGACTCGCCGTCGGCGCGGCGCAGATCCTGCCGGCCATCGATCACGTGCGCGACTCCGCGCGCGCCCGTCCCTTCGAATTCAGCCTGGTGCAGGCGTGGAGCCTCCCCTGGTCGAAGCTCCTCGAGCTGGTCTATCCGAACATCCTCGGGCACATCTCCATCGATCGCGTGATGTGGTACTGGGGCGGCGGCCTCTACAGCGGCATGGGCTCGCCGTTCCTCTTCAGCATCTACTCCGGCCTGCTCGTCTCCGCTCTGCTCGTCGGCGCCGTCTTCATCCGCCCGCGCGGCGGACGCTTCGTCCTCTTGCTCATCCTCTTCTCGCTCGTCGTCGCGCTCGGCGGACACCTCCCCTTCCTGCACTGGCTCTACGACGCAGGCATCGTCACGTCGATCCGCTATCCCGAGAAGTTCATCCTCATCGCCGTCTTCGCGTCGATCCTCTTCGCTTCGCAAATGCTCGATCGCCTGCTCGCGGGTGACGACGCGATCGCCGACGGCGCGCTCGGCTTCCTGATGGCCACCACCGTCATCGCGCTGCTGATCGCCATCGCCGGCTTCACGCCGCTCTACGGCAAGGCGATGACGAAGCTCTGGTCGCTGAGCGGCGGCAACGCGAAGCGGATCATCTCCATCTCGCACACCGACTGGATCATCGCGTTCATGCGCGGCCTGGCCTACATCGCGCTGCTGCTCACCGTTCGCAAGCTCGGTGTAGGACAGGCGCCCCCGCCTGTCCCGAGCAGGCGAGGGCGCCTGCTCCCACACATCTGGCTCGCCGCGCTCACCGTCGTCGTCTGCGCCGACCTCGGCATGGTGATGTACGAGCTCAATCCGCGCATGCCGCGGCGTTTCTTCGATCCCCCTCCCGCATCGCGCCGCTTCCCCGCCGATCGCGCCGATTTCCGCGTCTTTCACGAGCCCGACTGGTACGGCCAGGAGGAGACGGCGCGCAAATACTTTTCGAGCGGCGACGCCGTCTACTGGATCGTGCGCAACGGACTCTTTCCGATGACGCCCGCCGGCTCGAAGCTCAGCACCGTCCTGGAGCGCGATTACGACAAGACCAGCCTCCTCTCCACCGTCGACCTGACCGATTCGGTCTGGGACGTGAAGCGCTCGGGCAAGGCCGACTGGTACGCGCCGTTCATGGCCATGTCGAACGCCTGGTACCGCGGCGTCTATCGCGACTTCGAGCGGGAGCGGAAACGGGTCGGCGGCAAGATGAAGAACGCCGAGCCGATCGACTTCCGCGAAGGACCGCACTACCCGCGCTACTACTTCGCCGACCAGCTCATCACCATCAAGAGCCGGCTGCAGTTCGTCGACGACCTCTCGCACAACAGCTACACGCCGAACGTCGCCTTCATCGGCCAGCCGTCGTTCGTGCCGGCGCGCGGCGTCGTGCGCGGCGTGCGCGAGACGGCGAACAGCGCGACGATCGACGTGGAGAGCTTCGGCCAGGGATTCCTGGTCATGAGCGTTACGCCGCACAAGTACTGGCACATCACGGTCGACGGCAAGGAGACGCCGGCGATCGTCACCAACATCGGCTACCAGGGGATCATCGTCACGCCGGGAGCGCACAGGGTCGTGATGCAGTACCGCAATGAGCTCGTGCGCGTGGGGATGCTGATCTCGATCATCTCGATCGTCCTGCTCGGCGGGGTCGCGATGCTGATGCCGAGGCGGGAGGCGGCGGCGGATGTGGCGTATGAGGAGCCGGTGCATGTCGTCGCCGATCCGGACGGGACGCACGTCGAGCCGGTAGCGGAGTCTGTCGATGGCGATCGATCCTGAAGCACGACGCCGGCAGATCCGCCGCGAGCGGATCGTCCTCGGGACCATCCTGGCGCTGGTGATCATCGCCAGCGCGGCGCTCATCGGCTGGGAGGCGTACATGGGCCGCGAGATCGCGGCGACGCCGTTCATCCCGCGAAAAGGAAAGATCACGCCGCAGGTCGTGCTGCTGCAGCAGTACATCCGGATCGATACCTCGCATCAGAACGAGATCGCCGGCGCGCGCTGGATCGCGCAACAGCTCGATCGCGCGCACATCCCGTACGAGATCTTCGAGCCCGCGCCGGGCCGGGCCAACCTCTACGCGCGCATCCGCGGGAAGCGGCGCGGCGAGGGGTTGATGCTCGCCAGCCACATCGACGTCATCGCCGCATCACCGCGCGGCTGGACGCGGGCGCCCTTCTCCGCCGACATCCACCTCAACCAGATCTGGGGCCGTGGCGCGCTCGACATGAAGAGCATCACCGTCTGCCAGCTCGAAGCCTTCATCGCCGTCGCGCGCGGCGGCCGGCAGCCGGAGCGCGACCTCGTGCTCCTCGCCGTCGCCGATGAAGAGACCGGAAGCGCGAACGGCATGCGCTGGATCGTCGAGCATCGTCCCGACATCGTCGACGGAGTCCGCTACGCGCTCAACGAAGGGGGCGTCACCGAGACGCTGAACGAGCAGGTCACCTACTTCGGCATCGAGATCGGAACGAAGCAGGTGATCGCCGTCGATCTTCGCGCGCCGTCACGCGAGCAACTGCAGCAGGCGCGGATCGCGCTCGAGCCCTGGTTCTCGCCGACCGACGCCGACGAAGTGCTGCCGGAAGTCGCACGTTACTTCCACTCCATCGCTCCCTTCCGCTTCGAGCCGCGGCAGGAGCTCACCGATCTTCCCCGCACCGTGAAAACGGGCCAGCTCTGGAAGCTCCCCAAGGCGTATCGCGAGCTGACCCAGAACGTCGTCTGGGCATCGACGATCCGGAAAGACGGCGACGGCTGGGCGATGAGGACCACGCTCTTCAATCTGCCGAACGTCGACAGCGCGTCGCGGATCGCGTGGCTGACCGGGAAGGTGACCCCGTTCGGCGTGACACTCGGCACGATCCATTCGAACGATCCGGTCGCCCGCCTCAGCTCCGATCGCAGTCCGCTGTTCGCCCTCATCGCGGACGAGGTGCGGCGGCAGTACCAGGTCGACGTCGGAACGCAGATCCTGACGAAATCGGTGAACGACTCGCGCTTCCTCCGGCCGCTCGGCATCCTCTGCTACGGCATGTGGCCGTTTCCGGTCGACTACTACCAGACGCAGGGGATCCACGGCATCGACGAACGGGTCCGGCTCGACTGGTTCCAGGACGGGGTGGAGATGACGAAGAAAATCGTCGGGCGTTACGCGTTCGATCCGAAGAGCTGACACTATTTGTCAGGACTTTCGCCGCGAAAGCGACAAGAATTCGTCAGGCATCCGTCAATTCGAAACGTAACTGGAAGCCAGTCAATCACTTACCTATCAGCACCCCGTGGCATCGGCATTGCCCTTTAGACGCCTCTTGTTAGGAGGAGCTACATGACCAGGAAACAGAAAGGTTTCACCCTCATTGAGCTGCTGATCGTCGTCGCGATCATCGGCATTCTCGCTGCCATCGCCATCCCGAACCTGCTGACCGCTATGCAGCGCTCGAAGCAGAAACGGACCATGGCCGACATGCGTTCGGTCGCCACCGCGTGGGAAGCGCGTGCGACTGACACGAACCGGTACAACGCTGCCGGCGCCCTCTCGCTGCCGACCGCGGACGTCGGTTTCTCGGAGCTCTCCGGCGCTCTCTCGCCGACTTACATCAAGCAGCTTCCGAAGGCCGACGGCTGGGGTAACTCGTGGATCCTGGCGGCTGACTACGCCTTCAGCGACAGCACCGCGGCGCAGGTCTACATGATCCGCTCCACCGGTAAGGACGGCACGACTGATAGCGCGCCGGGCGGCGACACCTCGCTGTTCGACGACGACATCATCTACTCGAACGGCTCGTTCCTCCAGGCTCCGGCCGGCGCGCAGCACTAAGCTGCACGCTTCCGCTACGCCAAAGGGCGCCCTCGGGCGCCCTTTTTGTTTGCTCCGGCTGTCAGCTCCTCAGGAGTGCATCGCCTTCATCACCGAGTTCATGCTCGAGTAGAGCCGCTCGTGGTAGGCGTGCGCATCGCGGTAGACCTGCGGAAACGCGGGGAGGTCCTTCGGCGCGACGACCAGGTTCACGCCGTAGAGGAACGCGGCGTTGCCGTCGAGGGTGCGCAGGTTGTCGGAGAAGAGGATGAAGTACGCGCGGCGGCGGTCCGCCGGCGTCAGGGAGATGATCGGCTGCATCGACTCCAGCGGCGGCGGGGTCATCTGCGGCGGATTGATCATCACCACCTGCGGATACTCCTGCATGTAGAAGTCGCGCGCCTCGGCGGCCGTGGCGAAGTAGACCGGCAGGAAGCCGATCAGCTTCGCCGCCTGGCGCAGCGCCGGACTGTCGGCGCCGACGATCACCGCCTTCGCCCCGAACCCTTCCGACTCGTCCGGGGCCTCCGGCGCTTCCCGCTCGCCGGTGACGTAGTTCCGCTTGTCGACCGTCAGCTTCGTCTTGCAGACGGGGCAGGGAAAGCCGACCTCCTTGTCGGGCAGCTTGGTCTCGTCGAGCGAGAGCGGTTTCTGGCAGTTCGTGCAGACGATCCGGATCATTCGGTTCTTACTCCAGCATCGACATCATCGAGTTGTCTTCCTGCGGCCGCTTGTCCTCGTCGGTGAGGCGCAGCGCGAGGTTGGTCGGATTGGTGGCGTACGCCAGCGCCGTCTCTTTCGTGATCGTGCCGGCCTGCCACAGCTTCTCGATCTCGTCGTCGAACGTCTGCATGCCGTCGACGCTGCCGTCGTGCATGGCGTCGGTGAGCGAGCGCCCGTCGGACTCGCCCTTGAGGACGTAGTCGCGCGTGCGCATCGTCGACTTCAGGATCTCCAGCGCCGCCAGGCGTCCGCCGCCGACCTTCGGCAACAGGCGCTGCGAGATGACGTAGCGGAACGACTGCGAGAAGCGCGTCCGCACCTGCGGCTCCTGGTCCTTCGGGAAGACGCCGACGATGCGGTCGACGGTCTTCGCCGCGTCGATGGTGTGCAGCGTCGAGAGCACGAGGTGGCCGGTCTCCGCCGCTTCCATGGCGATCTCGATCGTCTCCACGTCGCGCATCTCGCCGATGAGGATCACTTTCGGCGCCTGCCGCAGCGCGGCGCGCAGGGCGAGGGAGAAGGTCTTGGTGTCGCTTCCCACCTCGCGCTGATTCACCGTCGACTTGATGTGCCGGTGCATGTACTCGACCGGATCCTCGATGGTGATGATGTGGTACGCGTAGTCGTGATTGATCTGATTGATGATCGCGGCGAGCGTGGTCGACTTGCCCGAGCCGGTCGGCCCGGTGACGAGCACGATGCCGTTCTTCAGCTTGGCGATGTTGTGCAGCTCCGCCGGCATCCCCAGCTTCTCCAGCGTCGGAATGCCCTCGGGGATGACGCGCAGGACGATGGCGTACGTGCCGCGCTGCGAGAAGATGTTGACGCGGAAGCGCGTCTTCATGGCGATGGAGTAAGACAAGTCGACGGAGCCGTTCGTCATCAGCGTCCGCGTCAGTTCCCGGTCGCCGCGCAGCATGTGCATGGCGATCATCTCCGTCTGATACGGCGTGAGGCGCGGCAGTCCGGGAAAATTCACCGGCGTGAGCTGCCCGTCGACTTCCACCTGCGGCTGCCGCCCGACCGAGAAGTTCAGATCGGAGACGCGGTCGGACATCTTGAGCATCGCCTCGAGGATGGCGTCGAGATTGAAGTTCTTCATGCGGAGCCTCGGAAAGACATTGTAGCTGTTGAGCCGTTGAGCGATTGAGCTGTTTAGCCGCTCAACCGCTCGACCGCTCAACAGCTAGAATCCCCGCGTGTCCATCATCGGCATTGATCTGGGATCGCGCCGCATCGGGATCGCGATTTCGGAATCGGGCATCATGGCCACTCCTCATTCCGTCATGCGCAACGAAGGCGACATCGTGGAGAAACTCTCGAACCTCGCGCGCGAGCTCGACGCCGAGGCGTTCGTCGTCGGCGTGCCGCGGAGGCCGGGGGCCGATGAGAGCAAGTTCCGCGACTTCGCCGACCGCCTGCGGCAGAAAACCTGCAAAGAGGTCGTGCTCTGGGACGAGGCCCTGACTACCGTGGAAGCATCGGAACAACTCCGCGCCGCCGGCCGCGATCGCCGCGAGGCGCAGCGCGAGATCGACATGCACGCCGCGGCGGTGATCCTCCAGTCGTGGCTCGATGAGCACAACAGGAGGACGTCATAGCCTCACGCCGCGGTGCGCGACGCGGATGCGGCAAGGTCCTGCAGTCGCTCGGAACGATCCTCGTCTTCGCGATCCTCCTGCTGATCGCTGGCGGCTGGTTCTTCTTCCGCGCCCTCACCTCGCCGTACAAGGGATACAGCGAGCCGAAGAAAGACGTCGAGGTACGCCACGGACAACGGACGTCGATCATCCTCAAGCACCTGCAGGCGGACGGCGTGATCCGCGATCCCTACGTCCCGCTGGTCTACATGAAACTCCTCCGCCGCAACGACTCGATCAAGGCGGGCGTGTACGAATTCGACCGCCCGCTCTCCGCGGCGCAGGTCCTGGAGAAGCTGTTCCGCGGCGACGTGATCCTGCGCAGCGTGACCGTGCGCGAGGGACTCGACCGCTTCGCCGTCGCGCGTCTCTTCATCGAGGAGCGCTTCGGCACCGCACAGCAGTGGGACAAGCTGACCGGCGATCCGGAGCTGGTGCACGACATCGCGCCGGATGCGAAATCACTCGAAGGCTACCTCTTCCCCGACACCTACAAATTCAACCCCGGCACGCCGCCGCAGACGATCGTCAAGGCGATGGTGGAGAACTTCCGCAAGCACTTCACCGGCGAGATGGCGTTCATCACCACCGGTCTCGACGTGCACAAGACCGTGACGCTCGCCTCGATCGTGGAGACCGAGGCTCGCCTGCCGAATGAACGGCCGCTCGTCGCGTCGGTCTATCTCAACCGTCTCCGCCGCCACATGCTCCTCGGCGCCGACCCGACCGTCATCTACGCCATCAAGCTCGCCGGCCGCTGGGACGGCAACATCCACAAAGCCGACTTGCAGATCGATTCGCCGTACAACACCTACCGCTTCCCCGGCCTCCCCCCCGGCCCCATCGCCAACCCCGGCCTCGCCTCCCTCCGCGCCGCCGCCGCCCCCGCGTCGACGAACTACCTCTACTTCGTCGCCAAGCACGACGGCTCCCACGCCTTCTCCTCCAACATCACGGACCACAACCGGAACGTGGAGATCTGGCAGAGGCAGTGGTATCGGGATCACAAGACGAGATAGCAGATAGCGGATAGCGGATAGCAAAGGCGCTGAGGCCGCTATCTGCTTTGCTATCTGCTATCTGCTATCCGCTATCTCGTCTGCTATCCTTGCGCAAATCCACCAATTTTCTCTCCGGGGGTCCGTCTTCAAATGGCCGCGAAGAACAAGCCGTACGAGCAGTTCGGTCCGTACATTCTTTTCAAGAAACTCGAGAGCGATCCCCTCGGCGAGCTTTGGCGCGCCGCGCGAATCGAGAACGGCCAGATCGGAACGCTCGTCGCCTTGCGCAAGCTCACAGGCGGCGACCGCGCCGCACTGACGGCGAGCGCCAACGGAGCGCGCGAGCTCGTGCCGCAACTCACCGGCGTGAGCTTCGCCAAGCACCAGGTCATCGACGTCGTCAACGACGTCCCCTTCATCGCGCAGGACTACGCCGGCGGGCGCTCGCTGCGGCACATCGTCAACCGCGCGCGCGGCGGCCAAGGCGTCACGCCGAATCCGATCCCCATCGACCAGGCCATCGTCATCGCGGAAAAAGTCGCGCTCTCCCTCGCCACCACCGCGGAGCTGCGCGGCAGCGGCGGCTCGCGCCTCGCGCACGGCGCGCTGATCCCGCAATTCATCTGGATCGACGACGGCGGCGAGATCCGCGTCGGCGGCCAGCAGCTCGGCCGCGGTATCGTGGCGTCGTTCAAGGACGCGAAGGTGGCGACCGAGATCGGGCGCTACTTCCCGCCCGAGTACCGCAACTCCGGCGAGACGACGAAGACGACCGACGTCTTCTCCCTGGGCGCCATCCTCTATCTCCTCGTGACCGGCGTCGAGCCTCCCGACGCGGCGACGAGCAGCGCGTTCGCGCAGACGGTCGGCGCCGCGCGCACGGCCGCCGGCTCCTCGCTGCCGGATGAGATCCGCGCCATCCTCACCCGCGCGCTCGATCCCGATCCGAACGGCCGCTACGCCTCGATCGGCGACATGAAGCAGGCCATCACCGCGCTCAACGCGAGCGGCAAGTACTCGGCGACGACGTTCAACCTCGCCTTCTACCTCAGCAACCTGCTGAAGAAGGAGATGGAGGGCGAGGCGCTCGATCGCGACAAGGAGCTGAAGCTCAACGTCGCGCCCTATCTCGACGCGCCGCCGCCGCAGCCGGCCGCGCATGCCGCCGCCGCGCCGCCGGCCGAGCTGCACACCGCGCCGATCTTCGGCGCGCACGCCGAGCCGCCGAAGAAGAGTAAGGCGCCGCTGGCCATCGCCGCCGGCGCGATCGTCGCCATCGCCGCCGGTGCCGGCGTGGTGATGATGAACAAGAAGCCGGCGACGAACGCGACGACCACCACGGCGACACAGGCCAGCGCCGCCGCGCCGGTGATCCCGAAGCCGAAGATCGTCTCCGAGCCGGTCGTGGCGCAGGCGTCGCCGTCGACGTCGACCGCGCCGACCAGCACCGCCGACTCGCAGGCCGCATTCGAGGAGGCGGTGAAGGCGAAGTATCAGGAAGAGCTGATGAAGATGCAGTCGGACTTCACGAAGAAGCTGCAGCAGAGTCAGTCGAAGAACGCGCCGGTGCAGACCGTCGCCTCGGCTCCCGCGCCGGCCGCTTCCACTCCGTCCGCTCCTGATCCCTCCGCCGCGGCGCTCGACGCATCGCGCCGCAACGAGCCCGCTCCGCAGCCCACGACACCGCAGCAGACCGCGACGCAGGCCGCTGCGCCCGCCCCCGTCCAGCAGCAGCCCGCGGCCGCCGCGCCGGCGCCCGTGGTGGCGGCCGTCCGCGAAGGCGACGTCGTCGACGTGAACGATCTCGACACCGTCCCTCGCGCCCTCGGCGCGATCCGTCCCGCCTATTCGCCGATCGCGCAGCGCCAGCGAGTCGAAGGGACGGTCCTGCTGACCGCGCTGATCTCCGAGACCGGCCAGGTGCTCGACGTGAAAGTGCTGAAGGGGGTCGGCTTCGGACTCGATGACGCCGCGGCGCGCGCCATGAAGTCGACGCGCTTCTCCCCCGGCATCAAGGACGGGAAGCGCGTGAAGACCTGGTTCCCGCAGCAGATCACGTTCAAGTTGTAGGCCGCCCGCACTCGAGACCCTTGAGCCGCAGCCCGAGCTCGCGCGCATCGTTCGCGTTGCGCGCGACGCGATCGGTCTCGATCACCAGCTCGCGCGGCGCGCTCACCGCGTACGTCCGCATGAACTCCGCGGCGGGCGGCTTGAAACGATCGATCACCGTGCCGTCGATGGCGATCGTGATCGTCGCATCGGCGAGCGGCGCGTAGAAATCGAACGTGAGCGACGTGCAGCGCTCGATGATCCGCATGCGCGAGCGCTGTCCCATCCAGCGCCAGACCTCGTCGCGCGACGACTCCCGCCCGTACCACCCTTCCTCGAACGCGAACGGTGATTGCGCGGGCGAGACCGACGCTTCGAAGTAGCGCTGCCGCGCGAGGTTCCAGAGCGTTCCGTGGGGACGGCGGAACGTGATCGCGCCCGGGACATCGGTCAGCAGGTAGTCGCCCGGCAGCGCGCTCCACACACCGCTGCGCCGCGTCAGCTCCGGCAGCAGCGCATCGCCGAACGCCGCCATGCGAGGATCGACGACCACCTCCGTCGCATGTGCCGCGCGCAACCAATTCGCCGCGGCAACCGGCGGCGAGATGGTCGTGCGGACGACGGTCAGCGCCGGCCAGGTCCACACGATCATCAACATGATGTAGACAGCGGACAGCAGACAGCGGACAGCAGGGCGCCCTATCGCGATTCCGTCCGCGGCGAGCATCGCGAAGAGCGGCGCGTAGCCGACGGAGAACCGGCTGACGCTGAAGTGATCGAGCATCAGCCACGCGGCGAGACAGAACGGCGCGAACGCGGCGAGCGCGATGAGCGTGGACCGTTTTCGCCGCACGAGCGCGATCAGGACGAACAACGTCGTCACGATGTTGATCACCGGCGCGCGGTACGGGCGGATGAAGAAGTCGTCGAAGAGATGCGTGAGCAGCGGACGGGTCGGGTTCGTCCACGCGTCGACGCGCGCGAGGTACGCCTGGTGCCTGCGCAGCGCGTCGAGAAACACCTCCCACCCGCCCGTCGCCCAGGCTGCGGCGGAGTAGCTGATCACCACGATCGCGGCGGTGACCAGCGCGGGACCGATGGCGCGCCGGCGATACCGCCACAACGCGATGGCGAACGGCGCAGCGGCGATGAGCAGGTTCTGCGGGCGGATTCCGGCGGCGATGCCGAGGACGATCGCGCCGGCGTAGAGGCTTGTCGGACAGCGGACAGCGGCCAGCGGCCAGCAACCGGGCTTCTTCTCCCGCTGTCCGCTGTCCGCTGTCTGCTGTCTCGATCGCAGCAGCAGCGCGAGGGCGAGCACGATCAGCGTCATCGACGGCACGTCGCTCAGCGCCGTTCCGCCGTAGAACCAGACGTTCGGAAAGAAGGCGAGGATGAGCGACGCGAGGATCGACGTCAGGAAGTCCGCGCCGGCGGCGAGCGCGAACGACGTCATCGCCGGCACGATCAGCACGGCGGCGATGAAACTGATCGCCTGCAGCGCATGAAATTCATCGAAGCCGATCCACTGCATCGCCTTCCCCGCCGCGATGAAAAGCGGAAAGCCGGGCGGATGCGGATGATGCGCGGCGATGTCGAAGTGCCGCAGCGCGAGGATGAACTGCGCCTCGTCCCAGTCCCACAACGTCCGCGACAGCGCGAGCCAGCGCGTGATGGCCACGACCGCCGTGGCGACGGCCACGATCATCCGCTGCCGCGGCGTCACGGCCCCTCCACCGCCCGCCACGAGCAGGCGCGGAGCTGCAGCCCGAGGTCACGCGGATCGTTCGGAGTGTTCAGCACGCGATCGAGCTCGATGGTCAGCGTGTTCGGCGCCGCGACGTTCGACGGCACGACCCAGCGCCGCGTGATGTGCCTGTCGCAGACGATCCGCTCGACGAGTTGTCCGTTGAACGTGATCGTCGCCACTGCCTTCTTCACCGGCACGTCAAACGCGATCCGCAACTCCCCCATCTTCGGCACCGCCTCCAACTGCGCCACCGAGCGCCGCCCCATCCACCGCCACACCTCGGCGCCGTTGTTCTCCTCGCCATACCAGCCGTCGCCGTACCGGATCACCGAGGCGAGCGGGCGCACGCTGACTTCGAAGTAGCGCTTGCGCGAGATGTTGAAGAGATGTCCGCGCGGCCGGAGGAAATTGATCGCGCCCGGCATCCCCGACGTTCGCTCCGCGATCAGCCAGGCGTTCGCGTCCGAGGCGGAGAAGCCGGAGAAGTCGTCGCTGAACGCGGAGACGCGGTTGTAATCGCCCAGCAGGTACTCCCCCATCGGGTCCATCTCGCTGATGTAAATCGTCGACTTCGCACGGTCAACATGTTGACGGACCCACTGCATGGCGGCGAAGGTCGGCGCGTCGTGCCTGCGCACGTCGTTCAAAGCGGGAAGCGTCCATTGCGCCAGTCGCCCGACGATCGCGGCTGCGCATATCGCCTGAATGACCGGCTTGCGCGTCACCAGCCGAATTCCTTCCGCGCAGAGAATCATCAGCATCGGCATCGACGTGATCGCGTAGCGCCCTCCCGACCACGGGTTGAGCATGAAGAGCGAAAAGATGACGAACGGCATGAAGATCGCCAGCGACTCGAGCGCGACGCGGCGGAAGCGCAGCAGTCCGATCGCGGCGAAGATCGAGATCACGGTCGACACTTTTCCCGCGCCGTACGGATCGAGCAGGAAGTGACGATACGTCTTGTGCCACGGCGGACGCGTCGGGTTCTGGTACGAGTCGACCGCGAGCACGTACTGGCTATGCCCCTTCATCACGGCGCGGTAGGCGTCGAAACCGGTGACGTACGCGGCGCCGCCGAGGAACATCGCGACGATGACGACGATCAGCAGCGCGCCGAGGATCGGATCGCGTTTCCGCTCCTTCCAGCGAGGCCACGACGCCGCGAGGAACGGGTACGCGCCGAGGAGCACGTTCTGCGGCCGCATCACGCAGGCGGCGGCCATGATCGCGCAGCCGGCGTAGTACGCGCCGCGATTGGTTCGTCCGCGCAATAGCAATGCCGCGCCGAAAAGGAGAAACGCGAGCGTCGGCACATCGCTGAATGCCGTCCCGCCGTAGAACCAGACATTCGGCGCGAACGACGTGAGGAGCGCGGCGCTGATCGACGGCACGGTCTCCAGCTTCATCTCCCGCGCGAGCATGTACGTGCCGGGAAAGATGAGCATGCCGGAGAGCAGGTTGATCGCCTGCAGTGCGCGGAAGTCGTCGCCGGTGAAGACGCGAAAGAGATGCCCGAGGATGATGTAGAGCGGGAAGCCGGGCGGATGCGGATGATGCACCGCGACGTTGAAGTCGCGCAGCCCGAGGCAGAAGAGCGCTTCGTCCCACTCCCAGAGGCTGTGCGCCGCGGCGAGGAATCGCGTGAGCGCGACCGCGACGCCGATGACGATCAACCAGGTGCGCGTCGACTTCATGGCACCGGCGTCCATGAGTATTCGCGCAGCTCGAGTCCGAGGGCGCGCGGGTCATCGCTGAGATGCAGCGCGATCGGAATCGGCGCGTCGCTGATCGCCAGGCGCACCTCATTCGTCGCGTCGCGCTTCGACTCGACGACCCATGAGCGCTCCTGATCGCCGGTGGTGCAGAGCGAGTGCTCGACCCGCACGCCGTTGATCGAGACGTCGAGCATCGGCGGCTGCTTCTCGATGTCGAGCGGCACGTGGAAGCGCATCGTCAGACGTCCGCGTCCGTCGATCGGCGGAAGACGCATCGCTCCTTCGCGTCCCATCCAGCGCCACGTCGTCTGGCCGTCGGTCTCCACTCCGTACCAGCCGCCGAGGAATCGCACGCGCCGGTACGCGGGGACGACGCGCACTTCGAAATTGCGGCGGCGGACGATGTCCCACAGCGGCTTGCGATGCGGCAGGGAGAACGTCTCCCCGCCTTCGCTCACGTCGATCACCGGCGTGAAGATGTAGGCGGGCAGGCGGAAGCCGCTGTCGGGGATCTCTTCGTCGCGATCGAAGAAGACCGGGTCGTAATCGGCGAGATCGTGGATGGCGTGCGGACTGAGGCCGCCGCTGACGAAGATCGTCGACTGATGCGGCTTCGCATGAGTGCGGATGTAGCGGATGCCATTCGCGACCGGCGACAGCGTGCGGCGCATCGTCGAGATCGCCGGCCAGGTCCAGACGCCGAGATAGGCCGCGAGGATGATCGAGAACGCGGTCTGCGCGATCGGTTCGGCGCGTTGCGGAAGGACGCGCGCGATCGCGGCGATGCCGTCGGCGGCGAGCAACGCGTACGCGGTGACGTAGCCGAGCGAGTAGCGCGGAATCACCTCGAACGACAGCATCAGCCACGTGAAAATCGCGAACGGCAGGAAGGCGATCAGCGTCACGACCGGCGCGGCGCGGCGCCTCGCGATGGCGTCGATCAGCGAGATCAGGATCAGGATCCCGATGATGGTGAAGAGGCGCGGCGCGCCCGTCGGCTTCAGAAACACCTTGCGCGCGACCTCGGGCAACGGCTCGCGGTTCGGGTTGTGGTACGAGTCGGTGCTGCGGACGTACTGCTGCTGTTCGCGGACGCTCTTCATGTACTCGCCCGGACTCGAGGACGCGAGCGCCGCGCCGGCGTAGCAGCCGCCGAGCGCAATTCCTCCCGCGAGCGTTCCGGCCACGACGCTCTGCCACGAGCGCGCGCGCAAGCGGACGAACGTCGCGATCAGCGCGGGGACGAGCGCGGTCAGCAGATTCTGCGGGCGGATGCCGGCGGAGATCCCGAGGAGGAACGCGCCCGCGACGTAGGCCCGCGAATCGCGGCCGCCGCGCAAGATCAACGCCGAAGCGAAGAGGCCGAGCGCGACGCCCGGGACGTCGCTGAACGCCGTGCCGCCGTAGTACCAGACGTTCGGCAGAAAACACGCGATCAGCGCGCCGAAGAGCGCGGTGCGGAAGCCGAAGCGCAGCTCGCGCGCCAGTGCAAACGCCGCGGGAAAGAAAAAGAGCGCGCCGATCAGCACCACGATCTGCAGCGCGTGAAAGTCGGTGTCGACGAAGAGTCGGACGAATTTACCGGCGGCGATGAAGACCGGATAGCCGGGCGGGTGCGGCTGATGCGCCGGGACGTCGAACTGCTGCAGGCCGAGCTGGAAGTTGTATTCGTCCCAGTCCCACGCCGAGCGCGTCCGCGCGATGAGGCGCGACACCGCGACGAGGATCCACGTCGAGGCAAAGATGAGCTTCTCGCGTCGCGTCAGCGGCGCCGGGGGCTGGCTAAAGGTAGTGAACATCTATGGTTAGGAGATAGCGGATAGCAGATAGCGGATAGCAAATAGAACCGAGGACTTCCCTCTTGCTATCTGCTATCCGCTATCTGCTATCTACCCAGCGGCACCATTCTCGCAAAATTGCCCCACGACATGCCTGCCAAAGGCGTCCGCCGCCGTTGGTATCTCGACCTGCACGGGATACGGCGCGAGGGGACGAAAGAATCGGGATTCAACTATCGCTTCCCGAAAGGTGAAGCCGTCACGGACGAGAAGGTCCTCGCCCGCATCGCGAAGCTGCGCATCCCGCCCGCGTGGCGCGACGTGCGGATCGCGCGCGGCGACTCCGCCCCGCTGCAGGCCGTCGGCGTCGACAAGAAGGGACGGACGCAGTACCTCTACCACTCGCGCTTCCGCGCGCAGCGCGAGGAGGAGAAGTTCCGCCACGTCGTCGAATTCGGCGAGGCGCTCCCGAAACTGCGGCGCCGCGTGCGCGGCGATTTACGTGGCACTGCGCTCAGTCGCGAGCGCGTCCTCGCGGCGATGGTGCGGCTCATCGACCAGGGCTTCTTCCGCATCGGCAATGACAAGAGCGCGGAGCAGGAATCGACGTACGGCCTGACCACCGTCCGCGGCCGCCACGTCAAGATCGACGGCGACACGCTGCTCTTCGATTACATCGGCAAGTGGCGCAAGCAGAATCAGCGCGCCGTGCGCGATCCCGAGGTCGCGCGCATTGCGGAAACGCTGAAGAAGACGAAAGGGGCGGAGCTCTTCAAGTTCGTCAACAACGGACGCGTCGTCGACGTGAAGGACCGCCACGTGAACGACTACATCCAGTCGATCATCGGCTCCGACTTCACGGCCAAGGATTTCCGCACCTGGGCCGGCACGCTCCTCTGCTCGATCGCGCTGGCCATGCAGGGCCATGGCGCGTCGAAGGCGGAGCGCAAGCGCAAAATCCGCAAAGCGATCACCGCCACCGCCGAGCAGCTCGGCAACACGCCCGCCGTCTGCCGCAAGTCGTACGTCTGCCCGCGCCTTCTCGACGAATACCTCGAAGGCAAGCCGTTCGAGACGCTGCGGAAGAAGAGAAAAGGAAGCCCCGTGGTGCGGAGCGGCTTGTCGATGGAGGAGCGGGCGCTGCTGCGGTTTCTGCGCGAAACGATCGCCGACAGACGCCGCGCTCCTCGTGCTGCCTGATTCACATCAGAGATTCACGGCCTTCATCGCCTGCTCGTGATAGCGCGGCCCCGCCGCCGATCCGACCGGCAGCACGGAGTCGATCCGCGCCAGCTCGTCCGCGGTCAGCTTCACGTCGACCGCGCCGAGGTTGTCGTCGAGGTACGTCACGCGCTTCGTGCCGGGGATCGGAACGATGTCGTCCCCCTGCGCGAGCACCCACGCGAGCGCGAGCTGGCTCGGTGTGCACCCCTTCGACTTCGCGATCGCTTCGATCTCCTGCACGAGTTGCAGGTTCTTCTGGAAGTTCTCGCCCTGGAAGCGCGGCGAATGACGGCGGTAATCGTCGGCCGGCAGATCGTCGGGCGTGCGGAACTGGCCGGTCAGGAATCCGCGGCCGAGCGGACTGTAGGCGACGAATCCGATGCCGAGCTCGCGCACGGTGGGGAGAATCTCCTCCTCCACTTCGCGGCTCCAGAGCGAGTACTCGGTCTGCAGCGCCGCAATCGGATGAACCGCCGCCGCCTTGCGAAGCGTCGCCGGCGCGGCTTCGGACATTCCGAGGTAGCGGACCTTGCCCGCCTTCACCAGCTCCGCCATCGCGCCGATCGTCTCTTCGATCGGCACCTTCGGATCGACGCGGTGCTGGTAGTAGAGATCGATGACGTCGACCTTCAGGCGCTGCAGGCTCGCGTCGCACTGCTGGAAGACGTAGTCGCGATCGCCGCGCACGCCGAGGAACTCGCCGTTCGGTCCGCGGACATTGGCGAACTTCGTCGCCAGCACGACGTCGCCGCGGCGTCCCGCGATCGCCTTCCCCACCAGCTCTTCGTTGCGGCCGCTGCCGTACATGTCGGCGGTGTCGAGGAAGTTGCCTCCCTGATCGAGGAAGCGATGGATGACGCGGATCGACTCCGCTTCGTTCTGCTGGCTCGGCTCGTAGAACTCGCTCATCCCCATGCAGCCGAGGCCGAGGGCGGAGACGCGGAGGTGAGCACCGAGTTGACGTTGAATCATGGTTGTTCCTTTCATGTGCAGCAATATCGCCCCCGCCTCGAAAACGGACAAGATCGGATGCTGGCAAAGCCTTGCCTGATCCTGCAAAATACCCGGCGAATGGGCACTCGTCTCGTAGAGCTTCTTTCGACACTGGCCGCCGGCGAGGGCTACAGCGACTCGATCCTCGACGGCGTCCACTTCATGCGCAGCACCCAGCGAATTCCGCGCCGTCCGATCCTGTACGAGCCCGGCATTTTCATCATTGCCCAGGGCCGCAAGCGCGGCTACCTCGGCGGCCGCGTCTACACATACGACGCGAAGAACTACCTCGTGCTCTCCGTGCCGCTGCCGTTCGAATGCGAGACCGAGGGGACGCCGCAGAAGCCGCTCCTCGGACTCGCCGTGAGCGTGAACCCGGCGACGGTCGCCGAGCTGTTGATGGAGATGGACGACGCCCCGCTCGGTCCCGTCGCCGCGCCGCGCGCGATCTACGCCACGCCGCTGAACGAAGGCCTCTGCGATGCCGCGACGCGCCTCCTCGAATGCCTCGCCTCACCCGCCGACGCGCGCATCCTCGGGCCGCAGATCGTCCGCGAGATTACGTATCGCGTTCTCTGCGGCGAGCAGGGCGGCGCATTGCGCGCCGTCGCCGCCCGCCACAGCCACTTCGGCCAGATCCACAAAGCGCTGCGCCGCATGCACACCGGCTACTCCGATTCGATCGACGTCGAGTCCCTCGCCCGCGAATCCGGCATGAGCACCTCGGCGTTCCACCACAACTTCAAAGCCGTGACGTCGTCCTCGCCGCTGCAATACCTGAAGACCATCCGCCTGCACAAAGCGCGCATGCTGATGGTCCACGAAGGCCTCGGCGCCGGCGCCGCCGCGGGGAAGGTCGGCTACGAAAGCCCCTCGCAGTTCAGCCGCGAGTTCAAGAGGTTGTTCGGGAGCACGCCCGCGGAAGAGGCGGCGCGGATACGGGTAACGTTGGCGTAGGTGACAGATCGCAGTTGGCAGTTGGCAGGAGCTACTGCCCCCTGCCAACTGCCTTTCAGCCCACTACGTCAGAACGTCTCCCCGATCCAGAACTCCGTCCGGTATTTCCCGGTCGTCGACTTGCCGTCGAACCGCTTGGCGAAGTCCCAGTGCAGCTCGAGGCCGAAGAAGTTGAGGGAGAAGCCGTAGCCTACGGCCGCCTTCGCGTCGACGAGGCGACGGTTCTCGGCGAAGGTGAAGCGCTGGCCTTTGAAGTTCGCGACGCCGATGTCGAAGAAGAGATTGCCGCGGACCTGCTGGAAGACGAGGATCGGCGTGGCGAGCACGTCGACCAGCGGGAAGCGGTACTCGAGGTTCACGAAGCCGGCGCGCGTGCCGATCAGCGAACGGAAGTCGTAGCCGCGCAGCGTGTTCAGGCCGCCGAAGTAATAGAAGTTCGGCACGTTGCCGGTCGAATAGCCGGCGAAGAGCCGTGCCGCCAGCAGCGAGCGCGAGGTGATCTGGAAGTACTGCCGCGCGTCGACCTGGAAGTCCTGCGTCAGCGTCCCCTTGTCCTTCAGATCGGGCGCATACGACGCGCTGATGTCGTAGCGATGTCCGGAGATCGGGCCGAACTGCTTGAAGATCGTGTTATCGCCGCTGAACGTCGACGTCACCAGCGGGAAATTGTCGCGGCGCTCGAGGAAGGCGATGACCGTCTGGCCTCCGATGTCGAACGCCTGCGGGTAGGCGATCTGGCGGCTCTCGTAGCCCGCGCCGACGTCGATGCGGTGATAGCGCGTGAACGGATAGCTGATGATGCCGATCGCGCCGGTCTCGCGGTAGAGCTGATGGCGGTCGAGACTGAAGCTGTCCTGACTGACCGCCGTGAAGAACGAGCGGTTGTCGAACACGCGGACGCCCCAGTTCATCCGGTGGCTCAGATCGAAGTAGAGGAAGTCGAAGTTCGAGAACGACGACACCGAATCGAGCGACGCGATGAAGCGGCGGTTGCCGAGCATGTCGCTCATGTAGATCACCGACCGCGACACGAAGAGCTGATCGGAGCTGACGCCCGCGTTCACCTCGACGTCGTCGATGAACAGCTTGCGGCTGCGCGCCGGCTCGATCTTCTCCGGATCGATCGCCACTTCCACCGGCGGCTGGAACGACGAGCGCGCGTCCGCCTGCAGCGGCGCGGAGGGCAACTGCACCTTCTCCGCTTCGTGCAGCGGCTTGTCGGTGGTCGTGGAGAAGAGCTGCCAGCGATGCTTGTAGTACGAGGAGAAGACCATCCTCTCCTTGTTGTTCGTCCCGGTGAAGACGACCGGCGTGAAGCAGCCGCCGACGACGTCGGTGTACTGCAGCAGGTCGCCGGTCTCGAGGTTCAGCGAGTAGACGTTGTACGCGGCGTAGTTCGCGGCGTCGGCCTTCGGCGTATCGCCCTCGCGCTTCGCCTTGTTCTCGGCCGCCTCGAGGATGGCCGCGGCCTGCTCGAGGTTGCGTCCCGTCTGGCGGTCGGATGAGTAGAAGATCCGCTTGCCGTCGGGCGTGAAGAACGCGTCGATGTCGTTCCAGTTGCCGGTCGTGAGCTGGAAGCGCTCGGCCGGATTGGCGACGTTCAGCTTGAAGAGCTTCGCGAAGCCGTCGACGATCGACGAATAGACGATCCACTTGCCGTCGGGCGAGAAGACCGGCGCGCCGTCGAAGAACTTGTCGTTCGTGAGGTTCGTCATCGCGCCGCTGTCGAGGTCGTAGAGGAAGATGTCGGGCTGATTGCCGAGGAAGCCGGAGAAGGCGATCTTGTGTCCGTCGGGCGAGTAGGTGGGATTGAGCTGCTGCTCGACCTTCATCGGAATCGACTTCTGGATCGCGCCCGTCAGCGGATGAATGAGCAGCAGGTTGCGGCCGCGCTCCTTCTTCGCGAAGACCGCGACCTGATCGCCGTTCGGCGCCCAGGCGATGTCGCGCCCCATGACCGGACCGACGGTGAACGACTGCGCGATCGGGTACTCGTAGCGGCTGGTGTATCCCGGCGTCAGGTTCTTGAGCAGCTTGCGCTCGGGGATGTTGAAGACGGCGATGTCGACGTCTTCCTTGTACGTGGTGAAGCCGGCGAGCAGATCGCCCGACGGCGACGGCACGGGCGAGATCTCATCGCTCACCAGCTCGGGACGGATCTTGAACGGATCGCCGTACTCGATCGGCTCCCCCTTCGCGATGAGCGCCGGGAGGTACTGCTTGCGCAGCCAGGTGCGGAAGTGGCTGTCGAATTCATCCGGCGTCACGTCGAACGCGCGCTTGAGCGCCTTGTCGACCGAGCTGCCGAGCGTGTTGCGGTACTCGTAGATGAAATCGCGAATGCCTTCCCAGCCATATTTCTGCTGGATGTACGAGAAGACCGAGTGTCCGAAGCGGTACGCGAAGTAGCCCTGCGGATTGCGGGTGATCGCCGGGACGTCGTCGTTGACCACGGCGTCGCGGAGGACCATGCGGTCCTTCGAGTCTTCATCGCTGGCCATGAAGGAGGCGAGGCCTTCCATCATCCAGGTCGGCGGATTGGCGGTGACGGTCTTGCCGAGCTTTCCCTGGAAGAGGATCTCGTACTCGAAGATGTGCGTCAGCTCGTGCTGGATGACCTGCGCGTTCTTCTCGTCGGTGTTGTCGATCGGCACGACCATCCGGTTGCGCGCCGGCTCGGCAAACGCGCCGACGCCCTCGGGGATGAAGTTCAGATCGACGTTGGTCTGCTCGAACGCCGAATGCGTCGCGTAGTAGATCAGCGGGATCTTCTTCGAGATCTGGTAGTTGAACTTGCGGGAGAGATCGTCGTACGCGCTCTCCGCCGCATCGACCACCTTCTGCAGCGACGCCTTCTCTTCGTCGTAGAAGTACACGTCGAAGTGCGTGGAGTGGTAGATGTTCCAGTTGAAGCGGTCGTAAACGATCTTGTTCTGGCCGAAGGGATAGGCGGGCACAGCTACGAGGACGACGACAAGTAGCGCGATGAGACGCTTCACGATTCCTCCCGACGGTTGCCGGTTGCCTGTTGCCGGTTACCCGGCAACTCGGTGACCGGTAACCGGCAACCTATTCAGTAAAGACGTAGCGGCTGGCGCTCGTTTCCTGCGACACGAAGATGCCGACGAGCTGCGCTTCCATCGAGCGCAGGTTCTCGAAGAGGCCGAGGATCTCGTCGTAGTTGCGCTGGTCGAATTCCTTGAAATCGCGGAAATTCTCTTCCAGCACTTTCTCGCCCGTGTCGGCGTTGAACACCGCGATGTCGATGTCGAACACGAACCCGGTCGTCTCCACCAGCACCTGGCGGTAGTACGTCCGCCCGTCGGCGGGCGAGGTGTACTCCTCGGTGCGGTAGCCCGACTTGTCGTTGATGTCGAAATCGACGATGCCGGAGACGATGAAGTCGGCCCCTGTCTTCGAGCCGATCTCTCTCCAGTAATCGCGGTTGGCCTCGAGCGCCTTCATGTCCGTGCCGGGCAGCTTCGTGCCCGGGACGTCGACGATGTGCAGCTTCGTGCTCTTGGTGAGCTGCTTGCGGAGGTAGCGCTGAAACTCCGACTGCACGTCGACTTTCGCCGCGCGGTCGGCTTTCCGTTCGCCGTTGTTGGCGATGACGAACGGCGCGATGGCGATCTTTTCATCGCCGGTGATCTGCAGTTTCGGTTTCACCGGCAGCTTCAACTTCACTTCGAGAACGCCGGCGAATGCGGCGAGTGGTACGAGCGCGGCTGCGAGCATGATCGCGACTCGTTTCATGGTCAGGCACCTCCGGTCGACGGCGGAACGGGCTTGGGTGGCGGGGGCTGATCGGATGGCGGGGTGCTCGGAGCCGAGGGCGGCGCCACCGGCTGCGCCCCTTCCGGACGCTGCGTGACGTCGCCCGGCGCCATCACGCCCGGCACCGGATTGTTCGCCGGTGCGGAGACGCCGACCGTCGGTCCCGCTGCCGGCGTCTGCGCCGGCGTTCCCGACGCGCTCTTCGCCGGCGCGCGCTTCTTGTTGCGCGACGTGAACTCGACGAACCGGCTGTAGTTCTTCTGGATGTACTGGTTCGATTTGTCGAGCTTCAGCGCTTCGAGATACTCGCGCCGCGCCTTCTCGAAATCGCCGTTCGCTTCGTATGCGACGGCGAGATTGTTGTGCGCCATGGCGTTGCCGGGCGTGATCTCGGTAGCGCGCTGGAAGCGGAACATCGCTTCGCGCCAGAGGTTCATGCGAGCCATCTGGACGCCCCAGTTTTCCTGCTGGCGGGGAGCTTCAGTGGAGGTCGCGTGAGAGCACGACCCGAGGAGAACGGCGGTCGCGAGGACGGCCGTAGCGAACCGTAAATCCCGCGTCATGAATGAGTTTCTCCTAGTGAATGTCCGAGGATTATAATCGCATTGCTTCTTCGCAATCGGCCCGCCTCCTCTACAGCTCCAACGTAATTCATGAACCACACGAACCGCGATCTGCTGATCGCCTGGTCGTTGCTGCCATTTCTCACACCGAACCGCACGCGCCTGCTGCTGGAAATGTTTGGCGAGTTGCCCGCCGCGGCCTGCAACTCCTCATCCAGACTAATCGCATCGCTTCTAAGCATTGATCAAGCGCAGGCCGACCAGGTCAGAAATCCGTTACAACTGAACGAGGCGAGAGTCGCCGCGCTGCGCGACTCCACCATCACGCTCGCCGATTCAGACTACCCGCCGCTGCTGCGCGAGATCATCGATCCGCCGCTCGCGCTGCACGTCCGCGGCGACCGCACGCTGCTGGCGAAACCGTCGGTGGCCATCGTCGGATCGCGGCGCGCGTCGCCGTACGCGATCAACGTCGCACGCCAGCTCGGCGACGATCTCGCGCGCAGCGGCTTGATCGTCGTCTCCGGACTGGCGCGCGGAGTCGACGCCGCCGCGCACGAGGCCGCGCTCGATGCCACGTTCCCCACGATCGCCGTCCTCGGCACCGGCATTGACGTCGCCTATCCGCGCTGCAACCGCGCGCTCTACAAACGGGTCGTCGAAAAGGGACTGCTCCTGAGCGAGTTCGCGCCCGGCACGCCGCCGCTCGCCGCGAACTTCCCGATCCGCAACCGCGTAATCTCCGGACTGACGTCGGGGACGATCATCGTCGAAGCGACGAGCCGCAGCGGCTCGCTGATCACCGCCCGCACCGCCGCCGAGCAGGGCCGCGAAGTCTTCGCCGTCCCCGGCTCGATCTTCTCCGCGGGATCGGAAGGAACGCATCGCCTGATCCAGTACGGCGCGAAGCTCGTGCACGACGCGAACGATGTGCTCGAGGAGCTGCCCGGCGATTTGCAGCTCGTCTCGCGCGCGGCCGCGGAGCCCGACTCGCCGCTGCGCGAAGTGCTCGCCGCCTTCACCCGCGACGAAGGCACCGACGTCGAGCAGGTCGCCTCGCGCCTCGGGCGGTCACCGTCCGCGATCGCCGAGCCGCTGCTGCAGTTGGAGCTGGGCGGGTGGATCCGGGCTCTGCCGGGCGCGAGATATGTGAGGGTGAAGTGAGGTCGCCGCTACAATATGCGCTCCGTGTTTCGCCGATTGCTCCCGCTGTTCCTGTTCGCGGCCATTGCTGCGCAGGGCGATCCCCTCCCCACCGATCTCCGCGGCGGGCACTTCACGACGCTCACGCTCGACGCGAAGTACGTCACGGCGGGCGCCGAGGAGTGGGAGGCATTTCTCTCCGTCGACGGCGGGCGCTTCTACTCCGTCCGGCTCACGCCGCATCTCGACATCGCGATCCGCGGCTACGACATCCTCGTGCCGAACGTCGAGTCGTCCGACGTCCGCATCCTCATCCGCACAGGCGACGAGCACGTCGAGACACTGCATCCCGTCGCGCAGCGCTTCCGCATTCACGCCGATCCCGACGCGATACTTCCGCTCGCGCACTCCGCGTCGCACGCCCCCGAGGCCGCGCGGCCCGGCGAGCCGAACGTCGTCGTCTGGAGCGAGGGCGGACGGATCGAGTCGTCGGCGAAGTTGCCGCTGCAGTACCGCGCGAGAAGCGGAGTCCACGAGCTCGATTGGGACACCGTCATCCCCACCGACGCGATCGCTCCGTCGACCGAAATCCTCTCCCGTCCCATCACACCGCAACCGCGACGCACCTTCATCGCGCCGCGGCATTCCCACGACATCCTCCTCCTCTCCACGCGCATGAACGTGTAGGGCCCCACCCAGCACGCAGCACCCAGCACTCAGCACAGCACTTTCGCACTGGAGGCTCATTCATGCGCTTGCGAATCGCACTTGCGCTCGCGTTTTCATTCATCGCGCTCACTCTCTGCGCGCAGTCACCCAACACCGCCACGCTCGTCGTGATGGTCACCGACCCGGCCGGCGCCGCCGTGAACGACGCGAAGATCTCCGTCGTCAACAGCGCCACCGGCGCGTCCCGCGACCTCGCCACCGGCATCGACGGCAGCGCCACCATCCCGGCGCTCTCCCTCACCGGCACCTACAACGTCATCGTGTCGAAAGAAGGCTTCGGCAGCGAAGAGCGGAAGAACATCGAGCTCCGCTCCGGCGAGACCGCCACGCTGAAGGTGAAGCTCAGCGTCGGCTCGACCACCGAGGCGGTCACCGTCTTCGGCACGACCGAGGGCGTGCGCGCCGATCCGCAGATCGGCCGCCGCCTCGACACGAAGCAGATCGACGAGACGCCGATCCTCGGGCGCAAGCTCTCGTCGCTCCCGCTCCTCAACTCCGCGTTCCGCCAGGGCAAAGGAACGGGCGACCTGTTCGTCAATCAGACCTACTTCATCACCGGCGCCGGCTCGCGCCGCACGACCACGTTCACGCTCGACGGCGCGAACAACGACGAGGCGTGGGGCCGGCAGACGATGATCGCCACCGTGCCGATCGGCGCGGTGCAGGAAGTGACCGTCCTCTCCAACGCCTTCTCCGCGGAGTACGGCTGGACCGCCGGCCCCGCGGTGAACGTCGTCACGAAATCGGGCACGAACAGCATCCTCGGCGAAGCGATCTACATGTTCCGCCCGGGAAGCTGGCAGGCGGAGACCTTCTCGACCTCCGGCTTCTGCCCGCCGTCGGTCGACACCTGCGTCACGCCGTCGACGCTGCAGTCGATCAGCCCCGTCGACATCCCCGACAAGCTCAATCAGGTCTCCGCCTCGGTCGGCGGTCCGCTCATCAAGGACCGCACCTTCTTCTTCGCCACCACCGACTACACGAAGCAGGACCGCACGACGTTCCTCTCGCGATCGCTCCCCGCGTTCGTGCTGCCGGCGGACGGCAACCTCGCCTACACCGGCCACTACAAGCAGACGCTCTTCAACGGCCGCATCGATCACACGCTCACGCCGAGCCAGACGCTGATGCTGCGGACGAACATCGACCGGATGTCGGATGACAACCCGCAGGACGCCGTCGGCGGCACGAATGCGCCGAGCGTCGCGCGCCGTTACTCGCGCCGCGCCTGGACCGGCCAGGTCAACGAGACCGCGGTCGTCAATTCGGACGTGCTGAACGAGGCGCGCTTCGCGTACCTCAACGGCGATCCGGTCACGAAGTGGGAAGCGCAGACGCTGTCGACCGTCTATACGCGCGGCGGCAACGTGCCGTTCACCATCGGCCAGTCGCGCGCCTCCGATCTCTACGGCCGGCAGGCCCAGCTCTCCGACACGCTGTCGTGGTCACGCGGCAATCACTACCTCCGCTTCGGCGCGAGCGCGATCCATCACACCTCGGGCGGCTTCGGCAGCGAGCCCGGCACGCTGATCCTCGGCACGTTCACGTTCAAGAACACGACGACGGCACCGTTCGAGCAGCTCACGCTCGACGACGTGCAGAACTACACGCAGCCGATCAACTTCGGCATCGACCGCTACAAGCTCTCGCAGGAGCTCTACACCGGCTTCGTGCAGGACAGCATTCACATGAGCGACGTCACGCTCGACCTCGGCCTGCGCTACGACCGCCAGACGCTGACCGACGCGAAGAAGAACTTTGCGCCGCGCATCGGCTTCGGCTGGCATCCGCACGGCGATCCGCGCACCGCCATCCGCGGCGGCTACGGCATGTACTACACGCAGATCCGCTCGAACGCGGTCGCCGGTTACCTCGTGAACGGACTCGACGGACTGGCCACCTACACCGCCATCAAAGACCAGACCGGGTTCCCCACCTGCCTCACCTGCGTGCCGGTGGCGCTCGATCCGCACACGCTTCCCGCCTCGCAGATCCCGGCGCGCGACATCACCATCCAGGCGGGCCAGCGCGCGTTCTACACCGCGCAGTTCGCGAAGTACGGCCTCGACTTCAGCAAGCTGCTGCCGAACTATCCGGACAAACTGGTCAACCCGCGCAGCCAGGTCGTTTCGATCGGCGCGGAGCGCGAAGTCATCCGCGGGCTCTTCATCGGCTCCGATTTCGTGCACCAGTCGTGGACGAACCTCGACCGCACCATCGACCTGAACGCGCCGGGGCCGTTCGACCGCACCGCGCCGGGCCAGACGCGCACCGTCGCGCAGGCGAACAACACCCGGCCGATCCTGCCGGTCAACGGCGGCGTGCGGCAGGTCAACGTGTTGACCAACTTCGGCGACGCGAATTACGACGGCCTGCAGACGCAGATCACCTGGCGCGGCAGCCCGCGCTTCTTCGGATCGCTCTCCTACACGCTGGCGAAAGCGACGAATACGTTCGAGCCCGACGGCAACGGCATCGCCCCGAACCAGGGAAACATCAGCCGCCTCGGTGACGAAGAGCGCGGACCGAGCGTCGTCGATCAGCGCCACCGCGCCGTGCTCGCGCTGACTTACGCCCTGCCGCTCAACATCACCGTCGGCACGCTCACGCAGTACGCTTCGGCAAGGCCGTTCAGCGCGACGACCGGCGTCGACAACAACGGCGACGGCGCGAACAACGACCGCCCCGTGATCGACGGCAAGGTGATCAGCAAGTCGGCCTTCCGCGGCACCGCGACGTCGGAAGTCGGAGCGTTCATCGAAGGACGCGTCGGCCCGATCCTCCTCCGCCTCGAGGGCTTCAACCTCCTCAACCACGGCAACTACCTCGGACGCGGCCAGACCGTCTACGGCGACGCCGTCACGCCGAGCCCGAACTTCGGCCAGCTCGTCTCCGCCGGCACCGCGGCCACCGCACTGCCGGCCTTCGCCAACGTCGATCCGCCCCGCATGTACCAGATCCAGCTTCGCTACATCTTCTGAGATCGCAGTTGGCAGTTGGCCGTTGGCCGAAGTTACCGCCAACTGCCCACTGCCCACTGCCAACGAACGAAACCATGCTCGCACTCGCACTCTTCTTCTCACTCATCGCCCCGAAGTCCTTCCTCCCGATCGTCGGCGACTGGACGGTGTCGAAAGACATCGTCCAGGTCGACGGCCGGCAATGGATCAAGGGCCAGCCCTCGGCCGGCCTCGCCGCCAACGCGCGCCGCATCTACGGCGCGCATCACGAGGAGTTCATCGACAGCGTCAAGGCGTACGCCTACTTCCCGTACGCCGTGGCGAAGGACGTCGGCGACTTCCGCGACGGCGAGATCTCCATGCGCTTCCGCCTCGTCAGCGGCCAGCTCGATCAATGCGCCGGCATCCTCTTCAACCTCAAGACGAACGGCGACTACCTCACCGTCCGCTTCAACGGCAAAGAGGACAACCTCGTGCTCTGGACGTTCAAGAACGGCAAGCGCAGCTTCGTGAAGAAGGGGACGGAGAACGTCCACCTCAACATGGGCGACTGGCACCGCATGAAGATCGCGACGTCCGGCACCACGCTGCGCGGTTACCTCGACGACAAGCTGCTCCTCGAGTACACGCTGGCCGAGCCGGTGTCGGGAAAAGTGGGACTCTGGTCGAAGACCGACAGCGTCAGCCAGTTCGGCGACTTCGACGTGCGGCCAGCAAAATGACGAGCGGCCAGAGCGCGTAGAAGATCAACGCCGCGCCGACGGGACGTGCCGTCAGCGGGTAGCCGGTGTACGCGGATTCAGAATGCTGCGGCACCGGCACCCGCGCCAGTTCGCAGATCGTCTCGATCACGATCTCCTCGGTCGTCGAGCGATTGACCGCCGTCTTCCGGCCGATGCGGTACTCGATCAGTCCGTACTGATCGCCGAACAGACCGGTGCGTCCTTCCAGCGGGTAATTCACGCGGACACTCATCGTCCGCCGCAGCTTCACGAGGACGTTGCGCTCGAAGTCGTTCATGCGCGGATCCTCGGCCGCGAGCCAGACCGTGATCGTCAGCGGCTCGTGAATCGATCGCAACGCGCGTTCGTCCGCGCGTGAGAACGAGCTGCGGCGATCCTCGGAGAGATCAACGCTGAGGTTCACGTTCGATGCGGCGACGATCGCCGCGGCCCCGATGATCACAGCAATCGCCGCGGCGACAATCGATCCGAGGTTTAGAAACCGCGCCGTGATGTAGAGCGCGACGATCGTGATGATCAGCATCACCGCGATCACGTCGACGCGCAGCAATCCGCGCTCGAACGATCGCAGCGCCGCCGCCGGCGTGTACGACGCGAGCGTCTGCCACAGTCCGCCGCGTCCCGTCGCCAGGAAATCGAGCGCCCACGTCCCGATCGTGAACGCGAGCACGACCACCGCCGCATTCGCCGCCCCCGGCACCAGCGCCGCCGCGCACATCGCGATCGCCGCGGTGAAGACGAATCGCAGCGTGTAGCCGAGGAGCACGTTCGCCACCTCGCCGCCATCGAGATGTCCGCCGTAGAAGCACCAGAGCCCCATCGCGATGCCGAATGCGATCAGCGACAGCAGCCACGCGACGAAGAGCGCGCTCAATTTCGACAGCACGTGCGCCGCGCGCGACACCGGCCACTGCAGGATCAGCTTCAGCGCGCCGCTCGTTCGCTCCGCGGAGATCGTCCGGATGGCGACGAACGGAAAGAGCAGCATGATCGCCAGCTCGTACGCGCCGAGCGACGGCACGACGATGCCGTCGAGCGGCGAGAGTCCCTGCGGCAGCGCGCCGGTGCTGACTTCGGCGTACGTGTTCACCGCCTGAATGAACGCCTGGCCGACGAGCGGTCCGATCACGATCAGCGTCAGCCAGAACGCGCGCGACGCGAACAGCTCGCCGAGGTCCTTGCGGAAGAGGACACGTAGGGCGGGTCCTCTGACCCGCCAGAGCGGACGGGTTGGAGAACCCGTCCTACGTGAGCGCAAGGAACGCCTCTTCGAGATTCCCCAGCTCCGCCGGTGTGCCGGTCGCCACGACGCGGCCCTCGTTCAGCAGCAGCAGCCGATCGCAGATTCGCGCCGCGTCCTGCAGTTGATGGATCGACAGGACGAGCGTGCGCTTCACTTCGCGCAGCAACTCCATCGTCGCGCGCACCTGGCGCAGGTCGAGCCCGTCGAACGGCTCGTCGAGGAACAGGACCGGGTGGGGGGTGAGGAGCGCGAGCGCGAGATCGAGGCGCTTGGTTTCGCCTTTGGAGAGATTGGCAACGCGTTGGTGGAAAAGTTGCGGAGCAATGGTTCCATACATCTCCGCGAACACATCCAACGTCCACCGCACCGTCTGATCCGGCCACGGCTTCACGCCATCCGGCATGTAGAACAGCCCCTCCCCCCGATCGATTGTCCCCGAGTCGATCGGCTGCAATCCCGCGATGCATTCGAACAGCGTCGTCTTCCCCGCGCCGTTGGGACCGATCACGCCGAGGATCTCGCCGTCACGGACTTCGAAACTGACGTCGTCGAGGATGCGGCGGCCGCCGCGGATCGCGGTGAGGTTGGCGACCGTGATCACTTCGACACGATCGTCGCGATCTTCCAGGCGTCGCCGATCTTCACGAGGTCGAACGACGTCGCGCCCTGCGCGTACGGCTTCTCGTCGTTCGACGCGTGACGCGACTCGTCCGCCGCCTCGACGTGCGCCGTCTCGCCGTGGCGCTCGACCTTCAGCGACGTCGGATGCTGGAAGAGTCCGTTCTGATCGAACCACGGCTTCTTCTGCGTGACGTAATCGGCAGGGGTCAGGCCGTCGATCCGCGCGTCGGGAGCGAAGAGCTCCTTGAAGCGGTCCCAATCGCGGCGTCCGGCGGGACCGGAGATCACGTTGTACTCCGCGATCACAGTGGCGCGGACGTCGAGGTCGGCCGGCTCAGGCGGAACCGTCGCACACGCGGTGAGCAGCAGAAGGACTGTCAGGAATCGCACTAAGGAAGGATAGCGTCTCCGTCGACGTCCATCGTCTGTTTCACCTTCCAGGCGATGAGGCCGAGCGGCACGCCGATCTGGATCAGGCGGCGGAGCGGTTTGGGGAATCCGAAGCCGACGAGGAGCCCGAGGACCGCGCCGCCGGCGACGATCTGCGTCGCGTGCTCGGCGACGAAGCGCTTCGCGTCGTACTGCGTGCGGATGCGCTGATCGAGCTCGTCGATGCGGACGCTGATGCCGTCGCGCGCGCGCTCGATCGCCTGCTCCACGTGGGCCTTCTCATCCTGAATGTCGGGCATTAACGGCTCCTGATGCGGGCGATGTCGGATTTGATCGACTCGACGTCGTTCTTGATCTGCTGGATCGATTCGTTCGGCACGAACTCCACGGCGGCGAACTTCTTCTTCCCCATCATCGCCAGCACCGCCGCGGCGGCGAAGAGGACGATCGTCACGATCAGCGTCGACAGCCAGGCCGGGACGCCGAGCGCCACCAGGCCCAGGGTGATGGTCACGAAGAGGAAGGCGAGGCCGAAGAGGGCGAGGAAGACCGCGCCCGCGAACATCGCCGTCCCGCCGCCCAGCTTGGCCACGGTGTCTTTGATCTCGAGCTTGAGGAGGGCGATCTCGCTGCGGAACAGCGTGGAGATGTCGGCGCTGAGGTCTTTGAAAATCGTCCCCAGCGATCGGTAGTCGTCATTCATCGGAGCTGCGCTCATACTTTGGGATTGGGAGCAAAACAGGTACCCATTGCGTTCTGCGCTGCCGATGCAATCACATTTCGTCGAACTGGTGAAGGACTTTCGATTCGAAGCGGCACACTGGCTGCCCGCCGTGCCGGAGGGCCACAAGTGCCGCCGCATGCACGGCCATTCGTTCCGCGGCGAAGTCGCCGTGCGCGGAGAAGTCGACCCCAAAACCGGCTGGCTGATCGACTTCGCCGACCTGAAAAAAGTGGTCGACCCGATCGTCCACCAGCTCGACCACTACTGCCTCAACGAGATCGAAGGCCTCGAAAACCCGACCTCGGAAATGGTCGCCGTCTGGCTCTGGAACCGCCTCGCGCCGCAGATTCCGATTCTCTATCGCGTGACGATTGAGGAGACGTGTACGTCGCGATGCCACTACTTCGGAACTAGCCGTTGAGCGGTTGAGCGGTTGAGCGGTTGAGCTATTCAGCGGTTGAGCTCAACAGCTCAATAGCTCGTCACGTTCTCAACGGCACAAACCGAACCGCATCCAACGCCGTCCGCGTAACACGCCCATCCTTTTTCTCGATCAACCACAAATTCTGCTGCTCCGCCTCCCCCACCGGGATGATGCACCGCCCTCCCTCGGCGAGTTGCTCGATCAATGCTTCCGGCAGGCGGGCGGGGGCGGCGGCGGAGAGGATGGCGTCGAAGGGGCCGCGGTCGCGGAAGATCTCGATGCCGTTGCCGGTGGCCAGCGTGACGTTGTCGATGCCGAGTTGCGTGAGGCGGTCGGCGACGGTGCGCGCGAGGTCGGGCTCGAGCTCCGCGCTGTACACGTGCCGCACCAGTCGCGACAGGATCGCGGTCTGATAGCCCGAGCCGGTGCCGATCTCCAGGACGTTCTCGTCGCCGCGCAGGCGCAGCAGCTCGGTCATGAACGCGACGATGAACGGCTGCGAGATCGTCTGGCCGCGCTCGAGCGGCAGCGGGGTGTCGTCGTACGCCGACGCGCGATGCTGCGGTGGGACGAACAGCTCGCGCGGGACGGAGCGGAAGGCATCGAGGACGCGCTTGTCGCTGACTCCGCGCGCCACGATCTGCTGCCGGATCATCCGCTCGTTTTCATCGAGACGCCACGCTTGCTGCTGCACCATCGCGCTCCTTCACCACCTTCAGCTTCATGATGCGATCTTCGTTCCGTCCGAGGGAAGGGAGCGAGATCAGGCAGGCGGCTTCGTCCGGCTCGCGCTGAAGCGTGGCGCCGCGTCGCATGATGAGATCACCCGCGAGCTCGACGCGCGTCACGCCGGGCGGCAGCCAGACTTTCACCGTCGGCTTCTGCAGCGGGAGCGTGCCGCGGTTCGTCATGCGGATCGAAAAGAGGCGCGGGTCTTCGAGGCGGTCGACGCTGAAGGCGAAACGCTCCGCGCGCGCCTTGCGCCGTCCTTCCACCGTCAGCGTGCCGACCGCGCCGTCGGAGATCGGCTGGCCCGCCGCCCAGCGAAACGCGGTGCGCAGCAGAAGATGCAGGCGTGAATCGTCCGGATTGTTGAGCGCGTCGGGATCGAAACCGAACCAGACGTAGCGCTTGTTCCCTTCCTCGAGATGCATCACCGCGGCGCGCGCGTTGCCGCGCCACCGCGCGTCGATCACCATCCGCGACGTCTCCCGCAGCAGCGCGACTTCGGTGCGCCGCGTCGAAAACTCGAAGCCCGGAACGAGTCGCGCCAGCAGCGGCGACATCGTTTCGGAGAGCTGGATCGCATCGTCGGAAACGCCGGGATCGGATGCGAGAGTCGATCCGATGAAAACCACCGCGCGGCCGCGCGTGGCGGGGACGCGCGCGATGTCGCAGAAAACCAGGACGCCGTCGTCGTTGGGATCGAGCTTGTCGGCCGTAACGACGGTCGGCGCGAATTGCGCGCTGGTCAGCAGCCGGACCCACGCGGCCGCGAGACGCGAGCGCGGGTCCTGCGTGACGATCGTGACCTTCGGCAGCGGCTCGGTGACGACGACGAGCGACTGCCGTTCAATGAACGACCAGATGGCGAGGCCGCCGACGGCGACGACCAGCGCCATCACCAGGCCGTAGACCGCGAGATGTTTGTGCCGCCTCACTCACTTCGTATCCGCAACGACCGGCTCGCTCGCCGGCTGATCGGGGTTGTACTGATTGAAGAACGCTTTCGTCTGTCCTTCCTGGCGCAGATCCGAGGCGCTCTTCGGGCGGCGTGACTCACGCACCTTGTACGCAAAGTAAGACGCCACCGCGAGAATCAGGGTCACGACGATGGAAACGAAAATGACGGTTGCGAGTATGTTCACCCAGTCGAAGTGCATGGTCTTTGTCCTTTAGATGCGGCCCTTGCGGGCCAGCTTTCCCCACGACATGTCGAGGCCGAACAGCTCCTCCAGCGTGGCGAAGAGTTTCGTGACGTCGATGATCAGAATGTAGAAGAAGCGGTACAGCACGGCGTAAGGCACGAGCCACATCGACTCTTTTTCCATCAATGTGGCGTGGATGGCGATCAACAGGTCGAGCACGGTGAGCAGCATCCACCATAAGACGAGCAGCTTGGTCATGCCGTACAAGAGCGCGATCCACACGAAAAAGAGGTTGGCGAAGATGTTCATCGCCGGCCAGACCAGTCCCTCGAAAATCATGTACCAGAGCGACAGCGGCGTCGTGATCGAGCCGCTGCCCTGCGTCAGAAGATGCCGCTGCTTGCGTAATGCCTGCAGAATGCCGCGCGACCAGCGATAGCGCTGCTGGATGATGTCGAGCAATTCCTCCGGCGCCTCGGTATACGCGACCGCCTTCGGCTCGTAATCGATCTTCCACCCTTCCGCGAGGATCTTGACAGTCATGTCGAAGTCCTCGGCGAACGTATCGCTGTCATACCCGCCCGTCGCCTCGATCGCCTTGCGGCGGAAGATGCCGATCGGTCCGGGGATGACGTTCACGGAGCGGAAATACGCCTGGGCATTGCGGACGATATTGAGACCCTCGATGTACTCGAGGGCCTGCAGTTTCGTCCAGATATTGTGGCGATTGATGACCTTCACGTTTCCGGCGACGGCGCCGACGTGCGGGTCCTTGAAGTGCGCGATGGCATAACGGAGCGCGTCGGCGGTGAGGCGCGAATCGCTGTCCATGCACACCACGATCGGCGCCTTCGAGCGGCGGATCCCGTAATTGAGCGTCTCCGCCTTGCCGGAGTTTTCCTTCCGGTAGACCGACACCCGCACGCCGTAATGATTCCCCTCGAATTCCTTCATCCGCTCGAACGTGCCGTCGGTCGAGCCGTCGTCGACGGCGATGATCTCGTAATACGGATACCGCAGCTCCAGCAGCGACGAGAGCGACGATTGAATGACCTCCGCCTCGTTGTACGCCGGGACGATGATCGAAACAAACGGATAGCTCTCATGCGCCTCTTCCGTCGACAGCTCACGTTGATGGAGGTAGCTGAACCAGATCACGATGAAATGCCGCAGGATCAGCAGCAGCAGGAAACTGGCGAGCGTCACGACCAGGGCCGCGACGAAAATGGGGCCGAGTTTCTGCGGATAACGGAAGAGGAAGATCGTGAGGACGACGACGCACACGATGACCGCAATTGAGATGATCAATTGCAGCTTGGGATTCATCGGTTTCTTGACGACTGGCTTCTCAGGGGTGTCCATTAGTGGACCTCCGGCAGGACCGGCGAGCCGCCGAGCGAGCTGTTATCGAAGTAATAAGGATTCCGGCCGCGCTGGTCGTCCCGGGCGAACAATCGTTTCACCCGTATGCCGACGTACCAGTGCCGCTGCCAGTAGTTCGTGATGTCCCCGCTGCTGCCGAAGACCGAATCGAGGCGTCCGCTCTTGCCGTAACCGTAATTGCCGACGACGTCGAATGCGTCGTTGATCGGCACGGTCGCTGTTGCGTCATACGCGCGGAGGTCGGAGCTCGCGTTGCCTTCCCACGACCGCCCGTACTTCACCTCGGCGTTCCAGATGAAACGGTCGCGAATGTTCTGCCCGATCTGCACCACGCCGGCGAGCGAGTGGTAGTCATTGGGCGACCAGTAGCGGTTCGTGCGGAAGTCATATGACAGCCACCGCCCGTCTGCCTTCAAGGCGACGAACGGAGCCTTCAGGATGCGGAACGCTACGACGCCGTGCGCCGCGGCGCGCTTGTTGTCGTCGGAGATGAAGCCATACGACGCGTCGGCGAGATAGCTGAGAAAACCGCCGCTGTTGTAGTCGTAATGGCCGCGGAAATCATTGATGGCGATCGGGTCGCGGAGGCTCGTCCCGCTCGTCGGCGTGGTGAGTGATTGCAGCGTGAAGACGTCGTAGACCAGATCGTAATGATTGAAGTCGACCGCGACGCGGCTCTGCAGATTCGGCAGCCAGGAGGCGCCGGCGCCGAAGAACGGGCGCGTCCCGAGGCCGTGGTCGTAGAAGTTCGCGCCGATGCGGCCGCGTAAGGAAGTGTTGTCATTGAGGCGATAGAGCGCGCCGCCGCTGATCGCGTTCGCCGTCGCCTCTTCGCCGAGGCGCTCGAACTGATGCCGGCCGACGCCGATGTCGAAGGCCGTCCGTTGCGACGTCCACTTCGCGGCGTCGAGATCGAGGCGTTTGAGGGTGAAATCGTTCGAGTCAGTCGAGTACGAATAGCGCGCGTCGAGCGTCGAGCTCGGACGCGTATGCCGCGCCAGATCGAGCTCGCGCTGTGCCGCCGTGTAATTGCTGTCCAGGGCCAGGGCGCGGTTCTGATCGAGCACGTCGTGCTCCGTCCAGCCGTACCAGCGGTAGATCTGCCCCATGTTGTAGTACGCGCGCGGCGGAACGTCGGAGTAGAGCTCCTTGCGCGGATTGTCGGAGAGATCGGTCAGCGAGCTGAACATGTGCAGCGCCTCGCTGAAATTCGAGTCGTAGGAGAGGTTCTGCGCATATTCGAGCTTCAGATCCGCGCGATCGGGATTCTGCTCGATCAATTTCTCGAACTGGCGGCTCGCCTGCGCATAACGGCGATCCCAGCTCAGGACCCGCGCGTATTGAATCCGCGCCTCGGTATCGTTCGGCCGCAGCGCGAGATATTGCTCGTACAGCGCGATGGCATTGTCGTAATCGCCGAGGCCGACATACGCCTTCGCCAGCGACAGCACCTCGTCCGGATTCTTCGGATCGTTGGCCTTCAGGGCCGCGAGCTTCGCGGAGAGCGATTTCAGCTCCTCCTCGCGCCGGGCCCGCGCTTCCTTCTCGATCGCGTCGAGCCCCTCGACCTTTTTCCTGCTGTTCTCGCGGACGAACTGCACGTCATTGAGCGCCTGGTTGTACCGTCCCCGCTCGAGGTTCATCCGCGCGCGCTCCGTGCGCAGCGCGAGGTTGTACGGCTCGGCGTCGATGAGATGATTGATGTGCTCGATGCGCAGCTCCGGCGACGCGCGCAATTCATTGAGCAGCGCCTTCGCCTGGATCGCGTCGGGGTGTTTCGCCGTGAAATCGGTGAGCAGCCTGATTGCCTCTTCCCGGTTTCCGCTCACCGCCTCGGCATTCGCCAGCGCGACCGCCGTCTCTTCGTTGCCGAGCTGCTGGTCGAGTGCACGGAGATGCGCGACCGCCGGCTTGCTCGCTCCCATCCACGAGAGGAGGCGTCCGTATTCGAGCTGCAATTCGGGCGTCGATTCTTCCTTCAGCAGCGCCGAATACGAGCGCTCCGCGGCGTCGAAACGTCCCGACCACGACATCGCCCGCGCCTCGCGCAGACGGACGTCGCGATCGCGCGATGACGCCGGCAGTTTCCCGTAAAGGTCGAGTGCGGCATCGTAGCGTCCGGCATCGAAATACGCGTTGGCCAGGGCGAGCTGATCGCCGCTCTTTTCGGCATCGGTGACCCGCTGGTTCAGGATTTGTTTGAGCCCGGCCGAAGCGTCATCGCGAATCGCGGCCGCCTCGGTGTCATTGGGATCGATCGCCAGGAGACGCGCCGCGATCTGCGACGCCTCATAGTAGCGACCCGATTGGATGTACTCCCGGCTCAATTTGATTTGTTGTTCGTGATCGCTCTGAGCAAGGACCGGGATCGCACAGAGCGCCGACAGGGATAGCATCAGAGCGGAAAGAAACTTTCCCGACCTCATAGCGGCGACCTTCCTTTGGTATTACGGGCTTTGAAGCTCTTACAGCGGATAACTGCGGCTCACTGCGGAAGTCTCTACTGCCTCTCGATAGCGCCACTCTGCAATGTCGATTCCAATGAAGGATTGCAGGCCATGAAGTCGCTGCGCAGGATTACGCCGATGTGATTTCCGACTCTTCGCTCCACTCCATCGCTCAATCGATTGACGATCTTGTCGTCCACCCACATCGCCGCCGAACCGCCGCCGTCCAGGTTCATCGCGGCGCAAACGTCGAGCTCGTCATGCATGAATTTCGCGAGCTCCGCGAGCGTCAGTCCCGGCACGCCGGTCCGCCGTCCCTCCGCCACCACGAAATAGAGCGTCTTGTGATCCTGCGACAGGCCGACCGCGGTGCGCGGATGCGGTGAGGCCGTAAATGCCTTGCTCCCGGGCAACGGCTTCACGATCTCGCAATTGACCACCAGCGCCGGCCATCCCGAGATCGCCTCGGCCACCCAGTGCTCGGGCGGATCCATGACCTCGCCCTGCCGCCGGATCGACGCCTTCCCCTCGCCGATCGCCACGACGCCTTCGCGCCTCGTGTCTTTCGATCCTTCCCACGGCCCGCACGGTCCGATGGTCAGGCCCACCGGCTTGAACTTCTCGTCGAAATAGTCGCCGTTCATCGCCACGATCGCTTTGTTCCGTTTCGCGAACTCGCTCACCCTGAGGCCGCGCTCGCTTTCGCGCGACACGACGACCTGTAATGCGTCGTTCGTCAGATCGATCCGCGTGACGTGAATATCGCTTCCTTCGTCCGCGAACTCCTGGTAATCGATTCCGTTCGCGACATTCGTCCAGTCGGCGCGCGCCACCGCCGCCACAAAGAGAAGCACTGCAATGAAGGGAAGTTTCCGTGTCATGAGACGCGGCGACTTCAAAACGGATGCCGTGGGAACCTCGATTGCACAAGGATCTGGCACCCATGAGCCCCGGATACTCGCGTTACCGCCGATTCAACCCGGATGCATCGGGCGACAACGAGCAACGTCCCGATCGCGAAGAACCGAAGCCGACGCGCGGCCAGCACGTCCTCGAATACACACTCTTTATCGTTTTCGGACTGCTGCTCGTCCTCGGCGGCATCGCCCTTTATTTCGCCTATTCGCCGGCGCATGGCCGCGTGCCGAACCATTTCGACGAGGGCGTGCGCCAGGACCGCATCAACATTCTCTTCATCGGCGTCGGCGGCGACGCGCATCCCGGAAGCGGAAAAGACCTCGCCGATTCAATCCTCTTCGTCAGCCTCAAACCGTCGACGCGTCACGCCGCGGTCATCTCCATCCCTCGCGACTTATGGGTACGTCTCGGCACGCACGGCACGCATCGCATCAACGCCGCGCATGCGATCGGCAACGACAGCGGCTATCCCGGCAAAGGGCCGGGGCTGCTCTGCGATACGGTGTCGACGATCCTCAAGCAGCCGATCCACGCCTTCGTGCGCATCGATTTCGCAGCTTTCGAAAAATTGATCGACGACCTCGGCGGTATCGACGTCTTCGTCGAGCGCGGCTTCTACGACTATCTCTTCCAGGACGGCTTTCCGCGCGGCTGGCAGCACTTCAACGGCAAGCGCGCCCTCGCCTATGCGCGTTATCGCTACGTCATCGGTCCCGAGGGGGACAACTTCGCGCGCGAGCTGCGGCAGCAGCAGGTCATCAATGCGCTGCGCGACCGCATCGCCAGCCGCGGCACGCAGGACATGATCAAGCTCATCGGTGCCGCGGGCTCGTTATCGAATAAGACCGAGACGAACCTGACCGTGCCGCAGCTCGTGACCCTCTACCGCGGCTTTCACGAAATCCACAAAGAGGACATCCGCCACGTCTCGCTCAAGCCGCTCTCCGAGACCTTCGACGTCACGCGCCTCGCCGATCCCGGCGAAGCCGTGCGTCCGCGCACCGGCAATTTCGCCGAGTATCAGCAGCTCGCGCGAACGATTTTCAGCAGCGAGCAGGAAGTCTACACCGCCGACCAGATCCAGGTGAGGTAAGTTGGGGGTCGCATCTGGACAATTAACTTAACGGCCCCCGCACCACCGTTAAGTTAATTGTCCAGATGCGACCCCCAACTTCTCCGACAGCGCGACGATGATGCCGGCGGGGCCTCGCACATAGCCGAGCCTGTACTTGTCCTCATACTGCACCACCTCGCCGATGAGCCCGGCGCCGTGGGCGCGGATGCGGGTCAGGGTATCGTCGAGGTCTTCGACCAGGAACATGATCTGCCGGAGGCCGAGCGTGTTCGGCGGGGCGATCGCCGGCTCGATCGGGACGAGCGCCGGATTGCGGAACTGCGTCAGCTCGACCTGCCCGTCGCCGTCCGGAGTGCGCATCATCGCGATGTCGACCTGGACCCCTTCGAGTCCGTTCAGGCGATCCACCCACGGGCCTTCGACCGGCGCCTCGCCCACGAGCGTCATGCCGAGGGTCGTGAAGAAGGCGATGGCGGCGGGGAGGTCGTCGACGATGACGCTGACGTGGTCCATTCTCTTGATCGTCATGTCCGCTAATTTAGCCTTTACACTCCCCCGATGCGGTTGTTTCTCCTGGCGCTGACGCTCGCGGTGTTCGTCTGGAGCGGCATCCATCCGCACGACCGCTTCACCTGGGTGCTCGAGGTCTTCCCCGCGGTCATCGCCGGCGTCGTCCTCGTCGCGACCTATCGCCGCTTCCGCCTCTCGAACCTGCTCTACGTCCTCATCGCCATCCACGCCATGATCCTTATGCTCGGCGGCAAGTACACCTACGCGCAGGTCCCGCTCGGCGCGTGGATGCAGGATTGGTTCGGCTTCACGCGCAATCACTACGACCGTATCGGCCACTTCGCACAGGGCTTCGTCCCCGCCATCGCCGCGCGCGAAGTCCTGATCCGCCTCGCCCGCTATCGGCGCGACGCCTGGCTGAACGTCGTCGTCTTCGCCATCGCCGCCGCCATCAGCGCGCTTTACGAGCTTCTCGAGTGGGCCGTCGCCGCCCTCACCGGGACTGCAGCCGAGGCGTTCCTCGGGACGCAGGGCGATGTGTGGGACACGCAGAAGGACATGGCGATGGCGTGCATCGGGGCGGTGTGCGCATTGGTGCTGCTGCGCAAGTGGCACGACCGGTCGATGGCCAATGCTGAAGTGGCTCGATAGGATCTTTCGGCGGACTCCGTCTCTGATCGAGATGATCCGCATGCTCTTCGAGGGCCATGGGGTCACGACCCGTCCCATCGATGAAGGCTTCTTCATTCCCGGGCCGGACATCGTGGTTCAGGCCGAAATCTTCAGTGAGAACGGGCCGGCATCCCAGCTCGACGTCCGCCTGATTCTTCCTGACGGGCAACTGTTGATCGAATCGGTCGGCGGATTCGAGCTCGTCGACCTGGTCGATAACTTCGCGCGGAGCTCATTTCACGTGCTCCTTCGCGCGCTGGTGAAAGCGGGTGCCGACGAGCAGGTGGACGTCGAAACGTGGACCGTCAATGGCGTCGACTACCGAGCCTACCTCGGACCCGTTACGCATCGAGGAGAACCGCAGGCGGTCGTCCCGACCGAGTGGTTCACGCTCTTCGAGTCGTCAATCCGAAACGCGACGTTGACCGGCGATCTGCACTGGATCCGCCTCTACTACGCGCAGATGAATAACGAAACGATGGACGTCGAAGTCCTGCTCGATAACGAGACGTGGGACGAGCTTCAGACGACCATGCGCGCGTACGACTGGTCACGCCGGGAGACGTTCTACAGCGTGCGCATGTTCATGATTCTGAAGCGCGCCGCGCATTCGTGAAGTCGCTGGCCCACCTGTTGCTTTCGCCCTCTCTTCACCAGGTGACAGAGATTGGAGAAAACCTCATGAACGGATCGACTGAAGTGCGATCGGGTGATGACGCCCCGCGTCTCCCGAATGCAAGGACGGATGTTCCGCTGCCGCTGACAGAGCCCGTGGCCGAAGTCAGCGCGGCGTCGCAGCAAACCGCAGTGAATCCGACGAATCGCATCATCAGCGGCATCGACCTCGTCGACTACGGCGCCGGCGGCCTTCTGCCGAACCATGTCTACGTGGTCAAAGGACCGACCGGAGTCGGCAAATCGGTCGTCGGACTGCAGTTCCTCACCCGCGGCCTGGAGCACGACGAGCCGGGCGTGCTCATCACCGACCAGAAGCCGGAGAACGTCCTGGCCCAGGCGCGCGCCATCGGCTTCCAGATCGGCGAAGCGGTCAAACGCAAACAACTCGCGATCCTCAACCCGTCGTCGCGCTACTTCGAGCTCGTCGAGAGTCCGGCCGACATCCTGGCCATCGTTGAAGAGCTCGCCGACTACATCAGAACCACCGGCGCGAAACGGCTCGTCATCGACCCCGTCTTCACGCTGATCAACACCTCGTACTCCAGCCACTTCGCGCTGACCCTCACGCAATCGCTCGTCAACGCGCTGGAGGATCTGCCCGTGACGACGATCCTCGTGGCCGGCGACGAAGACGACGCGGAGCACAACGCGATCATCCGCACGCTGGAGCAGAGCGCGTTCGGCGTCATCGCCCTGTCGCAGGACGAGGCGACCGGCGGACGTCTCATGCGTCTGTCGAAGCTCCGCTACGCGAACAACGAGAACCTCGCGGCGCACTACCGCATCCTCGACGGCCGCGGCCTGATCAACTACCACGGCGACGACGAGCAGGTCACCGACGTGACCAAGCCGTGGGAGATGACGGCGGAGACGAACCGCAGCGTGCTGCTCATCGGCGCGCAGCCCGACACCGTCCGCCGCGTGACCGAGGCCCTCGGCTCGCTCTACACGATCCACGCGGAGAGCGACGTGCAGGCCGGCGTCGAGCGCGCGAAACGCGACCGTCCGGGACTGGTCCTCGTCTCGCCGGCGCGCAGCGCGGCCGCGGTCAGCGCCATCCTCGACCTCGCGCAGACCTCGACCTCATCGCTCGCCCTCATCTCGCCGTACACCAACCGGCAGTCGGACAAAGTGCTCTACCTCCGCGCCGGCGCCGACGACTTCATCGCCGAGCCGTTCCACGCCGGCGAGTTCCGCGCCCGCGTCGACGCGCTGATCCGCCGCAGCGGACGCCGCCTGACCACGCGCTCCAAGGCCGTGCGCTCGGTCAGCGCCGACGAGATGATGCTGCTGATGAAATCGGGCGACACCGCCTCGCAGCCGAAGAATCGCTCGCTCCTTTCGAAGAACGGCAACGACATCAGCTTCGACCCGGAGTTCAACGACAAGCTGCAGCGCAACATCGAAACGGTGTCGAAGTTCGACTCGCCCTTCGCCGTCTACTGGATCAAGGCGACTGAGGATGATCCCGAATTTCAGCGCGAGATGGTGAAGCTCTGCCGGCAGGAAGACATCGTCTGCCACAACAGCAACGGCGAGTTCGTCGCCATCCTCACCGGCGCCGATCAGAGCGGCGTGACCGGCTTCGAGAAGCGGCTGAGCGATAAACTCGGCAAGCGTCTGAACGACGACCGCGTGCAACGCGGGTACAAGTTGTACGAGGGAGGCGAATGACAGTAGTCCCGCTGATGCCAAGGGAGCGGCAGGATAGCAACCGCACCGCGGCACGGCGCGGCCGGCGCATCGTCCTCATCGATGACAACGCGAACGACGTCGCTGTCACGCGCCGCTTCCTCGAGCGCCGCGGCTTCGACGTCGTTCCCGCGACGTCCGGCGAAGAAGGACTGCGGCTGGCCATCCAGGTCAATCCCGACGCCATCGTCGTCGACTACCGGATGCCGGTCATGGACGGCTTCGAAGTCACGCGGCGCGTGAAGTCGCACGAGCAGTTGCACACCATCCCCGTGCTGATGCTGACCGGCGCCGACACGCCGCAGCACGTCGTCGACGGCCTCGGCGCGGGCGCCGACGATTTCGTCACCAAGGGCTCCGATGCCGAGGTCCTGTTCGCGCGCCTCGGCGCACTGCTGCGCGTGAAGGAGTATCAGGACGAGCTGCGGCGCGTGAATCACCAGATGTCGCGCGACCTGCAGATCGCGCGGCGCGTGCAGGAAGCGCTCGTCCCGCCGTCGACGTTCACCGCGCCGCGCATCGAGGTGCGCTCCGCGTACATCCCGAGCGAGACGCTCTCCGGCGATTTCTACGACTACTTCGTGCAGGACGACCTGATGTACCTCTTCGTCGCCGACGTGTCGGGTCACGGACTGCCCGCGGCGATCCTCGTGTCGCTGCTCAAGAGCTACCTGCACACGGAGGCCGCGGCGCACGATTCGCTGGCCACGTTCATGTCGCATCTCAACGACTTCCTCTTCGCCGTCAGCCTGCCGGCGCAATTCGCCACCGCGCAGTTGCTGCGCATCGACAGCGACGGCAGCCTCGTCTACGCCAACGCCGCGCATCCGCCGTTCCTGCTGCACCGGAGCGAGGAGCGCCGCACCGACGTCGTCGAGCAGCCGGGCCATCTCCTCGGCGCGATGCCGAGGATGGAGTACGAGGAATGCCGCACGACGATCAGCTCCGGCGACACGCTGTTCGTCTACACCGACGGCCTCACCGACCGCCGCACCGCGAGCGGCGAGTTCTATTCGATCGATCGCGTGGCGCGCTTACTGGAAAAGGGCGGCGATGCCGACCTCGGCGAGCTCTACGATCGCATCTACGGCGACATCTGCTCGTTCGCCACCACGGAAGAATTCAAGGATGACATCGCTTTTGTCGTAACGCGCTTCCACTGACGCGCGTATACCGACCGATGCGAAACGCCGTCATCTCCTTTCTTTTCATCGCTGCCTCCATCGCTCACGCGCAGGAAGCGCCGCGCGTGCCGTTCCCCGACGACTTCACGCCGAGCCCCTGCGCGCTCGCGCAGACGTGCGAAAGCTACGACCGGACCCAGCTCCGGAACGCGGCGTTCACGATGCTCGGCCTTTCGCCCGACGGGAAGTGGTTCGAAGATCACTACGATCAAATGATCAAGCTGTACGCGCCGATCTGCCGCAAGCACGCGACCTGTCTCGCCACGCCGGGCAACAACTTCCTCTTCTGCGACGACCTGCTGATCAACGAATACCGCGCGGTGTGCGATCGCACGTTCCCGAAGTCGGCGAGCGAGTTCGACAACGAGCAGTGCCGCTCCTTCACCGAGATCTGGGCCCTCGGCGTCGACATGCACGCCAGCGCGTACGCCAAGCAGGGCCAGGAGTGCGCGCACGAGCAGGGCTTCGACGCGATGCACACCAGGCCGCCGATCGTCTGGATCGTGCCGGCGCAGATTCCGCGCGATTACAAAGGCGACATCTACGTCTACGCCATCGATCCCGACACGAAGGTCCCGGTGCGCGCCGACATCGAGCTCGACAAGCAGGTCATCCGCGCACCGGCCAACCCGACCGGCAAGACCTCGACCGGCTATCCGTTCAAGTGGACGCACAAGTACAACCGCGTGAAGAACGCCGAGGGGCATGAGGATCTCGTCGCGCCGACGCTGACGCTGAGGCCCGACCTCTACCCCGCTGTGACCATCCCCATGCCCGCGCCTCCGCCGAAGATGATCGTGGAGATGACCCCCGCCAAGCTCCGCGCCGGCGTGAACAAAGTCGTAGTGAAAGCCCGCGACGCCGAGACCGGCCAGCCGGTCGAAGCCCGCGTCATGCTCGGCCGCGATGCGGTCGGCGAGACCGACCAGCCGATCGAGATCACCCTCCCGCGCGGCGCAAAGATCCCTGAGGTGTGGGTGACGTCGCTGTTCGACGCATATTCCGACGTGGTGGTGAAGCAATGATCGCTATTTGTGCCATCCTCTTCGTCATGAACCTCGGCGCCGCAACTCCCGCTCCTGCTCCGCATCTCGAAAAAGCAACCCTCGGCGGCGGCTGCTTCTGGGGCCTCGAGGACCTGCTCCGCAAACTCCCCGGCGTCGAGCACATCACCGTCGGCTACACCGGCGGCGACGTCCCCAACGCCACGTACCAGAACCACGAAGGCCACGCCGAATCCGTCGAGCTGCTCTTCGACCCGACGAAGATCTCGTACGAGCAGATCCTCCTCTACTTCTTCAAGATCCACGACCCGACGACGCTCAACCGGCAAGGCAACGACGTAGGCACGTCGTACCGCTCAGTGATCTTCTACCACGGCGAACAACAGCGCCGGACCGCCGAGGCCGTGAAGGCGCGGGTCGATAAATCGGGAGCGTGGAAACGGCCGGTGGTCACGCAGATCGTGCCGGCGAAGACGTTCTGGACGGCGGAGGAGTATCACCAGGATTATCTGAAGAAGAATCCGGGTGGGTATACGTGCCATTACGAGCGGCACATTACGTTCTGAGCCGTATCATCATCCGCGGTGTCCAAGCTTCCACCGGGACTCTACGACCTCCCGATCACGAACGAGATCGCGCGCGAGCTGCGTGAGCTCGATCGCGTACAGCTCATCGCCGACGAGCGCGATCTCGATCCCGCCGACGCGGATCTGACGTTCGCCCGACATCTCGCCGCCGTCGTTCGGCAGGCGTTGGCCGGCGTAAAAGACGAGGACAAGGTCGCGCGGCAGGCGCAGATCGTCAATGAACTGCTAGCGGCCGTCGCCACCGTCGAGCGCGACGACCACCTCGCGCTTCCGCCCCGCCGCCTCGCCTCCGTCCATCGCATCGACGCACTGCGCGGCGAGACTCGGCCGGCCGATCCGCTCATCCCGCTCGCGCAGAGCGACCTGCTCGTCAACGCGCGCGGCGAGCCGTCCGTTGGGCAGGCCATCCAGCGCGAGATCGCATCCGCCGACCGCATCGATCTCCTTTGCGCGTTCATCAAATGGCACGGCCTGCGAACACTCGAAGAGCCGCTCGACGCCTGGCTCCGCTCCGGCCGCAAACTGCGCGTCATCACCACCACCTACGTCGGCGCCACGGAACGCAAAGCGATCGACCGGCTCGTCGAAATGGGCGCGGAGCTGAAGGTCTCGTACCAGACTGACCACACCCGCCTGCACGCCAAAGCGTGGCTCTTCCATCGCGACTCCGGCTTCTCCACCGCGTTCATTGGCTCCTCGAATCTTTCAAAGTCCGCCCTGCTCGACGGCGTCGAGTGGAACGTCCGCCTTTCGCAAATCGACGCGCCATCGATCCTCGAAAAATTCGCCGCCACGTTCGACAGCTACTGGGCCGATCCGTCATTCGAGACCTATCGCCCGGAAGATGCCGAGCGCTTCGATAAGGCGATCGACCAGGCCAGCGGCGTAACCAAAGCGACCGTGCTCGTGCCGTTCGCAATCGAGCCGTGGCCGCATCAGCGCGAGATCCTCGACAAACTCACCGTCGAGCGCTACCGCCACAACCGGTGGCGGAATCTCGTCGTCGCCGCGACCGGAACCGGCAAGACGGTCGTCGCTGCACTCGACTACAAGCGTCTGTGCGAAGAGATCGGCAATGCCCGTCCGCTGAGGCTCCTCTTCGTCGCGCATCGCAAGGAGATCCTCGAACAGTCGCTCATCACCTTTCGCCATGTCGTCCGCGACGGTGCGTTCGGCGAGCTGTACGTCGACGGCCATCGGCCCGACGAATGGCAACACGTCTTTGCCTCAGTGCAGTCGCTGCAATCCATCGACCTCGATCGCGTCGCGCCCGATGCCTTCGATGTGGTGATCGTCGATGAGTTCCATCACGCCGCCGCGCCGACGTATCGGCGGCTGCTCGAGCACCTCCAGCCGCGCGTGCTCCTCGGCTTGACGGCCACACCGGAACGCACCGACGGCGAGTCGATCCTGCACTGGTTCGGCGATCGCATCGCCGTCGAATTGCGTCTCTGGGACGCGCTCGAACGCCAGCTCCTCTCGCCATTCCATTACTTCGGGCTGCACGACAACACGAACCTGGCGCAGGTCCGCTGGACACGCGGCGCCTACGATCGCGCGCAGCTTGAGAACGTCTACATCGGCGACGACGCGCGCGTCGCGCAGATCCTCTCCGAGTTGCAGCGGAAGGTCACGGACGTCCGTTCCATGCGAGCCCTCGGGTTCTGCGTCGGCATCGAGCACGCCCGCTACATGGCCCGACGATTCAACGAGGCCGGCATCCCGTCGCTGCACGTCTCCGCCGACAGCACCAGCACCGAACGCGATGACGCGCTGCGCAAGCTCAAAGCGAGAGAGGTCAATTGTCTCTTCGCCGTCGACCTCTTCAATGAAGGCGTCGACGTACCGGAGATCGACACGGTCCTCTTCCTGCGCCCGACCGAAAGCGCGACCGTGTTTCTCCAGCAGCTCGGACGCGGGTTGCGGCGCACGAACGACAAAGATTGCCTGACGGTGCTCGACTTCATCGGCAACGCGAACCGCAACTTCCGCTTCGACCTCCGCTATCGCGCCATCACCGGCGCCACGCGTGCCGAGGTCGTGAAGCAGGTCGAGAATGGGTTCCCGCTCCTCCCCGCTGGGTGCGCGATCCAGCTCGACCGCGTCGCTCGCCAGGTCGTGCTCGACAACCTGAAAGAAGCGATCGGCTCGCGCTTCGCCACGCTCGTCCGCGAGCTGCAGTCGATCGGCCGACCGGTGACACTCCTCGAGTTCATCACCGCCGCGGCCATCGATCTCGAAGACGTGTATCGCTCACGCGGCTGGTCGTGGACGCGCCTCCAGCGGGAGGCCGGCCTGGTTCATAACGCACCCCGACAAATGACGCGCATCGCCGACGCACCGCCAGGCGACGACGATCGTCTACTCCTTGGCGCGTCGCGCCTGCTGCACATCGACGATCCGGAGCGGATCGCGTTCCTGCGCTCGCTGTTATCGCGCGACGCCAGCTCGTCCCGAGCCCTCTCCACGCGCGATCGCCGCATCGTCGAAGGCTTCCTCCTGACGCTGACGCCCGAGCAGCGCGACACCGATACCGCCCTGCGAGCGCTGATCCGATCCGCCGATGCGCGCGCCGAGCTGCTTCAAATCCTCGACGTGCTCGAAGATCGCGCCGAGCACCAGACGTTCCCGATCGCATTCGCCGATGTCCCGCTCGCGCTGCACGCGCGCTATACCCGCGATGAAGTCCTCGCCGCCCTCGGACGCTCGACGCTAGCGAAGCCGTTCTCTCACCGAGAAGGCCCGTTCTGGCACGCCGAGACCAATACCGACTACTTCTTCATCACGCTCGAGAAGAGCGAAAAGTACTACTCGCCCAGCACCCGCTACCGCGACTACGCCATCGCCCCCGACACGTTCCACTGGGAGTCGCAGTCGCAGACCCGCACCGGCTCGCCGACGGGCCAGCGCTACATCCACCACGCCCAGCGCGGCAGCCACGTCATGCTCCTCGTCCGCCCATCAAACAAAGACGCGTGGGGCCGCACCCAACCGTTCACGTTCCTCGGCCCCGCCACCTACGTCAGCCACACCGGCGAACGACCAATGGCCATCGTCTGGCGGCTGCAACGCGCGATGCCGATGGATGTGTTCAAGGCGGCGCGGGTGGCGGGAGGGTGAGGGAAACGCCGGAGTCCGACGCTCTCATTGGTGCTGTATCATTTAGCGATGGTTGCCCCTCGACGTCGGCAGGATGTCCATGCACCGATCGACGAGCAGCGTCGCAGCCCATCCGTCGCTCTGACCAACGATCCCATGTCCACTGTTTATCGCGTGGAAACAGGCGTTGCTGAAGCACAGACCGACGCCTATTTCTCGGCTGATGTCGAGACTGACGGCCCGATCCCCGGACCTTACTCAATGCTGTCGTTCGCACTTGTATACGCCGGCTCGTTCGACGGCTATGCGTATGAGAAGCCAAACGACTGGCGCACGCGCCTTCACGCCGAGCTTCGCCCCATTTCCGACGAATTCCAACCCGACGCGTTGGCTGTAAACCGCATCGATCGCGAGCGGCTGAAGAGCCAGGGCGAAGATCCCGTAAGCGCAATGACACGCACCACCGAATGGGTGCGACAAATAGCGGGCGGACGCCGGCCGATTCTCGTCGCTTACCCGCTCAGCTTTGACTGGACCTGGCTCTATTGGTACTTCGTTCGCTTTTCGAGCGTCGGATCTCCTTTCAATCACTCTGGCTGTTATGACCTGAAGACCGCATACGCGGTAAAGGACCATCGGCCAATCGCCCGCGCCGGGCGTGACCAGTTGGTACCGGAACTTCGGTCCGCACGCGAACACACTCATCACCCCGTAGACGACGCCATCGAACAGGCGGAGATCTTTGCTAAGCTCTACGACTGGTGGAGAGATGGAGAGCGGTAACGTACCGGAACCTCTTCAACAGCGGCGCATAAGAACAAATGAGCGGGTCACGCAGCTACGCCAGCGGCTGATGGCCGCAGGAGCGGAGGCGCTTATTGGACACTCCGCCTGCGTCTATGCCACTGGCTCCGTCGGGCGCGGCGAAGCTTCGGAGCACAGCGATCTCGACGTGTTCGTTGTCTCCACCGGCGAGCTCAAACGGCTCGACGGCATCCGCCTTCTGGCGAAGCTGATTGATGCGACCGAGGCACTACAGTTCCTGCCCTTCTCGGGCGACGGAGAGTACCTGCAGGTTCACAAGATTGACGAGCTGATTCGTCTCCTCGGCACACCAGACGATGATCACACAAATGTTTTCACCGCGCGCCTGCTCCTGCTGCTTGAGAGTCGTCCGATCCTCGGCACGACCGCATACGACTCCGCGCTGCGCCAGGTTATCGACTCCTACTGGCGCGACTTTGATGACCATAAGCCGGATTTCCTGCCGATCTTCCTCGCCAATGACATTTCTCGCTATTGGAAGGTTCTCTGTGTCTCCTATGAAGCCGCTGGTCCGCCGGCATCCGACATAGAGAAAGCCAAGCGGCGCTTGAACAACTACAAGCTGAAACACAGTCGTCTTCTGACCTGCTATTCGGCATTGCTCTACCTCGCCTCTTTACTGCGGCAGGCAAAGAGCGTGTCCCGTGAGGACGCATTCGCAATGGCGACGCTGACGCCGCTCGATCGCCTTCTGGTCGTTCGGGAAGCGAATCCTGACCGGCGCCAGGACATCGACACGCTGCTGGCCGCCTACGCCTCGTTCCTTGAAACAACGGACGACTCGAAGGCGGCGTTGCTCGCCCGCTTCGCGGACGATGAATATCATGTTACGAAGCGGCAGGAAGCGCACCGGTTCGGCGATCTGATCTTCGCGCTGTTGTCAGACCTGGCGTCCGAGTCGCGGCTGTTCCGATATCTGGTGGTCTGAACATCGGGACTGCTGACGATCAGCGCGCCTCGCACGCGATTGCCGCGGGTGAAGTGGAGGTGACGGCGACTTCCGTGGGCAAATGGCGCGAGGAGTTGATGGCAAAGGCGCTTGAGGTCTGGACGGCTGAGGTGATCGAGGAAGCGCTTGGTGCCGACGCGAACGGCGTGTTGCCGGAGGCTGTGCGGTTGATCGATCTGCACGTCCGGCTGCCGCGGCATCAGGTGGCGATGCTGGATGACGTGAGTAGTGTGCTCGCGCGTGAGCTCGATGACGTCGCGAGTGCGCATGCCGAGGAGCTATCGTGGGTGATCGCGGGATTCGCCAACGCACTCACGTGGCCGGACGTGGAATCGGTGCAGCTTCCTTGCTGATGCTTCCGACTCGAAGACATCCTCGGACGTGGCGCCGTGGCATCGATGCGACATCATCACAGCCATGGCTGCATCAATATGGTTGCCAACGCGATCATCACACGTCCACGGCTGTGTTCAAGTCGCATTGATCCCACCGAACAGCAGATTCGCATGTGAACTGATGGGATGCATTCCAGCTCGTCTCGTCCGAGGATGTGACGATATCGCTTGAATGCCATCATGGCACATCCATGGATGAGCGGAGATGCCGTGAATTTGACGCGCATCACATCCACGGCCGTATCATCGCCAAATGCCCAAGCTCACCTCCACCAATCACGACGCCGTCCGCTTCGGGGCCATCCTTCGCCGTCTGCGCATCGCCCGCGGGTGGACCATTCTCGTCGCGGCGCAGCGCAGCGCTGCGGGATGAATCCCAATTACCTCGGCGCGCTCGAGAAAGGCGGCAACATGCCGAGCGTCGATACGCTGCTCGAGATCGGGGACGTTTACGGCGTGAACGCGTCCGGCATCGTGCGCGAAGTGGAAGAGGCGCGCCGCGCCGCGCGCAGGGAGCGCGCTGCAGCCGTCATCACCGTAAAATCGGGTCATGAGTCAGGAAGAAAGCCTGAAGGAACCTCGTGATCCTGTGATCGAAAATGGCGTGGGCCGAGGAGATCAAGCGCCGCATGGCTGCCTATCGCGCCGGGCAAATGAAGACTGTGTCGTGGAAGAACCTTCGCGCCCATCTTCATCGCGCCGATCGATGAACCGGCGCAACGTCACCATTCCTCTCCCCTACGCAATCCGCTGCAACAACTCCACCGCCTGCGGCTTCTTGTCGTACCTGACATCCGTCGCCGCGATCTTCTCCAGGTACTTCCGCGCGGACGGCGCGTCGTTCCTCTTGAGGTGCGCGCGGGCGATGAGGAACCAGGTGTCGATGATGTATTCGTTCTCGCTGAGCTTCTGGCTGCGGAGGGCTTGCTCGAGCGACGTAACGGCGTCGTCGTAGCGCTCCTTCAGGTAGTGGATGCGGCCGAGGTGGGCGAGGGCGTCGAAGTAGTCGTAGGAGGTCTGCTCGACGTTGTCGACGACGCGCTGGTAGAAATCTGTTGCGCGCGCGTAGTCCTTGCGGTCGAAGAAGATTGCGCCGCAGAAGAGGAGGGCGTTGCGGAAAAAGTAGGAGTTGAAGAAGGGCTGATTGACGTCGAAGAGCTGGAGCGATTCTTCGAAGAGGTGGAGCGCTTCGTCGTAGTTTTCGAGCGCGTACGAGTTCAGCGCTTTGAGCGCCAGCGCCTGGGCGGTGACGTTGTTGTTCGCGGAGTAGCGGAGCGACTGATCGTGCAGATCCTTCGCCTTCGCGTAGTCGCGCTCCTCGTGCGAGAGGTTGCCAAGGATCACGTACGACTTGTACTTGATGTCGTTCGCCTCGTCGGACTCTTCCGAGGCGCAGGCGTCGCGGAAGCCGTCGGTCGCGCCCGTCACGTCGCCGGCGTACAGCGCGGCGACGGCGCGGTAGTACGTCGCTTCGAGATTGGTCAGCACCGACGAGCGGGTGCGCGCCAGCTCGTCGATGAACTGCGTGACCAGTTGCGCCAGCATCCGGTTGTCGGAGGTCGGATCGACGGTGAAGTTCTGCAGGTAGACGAGGCGGTTCTCGAGGATGCGGATCATCTCCAGCATCGCCGTGATCCGCTCCTGATCGTCGCCCGCGGAGCGGAAGTGCGTGGCGAGCTCGCGCTGCAATCCGGAGTACTCGCGGTCGTACGATCGGACCGCCGTCTCGGAGAGCTCGCCTGTTTCGTGTTGGAGACGCGCTTCGAGCGCGACCCGCCGGTTGACCAGATCGTTCAGCTTGCCCTGATTCATGCCTGACGTTCGCGTCGTGCAATCGGGGTTCCACCAGCCTCGAGAAGGCGAAACTCGATCTGATGGCGGTCTTCGTCGATCGACTTCACCTCGATCTTCACCCGGTCGCCGAGGCGCAGCTCGCGCGCGGACGCCTGGCCGATCAGCCGGTGCGCGCGCTCCTTGAAAATCCAGAAATCGCCGCCGATCGTCGCCACCGGCACCATCCCGGTGACGAACACTTCCTCCAGGTCGACGAAGAGTCCGAACGGCGCGACGCCGGTGACGATGCCGTTGAACGCCACCCCCACCTTGTCGCGCATGAAGATGACCTTCTTCCACTCCAGCACTTCGCGCTCCGCCTCTTCCGCGCGCCGCTCGCGCTCGCTCGACTGCAACGCGACGCCCGGCATCTTCGCGTCGACCTGCACGCGGCGATCGCCATACATCGCTCCGCTCTCGAGGAGCTGCGTCAGCATGCGATGCACGATCAGATCGGGATAGCGCCGGATCGGCGAGGTGAAGTGGCAGTAGTGCTGGAGGGCGAGGGCGAAGTGGCCGGTGTCGCTCTCCGAATAGAAGGCACGCTTCATCGAGCGGAGGACGAAGTTCGTGAGGAAGCGCTCCTCCGGCGTGCCGGCGACCGAGGTCAGGATGCGCTGCAGCTCAGCCGGCTTCATCTCCTCGACGTCGCCGCGCAGCGCGAGCTTGAACTCCTTGAGGATCTCGCGCAGGTCTTCGAGCTTCTGCGGATCGGGCTGCTGATGCACGCGGAAGATTCCGGGCTGGCCGGCGAAGACGAGCTCCTGAGCCACCGCTTCGTTCGCCGCGAGCATGAACTCTTCGATCAAGCGATGCGCGACGTTGCGCGAGCTCGGAAGAATGTCCGAGATCTCTCCCATCTCTCCGAGCACGACGTTGGCTTCGGGGAGATCGAAGTCGATCGAGCCGCGGCCCTCGCGCCGTTTGCGCAGGATCTCGAACAGCGCGTGCATCCGCTCGAGCTCGGGGATGAGGTAGCCGTAGCGCTCTTCGAGCTCCGGCGTGCGCGCGGTGAGGATGGCGTTCACGTCGGTGTACGTCATCCGCTCCTTCGTTTTGATCACCGACTTGTAGACCTTGCGATCGAGGAAGCGGCCGCGCGGATCGATCTCCATGTCGACGGAGAAGGTCAGCCGCTCGACGCGCGGATTGAGCGAGCAGATCCCGTTCGACAGATTCTCCGGCAGCATCGGCACCGCCTTGCCGGGGAAGTAGACCGACGTCCCGCGCTCGTACGCTTCTTCATCGAGCGCGCTCCCCTCGGTGACGTAGTACGACACGTCCGCGATGTGCACGCCGAGGAGGTAGTTGCCGTTCTCCAGCATGCGCACTTCCACCGCGTCGTCGAAATCCTTCGCCGTCTCGCCGTCGATGGTGACGATGTTCCGCTCGCGCAGGTCGACGCGCTTCGCCAGCTCCTCGGGATGCACTTCGGTCGGGACCGATTCGGCGAAGCGGAGGATCTCCGGCGGGAAGTGGTGCGGGATATGGAACTTGCGGATGACGACTTCGATGTCGACGCCCGGCTCGCCGATGAATCCGAGGACTTCGACGATGCGCCCCTGCGCGAAGTGGGAGGAGCGATCGGGATAGCGATCGATCTCCACGTTCACCATCTGGCCGTCTTTCGCCTCGAGCGTTTCGTCGGGCTCGATGAGGATGTCGGTGTCGATGCGCACGTCGTACGGCACGACGAACGGATCTTCTCCGTTCTGATGAAAGCGTCCGACGACGGTGCGATGCGCGCGGCGGAGGACTTCGGTGACTTCGCCGGCGATGTAGTCGCGGTTGTGGATCTTGCGGTAGCTCGGGCGGCGCTTGTCGACGCGCACGACGACGAGGTCGCCGTTCATCGCGCCTTTCATCGAGCGGCGGTCGATGTAGATGTCGGGCTCGGCCGTCTCTTTTGCAGGACCATGAAGCACGGTGCCGTAGCCGTCGGGATGCACGCGGATGCGTCCGGCGTGATACGGCGTGAACTCGAGGAGGGAGTAGCGCTTGCCGCGGACGGCGATGACGACGCCGTCGGCTTCGAGCTCTTCGACGGCGCGCTCGACCTGCTCGCGTGTCAGCTCGGGATCGACGAGCCGTTCGCGGATGTCGCTGATTGTGAGGAGGCGGTTTCCTTTGGAGCGAAGCAGATCGATGATCGAACGCTGCAGCTCCGAGGCTCTGGCGTTCACGGGATCAGCGCGCGCGCCCGTTCCCCTTCGTCGCGCGGCTGGTGGACGGTGCGGTCACGCGCTTGTGTGAAACGCGGCGGCGGTTGGGGCGGATCGACTCTGCGAAACCGTTGAGCATGGTCTGGCTGCGCAGCTTGTTGTGCAGCGTATTGCGGTGGACGCCAAGCTTCTTCGACGCCTGAGTGACGTTGCCGCGGCTGGCCGTCATGGCCGCCACGATGTACTTTCCCTCGAACGCTTCGACTGCCTGCTCCAGGGTGATGCCGTTGCCGATCAACTCGCGAATGATTGCATTCAGGCGGTCGTCGATACTTACCATCGATTCAACCTCTTTGGTGTGTCAGGGCTCGTTTGCGGAGGAGCGATTCTACTACCGCGTGATTCGAAAGATGCCACAACTTTTTAGAGTGACACGAAGAAAAAATTTCGGGTGCTTCATCGCTTGACAGCAGAAGTTTTCATCACTACTGAGATCAAGAGTGCGATCCCCGTCACAGCAGTGACAAATGCTCCCGCCAGCAGCGAAAAAGGCCGGAAAACCCAGAGAATCTCGTGTTTTCCGGGCGGAACGGTCGCCGCGCGAAAGAACGAATCGTAGACGCGCGCGTTCGCTTCACGTCCATCGATGAAGACTTTCCAACCGGGCGCGGTCTGTTGTGTGAGAACGAGCGTACCACCGTGAGGCGTATCGACGCGCACACGTGCTCGTGAGGCGTCAACGGCGAGCGACTGCACGCCGCGAATCGTTCCATCTCCCTCGATCACGCGCGCCATCGGCAGCGCCCGCCGCGAGCGCCACGCTTTCACTCCGCGGTCCTCGGCGGCGAGGATGTATCGGCTGCGCGGCAGCACGCGGTCGGTGATCACCCACCCCACTCCCATCGCGTCGAGATGATCGATGCCGACGTTGAGGATCTCGTGCGTGAGCGTGGTGATGTAGCGCTGCGAGGTGACCGGCGCGGCGGTGCCGGCGTCGAAGCGCCGCGTGTAGAGATTGAGGTAGCCGCCGATCCAGGCGCCGCGGTTGAGCGACGCCGCGCCGCCGAGGCGGATCATTTTCAGATCGTGGCCGACGAACGCCGGATACGGCACGCGATCGAGACGCAGCGGCGCCACGCTGCGGAGGACGACGGTGCGCGGCACGAGGTCGATGACCAGGACGAGCACGACCACGACGTCGACCCAGGCGCGGCGCTTCGGAATGCGATCGAGTCCGATGACCGCGAGGGCGATGACGGCGAGCGCGCCGAACGGCACGACGCGCGCGGGATAACGGAAGAGCGTCACCGGCGCGCGCGCGATCCATTCGCCGCCCGGAACGTCGTTGCCGGCGGCGACGAACGCGCTGCAGGCGAGCAGCACGAGCCACGGCCACGCCTTGCGCGGGAGACTGAGCGCGACGAGCGCGAGGACGACGGTGACGATGCCGATGTAGATGATGGGGATGAAGTGCTGCGACTGCATGATGTCGAAGGCGGGCGGCGGCGTCGCGATGCGCAGCCAGTCGCGCAGCGGCATCGAGGCGCGGAAGATCATGCTGGGGTCGAGTCCCGCGCGGCGATCGCTCGCGCGGAGGAGCTCGATGAACGGGAAGAGTTGGATGGCGGAGAGGCCGAAGGCGAGGAGCGCGGCGATGAGGATCTCTCTGATCTCCCGGCAGGCAATGACAAACAACAATGCCGCGATCGCCGCGAAGAACGGCTCGCCGCCGAGGAACGCGAGCGCGAGGACGACGCCGCCGAGCCGCGGGCGACGTTCCAGTCCGCACCAGATCGCCAGCGGGACCCAGGCGAACGTGACGAGATTGTTGTTCACGTCGAAGAGCGAGATGGTCGGACCGCAGAGCATCAGCGCAACAGCGCCGGCCGTTGCCGCGCCCGGCGTGGAGCCGCGCGCGAAGAGGACGTACGCGCCGAGGCCGAGGATGACGAAGTGCAGCAGGAGATACGACATGTACGCCGTCTCGAACGGCATGGCCATGAAGAGCCACGTCGGCGGATAGAAGACGCCGGTCTGCGGATTGGCGAGCCACGGCTCGCCCGAGGCGTTGTACGGATTCCAGAGCGGCAGCTTCCACGTGCTGAGATGCTCGGCGGTGTAGAAGCGGAGCGGCTGGAAGTAGTCGGTGTGATCGCGGAAGGTGAAGACGTCGTGATGGATGAGCGCGGGGACGAAGAGCGCGCAGCCGAGGAGGACGATCACGGCGACCGGAACAGCGTGGCTGGACAGCAGACGGCGGACAGCAGACAGCAGAGGAGAGCGCGTCGTCGTGCTCCCGCTGTCCGCTGTCCGTTGTCCGCTGTCCGGCACCATCACTGCTCGCGCGCGCAGAAGTCGCGCACGATCCTCCGCACGAGCCGCGTCCCCTGCGTGAAGAAGCGGGCGCGGATCCGCTCGTCGCTGGCGTGCACGGTGTCGGCGTCGTAGTAGTTCACTTTGAAGGGCGCGATGCCGTACGCGACGATGCCGCGGGCGCGAAAGAAACGGCTGTCCGAGGTGCCGGCGCCGACGATCGGCGCGACGATCGAGCCCGGCTCGTCTCCCTGCAGGTCACGCGCGAGCAGTTGGAAGAGGTCGGTGTTGCTCGGCGTCTCCGGCTGCGGCTCGCCCTCGAGCAGCACCTCGACTTCCGCGTTCTTCCCCACCGCGTCGCGGATGCGCGTCAGCATCGCCTCGGTGCGCTCGTCGGGAAGGAGGCGGACGTCGACGTCGGCGGTCGCATGCGCGGGGATCGAGTTCACCGACGTGCCGCCGTCGATGCGCGTGATGGCGATGGTGTCGTGCAGCAGCGAGCGATAGCCGGAGGAGAGGACGCGCTTCACGCGCTCGAGGTCGAGCGGATCGGCGATGGCGCGCATCACTTCGCCGCGCTCGTCCGGTTTCGTCTTCCCCGCCGCGCGGAAGTGCCGCTGCACCGACGGCAGCAGGCGGTACGGCGTGTCGATCTTGTCGATCTCCGCCAGCGCGCGCACGAGCTTGGCGAGACTGCCGCCGTTGTCGGGCGGCGCGGCGCCGTGACCGGCGGTTCCCTTCGCTTGGAGCCGCACCCAGAGCGGCACCTTCTGCTGCACTTCGATTCCCCAGAACGTGACTTTGTCGACGATCGTCTCCGCGTAGCCTCCTTCGTTCAGCACGTAGCCGACGTTGGTGAAGAGCTCCGGATGATCGCGCAGCAGCTCGCCGCATCCGTGCATGCCGCCCATCTCTTCATCCGCCGTGGCGAGGAAGATGATGTCGCGCTTCAGCGGCAGCTTGCGGCGCTTGAGCTCGATGACCGACATCAGCTCCGCGATGCCGAGCGACTTGATGTCGAGCGCGCCGCGTCCGAAGAGATAGCCCCCCTGCGTGATGCCGCCGAACGGAGGCTTGGTCCATTCGCCCGGCGTGACCGGGACGACGTCGATGTGATGGAGCAGCAGCAGCGCCTTCTCGTTCGTGCCGGACGAGACTCGCGCGTAGAGCGACTGCCGTTGCGGATCGGAGCCGACGAGCTGCGACGCGATCCCTTCCTTCGTCAGGAGCTGCTGCAGATACTTCGCGCCCGACGTCTCGTTGCCGGGCGGGTTGGAGGTGTCGATGCGGATGTACGCCGCGAGTGCGTCGAGCGCCTCGCGGTCCATCGGATCTTCGGGGACGCCGGTCGCGCGGCGGCAGTTCAGCGGCGCGACGATCGAGAGGATGATCGTGAGCGCGACGATCGCGCGGCGGCTCGACATTCGCGCGAGTATAGTCGGCGTTTCCTTCGTGGAGCGGCGGGCGCCTCGCCCGCCGGAACGACGACAGGCGAGGGCGCCTGTCGCTCCACGAGAGTCAATGCGATGCCGTCGCGACCTGCGTGCCCTCGGGGTACGTCAGGAAGACACCGTTCGTGTAGATGATGTCGCAGTCGTAGCTCGTGAACGCCCCTTCGTTGATGCCGCTCGAGATCTGCTGGTCGGCTCCGCCCGAGATGATCACGTAGCGCGACGCGGGGGCCGAGCCTCCCCAGTCCTGGTCGAGCAGGCAGGTGAATTTCTTGCCCCAGCCGTCGAGCGTCGGTATCCGCCTCGAATACGTCGGCTCCAGCGCGGCGGAGAGTGTGCTGATGCTGAGCGGTATGGAGATGCCTTCGATGCCGCCGGCGGCGTTGTACCGGTTCATGTCCGTGGCCCGTGATTCCCACGCCACCGCGATGGTCTTGATGTCGAGGAGCGTCCGCTTCTGTTTCGCCTTCGCGATGGCGGTGAGCAGATTGGGAATGGCAATGGCCGCGAGGATGCCGATGATGGCCAGGACCATTAACAGCTCGATGAGGGAAAAACCCCTCTGTTTTCTCTGCACAATGTCCTCCGGAACCCAATCCCTGATCGGCAAGGACGGTACCAAGCGGTGACAGAGGCCTAAATCACAGGAAACACAGGGTTTTATATCAACGACTTGTGAGCTGCATCACAAGGGTCATGACGCGTTTCCGTCCCCCCGGTGACAACAATTGTCAGCTCACCGCGGCCGGCGACGGGATCGTGAGCTGCACCGCCGGCTCTTCATCCGGCGCGGCGTTGTAACGCTCATAGCACCCGCGGCATCGCGCTTCGTACGACGAGTCGCCGACTTCGACCTGCGCGTTTCCGCCCGACACGCGCTGCGAATAGTGCGCGGCACCGCGGCATCGCACGCAGACCGCATGCATCTTCGAGACTTCCTCGGCCACCGACAGCAGCGCCGGCATCGGACCGAAGGGACGGCGCATGTAGTCCTGATCGAGACCCGCGGCGACGACGCGGATGCCGGCATCCGCGAGCTGCATGCAGACTTCGACCACGCCGGCGTCGAAGAACTGCACTTCGTCGATGCCGACGACCTGCACGCCGATCTCCACGCGCGCCAGCAGCTCCGCGCTGGTGGCGACGGCGAAGGCCTTGAGGCGGCGATCGTCGCGGGAGACGACTTCGTCGGTGGCGAAGCGGTCGTCGATGATCGGCTTGAAGACCTGCACGCGCTGCCGCGCAATCACCGCCCGCCGCAATCTCCGAATCAACTCTTCCGATTTGCCGGAAAACATGCCGCCGGCAATGATCTCGATCCAGCCGCCGCGATGACTATCCAAGGGGTTGGCCTCCAGGTGAACTGTTAACTTTTCGAGGATAGCAAATTAAGAATTTCGAATTAAGAATTAAGAAGAGCGCGCGAAGCGCCACCTCAATTCTTCATTCTTCATTCGAAATTCTTAATTCGGTTTCCCCCGTGCTAGCCTCGGTCCCGGTGATCGTTCTCGCGCTCTTTCTCGCGCTCGCCGCGCAGCCCCTCCACATCGGCAAAATCACCATCGACAGCATCGACGTCTACTCGCACAAGGAAGCCGCGAAAGGCCGTTTCTACCGCGCCGCGGATGCGCTGCACATCGAGACGCGCGATTCGGTCATCCGCAAGTTCCTCCTCTTCCGTGAGGGCGACGTCTATCGTCCCGAGCGGCTCGCGGAGACGGAGCGGGCGCTGCGTGCGCTGCACTTTCTGAAATCGGCGAGCGTGACGGCGTCGGAGCCGCACGACGGCGTGGTCGACGTCAAGGTCACGACGCAGGACGCCTGGTCGATCGCGCCCGAAACGCAGGCGGGCAATCGCGGCGGCGAGAGCACCTACGGCGCGAGCATCACCGACTCGAACCTCCTCGGCCTGGGCAAGGAAGTCTCCGTGAGCTGGGATAAGACGATCGACCGCACGCGCCTGGCGATCGACTACCAGGACCCGGCGATCAACTCGCAGTTCTGGTCGACGCATCTCGCGTACGGCCACAACTCCGACGGCTACGACCACCGCTTCATCCTGCGGCGCCCGTTCTATTCGTTCGCCACGCCGTGGGCGGCGAGCGCTTCGTGGGTCGCGTTCCAGCAGAACGACCGCCTCTTCGCCGGCGGGCAGACGGTCGCGAAGTTCCAGCAGGAGCACAAGCTGATGCAGGTCGACTACGGCATCGCGCGCAACCCGAGCGACGTCCGCGCGAACCGGCTCACCGGCGGCATCCGCTTCATCGACGACACGTTCTCCGCGGTCGCGCCGAACCGCCGCTTCCGTTACGCGTTCGCGCGCTGGGACCACGCGGAGAACGAGTTCGTGAAACTCAACTTCGTGAGCAAGGACATCCGCTACGAGGACTTCAACCTCGGCGAGCAGACGTCGATCGAGACGGCGGTCGCGCGGCGCACGGCATACACGCGCGTCGCGGCGTCGAGCGGACATCGCTTCGGCGTGAACGCATTCGCGCTGCCGTTCGCGGCGTTCGAGAGCCGGTTTGATGGCGGTCCTCAAAACAGCATCGCCACCGGCAATCTCTTCTTCGTCCGGCGCTACGGCTTCGAGCATCCGCAGGCGACGGTCGGCCGGATCAACGTGAACTACGGCTGGCGGCTCGATCCCGAGCTGCAGTTCTTCGCCGACGGCCTCACCGGACTGCGCGGCTATCGCGTGCACGCATTCGCCGGACCGCGCGCGGTCGTGATGAACCTCGAGCAGCGCCTCTACCTCGGGCGCGAGATCCTGCAGCTCGCGTCACCCGGAATCGTGGCGTTCGTCGATGCGGGCAACGCGACCGACGGCGGGTTCACGCGACTGATGAAGTTGAAGGTGGACGCGGGGATCGGGATTCGGATCGGACTGCCGCGCACGCCGAAGAATCTGCTGCGGCTCGATCTCGCGTATGCGCTGCAGCGCGACGCGCGGGGGCACAAGGGGTTGCTGGTGTCGGTGTCGAGCGGGCAGGCGTTCTGACCTCGGAGTGCGGCGGCCATGCCGCCGCCCTTTGCGCGCGTCCGAGGGCGGCGGCGCGGCCGCCGCACTCCGAGGTCGCTACGCGAACACCGTCGCCAGGCGCGCCATCCCTTCTTGAATGCGCTCATCGTTCTCTTTGGCGAAGGTCAGGCGCATCGTGTTCCTGCCGCTGCCGTCGACGAAGAACGGGCCGCCGGGGATGAATGCGACGCCGGCCGCCACGGCATCGGCGACGCGCGCGGCCGTATCGATCTCGTCGTGCAACGTGACGAACGTGAAGAGACCGCCGTCGGCGCTCGTCCAGTGCGCGCGTCCGGCGAAGTGTTGCGCGAGCGCTTCGAGCATCGTGCCGCGCTTGCCGCGATAGAACGCGCGCACTTTGGCGATCTGCGGCCCGAGGGCTCCGGTCGAGCAGAACTCCTCGACGATCGATTGATCGAGCATGCCGGAGCAGAGGTCGGCGGCTTGCTTGGCGATCTCGAGCTGCGCGGCGACTTCGCGCGGCGCGAGCATCCAGCCGCAGCGGAGGCCCGGCGCGAGAACTTTGGAGAACGAGCCGAGGTAGATCACGCGGTTGTCGGTGTCGCGCGATTTCATCGGCGTCGTGTCGGCGCCGTCGACATACAGCAGCTCGCCGTACGGATCGTCTTCGATCACCAGGAAGTCGTGCTTCGACGCGAGCGCGAGCACCGCGTCTCTCCGCGCCTGCGTCATCAGGCGGCCTGACGGATTCTGAAAATTCGGGATGGTGTAGAGCAGTTTGGGCTTCGTCCGCGCGGCCACTTCGTCTAGCGATTCGGGGACGATTCCTTCGTCGTCCTGCGCCACGCCGGCGAGCTCCGCGCTGCGCGCGAAGAACGACGCCGAGCCTCCGATGTACGTCGGCAGCTCCACCAGCACCACGTCGCCCGGATCGAGCAGCGTGTGCGCGATGAGGTCGAGCGCCTGCTGCGATCCGGTGGTCGCGATCGGCTCGTCCGCGCCGCACTCGATGCTCCGCTCGCGGCAGATACGCGCGATCGCTTCGCAGAGCCGCGGCAATCCGCGCGTCGGGCCGTACTGCAGCGCGACCTCGCGCTTGTCGCGGATCACGCGCGCGGCGATCTCCGCCATCTCGATCGCCGGGAACGTCTCCGGACTCGGCACGCCGCCGGCGAAGGAGATGATCGTCGGGTCGTTGATCAGTTTCGCGAACGCGCGGATCGGCGAGGGGCGGAAGTTGCGCGCATCGCGCGAGAAGAAGGATGCGTAATCGGTCAAGTCACGACTCCATGCTGATGAACGAGGCGAGGAACCAGCTCTCGACACCGGCAGAGAAGATGGCGTTGAGGAACGAGAGCAGGAGATGCAACGGCGCGGTGAGGATGGCGAACGGCGTGGCGTGTCCGATCGAGGCGAAGCCGGAGAACATGCCGATGAGCGCCGTGCCGCCGAACCAGATCACGAGCATGATGAAGCCGACCGCGAAATGCGCTCCCGGCTCGAGCCGGATCAACCGCCGCGCCTCGGTCAGCGACTCGCGCGCCGGCAGGTTGCGCGTCATGGCGACGACGATGGCCTTCATCGTCCAGAGCGCCGTCGCCAGCCCGACCAGTACGGCGAAGAATCCCCAGATCACCAGCAGCAGGCATCCGACGACGATCGCGGCCATCGACTCGCCGATCAGATAAATGATGAAGGGGATCGGCAGCACCGGAACGAGCAGCACGACGCCGGCGAAAAGCCAGGCGATGTTGTAGATCCAGAAGACCGGCCGCCAGCCGCGCTTGCCGCCGGCCATGAAGCGGTCGGCCGTGAACTCGTTCGCGATGTAGACCTCGGCCGCTCCTGCCTGCACGAACGAATGCAGCGCCACGAAGACGATCAGCACGACGGTGATCACCACCAGGACGAAAAGAAACAGCGGCCAGTGGTCGAGCAGCGCCTGCGCGATGATGCCCGCGGCGCCGTTCGGATTGTCGGGGTCGATCTCGAAGTGCCCGAGGCCCGCGCTGACCGCGATCGGGACGACGATCGCCACGACCGAGGCGATGGCCAGGATGACGAAGAGGATGTGCTCCGTGATGCGGATCAGCAGCAGCGGCCAGTTGGCCACCGTGATCTCGAACCCGCGGCGAAGAACATCGGCGGCGTTGCGCTTCACAACGTGTTCAGACCTTTGCCGACGCGGTAGTCGGGGACTCCGGTCAGGCGCACTTCCTCGGTCATCTCGTGCAGCCGGCTGCGAAGGCGCTCACCGATCCTGTCGCTCAGCTCATCGACGTAATTCGTCGTGAAGACCGTCACGCGCTCCTCGTTGTAGCGGCTGTTGATCACGTAATAGAGGATGTCCTGCACGAACGTCGTCGGCTTCTGCGATCCGAGCTCGTCGAGGACGAGGAGGTCGGTCTCGATCAGCGGCCGCAGGATCTCGGCCTTCGACGTCGAGGCGTCGTCGTCGAACGACGCCTGGATGGCCTGAATCAGATCCTGAAAATTCGAGAAGAGCAGGCGTCCCGGCTTTCCGCACTGGATGATCTCGAGCAATGCGGCAACCGCGAGATGCGTCTTTCCCGCCCCGCAGCCGCCCATCAGCAGAAGGCCGCGGCCGTCGCGCGGGAGCGGCCAGACGTCGACGAACTCCTGCACCTTCCGCTTCGCCGCGATGAGCGACGCCGTGCCGCGGTCGTGAAAGTTCCCGATGCGGCAGTGGTAGTAGCGCCGCGGAATGCTCGCCGCCGTGATCCGCTGCCGCCGCCGCAGATCGCCCTGACATCCGCACGGCTCCACGCGCAACGAATCGTTGTCGAGTGGAATCCATCCGGAGCCGTTGCAGCGGGGGCAGGTTTTTGGTGCGGCCGGGGCGAGGGAGGACATTGGATAAGTATAGTTGGCAGGGGGCCGTTGGCAGTTGGCAGCAGCGCGCCGGGCAGGCTCTCCTGCCACCTGCCAACGGTATACTGCCAACTCCCATTCGCCTATGTCCCGCACACTCCTTCCCTATTTGACGCAGCGGCCGGACACGGCCACGTTTCTCCTGCCGTCGGAGCTGGGGAGGACCATCGACGAGCTGTTCCCGCGCGGGGACCAGTTGCTGCCGCAGCCGTACAAGATTTTCCCCGCCGACGAGACGCAGCCGACGCTCCTCGGCTTTCCCGTGGCCGAGACGCCGATCATGCGCGATCTCGACGCGCGGCTCGACAACTGGCTGACGCACGAGTGCCACTGGCAGGTGCGCCGCGATGCGAACTCGAAAGAGAAAACGCAGCAGGCGTTCGCGGCCTACACCTCGCAGCTCACGAAGCTCGCCGAGAACGCGATGATGGCGAACGTCCTCAGCGACTACCACGCCGTCTTCTGGCTCGCGCATTCGTTCGACCTCGCGCGGCAGTTCGGCAGCATCCCGCGCCGCGTCAGCACGGTCGACACGCAGACCGGACGGCTGCAGGGCGACGCGCTCAAGTACCGCATCTATCAGAAGTGGGTCAGCGAAACGCGCGACCTGATGACGCACGTGGCGGCGAAGTCCGCGCCGCTGCTCGAAGGCGACGAACAGCGCGCGCTGCAGTTCATCCGCCTGCTGCAGGAAGACGTCCTGCTGCTCACCGAGGAGTTCATCGGACCCGACCTGCGCGAGCTGCGCTCGTTCGTCACCGGCTATCTCCATCGCGAGTTCCAGTCGTTCCGCGACGGCTTCGAGCGCCTGCGCTCCGTGGCCGGCGACCTCCTGCAATCGGACCGCACCTTCCGCGCCGCGCTGCCGCTCTTCGGCGCGAACGTCGACCAGGGGATCACCATCGCCCTGCTGATCGACTCGCGCTTCCAGGCCTTCCTCTACGAAAACATGTCGGTGCAGAACGCCGTCACGCGCGAGGATCGCGAGCAGTTCGCGCTGATCTCGCGCCGCCTGCGCGAATTCGCGGTGCTCAATCAACTGCGCCGCGGCATCGTCTGGCTCACCACGCTGCCGACGGGACAGATCGTCTCCGACCGCCGCACCGCCGGCAACCTCTCCCGCTCTACGCGGCCGATGGATTTCGGACGGCCCGGCGTGGTCGATCCGATGGTCCATCGCTTCGGCCTGATCTACGACATCTCCGCCTTCACCGAGACCCTCGGCTCGATCCGCCGCGGCGGTGAAAAAGAGGAAGTGCGCTCCTACCGGCAGATGCTGCTGTTCCAGCGCCGGCTCGAATCGGTCGCGCAGCGGCATCGCCTGATGTTCGAGAAGTTCCTCGGCGACGGCGCGTTCTACACGACCCGCCGCGCGCTGCGCCTCATCCGCGCCGCCGTCGAGATCCAGCGCCTCTACATCGACATGAAGCGCAAGGGCTTTGCCTTCAACAAAGGCCTGCGCATCGCCCTCAACTACGGCTACTACCGCCTGCTGCCGATGAAGACCGGCGGCGGCGACGAGACCGATCGCATCACCGAGTTCTACGGACCCGGCATCGTCGAGCTCTCGCGTCTGACCACCGGCAAGGCGAACAAGGAGATCGAGGAGATCGCTTCGTTCCTCATCGCCCGCGGCTACGACCAGTCGAAGGTGCAGACGTTCTTCGCCCCGCTCTCGCGCGGCGTCGACGTCGTGGACAAGGATCAGCAGGCGCGCGAATTCTTCGCGTACATGAACGCGAACGGGAACCTCATCAACGAAGGGATGGTCGCGTCGCTGCCGCTGCTGCAGGAGCTGTCGAACGAGCTCGTGGCCGAGACGCAGCAGCTCTTCCGCATCAAGTCGCAGTTCGGCACGTACATCGGCTTCAATCCCGCGGTCCCCGGCGTCGAGCACATCGGCATCCGCCTCCTCGGCATGGTCGCGCTCAAAGGGCTCGACAACATCGAGGTCGGCGAGATCGTCCCGTTCGGACCGGGCGAAGCGGAAGCGACGCCGATCGAGAACAGCGATCCGCTGGTCATCATGCTGCGGAGCGAGTTCCATCGCGACGAAGAGCATCCTTTCGCGCCGATCGACGTCGGCGAGGACACGCGCGGCTCGCGCCACCACGACACCACGACCGAGCGCCTGATCGCGAGCGAGCTCGTCGTCTGCGTCCCCAACGATTCGACCGGCTTCGAGGAAGTGCTGATCGGCGAATGGGACCCGCGCTCCGACGACATCAACCGCCCGCTCCGCATCCCGACCGAGGACCTCAAGCACCTGCTTTCGTACAAAGGCATCCTCACGCACGAAGTGCTGGAGCTGAAGAAGCAGGGCGTGCGCGATCTCTACGAGAGGCTGGCCACGGAGTGTCCGGCGCTGCCGCTCTCCGAGTACCGGGCGGGAGCGTACGACGCGTTCGTGCTCGGCGACGTGGTCGAAAAGTTGTAGTTCCAGTGTGGGGACAGGCGCCCTCGCCTGTCCTCTCGGTTCCTCCGCCCCGACAGGCGGGGGCGCCTGTCCCCCCACTGGAAACGCCGTTACACTGAATCATGCGCGTCGATCACGACAAGCGCGAGATCGTCTGCTCCGTCGGCGATCTCGTTTACGAATCGACGTATCGCCGCATCGGCGTCGAGCGCGGCGACGGCTTCCGGCGGATGTGGATCGGGCAGGACATCCACACCAAGCGCGCCGAGATCCGCGCCGCGGAGGATCCGCATTACCGCGCCGAGGTCCATGTCGTGCACCGCACGCACATGGGGCCGTGGAGCGTCACCGTCACCGGGCGCATCGACGGGCTCTCCGTCGACAAGGCGGCGCAGCGCGTGGTGATCGAGGAAGTGAAGTCGATCCACTTCGACCTCGAGCTCGAGGCGCTGACCCGCTCGGAGAAACTGCAGCGCCACCTCTACCAGCTCCTCCTCTACTCGCTCTTCCTCGCCGCGCAGCCCGACTTCGCCGGCTTCACCTTCGTGCCGCAGCTCGTGCTCATCGACCTCGTCTCCGGCGAGACGAAGATCGTCGACACCGACTTCGACGTCGCGCGCGTGGCATCGGCGCTCGACCGCTCGCTCGCGCAGCTCATCGAGGACATCGAGTCGCAGCACGCGCTGCGCGTCGCCAAGCGCTCCTTCGCCGCGTCGCTGCAGTTTCCGTACGACCTGATGCGGCCGTATCAGCAGGAGATGATCTCCGCGGTGGCGCGCGGCATCGAGCAGCGGGAGGCATTGCTCGTCTCCGCGCCGACCGGCGTCGGCAAGACGATCGCCGCGCTCTATCCCGCCGTGAAGCAGTCGCTGCGCCTCGGCAAGAAGCTGTTCTTCCTCACCTCGAAAACGCTGCAGCAGGACGCGGCGGTCGAGGCGCTGCGCCTCCTCAACGACGGCTCGTTCCGCGTGCTGCGCATCCGCGCCAAACAGAAGATGTGCGCGCACACGGAGATGATCTGCCACGAGGACTTCTGTCCCTTCGCCGCGCGCTACTCCGAAAAGATGGAGAAGTCCGGGCTGCGCGATCGCATCGCCACGGAGATGAGCTACTTCGATCCCGACATCACGTTCGAGCTCTCGAAGTCGCACGAGGTCTGCCCGTTCGAGGTCTCGCTCGAGCTCATCGAGCAGGCCGACGTCATCATCTGCGACTACAACTACATCTTCGATCCGTACGTCGGCCTCAAGACCTACAAGCAGGACGAGGATTACGGAGACTGCGTGCTGGTCGTCGACGAGGCGCACAACCTCGTCGATCGCGGGCGCGGCTACTACTCGCCCGAGCTGCACGAGAAAACGCTCGACGCCGTGCGCATGCACCTGATGTCGCGCAACTGCTGGCTCGACGGCTGGGAAGAGCTGATCGCGATGCTGCGCGATCACATGCATCAGTGCGCGGAGGTCCTCGAGGACGAGCAGAAGCAATCGCTCTGCGAGCCGAGCCGCGAGCTGTTCATGGAGCAGCGCGTGGAATGGGAACGGCTGGTGATGGAGTACATCGGCTGGAAGATCGAGAATCGCATCGCGGAGGAAGAAGACCCGGTCGTCGACTTCTACTTCCGCCTGGTGAAGTTCGCCAACCTGATGACCGAGGAGGGGGACGAGTTCGCGCACCTCGTGGAGAAGACGCAGGACGGCATCAAGCTGAAGATCTTCTGCAAGGACCCGTCGCGCTTCCTCGGCAAGATCTTCGATTCGGCGCACGCGACGGTCGCGCTCTCCGCGACGCTCGAGCCGTTCGACTTCTATCGCAAGCTGCTCGGCCTCCCCGGCGATCGCACCGCCGAGATCTCGCTCCCCTCGCCGTTCCCGAAAGACAACCGGAAGATCGTGATCATCCCGGAGGTCGACACCACGTACAAGAACCGCGCGAATCACTACGAGCGGATCGCGGAGAACGTGGCGCAGATCGCCGAAGCCGCCGAAGGAAACTTCCTCGCGCTCTTCCCGAGCTACGCGTTTCTGCGCGAGGTGTCGGAGCGGATGCCGCCGCTGCAGAAGCGGGTGATGGTGCAGCGCAACGACATGACCGACTTCGAGCGCAACGCGATCCTGGAGATCCTGCGCAACCGTCCGAAGCGCGGCAATCTGATCCTCGCGGTGTCGGGCGGGATGTACGCCGAGGGGGTCGATTACGCCGGCGACATGCTGTCGGGCGTGATGGTCGTCGGACCGGCGCTGCCGCAGGTCAGCTTCGAGCAGGAGCTGCTCAAGCAGTATTACGACGATCAGTACGGCTCGGGCTTCGAGTTCGCGTATCTCATCCCCGGCATGACGCGCGTCGTGCAGTCGGCGGGGCGCGTCATCCGCAGCGAGACCGACGTCGGCATCATCGCGCTGCTGTGCAAGCGCTTCGCGCAGGAAACCTACGCCCGCTACTTCCCGGCCGACTGGTACGATGAATCGCCGCGCGAGCTCGTGTCGCGAAAACCGGCCGCGGAGATCCGCGCGTTTTTCGACGCCAAGGCGACCGCGCAATTGTCGATTCGCCTCTTCTGATCAGATGAAAAGAACGCTGCCTGCACTTCTCCTGCTCGCCGCCTGCGCCACCGCTCCCCCTCCCCGTTCCGCCGCTCCCGTCTGGACGAATGTCCCCGCTCCGATCCTGAACGCGTTCTGCGCGCGTCTGCGCGGCGAAGGGGTCGCGCGCGATTCGCAGATCCTCGTCGTGAAGATGACGCAGCCGCTGGTCACCGCCTCGTCGATCGACGCGCTCGGTCAGGCCTTCTTCAAGCGCGGCAACAGCGTGATGATGTCCGAGGCACTCAACGCGGTGTTGAAGCCGCTGCCGCTCACCATTCCGGCCGGCGGCTCGTGCACGTGGCAACCGATCGACGCGGTCGACCGGCGGCGCGATCACGAGCGGATCATCCTCGAGCTCTCCACGCCGTTCGTGAATCCGTTCTCGCGCGGCGAGTCGGGCCTCTTCGCCCGCATGTCGGTCGGCGGTCAGGCACCCGAATGGTTCTGGATTCCGGTGGCCGAGCGAAACGGCGAGTGGGCGATCGGAATGGTGCTGCCGATGGAGCTGCACGAGGAGTAACGACTCAATGGGCACACCGGTCATCGTCCGCAATCACGGCACCTTCCGCACCGAGATCGAAGCAGGACTGCACAGCATCATCGCCGACGAGCCGAAATCGGCCGGCGGCAACGACGAAGGTCCGACGCCCTACGACCTCCTCGCCTCCGCCCTCGGCGCGTGCACGTCGATGACGCTCCACTTCTACGCCAAGCGCGAAAAGATCCCGCTGGAAGGCGTCGAGGCGGTGATCACGAACGACCGGATGTACGCGAAGGATTGCGCCGACTGCGCCACGACGGCCGGCTACATCCATCGTTTCGACGTGAAGCTGAAGCTCCTCGGCGACCTGACGCAGGAGCAGCGCGAGACCTTGCTCTCGATCGCCCGGCGCTGCCCGGTTTACAAAACACTGACATCGGAAATCCGGATCGAGGAATCTTTAGCCTAGTTGCAAAACACAGATCAGTAACGACTTGCCGGCTGGCATCCTTCTTTCAGATCAAGCCGGTACCGTGAGCAACCACAACGACACGCGGGTCCTGGTAGCAGACGACGACCAGTCGATCCGCCAACTGCTTTGTACCGTCGTCCGCCGGGAGCATCTCGACGTCGATTGCGTCGCCGATGGGCAGGAAGCGATCGACCGCCTTCGGGAGCACGATTACTCCGTCATCCTTCTCGACCTGATGATGCCGCGCGTCGACGGCTTCGGCGTCATCGAGTACCTGCGCCGCCATCCGCCGGCGAACAAGCCGGTGGTGCTGGTGATCACGGCCTACGCCGATCAGCGCTTCAAGAAGGTCGATCCGAACATCGTGGCCGGCGTGGTCCGTAAACCGTTCGAGATCGCCGAGCTCGGGAACATCGTCCGCCTCTGCGTGACCGGCTTCGACGAGGAGCTCGCACACCACCTCGCGGCATCACGCGACTCGGCGATCCGAAAGGTGGCGACGCAGTTGCGCTACGGCGCGTTCATCCCGCCGACGGGAACGGACAACAATTAGGCCCACCGTTCCAGCCAGTACTGCAGCATCACAATCGCCCAGAGCGACTTCGCGTGATTTGCGCGGCCGGAGCGGTGCTCGTCGAGGAGTGACGTCACGCGGCGCTCGTTCATCAGGCCGTCCGCGCGCAGGCGCTCGGGGGCGAGCAGGCGGTCGACTTCGCCCCGTAGTCCGTGATTGATCCACGACGCGATCGGGACGGAGAGTCCGCGCTTGCGGCGATAGATCACCGACTTCGGCAGCCATTTCTCCGCCGCCTTCTTCAACACCCACTTCGTCTCGAAGCGGCGCACGCGAAGTTGCGCGGGGAGCGACAAGGCGAACGACGTCAGGTAGTGGTCGAGATACGGCGCACGCGCTTCGACGGACGACAACATCGTCGCGCGGTCGACTTTCACGAGCAGGTTGTCGCGGAGGTAGCCGCGGTAGTCGAGCAGCATCGCGCCGAGGAGCGGATCGTTCGGATATGGACCGGCGGAGGGAAGCTCGGGCAGCTCGTTCGTCAGCGCGACGTCGGCGGGCAGGCCGGTCCCGAACCAGGAGAGATGGCGCTCGACCCACGGCTTCTCGGCGTCGGAGACGAAGCGCTTGAGGAGGAACTCGAGCGTGACCTTCTTCCCCGACGACGGCAGCTTCGCGATCCCGCCGCGCACGGCGTTGCGCAGGAACGACGGCAGCGCGTCGTACTTCGGCGCGATCTTGTGCCCGAGGTATGTCGGATAGCCGCCGAACAACTCGTCGGCGCCTTCGCCGCTGAGGATGACCTTCACATGCTTGCGCGCCTCGCGCGCCAGGAGGAACGTCGGCAGCACGGCGGCGTCGGCGATCGGCTCGGCCACGCCGTTCGTCACGTGCTGCAGCGCTTCGAGCAGCGTCTCTTCGTCGGTGCGCACGGGAATGTGCGTCGTGCGCATCCACCGCGCGAGCTCCGCCGCGTCCTCGCTCTCGTCGTACGACGCCTCGGCGAACTGTGCCGAGAACGTGTGCACTTTGTCGACGCCGATCGCGCGCGAGGCCAGCGTTGCCAGCAATGACGAATCAAGTCCGCCGCTGATGAAGACGCCGACCGGCACGTCGCTCATCACCTGCTTGGTGACCGCGTTCTCGAACAGCCGCTGCAGCTCGGCCACGGCGTCGCGCGGGGAGCGCGGCTCGATGACGAACGACGCCGGGTCCCAGTAGCGGACCGTCTGCTGACCGATTTCACCGAAGCGCATGAACGTTCCGGCCTCGACGCGGCGGATTGCCTTGAACATCGTCCGCGGCTCGGGGACGTAGCCGAGGCGGAGGTACTCGGCGACGGCGATCGGATCGAGCTCCTTCGAGATCTCGGGATGCTGGAGGATGCACTGCAGCTCGGACGCGAAGACGATCTCGCGGCCGACGCGTGTGTAGAAGAGCGGCTTCTCGCCGGCGCGGTCGCGCGCCAGGATCAGCGTGCGCGTGCGGTTGTCCCAGATCGCCAGGCCGAACATGCCGTCGAGCTGCGCGATGGCGTCGGTGCCGCGCTCGAGGTAGAGCGGGAGGATCGATTCGACGTCGGAGTTCGAGCGGAACGGATAATCGGGAAACTTCGCGCGGATCGACGGCGCGTTGTAGATCTCGCCGTTGCACTCCAGCCAGACCTGCGAGCCGGGCGCGGAGAACGGCTGATCGGCGCGCTCATGCAGGTCGATGATGCGCAGCCGCGCCGTGCCGATCACCGCATGCGGACTGGTGAGCCTGGCGTGCCCGTCCGGCCCGCGATGCTCGAGCGCGTTGCCCATCTCAACGGCGGCATCGGGAAACCGCAGCGCGGTCCCGCCTTCCGAGATCATTCCGTAGATTCCGCACATTGCTAATCGAGTGCTGGGTGCTGCGTGCTGGGTGCTGCGTGCGTGCGGATTCTACCCAGCACTCAGCACCCAGCACTCAGCACATTATTTATAGGCCACGAAGTGCGCCGCCGTCGCGATGAGGCGTTTGCCGCGGCTCTCGAGCAGAACACGATTCGCGTGGTCGTCGTTCCGCACGACGAACACGCGATCGCCGTCGAGCGCGACGTTGCGGCGCACGGCCCACTGCCCATCGGCGAACTGCGCGTAATGGCGAATGATGTAGTTGCTCGTGAACTCCTCCGCGTCGGGAGTGACGACGGTGATCGGTTTCTGCAGATAGAACTGCATCGAGCCGGTGTAGGCCTCGATGCCGACGACCTCCGTCGCAGGACCGAGCTGCGGACGGATCTGCTCGACGAAGGCGTGCGCGGAGCGCCGCTCGCCGATCGCCTTCATGATCGGATCGGCGAGGATCGGGATCGCCACCACCGGCATCGAGAGCGCGATGATCAGCACCTCGCGCTTCGTCTTCACCAGCAGCACGATGATGCCGGCGATCAGCATGACGAGGCCGAGACCGAACGCGGAGGACTTCGCCGCATCGAGCAGCTCGGGACGCATCTTGAGGAACGGAGGCGCGGCCAGCAGCGCGACGCCGAGCACGATCCACGCGATCGCCGCGGCGCGGAAACCTTTCGTGGCGCGTGCGACGAGCAGCGCGATCGCGGGCATCACCGGCAGGATGTACTGCGGCCGCTTCGACTGCGAGATCGAGAAGAAGATGAACGGGATGACGACCCAGAGGATCGCGTAGAGCGTGGCGGGATCGAGCTTCTTTCGGAATTCGCGTGCGTTCGCGATCGCCACGATCGCCCACGGCAGCGCGCCGCCGATCACGTACGGGATGAAGTACCACGGCGGCCCGGTGCGCTTGAGCGCCTTCGTCGCCAGCCGTTGCGCGGTCTCGGTGACGACGACGTAGTGCAGGAAGTCGGGGACGACCTGCGACACCGCCCAGACCCACGGCGCGATGATCGCCACGAAGGCGAGGAGTCCCCACCACGAGAAGAGCGAGCGGAGCTTCTTCTGCTTGATCGCGAACGGAATGGCGATGAGGAGAGGAACGGCGATGGCGACGGGGCCTTTGGTGATGACGCCGAAGCCGATCGCCGCCCACGCCAAAGTTGGCTTCTCCTCGAAGAACGCGACGATGGCCACCACCATGAAGAACGTCAGCGCGCTGTCGAAGATCACGGTCCTCGCGAACGCGAGGACCAGCGGCATCGTGAGGTACGCGATCGCGGCGACGAGCGCCGACTCCTCGTCGAAGTGACGTTTCGCGAACCACCAGACGACGAACGCGGTGGCCAGCGTGAAGAGCACCGCCGGCAGGCGCGCGGCGATCTCGGTCGGCCCCAGGACTTCCATCGCCGCCGCTTCGGCCGCGAAGTAGACGATCGGCTTGTCGAGGTACGGCATGCCGTCGATGCGCGGCATCACGTAGTCGTTCGTCGCCGCCATCTCGCGTCCCACTTCGGCGTTGCGCCCCTCGTCGGCGTCGTAGAGCGGCGTCGATCCGAGGTTGGCGACGAGAGCTGACGCGGCGATGAAAAGCCAGGCGAGGAGGTTCGATCGAGGGCGGGCCAAAGCGCGGGCGATGATAGCGCTACACTCTACCGCCAATGAAATCGGCCCTCGCCCTGCTCCTTCTCATCGCATTTTCAGTGGGGGCCCAGGCGCCCTCGCCTGTCGCGATTCCCCCCATCCGCCCCAATGCCATCGCCTCGCACATCCGCTTCCTCGCGGACGACCTGCTCGAGGGACGCGAGACCGGCAGCCGCGGCTTCGAGCTCGGCGCGCGCTACGTCGCCGCGCAGCTCGCGTCGTTCGGCTTGCAGCCGGCCGGCGACGACGGCACGTACTTCCAGCACATCCGCTTCCGCAGCTCGAAGATCGTCGCGCCGCGCTGCTCGTTCGTGCTGCACGACGGCAAGCGCGACGTGACGCTCGAAGCGAAGAAGGACTTCCTCCTCCGCCCCGGCCTCGTCAGCGACAACGAGGAGGTCACGGCGCAACTGGTCTTCGCCGGCTTCGGCATCTCCGCGCCGGAGCTGCAGCACGACGATTACGCCTCGATCCGCGTGATCGGCAAGATCGTGGTGGTGATCAGCGGCGCGCCGTCGACGTTCGCGAACGACCAGCGCGCCTACTACTCGGGCGGCCTGGTGAAGGAACAGATCGCGGCGGCGCACGGCGCCCTCGGCATCATCACGCTGCGCAGCAACGCCGACGAAGCGCGCTACCCGTTCGAGAAGAGCGTGCGCCAGAGCGACATGGCGTCGATGCGCTACCTCGATGCGGCGGGACGTCCCGCCGACACGCTGCAGCAGATGCGCGCCAACGGCTCGATCAGCAGAACGGGCGCGAAGCTGCTCTTCGTCCGCGCGCCGATGACATCGGAGCAGGTGCTCGCCGACGCGGAGAAGAACGTCGCGCATTCGTTCCCGCTGAACGTGTCGGCGACGATCCGCACGGTGTCGACATTCGCGCAGGCGGAGAGCGAGAACGTGATCGCCACGCTCCGCGGCTCCAGTCCGCCGGATCGCAACGATTACGTCGTCGTCTCCGCCCACCTCGATCACCTCGGCGATCACGGCAGCGGCAACGACCGCATCTACAACGGCGCGTACGACAACGCCTCGGGCGTCGCGGCGATGCTGGAGATCGCGCGCGCGTTCGCTTCGCTTCCGGAAGCACCGCGCCGCTCGATGCTCTTCGTCGCGCTCACCGGCGAGGAGAAGGGCGAGCAGGGCTCGGAGTACCTCGCCTCGCATCCGCCGATCGGCGGCACGATCGTCGCGGACGTCAACATGGACATGTTCCTGATGCTCTTCCCGGCGAAGGACCTCGTCGCTCTCGGCGGCGAGCACACCTCGCTCGGCGCGGTGGCGAAGGAAGCGGCGGAGAGCGCCGGCCTGATCATCAGTCCCGATCCGTTCCCGGAGGAAGTGCGCTTCATCCGCAGCGATCAGTACTCGTTCGTGAAGGAAGGCGTCCCCGCCATCAGTCTCAAGACCGGATCGATGAGCGCCGATCCTGCGATCGACGGCGACAAGGTGACGAAGGAGTGGCTGCGCAACATCTACCACACGCCGAAGGACGACCTGACGCAGACATTCGACTTCGCGACCGGCGCGAAGTACGCGCAGACGAATTTGCTGATCGCGTGGAGCGCGGCGAACGCGGAGAAGCGGCCGACGTGGAATGAGGGGGACTTCTTCGGAGAGAAATTCGGGCGCTAGTGCCGCGAGGGCCTGCCTCGCGGTGTGGACGGCACGCCGTCGTCGTTCGAGATCACGCAGCGGCCGGCCTGATTCGCGATCAGCGCGCCCGTGGCGTTCGACAACACCACGATGAAGTCCTCGTCCGCTTCGGCGAGCGTGTCACCGTTCACGATGACGCTGATCGTCTTGCTCGTCTCGCCGGGCTCGAAGCGCAGCTCGCCGCCCGTGGGCAGGTAATCGGACGGGTGCGTCGCCGTGCCGTCGATCGTGGCGTACGACGCCGTCACCGGAGTCGTTGATGCCGAGGAGAGCAACACGGTGAACGTGACGACGCTGGTCCCCTGGTTCCGTTCGATCAGACCGACGTCGTTGACCGACAACCGGGGAAGAGAGTCACCGTCTTCATCGATGATCGTGCCGGTCGCCGCGGCGCGGCCGATCGTCGCGTTGTGTGGGTTCGACAGGAGCACCTGCAACGTCTCGTCCGGCTCGGGACTGTCGTCCCCCGGCACCCTGACCTCGATCAGTTGCTCGGTCTGGCCGGGGGCGAAGGTCAGCGTTCCGGCGACGCTGACGTAATCGGTCATCGCCGTCGCGCTCCGCGGTGACGATGCATAGTCGACCGTCACGGGGAGACCGGACGCCGCGGAGAGCCTGACGCGAAAGCGCAGATACGTCGAATCGGAGTAACCGGTCTCGCGAATGCTGGCATCGTCGACGAAGACCGCCGGCGTCGCACCGTCGTCATCGAGAATCGTTCCGGCGGCGGTCGCCCGGAGAAGCTGTCCGTAGGTCACGCCGGTGAGGTTGACGACGAACGTCTCGTTCCCCTCGTGCGCCGTATCGCTGTTGATGGTCACCGCGATCGTCTGCTCCGTCTGCGCCGGCGCAAACGTGATGCTGCCCGAGGCAGGGAGGTAGTCGGCATTGGCACTCGCGCCGGCGTCCGCCGTGGCGTACGAGACCGTCGTCGGTTTCACGCCGGGGACGTCGAGTTTCACGATGAACGTGGCGATGCTCGTTCCGCTGTCGCCTTCTTTCACCGCGACGTCGGAGATGGAGACGCCGGGCGAATCGTCGTCGACGATGAGGAAGCGATTCGTCTGCGGGTCCTCCTTCGCTCCGTGCGAGGCGAGTCGAATGTCGATGCCGCGATCCGATTCCGGCTTCTCGTTCCCGACGTACACGATGTCGCCGAACTTCTGAGTCTCGCCGGGAAGGAAGACGACGTTGCCTCCCATCGGCTCCGATCCGTTCCCCAACGACCAGTGGACGGCCGTCGGCTCGCGCCAGTTTCCGGTGAGCGTGATCGGAAGCGGCACATGATGCGTTCCCGATCCTCCCTCCTGCACCGTCACACTCGCGGCGCTCATCACCGGCTCGGGATCGTCCTCGGCGATCTGCGGTTTCGCGGTCGCGGTCCTGATCGTCGCGCCGTCCGCACTGGTGATGGTCATCGAGAAATCGCGCCATCCTTCGTACAGCTTGTCGTCGAACGTCGGCACGACGATCGTCTTCACGAATTCGCCGCTCTCGAACGTCACGTCGCCCGCCGCCGCCTGGTAATCGAGACCGCTTTTCGCCGTGCCTTCCCTGAACTCGTAATGCGCGCTCACCACGACGTCGGCGCGGCCGCCGCGCACGATGGCGAACGTCAGCGGCAATCCTTCGCGCACCGAGAACGGCGCCCCCGCTTCCAGCGAAGGCTCGGCCGTCGACGGATGGATGTGGGAGCCGATGGTGTCGCCGAACCACGAGAGATTGCCCTCGTTGATGACGACCAGCACGTCGTTCTGCGCGAATGAATCGGGCGCCGCGGGACTGCCCGCGACCGGCTGCAGTTGCGAGGGCGTGAGCGTCAGGATGAAATTGCGGATGAAGTCCGCATCCGTGCCGCCGCTGCCATCCTGCCCCCAGAGGTACCAGGCGCCGACTCCCGGCCGCACCCAGAAAACATCCGCCTCCGCCACGCGCAACTGCAAACGCGAGATCCTGCCGTTCGGGCCGAGATCGAACGCATCGTCGGGAAATGGGAGACGCTCGCCCCCGCCGCGGCCGTCGGAGATCAACTTGCCCGACGTCATGTCGACGGCCGCGATGCGCGCCAGCCCCGGAACTGTGCCGAGATTCCAGCGGACGGTGCCATCACTGCCGTTGTCGAGAATCGTGGACGGAGTGCTGATGGAGATGGAGTCCGCGGACGCGCTCTCCAAAACCGCAATCCAGGCGGTCTTCCCGCCGCCGGTCATCTTCACCTCGGCGTAGTTCGTACCGATCGTCATGCCGGACGGCGGCAACGGATCGGCGGCGGAAATCGGGAACGTGATCGCGTTCGAGTTCGACGTTCCCGGACCTGGATTCGCGACGCTGATCTCCGACGAAGTGAAAAACGTGTTCCAACCCTTGAGATCCAGGGTGGCGCGGAGCTCGGTCGATGAGATGAACTGCGTCGGAATGGCAAAGGTGCGCTCGCGCACCGTGCAGCCCGGCACGAAGTCTTTCCCGAAGACCGACAGCGTGACGCGCTGCCCCGCTTTCGCACTCGCCGGATTCAGCGATGTCACTTCCGGAACGGGCTGCGTCACGATCAACCGGAGCGGCTCGGACTGCCCCTCCCTCCAGTTCGCGTCGCCCGGGTACTCGGCGGTGACCGGGTGCGATCCGGGAGGGAGGTTGCTGACCGTGAGCGTTGCCTTCGTGCCGTCGATTGCTCCCGTGCCGAGCACCGTCGTTCCTTCGCGGAAGGTAATGCTGCCCGTGGGACGGGGAGGATTCCATGAAGCGACCGGGAGGATTCCGGCCTCGAGCGTGATCGGCGCGCCCGGCCGGACCTCGGACGGGTTGACCTGCCGCACGGACACCCGGCTCTCGCCGCGGGAAATGTCGGTGATCACGACGTCGTCACCATCGCCGAGGGTGTACGAGAGGACGTAGCGCTCGGTGCCGATCCGCGCTCCCTCCGCCAGGCCGATGAACGAGCCGCGGACCGGCGTACCGAAAACGACGGCGTACGCTTTCCCCCGCGACGGATCCACTTCCTCGATCTCGAGCGCGCCGGCCAGGTCGACCGCCGCGCCGCCAACGATCCCGGGAGTGCCCGGCTTGAAATGAACGACGGATCGCGAATCGAGCTGAATGTCGCTTATCGCCGTGAACGAGCTGACCGTGCCGCCGCGCGAGTCGAGCGATTCCGCAGTGCCGGTGATGTTGCCGCCGTTCAGCGTCACGTGAGTGAGCTTGTTGACGATGCGCGTCGACGAATTGTTGAGGATCGTCGGGCCTGTCCAGTTGCCACCGATCTCCGCCGGCCCGCCGGCGAAGGTCAGCGTTGCCGACGGAGCGGCGGAGATCGTGAACGCGGTCAGACCGGCGTGATCGTTCGGCATTCTGATCGTGCGGCTGGAAGGGATGAAGAGCGGGCCGATGATCGTTCCGGCGCCGTCGCAGATCAGCTCACCGCCGAGGATGACGCGACCCCGGGTCGCGTTGATCGTGCCGCCTTCGCTCAGCGTCAGCGGGCCGACCGTTTCGTCGCCGACCACCTCAACGAATCCGCTCCTGCCGACCCGCACGGGAACATCGTTGGAGATCTGTTCGGGCGAACCGATGAGGAGCCTTGGCGTATGAGACCCGATGTCCGGATTCCCGATCATCAACATCCCGGCGACGGCATTCACGCCGGCCGGCTTCGCCAGCCGCAGGGCGCCATCGAGGATCGTCGTCACGCCGCTGTACGTGTTCGGCGCAGTGCCGCCGAACAGCGCGATCCCACCGCTGATCAAGGTGAGGCCGCCCGATCCGCTGATCGCGCCGTTGAAGACGAGCGCTGTTCCCAGGTCGCCGGAAAACGAGCGGATCGTCGAAACACCCGACAGCACGAGGTTGCAGTCGATGACGTCCGTTCCGCCGCCCGGGTTATCGATCGCCGCGTCAGCGAGCGCGATCGAATTGCCGCTGATGACGTAGCCGCTGCCCGTGAATGACATCGACTGCGCCGTGAGTCCGTTGATGTCGTTCCTTACCTCCAGGGCGGCACCGGGCGGAAAGACGAGCTCCGCGGCGGAGTCGCCGGCCGGTGAGCCGCCGATCCAGTTCGATGCGTCGGAGAACGAACCGTTCGATGCCCCGGTCCAGATGTGCAGCGAGGCGAAAAGAGGCGTCGTCAGAAAAACGGAGACGAGAAGAACGGCCAGGGGGCGGGATTTCATGGCGGACCGGCGCCGATAACGCCTGATACCATAACGTTATGCCGCTTCAGCCCGACGAAATGCTCGGGCCTTACAAGATCCTGGGCCTGCTCGGTGAGGGCGGCATGGGCGCAGTCTATCGGGCGCGCGACACGCGGCTCCATCGCGACGTCGCGATCAAGGTCCTGACAGCGATCACGCTCAACGATCAGGAACGCCTGCAGCGCTTCGAACAGGAAGCGCGCGCGACCGGGATGCTCAACCATCCCAACCTCCTCACCATCTTCGACGTCGGCTCGCACGAAGGGACTCCGTTCCTCGTCGGCGAGCTGCTCGAAGGCGAGACGCTGAGCAACCGGTTGCTGCGCGGTCCGATGCCTCCGCGCAAGGCGATCGAGTGCGCGTCGCAGATGGCGCAGGGACTGGCGGCGGCGCACGAGAAAGGCGTCGTGCATCGCGATCTGAAGCCGGACAACATCTTCATCACCCGCGAAGGACGCGTGAAGATCCTCGACTTCGGCATCGCCAAGCTCAATCCGAAGAGCGGCGCCGAGGGACCGACGTTCCAGATGGCCGCGACGGAGCCGGGCATGGTCCTCGGCACGGTCGGCTACATGTCGCCGGAGCAGGTGCGCGGCGAAGCGGTCGACGAGCGCTCCGACATCTTTTCCTTCGGCACGATCCTCTACGAAATGCTCACCGGTGAGCGCGCGTTCCGGCGCAACTCGTCGATCGAAACGCTGAGCGCGATCCTCAAAGAAGAGCCGCCCGATCTCGCCGATCGCCTGCCGAACATCCCGCCGTCGCTCGAGCGCCTGGTGCGCCGCTGCCTGGAGAAAGATCGCGAGCGCCGCTTCCAGTCGGCGCGCGACCTCGCCTTCAACCTCGAGACGATGTCGTCGATGTCGATGCCGTCGACGCTGGCCAGCGGCCTTTCGCAGCCGCAGAGCAACAGCAACATCTCGCCGACGGTCCGTACCTCGACGCCGACCGCGCAGAAGCCGCTGACCTCGACAGTCTCGCTGCCGGGAACGAAGGCGCATCCGACCACGGCGCGTCCGCGCACCTCATTCACCAAACCGAAGCCGCGCGTCTCGCCGGTGCTGATCGCGCTGCTCTTCATCGTCGGCATCGCCGGCGCCGCGTTCGGCGGATGGTGGTTCGCGACGCACTCGAGTGAAGAGCAGCCAGAAGCGGTCTTCCGCCGCATCACGTTCCGCCGCGGCGAAGTGCGCGGCGCGCGCTTCACGCCCGACGGCGACACGATCGTCTACAGCGCGGCGTGGGAAGGGCAGCCCGCGTCGATCTTCGTCGCCAGCAGGCAGAGCCCCGAGGCGAGGCCGCTCGGGATCAACGACGCGGAAGTCGAGGCGGTGTCGAAATCGACGGAGCTCGCCATCATGCTGCGCCGCGATCGCCTCACCGGCATCGGCACGCTGGCGCGCATCCCGCTCGCCGGCGGCATGCCGCGCGAGATCGCCGACTCCGTCCTGCGCGCCGACTGGATGCCGAACGGCACCGACCTGGCGATCGTCCGCTTCGCGAACGGCAAGTACCGCATCGAGGCGCCGATCGGAAATCTGCAGTACGACACCGGGCGCGCGATCACCGCCATGAGCGTCGGTCCTGATGGCCGGATCGCCTTCATCGAGCAGGTCGGCGGCAAGGACATGCTTTCGCTGATCGTGAACAAGAAGGCCGACCCGATCGCCGCCGGCTGGAGCCACGGCACGAACGGCATGGTGTGGCATCCGAACGGAAAAGAGATCTGGCTCACCGGCACCGACAGCGCCGCGCCGCCGTCGCTCTACAGCGTCACCGTCGACGGCAACGTCCGCCTCGTGCATCGCCTCACCGGCTCGATGAAGCTGTACGACGTCTCGAGCGCGGGACGCTTTCTGCTGACCAGCGGTATCTGGCGCGCGGCACTGCAGTACCAAGCTCCGGGCGAGACGACGGAGCACGACGTCTCGTGGCTCGACTGGTCGATCGCCGCCGATCTCTCGCCCGACGGGAAGACGATCCTCTTCAACGAAACGCGCGAAGGGGGGGGCGATCGCAAGGGGATCTACCTCCGCCGCAACGACGCGCCGGCGCCGGTGCGCATCGGCGACGGAGCGGGCGACGGCCTTTCGCCCGACGGCAAGTGGGTGCTCTGCCACAACGGCGCGAAGCTGGTCATCATCCCCACCGGCACGGGCGAAGCGCGCGAGCTGAAGGTCACGGGGCCGTTCGACTACGGCGCCGCCTGGATGCCCGACTCGCGGCGCGTGGTCATCGGCGGCAGCCTGCCGGAAAAGGGCTATCAGCTTCATCTCGTCGATACGCTCGACGAGACCTCGACGCCGATCACGCCGGAGGGCATCTGGAGCGATGCGAACCGCCCGTTCGCCGTCTCGCCCGACGGCCGCTTCGTCGCCGGCATGACTGCGCAGCAGACGATGGCCCTCTATTCGATCGACGGCAGCGCGCAGCCGATGCCGATCGCCGCGGCGGAAAAAGGGGAAGTGCCGATCACGTTCTCCGGCGATGGCGCGATGCTGTACGTCTATCGCCCCACCGTCGTGCCGGGTGAGATCGTCCGCATCACGCTCGCCACCGGCCTGCGCGAGCCGTGGAAGCAGTTCGCGCCCCCCGATCGGGGCGGCGTCTACAAGATCAGGCCCGTCTTCATCACGCCCGACGCGAGCGCGTACGTGTACGACGCGCTGCGCACGACGAGCGATCTGTACGTGGCGGAAGGATTGCGATGAACCGGTTGCTGAGTTGCTGGGTTGCTCGGTTGCTCGGCAAAAACCACTCAGCAACTCAGCAACTCAGCGACCCAGCAACCGCGTGTTAAACGACGCCATCATCGCCGTCGCCGCGTTCCTCGCGGGCGTCATCAACTCCATCGCCGGCGGCGGCACGCTCCTCTCCTTCCCTGCCTTGCTCTGGATCGGACGCCCCGCCGTGATCGCGAACGCGACGAACACGGTCGCGATCTGGCCCGGCTCGTTCGCCGGCGTGATCGGCTTCCGCCACGACATCGCGAAACTGCAGCGCTGGCTCTTCTGGCTGATGATCCCCTCGCTCCTCGGTGGCGCGACCGGCGCGGTCGTGCTGCTGCACACCACCGAGCGCACGTTCGAGCGCATCGTCCCGCTGCTCATCCTCGGCGCGACCGTTCTCCTCGCGGCGCAGGAGCTCCTGACGCGCAAGTTCACTGTGCTCGCGCAATCGCATCAGAACCCGACCGCCGGCTGGGTGACGTTCGTGTTCGTCTTTCAATTTCTCGTCGGCGTCTACGGCGGCTACTTCGGCGCCGGCATGGGGATCCTCATGCTCGCCGCGCTCGGTTTGATCGGACTCGCCGACCTGCATCAGATGAACGGCCTCAAGAACCTGTTTGCGATCTGCATCAACGGCGTCGCCGCGATCTACTTCGCGATCCAGGGCGCGGTCGTCTGGCGCGACGTGGTGATCATGGCCGTCGCGTCGATCATCGGCGGCTTCGCCGGCGCGCGGCTCGCGCATTACTTCGGACGCAAGTTCGTGCGCGGCGTGGTGGTGACGATCGGGCTGGTGATGACGGTGGCGTTGGCCATCAGGGCCGGTACGTAATCAACATCGCCGCCACCACGATCACCACGATCCCGATCACCGCCCAGAACAGCACGCGATGTTTTTGCGGCACCGGCGTCGAGAGGGCGTTGCGCCGCGTGCGGCCGTGCGGGCGATCGCCGGTGCCGTCGTCGACCAGCGCGGCGGCGCGGTCGCGGCAATCGAAGCAGCCGTCGAGGTGCTCGGCCGCGAACAGGATCTCATCGACCGGAGCTTTGCGGCTCACGTAACGATCGATTTCATCCTGAGTTAAGTGACGCGTCATCTCCCTCTCTCCGGATAGACGGTACGGACCCAGTCACAAATCTTACTTGGTGGTGTTTGTGACCCAGATCACAGTCCGCCCTGGAGGAGGGCTTTGGTCGCGGGGTGCCGCGGCCTGGTGAGGACGATTTTCGGATCGCCTTCTTCGACCACTTCCCCTTCCGCGAGGATGATCACGCGCGACGCGTAGTCGCGCACGAAGTCGTCGTCATGCGTGGTGACGATGAGCGTGCGGCCGCCGGCCACGAGCTCGCGCAGCGTTTCCCCGAGCTCGTTGCGGCGCGCCGGATCGAGCGATGCGGTCGGCTCGTCCATCAGCAGCAGCGGCGGATCCATCGCCATCGCCCGCGCGATCGCCACGCGCTGCGCCTCGCCGCCGGAGAGCTCGCGCGGATAGGCGTCCTTGCGATGCGAGACGCCGAGAGAGGTGAGGAGCTGGACGGCGCGCTCGTTCGCGGTCGAGTGCGCGACGTGCGCCACGTGCACCGGCGCGAGCGTCACGTTCTGCATCGCCGTGAGGTGATCGAAGAGGTAGTGGAGCTGGAAGACCATGCCGACGCGCTTGCGCAGCTCGCGCATCGTCGAGCGATGCGGCAGCGGGCCGGGACGGAGGACCACGCCGTCGACGTCGATCGTGCCGTCGTTGAACGCCTCCAGCGCCGCGACGCTGCGCAGGATCGTCGTCTTGCCGCCGCCGGAGAGTCCCATCAGCGCCAGCAGCTCGCCGCGCTTCGCGCTCATGTTCACGCCGCGCAGGATCTGCCGCGAGCCGCGATTCAAACGCAGCGATTCGATGCGGACGATGTCACTCATTCGTCGACATCCTCCACTTCGCCTCGAGGTAGCCGGCGAGCCGCGCCAGCGGAAGCGAGAGCACGAGGTAGAGCGCCGCGCAGAGCGCGCCGGGGATGACCCAGCTCCCGATGTTCGCGGCGAAGATCGACGTCTGCTTCGTCAGCTCGACGACGGTGATGACGGAGACGAGCGACGAGTCCTTCAGCAGCGCGACGAAGTCGTTGGTCATCGGCGCGAGCGCGATGCGGAACGCCTGCGGCCCGCGCACGAGCGTGAAGACCTGGTACTCGGTCAGTCCGAGCGTGCGCGCCGCTTCGAGCTGGCCGCGGGGAACCGCCTCCAGCGCGCCGCGATAGATCTCGCTCTCGTACGCCGCGTAGTTGAGTCCGAGCCCGAGCAGCGCCGCGATGAACGCGGGAAGCTTGATGACCGATGAGAGTCCGTAATAGAGCACGAACAACTGCAACAGCACCGGAGTGCCGCGCACGACTTCGACGTAGAGCGTGAGGGCGGCGCGCGTCAGCACGCCGCCGTACACGCGGCCGCTGGCGATGATCACGCCGATCATGACCGCGAGCGCCATCGCGAGGCAGGAGAGGACGATGGTGATGACGGAGGCGCGGAGGAGGGCGGGGAGGTATTTGAGAGTGACGTCCAACCTGGAACGCCCCTCGCCCGCCGCAGCGGGAGAGGGTGGCCGAAGGCCGGGTGAGGGTCTATCGACGGCGGTAAAGAACTTCGGCTGGTATTCGTCCCAGATCTCCCACTTGCGATAGATCCGCTCCAGCGTCCCATCGCGCATCTTCGCCTTGAGGATCTCGTTGATCCGGTCGCGCAGCGCGCCGTTCTCCTTCGCCAGCACGCCGACGTAATGTCCCGTCGCGATCGGCTCCGGTTGGATCAAGAGCCCGCCCGTCCGTTTCAGCGCGCGCGCCGCGATGATGTTGTCGAGCAGCACGGCGTCGACGCGTCCTGACTTCAGGTCCTCGTACGGATGGACGTCGTCGTCGTACGAGACGAGGACCACGCCCTGCTCTTTCTCCGCCTGCAGCAGCCGGTCGTACGCGATCGTGCCGGAGAGCGTCGCGACGCGATGTCCCTTCAGATCGGCGAGCGAGTGATAGCGCCCGCGATCCGCGGGACGCACGGTGAGCACTTCCTGAAATTCGAAGTACGGCATCGTGCACAGCAGCGACGCGCAGCGCGCCGGCGTCAGCTCGACGCCGCTCATACCGATGTCGAAGTCGCCGCGCGCGACCGACTGGTCGATCTCCTGAAACTGCACCTGCACGAACTGCGATTGCCTGCCGAGGCCTTTCGCGATCTCGTCCGCGACCTCGACGTCGAAGCCGCGCACGATCGCCGGATTGCCCGGATCGGCTTCGACGTACGGCGCGCCGCCTTCGGCATCGCCACCCCAGCGGAGGACCGCGGCCAGCACGATGAGCGGGAACACGTCGGGATGATAACGTTCCCGAACTTCTGATGAACGACGATCTTCGCCTCGCCCTCGCTCTCGCCGACGAAGCCGACGCCATCACGATGCGCTTCTTCCGCGACGCCTCGCTGTCCGTGAAAACGAAGCTCGATCGCACGCCGGTGACGGAGGCCGATCTCGCCGTCGAGACACTGCTGCGCGAGCGCCTCGGCGAAGCGCGTCCCGACGACACGATCGTCGGCGAAGAGTTCGGCGTCACCGGCTCGTCGTCGCGGCGCTGGATCATCGACCCGATCGACGCGACGAAGAACTTCATGCGCGGCGTCCCCGTCTTCGCCACGCTGCTCGCTCTGGAAAACGAAGTCGGCGTCGTCTCCGCCCCCGCCCTCGGCATGCGCTGGTGGGCGGCGCGCGGCGAAGGCGCGTTCTGTAACGGCCGCAGGATCCACGTCTCCGCGATCGCCACGATCGAAGAGGCGCAGCTCAGCTACGACGGCATCGCCGACTTCGACAAGGCGCACCTCGCCGATCCGTTTCTCGCGCTCGCCCGCCGCTGCGCCCGCACCCGCGCGTTCGGCGACTTCTGGTCGCACATGCTCGTCGCCGAGGGCGCGTGCGACATCGCGATCGAGCCCGAGGTCGCGCTGTGGGACATGGCCGCGGTGCAGGTGATCGTCGAGGAGGCGGGCGGGCGGTTCAGCGATCTTGCAGGCAACGCGCGCTCCGACGGCGGCAGCGGCGTTTCGACGAATGGGGCACTGCACGATGCGGTGCTCGAGGCGATGCGATGAGCATGTCCGAGGAGGTCATGGTCGTCGACACCGCGGCGCTCGCGCCATATCTGCACTACGGAATCATTCGCGAGCACGCCGAACCGATCCTCGAGCTCATCGACGACCAGCATTTCTTCATCGTGCGATCGATCGCCGAGGAATCGCCGCAATACCGGCAGGTCATCCCGTACGTCGCCATTCGCGCGGCCGACGAGTGGTTCGTCCTGCGCCGCACGAAAAAAGGGACCGACGCGCGGCTGCACGAGAAGGTCTCCCTCGGCATCGGCGGCCACATCAACCCGGGACTTGATCTCGTCGAGGGACTGCGCAAGGAGCTCGACGAAGAGGTCGCGATCGAAGGCGACTACGAGCTCACGTTCGCCGGCATCCTCAACGACGAATCGACGGAAGTCGGCCGCGTCCACCTCGGCGTCGTCTACATTCTCGACGCGCCGTCGCGCGACGTGCGCGTGCTGGAGACGGAGAAACTGAGCGGCGAATGGCACGCGCTGCGCGAGCTCGCGGCGATGCGGGAGGCGATGGAGACATGGTCGCAGATCGTGTACGACGAGTTGCTTGCATAGACAGCGGACAACGGACAGCGGACAGCAGAAACGTCGTCGTTTTTCTCGTCTGCTGTCTGCTGTCCGCTGTCCGCTGTCTGGCCATCGATGCCATCCTCATCGGCACCGGCTTCCCCCGGCCCGACCCCAATCGCGCCGCCGCGTGCACCGTCATCGACCTCGGGGATGAATGGTTCGTCGTCGACGCCGGCCGCGGCGCGACGATGCGCATCGCGGCGACGCAGCTCGAATACGCGAAGATGCGCGCCGTCTTCATCACGCACTTTCACTCCGATCACATCGCCGGACTGCCCGACCTCTTCGACACGTCGTGGCAGTTCGGACGCAAGTCGGCGCCGCTGGAGCTGTACGGTCCGCGCGGCACGCGCAAGCTGGCGGATGCGATGACGTCGTTCTTCGCCGCGGACATTCACTATCGCCGCGACCTGCTGGAGAAGCATCCCGCCGCCGGCGCGACGATTCACACGCGCGAGATCGTCGAGGGCGTGATCTTCGACGACGGCAAGGTGAAGGTACGGCGTTTCAACGTGGACCACCGGCCGGTCGAGCCGGCGCTCGGCTATCGCTTCGAGTCATGCGGCAAGGCGATCGTCGTCTCCGGCGACACGCGGCCGAACGACAACCTGCTGAAGTTCGCGCGCGGCGCCGACGTCCTGGTGATGGAGGCGTACCTGCCGGAGTTCCTCGACAAAGTCGACACGCCCGAGGTGGCGGCACGTTTGAAGCACTACCACACCAGCGCCGAGGAGGCGGGCGTCATCGCGACGAAGGCGGGCGTGAAGACGCTCGTGCTGACGCACCTCGTCGGCTTCGATGAAGCGGCGTTCCTGGCGCAGGCGTCGAAGACGTTCAAAGGAAAGATCATCGTCGGCCGCGATCTGATGCGGGTCTCGACGGATTAGGAGACTCAATGCACACGATGGTGCAGCACATGTTCACGCTCCCCATCCCGCTGCTCGAAAAATTGCTCCGCCCGATGCTGGTCTACGGATTTCTCGTGCTGCTGCTGCGCGTGTTCGGCAAGCGCGAGCTGGCGCAGCTCAATCCGTTCGACTTCGTTGTGCTGATCTCGCTCTCGAACACGGTGCAGAACGCGATCATCGGCGATGACAACTCGGTCACCGGCGGCTTCCTCGGCGCGGCGGCGCTGATGATCGTGAACTACGCGGTCGTGCGCTTCCTCTTCCGGCACCGCCGCCTCGACCAACTGGTCGAAGGCCGGGCCACGACGCTGATCAAGGACGGCAAGGTGCAGCACCAGGCGCTCGCGCGCGAGCTGATCACCGTGCCCGAGCTCGACGTCGTCGCGCGCCGCCAGGGCTTCGACGGCGTGCACGCGCTCGACGAATGCATCCTCGAGCCGGGCGGCTCGTTCGCGATGAAGCCGAAGGAGCCGGCGAAGGACGACCAGCGCTACGAGGAATTGAAGTCGATGCTCGCGGAGATGTCGCGGAAGCTGGATGCGTTGAAGGGTTAGGTGCGCGGGCTCGCGGGTCCGTGGGCTCGCGGCCCTCGCGCCCGCGTACCCTCGCGCCCTACGTCTCGTCCTCCCCCTTCTCCGTCCCCTCGATCACCGGACGCTCCACGACGTGCATGCCGCCCGCGTACGTGCCGCCGCCGGTCGTGCCGAAGACGCCGCCGTTTCCTTCCGGCGTGCCGTACTCACCCTTGCCGCTGTGCGCGGCTTCGTCGTAACCGCGGTTGGTCGGATCTTCTTTTTCGACCGGAGGCGTGGCGCCTTCCGGGGTGTAGTCGATGTCGCTGTCGCTTCTGCGATTCGTGGCCATAATGCAGAGACAGGTGCAAGCGCCGCTCCCGATTGACTCGCATCTCGCGGAGATCACCGAGCACGTCCGCCGGTCGCGGACAGCCGTGATCGTCGCGCCGCCCGGCTCGGGCAAAACGACGCGCGTCCCGCCCGCGCTCAGCAGCCTCGGCCGCACGATCCTCCTGCAGCCGCGTCGCGTCGCCGCACGCGCTCTCGCCCGCCGCATCGCCTTCGAGCGCGGCTGGACGATCGGCGATGAGATCGGTTGGCAGATCCGCTTCGAGCGCCGCTTCTCGCGCGACACACGTCTGCTCGTCGCGACCGAAGGCATCCTCACCGCGCGCCTGCAATCCGATCCGCTGCTCAGCGATTTCTCCGTCGTGATCCTCGACGAGTTCCACGAGCGCAGCATCCACGCCGACCTCGCGCTCGCGCTGGTGAAGCAGGCGCTCGACGCGCGCGACGACCTCGCCGTCGTCGTGATGTCGGCGACGATCGACGCCGAGCCGGTCTCGCGCTTTCTCGGTGATGCAAGAGTCTTCAACATCACCGCGCGCACGTACCCGATCGACATCCGCTATCGCCCCGGCACCTCGGTCGCGCAGGCGGTGCGCGATTCGAGCGGCGACGTCCTCTGCTTCCTCCCCGGCGCGCGCGAGATCGAGCAGGCACGGCTCGAGATCGGCAACATCGACGCGCTCGTCCTCCCGCTGCACGGGCAGCTCGACGTCGACGCGCAGGAGCGCGCACTCGCGCCCGCGTCGCGGCGCCGCGTAATCCTCGCCACGAATGTCGCCGAGACCTCGCTGACCGTCGAAGGCATCACCGAGGTCATCGACTCGGGACTGCAGAAAGTGATGCGCTACGACCCCGACACCGGGATCGATCATCTCGTCACCGAGCGCATTTCGCTCGACTCCGCCGATCAGCGCGCCGGCCGCGCGGGACGCACGGCGCCGGGCCGCGCGACGCGACTGTGGGATTCGCGCGACATCCTCCGGCCGCATCGCGAGCCGGAGATTCATCGCGTCGATCTCGCCTCGGCGATGCTCGACGTGATCGCCTGGGGCGGCGATCCGCGCGCGTTCCCGTTCTTCGAGTCGCCCTCGGCCGAGCGGCTCGATGCCGCGCTCTCGCTGCTCGAGCAGCTCGTCGCCGACGCGGAGCTGCGCAGGTATCCGCTGCATCCGCGACTGGCGCGTCTGATCATCGCGGCCGAGGGAGATGAGCTGGCCGTGCGGATCGCGGCGGCGCTGTCCGAGGGCGTGCGGTTGCGGCGATCGGAGACGACGGAGTCGGATGCATTCGCGCTCGCCGATGATGCGCCGCGGGAGATCGTGCGGGAGTTGATGCGCATCGGCACGCACGCCAAGGGCAACGTCCTGCGCGCGATTCTCGCCGCGTATCCCGATCGTGTCGCCATGCGGCGCGAGCCGCGCTCGCCGCGGCTGCTCCTCGCGAGCGGCACCGGCGCGATGCTGGCGAAGGAGAGCGGCGTGCGGGAGGGGGAGTTCCTCGTCGCGCTGGAAATCGCCGGCGGCTCGGGTGAGGCGCTGGTCCGCGCGGCGAGCATCGTCGAGCGGGACTGGCTGAAGCCGACGCGCACGGAGAAAGTCCACACATTGACCAACGCCGGCCGCGTCCGCGCGATCGAACGGCTCTGGTACGGCGCGCTGCCGCTGGGCGAGCGCAACGCGGAAGTCGATCCGCTGGAAGAAGCGCGCATCCTGGCCGAGGCGAACAAGCCGAAGGTCGATCCGCTCACGCAGCGCCGCATCGCCTTCGCTGGCGGGGAGCGGAACCTCGACAAGCTCGCGCCGCTGACGGTCGCACTCCCCTCGGGGCGCAACGCGAAGCTCGACTACCGCGACGACGGCTCGGTCTTCGCTGCCGTCAAACTGCAGGAGCTCTTCGGCCTCGCGGAGACGCCGCGCATCGGTCCGAAACAGACGCCGATCACGTTCGAGCTGCTCGCGCCGAACGGACGTCCCGTGCAGATCACGCGCGACCTGCGCAGCTTCTGGAACAACACCTACCCCGAGGTGCGGAAGGAGCTGCGCGGGCGCTATCCGCGGCATCCGTGGCCGGATGATCCGTGGAACGCGACGCCGACGCATCGGACGAAGCGGCGCTAAGCGCTTTCCCGCTCCTTCTCCGCCATCAACGAATCGAGATCGCGGAACAGCGTCACCACCGCGTCGACGCTCCCCTTGTTCACCAGCTCGATCTTCACGCTCTTCTCATCGAACGAGCCGTCCACGCGCACCTCGTCGAATGCCTCCGCGTGGCCGACGTAGTTGAAGCTGATGTCGTAATGCTGGCTCCAGAAGAACGGCGCGTCGCGATACGGCTTGCGCATGCCGAGGATGTTTTCCGCCGCGACCTGCCCCATCCGCTCCGCGACGACAAAATGCTCGACGCGACGTCCGTGCACGCGCGCGACGTCGCCCGCGGCGTAGACGCCTTTTGCGGAGGTCTCGAGGAATTCGTCAACCACGATCCCTTTGTCGAGCGTCAGCCCCGCATCCTCGGCGAGCTTCAGGTTCGGACGCACTCCGGTGCCGATGACCACGAAGTCGTACGGCAGCGTGCTTCCATCCGAGAGAGTGACGCGGTCGCTCTCGATCGCCTTCGCCGTCAGTCCGAGGCGGAACGTCACTCCGTGCTCCTCGTGCAGTCGCTTGACGTACTTCCCCGCTTCCTCGCCGAGAATGCGCGCCAGCGGCACCGCCTCGGGGGCGACGACCGTGACGTCGACCTTGCGCTCGCGCAACGACGCCGCGACCTCGAGTCCGATGAAGCTCGAGCCGAGGATCACCGCGCGCTTGCCTTCCTGCGCCTCGGCCACGATCGCCTTGCTGTCCGCGGCGGTGCGGAGATAGTGAACATGTTGACCTTCGAGCGGCAGGTGGACCGGATCGGCGCCGGTGGCGATCAGGATCGCGTCGAACGATTGCGTCGAGCCGTCTTCGAGCGTGAGCGTCTTTGCTGCGGCGTCGAGCTTCGTGACGCGCGTGAGCCGCAGATCGACCCTCTCACCCATCGGCAGCGGCAGCCAATCCTCGGGCGCGTGTCCCGCGAGGTAATCCTTCGAAAGATTCGGCCGGTCGACCGGCGCCTCGGTGCCGAACATCGTGATCGCACCGCCGAAGCCGCGGCGGCGGAGCATTTCGGCGGCCGCGTTGCCCGCCACCCCCGCGCCGATGATGCCGACGCTCTTCACGGGGATGCGTTTGCCGAGCACCACGACCTTGTCATCGCGTAACTCGACGTCATACGTCTGTACCGGCAGCAACGCCGGCGCGCGCAGCGCCTCGCCCGTGCGGATGTCGAAACAGGCGTGATGCCACGGACAGTGAATCTGCTCGCCGTCGAGCAGCCCCTCGGCCAGTGGACCGTTGTAGTGCGTGCAATGCGCGGCGATTGCGAACACCTCGTCGCCGCGGCGGATGATCAGGACCTCTTCGCCGTCGAACTGGATGACTTCCATCAGCTACTCCTTCGTAGGTCGGGTTCTCCAACCCGACCGGACGGGTCAGAGGACCCGTCCTACGTTGCAGAGGCGGAAGAACTCCGCCCGCGACGTGGCGTCGCTGCGCAGCGTGCCGAGCATCGACGACGTCACCATCTCCGTCTCTTCCTGCCGCACGCCGCGGCAGCCCATGCAGAGATGATGCGCACGAATGACGACGCCCACGCCGCGCGCGTCGAGATGCTCCTCGACCGCCTCGGCGATCTGCCGCGTCATCCGCTCCTGAATCTGCATCCGCCGCGCGAAGCAGTTGACCAGCCGCGCCAGCTTGCTGATGCCGACCACGCGTCCCGGCAGGTAGCCGACCGAGGCCGTGCCGTAGAACGGAAGGAGATGGTGCTCGCAGACGGAGTAGAAGGTGATGCCGCGCAGCACGATCATCTCGTCGCTCGACTCTTCGAACGTGCGCGACAGGATCTCAGCCGGATCTTCGCTGTAGCCGGAGGTCATCTCCCGCCACGCGCGGACGACGCGCGACGGGGTGTCGAGAAGGCCGTCGCGACCCGTGTCCTCGCCGATGAAGCGGAGGATGGTCGCGACGGCCTGTTCAGCGGAGTCTTCAGTGGGTATCGATACGAGCTCGGGTTTCATGAGAGGACGATGACACGCCCGCTGCAAATTGGCAAGTATTGACTTTTAAAATACTATTGCAGATAGCAGATAGCAGATAGCAGTTAGCAAGTGAGGGCCACCTCTGCTATCCGCTATCTGCTATCTCAGCTCTTACTTCTGCTTCGCCGTTTCGAGGTTGATCGTCACCTCGACCTCATCGCTGAGGAGGAGCCCGCCGTTGTCGAGCGCCTTATTCCAGTTCACGCCGAAGTCCTTGCGGTTGATCGTCGTGGTCAGCGAGAAGCCGGCCTTGTCGTTGCCCCACGGGTCGCGGGCGGAGCCGAGGAACTGGACCGGGATCGTCACGCGCTTCGTGATGCCGCGGATGGTGAGGTCGCCGGTCACGTTGTAGAGGTCCTTCTTCTTCGCCGGCGCGATCGAGGTGCTCTTGAAGGTGATCGCGGGGAACTTCTCGACGTCGAAGAAGTCGGCGGTGTGGAGGTGCTTGTCGCGATCGGCGTTGCCGGTGTCGTTGCTGCCGGCGTTGATGCTGAACTCGACCGACGACGCGCCCGGCTTGCCCGGCTGCATGGTGATCGTGCCGTCGAAGTCGGTGAACTTGCCGGTCACGTTGCTGACGAGATGGCGGACCTTGAAGTCGACGTCGGAGTGCGACTTGTCGACCTTGTAGATGTCGGCGGCGAGCGGCAGGGCGGCGACGGCCAGGATTGCGGAGAGAACGAAACGCTTGAACTGCATGAGAAATCCTCCTTAGTGATTAACGGCGCGACGCGTTTGCGGCGCGCAGGTTGATGAGCGACTGGTTGATCGATTCACGGGCGCGATCGAGCAGGCCGGTGAGCTCGGCGAGCTCGCGCTTCTTCAGCCCTCCCATCGCCGCATCGACCGCCTCGAGCATCGGGCGATCGAGCGCGTTGACGAGGTCGAGGCCCGCGCGGGTGATGCGGCAGTAGACGCGGCGGCGGTCGACCTTGCAGCGCTCGCGCGTCACCAGCTCTTTCGCTTCCAGGCGATCGATGAGCCGCGTGATGCCGGGCGCCTCCTCGATCATCCGCTCCGCGATGTCGAGCGTCGGCAGCCCCCGCTCCCCCGCCCCGCGCAGGATGCGCAGGACGTTGTACTGCTGCTCGGTGAGGTCGTGCGGCCCGAGAACCGTGGCCGCGCTGCGGCGGAGCAGATCGGCCGTGCGCAGGAGCGCCACGCCCGCTTCTTCCCCTTTCGAGGAGAAGGGGCGGGTCTGTTTGAGCTCGTGCTGAATCGATGACATGCTGATAGCCTAAGTATCAATTGTTGATTAGTCAAGTAAATTCGTTGACCGTTGGCAGTTGGCCGTGGGCAGAAGAGGGCACTACGGCCAACTGCCAACGAACAACTGCTATCTTTCCCTCATGCACCTCTTTCCATCCGAATTTGCCGACCTGCTGAATGCGCGGGGGCGGGCGTTGCTCGACAAGCCGCCGCGCCTCGATGTCTTCCGCGGACGGGGCAAGACGCCGATCGCGGTGTTCGACGATCTGATCGACGCGAAGACTTCCCGCCGCTGCATCGCGGCGCTCGACGAAGTGATGTTTCCGCTGCTGCGGTGGATGGAGACGCCGATCCCGCGCGAGGCGCTGACGAAGCAGAAGAAGAATTACAAGGACCTGCTGCCGAAGACAGTGCGCGTCCGCACGACGACGCTGAACTCCTCCCGCTCGAAGTCACTCGACGCGGCGCGCGAGATCGGGCTGTCGCAGATGATGGAGTCGGAGTCGTTCCGCCGATTCGCGGAGGCGGTCGTGGGCGCGCCATTGCAGGAGAACAACTGGGGCCGCCAGGTGATCTGCTACGAACAGGGCGACTACAGCGGCCCGCACAACGACCACCACCCCGAAAGCGAGATCGCCCGCAACGGCTTCGTCGACGTCCACATCATGTTCTCGAACGAAAACGTGCAGTCGCAGTACCTGGTGTACGAGGAGAAGCACTACCTCTCGGCGGCGCACGACGTCTCCGGCCATAGCGGCATCGCCGTCTACCGCCTCCCCTTCTGGCATTACACGACCCCGTTGGTTGGAAAACCCGGCGCACGCAGGTGGTTGCTACTCGGATCGTTGGATTTCGACCCGCCGTTGAAGAAGCTGAGTTACTGAGTTGCTGGGTTGCTGGGTAGCCACCTAGCAACCAAGCAACTCAGCAACCCGCACTCATCCCCGCCAGTCGCCCACTCGCCCACGCCCACTGAAAGTTGTAGCCGCCGATCTTGCCGTCTACATCGAGGATCTCGCCGCAAAGCGACAACCCTTCACACACCCGCGAGTGCATCGTCGACACGTCGACCTCCGACAGCGGCACGCCGCCCGCGGTCACTTCGGCGTAATCGAAGCCGCGGTCGCGGGTGACGGGGAGTGGGAGCTCGACGATCGATCGGATCGCGTTTCGGCGTTCGTCGCGGGTCAGCTTGCCGATTGGCTGAGTTCCGATCGCGTCCGCGAGGCGTTCGGGGATTCCGCGGCGGCGGAGGAACGTCGCGAGTGTCAGGTGTGGATTCGCATTGAGGAGTTGCGTCTCGATCGATTCGAATGTCTCGCCGGGGAGGAAGTTGGCGAGCAGTTCGGCGCGGTGCTCGATCCAGTGGCGGCTGATATCGAGCACCACCGGGCCGCTCAGGCCGAAGTGCGTGAAGAGCATCGAGCCGCGCTCGCGGATCTTCGCGCCGCGGAGGATCAGCTCCACCTCGACGCTCGTCCCGCTCAGTTTCGTCAGCCAATGATCGGGCTCGAGGAGCAGCGGCACCAGCGCGGGGAAGACTTTCGTCACTGTGTGCCCGAGGTGGTGGGCGAGGTCGTAGCCGCAGCCGTCGCTGCCGGTTTTCGGGACGCTGCGTCCGCCGGTGGCGAGGATCACGCGGTTCGCCTGGACGTCGCCGTTGATCGTGAAGCCTGGCTCGATGCTTTCCACGCGGAAGTCGGTTCGGATCTCGACTGCCGCATCGCGCACGGCATTCACCAGCGCCTCGAGCACCGTCGCGGCGCGATCGGTCACCGGAAAGAGCTTCCCTGTTTCCTCGCGCTTCAGCACCACGCCGAGCTCGCGGAAAAAATCGATCGTCGCCGGGACGTCGAACGTGCGGAGCACTTTCGCGATCGCGTTGCGGTTGCCGTTGAAATCCTTCGCGTGCACCTCGTCATGCGTCACGTTACAGCGGCCGCCGCCGGAGATCAGGATCTTTGCGCCGAGGCGTTTGGCGCCGTCGAGGGCGACGACGCGAGCGCCGTTGCGGGCGGCGAAGAGCGCGGCCATCAGGCCCGCGGCGCCGGCGCCGACCACCGCCACGTCGAATGTTTGTCGCATCGTCACAGCCCGCACATTTACCATTCGGCGCCATGAAGCGCACGTTCGCCCTTCTCCTCATCCTCGTCATCTCGTTCAGTCTGGTCGCCCAGCAGCGTCCCCTCGACGCCGCGCAACTGCAGCTCGCGCTGCGCAAACTCACCGTCGTCGGCAGCGCGCTCTACATCGCCGCACATCCCGACGACGAGAACACGGCGCTCCTTTCCTACTGGTCGAACGATCGCCTCTACCGCACCGGCTATCTCGCGCTCACGCGCGGCGACGGCGGGCAGAATCTCATCGGCGACGAAAAGGGGGAGCTCCTCGGCGTGATCCGGACGCAGGAGCTGCTCGCGGCGCGGCGCGTCGACGGCGCGGAGCAGATGTTCACGCGCGCGCTCGACTTCGGCTTTTCGAAGGGGCCGGACGAAACGCTCGCGATCTGGGGGCACGATCAGATCCTCGCGGACGTCGTCTGGGCCATCCGCAGATTTCAGCCCGACGTCATCGTCACGCGCTTCCCGACCACCGGCGAAGGAGGCCACGGCCATCACACCGCCTCGGCGCTCCTCGCGGTCGAGGCCTTCAAGCTCGCCGGCGATCCGACGAAGTTCCCCGAGCAATTGAAGTACGTCCAGCCGTGGCAACCGAAGCGGATCTTCTGGAACCGCTTCTCGTTCCAGCCGATCGATCCGAACGATCCGAAGGTCGCGAAGTCATTGCGCGTCGACCTCGGCGCGTTCAATCCGCTCCTCGGGCGCGCCTACACCGAGATCTCCGCGGAGAGCCGCAGCCAGCACAAGAGCCAGGGTTTCGGTTCGGCGGAGCGGCGCGGCACGACGATCAACTACTTCGATCAACTCGACGGCGAGCCGGCGACGAAGGAACTGTTCGAAGGCGTCGACGCCACGTGGTCGCGTTATCCCGGCGGCGAAGAAGTCGGCAAGGTCCTGCAGCAGGCCGCCGATTCGTTCGATCCGAAGGCGCCGGAGAAATCGATCCCGCTGCTGCTGCAGGCCAACGATCTGCTCGATCGTCTCGGCGCGCGGCCGGAGTGGTCGCCGAAGATCCGGCCGTGGATCGAGGTCAAGCGGAACGAGCTGCTGCGCGCGATCGCCGGATGCGCGGGCCTGGCCATCGACGTCAGCGCGGCCGACTCCTCGGTCGTCGCCGGACGCGAGCTCAAGGTCAGCGTGAGCGTCATCAATCGCAGCGGCTATCCGTTCACGCTGCAGACCGTCGGCTCGCGCTACGCCACGCCGAGCATGGCGGTCGGCAAGCCGCTGGCGAACAACGTCCCGCTGAAGACCGACATCACCATCACCGTGCCGGCCGATACGCCGGTGTCGCAGCCGTACTGGCTGCGCAAGCCGCCGCTGAAGGGATCGTTCGTGGTCGACGATCAGGAGCTGATCGGACGTCCGGAGAACCCGCCGGCGATCCCGATCATCATCACCATCGCGGACAACAGCATGCACACCCTCTTCTACACGGTGCCGGCGGTCTATCGCTGGACCGATCCGGTGCGCGGCGAACAGCTTCGCAACGTCGACGTCGTGCCGGACGTCGTGACGAACGTCGCGGGCAAGGTCTACGTCTTCCCCGACGCGAAGCCGAAGCAGGTCGCGGTGCGCGCGAAGAGTTTCTCCGGCGCGGGCGACTCGGTGCTGCGGTTGAAAGTGCCGCAGGGGTGGAGCGTGACGCCGGAGTCGGTGCCGGTCACGTTCAAGGACAAGGGCGACGAGGCGCGCGCGACGTTCACGGTCACGCCGCCGGCGGGCGAGTCGCAGGGCGTGGTGCAGGCGTCAGCATCGTCGCTGACGGACATCGAGTACCCGCACATCCCGGCGCAGCGCGTCTTCGGCGACGCCACGGCGAAACTGATCCGGGCCGACGTGAAGAAGCGCGGCACGCGCATCGGCTACATCATGGGCTCGGGCGACGAGGTGCCGGACGGACTGCGGCAGATCGGCTACGAGGTCAACATGTTGACCGATGACGACCTGGAGAAGGGAAACTTCGCCGGATACGACGCCATCGTCGCCGGCGTCCGCGCCTACAACACGCGCAAGCGGCTGAAGCTCGACACGGCGAAGCTGCTGGAGTGGGTGAAGAACGGCGGGACGTACGTCGTGCAGTACAACACCAGCGGCGGCCTGATCGCTGACGCGCCGGGGCCGTATCCGTTCAAGATCACGAACGAGCGGGTGACGGTGGAGGAAGCGCCGGTGACGTTCGTCAAGCCGGACCATCCACTGCTCAACACGCCGAACAAGATCACGCAGCGCGACTTCGAAGGCTGGGTGCAGGAGCGCGGCCTCAACTTCACGACCGACTGGGATCCGCGGTACGAGACGGTGATCTCGTCGCACGATCCGAACGAGCCGGACAAGGCGGGCGGCGAGCTGTACGCGAAGTACGGGAAGGGCGTGTTCGTCTACACGTCGTACGACTGGTTCCGCGAGCTGCCGGCCGGGGTGGCGGGGGCGTACCGGTTGTTCGCGAACATTGTTTCGGCGAAGTAACGGACTGTTTCTGTGATGACACGGGTGAGGCGAATGCAAAATGCAAAATGCAAAATGCAAAGCCGCTCACTCAATTCTGCATTTTGCATTCTGCATTCTGCATTCGCCCTATGAACGTTCGTCGCTGGTACATCCTCGTCATCGCTAACCTCGCGATCCTCATCGCGCTGATGTACGCCTTCACGAGGTACTTCGGTTGAGATCGCTCGACTGGTTCATCCTCATCACCACGCTCGCGTTGATCGTGATGTACGGGCTCTGGAAGGGACGCAAACAGAAAGGGCTCGACGGTTATCTCCTCGCGGGACGCAAGCTGCAGGGACCGACGATCGCGCTGTCGATCATGGCCACGCAGGCGAGCGCGATCACGTTTCTCTCCACTCCCGGCCAGGCGTTCACCGACGGCATGCGCTTCGTGCAGTTCTACCTCGGCCTCCCCGTCGCGATGGTGCTGCTCGCCGCGTTCGCCGTGCCGATCTATCACCGCCTGCAGGTCTTCACCGCGTATCAATATCTCGAGACGCGCTTCGGTCCCGGCACGCGCGCCATCACCGCGGGCCTCTTCCTGATCCAGCGCGGACTCTCCACCGGCATCACGCTCTACGCTCCCGCGCTGATCGTCTCCGTGATCCTCGGGTGGAACATCCATCTCACGAACATCGTCATCGGCGCCGTCGTCATCCTCTACACCGCGACCGGCGGGACGAAGGCGGTGAGCTGGACGCACGTGCATCAACTGCTCATCGCGCTCGGCGGCATGATGGTCGCGCTGATCATCGCCATCCACGCCATCCCGTCCGACATCACATTCGTCGAAACGATGAAGGTCGCGGGGAAGATGGGACGTCTCAACGCCATCGACTTCTCGTTCGACCTCACGACGCCGTACAGCTTCTGGTCGGGACTGATCGGCGGCTGCATGCTCGCGCTGTCGTACTTCGGCTGCGATCAATCGCAGGTGCAGCGCTACCTGACCGGCGAGACGATCGAGCAAAGCCGCCTCGGATTGCTCTTCAACGGGCTGATCAAAGTGCCGATGCAGTTCTTCATCCTCTTCGTCGGTGCGATGGTCTTCGTCTTCTACCAGTTCGTCGCTCCCCCGCTCTTCTTCAACACCGCGGAGCGGGCGAAGATCGGCGCGAGCCGCTACGCGCGGGCCTATTCGCAGCTCGAGGAAAAACATCGCGGCGAGTTCGTGGAGAAGCGGACGCGCGTGTCGGATCTCGTCGGCGCGATGCGCAGCGGCGACCAGACGCGCGTGGCCCAGGCGACGACCGCGCTGCACGCGTCGCAGGCGGCCGAAGCGGCGACGCGGAAGCAGGCGACGGAGCTGATCCGCCGCAACGATCCGGGCGCCGACAGCAGCGACACGAACTACGTCTTCCTCTCGTTCGTCATCCGCTACCTGCCGCGCGGCGTGGTCGGGCTCGTGCTCGCCGCGATCTTCTGCGCCGCGATGTCGGCCACCGCCTCGGGGCTCAACTCGCTCGCCTCGACGACCGTCATCGACGTCTACCGCCGCTTCATCGACCGCAAGTCGACGGAGCACGATTCGGTGCGCGTGGCGAAATTGCTGACCATCGCCTGGGGCGTCTTTGCCATCGGTTTTGCGGAGTTCGCCGGCCGCCTCGGGTCGCTCATCGAGGCGGTGAACAAGCTCGGCTCCCTCTTCTACGGGACGATCCTGGCGATCTTCATCGTCGCCTTCTTCTTCAAGGAGGTCGGCGGATTCGCCGTCTGCGCCGGCGCGGCCATCGGCGAGATCGCCGTCTTCTGCTGCGCCCTCTTCACCGACACCGCCTGGCTCTGGTGGAACGTCGTCGGCTGCGTCGCCGGTGTCGCGGGCGCGCTGCTGGTGGAGAAGCTGGTGCCGCAGACTCAGGTCGAGGTCGCGACCGAGACGTAGGTAGGGAAACGCCCACCAAACGACACTCCATGACGGAGGTCATCGGATGGGGGACATCGTTTCAGGAGTCGATTCATCGAGCGCCTGCACCTCGAGCAGCATCAGTTGTCTCAAGGCGAACGGCATCACCTTCGTCGGCCGCTACTACAGCCGGACGACGCAGATCGCGGGAAAGAAGCTGACGCAGTCGGAGGCGGAGCTGATCTCGGCCGCGGGCCTGGAGCTCGTCGCCGTGTACGAGGACGGCCCGACGTCGTACAGCTACTTCAGCGCGGCGCGCGGTACCGCCGACGCGACCGGCGCGATGCAGCAGGCAGCGGCGGTCGGTCAGCCGGAAGGGTCGGCGATCTACTTCACCGTCGACTACGACGCCACGCAGAGCGACATCGAAGGAAACATCACCGCGTACTTCCAGGCCATCGACCAGACGATCGCCGATGCATTTGCGGTCGGAGTCTACGGTTCCGGCGCGACCTGCTCCGCGATCCTCGGCGCCGGCCTCGCGGAGTACGCCTGGCTCGCGCAGTCGACGGGATGGAGCGGCTACTCGGAGTTCACGGAGTGGTCGATCAAGCAGGGGCCGGAGAAGTCGGTGTGCGGATTGAACTCGGACACCGATGACGCGCACGGCGACTTTGGGAGCTTCACGTTGTAAAAGCGATTGAGCTGTTGAGCGGTTGAGCTTTTCAGCCCCCGCTCAACAGCTCAACGCCTCAACAGCTCAATAGCTACTTCTTCCACTCGTCAATCGTCTTCCGGATCTCGGCCGCGAAGTCGGCATTGTCCTTATCCGTCTTCTTCGCCAGGGCCTTCTCGCCCATCACGATGGCGTCGGCTTTCTTCCCCTGCTTGGCCAGGATGCGGGCCTTCAGCCAGAGGTTGCCCATCGACTCGCCTGCCTTGAGCGACGCGTCGCTCCACTGCGTCGCCTCGGTCAGCATGCCGTTGTCGAACGCGAAGTTCGCGGCGGCGTAGGCGGTGCGCCAGTCGTCCGGCTTCGCGTTTCCGACGGCGGTCCCGGCGGCGGCGAGCACCTTCTGCGTCGTGTTGCTGTTCACCGTGAACGGCACCGCGACGTTCTCCCAGCGCAGCGCGACCGTGGCCTGGTCGGTCGAGAGCATCGGCACCTCGAACGACATCCACTCGGTGAACGACGCCGGAGTCGGCGTCGCCTTCACACGCAGGGTGTCCTTCGTCGCGTCGTAGCTGTAGCTCCCCCACTGGTTGGCGACGCTGTTGAAGATCAGCGTCCACTCCTTGTCGCCGGGGATGGTGTGGAAGGAGTAGGTGCCGGCGGCGAGCTTCTGGCCGTTGATCGAGACGTCGTCGCTGAACTGGATCGTCGTCGCCTCGTTCGCACCGGTGCGCCACACCGCGCCGTACGGCACGAGCGCGCCCCAGATCTTGCGTCCCTTCACTCCGGGACGGCTGTAGGTGATGGTCATGTCCGTCGTCCCGATGCTCTGCATGAGGACCGATTTCTGACTGACCCGCGGATACTTGACCGCCGGCGCCGGCGTCTGTGCGAGCGCGGCGACGGCTACGAAGGTGGAAATAAAAAGAAGTGCTTTGCGCATGGGGCGGGATGCTAGCAGAATCAGAGAACAGCGATCCCAAGGAGAAAAAATGGTTGCCATTCGTTTCACCGGAAACTACGAGGACCTGTCGACAGACCGTGGGTTCCAGTTCAAGTTCTATTGCGAAAAGTGCAACAACGGCTACATGTCGACCTTCAAGACGTCGACTATCGGCATGCTCGGTTCCGCGGCCCGCGCCGCGAGCAGTCTGTTCGGCGGATTCCTCGGCAACGTGGCCGATTCGACCTACGAGGTGCAGCGCGCCGTCGGCGGCCCGGCGCATGACTCGGCACTGAAAGACGCGGTCGACGAGATCGCTCCGATCTTCAAGCAATGCACGCGCTGCGGACACTGGGTCTGCGAGCCGATCTGCTGGAACAAGAAGGCTGGACTCTGCGAGAACTGCGCGCCCGATCTCGATGAAGAGATGGCGTCCGCGCAGGCCGAGGCCGCGAGGGAACAGATTCACACCAAGGCGCGCGAGGTCGACTGGACGAAGAGCCGCAAGGTCGATCAGGTCACCGGCGCCGTCTGCCCCGGCTGCGGCGCGAAGACGCAGGGCGGCAAGTTCTGCCAGGAATGCGGTGCCACGCTGCAGGCGAAGAAGGGCTGCGCGGGATGCGGACACGAGGCGGAGGGATCGCCGAAGTTCTGTCCCGAGTGTGGGCAGAGATATTGAAATTGTCCGCGGCATGATCATCGTCCTCTTCGGCGGCCCATCCGACGAACGCCACGTCTCCGTCGCATCGGCACAGAACATCGTCCGCACGTTGGAGAACCCGCTCGCTTGGTTCTGGGCGCCGGAGGGGGCGGTGCACGACGTCGCGCCGGCCGACCTGCTCGCGCATCAGCGTCCGTTCGAGCTCGACTACATCCCGTCGCGTCCCGCGATCTTCCCCGACATCGAGCAGGCGCTCGACACGCTTCCGGTCGACGACCCGGTCTTCCTCCTTGCACTGCATGGCGGCCCGGGCGAAGACGGCACGCTGCAGCGGATGCTCGAGCAGCGCGGCATCCCGTTCACCGGCTCCGGCTCGGTGACCAGCGCGAATGCATTCGACAAGGGCAAGGCGACGAAGATCGTCGGCCAGAAGACGCCGATCGCGGAGTCGCGCATCGTGCACGATCCGGCGGAAGTCGCGAACGCCGCGCGCGAGCTGCTCGAACGTTACGAACGGATCGTGATGAAGCCGCTCGCCGGCGGGTCGTCGCGCGGACTCTTCTTCATCGGCCGCAACGATCCGATCCCCGAGGTGCAGGTCCCGTACATCCTCGAACAGTTCATCACCGGCCGCGAGCTGACGGTCGGCGTGATCGACCGCGGCGACGGCAAGCCGATCGCGCTGCCGGTCATCGAGATCGAAGTCGATCCCAACCGCGCCTTCGACTACGACGGCAAATACCTCGGGCACGGCACGCGCGAGATCTGCCCCGCCAACATCCCCGACGACATGCGCGACGCCGCGCAGAAGGTCGCGCTCATCGCGCACGAGTCGCTCGGATGTGTCGGGTATTCGCGGACGGATGTCGTTGCCGCGCCCGACGCCATCTACTACCTCGAGACCAACACCCTCCCCGGACTCACCGCGCGCTCCCTCGTCCCCCAACAGCTAGCCGCCGCCGGCATCGACTTCCGCACATTTTTAGAGGAGCAAGTTAAGTTAAGGGTCAGGTCTGGAAACTTAACTTAACGACCGCCCCCCACACGTTAAGTTAAGTTTCCAGACCTGACCCTTAACTTAACTTAATGCTCGGGGACGTTCAGGGCTGTGATGCGGCCGTCGGTTTTCGGGACCAGCGGCTGGGCGTGCTTGTGGAACATGTCGGCCCAGATGTCGCGTAAGGGGCGCGAATAGTCCGTGGTGATGCGGTCCTGCGGGATGCGGCTCATGACGGGGAGCAGGCCGTCGCCGCCGGCGGCGAGGAAGTCGGGCATGGCGACGCTGTACATCTTCGCGCGATCGAGCGGCGTGCCGTCCGGCAGCGTCACCGAGGTCACGCGCTTCCCCTTCTCCAACGCCAGGTCGTAGGTGTAGCGGATGCCGCTGACCTGCATCACGCCGCGCTCGCCGGTCGTCGTCACGTTGAGCGCGTCGACGAGGTCCTGTCCCGTCATTTGCACGATCGACTGGTAGTTGTCGAACGGCGCGACTTCGAACACGTCCCCGTAAATGAGATCGCCTTCCGGCAGCGGCATGCGGATGCCGCCGGAGTTCACGAACGCGACGTCGCTCTTCGCTGATTCGCGCAGCGTGTCGGCGAGGAGATCGCCGAGGGGCGATTCGCTGCTGTTCGACTTGGTGAAGCGGGCCGACGCGTGCGCGCCGATCTTGCTGTTGCGCTTCGTCGCCACGCGCGCGAGGTACGGCTCGAGGATCGCCGCGACCGCCTGATCGGGCGCGATCGTCTTCCCCTCGTACACGCGCGGGACGAACTTCGCCTCGGGCGTGGTCTGCATCGGATCGCACTGATCGGTGCCGGCGTAGACCACCGGGCAGATCATCGTGTGCGGACGGAGATTCGTCTTGTCGCTGAGGACGTGATGTGCATCGGGATCGACGTAGAGATCGAGCGATGAAAACTCGCGGCTGTACGCCAGCGCCTGCAGCGCCGGAACGCCGTTGACGAACTGCCGCATCTGCGCGTGCGTGTGTCCGCCGAAGAAGGCGTCGATCGTGCCCGGCGGCAAGGCCCGCAGCAGTTCCATCGACTCCTGCGCGTCGGCGCACGACTTGATGTCGTGGACGTCGCTCATGTCGTTGCAGCGCCCGCCCATGTGCGCGATGACGATCACCGCGTCGGCGCCGCGCTCGCGCAGCGACTTCGCCTCGCGGACCGTCGCCTCCACGGGATCGGTGAACGAGAGCGTCGTCACGTTCGCCGCCATCGTCACGTTCGGCGTGTCGGGCGTCGACAGTCCGATGATGCCGATCTTCGCGCCGGCGACCGAAACCATCAGCGACGGCTTCGCCCACCACGGCGTTTTCCCGGTCGACTTCTCGACCATGTTCGCGGAGAGCAACGGAAAATTCGCCAGCCTCGCATTGCGCTCCAGCGCGCCGAACGGATCGTCGCCCGGCGATCGCGGAACGACGTTCGGACCGACCGGGCCGTAATCGAACTCGTGATTGCCGACCGCCGCCGCCGTGTAGCCGAGGGCGTTGTAGCTGCGGATGATCGGCTCGCCCTCGAACATGTTCGATTCCATCGTTCCCTGAAAGAGATCGCCGGAATCGACGAGGAGCACGTGGCCCGGATTCGCCGCGCGCAACGCGCTCATGTAGCTGGCCAGCGTTGCCGCGCCGCCGTAGCGAATGCCTTCACCGCCGCGCGGCGGCGCCGTCACATGGCCATTGAACCAGCCGTGCACGTCGGTGGTGCCGACGATGACGACATGCACAGGCTCCCGCCGCGGCGTTGTCGCCGTGGCGCAGGAAATTGTGAATAGAAGTGAGAGGACCCAGAACCGACGGTTCACCTCGGGGATTATACGGGTCATACTTCCACCGGGAATGCGATCGATGCTCTATCAGCTTCTCGCCACTGCAGTCGCCATCATCCACTTCGCGTTCATCCTGTTCGTCATCGGCGGCGGATTCCTGCTGCTGTACTGGCCGAAACTGATGTGGATTCATCTCCCCGCGGCGATCTGGGGAGTCGCCATCGAGATGATGGGGTGGTACTGTCCGCTGACCGCAGTCGAAAAGTGGCTGCTCCAACGTGCGGGCCGCGAGGGCTACAGCGGCGGTTTCGTTTCGCACTATATTTTCGCGCTGATCTATCCCGCCGGACTGACGCGCACCATCGAGCTCGCGCTCGGCGTCATTGTCCTGGTGTTGAACGTGAGCGTTTACGTGAGAGTCTTCAAGTAATGTCCATAGACGGAATTCCACAGCATCCGGTCCCTACGACGGACCAGACCTTCGACACCCTCGGCCTGTCCCAGGCCATCGTCGACGTCGTTCGCAAATTCGGCTTCGTCCATCCCACTCCGATCCAGGGCGCAGTCATTCCGCTGGCGCTCAAGGGATCGGACGTCATCGGTCTCGCCGAGACCGGCTCCGGCAAAACGGCCGCATTCGTGATGCCGCTCGCCGAGCGCCTCACGCACGGCCGCGGCGTGCGCGGCCTGATCCTCTCGCCGACGCGCGAGATCGCCCTGCAGACGAAAGTCTTCCTCGATCTCTTCGGCGCGAATCACGAGCTGCGCACCGCGTGTCTCATCGGCGGCGTGAAGATGACGCCGCAGATCAAGGACCTCCGCGCCGAGCCCGACATCGTCGTCGCCACGCCGGGCCGCCTGCTCGATCACGTCAATCGCCGCAACGTGGCGCTCGACAAGATCGAGTACCTCGTGCTCGACGAAGCGGACCACATGCTCGACCTCGGCTTCCTCCCGCAGATGCGCGACATCCTCCGCCGCCTCCCGCGCGAGCGGCAGACGATGATGTTCTCCGCGACGATGCCCGACTCGATCGAGATGATCGCACGCGATTTCATGAATCACCCCGATCGCATCGACATCACGCCGCAGGGATCGGCGGAAGGCATCAGCCACCGGCTCTATCTCGTGAAAGCCGAGGACAAGCGTCCCGCCCTGCTCGCGCTGCTGCATGAGGAGCTCGGCTCGACACTCGTCTTCACGCGGCGGAAAATCGACGCCGACTGGCTGTACCACATCCTTCACCGCCAGGGGCACCCGGTGACGCGCATCCACTCCGATCTGTCGCAGGGCAAGCGCGTGGCGAATCTCGACAAGTTCCGCACCGGGCAGCATCGCATCATGGTCGCCACCGACATCGCCGGCCGCGGCATCGACGTCCCGGGCATCCAGCACGTGATCAATTTCGACATCCCGGAAACGGTGGAGGACTACATCCATCGCAGCGGACGTACGGCGCGAGGGAGTGCCATCGGTACGGTTTCGACGATCGCCATCTGGCAGGACCTGCAGATGGTGCGCAACATCGAGACGACCATCGGCGAGAAGATTCCGCGCTGCAGCGTGGCGGGCGTGCCGGCGGAATTGGAGCTCGAGCGGAAGGTCAAGAGCGAGCGCCGGAGACTGTAAGCCTTCGTGGAGCGGCGGGCGCCCTCGCCCGCCGAAAGGCCGACAGGCGAGGCGCCTGTCGCTCCACGAGGGCTATGCCGAGCGCTTCTTTTCCCGCCTGTCGTACATCGCGAGATCGGCCGCCCGCATCGCCTCTTCCAGCGTCGTTCCGCGGCCGAACTCCGCGCCGCCCCACGAGACGGTGAACATCAGCGGGTCCTTTGACGGACGATCGATGCGGATGCCGTCGCTGAGCGTCGACAGCCGCGCGTTGACGACGTCCATCGTCGAATTCGGCACGATGATTAGGAACTCGTCGCCGCCCCAGCGAAAGAGGAGATCGTCGGCGCGGATGCGCGCGCGCACGGCGTTGGCGGTGGAGCGGATGACGAGATCGCCCATGTCGTGTCCCGCCTCGTCGTTGATCTGCTTGAGGTGATCGATGTCGAGCATGATCACGACGCCCGTAATGCCGCGCGGCATGGCCAGAAACGCATGCCGGCTCAACGCCTCGGTGAGCGGATCGGTGTGCAGCTTCTGCTGCATCTGATCGCGCGCCACCTGCAGCGCCATCACTGCGTCCTTGAGCTCGCGGCTCGCCTCCTCGGTGGTGAAGAGAATCATGCCGAAGCCGAGGACGATGCAGCCGAGGAGATCGGCGAGCGACGAGTACGGAAGGAACCAGAGATTCCACCCCATCGTGTAGAGCGTGAAAAGCGGGACGTATGCGGCGTACGCGATGGCCATCAGGCCGAGCGCGATCCGCATGGTCTGCCAGCCGACCTGCCGGCGATTGGGACCGGTGCGCCCGAGGGTGAGGAACGAGATCAGCGCGCCGATCGAAACCGCGGCCGCCTGACCGATGAAGACGTCATTGAACGAGCGCGCGAATTTCACCGGCAGCGCCGCGAGCACGATGGCGAGCGGCGCGCAATAGAAGAAGTAGCGCAGCGGGACATGCGTGCCGTCGGCGAGCTCGCGCGAGCCGGCGTAGAGCAGACCGAGGAATGCCCACTCCGCGAGGAGATAGAACATCCAGCAGAGGCGGTCGTGCGTCGCGATGTAGACGCGCACCGACGCGAGCGCGACAAACATCGCCAGCCACGCGAACGCCCAGTTGCGCGCGTACCGCCACGGAAACATCCGGCCGAGCTGCGCCATCATCAGCGCCAGCAGCAGGCTGCCGACGGTTTGAAAGGACACAGCGACCGGAGAGAAGTCGGACATGGACCGAGGACCCATTTGTTAACGTGCGTCCGCGGGGGCGGCGCGGATGTGAGGGGGATCACGTTCAGTAGATAGCAGATAGCGGATAGCAGATAGCAAAGGGGGACGGCGGTTGCTATCTGCTATCCGCTATCTGCTATCTCTCTATCGCCGGTATCGAAATGCGAGCCGGATCGCGCGCGGCTGGCCCAGCGTGATCACGGGCGTTGCACCCGCTTCCACACGGCGATTGAAGATGTTCTCCGCCGACAGCGTAAACATGCCGCGCGTCACGAACAGATCGGTGACGATGTACGCGCGCAGAGGGAACTGATTGAGGTCGTCTTCGAATTGGGACGACGACCAGCGCGTCTGCACGCCCGCGAGCGCCGCATACGACCATTGCAACGTGGCCTGATTGCGCGCCACCTGCGGAACACGCCGGCCTTCGACGTCGGTATCGGTGAAGAGATACCCGGCCGACAGCTTCATCGACTTCGGCAGCGTCCACTCCCCCTCCAGCTCCGCGCCGCGCGAGCGGGCGGTGCCGAAGTTCCGGCGTTGACGCGTGATCAGCGCCGGCGTGGTCGAGAGCGTGATGTTCGCGGTCGCGTCGCGCGTCGTCATGGAGAAGAGCGTCCCGCGCAGCCAGCGCCAGCGCGCGCCGGCCTCGAAGGCCTCGAGGTGCTCGGGCGTGAGGTCGGGGTTCGCCAGCGTGACGACGTTGCCGACGCGGAAGCTGCGATAGAGCTCGTTGAGCGTCGGCGCGCGAAAGGCGCGATACGCGCTCGCGGTGAGCGAGAGATCGCCCGTCGCGTGATAGAGCACCGAGAGGCGCGGGCTGGTCGCCGACTCGTGACCGCGCCAGGAGTCGACACGAAGTACGGCGGTGAAGCTGAGCTTCTCCGTCGCCGCGATGATGTCCTCGACGAACGCGCCGGCGATCTGCTGCGTGCCGCCGCTGCGCGTGTGCGCGGTCGCGGTGATCTCGTCGCTGACGCCGTGCACGTCGCGATACTCGACCCCCGCGAGAAACGCGTGATGCATGCCGATCGGATGCGACCACTGCGCGCTCCCGCCCGCCGCCCGCGACGGCACGCGCTGATCGACGGTGAGCCGCTCGGAATTGCGATCCGCGGCGATCGCGGAGAAGGTCTGGTGATAGTCCTGACGCGACGCGTACGCGCGGACCGACGCCGCGCCGCGATCGAATCCGGCGGCGAGCTGGCGCGTCAGCGTGTCGTTGATCTGCAGCGGCGTGCCGTTGTTGCGCGATTCGTCGTAACGCGACGCGCGCAGAAAAAGCGGACCGCCGTCGAACGTGACGTCGAGCAGCGTGTGCCGCGCGTTCGCCTCGGTGTCGACCGCGCCGCGCTGGTCGCGAGGCACGAGGATGTAGCCGTTCGTCGTGAGCCAGTCGGCGGCGACCTGCACGTGCGGCATCGCGAAGAAGAGCCCCGCCGTTCCGGTCTCCTCGGTGCCCGCGCTGACGTCGACAGTGAATGCCTTGTCGTCGCGCCGGCGGATGAACTGCACGACGCCGCCCATCGCGCCGCTGCCGTACAGATCGGACGCGCCGCCGCGCAGCACCTCGACGCGATCGAGCGCCACGCGCGGCACGCGTCCCCAGTAAACCCACCCTCCGAACGGATCGTTCAGCGGAATGCCGTCGTCGAGCACCACCGCGCGCGACGCGCCGCTCGCGCCGAGGCCGCGCAGCGAGACGCCCTGCGACGTCGGATTCGCGGTGCGGCTGCCGGTGCGGCGGAAGAGCGTGAAGCCGGGAACCTGGCGCAGCGCGTCGTCGACGGTCGCGGCGTTCTCGAGGTCTTTCGATTTGAGGACGACGACGCTGGACGGCGTGTCGGTGAGGCGCGTCTCGGTGCGCGTCGCCGTCACGGTGATGGTGTCAGTGGTCTGGGCTACGAGAAAAATCGCCGCAAAGAGACTCACTCGTGCTCCGCTGGCCGCATCGGCAATCGCACGGACATCAGCAGTCCAAGCAACGCAAATCCCGCACCGCAGAGCAGCGCGGTGCGATCACCGCTCGTCGTCGCCATACGCCGCATCTTCGTCAATTCCTCGCGCGTCTCCTGTGGCACTTCCGCAAACACCTCGGCGCCGCCGAACGCGAGCGCGGGAGCCTGCATCCGCAAGGACGCATCGAGCCGAGGCTTATTCGCCGCGGGGATCGACGGGCTCTCATCGATCGCACTCTGCATGTTCGTGACGATCGTGGACAGTAGGATTGCGCCGATGACCGCGGCGCCGAGCGCCGCGCCGACCTGGCGGAACGTGTTCATCACGCCCGACGCCTCGCCCGCGTCGCGCACCGGCACCGACGAGAGCGTGAGGTTGTTGACCTGCGAGAGGACCATCCCCATGCCGAGGCCGTAGAGCGCGAGGCCGGGAGCGAGCGCGTAGATCGACATGCCGGCGTGGAGGCTCCAGCGCAGCACGAGCAGCGCGACGACGCTGATCGCCAGGCCGGTCTGGATGATCCGCTTATGGGCAAAATACTTCGTCAGGAATCCCGTGCCCGGCGAGACGATCAGCAGCAGGATCGACATCGGCAGCAGCGCCAGTCCGGTGTGATACGCGTCGAGCTCGTTCACCGATTGCAGAAAAACCGGGATCGAAAAGATCACGCCGTTCTGACTCAGCATCAGCAGGCCGGTGATCGTCGCGCCGGCGATGAAGTGCTGGTTGGCGAAGAGCTTCATCGACACGATCGGCGTGCCGCCGCGCTGCTCGCACTTCCACTCCCACCAGGCGAAGAGCGCGAGGATAGCGAGACCCAATGCGATCGAGAGCGGGACGAACGAGTAGCCGCCGAGGTCGATGAACGGGATCGGACGGCGCGCGGTGAGCCAGCCGTACGTCGTCGACTCGATGATGCCGAAGACGATGAAGAAGAGTCCGAGCGCCGACAGCAGCACGCCGGTCCAGTCGACTTTCTTCGACTGCTTCTCATGCAGCTCGTCGATGATCACCGACCCCGCGAGGAGGATCGCGACGACGAAGACGTTGATGCGGAATCCCCAGCGCCAGGAGTAGTGCGTCGTGAGAAATCCGCCGAGGAGCGGACCGATCGCGCCGGCGACCGCGGCCGCGCCGCCCCACACTCCGAAGGCAATCGCACGATCGTGTCCGCGATAACGCGAGACGAGCAGCGACGCGCTGGCCGGCATCATCAGCGCCGCGCCGATCCCCTCGATCAGCGACTCGCCGATCAACAACTGCGGCACCGAATTGCTGATGGACGCCATGAACGAGCCGACCGCGAACAGGATCGCGCCGAGGCGGAACATGCGGCGCTTGCCGAAGAGGTCCCCCATCCGCCCGCCCGTCACCGTCAGCGCGGCGAGCGTGAGCGAGTACGCGGAGATCACCCACTGCAGGCTCTGCAGGTTCGTGTGCAGCTCGCGGATCAGCGTGGAGAGGGAGACGTTGAGGAGCGTGGTGTCGATGATGATGATGGCGAGGGCGAGCGAGAGGACGGGGAGCGGGGCCCACTTTACAATCATCGACTTCATGCACTTTTCTCCGGCCTGGTGGCTACGCAACCCACACGCCCAGACGGTCTGGGGGCGGCTCACGCGCTCGCGGCGGCTTGTGCCGCTGCGGCGCGAAATCGTATCAACGCCGGACGGCGACGAGCTGGCGCTCGATCACCTCGACGCGGCGCAGCCGTCCTTGCATCTCGTGCTGATGCATGGTCTGGAAGGGAGCTCGCGCTCGGTCTACATCCAGGGCATCCTCAACATGGCCGCGCGGCGCGGATGGTCGGCGACGGCGATCAACTTCCGCTCCTGCGCGCGCGATCCGGAGCATCTCAATCGCCGCCCACGCTTCTATCACTCGGGCGAAACGGGCGATTTCGATTTCGTGGTGCGCATGCTGGCGACGCGTATCCATTGCCCGATCGTCGCCTTCGGCGCATCCCTCGGCGGCAACGTGCTGCTGAAGTGGCTCGGCGAGCATCCCGATGAAACGCTCGTCTCCGCCGCGGCCACGATCTCCGTCCCCTACGACCTCGGCGCCGGCGCGCGCTACCTCGACGACAGCCCGATCGGCCGCCTCTACGTCGGCTCGTTCCTGCGGTCACTGAAGACAAAGGTCGCGCGCGTGGTCCGCGAGCACGAGACGCCGCTCGACCTCGACCTGGCGATGAACGCGAAGACGTTCCGCGAGTTCGACGACGCCGCGACCGCGCCGCTGCATGGCTTCACGAATGCGGATGACTACTACGCGCGTTCGTCGTCGATCGGCTATCTGTCGAAGATCAAAGTCCCGACGTTGTGCGTGAGCGCCGCGGATGATCCGTTCCTCCCGCCCGATGTACTGCCTCGCGTGCGCGAGATCGCGTCACCAGCCGTCGAGTTCCTCGTGACGGAGCACGGCGGCCACGTCGGCTTCATCACCGGGCCGGTGCCGTGGCGCGCCGTGTATTGGGCGGAGGAGCGCATCGTCGAATTCCTCGCGGGAGAGACGACCGGAGCGCCTCCGGCGGGCGGGCCCGGCCCGCAGCGTCTATTGGCCAAGCCCTAAAGACAAACGCTGCGGGCCGTGCCCGCCCGCCGGAGGCGCTCTCGTCGTTTCCTTCTGCTAGCATCCGCGCCGTGAGTCTCCGGGCGCGATTCGCGTCATTCGTCGCCGAGCGTCATCCATTCGCACTTCGTCCCGCCGTCGGCGCACTCGAGCAGGCGATCGGCGGACGCGAGCTCGATGAGGGCGACGGATTCGTCCTCGACGGATTGCGCGAGCCGCTGCGACGCCTGCTCGAACAGATGCTGAGCGAAGCCGTCGTCCCGAACGTACCGATCGACGAGCCGCTCCCCGACACGACTCCCGGCACCACCATCAATCACCGCCTCAATCAGGCCGTCCTCGAAGTCATCGACGCATGCGACGGCTTCCTCCGCCGCGAGGCGATCATCGCGTCGCTGAGCGTCGACGAAAAGCGCGAGATCCTCCGCGGCATGCTGCTCACGCGCGCCACCGACAACCGTCTCAAGCAATTCTTCGCCGGCGGCGAAGTGCGTTACGGCAGCGCGTCGTTCCAGGGCAAAGGCTTCCGTTCCCTCGGGCAGGAAGCGATCTACGCCGCATGCATCCGCCTCCGCCGCGGTCCCGGCGGCGACGTCATCTCTCCGATGATCCGCGACCTCGGCGCCGTCATCGCCATGCGCAACGATCGCGACACCATCCGCATGGTCCTCAGCGCGCAGATGGCGAAGGCCGGCCCGCCGATGAACGGCAAGGACCTGCACGTCGGCGACTGGGAGTACGGCATCCTCCCCGCGATGGCGCCCCTCGGCTCGCCCGCGCTCACCATCGCCGGCATCGCCATGGCGTTTCATCTCCAGAAGTCGGATCGCGTCGCGGTCAGCTTCGTCGGCGAAGGGGCGACGTCGCTCGGCGAATGGCACGAGGCAATCAACGCCTGCGCCGCGCGCAAGCTGCCGGCGATCTTCTGCGTGCAGAACAACCAGACCGCGCTGTCGACGCCGGTGCACGAGCAGTCGGCCGTGCGCGTCTTCGCGGAGAAGGCCGCGGGCTACGGCATCCCCGCGATCACCATCGACGGCACCGACCCCGAGGCGATTGCCGCCGCGTTTACCTGCGCGGCGGAGCGCGCGCGCGAAGGACGCGGCCCGACGCTGATCGAGCTCGTGGCCATGCGCATGTGCGGACACGCGCATCACGACGACATGCTCTATCTCGGCAAGGATCCGCAGCCGTCGTGGTCGTATCCGCCGCTGACGGAGACGGGCTACGCGAATCGCGAGCTGTACGAGTACTGGTGCGCGAAGGACCCGATCGCGACGTACGCGGCGAAGATCGGCATCGGTGACGAGGAGCTCGAGCAATGGAAGCGCGAGGTCGAGCAGCTCGTCGAGGAAGAGGCGCGGAAGGTGATCGAAGCGCCGTGGCCGGAAGGGAAGCAGGCGCGCGAAGGCGTATACGCCCCCGTCTTCCCGATCGCAGTCGAGGGATCCGTTCCGCCGTTCGATCCGAAGGGGAAGACGTTCCTCGAAGCGGTGATGCTCGGCGTCGGCGATGCGTTGCGCAGCGATCCGCGCGTGTTCGTCTACGGCGAAGACGTCGGCGGCAAGTACGGCAACGCGTTTCTGCTGCTCAAGCCGCTGCTCAAAGATTTCGGCGATCGGATCGTCAACTCGATCCTCAGTGAATCGGCGACGGTCGGCGTCTGCATCGGCTCCGCGCTCGCGGGGATGCGGCCGATCGGCGAGATTCAGTTCAACGACTTCATCGCCACCGGCTTCAACCCGCTCGTGAACAGCGCGGCGAAGATCCGCTATCGCTGGGGCGGCTCGGTGCCGATGGTGCTGCGCATGCCGTGGGGTGGGCTGCGACACGCGGGGCCGTATCACTCGCAGAACACCGAGGCGTGGTTTTATCGCGTGCCGGGGCTGAAGATCGTGGCGCCGTCGACGCCGCACGATGCGCGCGCGCTGATGGCGAGCGCGGTCGCCGATTCCGATCCCGTTCTGTTCTACGAGCACATCGCGCTCTATCGCGATCCGCGCGTGAAGCAGTTGCTCTCCGAGGATGCGCCGCGGCCGATTCCGATCGGGAAAGCGGCGTTGCGACGCGAGGGCGATGACTTGGCGATCATCTCGTACGGGGCGTTCGTGCATGTCGCGATGCGCGTCGCCGAGGCGCTCGCGAAGTCGGGGAAGGAAGCGTCGGTGCTCGACCTGCGCTCGCTGCTGCCGCTCGATCGCGACGCGATCCTCGCGCTCGTGCGGCGCTGCAATCGCGTGATGATCATCCACGAGGACACGCGCACCGGATCGATCGGTGAATCGATCGCGGCGGTCATTCAGGAAGAAGCGTTCGACTGGCTCGACGCGCCGATCCGCATCGTCGGATCGCTCGATACGCCGGTGCCGTACTCGCCGCCGCTCGAGGAAGAGTTCCTGCCGAGCGAGGACGAGATCGAGCAGGCCGCGCGCGAGCTACTGGCTTACTGAGTACGCCTGCTTCACGAATGCTGCTTCCTCGCGAGTGAGCGCTTCGCCCGCGGCCGCCGCGGCCGCGACCTGCTTCGGATTGCGCTGTCCGAGGAGGACGCAGGCGGTCGGATTGTCGACCAGCAGCGCGCCGGTCACCGCGCGCAGCACAGGCATCTTTTCGCCGACCGTCGCCGACGCGCGCTTCATCCGCTCGATGAACTCCGCGTCGAGGAACTCCGGCACGTTGCGGCGGAAGTCGCCCTCCTCGAATTGATGCGGCTCGTCGTATTTGCCGAGGAGCAGGCCGTGCTTGAGCGGCGAGAAGAAGGCGACGCCGAGGTCGTGCGCGTCGACATAGGCCTTGAGGCCGCTCGATTCGTAGGTGTCGTCGACGAGATTGCGGAACGGCTGAACGACATCCGGATTCGCGCGCTCGATGTACTTCATGATCTTCGTCAGGTCCCAATCCGAGATGCCGACGAAGCGCACTTTCCCCTCGTCGCGCAGCTTGTGCATCGTCGCCAGCGCGTCGTCGAAGCGGTCGCCGAAATCGCAGTGGTGGAAGTAGTAGACGTCGATCGTCTCGATCCCCATGTTGCGCAGCGACGCCTCGCACTGCGCGCGCATGAACGCCGGGTCGTAGTAGTGGCCCGACGGACCTTTGATGTACCCGAACTTCGTGGCGATGAAGATGTCCGCGCGCGGCACGTCGCTCTTCAGCACCTCGCCGATGAGCCGCTCGGAATGGCCGGCGCCGTACGCGTCGGCCGTGTCCCAGTGCGTGATGCCCGCGCGATACGCCGCGACGAGCGCTTCCTTCGCCTGCGCGTCGTCGTGGCCGGTCCAGCCGACCGAGACGCCCTCGTTCGTGTTCGGCCCGCCCTGCCCCCATGTGCCGAGGCTGATGGCCGGGACCTGGACGTTGGTTCTGCCGAATCGGATGGTGCGCATAGGCGGCGGATTATAGGTCGCCGATACGGAACGTTCCGCCCTTCCACGCCGGCGCTTTTCTTCCGAGCGCGAGCAGCGAGCGCGGGTTCTTCGGGTTGCGCTTCAGATCCTCTTCGAACACACGCCGCGCATCGGCCTTCCGGCCGGCGCGCAGCAACTCCGCGCCGAGCGTTTCGCGCGCCGGAAGCGGCCAGTCCGCGGGCTCGTCGTAGTTGAGCGCGTCCTCCAGCTTCACCGCTTCCTCGTAATGCGCGATCGCACCCGCGTGATCGCCCTTCGCCGCGGCGACTCGTCCCGCGAGGATGTGCGACGCGACCGCGACGAGATCGCGCTGCGAGTTCTGCGTGAAGCCTGGCTCCGTGGTCACCGTCGGAAGCAACGCGTCGAGCTCCTTCAGCTCCGACTCCGCGCCGAGAACGTTCCCCAGCTTCGCGAACGCGGTGCCGCGCGCGAAGTGCCAGAGCGCGGTCGACGTCGATCCCGCTTTCGGATCGGGCACGCTCAGCACGTCGCGCCATTTGCCGAAGCGGACGAGCACGAGCGACGGCGCGGCGGCGAAGATCTCGACCGGCGGCATCATCTTCGCCATCCCCGCGGCGGCGGCGCCGAATTCGTCCGCCATCTTCTTCGACGCGGCGTAATCGCCGATCATCGCGTATGACGCGCTGCCGAACTGCAGGTTGTGGTTGTAGTACATCGCCGCGTACATCGACTCGCCGCCGTGCTTCTTGATCCATTCGCGATCGACGTCCGCGCCGCGCGTGTTCGCCAGCGCCGCGCCCACGTAGTCGCCGGTGCGCTGAAGGATGTGCGCCGGCATGTGCACGAGATGGCCCGCCGACGGCGCGAGCTTCTGCAGCCGGTGTGCCGATGCAAGCCCGACTTCTGGATGCGCTGACGCCTCGACGGCATGGATCAGGTAGTGATTCGCGCCGATGTGATTCGGGCTCTTCTTCAACACCGCCTGCAGCGTGCTGACGATCTCCTCGGTTCCCTCGGTCGGCTTGCCGTCGTGCGTCCAGAACTTCCACGGATGCAGATCCATCAGGCTCTCGGCGTACAGCGTCGCGACGTCGAGATCCTCCGGATACTTCTTGGCCAGCGTCGCCATCGCCTCGCTGTAATCCTCGGAGAGCTTGTGCAGATCCGCCTTCGGATCGTTCGTGTAGCGCTTCGCCAGCGCGTTGATCAGATCGCGCTCCTCGGCCGAGGCGTGATCGAGGTGCGCGAGCGCCCCCTGCACTGTTTCGTACGCCTGCTTCTCGTGATCGGGATCGACGTCCATGTTGATGTTCGGCCCGAGCGCGAGCGCCGCGCCCCAGTAGCCCATCGCCAGATCGGGATCGAGCGTCGTCGCCTGCTTGAACGAATCGACCGCCGCCTCGTGATTGAACGCGTAGACGTACTTCAGCCCCTGATCGAAGTACTTCTGCGCCTCGGCGTTCGTCGTCGAGACCGGATGGTGAAGCGTGCCGAGGCCGGGATCGAGCTCGGGCGCGGTCTGCGCATGCAGTGCGGTCGTGAGCGCGATAATGGCGGCGAGGTACCTCATTCTTGAATCCCTCCTGTTCGTTGTGCGGTGATCATACGGCTGACGTCATCTACATGGATGCCGTGGCGCGCGTGGCGTTTCATGACGATTGGGCAGTGCGCGGACACGTGATGGTGATCGCGCGGCAGCACGTCGAAAATCTCTCCGATCTCGACGACCTGACGGCGTTCATGTCGGTTTACGAACGCACCGAGCGCGCGCTGCTGGAGGCGACCGGATGCGAGCGAGCGATCGTGATGAAGCTCGGCATCATGACGCCGCACCTTCACCTGCACATCTATCCGGTCGCCGCGACCGCGACGCGCGCGGAGGTGATGGCGGCGATCGACGGCAAGACGCGCGTGCCGCGCGACGAGGCGCTGATCGAGCGCGTCCGCGCGATGCTCAACCGCGATACGCGCTGAGCCGCGGCACCCACCGCCCGACCTCGCGCGTGTAGCGCTCGTAGTCGTCGCCGAACGTCGATCGCAGCACCGGCTCCTCGTAGACCATCACGAAGACGTTCACGACAAGGAACAGCACCGCCGCCATGATCAGCATCTCCCGCGTGACCTGCGGCAGCAGAAACGCCTCGCCGATGAGGAACAGGCCCATCCCGAGGTACATCGGGTTACGCACGCGTCGATAGAGCCCGGTGATCACCAGCCGCCGCGGCGGATCGAACGGCGCCGGAGTCCCGCGGCCGGTCCAGGCGAAGTCCCAGCAGCAGCGGAGCATGATCGCGCCGCCGATGAGCATCAGAAGAAGGTGCCACCCGAGGACCGGCTGCAAGACGACATGCTTCGACATCGCCATCCAGCGCGGCGCGAACCAGGTCCGGAGGGAGACGAAAAGCGTCGCGACGACGATGGTGCGGAGGATGGCGAAGAGGCGGGTGGGCATGTATTTAATGTGGGGTCGGCGGGAAGGGGCGGCCACTTATTCGTTCGGACCGTGTCTGTTCTGGACGCATGGTTACATTCGCCGCTCTCCTGCAGTCTTCGTCCAGCAATGACGACGCAGCCACATGCTGCGGGACATTCTTCTTCCTGATCGCGGCGGTGGTCGTGATCAATTTCCTGCTATTGGTGTGGGTCGCGCGAGACGCCAAGGCCCGCGGCATGGACGGCGCGGTGATCTGGATGCTTCTCGTTTTCTTCACCGGCATCGTCGGTCTCGTGATCTATCTGCTCTCACGCCCGAACGGTCAGTTGATCGACTGCCGCAGTTGCGGCAACAGCCGGCTGATGGCCGCGCGAACGTGTCCGCACTGCGGAAATTGAGTGCTAAAGGCGTTGGCCGGCGCGCTCTGACTATTCCATTCAACAGAACCATCACGAAGGGAACGGAAAGCAACTACTCAAGACCACGCTGCGCGGCAACTAGAAACAGCCGAATGCCTCCTGAGAACGACCGACATGGAGATCGGTGAGGTTGCGATTCGGTGTGCGTATTTCGATGGATGGCGCCGATTATTGAAGGCATCTACGAGAACCGAGGTGCCGCCGAAGGGCGGAATTTGTCGAGGCCACGTGTGTTGCCTTCGTTTTCGAATTGGTCGTGTGTCTAACACCGTGGTGGCGGTAGGCCGCTGCGAAATTCCGTAGCGTACATATCAGCCACTGCCCTCCGATGGCGGGGCTTCGGAGGTTTTGTGGTGATTCGTTCCTTCCCGAAATTCGTCCTGGCTTTCGCTGTGACACTGCTTTGGACACCCATTCTTCGAGCCGCTTGCGACCCGAATCTATATCCGGTAGTCACGGTTAGCGTAGGAACCTGGCAAAGCAACGGAATTCTGCCGGTCACGGCGACGAACACATACCCGCGCAATGATGGGTTCCTCGAGTCGCTGTCGCTCTACATCGATGTTGTCGATACCGCGCATCGCGTATGGGGGCCGACACCCGTAACGAGCGGCTCCCCGAAGAATGTGAATGTCGTCACATCGTGCTGGCCCGAGGGCGCACATACGATCATTGCCGTCGGCGGAAACTGCATCAAATCAGCCTCCGCTTCGGCTGGTTTTTCCTTCAGTGCGACCACGACGGTTAACGCCTCATTCGGGGCTGGTTTTAGCGACAGCGGGCAGGGGACGTTGCAGGTCGATTACTCCTTTCCGAATACCAACGACTACCGGCAGCGTGAAATCATCGTCGAGCGTGACGGTCAGCGCGTAGCCTACAGGAACCCGGACTTCGTCAGCGGCTCTACCTCCTTCTCCGAGTCGATTTACTGTATGGCGCCCGGCGCTCATACCTACGTCATCAGGGCGCGTCCTTGTGGCGATGTCAGCCGAGAGTCTGTCGTGACGCTTCCGCTCACCGTAGATACGATCCCGCGACTGACAGTAAACATGTCCGCGCCGGATGCGGCCGGCAATGTGACGGTCACCGGCGGAGTCACGTTTCCAAATTCTCCACTAGGCCCCTACGCCGGCGACGTGTACTACTACGTCAATGGTGAACAGACACCGCGATGGCACGACAACTTCTATCAGCGATCGCAATCGCTATACCCACATTCGCTCAACGTTGCTTGTGCCGGACCTTATACAGTACGCGTTGTAGCGAACCAGTGTGGCGGCGGGACGATCTCAAAAGAAGTTTCGGGCGGCACACCCGGCATGACGCAGCCGAAGCTGACACTCAAGCGCACCGGCACGGACAGCACCGGTAAGCACAGATTCATGCCGTCGTCGATTATGCCTTCCCTATTCCCTCCAGCGGATGGAACGTGAAGCTCGATGTCGTTTCCTGGGTCGACGCAAACGGTGGGGTCCATCCGACATACTCGCTCGGAGGACCGAGCCCCGCTCAGCAATCGGGAAAGTGGCAGCTTGACTTCACAGCACCGTCTGAGGCGCGCCAGATCGTCGTCGCCGCGACCATGACATCGTGTCTCGGCACCGGAACCGACTCGGTCGGACTCGAACTACCTTCGTGCTGCTCGACATCCCCGAGCGGTACACAAGATCCCGTCGCATTCGCTGACGGCGACGTGCGCTACTCCGACGCCGACGTTTTGCCCAAACTGATCGACTCGGTCAACCTCGCGCGTACATACGACAGTCAGGAAAATGTGGCGCGGCTCTTCGGCAAAGGTTGGACGAGTTTCCTCGATCAACGCCTCGTTGCGACCTCGTCACCAACGCCGCTCGTCTACTTCATGGCCGCAGACAACAGCGTCGTCGTATTTGCCCAGATAGGCTCGACCTATGTGCAGCGCTGGCCGAAGGCGGTGAGCGCGGCGGGCACGCTGCGCTATGACACGGCGTCATCGGCATATGAGTATCGCCTTCCCGCCAGCGGCCGGCTCAGCCGCTTTCGCGGGAGCGATGGACGTTTCATCGGATACCGGGACATCGTCTCTGGACGGTCGCTCGACGTCGTATTGGATGAGAACGGGTTGCCGATCACCGCGACCGACTCTTGGACAGGGCTTGTATGGCAGTTCCACAGCGATGCGATCGCGCGGCGCGTGACGTCGATCGACATTGGAGATCACCCCGAGCTGCTCTGGACGTACAACTACGACAGCACCGGCCTACTTCTTTCGGTTCTCGGGCCGGGCGGAACGCCCTGGCGCACCTACGAATACGGCGCGTCGGGAATGACCGCCGCCTACGATCCACTCGGCAATCTGATCGAGGCACACACCTACGACGCTGCCGGATTCGGCATAAGCTCGACCGGTCCGAACGATGAAATCAGCTCCATCCAATACGGGCTTCCGGCAGCCAATCCTGACGACAGCATCACACGCGTTACGACGACCGCGGGCGCGACGATCGATTACACACTGCGAGCATCCGGCGGCGCCTACCGTACGGTCCGCGTGAATGGCGGCTGCGCGGCGTGCGGCACGCGAAATGCGGTCTACTCGCTCGATGCTGATGGCAGAATTCTGAGACAGCAATCGGCGAACGGCTATGTGACGCAGAAGTCTTATGCCGGAAGCAACGTCAGCTCGGTCACCACCGGCCTGAAGCCCTCGGGATGCGATCCGCTGACGGCTGCGGATCATTGCCGCCTGACGGAGGACACACTGGCGACGGCGTCCCTTGATTCGACAGCAGCAACGATGACGACCGCGTACACATATGGCGATCCGCTCTGGCCCGAGCGTCCGACCCGTATTGAAACGACGAGCGTACTCAGCGCGTCAGGCCTACGTAGCGACACGATGACATATGACTCCACGACCGGCGAGGTTCTGTCCCGCGCCATCAGCGGGTGGAGCGGCTCCGTTACGCAACCGGTTGCGGAAACGCATACCACCTCCATGGCGCTCTACGGCAGCAATGAACCGGCGGCGTTCGATCCCGGCGGTGCCTTCAACTCGGCATGGCTATCGCTCCCTCAGCCAGCGAACACGCGGAAGTCGGTCGACGGCCCGCGAGCGGACGTGAGCGATGTCACCACATTCGTCTACTACCCGATCGACAGCTCTGTCAGCGCGCTGTGGCGTGGACGACTGGCCGCCGTAAAAAACGCCGCCGGACACATCGTCCGGTACGAAAACTATGGCAATAATATACTTGACGCACACGGCGGGAGGCCGGATACTTGCTGAATGCCAGAAGTTGAACGGGCAATCATCGTCCGGGACCGGCCCATCTTTCACAGCCGGTCTCGCATTGCGTACTTCGGCGCGTTATTCGCTCACGCATGGGACGAATGGCTTTCGTACGTACAACAGGATCAACGCGTGATCGCCGTAGGAATCGCCACGGTTGGTCTCGGCATATGGTTCGCCGGGCTATGGTCCGGCTGGTCTGTCACACTTAAGGATATTCTCCCCGGCGTCCTGATAGCGGCGCTTCCGACATCCGTCCTCGCGGTCGGTGTTTACCTGTGGTGTTGGGCTAAGGCGCCCTATCGCCTCCAGATGCGCTTACGTGATGAAGCGGCCGCGCAGTTGGCCTCAGCCGTGGCAGCGCATGAGCAGGCTATTCGCGAATCCGAGGCGGAGCGGGACGGTATAACGGCCGCGTGGGAAAGCGATAAGGCGAAATGGCTCGCTGAAAGGAAACGACCACGCGTGACGCTGGAACTATCCAAGGCGGTTGTAGGAGCGACGGCTGGCAATGATGGCGAACCCGCACTAAACATGTCGGCAATCTGTACGCTGTCACCTACGCGAGCGATTCAGTTCGGTCCGGTCTCGCGCATCGGCAGCGAACCCACCGCAGTTACTATCGGCCTAGTTCAAAACGGCAACCCATATCGCCCGAACCCGTTGGCGCCGCTCACTTATGACGATATAAATGCGTTTGTTCAGAGCGCCCGGCGCGAGGCTATTGCCGAGGCAATGGAAGAGACACAGGCGCGTCACGAAGCTGGTGATTCGCCGGTTGTGGCAACGCGCGAACAGTACGATGCTACCTATAACGCTCTGCTCATTTATTACGGGATGCAGCCAAGCGGCGAGTTCGTCAGAGCCTTCGAGGTGATCTATACGGATTTCGATCGGCACCTTCATTACCACACGCCGCACTTGCTGCGCCATTCCAGCCGCGACCGATATCTAAGAGTTGAAGTAGCGGAAGTGCCGGAACCGGCTCCTACTGTGATTTGACCGGCGCTGCACGTTTCGTTGGCTCGTGCTTCGGGACATCTCGTTTGTCAACACGGAACAGCGCCCGCGTTAGCTTCTGAAAGCGCTCGAACGGTGTCGCCTCCGCCCGGTCGTCGGCTGGTTTCTCTTCCTTCACGTCCCTCATGATACGCCTCCAAACAAACGACGGCGGGGTCTCCCCCGCCGCGTCTGGCTTCTTCGTAATCTGTGTCCGTGCGTTCCTCGATAGCTCCGTCCTCCTTTCATCGTTGTCCATCGCCAAGGTCGAACAGTTCGGTGATTCGGACTCGCCTCCGGCCGGTCACGAGACGGCGGCAGGCGATCGTTAGCCAGATCATCGTGGGGCGGGTTGGCTCGGCATGGCCGTATCTCAGGCGGCAGAGGTGCTGACGGCTTACGCCGGAGACGTCGGCTACCTCGTTCGGTTTCAGCCCGCTGTCCCGCAGGAAGCGGCCTAGCCGCGTCAACCTGGGGCGCCGCTTCCGTTTCGGCATAGATACTTATAGTAGGTAGCGCCTCGGACGAAAGCAAGCGCAAATGAGAGTCTGTGAGGCGGGACCATATCCTCTCCCGGTTCGGGAAGACTCTCCGCGAGCTACGGATGGAGCGCGGCCTATCTCAGGAGAAGCTGGCAGAGATGGCCGGACTGGACCGGAACTACGTCGGCATGATCGAGCGCGGCGAGCGGAACCCGGCCGTGGTCAACATCGTGCGGCTTGCGAAGGCCCTCGGCGTGAAGCCGAGTGAGCTACTCAGAGCATTCGACTAGGCTTAACCGCTTGCGCTAAAATCCTTGTTGCATGGCTCCATGGGATGACACAAGGGCAGTGGCGGAATTGCTCGGCGAGAAGACGTCCTCCGACATTCTGCTTTACTCCGGCGAGATCAACTACGCCGGTGCTGTTCGCACGCTCGCCCGATGCGAATCGAAGCGCCGAGCTAATGGAATCCTGTTCTTGGTTACGTTTGGCGGCGACCCGGACGCAGGGTACCGTATCGGGCGACACCTTCAGCAGACGTACACACGTTTGACGGTCGTGGTTCCGAGTTGGTGTAAGAGTTCCGGAACCTTGATCGTGACCGCTGCGCATGAGCTGGCAATGGCTGGGAGGGCGGAACTTGGTCCTCTCGACGTGCAAATGGCTAAGCCTGACGAGGTCGATGAACTGCGCTCTGGCTTCATTGTCAATGACGCGTTCGAGGCGATGCAAAAGCAGGCGCTCGAAATGCTCAGGCAGTGCGTCATCGATCTCAAGAAGAATACTGCCGGCGCCACCATCACAGGAAAGACGGCGATTCAGACGGCCAGCTCGCTGACTGGTTCGCTATTTGGTCATCTATATGCACAAGTAGACCCCATGCACATGGGCGAAGCCTACCGCGCTGGACGCGTGGCTAGGGAATACGGACAACGCCTGAGTGAAATAGGCGGTAACCTGAAGGACAAGGCGCTCGACAACTTGATTAGTGGCTATCCTTCACATAGTTTCGTCATAGATCGGAACGAAGCAACGCAGTTATTCAATTCGGTCCGGCCACTAAGTGAAGACGAGGCTGCGTTAGTGACGAGTCTCGGCTTTTTCGCTGCATTTCCATGGGGCACAAAGAGTCCGCTCGTGGAATTCCTATCACTTACCGGAGAGGAGAGCCGCAATGCTGAAAGCCAGCAAGACGGCGGTGGCGCAGATGACACGAAGAGTGAAGGCGGAAGCGACGGCGACGGAGCCGTTGCCGAAGGTGCGCACGTCACTCCCATCCGCCAAGCAGGCGAGTGACGATCTTAGGAATGGTCGGCTAGAAGCGCTACTGAAGAGAAGGATGAAACTCGGCGCCTAGAGCGCGCTTGTATTAGCGTTTTCGGCGTGACCGGCGTCCTCTTCTTTGACGCGCCACGCCTACTCTGCTCTCGTCAGGTCTTTGTAGGTCAGGCGCGCGGTCGGAACCATCGCCATAGCCTTCAGAAACCGGCCTGCATCGTCGTCCTTGCGCTGGTTGAACCGGAAGGACTGCTCATCCACGTACGCGCTCAGGTGGAAGGGTTCCACGCTTACGTAGGTGCCGCCGAGAGTACGCTGAAGCAGCGCCCAGAAGTTCTCCACGCCGTTCGTGTAGACGTTGCCGCGCACATACTCCTCTTCATGGTTCACGAAGTCGTGAACGAAGTTCTCGCCAAACGCGGGCGAGTTGTAGCCTTCGTCCGTCATCAGCTTCGAACCTTCCTCGACGTTCTCTTTCAGGAACGCGAGGCGCGGCCCCAGCTCGACGGATTCGAGAATCTGCGCGCGGATTTCGCCATCACGCTCTAACACGGCCTGCACAATCGTCTTACCAATCCCGCCGCGACGTTTCGGGGTGTTGGCCGCGCGAATCGCTTCCCGCTTTGATTCGTGCATGTTCTTGAACAGGCCGCCGATAAAACACTCGTCAGCTTCCACGATCCCGGCCAGCTTCTTATCGAAGGACTTCGCTTTGATCGCAGCGCGCACGCGATGCAGCATGAACCATGCGGTTTTCTGGGTTACGTCAATCGCCCGGTGCAGCTCATAGCTGGAGACGCCGTTCTTGCAGTTGCTCAGCATCCACACCGCGACGAACCACTTCGACAGTGAGATAGGTGAATCCTCGAAGATCGTGCCGACGCGCACAGAGAACTGTTTTTTGCATCCCTTGCACTTCCAGATGCGGCGCGTGGCAATGTAGTTGTTCTCGCAGCACTGGCAAAACGGGCAATAAACGCCATCAGGCCAGCGCATCACAACGGCGAAGGCGTGAGCTACGTCCTTGTCGGCGAAATGCGTAATGACTTCCTGAAGGGTGACCGGCGCACCGTCATCACGCTTGCGGCTGTTTTTCTTAGGCATGCAGACAATGTAAGTCCGCTAAGCGGGTGTGTCAAGTATATTATTACCAAAACTATGACGTGTTCGGGAGCCCGCAACGCGTCGTTGATGCAAACGGGGTTGTCACCGAGTCGGCGTCCGATGCGTTCGGACGCCCGCTGACGATCACGCTCAAAAGAGTAACGGGGTGTGACACGATAGCCGATCCGCTCTGCGCGATGGATCTGGTCTCGAGCCTCACCTATTTTTCGACGAGCGGTCCGCTTGCGTCACAGACGGATGCAAGCGGCAATGTGACGACATACACCTACGACCCGCGCGGCCGGATACTCTCCCTCTCCCGCGGTTCGTCCGCGTCGTCGCTGAAGGAGCGGATCGAGTACTCCTACGACACGGCGACGGCTCAGAAGTCGATGGAGCGCTATCTCGCCATGGAAGGCGGGTCATGGGTGGAAAAGCGGCGCGAATCGTACGCCTACGACACGTTGTCCCAACTCGCGACGCAAACACACGCGGACAATGCCACGATCGCCTACACCTATAACGACGACGGCAGTGTCGCAGCGGTACGCGACGAGAACCACGCCATCGCAAACACGTTCTACAGCTACGATCCGGCGCGGCGGCTCTCGTCCGTGAAGCAGACGCTCGGAAGTGGTCAGATCACGACGTCGTATGCCTACGATTTCGCAGGCAACCTCACGAGCGTGACCGATCCGAACGGCAACGTCACGACGTACGCATACGACGACTTCGGACGGATGCTCAAGCAGGCGAGTCCAGTCACCGGCACGACGACGTACATCTATGACGCGGCCGGCAACCTTGCATCGACCACCGACGCCAACAATGCCGTGACCGTGCGGACCTGCGACGCTCTCGGTCGCGTGCTCTCCTCGGCGGCAACAGCGGGTACGTCAACCGAAACGGTGACGTGGACCTATGATGGTGCTACGACGTTCGGCAACGGCAGGCTGACGTCGATGAGCGACGGCGCTGGCACGGTGACGTATCGGTATGACCGGCGAGGCCTGTTGCTGTCGGAATCGCGCACGAGCGGTGCCGCGATTCTCGCCACCTCGTTCACGTACGACGCGAACGGCAATCGGACGGCGGTCGCGTATCCCTCCGGCGGCGTCGCCACCTACACCTACGACCATGCCGGACGGCCGTTGTCAGTCGCATCGGGTGCCACGGTCCTGGCGTCCGGCGCGACGTATCTTCCGTTCGGCCCGGAGACGTCACTCTCATTCGGCAACGGGACGACGCAGACGCGGACGTACGACTCCCGTTATCGCATCCAGCGCAACACCCTCGCAGGCGCAGGCGGCGCGATCGCGGACTACACTTACTCCGAGGACGGAGCAGGGAACATCACTTCGATCCACGACATGCTCGATCCGACCTACAACCGTGACTTCGCGTATGACGATCTGAACCGGCTCGTTACGGCGAACAGCGGCACGTCGCTTTGGGGCGCCGGCAGCTATCGTTATGACGCGATGGGCAACATTCTCTCGCGCGACCTCGGCGGCACCGTGGAGGTCGACCCGAATGACCCGCTGATCCGCACAGGCCGCTTCTCCGCCCGTCCCGATGCGCTGCCCGCGCCGGGCTCGATCCATGAGACATACGCCTACGCGGGGACGACGGCCCAGTTGGCGACCGTCACCATCGCCGGTATCGATCACCCGATTACCTACGACGCAGCGGGGAACGAGGTCCGGTACTTCGACACCCGGACCTACTCGCCGCGTAATCTGATGGCATCGATAACCGAGCCCTCGGAGGACAATCGATCGCACACGATCAACTACAGCTACGACGGCCGTGGAGTGCGCCTGATTCGCTCGGAGGGGACATCCGGCACTACAACGCCGTTCGCGAATCGGTATTACGTTTACAGCCCCGAGCTTCAGTTGCTGGCTGTATCGGTTGACGACAATCCGAACGTGTGGGGCAAGACGGCAATCGTGCATGCAGCGCCAGCCATGAAACGGGAAATCGTATGGTTCAACGGACGGCCCGTCGTCGAAGCTCTCGACGGAATGACGCTGCGCTACACCTTCAGCGACCATCTCGGAACACCAATCCTCCAGACCGATCAAGCCGCCTCCGTTGTCTGGAGAGCTGAATACGAACCTTACGGCGACATCTGGAGTCTACGGGCAGGCACCCCCACTGACCAGATTCTGCGTTTCCCGGGTCAGGAGTACGCGGGTAAATGGGAAGGGCCGGAGGAGCGCTATAACATCCATCGTTGGTACAGGGCGGGGTGGGGGCGGTATACTCAATCCGATCCGATTGGACTTCGCGGCGGTGTCAACTTATATGCGTATGCCGCCTCAAACCCTCTCACGGTATATGACCGCAAAGGTTTGGCGAGTATCGTCACGACTCCCACGACAGAAACAGGCCTGCCGCACGAAGAAGTCATTCGCGCGTGCCATGGTATGAATGCGAAGGGATGCGTGCTTAGCAAAAACGACTTCATCGACTGCCAATGCGTTTGCAACGGAGCCGCTTGGCAGGCGAAGGTCACGCTCTCTCCCGCGTATAAAATTTTCTACTCCACCGATATTAAGCAAACGCGTCCCGAGCGCATATTGGCTGCCGAGCGTGAGCACGTTGAGGATCAGAAATTTTTGGACGAGCTAACGCTAGTCGAAGCGGAGCAGATGGAAAAGTACTCGTACGCGTTCAAGGGCTTCTGTGAAACGGATTGCGGCGCGTTGCGCTTCCGCGATAGGGTAAGACGTATTGCATACCTGGGGTGGGACATCTTTCATGGTCATGAATAAGATCACTCAGCGTATCGGCGTTGTCCCTCTGTCGCTGTCGATATTGTTCATCCTGATAGTGTCGGGCACGCTCTGGAACTCTGTCACTGCTGGAACTGAATCCGCCCGTCTTAGACGAGTGGCGACCAACGCGTCAGTTGCTGATGTGTCGGCTATCCTAGGACGACCGAGTCTGACCGAGGAGCGCCCGGCACCGGCCTCTGTTTTTGGGCCACCATCGGGATGCCCGGCACAAAGCGTGGCCGTCGTATGGGTATATATCTACAGTAGGTGGCGGCCAGCGTCTTGCGTGTATTTCGACGCATCGGGCCGAGTGATTTGTACTACGCGACGCGGAATTACTATTATTCGCTAAGAACATGTATCGGATGTCGGGACACTCGCGCCCGCAGTGGATGGACGAGACGCCCTGTAGTATCAACTCCGCGAGTTGACCGGATTGCTCGGCGAGGTCGTACGCCTTGTCCGAGAGAATCCATGACGTTACGACCTTATCGAGGATTCCGAAGATCGATTTCGCAATAAGCGGTGGGTGAACCTGGCGACGAAGCGCGCCGGAGTCCTGACCGTCGCCGACGACCTTCCGAATGATGCTCAGATATTCGGTGACTTCCTCGTGAAAAAGGCGGCTCATGAACTTCAGGCTGTGCCGCAATCAACCTGCGAGACGACCGCCAGCGCGCGATCTCGACCGAGAGTTTGAAGATGGTGTCGGATCACGAGCCGGATGCCATCCTCCGGCCGCCGGATCGTCGTCAGCTCGCGCTTGAGCGAATCGAGGAAAGCGCGCGTGTGTTCTTGGAAGATCGTAACGAGGAGGTCCTCCTTGTTGTTCGAAGTACAGGTAGATGGTCCCGTCCGCTACTCCAGCCGCCTTCGCGATGGCCGAGACCTTCGCGTTAAAGTACCCGTAGGCAGCGAACACGTCGATTGCGGCACGAAAGGATACGTTCCCTCTTCGTCGTGCTGCCAAACGCCACCGGAGCGTGGCTACGTGACATCGTCATTCACCCTTGGCGCCGCTTTGCAGAACAACCCGTCCAAATTTGCAGAACGTCGGGGCTAGGAGCAGTTGACTCCGCGCCACCCTATGAATGAACATTCATTCATGGCGCGCCAACCCTCCCCCACCGTCCAGCAGCCCGACACCTTCCGCGGTACCTCCAAACGCGAGCGCATCCTCCGCGCCGCGGTCGACGTCTTCGCGCAGAACGGCTACTTCAACGCCAAGGTCTCGGAGATCGCCAAGGCCGCGGGGGTGGCGGACGGGACGATCTACCTCTACTTCGACAACAAGGAAGACGTCCTCGTCACGATTTTCCGGGAGCACACGCGCAACTACCTCCAGTCGCTCGAGCGCGAGCTGATGCCGGTGCGCCGCCACGAGGACCGCATCCGCACCGCGATCCGCCACCACCTCGAGACGCTCGGGCGCGACCGCGCGCTCGCCGTCGTCTCGCAGGTCGAGCTCCGCCACAGCCTCAAGTTCATGAGCCTCCTCTCCCAGCAGGAGGTCGCCGACTACCTCAACATCATCCGCAAGATCGTCGAGCAGGGGCAGGCGGAGGGGACGTTCCGCCGCAATCTCCATCCGCAGCTCGTCGCCAAGTCGGTCTTCGGCATCCTCGACGAGATGGTGACGTCGTGGATCCTCTCCGAGAAGGAGTACAACCTCGCGGATCAGGCGGAACAGATTGCTGACCTGATTCTCACAGGCCTGCTCTAAGCGCGCCGTTACAATGGCTCGCATCGGATGAGCCATGAGCGACTGTCGCAGCGCGACTGGATTTTTCTCGCCGTCTGCGCCGCAGTCTTCGCCGGGTCGATCTACGTCGTCCTGAACTGGTTCTCCGCGGCCTTTCCCGAAGCGTCGATCGAGCTCCGCTACGACCGCGCCGCATCGCGCCCGCTGGCGGAGCGGGTCCTCGCCGATCTGCACATCGACGCGCGCGGGATGAAGCACACCGCGACGTTCGACTCCGACAACCTGGCCAAAATCTTCCTCGAGCGCTCCCTCGGCCTCGAGCGCGCGAACGCCGTGATGCGCCGCGACGTGCACGTCTGGTACTGGCATCACCGCTGGTTCAAGCCGCTGCAGGAAGAGGAGTACGCGGTGGAGGTCGCGCCGACCGGCGAGATCGTCGCCTACTCGCAGAAGCTGCCGGAGAGCCGCGCCCTCGCGCCGGTCTCGATCGCGCAGGCGCAGCAGATCGCGGAGCAGTTCCTCGCGCGCAACAACGCACCGCTCGCGGGGCTCACGCTCGTCGCGCAGAGCGAGCGCAATCTGCCGCATCGCGTGCAGCGGATCTTCACCTGGGAATCGAAGTCGGTCCGTCCCGCTGGCGCGCCGTACCGGTTCGTCGTCACCGTCGACGGCGGCGCGGTGACGAGCTACTCGCAGCGCGTGAAAGTGCCGGATCAGTGGCAACGCGAATACGGCGAGCTCCGCTCGAAGAACTTCGCCGCCGGCAACGTCGATCTCATCTTCCTGATCATCACCGCCGTTGCCGCGCTCTGGACGTTCATCGTCCGCCTGCGCCGCGGAGACCTGCCGATCCGCTTCCTGCTGGCGATCGGCTTCACGACCGTCGTCCTCGTCACCGGCGTCTCGCTCAACTCCTTCCCCATCGCCCTCGCCGGCTACGACACGACGACCTCCTATCCCGCCTTCCTCGGATTGATGACCGCCGGCGCGCTGGTGCAGGGGATCGGCATGGGGATGCTGCTGATCGTGATCTGCGGCTCGGGTGAAGTGCTCTACCGCGAGCGCCTGCCGAACCAGCTCGCGCTCCCGCGACTCTGGACGCGCCGCGCGCTCACGTCGAAACGCGTCTTCCTCTCCTTCGTCCTCGGCTACGCGCTCGTCGCTTTCTTCGTCGCCTACCAGGTCGTCTTCTATTTGATCGCGCAGCACTTCGGCGCCTGGTCGCCGGCAGAGACGCCGTACGACGACATGCTCAACACCGCGTTCCCCTGGATCGCGGTCCTCTTCGCCGGCTTCTTCCCCGCGCTGAACGAAGAGTTCATGTCGCGCGCCTTCTCGATCCCCTTCTTCGAGCGCGTGCTCCGCTCCCGCATCGCGGCGATCGTCGTCGCCGGATTCATCTGGGGCTTCGGCCACGCGACCTATCCGAATCAGCCGTTCTACATCCGAGGAGTGGAAGTCGGACTCGCGGGCGTGATGATCGGGTTTTTGTTTTTCCGCTTCGGTATCCTGCCGCTGCTGATCTGGCACTACACGGTCGACGCGCTCTACACGGCGCTCCTGCTCTTCCGCTCGCACAACACCTACTACGTCACCTCGGCGGCGCTCTCCAGTTTCGTCTTCGCAGTGCCGATGCTGATCTCCATCGCGCTCTACATCCGCAACAAGGGATTCGCGGCCGATGACGATCTCTCGAACGCCACGCTGCCGGTGAATCCCGAGCCGCCGGAGCTCGCGAGCGAAGAGGTGGCCGAGCTGCCGCCGCCGATGCCGCTGGTCCGCGCGCAATTCGTCCTCGCGCTGATCGCCGTCGCGGCGCTCGCCCTGCTGACGATCTACCAGCCGCCTTCGCTGAGCGACGCGATCGACTACCGCATCGATCGCGAGCAGACGAAGTCGATCGCCCGCGCGCATTTCGCCGCCGCCGCGAAGCAGCCGATGCCGCCTCGTGTGATCTCCGTCCCGCTTTCCGGCTTCAAGGCGTGGGACCGCGAGTCGCCGCGCGAGGAAGGGGGCTCGCCCGGCGGCTTCGACTCCGTCGCCGCGACCTACCTCCTCCGCCACGGCCTCCGCGACCGCGCGCTGGTCGACGTCCTGCAGCATCGCGTCCCCGCCGGCACGTGGACGGTCCGCTTCTTCACGCCGATGAAGAAGGACGAGTACTTCGTGGAGGTCGATCCGCGCACGTCGCGCGCAATCGGCTATCACCGCTATCAGGACGAGCGGAACGCCGGCCCGCGTCTCGAGCAAAGCGCCGCGCAGGCGATCGCCACGCGCGCGTTCCCGGCGTACGAACAGAATCCGAACGCGTTCGAGCTGAAGGAGGCGCTCAGCTTCCAGCAGCCGAACCGGCGCGACTGGCTCTTCCACTTCCAGGAGCGGACGCCGCTCGTCGCCGACGCCTGGCGCCGCGTCACCGTGCGCGTCGCCGGCAGCGAGGTGACGCAATTCGCGACGACCGTGAAAGTCCCGGACGAGGCGTACCGCGAAGCGCAGCAGCGGACGTTCGTGAATTTCATCCTGATGATGCTGCGCATCGTCGGCATCGTCGCGCTGATCTCGCTCGTCGTCACCGGCTTCGTCATGGCCGCGCGCAACGGCCGCATCCCGTGGGCGCGCGCCGCACGCTGGACGGCAGTCCTGGCAATCGTGCCGGTCCTCGACGTCATCACGCATTGGGAGTGGACGCTCTTCACCTACAACACCTCGGTGCAGTGGCAGACGTTCACCTTCAACGCGGCGATCGACATCATCCGCACGCTCGGCATTCAGCTCGGAGGTCTCGTCCTCGCCATCGCCGCGATCCTGACGCTGCGCCCCTGGGCCGGCGCGCTGCTGTCGCGCGAGGGCCGCGCGCGCTTCGGACGCAGCGGAGTCGTCGCCGCGATCGCCGCGGTCGCGACGTTCCAGTTGCTGCGGACCATCGTCAGCCTGATCGCGCGCCTCTTCCCGTCGATCGCATCGGTGCACGCGTTCACGCCGCCCGACGAGGTCGCGATCCCGTTCCCCGCCGTGCTCGCCGGTGGCGACGCGATCATCAGCGCGATCTATCTCTGTGGCGCGATCGCGCTGATCGCCTTCGCGCTGCAGACCGCGCCGCGGAAATGGATCGCGCCGCTGGTGATCATCGGCGGGCTCTCCTGCGCCGTGCTCGACTCGAGCGTGCCGCTCGCGGAGACGCCGCTCGCCCTCTTCCGCGCCGCATCATTCGGCCTCATCGCCTGGCTGATCGCCCGCCACATCCTCCGCGAAAACCCGATCGCCTGGCCGCTCGCGGTCTTCATCGCCTACGCCGGCCAGAGCGCGCTCGACCTGCTCGGCAACCACCGCGCCGATCTGCAGGCGAACGGCATCGCGTTGATCGCGGTCATGATGGTGCTGATCGCGTTCATCGCCGCACCGCGGGTGCAGCATGTGGAATAGTTAAAAACAATGAATCTCGGCATCGAGAACTTCACCTACTCCGATCTCTACGACTACGACCGCCTGCGCGAGCTCGCCGCCGCGTTCGACCGCTTCGTCACGCAACGCGACGCGGCGCTGTTCGAGCGCTTCGCCGCCTATCGCGCGGCTCCCGCCTCGCTCACGCCTCCGCAGGAATCGGAGCTGCTGATCGCGGTCAGCCGCGAGCTCGGCGTCTTCCTGGCGCAGCTCTTTCCGGTCGACGGCGGACCGGCGCAACTGCATCAGCGCGCGCAGCGCGACGCGCAGGTGGCGCGCTTCAAAAAAGAATTCGTGGCCAAGCGCGTGGCGAAAGTCGCGTCGCCGGCGACAGTCGATGCGGCACCGATCGACGCGCTCATTCACACGATCGCGGGAGGCGAGTTCGAGCGCGATCCAGAGCTCGCCCTCGCCTGTACTGCCAACAAATTGCTCGACATCGAGCGCGAATATCCGCGCGGCGCGAAAGCGGCAACGCCGTCGGCCGAAACGCGCGCGTCGCTCGTGCAACTGCGTGAATCGCTGCGCGCATCGCACGCCTTCGACGACGCGCTCGTGCGGCACGAGCCGGTCGACTCGCCCGAAGCGATCGCGCGCGAGACCGCGGCGCTGCACACGATCGTCGACATGCTCGTCGACTGGACCGCGACGCAATGGAAGGACGGGCGCTTCGACGGGTGGACGTCGTTCCATCTCCCGAAGACGCTCGTCTTCGACCGCCTCGTCGACACGAAACCGATCGACGAGCTGCGCGTCGTCGGCAACGAAAAACACTACCGCCGCCGCGACGGCTTCAAGCTCACCGATCCGCGCGCCACGCCGCGGATGATCGCCGACCAGGCGCACTACTGCATCTACTGCCACGAGCGGACGAAAGACTCCTGCTCGCACGGCTTCCCCGAAAAGGGAGGCACGTTCAAACCGAATCCGCTCGGCCTCGCGCTGGAGGGGTGTCCGCTCGACGAGAAGATCGGCGAGATGAACGCGCTGCGCACTGACGGCGATTCGATCGCCGGATTGGCGATCGTGATGATCGACAACCCGATGTGTCCCGGCACCGGCCATCGCATCTGCAACGACTGCATGAAGTCGTGCATCTTCCAGAAACAGGACCCGGTCGACATCCCGCAGATCGAGACCGGCGTGCTGACCGACGTCCTCTGGATGCCGTGGGGCTTCGAGATCTACTCGCTCCTCACGCGCTGGAATCCGATCAACGTCCGCCGTCCGATCGCCCTGCCGTACAACGGCAAGAACGTGCTGATCGTCGGACTCGGGCCCGCCGGCTACACGCTCGCGCACTACCTCTCGAATGAAGGCTTCGGCGTCGTGGCCATCGACGGCCTGAAGATCGAGCCGGTTCCGGAAGCGCTCCTGACGCAGCCGATCGTCGACGCGCGCACGCTGTGGGACTCGCTCGACGACCGCATCCTCGCGGGGTTCGGCGGCGTGTCGGAGTACGGCATCACCGTCCGCTGGGACAAGAACTTCCTGAAGATCATCCGCATCGCCCTCGAGCGGAAGAAGAACGTGAAGGTCTATGGCGGCATCCGCTTCGGGGGCACGATCACCATCGACGACGCGTTCGAGCGCCTCGGGTTCGATCACATCGCCATCGCCGCCGGCGCCGGCACGCCGACCATCGTGCGGATGAAGAACAACCTCATCCGCGGCATCCGCAAGGCGAGCGACTTCCTCATGGCGCTGCAATTGACCGGCGCATTCAAGAAGTCATCGATGGCGAATTTGCAAGTTCGTCTACCGGCCGTAGTCATCGGCGGCGGCCTCACCGCCATCGACACCGCGACGGAGCTCTTCGCCTACTACCCCGTGCAGGTGGAGAAGATCCTCGCGCGCTACGAGGCGATGGGCGACGCGTTGCGCACCGGCTTCGACAAAGAAGAACTGCTCATCCTCGACGAATTTCTCGAGCACGGCCGTGCCATCCGCGCGGAGCGGGAGCGCGCAGCGGCCGCGGGCGAGCAGCCGAACTTCATCCCGCTGATCCGCTCCTGGGGCGGCGTCACCATCGCGTACCGCAAGTCGCTGCTCGATTCGCCCGCCTATCGCCTCAATCACGAAGAGGTGATCAAGGCGTTCGAGGAAGGGATCGCGTACGCCGAATCGCTGTCGCCCGTCGAGGCGGTGCCGGATGAATTCGGGCATGTGCAGTCGCTGCTGTTCGAGAAGCAGGTGGTGGAGGACGGGCGGTGGAAGGACAGTGGTCAAGTGGTTGACCTTCCGGCGCGCAGCGTGATGGTCGCCGCGGGGACGAGCCCGAATGTGATCTACGAAAAGGAACATCCCGGTACGTTCAGGCTCGACAAGTGGAAGCAGTTCTTCCAGGCCTACGCCGTGAGCGCGGATCAGGAACTGATCGAGATCCAGGACCCGGCGCGTGACACCGGCTTCTTCACGTCGTATCAGCATCCGTCGAGCCGCGAGAAATTGATCTCGTTCTACGGCGACAACCATCCGAAGTACGCCGGCAACGTGGTCAAGGCGATGGCCTCGGCAAAGTTCGGTTACCCACACGTCGTAGAGCTGTTCGGGACACTCGAGCGCGGCGACATTGCGAAGTGGGAGGAGCTGGTCCGCACGCTCGACGACGGACTGATCGCCCGCGTCCACGAGGTCAATCGCCTGACCGCGACGATCGTCGAAGTCGTCGTCCGCGCGCCGATCGCGGCGCGTCACTTCGAGCCGGGACAGTTCTTCCGGCTGCAGAACTTCGAATCGACCGCCACGGAGATCGACGGCACGAAGCTGGTGATGGAAGGAATCGCGCTCACCGGCGCCTGGACCGATCCGGAGCGCGGACTGCTGTCGCTGATCATCCTGGAGATGGGCGGCTCCTCGCGTCTCTGCGCTCTGTTGAAGCCGGGCGAACCGGTGGTGGTGATGGGTCCAACCGGCGCGCCGACGGAGCTCCCGAAGAACGAGACCGTCCTCCTCGCCGGCGGAGGCCTCGGCAATGCGGTGCTCTTCTCGATCGCGAAGGCGCTCAAGGACAGCGGCTGCCGCGTCCTCTACTTCGCCGGCTACAAGAAAGCGTCCGACGTCTTCAAGCGCGACGAGATCGAAGCGGGAACCGATGAGGTGATCTGGTCCGTCGATGCCGGCGATCCGATCGAGCCACGGCGTCCGCAGGACCGGAAGTTCGTCGGCAACATCGTGCAGTCGATGCACGCCTACGCGACATCGGACGACCGCACGGTCGATTTCAAGGACGTGCAGCGGATCATCGCCATCGGCTCCGACGGCATGATGCGCGCCGTGAAGGACGCCCGCCACGGCGTCCTCGCTGATCTCCTCAACCCCAATCACACCGGCATCGGCTCGATCAACTCCCCGATGCAATGCATGATGAAACAGGTCTGCGCCCAATGCCTCCAGCGCCACGTCGATCCGAAGACGGGCAAGGAGTCGTTCATCTTTTCCTGCTTCAACCAGGACCAGCCCCTCGACGAGGTCGACTTCGTGAACCTCCGCGCCCGCCTGCGGCAGAACACGGTGGTGGAGAAGCTGACGAACGCGTGGCTGACGCGGCTGCTGGCGCAATGAGCGGCAGCAAGCTGCCGCAATCCAGGGCGGCAGCGAGCTGCCGCACTCCGGTTCCGGCGGATAGAATCGCCGCCATGCGCCGACTCATCGCGTCCATCATTCTCTTCACCGCCTGCTCGACGACCACCCCCACCACCCCGCCACAATCGAACGACGACGCTCTGCGCACGCATCTGCGCAACTACACCGTCGGCTTCCTGCGGTTGAACCCGGCCGGGAACACATACCTCGGCGGGGCGGGGCTCGATCCGTCGCTGCATGAGACTGACGCGCGGCTTCGCGATCATTCATCGACCGCGATCGCGAAGGAGGACGCCTGGCTCGCCGAGGTCGCGCGGAACATCGAGTCGATCGATCCGGCGACGCTGTCGGCAGCTTCGCGCATCGACCGCGACGTCGCGCTTGCGCAGATCCGCTATCAGCTTCATCTCCACCAGGTGCGCAAATACCCGCAGCGCGCGCTCGACACGTACACCGACGAGCCGTTTCGTGCGGTCGACTTCTACATGCAGGGGATGACCCAGACCGGCGCGCAGTCGTACGGAACCGCGGAGGAGTGGCGGACGCTCATCGCGCGCGTCAACACCATCCCGTGGTTCCTCGACAACGCGGAGCAGCAGCTTCGCGAAGGGATCGCCGCGAAGAACACGCCCGACTTCCGGATGCTCTATCGCAACGGCATCACCACCTCCGAGGCGGACGCGAAGTACTTCGAAGCGCAGCTTCCGCAGGACGGCAACTATCGGATCGCCGGACCGGAGCGCGGGAAGCTGCTCGTCGATCTGAAAGATGCGTCGAAGCGCGCCGCCGCCGCGTATCGCAAGCTCGGCGCGTTCATCGCCGCGACCTTCTTCGACGATCCGACGAAAGAGACCGGCGTCAAGGCGGAGTTCGCGGGCGATCGCTACCTCTTCGGCGAGAGCGAGTACGACTGGGCGCTGAAGAACAACCTGCGCGTCAACAAGACGACGGCGCAGCTTTTCGAAGAGTCGTGGCCGATCGTGCAGGCGACGCAGCAGCAGATGATCGATCTCGCGCGCGAGATCGGCGCGAAGCACAACTGGACCCTCCCCGCCGACGGCAACGCCGCCGTGCGCTTCGTCTTCGATCGCCTCGGCGAGGACTATCCGAAGTCGGACGTGGAAATGGTCTCCTGGTATCGCGATGCGGCGTTCCGCCTCGTCGATTACGCGCGCAAGACCGGTCTCTTCGACGTGCCGGCCGACTACAAGCTCGACGTCACCGAGACGCCGCCGCCGCTGCGAGCGTCGATCGACGGCGCCGCGTACTATCCCGCGCCGCCGTTCAAGAACAGCGGCGTCGGACGCTTCTACGTCACGCCGACCGACAACGATCCGGCAGCGTTGAAGGAGAACAATCGCGCGGCGCTCGCCGACCTCTCCGCGCACGAGGGCTTCCCCGGCCACGACTGGTACTACAAGGTCATGACCGGCTATCGCGACAGCATTTCATCGGTTCGCTGGCTCACGCCGGGCGCGATCGAGGATTCGTCGTCGATGTGGGAAGACTCGATGTCGGGTGAGGGATGGGGACTCTACGCCGAGGCGCTCATGGCCGAGCCGCCGGGCTTCTACACGCCGGAAGAGCACCTCTATCAATTGCAGGGCAAGCTCTATCGCGACCTGCGCGTGCGCATCGACACCGGCATCCACACCGGCCGCATCTCGTACGCCGACGCGGTCGATCTCTACTCGAACATCGTCGACTTCCAGAGCGGCTCGTGCCGTGATGCGACGCTCGCCGACTCGAAGCGCGCGAGCTGCCGGTCGGCGGAGCGCGCGATCTTCCGCTACTCGAAGTGGCCGACGCAGGCCATCACCTACCGCCTCGGCAAGGACGAGATCTACGCGCTGCGCCATGACGCGGAGCAGCGTCTCGGCAAGAAGTTCGACCTCAAGAAGTTCCATCTGCTCTTCATCAAGCAGGGAACGATTCCGGCCGGATATTTCGGGGATGAGTTGTTGCGCGAGCTAGGAGCGAAGTGAGCGGCTGCGTTACCCCAGCCGCCCCTCCTCCACCATCAGACAGCGATCCTGCACGACCTTGATGCCCGCTTCGGCCAGGCGCTGGGCGGCCTCATCGTTGCGGATGCCGAGCTGGAACCAGACCGACTTCGGTTTCGCCGCGAGGATGTCGTCGACGTGCGGCGGGATGTCGCCGGGGCGGCGGAAGACGTTGACCATGTCGATCGGGCGGCCGATGTCGGCGAGCTTGCGGAAAACCGGCTTGCCGAGGATCTCGGTCACCTCGGGGTAGTAGACGGGGACGGGGATGATCTCGTAACCGGCAGCGGCCATGTGGGCGGGGACGTAGAACGCGGCCTGCCCGCCGTGCGACTCCGGCTTGATGCCGAGCACGGCGATCACTTTCGTTGCGCGAAGCACTTCGCGGATACCGTTCGAATCGGTGATGAGGTTCGACTGCCAGTCAGTCATGCAGGCTCCTTTCGAGCGCGTGAGCGTAACAGACTTGCAATAAGTGATTCCGGAATGTGATCCGGGCCGCACTCTGTTCGCCTCCGTAACCGTAGATTGGTCTTCGACAAGCCCCGAGGAGGCACGTAGATGCGCCGTGTTTTCATTGCATTGGTCGTTGTGGCCGCGTTCGCCGGCTCCGCAATTGCGCAGGAGCAAACGGCATCGACGCGGGTTACGAAAAAGGACGTTCAGGCAGTGGTCGAGGCGGCCCCGCTGATGCCGTTGACTCTCGCGACGCTCTTCACCGTCGCCGGCGATCAGCTCCTGGCGGACGGCATCTTCATCCCCGCCGAGGTCCCGAACATCATCGTGGCGAAGATCAACGCCGACGGAACGCTCTCGACCACGTGCGTGACCAGCGAAGGCGCGGCGCAGAAATTCATCGAGCGCAAGCAGCAGACCGAGCCGTCGCGGCCGGCGGAGCAGTGAAGATGCGCAAGACACTACTTCTCGCGCTTCTCGCAACGACTCTCGCCAGTTCATTGACGGCGGCCACGATCACGATCCAGAACAATGACGCCGCGAATCTCGGCTTCAATGATCCGACTCCGGCCACGCCGGTCGGAGGCAATCCCGGTACGACCCTCGGCGAACAGCGCCTGAACGCGTTCAAGGCTGCCGCGAACATCTGGGGAAACCTGCTCGAATCCCCGGTCCCCATCGTGATCGCCGCGACGTTCTCGCCGATCAACAGCACCAACAATCCGTGCACCGCCACCAGCGCGATCCTCGGCCAGGCGTCCGCCGCCGGATACATCGCCGACTTCACGAATGCTCCGCTCCCGCATGTCGCGTATCCGATTGCGCTCGCGAACAGCCTCGCGGGGCGCGATCTGAACCCGGGCGTCGCGGACATCAACGCGCAATTCAACGCGCTCGTCGACAACGCCACCTGTCTCGGCGCCACGAACTGGTACTACGGCCTCGACGGCGATCACGGCAACAACATCGATCTCGTCTCCGTGCTCCTTCACGAGTTCGGGCACGGTCTCGGCTTCGCCGGGAACATCAGAACTGACGGCGGCACCTTCTCCGGCGGCGGCACGCCTTCGGTCTTCGACATCCACATCTTCGACAATCAGGCCGGCCTGCGCTGGGACCAGATGAGCTCTCAGCAGCGCCTCGTCTCGATGATCAACACGGGACGTATCGCGTTTGACGGACCGCTGACCAGGGCGCATGCGGCGACGCTGCTCAAGCCGGTGACCCTGCTCAGCGTCACTTCGCCGAGCATCATCGCCCGCGGCTTCGACATCGGCACGGCGACCTTCGGAACACCGATCGACAACATCACCCTCTCCGGCAACGTCGTCGCGGCGACCGATGCCGCCGATTTCATCGGACCGAGCACCACTGACGGCTGCAGCGCGTACACGAATCCGGCGGCAGTCGCCGGCAAGTGGGCACTGGTCGATCGCGGCGGCAATGCGGCAGGCGAGCCGCCGTGCACGTTCGTCCTCAAGGCGCAGAACGCGCAGGCAGCGGGCGCGATCGGCATCATCATCGCGGACAACCGCGCCGAAACGTGTCAGCCGCCGGGCATGAGCGGCAGCGACGCGTCGATCACCATCCCGGTCATCAGCATCTCGCAGAACGACGGCGCCGCGATCCGCGGTCAGGTCGCGAACGGCGTCAACGCCACGCTGCACCTCGATCCGACGCATCTCGCGGGGACGACGGCCGAGGGGAATCCGCGTCTGTACGCACCGTGCACGCTCGCTCCCGGATCGTCGATCTATCACTTCGACGTGACCGCGGTTCCGAACCTGCTGATGGAGCCGTTCATCAGCGACGACCTGACCCACACTCCCGATCTCACACTCGATGAACTGCGCGACATCGGCTGGAAGATCGTCGCGCCGAAGGGCGGCAGGACGATCCTGCGACGCTTCTGATTTGGACGCTGCAAAGAGACGTACCGTAATCTCGTCGGTGAATATGAACCCTAAGACCCGTAACGTAGTCCTGTCTCTCATCGTTCTCTTCACATCGGCGAATCTCAGCGCCGCGACGCGCTACATCGTCGGGCTGCGCGGACCGCTGCACTCGGCGAAGGTCCCGATGGTTCGCGACGCGGACGTTGCGGAAACGCACGACGTCCGGCGCTTCGAGAACTTCAACAGCTTCGCCGCCGAGCTCACGGACGACGAAGTCGCGGAGCTGCGCGCGTCGCGCGAAGTGCGATACGTCGAACCGGTGCACGAGCGTCACTTGCTCGAGACCGGCAAGGGCTTCCCCGCCGCGGGGACCGACGCCTCGCGCTACAACTTCGAGCAGACCATCCCTCCGGGGATCACGATCACGCACGCGCCCGATCTCTGGACGCTGGCCAGGAACGTCACGCCGGTCAACGTCGTGATCATCGACACCGGCATCGACCCCGCGCATCCCGACATCGCCGACAACTACGCCGGCGGCTACAACACGCTCGTTCCCGCCAACCCGCCGCTCGACGATCACGGCCACGGTACGCACGTCGCCGGCACCGTCGCCGCGGAGAACAACTCCATCGGCGTCGTCGGCATGGCGCCGAACGCGCGCCTCTGGGCGGCGAAGGTCCTCGACGCCAGCGGCACCGGCTCGACGGAGAACGTCGTCGCCGCGCTCGACTGGGTCATCTCCAAATCGAAGGCCCTCGGCGGGCACTGGATCGTCAGCCTCTCCCTCGGATCAATGGACGTCGACTTCCCGGAGCGCGAAGCGTTCCAGCGCTCGTACGACGCCGGCATCCTGGCCGTCGCCGCGACCGGCAACAAGAACCAGCCGAACCTCGAGTTCCCCGGCGCCTATCCGACCGTCCTCTCCGTCGGCGCGCTCGACGAGAAGAACGTCCGCGCGACCTTCTCCAACTACGGCCCGAACATCGGCGTGATGGCCCCCGGCGTGCGCGTCCTCTCCACCACGCGCACCGGCGTGAACGCCCTTGCCGACGTGCAGACCAACACCAACGTCACTCTCAACGTGACGCCGATCTTCGGCTCGCCGAAGAAAGACGTCACCGCGCCGTTCGTCTACTGCGGTATCGGCAATCCGACCGACTTCCCGCCCGACGTCCGCGGCAAGATCGCCGTGATCGCGCGCGGCTGCGGCCTCGGCGTGCCGCTCGTCGACTGCAACTTCACCTTCCACGAGAAAACGAAGAACGCGATGGACGCCGGCGCCGTTGCCGCGATCATCTACAACCTGCCGGATGAAGGAAGCCTCAGCGGCTGGACGCTCATCCGCCGCGAGTGCGACCAGCAGTTCAACTGCAGCTACTACCAGCCCGACCTCGACTTCCCCTGGATCCTCGTCACCGCGATGTCGTACCCCGACGCGATGACGCTGCTGAACGGCAGCGCGCATTCGGTCACGGAGAGCTACCGCTTCGAGGACTACCTCAAGATGAGCGGCACGTCGATGGCCACGCCGCATGTCTCCGGCGGCGCCGCGCTGATCTGGTCGCTCGCCCCGAACGCGACGGCGCAGGACGTCCGCAACGCGATCATCACCGGCGCGACGGACCTCGGCGCGCCCGGCTACGATCCGCTGAACGGCTTCGGCATGCTCGACGTCCTCGCCTCGGCGAAGCTCCTCGCGCCGCAACTGTTCGGCGCCCCGACGCCGGCGCCTGCGCCGAAGCGGCGACCCAATTAGCCGCCACCCACCCGAAACAGATAGCGGATAGCGGATAGCAAGGCCGGTCGCACGGGCTTCTTTGCTATCTGCTTTCTGCTATCTGCTATCTTCGGCGCGAAATACGAGCGAACGGAGACTTGCGCAATGCGGATCGGCGTACCGACCGAAATCAAAGACAACGAATATCGAGTGGGCATGACGCCTTCGGGCGTGCGTGACCTCGCTTCCGACGGGAACACCGTCTTCATCCAGAAGGGGGCGGGCAACGGCAGCGGCTTCGACGACGACGAGTACATCCTCGCCGGCGCGCAGATCCTGCCCGATGCCGACGCCGTCTTCAACGAGGCGGACATGATCGTGAAGGTCAAGGAGCCGATCGAGGCCGACCTGAAGCGGATGAAGGACGGCCAGCTCCTCTTCACCTACCTCCATCTCGCCCCCGTTCCGGACCTGACGAAGTCTCTCCTGGACAAGAAAATCAGCGGCGTGGCGTACGAGACCATCACCGGCCGCGGCGGCTCGCTGCCGCTGCTCACGCCGATGTCGGAAGTCGCCGGCCGTATGTCGGTGCACATCGGCGCCTACTACCTGCAGAAGCCGAACGGCGGACGCGGCATCCTCCTCGGCGGCGTGCCGGGTACGCTGCCGGGCGACGTCGTGATCATCGGCGGCGGCATCGTCGGCATCAACGCGGCGAAGATGGCGATCGGCCTCGGCGCACGCGTCACCATCCTCGACACCAACCTCGATCGCCTGCGCTACCTCGACGACGTCTTCCAGGGACGCATCAACACGCTCGCCTCGAACAAGGCGCACATCGCCGACGCCTGCGCGCGCGCCGACCTCCTCGTCGGCGGCGTCCTCATCCCCGGCGCCGCGGCGCCGAAGCTCGTCACGCGCGACATGATCCGGGCGATGAAAAAGGGCTCCGTCATCGTCGACGTCGCGATTGACCAGGGCGGCTGCGTGGAGACCGCGCACGCCACGACGCATTCGAATCCGACGTTCGTCGTCGACGACGTCATCCACTACTGCGTCGCCAACATGCCGGGCGCCGTGCCGCGCACGTCGACCATCGCCCTGACCAACGCCACGCTCCCCTACACGCGCCTCCTCGCCAACCTCGGATTCGAGAAGGCGATCCGCGACAACTCGGGCCTCGCGGAAGGGGTCAACGTCTACAAGGGCGCGATCACGTACAAGGCCGTCGCGGAGTCCCAGAACCGCGACTACACGCCGCTCAACGATCTCCTCTGACACACAGCACTGTGACCGGCGCCGCCAATAAGCGGCGCCGGCATCCGTCTAATATTCCTGTAATGTCCCGGTCCCGTTCCCTGCTTCTCCTCATCGCGCTCGGTGTCGCCGCGCCGCTCTTCGGTCAGGGCGCCGGCGTGAACTTCACCGGCGAATGGGACCGCAAAGCCGAAGCCGCCACCTTCTACATCAACGTCAACAGCGTGACATCGACGTCGCCGCTCACGCTCACCGGGACGCTGCCGGACAGCGTGACGGAGCTGTTTCCCCTCAACAACGCCTTCCTCTGCGATCCGCCGTCGAACGGCCACTACACCTGCCGTATCGGATCGATGCAGTCGGGCTTCGAATACCAGATCGCCTTCTTCGTCATCAATCCTCCGAACGCCCCGACGAAAACCGTCTACACGACCACCGCGCAGGTCACGAGGGACGGCGTCACAGGCCAGACGTACACGGGATCGATCACGGCGTATGGCCGCGTCGATCTCGCCAGCACGTTGACCGGGCCGGCGACGCTCCTCGCGGGATCGACCGGCACCTACGACCTGACGGTCCGCAACAACGGCGGCAACACGGTGCAGAGCGGCTGGAAGATCTACAGCGACGTCACGAGCTCCCAGAGCGGCCGCGCCCTCTTCAGCACGGCAACCGGCGACGTCGACGTCAGTTGCAGCGTCTCGCCCGATCCGAAGAGTTACGCGGCATGCGTCGGCGGCGAGCTCGCACCGGGCGCGAGCAGGACGGTGCACTTCACGGTGAAGACGGCGAGCGATCTCGCATCGCCCGTAACCGTGCACGCGGGCGCAACGGCCAGCAGCACGCCGGCGCCCGAGGTCGAACTGACCAACAACGAAGGAAGAGTGACGAGCGACCCGGCGTATTCGACCGACCTCGCGGTCGCGGGCAGCGCGCCGTCGAATGCCTCGAACGGCGGCGACGTGCCGGTGAGCTGGACGATCTCCAACACCGGCGTCTCCGATGCGGCCTCGGTCGTCTTCGACACGACGCTTCCGGCCAGCGCAACGTTCCTCTCGCTGCAGCAGACCGGCTTCACCTGCTCCACGCCGAACGCCGGCGCAACCGGCGCGATTCACTGCACCGCACCCTCTCTCGGCACGGCGAAGCAAACCACGATCACCGTCACGATGCGTCCGACAGCTTCCGGGACGATGACGAATTCGGCGACCGTCTCCAACGCCCGCCCCGATACGAGCACCTCGAACAACAGCGCGAGCGTCAGCACGACGATCAGCGAGGCGACCTCCGCGCACGCCGACGTCTCCATCACCGCCTCCGCCGGCGCGCCGCGCGTCCGGACGAACGGCGACTTCGGCATCACGCTGAACGTCGCGAACGCGGGACCCGACGCCGCGTCGTCGATCGTAGTCACCGAAACGCTCGCCGCGGGATTCACGGCCACGTCGCTGCCGTCCGCGTGCAGCGGCACGTCCGTCGTCACCTGCTCGATCCCCACGCTCGCCTCGGGCGCGTCGGCGTCGTTCGCGCTGCAGGTCCGCACCGCGGGCACGGCCGGCACGTACACCAGCACCGCGGCGATCACCACGCCGAACGACACGACGCCCAACAACAACTCCGCCTCCGTGACGACCACGGTCGTGCCGTCGCTCAACCTCAAGCTGCAGGTCTCAGCCAGTCCGAAGTTCGCCCTCCCCGGCTCCAACGTCGTCTGGACCATCTCGCCGTACGCGACCGGCTCGACCTCCGAACCGATCACGCTGACCGATGTGGTCCCGAGCGGGATGAGCGTGGTGACGCTGCCCTCGAACTGCAGCGGCACGAGCACGATCACCTGCAATGTCCAGTTGAACCGCAGCTTCAACATCACGCTCGCGCTCCCCGCGACGCCAGGGACCTACTCGAACTCCGCGACGCTCACCTCGATCGTCGACAGCGATCCCTCCGACAACAGCGCCTCGGCGTCGGTCGTCGCGCGCACCACCACCGATGCTTCGATCACCGGCCATTGGACCGCGAGCGGCAGCGTTCCGGGCGGCGAGCTGACGGGGTTCGAGATCGATCTGAAGAACGAGGGACCGGCGGCCATCGATCCGCTGATCATTGCCATAACCTTCCCCGACGGGTCGGAGCCGATGACCGACTTCACCTTCTGCGAGCACAGCGGCATGACCGTCACCTGCAACATGGGGACGCTCGCGCCGGGCACGCGATTCTTCAACGTCGGCGCTCTCGTGCCGCTCACTGCCGGCAATTACGCCGCCACCGCGCGCATCGTGGGATCCGGCGATCTCGATCCGTCGAATGACTCGGTCTCCATGCCGGTCACCGTCACCACTCCGCCCGATACCGACATCGAGGTGTCGTCGATTGCGCCGTTCAGTGTCGGAGTGGGCGAAGCGTTCAACATCGTCGCGTTGGTGAAGGTGAAAAACGGAGGACGTCCGCACCAGGTCGTGCTCACCGATGCCCTCCCCGCGGGCACGACGCTGGAGAAGATCTACGGTCCATGCGAGGCGCACGGCACCGACGTCGTCTGCTCCTTCGGATCGATGGTCTGGAGTGGATCGTTGCTGTACGAGGATCGGGCCACGCTCACGCTGCGCGCGCCGTCGACACCCGGCACGCTCACCAACCGGATGTCGGTGACGAGCTTCAAGGATCCGAACCCGGCGAACGACTCCGCGACGCAGCTCGTGCAGGTCCTCGCGGCGCCGCTGCCGAACGTCTCGGCGGCGATGGACAGCGCACCGATCTCCGCGGGCACCGGTGGTCCGTTCGGCTTCAGCGCGTACTTCAGCAATCGGGGCGACGCGGCGATCGGAAATACCGAGGTGCAGATCGTGCTGCCTGCCGGCGCGGTCGGGAGCTCCGTATCGCCGGCCAACGCCTGCTCGATCTCCGGAACGACCATCACCTGCCACTTCCCGTTCGCCGCACACCAGTCCGTCACCGTCGCAGTCGAGGCGACCGCTCCGCCGGCCGCCGGGTCGTACACCGTGACGTCGAAGGTCGTCACGCCGGACGGCGATCCGCGCGACGACCAGGCGACGCGCACGCTCAACGTCTCCGCACCCGGCTACACGACCGACGTCGCCGTGCACGTCACCGGTCCGCACAACGCGAATCGCGGCGACGATCTGACCTACGTCAGCATCGTCACGAACAGCGGCGGCGGCGACGCGAGGAACCTCACGTTCATCGACGTTCTCCCCGCGGGCCTCACATTCCGGTCCATCGCCGTCTCCGGCGCACCGCTGACCTGCCAGACGCCCGCCGCCGGCAGCAGCGGAGACATCCGCTGCGTCGCGACGACGTACGGTCAGACGCAATCGACGGTCACCGTCGTCGCGCGCGTCGCCGCGGACGCGCCCGCATCGCTCACACACCTGGTGTACGTCGCGAACGAGATCACCGATCCCGACCACACGAACAACAGCGAGTCGATCCAGATCGCCATCGCCGCCGCGAGCTTGACAGGGCCCGACCTCTCCGTCTCCATTACCCCGCCCGCGGACGTCATCGCCGGAAGCGCGGCGACGTTGCAGACGAAGGTCACGAACCGCGGCAACGGCGCGGCAGGCGCGATCACCGTGTCCTACGCCGTCGATCACGGCGTCATCGCCGGCACCAGCGGCGCGCAGTGCGTTGCATCCGGCAGCACCGCGACCTGCACGATCGCGTCGCTCGCCGCCGGCGCGAGCATGCCGATCGCGCTCGCGGTGAACACCTCGCCGAGCGCCGGTCAGACCACGGTGTCGATGACGGCGACGACCTCCGGCGACGACGATTCGACGACCGCCACGATCGTCACCGCGGCACCGCGTCGCAGACCGGTACGGTAGGACTTAACTGCGGACTCGGCTTTCCATTTCCAGCGCTACAATCCCGCGCGTTGGTCCAAGGAGAGAGAAAAGTTCATGCAGTTCCGTACGTCACTTCGGGTGATCTTCGCCCTCGCCTCGCTCTTTCTCGCCGCACAATCCTTCGCTGACAGCGACTTCGGCGTCACCAAGCTCGGCCCTTCGCAGTCAGCGGCCGACACCGACGTCGCCTACACCGTGCAGGTCATCAACGCCGGCCCCGATGACGCCGACGTCACCCTCACCGACAACACGCCGGCCGGGATGACGTTCGTCTCGATTCAGCAGACCAGCGGCGCGACGATGAGCTGCACCGATCCCGGCGCCGGCAACAGCGGCATGATCACCTGCACGAATGCTTCGATGATCGCCGGCACGACCGCCGACTTCACGATCACTCTGCACATCGACCCGCAGGCGGCGCCGGGCACGACGTTCACGAACACCGCGACGGTGACGACCACGGGGGCCGATCCGAACGACGAGAACAACTCCTCGTCGGCGGGAACGACCGTCCCGTCCAACGACGCCGACGTCGGCGTGCAGAAGACCGGCCCCAACACCGCCACGCCGGGCGCCGACGTCTCGTACACCATCACGGTCACCAACGCCGGGCCGAGCGACGCGCAGAACGTGGAGCTCGACGACACGCTCCCCGGCACAATGACCTTCGTCTCGTTGACACAGGACAGCGGTCCGACGTTCAACTGCACCGGCACGTCGACCATCACCTGCACCATCGCCACGCTGCCCGTCGGCACTGCCGCCACGTTCACGCTGACCGGCAACATCCCGGGCAACACCTCCGCCGGCACGACGTTCACGAACACCGCGAGCTTGAAGAGCGACAACGATCCGTTCTCGGACAACAACACGTCGTCCGCGTTCCTCACCGTTTCGAACGCCGAGCTCGCGGTCACGAAGACCGGCCCCGGCACGGCGACGGCGGGACAGACGATCGCGTACACCATCACCGCGACGAACAACGGTCCCGACACCGCCGGCAACGTCATGCTCAACGACATCCTCCCGCCCGGCACGACGCTCTCGTCGTTCATTCAGAACACCGGTCCGACCTTCGCCTGCGGCGCTCCCCTGCCCGGCAATGCCGGAACCATCACCTGCACCATCAACTCGGTCGGCAGCGGCGTCTCCGCCACCTTCTCCCTCGTGCTCAACATCGACACGACGTTCGCCGACGGCGGCACGCTGACCAACACCGCGGACTTCAGCAGCGACAGCGGCGACTCGAATCCGAACAACAACACGTCGTCGACCTCGGCGACCGTGACCGGCGTGACCGACGTCGCGGTGACGAAGAGCGCTCCCGCGACGATCGACGCGGGAACGAACCTCTCCTGGACGATCACGGTCCAGAACCTCGGCGCGAATGCCGCACTGAACACGCAGCTCACCGACACCATCCCCGCCGGCACGACGTTCGTCTCGATCAACCAGAACAGCGGTCCGACGTTCAACTGCAGCGGGGCGACGACCGTCACCTGCTCGAACGCGTCGTTCGCCGCCGGCGCGACCGCGACGTTCACGCTCGTCGCCTCCGTGCCGGCCAACGCCACCGGCACGATCACGAACACGGCGAACGTCGCCACGACGACGATCGATACGAACAGCGGCAACGACTCCTCGACCGCGAACACGACCGTCACGCAGCACGCCGATCTCGCGGTGACGAAGAGCGGCCCCACGCTCGCCGCGGTCGGCAGCGACGTCGCCTACACCATCACCGTTTCGAACGCGGGACCGAGCGACGCGTCAGCCGTGACGCTCAGCGACACGATCCCCGCGCAGATGTCGTTCGTCTCGATGCAGCAGAACAGCGGCCCGCTCTTCAACTGCAGCGGCACGACGACGGTGACCTGCACGATCGCCACGTTCGTTCCCGGCGCCTCGGCGTCGTTCACGCTGACCGTGCACGTGAATGGCGCCGGCAGCGTCACCAACACCGCGACGGTCTCCGCGACGACGCCCGATCCCAACTCGGGCAACAACACATCTTCGGCATTCACGAACGCTTCGCTTGTCGATCTCGCGATCACGAAGAGCATCTCCGCCGGCCCGTACGTCGTCGGCGCGCCCGTCACGTTCACGCTCACCGTCACGAACAACGGCACGGTCGCGGCGACGAACGTCGTCGTCACCGATGCGCTGCCGGGCGGGATGAGCGCGACGGCGACCACGCCGTCCGGCGCGTGCACCGGCACGACGACCGTCACCTGCAACGCGGCCACGCTCGCGGCCGGGGCGTCGACGGCATTCACGATCACCGCGAACCTGCCGGCGCTGCCGGGCAACTACACGAACACCGCGACGGTCTCCAGCGCGACGACCGAGGGAACACCGGCGGACAACACCGGCTCGGCCGGATTCGCCGTGGTGCCGGCGGCGGCGATTCCGACGCTGTCGCCCGAGGTGCTCGCGTTGCTCGCCGCGCTCCTCGGCATTGTTGGGATAATCGCCATGAAGCGATGACTCGAATCCGCGTATCCATCCTCGACAGCGACGCGCTCCGGCAAGGAGACGCGTCGCTGATCGAGACGTGGACGCGCGGCAGCGGCGCGAAGCTCTGGGTCGACATCGAAGATCCCGACAACGACGTCCTCGAGGATCTGCTCGAGCGCCGCTTCGGCTTCCACGAGCTCGCGGCCGAGGACTCGCTCTCGCCGAACACGCTGCCGAAGTACGACGCGTTTCCGGCGTACGACTTCTTCGTCTTCCGCGCGGTCGACGTGAACCTTCGCGAGCACGGCTCGCAGACCTACAAGATCTCCGCGTTCCTCGGCGGTGACTTTCTCTTCACCGTTCACAGCGGACGGATGCAGGCGATCGACGACATCTGCGCGCGTCTGCCCGAAGACAAGCGGCTGCTGGCCAACGGTCCCGACTACCTGCTGTACGAGATCGTCGATCTGCTGGTCGACGCGCACTTCCCGCTCCTCGACCGGATCGAGGAATGTGTCGACGAACTGCAGGAGTCGATCTTCGCGAACGCGCAGCCGCTGCATCTCGACGAGCTGCTGCATCTCAAGCGCGACGTCAACGTGCTGCGCCGGCAGTCGCTGCCGCAGCGCGAGCTGCTCAATCTCATCTCCCGCGGCGACTCGCAGTTCATCCAGAAGCAGCACCTGATCTACTTCCGCGATCTCTACGACCACATGTTCCGCATCAGCGAGACCATCGACTCCGAGCGCGACATGATGGCCGGGACGATGGAGGCGTACCTCTCGGTCATCGCCAACCGCACGAACGAGATCATGCGCGTGCTGACGGTGCTCTCCACGATCATGCTCCCGCTCACCCTCATCGCCGGCATCTACGGCATGAACTTCGAGCACATGCCCGAGCTGCACTGGCTCCACGGCTACCCCTTCGCCCTCGGCCTCATGGGCGCCACGACGCTGGTGATGCTGACGTGGTTCTGGAAGAAGGGGTGGATCGGCGGAGGCCGGAAGTTAAGTTAAGGGTCAGGTCCTTAACTTAACTTGTTCGTAACTCAACGCTATCCTGACTCTGTCGTATAAAAACTGACCGGAGAGTCAATTTGGGTCGAGCCTGGCAGGATCTCAAGCGCGAAAGCATTCAGCAGGCGGTCATTCGCCTGATGTGCCGCGAGGGCCTCAAGAGCGTGACGATGGAGCGTGTCGCGCAGGAGGTCGGCATCGCGAAGGGGACGGTCTACCTTCACTACCACGACAAGCAGGAGCTCCTGGAGTCGGTGAAGGACGCGGCGCTCGAGCCGATGATCGACGAGATGGATCAGATCCTGCGTGGTGATGCGGCGCCGGAGCGCAAGCTGCACGATTACTCGCTCCGCTACCTCGCCTACTTCGAGGAGCAGCGCGATCTCTTCCGCATCCTGCTGTACGAGCGCGAGGTCACGCGCGTGTGGGGGAGCAGGTACCAGAGCGATCGCTATCGCCGTCTGGCCGAGGGGACGGCGCGCGTGATTCGCGATGGGATCAAGAAAGAGATTTTCCGGGACGTCGATGCGCATGCCACGGCGGCGCTCTTCGTCGAGTCGAACATGGCGATGATGAATCAGCGGATGCTCAGCACGCATCCGAATCCGGTCGAGGAGGATGCGGAACTGGTGTCGAGCATTTTCATTCGGGGACTGAAGCGGAAGGTGACGCGGTGAAGCGGATTCTGTTCGTGCTGCTGCTCGCGTCGATCGCGCACGCCGAGCCGCTCACGCTCGCCAAGGCGATCGACATCGCGTTGACGAACAATCCGCGGACGCGCACGACGTACCTGCAGGCGCGCGCCGCCGAGGCCGCGCTCGGCAGCGCGAAATCGGCGTATCTGCCGGAGATCGACCTCAACGCCACCGCCGGACGCGTGCGCAACTCGACGCAGCCGGCGACGAACTCGTTCGCGCCCTCGGTCGCGCTCACCTATCTCCTCTTCGACTTCGGCGGACGCGAGGCGGAAGTCGAACAGGCGCGCCAGACGCTCGCCGCGGCGAACCTCTTTCACGACCAGGCGATCCAGGACGTGATCCTCGCGACCGAGCAGACGTACTACAGCTACCTCGACGCGAAGGCGCTCCTCGCGGCGCAGGAAGCGACGGTCCGCGAGCGCCGCACCTCCCTGGATGCCGCGGATGCGCGGCACAACGCCGGCGTGGCGACGATCGCCGATGTGCTGCAGGCGCGCACCGCGTTTTCGCAGGCGGAGCTCGATCGCGAGTCGATCGAAGGACAGCTCCGCACGATCGAAGGCACCTTCGCCACGGTCCTCGGATCGCCCGTCACCACGCGCTACGAATTCGGCGACCTGCCGCTCGACATCCCGGCGCAGAGCGTGACGTCGCAGGTCGAAGAGCTGATCACGCGCGCGACCGCCGGCCGCCCCGATCTCGCCGCGACGCGTGCCGAGGCGGAACGGGCGGGGGCGCGGGTGCGCGAAGTCCGCTCCGAGTATCTCCCGTCGTTCGTCGTGAACAGCACTGCCGGACGAACCATCGCCAGCGGAGGCCGCAGCTTCACTCCCTACTCCGCGATCGTTGCGATGCGCTTCCCGGTCTTCACCGGATTCCGCAATCGCTACGACGTCCGCGAGGCGCAGATCGAGGCCGACCTGGCGAAGGAAAACGTCCGCTCGCTCGAACAGCAGGTCGGGCTGCAGGTCTGGACCAGCTACTACTCGCTACAGACCGCGACGCAGCGGTTGACCACGGCGAAGGATCTTCTGGCCAGCGCGACACAGTCGGCCGACGTCGCGCGCGATCGCTACAAAGAGGGCGTCGGCAATATCCTCGACGTGCTCACGGCGCAGTCGGCGCTCGCCAGCGCCCGCGCGCAGGAAGTGCAGGCGCGCGCCGACTGGTTTTTCGCCGTTGCCCAGCTCGCGCACGACACCGGAACGCTCACGCAGGAAGAAAGCAAGAAATGATGATGAAGCAGATCGACAGTTCCCGGTTGCCGGTTGCCGGTTACCGGGCACAGGCAACTGGCAACCGGCAACTCGTCCGAAGCGTAGCCGTTGCATTCGCGATGCTCGCCCTCATCGCCGGCTGCGCGAAGAAAGCGGAAAAGGCAAAAGACGAGCGCGTCCCGGTGACCGTCGCCGTCGCGGAGCAGAAGGACATCCCTCTGCAGATCAAGGCGATCGGCAGCGTGCAGCCGTACTCGACGGTCGCGGTCCGCGCGCTCGCCGGCGGCCAGTTGGTCCGCGTCTCGTTCCGCGAAGGGGACGAAGTGCGGCGCGGGCAGTTGCTCTTCACCATCGATCCGCGTCCGTACCAGGCGGCGCTCGCGCAGGCGCAAGCGAACCTGGCGCGCGACGAGGCGCAGTTGCGCAACGCCAACGCGGAAGCGGCGCGTTACGCGGCGCTGATCAAGAAGGACTATGTGACCCACGAGGAGTACGACAAGATCGTCATGGGTGCCGAGGCGGCGAAGGCGGTCGTCGCGGCCGACCGCGCGGCGATCCAGAACGCGCAGCTCGAGCTTTCGTACTGCTCGATCCAGGCGCCGATCGACGGCCGCACCGGATCGCTGCAGGTGCATCAGGGAAATCTGGTCAAGGCGAACGACACGACGCCGCTCGTCGTGATCAACCAGGTGCATCCTGTCTACGTGCAGTTCGCGGTCCCCGAGGCGCAGCTCGCGCAGTTGCGCGCGCGATTCGCCGGCAAACCGGTATCGGTCGACGCCATGCCGCAGGGCGGCGGCGCGGTGCAGAGCGGGACGCTGTCGTTCGTCGACAACGCGGTCGATCAGACCACCGGCACGATCACGCTGAAGGCGACCTACGACAACCGCGACGGCAGCCTCTGGCCCGGACAGTACGTGAACGTCGCCGTGACGCTCGCCAACCGCCCGAATTCCGTCGTCGTGCCGGCGCAGGCCGTGCAGAACGGCCAGCGCGGCCAGTACGTGTTCGTGGTGAAGAACGACAACGGCGTCGAGATGCGCAACGTGACCACCGCGCAGTCGGTCAATCAGGAAACGGTGATCGATACGGGTGTGGCCGCGGGAGAAACGGTCGTCACCGATGGACAGCTTCGGTTGACGCCTAAGAGTAAGGTAGAAGTGAAAACAAGCCTTTGAGCTTTTGAGCCATTGAGCTCAACAGCCAAACCGCTCAACCGCTCAATAGCTGACGAACATGAACATCGCCGCCATCTTCATCCGCCGCCCCGTCATGACCACGCTGGTCATGGTGGCGATTCTGCTGTTCGGGATCATGGCTTACCGGGAGCTGCCGGTGAGCGATCTGCCGAACGTCGACTTCCCGACCATTCAGGTCTCCGCTTCGCTCCCCGGCGCGTCGCCGGAGACGATGGCGGCGTCGGTGGCCACACCTTTGGAGAAGCAGTTCTCCACGATCGCCGGCCTCGACTCGATGACGTCGGCCTCCTACCTCGGCTCGACCTCCATCACCATCCAGTTCGACCTCTCACGCAACCTCGATGACGCCGCGCAGGACGTGCAGGCCGCGATCGCCGCCGCCGCGCGCCAGCTCCCGCCGAACATGCCGGCGCCGCCGTCGTACAGCAAGGTCAATCCGGCCGACACGCCGGTCATCTACCTCGCCATCACCTCCGACACGATGCCGCTCTACCAGCTCGACGAATTCGCCGAGACGAACATGGCGCAGCGCATCTCCACTGTTCCTGGGGTAGCGCAGGTGCAGGTCTTCGGCGCGCAGAAGTACGCGGTGCGCATCCAGCTCGATCCGCAGCAATTCGCCACGCGCGGCGTCGGCATCGACGAAGTCGTCACCGCGGTGCGTAACAGCAACGTCAATCTCCCCACCGGCGTCCTCAACGGACCGTACACCTCGTACACACTCCAGGCGAATGGCCAGCTCTACAAAGCCGACGACTACAAGCGCATCACCGTCGCCTGGCGCAACGGCAAGCCGGTGCATCTCGAAGAGCTGGGCAAAGTGCTCGACGACGTCGAGAACAATCAGGCCGCGGCATGGTTCAAGCAGACGCGCGGCTTCATCCTCGCGGTGCAGAAGCAGCCGGGGACGAATGCCGTCGAAGTCTCCGACCGCGTCCGCGCGCTCCTCCCCGCGTTCCGGAAGGAAGCGCCGGCGTCGGTCGACCTGCAGATCCATCGCGATCGCGCGCAGTCGATCCGCGAGTCCGTGCGCGACGTGCAGTTCACGCTCCTCCTGACGCTCTTCCTCGTCATCCTCGTCATCTTCCTCTTCCTGCGGAACGTCTCGGCGACGGTGATCCCGAGCCTCGCGCTGCCGATGTCGATCGTCGGCACGTTCGCCGTGATGTACCTCTGCGGCTACTCGCTCGACAACCTCTCGCTGATGGCGCTCACGCTCTCTGTCGGCTTCGTCGTCGACGATGCGATCGTCATGCTCGAGAACATCGTCCGGCACATGGAGATGGGCGAGAAGCCGTTCGAGGCGGCGATGAAAGGCTCGCGCGAGATCGGCTTCACGATCCTGTCGATGACGATCTCGCTGACCGCGGTCTTCATCCCCATCCTCTTCATGGGCGGCATCCTCGGCCGGCTCTTCCACGAATTCGCCGTGACCATCGGCGCCGCCGTGCTCGTCTCCGGATTCATCTCGCTCTCGCTCACGCCGCTGCTCTCGGCGAAGTTCCTTCGTCCTCACGGAAAGGAACAGCACGGCCGGATGTACCAGGCGATCGAGCGTTTCTTCGAAGGACTGCTCGCGTTCTACGAGCGCGGCCTGCGCTGGGCCCTCGCGCATCGCGCGTCGGTGCTGGCGCTCTCGTTCGCCGTCCTCGCGGCGACGGTCTGGCTCTTCATGGCCGTGCCGAAGGGCTTCATCCCGAACGAGGACGCGGGGGAGATCCGCATCAGCATCGAGGCCGTGCAGGGCATCTCGTACGCCGACATGGTGCGCCACCAGCGCGTGGCGATGGACATCGTGTCGAAGGATCCGCGCGTCGCGACCTACTTCTCGTTCGTCGGCGGCGGACGCGGCACGCTGAACAGCAGCGTCATCTCGCTCCGCCTCGTGCCGCGCGACGAGCGCAAGGACGGCATCGACAAGATCATCGCCGACCTCCGCCCGAAGCTGAACGCGATCCCCGGCCTGCGCGTCTCGTTGCAGAACCCGCCCCCCATCCGCCTCGGCGGACGGCAGTCGAACTCGCAATACCAGTACACGCTGCAGTCGGTTGACACGAAGACGCTCTACAGCGCCGCCGACCTGATGGTGCAGAAGATGCGCACGCTGCCCGGCCTGATCGACGTCGCGACCGACGCGATGCTGCGCAATCCCACCGTGAACGTTCAGATCGATCGCGAGCGCGCAGCGGCGTTAGGACTCACCGCGAACCAGATCGAAGACGCGCTCTTCTCCTCGTACGGCACGCGCCAGATCTCGACGATCTACGCACCGAACAACTCGTACCAGGTGGTGATGGAGCTCGATCCGCAGTACCAGGCGAATCCGGCCGCGCTGTCGCTGCTCTACGTCCGCTCCGGCTCGGGTGACCTCGTGCCGCTCGACACGGTGGCGAAGCTCGTCCCCGCGGTCGGTCCGCTGAGCGTCAACCACTCCGGCCAGCTCCCCTCGGTCACGCTCTCCTTCAACCTCAAGCCGGGCGTCTCGCTCGGCGATGCCGTGACGCAGATCGAGCAGGCGGCGAAGAGCCTGCCGTCGAGCGTGACGACCTCATTCCAGGGAACCGCGCAGGCGTTCCAGTCGTCGCTGCAGGGCCTCGGACTGCTGCTCATCATCGCCATCGCCGTCATCTACATGGTTCTCGGCATCCTCTACGAGAGCTTCATCCATCCGCTGACCATTCTCTCGGCGCTGCCGTTCGCCGGCTTCGGCGCGTTGCTCACGCTGATGATCTTCCGCGTCGATCTCTCGATCTACGCGTTCGTCGGCGTGATCATGCTCGTCGGCCTGGTGAAGAAGAACGGAATCATGATGATCGACTTCGCCATCGAGGCGCAGAAGGCCGGCAAGAGCGCGGCCGACGCGATCTACGAAGCGTGCGTCGTCCGTTTCCGCCCGATCATGATGACCACCATGGCCGCGCTCATGGGCACGCTCCCCCTCGCGCTCGGCTTCGGCGCGGGCGCCGAGGCACGGCGGCCGCTGGGACTGGCGGTGGTCGGCGGCTTGATCTTTTCCCAAACGTTGACGCTCTACGTCACGCCGGTGTTCTACCTTTACATGGAGAAGCTGCGGCGCGGCGGCAATCCCGAAGACGAAACCACGCTGCGCGAGCTCGACATGATCGAAGATCGGGAGCCGGTCGAGGTGATGTGATGCGAACAGCAGCCGTAGCGGTGTTGGCGATTGCGATTGCGTTCTCGGTCAACCCGCTGCAGGCCTGCTCCACGTTCTGCCTCAAACAGGACGGCGCGGTCGTCTACGGCCGCAATTACGACTTCGACATCGGCACCGGCGTTGTGGTGGTCAATCGCCGCGGCGTGCAGAAGTTCTCCCTCCCGAAGAAAGACTCGACGACCGCGTCATGGGTGTCGGTCTACGGCAGCGTCACGTTCAACCAGTTCGGCCGCGAGTATCCGATGGACGGCATGAACGAGGCGGGGCTGGTGATCGCGCTGATGTGGCTCGACGGCTCGGTCTATCCGCCGAATGACGAGCGTCCCGCGCTCGGCGTGCTGGAGTGGATTCAGTACCAGCTCGACCGCTACGCGACGGTGAACGAAGTGCTCGCCCACGCCGAGGACGTCCGCGTGCGCGGCGGCACACCGCTGCACTATCTGATCGCCGATCGTAGCGGCGCGGCGGCGACGATCGAGTACCTCGACGGCAAGCTCGTCGTGCACACCGGCTCCGCGCTGCCGACCGCGAACCTCACGAACGATTCGTACGACTCATCGCTTCAATATCTCCACGGCCTGCATGCGATGCCGTCGGGATCGGGCTCGCTGCAGCGCTTCGCGCGGACCGCGATGCTGCTCGCGCAACCGGCGAACGGTCAGAACTCGACCGATCGCACGCTCGATATCCTCCACGCCGTCGCCCAGCCGAACACGCGCTGGAGCGTGGCGTACGACATCACCAACCTCGAAGTGACCTGGACCACCGATGTCACGCCGGCGCGCAAGAGCCTCCGCTTCCACGCCACCGACTTCGCCTGCTCGCAGCCGCCGCTCGTGCTCGACGTCCGCAGCCCGATGACCGGCGACGTCAGCGCGAAGCTGCTGCCGCTGTCCGCGGAAGAGAATCTCGCGGCGATGCTCGACGCCTACGCCACGACGTCGATGCTGAGTGAGACGCCGCGCGACTGGATCGAGCAGAGCGCGGCGCATGCGGAGTCGTTTGCATGCGTGCCGGCGCGGCGCTCACGCGCGCTGCGGCCGTAGCGTTTGACATCCCGCGACCGCGGGTCCAAATTACGCCCAATCATGAAAGTCTCGTTTTTGAAGGCGCCGATCGGCGGAATCATCGGTCTGGAAATGATCACGTTCGTCGAGCCGCTGGGACTGGAGTGCGTCGCCGGCGGACTGGAGCTCGACGGTCACGAATGCCAGATCGTCGACATGCGGATCGACGGCGTCGAGAAGGGCTTCGCCATGCTCCGTGCGTTCAAGCCGGAGATCGTCGGACTGCAGTGCAACTTCACCACGGAGCGCTTCCGCAGCCTGCGTCTGGCGAAACGCGTGCGCGAGGAAGTGCCGAACGCGATGATCGTCATCGGCGGTCACGACGCGTCGCGCGATCCGAAGTACTTCCTCAAGCCGCAGATCGACGTGATCGTGGTCGGCGACGGCGAAGAGGTGATGCCGCCGCTGGTCAACGCCTGGCAGCGCGACAAGGACCTGACGAAAGTCCCCGGCCTTCTGATCAATCAGCCGAATCCGATCAACACCGGCCACGCTCCCGCGCGCGGCAACATCGACGAGCTCCCGATGCCGGCGCGGCATCTCATCAAACGCTACGCGCCGGAGTACTACATCAACTTCCGCCGCCCGCTGGCGCTGCTCGAGACCGCGCGCGGCTGTCCCTTCAAATGCAATTTCTGTTCGGTCTGGAAGTTCCACGAGAGCACCTTCCGCGAGAAGTCGCCGGCCCGCGTGGTGAAGGATCTCGAGCAGATCGAGGCGCCGAACGTCTTCATCACCGACGACATCTTCTGGATGAACGTGAAGCGCGGCCGCGAGCTCGGCGACGCGCTGATGTCGTCCGGCATCACCAAGCACTACACCATCCAGACCCGCAGCGACATCATCTGCAAGTTCCCCGACCTCATCGAGCAGTGGAAGGGCTGCGGCCGGATGACTGTCTTCCTCGGCCTGGAGAAGATCGACGACGCGGGCCTCAAGTCGGTCAACAAGAAGAACACCGCCGACCACAACAACCAGGCGATCCGCATCCTGCAGGAGCTCGGCATCGGCTACACGCCGAACTTCATCGTCGATCCGACCTGGGAGCACGAAGACTTCGAGAAGCTGAAGCGCTGGATCGACGAGACCGGCGCGTACAACTCCGGCTTCTCCGTCCTCACGCCGCTGCCCGGGACCGATCTGTGGGACGAGGTCGAGCCCGACGTGCAGACGCGCGACTGGGAGCTCTTCGACATCGCGCACACCGTGCTCCCGACCAAGCTCCCGCTGCACGAGTTCTACAGGGAGTACGCGGGACTCTGGAAACACGCGGTCGACGTCCGCTACCGCACGCACGGGAAGATCAAGACGCAGCTCGCGATCCTCGGCGCGATCGCCACCGGCAAGGTCACGCTGAAGGCGATCCGCAAAGGGATGCGCATGGGGATGGGAAACGTGCTCAGTAATCCGGAGACGTTCCTGCGCGCGCATCACGAGAGCCCGGCGCGCCTCGCCGCAGAAGCTTCCTGAGCAAGCGCAGCGGACGGGTGAGCCACGGCAGCGGCGATTGCCAGTCTTCGTGTGTCGGGACGAACACCGACAACGCGATCGAACGGATCGCATCGCGGCGGCGGTCGAGCAGAAGAAAGTGATCGCGGCCGGTCGCGTCGTGCGCTTTCCCCACGAGCGGCCTGACCGCGTCCACGTACGGCTTCGCTGCTTCGATGCACCGCAGCTCAGGAACTCCGATGCCGAGGATCTCGCGCGCGAGGAGAAACGAGAGTCCGACCTGCCGCGCGGCGCGTGCCTCGACTGCAATCCGATCGACCTCGCTCCAGTCGATCGACTTCCGCGTCAGCGCGGCGATCTGCGCGAAGTATTCGAGCTTGTGCCAGAGATGCTTCGCCGCGTGACTGCACGTCAAAACCACGAGATCGGCGTCGCCGAACGCGGGTACTCCGAGCACATTCGCGCGACGCCGCCAGACGTCGTCGAACGAGAGCCGCACCGGAAACTGCTGGTTGGAGAAGAGCGTGTGAAAGTCGACGAGCACCCCGTTCTCGTCGTTCGTGAAGTGCTCCTCGCCGGCGAAACGGCGATTCGTTTTGCGCTCCGCGCCGCCGATCGTGTCGCGATAGCCGAGTGTTCGCAGCAGCGCCTCGGAAGAATCGGCATCGCGCGGCGAGACGATCACATCGAGATCGCTGAAGCTGCGCAATCCGGGATGTCCGTACAACTGCTGCGACAGCACCGGTCCCTTGAACGCCAGCAGCGGGACGCCCGCCTTGTCGAACGCGGCGGAGATGCGCGTCAGCTCCGCGGTCATGAACGCGCCATGCGCTTCGACCGCGGCCGCCTTCATCTGCAGCTCGCGATGCGGATTCGCCGCCGCGCGCGCGAGCAGCCCGAGCATCCCCTCGGCCGCCGCCTCGCGTACGAGCGCGTTCCCTTCCACGAGGACACGCTCGCCGCGCGCGGCTGCCGCCAGGGCGGGGTTCACTTCGCCATCGCCGTCAGCTTCACGAACTCCGGATCGTCCTTCATCGAGGCGAACACGTAATCGACGCGCGCTTCCCACATCTCGTGGGCCCGCACCTCGTCGTAGCGCTCGTACTCGTAGAAGTGGCGCTTCAGCATCTCCATCGCCTTCCCCTTGTTGCCGAGGAGCGAGTAGATCGCCGCGAGGTTGTACGAGGCGCTGAGCGCGTGCTCGTTTTCCTGCGCGATCTTCAGCGCCTCTTCGCGACGGCCGCTGTCGGCGAGGTAGGTCGCGGCGAAGATCAGGTTGTACGAATCGTTCGGATCGAGCGCGAGCGCCTTCTGCACGTAGCCGTCGGCCTTCGCGTGCTGGCGCTCGGAGTTCCAGTAGACGGCGAGATTGCGATAGGTCAGCGAGATCGGATACGTGGCGACCGACTCCTCGAAGAGCGCGAGGCCCTTCGCGGAGTTGCCCATGTGGATCGTGATCTTGCCGATGCCGTGCAGCGCGACCGCCTTCGACAGCGGATCGGGCTGCATCGCCAGGAGGCGCTTGAACGTGTTGACCGCCTTCGCCCACTCACCGGTGTTGTGGCGATAGAGCTCGCCGAGGAAGCGGGCCGGGACCGGGTCGGCAGGATCGAGCTTCGCGGCGGCGAGGTAGAGACGGCGCGCGGCTTCGTAGTCGGTCGCCAGCTCGGCCGCGAGCGCGCGATCCATCGCCGCGATCATCCGCTCGTTCATCTCCGGCGTCATCAGCGGATCGTTCATCCGCATCGCCGAGTCCTTCACTTCGACGCCGAGCTTTTTCAGCCCCTTCTGCGCGGCGCGTCCCTTCTTCGGCGCGACGCAGCGCTGATCCCACACCTTCTGATATGTCGCGATCGCGGCATCCTTCTCGCCCGCGTCGGCCTGCTTGCGCGCCTCGTCGAGCTGCGTCTCGAGCGCCTTCTCGCGCTCGTTCACCGCATCGCGGACCATCCCCTCGACCTTGCCGAGCTTGATGTGACCGTTCTCCGCGTCGACGTGCGCGATCACCTTGTCGTCCACGACCAGCAGCGCCGCCGGCGCCGCGGTGACGGCGAGCTTCGTCAGCGAGGCCTGATCGTCGGGACGCACGAGCGTCATGCCGATGCACTGCGCCGAGTAGAGCGTCAGCAGGCGCGAGTCGCGGAGATCCATGTCCTGCGGCGCGCTCGGAACCCAGACCAGCGTCATCGGACTCGCCGGCTGCGGCTCCGCCGGGTTGAGGACGCGCCACGGCACGAGGTACGCGCGCGGCTGCGGCATTTGTTGTCCCATCCCGCCCGGCATCGCGCCGCCCATCCCGCCGCCGCCTCCACCGCCGCAGGTCGCGTGGGCGACCGGAACGGCGAGGAACAACACGGCGAGCGCAGCGGTGATGACGGCTTTGTTGTGACGCATACCGCCAATATGCACCAACGTCGGGCGTCTAGTCTTATGTTGACCCGAAAAGTTTTCGTTGCCCTCGCCCTGGCCGCCGCCGCGCTCGTCCCGAGTGCGCGCGCCGCGGCTCCCGATCTGGCCGTCACGCTGTTCGTCGCCCAGTCCCTCGCGGCGCCGAGTGACCATCCGTGGGCCTACATCACGCTGCGCAATAACGGCGGCGCTCCCGCGGACCAGACCGCGGTGACCTTCGAGCTTCCTTCCAGCTCCAGCGCGTATTCGTTCGACGCCGCGTGCACCGGCACCACGACGAAGGTCTGCAATGGCGGAACGATCGCGGCCGGCGCGGAGAGGACCCTCATTTTCGAGCTCACGCTTCCGCAGACACCCGGCACCTACACGTACCACGCGAGCGCCACGACGACCGGCGAATCGAATCCCGCCGACAACAGCGCGAGCACGAACATGACGGTCTCGACGAACGCCGACCTGCAGGTCACTTCCAGTGCCAGTCCCAGCTCCGTGCACGCGGGCGATCAGATCGTCTTCACCAACATCGTCCACAACCTCGGCCCGGCCACCGCGAACAGCGCCACGCTGACCGACGTGCTGCCGGAGGGCTCGCACATCTACAACATCAGCGTGGATCATCAGTACGGCAACTGCGTCTCGTCGCAGAACGAGGTCCACTGCACGCTGAACGGCCTCACCGGCTACGACATCCGCGTGTCGATCCAGATCGCCGCGCCGCTCGCGAACGGGACGTACACGAACAACGTCACGGTGTCGGCATCGAACGACGCAAATACGTCGAACAACAGCTCGTCGACGAGCTTCACCGTCTTCGGCGCCGCCGAGGCCGGGCTGAGCGTGCAGGTCGCGGGACCGCCGGCGTTCAAGCAGGGCGGCGATTTCACCAGCACGATCACCGTGCACAACGGCGGACCTTCGCCCGCCGCGAACGTCGCCGTGACGGCCACGCTGGCCAACGCCTCGCCGCGGGGCATCAGCGGCGCCGGATTCAGTTGCGCCACCACGCCGGTGATGCGCTGCACCATGCCGCTCCTCGCGGCGAATGCGAATGCGACCGTCACGCTCGCCGGGTCGGTGCCGGCGACCGCTCCCTTGAACGCCGCGGTCCAGATCACCGGCTTCGTCTCGAGCGACACGGCCGATCCCGATCCGAACGACAACTTCGGCGGATTCGACGGTGTCGTTTCGGCTCGCGTGATCGATCTGCACGTCGAGGCGGGCGCCCCGCCCACCACTCTTCCGCTGCACGAGCTCACCTACCACGTCGTCCTGCAGAACCGCGGCACGGACGACTCGTCGCACGTCGTCCTGACGCTCACCGTCCCGAAAGGGTTCGAGATCCCGCTCTTCCGCCCCGCGTTGCCGCAGTGCACCGAGCTGCATCAGGAAGCCGATTCCTCGACGCTCGTCTGCCGCGCCAGCAAGCTCGCCCCGGGGGCGGAGCTCGTGCTCGACATCCTGGCCAAGGCGCCCGCCGCCGACGGCAGGTATCAGGCGACGTTCGCGGTCACGAGCGACGGTCCGGAGGCCACGCCGGACGACGATTCGGTGGTGGTGACGACCGTGGTTGCGAGCGGCCGCCGGCGTTCGACCGGGCGTTAAGGCCTTCTTTCCACCGCCCTGCTTGACAGAATATCCGCGCGCGCCTATTGTTAGCACTCTCGAAGCGTGAGTGCCAAACACTCAAATCCGGCTACGCGGCCTTTCGCCGCGGCAAGTTCATCCAACGAAAGGAGATACACGTTATGGCAGTAGCTACCGACATCAAGATCCGTCCGCTGTACGATCGCATCGTGGTCAAGCGCCTCGACGCGAAGGAAATGGTTCGCGGCGGGATCATCATCCCCGACACCGCCAAAGAGAAGCCCCAGGAGGCGGAGGTCGTCGCCGTCGGCGAAGGCAAGTTCGACGACAACGGCAAGCGCATCAAGCTCGATGTGAAGAAGGGCGACAAGGTCCTCATCGGCAAGTACTCCGGCACCGAGATCAAGCTCGATGACGTCGAGTACACCATCCTGCGCGAGGACGAAGTTCTCGCCATCGTCGAGTAACGAGAAGGAGACACACCAATGGCCAAGAGAGTTACGTACGGAGAAGAGGCTCGCCAGGCGATCCTCAAGGGCGTCAACAAGCTTGCTGACGCCGTCAAGGTCACGCTCGGTCCCAAGGGCCGCAACGTGGTCATCGAGAAGAAGTTCGGCTCCCCCACGATCACCAAGGACGGCGTCACCGTCGCCAAGGAGATCGATCTGAAGGACGAGATGGAGAACGCAGGTGCGCAGATGGTGCGCGAGGTCGCTTCGAAGACCTCCGACACCGCCGGCGACGGCACCACCACGGCGACCGTTCTGGCCCAGGCGATCTATCGCGAGGGCATCAAGAACGTCACCGCCGGCGCGAACCCGATGGAGCTGAAGCGCGGCATCGAGCTGGCCGTCAAGGCCGCCGTGGCCTCGATCGACGCCCTGGCGAAGCCGGTCGAGGGCAAGGACATCGCCCACATCGGCACGATCTCGGCGAACAACGATGAAGAGATCGGCGGCATCATCGCCCAGGCGATGGACAAGGTCGGCAAGGACGGCGTCATCACCGTTGAAGAAGCGCGCGGACTGGACACGGTCCTCGAAGTGGTCGAGGGCATGCAGTTCGACCGCGGCTATCTCTCGCCGTACTTCGTCACCGATCCGGAGCGCATGGAAGCGGTCCTGGAGAACGCCAAGATCCTCATCTACGAGAAGAAGATCTCGTCGATGAAGGACCTCCTCCCGGTCCTCGAGCAGGTTGCGCGCGGCGGCAAGCCGCTGCTCATCATCGCCGAGGACATCGAGGGCGAGGCGCTCGCCACCCTCGTCGTCAACAAGCTGCGCGGCACGCTGAACGTCGCCGCGGTCAAGGCGCCCGGCTTCGGCGATCGCCGCAAGGCCATGCTCGAAGACATCGCGATCCTCAGCGGCGGCAAGCTGATCTCCGAGGACCTCGGCATCAAGCTCGAGAACGTCAAGATCGAAGAGCTCGGTGACGCGAAGCGCGTCTCCATCGACAAGGACAACACCACGCTCGTCACCGACACCGACGACAACAACCGCAAGGCTGCGATCGCCGGCCGCGTGAAGCAGATCCGCCAGCAGATCGAGGACACCACCTCGGACTACGACCGCGAGAAGCTGCAGGAGCGCCTGGCCAAGCTCGTCGGCGGCGTTGCTGTGATCAAGGTCGGCGCCGCGACCGAGACCGAGATGAAGGAAAAGAAGGCCCGTGTCGAGGACGCGATGCACGCGACCAAGGCAGCCGTCGAAGAGGGCATCGTCCCGGGCGGCGGCGTGGCTCTGCTGCGCGCCATCGAGGCCGTGGCCGCTCTGAAGGTCGAGGGCGACACCAAGGTCGGCGTCAACATCATCAAGCGCGCGCTCGAAGAGCCGTTCCGCCAGATCGTCTTCAACGCCGGTCAGGAAGGCTCCGTTCTCCTGAACGAAGTGCGTGCGAAGGGCGGCACCTGGGGCTTCGATGCCCGCAATGAGAAGGTCGTCGACATGCTGGAAGCTGGCATCATCGACCCGGCCAAGGTGACGAAGCAGGCGCTCCAGAACGCCTCCTCGATCGCCGGCCTGATGCTCACCACCGAGGCTCTCGTCTCCGAGATCAAGGAAGAAGAGAAGGCCCCGGCCGGTGGCGCGGGTGGACCGGGCGGCATGGGCGGGATGTACTAGTCCGAGCTCACGGATAGCAGATAGCAGATAGCAAAGGCGGGCCTTCGGGCCCGCCTTTTTTTTGTTATCGCAATCCGATCAGGGGGCAGATCACGCCGCGCACGAACCAGGGGTGGAAGAGCAGCGGCAGCGGGAGCACGAGGGACGCGAGCGTGCGCAGGCGGCTCGGCTTGCGCTCGAAGCGGACCAGGATGCCTTGCACGATGAAGTAGAGCGTCGGCAGTCCGTAGCCGGCGTGCACCGGGAGGCTGATTGCGATCTCATGCAGCGCGCCGGACGCGAGGAAGGCGACCATGCGCGAGCCGTTGCGTCCGAGGCGCGGGCGGAGCGGTCGGTCGACGGCGATGGTCAGCATTTCGGAGAAGGCGAGATTCCACCGGCGGCTCCAGAACTCGGCGAGCGTACGCGCGGCGAGCGGAGCGCGGAAGAGCTTCTCGGCCGGCACGCCGCGCCAGCGCCAGAACGCGGCCGCGATGTCGAAGAGGCCGAAGTGCAGCATGAGACTGAGCGCGGGAAACGCGATGAGAGTGGCGACGAGCGGCCACGCGCGCAACTGCATGCTGATCGCCAGCAGCAGCGCGCCGGTGGTCAGATTGCGGATTCCGCCGAGGAGGATGCCGATCGCGCCGGTCGACACCGGACCACCAAGGCGGGAGAAGATCGAAGGACGCATCCCCGGCCACGCGGCAAACGCCAGCCACTGCACCGGCTGGAGCGTCGCGCCGCTGAGTCGCGCCACGATGATCTTCATGGCCACGAACGTCGCCGCGACACACACCAGCATCCGGACGACCTCGGTCATGAAAGCCCCTGAATCGCGGTCAGCGCGTAGACGGCGGTGAGCGAGGCGAAGGCGGTGATGTAGAGCAGCCGCGCCACGCGGAACAGCGGCGCGTTCGCGGCCTCCACCCGGTCGAAGAGCGCGAACTGGATCACGAGCCGGCTCAGCCAGTAAGTCGCCATGAAGGCCGTGACGGCGATCGCCAGGGGCGAATGCTCGGCGAGCCGCGCCGGCATCAGCGCCGAAAGAAGGCCGAATGCGACGTTGGTGCTGAAGATGTAGCCGGCATAGGTCCAGAAGACGCGCGCCGTCAGCGGCTTGAGGCGCGCGACGTCCTGCCGCCAGCCGAGCATCCGCGGGATGAGAAGGCTGCTGGCGGCAATCGCCAGTTGGACGAAGCCGGCAAGACGGATGGCGAGCGGCAGCAACTCAGTTTTGAACACGTTCAAAACTTAAGTCCGGCCCGCTGTTTCGTCAAGACGCCGGTTGCGCGAACCCGATGACGTTGCCCGCCGGATCGCGGACAAAAATCTCAGTCGATCCATACGGCGCGACTCGTCGCGGGACAACCACCTCGGCATCCGCCGGCACCTTCGCGGCAACCGCCTCGAAGTCGTCGACCTCGATGTAGATCGCAGCGGAGCCGAGTGCGCGCGGCCCGCTGAGCGTCGCCGGCGTGTCCTCGCGGACGCTGGCGATACTCTGGTACATGACCTCGACGCTGTCGCGCACGAGAATGACGAATCCGAGGTGATCGCCGTGCGGGACGGCGACGACCTGCTCGAATCCAAGCGCCTGCCAGAACGGCAGCACCGGCTCGATGGCCTCGACGATGAGAACGGGCGTGACCTTCTTGAACATGCGACAACTATAGAGGAGACGACGGGAGCGCCTCCGGCGGGCGGGCGCGGCCCGCAGCGTCTGTTGGCCAAGCCCTAAAGACCTAACGCTGCGGGCCGGGCCCGCCCGCCGGAGGCGCTCCCGTCGTCCTTCGACTCACATTAGTTACTTATTGCCCGAATTCCTAATAGATGTGAAGATGGCCGCAAGGAGCTCGTCATGAAACTTCGGGGCATCGCGTTCCTCGCAGCCGCTCTGCTTCTTTTCCTCGCGCCGGCTGCGTTTGCCGACGAGCGCAACTCGGTCGGCGATCACAAGGTCGCGATCGACCAGGATTGGCCGACCGTATCCGAGCATCAGGAGCACCACACGCCGGCGCCTACGGCACGTGCACGGTCGAGCACGCGTGCAGCCTCACGTACGGCGGCTGCTGGTTCAAGGTGTATGCGAAGTGCCAGAACAAGACGTCCGGAGCGGGCGACGCGTGCAAGGCCTGTTGAGCGCGCGAACCATCTTCGTCGCGCTCGTTTGCGTCGTGGCGCTCCGGTCATTCGCGGCGCGGCAGCGATTCCTGGTTCGCTACGACGGACAGCCGGCTGCCGGAGCGGACGTGTGTCTCTTCCCCGCCGGCGACGATAGCGACCCGTTCGCGCTCTACCTCAGCGGGAGAGACGTTCGTTGCTTTCCCGCCGACAAGGTTCTCGATATCCCGCCGGGAACGTGGTTCTTTTATGCGAAGCGCGGGAAGGATCTCGTCAGCGCGCAGGTCGCGACGATTACGAATCGCGGTACGAAGTTCGCGCCCGATACGTACGGCGAAACACAGATCGATCTCCGTCCCGCGGCGACGCTCGATTTCACGAAACTGAACGAATCCCGCGGCGCTGACGACGCGTTCGCCATCTATCTCTCCAACGAAGGGACCGAATGTCGTCCGGCGATGCTCCCCGTGCCGCCCGGCGATCGGAGCGCTCTCGTCCCCGCGGGTGTGCGGCTGCTCGTTCTGAAGACGCGGTTCTCGCATGTCATCGACGTCAGCGAACCGCTGATCGGTGACGGCGTCACGGTCGTTCCACCGTTCCGGTCGTTGGCGGCCGGTCGCGCGCATCTTCTGGCGTGGATCGACTTCCGCCCCGAGGCGCGCGATCCCGATGCTGAGTGGAAAGCGATTCCGGCGCCGGCGATCGTGCTGAACATCGGCGGACGACGCGTCGCGCCGGAGATTCCGCCGCGCGCCGGCTTCGGCAGCGATGGTGCGCTCATGTTGTTTCGCGACGTGCCCCTCGGCAACGGAACGCTGATGGCGGGCGGAGGAATCTGGACGCGCGACGAGCTGCCGATCGACGCCACCCGAGCCGGAGTGGTCGTCATGACGCGCGGCGCCGTCGTTACTCCGGCGACGATGTTGACGGTCCGCTGGAGCGGCTCCGCGGCAGCGCGGAAGGACGACGACTGCGCGCCGGCGACGACGCAGGCGGAGGCTCCCATTCGTCTCCTGGCCTGCGAGGGCGCTCGCTGCAGCGAAGCCGCGACTCCGTCGTCGCTCGATCGCCGGCAGCAGATCGCGACATTCGAAGGTCTACGCCCCGGCAACTACACGATCGAGATCGGCGATCAACGCTCCGCCGTCACCGTGAAACTCGGCGAGCAGAAGACTCACGACGTCGCGCTCCATCCGTTCCGTCTCTTCGGACGGGTCACGGCCGATGACAGACCGATTCGCGCGCGCCTCGAGTTCGCGAGCGGAATCGCCGTGACCGACACTGACGGCCGCTATGACGCCGACCTCACCGCGTCTCCTCGCGACGTGCCGGTCGACATCTTCGACTGCGCCGACGGACATCTCCTGCAGACGGCCATCCCCGAGCACGCGCTCGAGGCCAACCAGCCGTACGACGTCGATATCCAGCACAACCACATTTCAATCAGCGTAGTGGATGCCGGCAGCGGCCGCGGCGTGCCGGGAGCGGAGGTGCATCTCGCGGCGCTGAAGTCGTCCGGCAGTGATGAAGCGAGCTTCCTCGGCGGAACGGATCACGTGACCGGCAGCGACGGCACGGCGCGATTCGACAACGTGCTGCGCAATCATCCTCTTGTCATCTGCGCGCGCTCCGAACACCACGAGCGCGCCTGCTCGGACGAGCTTTCGTTCAACGGAACGCGAGCCATCGACGTCACGCTGGCGCTGCATTCGAAAGCCTCGCTGCAGGGACGGGTGCGCTCGTCCGCTCCGATTCAATCCGGCCGGATCTTCTTCGTCGGCGCAGACGCGAAGGTGCGCGAGTGGTCGGCGATCCAGCCCGACGGCGTGTTTTTTCATCGACTGCCGCATGCCTCGCCGGAGTACGCCGTCGTCGTGTCCACGCTTCCGCTCCTCGCCGCGCCGCTGGCCGGCGGCGACGCGGCCATCGACATCGCCATGCCGGCGGCCGTGGCGCGTGACGTCGACGTGGCCATCCGCTCGCTGCCTCAGCAGGATGGGTTGCTGACGCTCTTCATCGGCGATCGGCAGATCCTGGAGCAGGCGTTCAACTGGCATCAGTCGCTGCGCGGAATGCAGTCGATCGTCTTCGCCGGCGGTCCACTTCGCATCCCGCAGATCTTCGAGACTGCTGCGATCACCGTCGGCCTCGGGCCGGCGCCTAAAGACATCCCCGCAACCCTGCAGCTCGGGCCCGACGCCGATCTCTGCGCGTTGCCAGGCTTCGCCGCCTGCCGCCGGAAAACGCTCATCGCCGGCAGCGCGATTGTGTTCTGAGGGAGACGACCGGGAGCGCCTCCGGCGGGCCGGCCCGGCCGGCAGCGCTTGTTGGCCTAGCCCTAAAGACTTACGCTGCCGGCCGCGCCCGCCCGCCGGAGGCGCCCTCGTCGTCCTCTCACACCTTCGCCGCCGGCAGCGGTGTGCCGGTCTCGAGCCACGACTTGAGGTTGCTGAGGATGTACGGCCAGCCGCGGTCGACGCTGCGGTAGGTTGCGGTCTCCCCGTCGAAGTCGTCGTGGATGAGCGTCAGCTTGCAGAGCTCGCCCTGCGGCTCGATCTGCCACGTCACGCGCGTCGGACGATCGGCTCTCGAGGCTTCGTCATGCGTACCGATGAACGTCGTCACCAGCTTGCGCGGCGGGTCGACCTCGACGATCTCGCCGTCGACCGCGTGCTCGCCATCGTCGCCCATGTAGGCGATCGGCGATCCCGGCTTCCAGTCGGTCTCGACCCTCGTTCCGAAGAAGTAGCGCTCGGTCTCGTCCGGGCGCGTGATCGCTTCCCACAGCCGCTCGGGCGTGGTGCGGATCCAGATCTGATAGACGTGTTTCGGCTTTTCCATCGGCTCCTCCAGTGATTTTTTGATTGCGGAGAGACCGGCCACCCAGGGCTCGGCGTACTTGCTGATCCAGCGGTCGTGGATCGATCGGATCGGCGTTGGATTGAGGTAGTGGAGCTTCTCGCGCCCCGAGCGATGCGTGACCACGAGCCCCGCGCGCTCGAGGATGCGCAGGTGCTTCATGATCCCGAAGCGGGTCATCTCGAAGCGCTGCTCCAGCTCCGTCAGCGTCTGTCCGTCGCGCCTGCGGAGCGCGTCGAGCAGCTTGCGCCGCGTCGGGTCGGAGAGCGCTTTGAAGACGTCTTTCACGCGAAAGACAATATGTGACCCGATGGTCACGTATGTCAAGTTACATCAAAGCAACGACCCGCCGCCGATCGCCTCGCCCTCGATGAATCGCGACGGCCGCAACGCGCGCACGTCGATCGACGTCGGCACTCCCGCGATCATCTCCGCCACCACCCGCCCGATCGCCGGCGAATGCATCACGCCGTGTCCCGACGAGCCGTTCGCCAGGAAGAGATTCGCGAACGGCACCGAGCGTCCGACGATGGCGTGGTGATCGGGCGACATCTCGTAGAAGCCCGACCACGCCGCCGCGCGATCGACCGCGACGTCGCGCAGCACCGGCACGCGCTCCCGCGCGGGCGCCTCGGGATCGAACGAAGGCGCCAGCAGCAGAACGCGGCCGTCGCGCACGCGGAGATGAAAGCCGTCGTCCGCCCAGATCGTCATCGGCATCGAGTCGGGCAACGCATGCGTCGGCACGGTCGGAAGGACATGCCGCTCCAGCGGCTCGACCGGCACGTCGCCGAACGCAGCCGCCCACGCTCCCGCCGCGTTCACGAACACGTCGCCCGCGATCTCGCCGCGCGAGGTCTGGAGCGCGAGCACGCGATCGCCGTCCGTGCGCAGTCCGCGCACTTCGACGTCGAATTCGATCCGCAGCCCGCGCGCGTAGCCGCGGAGGATCTCCATCGGCGCGATGAAGCCGTCGGTCGGACAGAACGCGCCGCCGATGATCAGCGGATCGTCGATCGCCGGATTGATCTCCTTCGCTTCCTTCGCGTCGATCATCCGCGCCTCGCGGAGTCCGCACGCGTGCTGCACGCGCTGCGCGTCGCGCAACACCTGCATCGTCTCTTCATTGCGCGCGAGGAAGAGATACCCGTGCGGCCGCACGTCCAGCTCTTCACGCGACAGCATCGACATCCGCACGTTGACCTCGGATGCGAACTGCGCGCGAAAACCGCCGGTCGCGCGGGATGTGCTGCCGGCGCCGAGCTCGGCTCCGCGGTCGACGACGAGAACGTCGCGAACGCCGAGCCCGGCGAGGTGCGCGGCGACGCTCGCTCCCATCACCCCCGCGCCGATGATGACGACTTCAGGCATGTTCCGCGGCGGCTCAGCGCGCCAGGACGTCGTGCATCGCGTTGATCGACACCGTCTTCGGCTTCATCGGAAGCGGGACGTCGAACTCGACCGGCTTGCTGGAGCTGCCGAGCATCGGCACCGTCGCCAGGCGGACGATCTGGCCCTTGTCGAACGTCACGTAGATCGGGACGATCGTGGCGAAATCCTCCGGCACCTGCGACTGCGTGATCGTCACCTTGATGTGGTACTTGCCGCCGCCTGCATCGGTCACGTCGCCGGCCGACTCGAGCTTCGGGATCGACGTGCCGTGCACCCACTGGCGGAAAAACCAGTCGAGCGTGCCGGTGCCCTGAAGGTCCATGTACTTCGGCATGTGCTTCTCGATGACCTTCTGGAAATCGGCCGTCGATACGTTCTTCCCGGCGTACGTCTGCGCGAACTCCGTCATCGCCGCCATGAACCGCTCGTCGGGATTCTGCTTCGAGCGATCCTGCATCACCATCCGCAGCATGTGCAGGACGTACGCGCCCTTCTCGTACACGATGATGTCGTACGCGTCGCGGTCCTGCCAGGTGCTGAGGCGATAGCCGAGGGAGATCGGACCGGCGACGTCGTTGGTGATCAGCGCGCCGCGCGGGCGCTCCAGGATCTCGCGCCGCTTCTTCTCCCACAGCTTGTTGTACTGCGCCCAGCCGCCGGTCTGCTGCAGCACCAGCGCCGCGGTGAACTCCGCAAAGCCTTCCGAGATCCAGGTGTCGTGATACGAGCGGCCGTCGACCTGATGTCCCCACCACTGATGGGCGAACTCGTGCGGACCGACGAGGTCGACGAAGTCCTTGAGGCCGTTCAGCCCGAGCGTGTTGCGCTGCGTGCCGTCGAGGAACGCGATGTACGGCATGTAGATCAGCGAGGGCCACGACTGGCCGAAGAACCATTCCGACTGCTGCGTGATGGCGACGTGCTTCGTCGTCGCCAGCGGACCGAAGAACGCGTTGCCGGTGCGTGCGGTGTTGATGCCGTCCGCGAGCGCCGCCTGCGCAAGCTTGCTGGTATCGACGCGGATGTTCGTCGGGCCGGTCGGCAGGCCGAAGCCGCCGTTCTCGTCCCAGTTGCCGCCGCCGTTCACCGCCTCCAGCGCCTGGTTGATGCGCTGGATGATGTCGGGCGTGCCGGGATTGGTGAAGACGTCGATCGTCACGCCGGTGGTCGAGTCGGAGTTCGACATCTTCTTGAACTTGCCGAAATTGAAGCCGGCCACGCGCAGCGGCGTGGTCGCTTTCCAGACCGAGACGCGCATGTCCCCTTCGACGCGATTCTCGGTCTCGTCGCCGACGGAGATGATCTGCAGCTTCTGCGGGAAGCGGTACGTGAGGTCGTACGTCGCGACGTCGTTGAAGACGCCGAAGTTCGGATACCAGCTCGAGCGCGCGCCAACGGTGTAGTTGCCGTCGCCGGCGTCGGCGAGGACGTCCTTGCCGCCGTAGACGAGCTTGAGCATGTACTTCTCGCCCGCCTTCAACGGCTGCGGGAAGATCACCGCCGAGTCGTCGTCCTCATCCATCTTTTCCTGGATCCATGCAACCGGCGTCCAGTTCGGCGTTGCCCCGACCGGCGACCACGCGGCCTCGGTGATGCGCAGCTTGCCGCGCAGGTTCACGTTGAGCACGCGCGTCCCTTCGAACATCGAGGTGAACGTCGCGGTGGTGGTGCCGGAGATGTCGCCGCGATTCATGAACTTCGAATCGATCGCGTAATGCTCGGCGTCGACGAGCGGGCGCAGGTACTCGGCGCGTCCCGCGTCGATCTCGGTCTTGAAGTGGTTCTGGTACCACGTGCCGCCCTTCGTCTGATCGAGGATGGTCAGCCCGGTCTCTTCGCCGCTGCGGTCGATGCCGGTCGGATCGACGATCAGCAGCGCCGGCGGATACTTGCCGCCTCCTTTGACCCAGGCGAAGAAGAACGGCTCGTGCTCGATGTTCAGCATCGACTGCAGCACGCGGATCTGCATGTTGCCCTGCAGGTCCTTCCGCTGTTTCTTCATGTAGTCGTCCCACACGTCGCTCGCGCGCGGGTCGGGCGTGCCGCTCTTCGCCTCGCCCGACTGCTTCTCCGCGGCTTTGACCATTTCGGTGCCGAAGAAGACGGCGCTGTCGAACTTGTCGACGAGCGAGGTGAGCTTGTCGTCGCCCGCATTGAGCTGCAGCGCGCGGAGATCGGTTTTCGTCACCGGCTTGAGCTCGTACGTGCCCTGGCCGGTGAAGACGGCGCCGGGCGTTTTTCCTTCGACGGCGGTCAGGAGATGGAGCGTGCCGTTGAGGGTGAGGTGGAAGACGTCGCGGTCGACCGTCAGGTTGGAGACCGCGATCGTCCGGCCGTCCGGGCGCGCGGCGCGGAGGGCGGTGTAGGTCGGGTCGGAATCAGCGAAGAGGGTGGTCGCAGTCGCAATGAGAGCGGCCGCCACGGCGAGAATTCGCGTGAGGCGCATGAGGGGGATTTCCTTTCAAGTGGAGGTGCGGACCTGCTGCCGGAAGAATATCAAAAGACGACGTGCTGGACCTCGAGCCCGAGGTACATCACCGAAGGATCAAAGGGCGAAAAGGTGATCGCATTGACGTCGTTCGCGGCATTGTGCGCGGTCGTCACGCCGCCGTTGGCGTCGACGCGATAGATGTCGGTCCCGTACTGCTGGAAGTAGGTTCCGAAGACGAAGTAGACGACGTTCGGATCGGTCGGATGCGCCGCCATGACCGGCTGGTTGACGATCGTCACCCCGGCCGATTCGGCGACGAGCTGCGTGAACGTGCGTCCGCCGTCGTGCGAGCGATGGATTGCATGCACGCCGGAGCCGCCCTCGACCGCCATCGCCCAGACCGAGTTTCCATCGACCGGCGAGATGGCGAAGTTCATCACGTTGAAGTTGTTGCCGAACGACGTGCGGTCCCAATGCTTGCCGCCGTCGAACGTCACGTACGCGCCGCCCGCGAGCCGGCCGGCAATGATGTGATCGATGTTCGACGGATCGAACGAAAAGCGATAGACGAACGAGTTGCTCTGCGCCGGCAGGCTGTTGATCGCCGTCCACGACTCGCCCGCGTCGGCGCTGTCCCACAAGTTGCCGTCGACGTCGCCCGCGCGAACGTGATCGCCGTTCGACGGATCGGTCCCAAGGCCGACACTGACCGCCGGCGCCTTGACGACTTTTGCGCCGCGCGAGTCGTAGCGAAGGATGAACTGCCGGTTGTCCGACCATGCGAACGCGCGTCCGCCGCGAGCAGGCGTGATGGTTGGCGGAAAGTCAGCATCGAAATCGCCGAGCGGCTGCCAACTGCAACCGTTGTCGTTCGAGAGCGACAGCGTCGACTTGTGCCACGAGAGCATCGCGCCCGGCGTATCGAGCGCCGCGAGTCCGTACGTATAACCGACACCGGTCAGCGGCTGCGCGATCGGCGCGAGCGTGCGCCCTTCATCGCGCGTGAACGTGACCGCGGGCGTGCCGTTCACGATCGTGCAACCGGGAAACGGGACGGGCTGTGTCGTCGAGCGGCGGCGCGATTGGGCAGCGAGGGGAAGGGCGAGGGAGAGAGTCAGGATGAGGAGGATGGGTTTGCGCATGTGTGGGCCGTTGGCAGTTGGCAGTTGGCAGCAGACGTCATTGACGCGAGTTCAGCTCGCGGATGATCCCGTTGATCAATCTCGCGACGTCTGTCGCATCCGCTGTCAGGCCAGAAGCATCCTTTTCTGTAATGAATTCGATTCGCCGGGCGATCTCGATCTGCGTCTCGAGCTCGTATACCGATCCGCGCGCGTGCAGCAAGAATCGCCGATAGTCCGGCAATGTTCCGCGCCCGCACCCTTCAGCCACGTTGCTCGGTACTGATACGGCTGCGCTCCGCATTTGTTGGGCCAGCCCGAACTGCTCGTACCGCGGGAACGTCTCGCAGATGCGATACGTCCTTACCGCCAGATCGACACTCTTCTGCCATGCAATGAGATTTCTGAATTGACTGCTCATATTCGCCATGTGGTGCGAAGAGCACGACGTCGGAGAGCCGAAGCAAATGCATCCTACCTCGGTCTCCTGCCAACTGCCCACGGCCAACTGCCAACTCGTCACAACCGTGTTACTCCCTCTCTGATCCGACCTGCTAATCTCGCTGCCCAGAGGAACCTTCCATGCGTCGAGCGGCCGCAGCAGTGCTGTCGATCCTGTTGTGCCTTCCATCGGCTGCGAACGGGCAGCAGAAGCTCGTCGAGACGATCGAAGTCCGCGTCACGAACATCGACGTCGTGGTCACTGACGGCAAGGGGAATCCGATCGTCGGTCTGAACAAAGACGATTTCGAGATCTTCGAAAACGGCAAGCGGCAGCCGATCACGAACTTCTACGAAGTGCGCCCGGAATCGGTGAACACGGTCGCCGGGATGCCGCCGCCGGACGAGTCGGTCGCCGCGCCGGCCGAGGTGCGGCAGCGGCGCATCATCTTCTTCATCGACAACGCGTCGCTGCATCCGCTGCGGCGCAACGAAGTCTTCGCCTCCATCGACAAATTCTTCGACAAGCTCTTTCAGCCCGGCGATCAGGCGATGGTCGTCACCTGGAACCGCAGCCTGCGCATGGTCTCGCCGTTCACCGACGACGCCGACCGGCTGCGCGGCGCGTTGAAAAAAGTGGCCGGCATGTCGGGCGGCGGCGTGCAACTGGGCGCCGACAAGGAGCGTCTGCGGAGCGAGGTGAAGGCGCTGGTCGACGCGACCAACAGCATGGGATCGCGCGGCGGCGCGCAGGCGATGGACGACACCTATCAGCAGGCGCTGAGCATGACCCGCGCGTACGCCGACAACCTTTACTCCAACGAGAAACGGCTCACCTCCGCGATGTCGACGATGATCACCACCCTGGCCGGACTGGAAGGGAAAAAGGTCATGGTCTTCGTCGGATCGCAACTGCCGGACCGGCCGGGCTTCGACATGTTCCAGTGGCTCGATCAGTTCTTCGGCACCAGCGGCCGGACGGTTCCGGTCGCCTATCGCGAGGCGAGCCGCTACAGCATCGCCACTGAATTGGAGAAGGTGGCCAAGCAGGCGAACGCCAACAACGTCACGATGTACATGATCGACGGCGCCGATCCGACCAAAGGCGCATCGTCGGACGCCACGACCGCCGACGAGCTGTTCGACCCGACCGTCGACTTCACCGACTTCACCAACACCGCGAACGCGTTCGGCGCGATGGCGAAGATGACCGGCGGCATGGCGCTGATGCGGACGAACAACTTCGACCTCGCGCTCAACACCGTGGCCCGCGATCTCGGCGCCTACTACTCCCTCGGCTATCGCCAGGAGAACGAAAAGCCGGGCGACCGCAAGATCGTGGTTAAGACGAAGAATCCGACGTTCAAAGTGCGCTCCCGGCAGAGCTACGTCGCGAAGTCGGCGGAGGCGCAGACCGAGGATCGCGTCGTGTCGAACGCGTTCCACTCGCAGGTGAAGGGCGACATCCCCATCACGCTGACCACCGGGCAGCCGGTCATGCAACCGAACCACCGCTACAAGGTCCCGGTGCGCATCACCTTCCCGTCGAACATCGTGCTCCTCCCCGACGGCAACAACCTCGTGGGCGGCTTCACCGTCTACTTCGCGGTCATCGACGAGAACGGCGGGATGTCGCCGGTGAGCAAGCGCAATCAACCGGTGAAGATGCCGCGATCGGCGGAAGCGGCGCTGCGCGCGAAGCCGATCTCGTTCGTCGCCGAGGTGATGGTCGCGCCGGGCGAGCATTACCTGTCGGTTGCCATCGTCGATGACGTGGCCAGCTCCGCCGGCTACGCAAGGACGCGCGTGGCGGCGCGGTGATGCGCGAGGCGTTGCTCGCTGCGTTGCTGATCGCACAGATCTCCGAGACGATCGAAGTCCGCGTCACGAACATCGACGTGGTGGTGACGGACAAGAGCGGGAAGCGCGTGACGGGACTGACGCGCGATGACTTCGAGGTGTTCGAGAACGGGAAAGCGCAACAGCTCTCCAATTTTTATGAAGTTCTGCCGGAGCAGTTGCCGGTTACCGGTTCCCAGTTGCCTTTGGTAACTGGCAACCGGCAACCGGCAACTGACGGGCAACCGGCAACTGAAACCGAGACGCGCCAGCGCCGCATCGTCCTCTTCATCGACAACTTCTCCATCCACCCCTTCCAGCGAAGGAAGATCTTCGAATCGATCGACCGCTCGCTCGACACGCTGCTCCGTCCGGGGGACGAGGCGATGGTCGTGGCGTGGTATCGCGGCCTGCGGATCGAGCAGCACTTCACCGCGGACCACGCCGCGCTGCGCAGCGCGATCGCGCGTGTGATGGAGACCGGCTCGGGGATGACGTACGAATCCGACCGGCAGCAGATCCGCTCACGCTGCACGCAACTGCTCCAGGACTCCGGCTACCGCAATCCGCAAGGCGCGTTCGACAACTGCGTAGGCATCATCCAGAGCTACTCCGAAGAGCTGAGCATGATCGAGCGCCACCTCATCGCCTCGACCGGCAGCGTGCTCGCCATGCTCGGCGGCATGGAGGGAAAGAAGGCGATGATCTACGCCGGCGCGGCGCTGCCGAAGCGTCCGGCGCGCGAGCTTCTCGTCTTCGCCGACAACCTCTTCTCGCCGTACCTCCGCAACTTCCGGCCCAGTCAGATGAACGCCCGCAATCTATCCACCATGTCGATCTCCATCGAAGGGATGGCCAAGACGGCGAACGCGAACGGCGTGACGGTCTACATGATCGACGGCGCCGATGCATCGCGCGGCATCCTCCCCAACGCGAGCGACGACGTCGCGCCCGACTCGCAGGCCGCGTTCACCGAGTACGACAACACAGCCGAGGCGTTCCAGGTCGTGGCGAAGCTCACCGGCGGCATCGCGCTCACCCACACCCAGAACTTCGACCTGGCGATGGACACCGTGGCCCGTGATCTCGACAACTACTATTCCCTCGGCTATCGCCAGGAGAGCGGCGAGAAGAAGGAGCGGAGGGTCGAGGTCCGCGTGAAGAACCACCCCGACTACCGCGTCCGCTCGCGCCGCACGTACGAGGCGCGCACGCTCGACGAGCAGCTCAGCGATCGCGTCATCGCCAACATCTATCGCGAAGGAAAGAGCGAGCTGGCGATCGCGGTGCAGACCGGCGCGCCGGCGAAATCGAGCCGCAATCGCTGGAGCGTGCCGCTGTCGGTGACCATCCCGTCGACCCTCACGCTGCTGCCCGAAGGAAACGAGCTCGCCGGCGGCTTCAACGTCTTCATCGCCGTCGGTGACGACAACGGCGACATGTCGAAGGTCACGCGCATCGCCAAGCAGGTGCGCATCCCGGCGGCCCGCGAGGCCGAGCTTCGCCGCCAGCCGCTGCTCTTCACCGCCGACCTGAGCATGAACCGCGGCACGCACGTCGTGTCGGTCGGCGTGGTCGATCAACTGTCGAATTCGAGCGGCTACGCGCGAGCGCGCGTCGTCGTGCACTGATTTCACCGGAGGAGAAGGATTTGTTGAAACGACTGTTCGCAGCAGCGCTGGTCTTGTGCGCCGTCACTTCATTCGCCGAAGAGAAGAAAGACTCGAAAGAGCCGCCGAAGGACAACATCTCGTCGACGCAGCATTCGCTCAAGCTCGGCGGCGAGACGATCAACTACACCGCGCGCGCCGGCACGATGGTGATGAAGGACGAAGACGGCAACGCGAAGGCGAACGTCTTCTTCGTCGCCTACACGCGCGACGGCGCCGACGCGGCGAAGCGCCCCGTCACCTTCGCCTTCAACGGCGGCCCCGGGTCGTCGTCGGTCTGGCTGCACATGGGCTGCTTCGGACCGAAGCGCGTCGCGTACGCGGACGAGGAAGGACATCCCGCGCCGCCGCCGTCGCGCCTCGTCGACAACGAGGCCTCGATCCTCGACGTCACCGATCTCGTCTTCATCGATCCGATCACCACCGGCTACAGCCGCGCGATCCCGGTCAAAGAGGACACGAAGTACCACGGCTTCGAAGGCGATCTCGATTCGGTCGGTGAGTTCATCCGCCTCTGGATGACGCGCTACAACCGCTGGAGCTCGCCGAAGTTCGTCGCCGGCGAGAGCTACGGCACGACGCGCGCCGCGGGCCTCTCCGGCTGGCTGCAGGACCACGGCATCTTCCTCAACGGCGTCGTGCTGATCTCGTCGATCCTCAACTTCGAGACCGCGCGCTTCGAGTCGGGCAACGATCTGCCGTACGAGCTCTTTCTGCCGACGTACACCGCGGTCGCCTGGTATCACCACAAGCTGCCGGCCGACCTGCAGGCGAAATCGATCGCCGACGTCGTCGATGAAGCGGAGCAGTTCGCGATCGGCCCGTACGCGAATGCGCTGATGCGCGGCGACGCGCTCTCCGACGCGGAGAAGAACGAGATCACGCAGAAGGTCGCGCGCTATACCGGACTCAAGCCGGAGTACGTCGCGCAGTCGAACATGCGCATCCGCATCGACCGCTTCGACAAGGAGCTGCTGCGCGATCAGCGCCGCACCGCCGGCCGCTACGACGGCCGCTTCAAGGGGATGGACCGCGACGCCGCGGGCGAGCGCATCGACTTCGATCCGTCGTACAGCGCGGTGCACGGCTCCTACACCGCGAACTTCAACGACTACATCCGCCGCGAGCTGAAGTTCGAGAGCGACCTGCCGTACGAGATCCTCACCGCGCGCGTCCGGCCGTGGTCGTACGACAAGTACGAGAACCGCTTCCTCGACGTGAGCGAGACGCTGCGCGAGGCGATGACCGAGAACGCGTACCTGCGCGTCTTCGTCGCCAACGGCTACTACGACCTCGCCACGCCGTTCGGCGCGACGAAGTACACGTTCGCCCGCGCGCAGTTCGAGCCCGAGATCCGGAAGAACGTGTCGATGGGCTTCTACGAGGGCGGACACATGATGTACATGGACCGCCGCGCGCACGGGAAGCTGAAGAACGACATCGCGGCGTTCATCAAAGCGGCCACGCCGTAGGAGTGCTGCGGCTTGCCGCAGCCCTGGATTGCGGCAGCTTGCTGCCGCGGGATTCTTTTGAGGGGTGCGGACGTCCCGTCCGCCCTTAGTCCGCGAAGCGGATCAGTCGGCGCTGCGCGCCGACCATGCGGACGAGACGTCCGCACCCCACGAGCGGCGGCAGCAAGCTGCCGCTCTCCGGTTAGCGTTCCATGTCTTCCGCGACTTCCATAATCCGCGCCCTGATCAGGTCGCGCCTGCCGGGAAGGATGCTCACTCGGCAGGTTGTTTTCCCTCGTATGACGGATCTGGTGCTGGATTGGGAGAGCGGCGCTGCCGCCAGGCATGCGCACATCGGTATTCGGCTGGAGAAGCTCTTTGCGGCACGCGATCTTGTCCGCGGCGCAACAGGAGCGCCGTGGTTCGAGGAGCAGGAGCGTCGTCACGACCGCGTCGGCATCGCGCACGAGCACGCGCTCTACCGCCAGCTCACCGCGCCCAACGATCTCGCCCTCGTTGAAGTGACGGAGCTTGCGCACTACCTGCTGGCGTTCGCGAATGATCCCGCCCTCCCCGACGTGATCAAGGACTTACGCAGCGAAAAATTCTGGGCGGTTTTCTACGAGTTAGCGATGGCGTACCGCTGGCAAGACGCGGGAGCGACCGTGACGCTCGCCCCTGCAACGGCGAAGAGCGTAGCGGACTTCAAGGCCGTTATCGACGGGCAGGAGTTCATCGTCGAAGTGAGCAAGTTTGACGATGACTTCGTCGGCAGCTTTCGCTTCGATATCCCGATGAAGGTCGTCGAGGCGGTGGAGAAGGCGCTGCAAGACGTGCCGCCGTTCGTCTGCAAGATCTACCTGCACGAAGAGCTGACTCCGGCGAAAGAAACGCCGCTGCGCGCGGCGGCGAAGGAGGCGTGCCACGCGTTTCGGCAAGCGGTGCGCGCAAACCAGGACAGCGCAAGCGTGACGAACGACTTCTGCACGGTGACGTTGGAACGCTTGACCAATTCGTCAGAGACAAACCCATTCCGGCTCGACGAGTTCGGCCGGCAGGTGAGCGTGCGCAAGCACGATTGGAACGCGTACATCGGTTCGCCGGATGATCACGCGCGCTTCTTCTTTCAGGTACAGCCCGAGGAGCGCAACTTGCGCGACGAGTTGCTTGCGAAGGTCACGAAGGAGGTGAAGCAGCTCGCGCGCACGGAAACCCCGACCGTCGTGATGGTTGATGTCTCAGCATTCGGCGATTTCTACTCGCTCCCCTTGTCGGAGATGCAGGATGATCTCACCGACATCTTGCGGCAGCACCAGCGCGTCGCGAGTCTCTGGTTCTTCTCGCGGCAATGGACGACCGCCTTCCGGTACAAGTACTGGTGGACGCACTTGGAGAGTCCGTTCGCGAGCGTGCTCGTTTCTGACGCGTTCATAGAGCGGCTCATCGAACGGGAGTGGCGATGGGATTTCTTGGGTGAGCGTGCGTACGAGTGGAGCACGCCGGAAGCCGACGCCCGGCGGTATGCTGAGCACATGCCACTCCGTGCCTGACACCACTTGACGCTTGATGAGCAGACCTATGTAGTCCGTGAGTTGCTCCTTCTCGCTTGCGATGAGCCGCCGCAATCTGGGGCGGCAGCGAGGAGACCGTCTCAAAAACCAGAACGCAACGCATGTGAGTGGCGGCAGCCATGAACTGCCGCCACTGAGTGTGCGCGCCTCTGCGATTGATTAACCGCCGCCGACGGCGATGAGTCGCCGCAGGTTCA
>Ga0207676_10000031_pt1 | contig 215877 bp, 220 predicted proteins | sample KBSSwiS72_FD_184307 | JGI IMG/M metagenome (GOLD analysis project Ga0207676, IMG submission 184307) | Switchgrass rhizosphere microbial communities from Kellogg Biological Station, Michigan, USA - KBS Switchgrass S7-2 (SPAdes) (version 2) | ecosystem: Host-associated > Plants > Roots >...
CCCCTGCTGGAGCGCCGCCGTTTGCCCCGGGCTTCCAAGCCGGCTCGCTCAACAACAACGCCGGCTCCTACTCGCCCTTCCACATGCGGCTGACCAGACGCGACGGCGACCAGGACCTGACCCGCTTCGACGCCACCCTGCCGCCGGGCATGATCGCCAAGCTGGCCGGGGTGCAGAAATGCTCTGACGCCGCGATCGCCGCCGCCAAGCTAAAGACCGGGCGAGCGGAGCTCGCCTCCCCCAGCTGCCCAGCTAACTCTGAGATCGGCAACGTCAAGGGTGGCGCCGGGGTCGGCTCCCAGCTCACCTACGCCACCGGCAAGCTCTACCTCGCCGGCCCCACGCACGGAGCGCCGCTCTCGGTCCTCGGCATCGTCCCCGCCGTCGCCGGCCCCTTCGACGTCGGCACGGTGGTCGTGCGCCAGGCGCTCAGGGTCGATCCCAAGACCGGCAAGGCGAGCGTCGACGGCGCCAGCTCAGACCCGATCCCCCACATCCTCGCCGGCATCCCCCTGCGGGTCCGCGACATCCGCGTCGCCGTCGACCGCCCCCAGTTCACCCTCAACCCGACCAGCTGCAACCGCTTCGCCACCCTGGCGCAGATCTGGGGCGGGGGATCGAATCTCTTCAGCACCGCCGACGACGCCCCGGTCGCCCTCTCGGATCGCTTCCAGGCCGCCAACTGCTCGCGCCTGGGATTCAAGCCGCGCATTTCGCTCACTTTGAAAGGCGGCACCGCACGCGGCGGGCACCCCGCCTTGCGCGGTGTCTACCGGCCAAGAGCGGGCGATGCCAACCTGGCTGACCTGGTCGCCCGCATGCCGCGCTCTGCCTTCCTCGACCAGGGCCACATCAGGACGATCTGCACCCGCGTCCAATTTGCCGCCGACAATTGCCCCAAAGGCGCGATCTACGGCCAAGCCACCGCCGTCACGCCGATTCTCGAAGAGCCCCTCTCTGGCCCCGTCTACCTGCGCTCCTCCGATAACAACCTGCCCGACCTCGTCCTCGACCTGCACGGCCTGGTCGACGTTGAGGTCTCGGCCCGCATCGACTCGATCAAAGGCGGCATCAGGGCTACCTTCGAGGACGCCCCCGACGCGCCGCTGACCAGAGCGGTGCTGAGCATGCGGGGAGGGCAGAAGGGCCTGATCGTCAACAGCCGCAACCTCTGCGCGGGCACTTCGCGCGCCAACATCGCTCTCGAGGCCCAGAACGGCAAGCGGCTCAGCCTGCGGCCGGTGCTGCGGGCAGCAGGGTGCAGAGGCCCCAGGCGCTAGCCGCCGGCAGAATCCATTGGTCGGGCTGGCTAGCGAAGCCGGCGCACGATCCTGAAGGTGTCGAGGGCTGGCGTCGGGTCGAGCTGCCCGGTCGCGGCGCGGGCGCGGACCCGGAAGCTGTGCCGGCCGTAGGGGAGGCGGCGGGCGGTGAAGGGCGACCGGCAGGCTCTGAACGGCCGGCGGTCGAGCTTGCATTCGAAGCTGACGCCCGCGTCGGTGGAGCCGAAGCGGAAGGTCGGCGTGCGGTCCCTGCTGCGTTGAGGAGGCCTGCGGCGCAGCAGGGTTTGGGGCGCTCCCGCTTTGCCGTCGCGCTGGCCCGGTCCGCCTTGCTGGCCGCCGCCGGCCGCACCGCAAGCGCTCTCAGGGGGCGCCACGGAGTTCGGCCGGGGGGCTGGGAAGACCGGCGCAAAGTCGGCGGCGCTGTCGTTGCGATCGTCGCCGGCCTCGAGCAGGGTGGCGCAGCCGGGCGCGATCGTGCGCCGCAGGGCCATCCCGTCGGGGATTCCCGCCGGCGCCGCCGGCGAGCCCGCGGGGGAGGAGAGGGAACCGCCGCTGAAGCTGCCCCAAGCGACACAGTCGAGCGCGGCCCAGCAGACGGCTCCGCCGGCGGGGTCGAGGAGGCCGGCCGCCATCGTCGCGTCGGCGACGACCCCGAAGCGCGACTCGGCGGCCGGCGTCGCCATCAGGACCGTCATCTGGTTGCGCCCGTCGGCGACGTCTTTGTCGAACGTCTCGCTGCCGATCGCGGTGCCGGCCGCGTTGTGAAAGGTCACCGAGTGCCCGGCGACGAAGTTCTGGCCGGCCGTGTAGGCCTGCAGCTCGACGTACTCGGCGTCCGGGGCGGCGCTGTCGCCCGGGAAGACCTCACGGATGCTGACCAGATGGAAGTCGGCGGCGGCCGGGGTCGGCGTCAGCGCCAAGCCGATCGCGAGGGCCGCCACGAGGACGCCGGGCCTCATCGTCGCGGTTTCCCTTTCGGTTTCGCGACCCGGAAGCTGCTCTTCGCCGGGGTGGGGTCGGCGGACCCGCCCGCAATGGCGCGAACCTGCACCGTGTGCGCGCCGAAGGAGAGAGTTTTCGTCGTGAACGGGGAGATGCAGGAGCGGAAGGCGCCCCGATCGACTTTGCAACTGAAGCTCGACCGCGCCACGCTCGAGCGGAAGCGGAAGCTGGGCGTCCTGTCCCGGGTCACCGCGGCGGGCTGAAGGGTGAGGATCGTCTGCGGAGCTCTTTTCGGCTCGATCGTGGAGGACGGCAACCCGGGAAGCGGCGGCGGCAGGATCGGCGGCGGTTCGAACGCCGGCACCGCGACGTCCCAGCTGTAGCCGGCCGGGCTGTCGTCGAGATTCCCGACCGCGTCCCTGGCCCGCACCTGGAAGCTGTGCGAACCGTTTTCGAGGCCGAAGTAGGTGACGCCGGCCGCGTCGCAGCCGACGAAGGCGCCGCCGTCCAGGCTACATTCGAAGGTCGATCCCACCTCGTTCGATTCGTAGCCGAAGGAGGCGTTGGGGCTGGTGCTCGGGTTCGGCGGTTTGGCGACGATCGTCGTCTGCGGATCCGTAACGTCGTTCAGCGTGTTGTCGACGGTCCATTCGAATACGTCCGCGCTGCCCTCGTTTTTGGCCGGGTCCGTCGCCCGGACCTTGAAGACCCAGTCCCCATCGGCAAACGGCGCCGGATGCGTGGCGTCCGGATAGGTCTTTCCGCTCGACGCGCAGGGGCTGAAGCTGTCCGGTTTGCCGGCTGGCTCGAGGCTGCACTGGAAGGTGGATCCGCCCTCGTTCGAGCTGTAGGTGAAGGCGGCGCTGTTGCCCGGCCCGGGGTCGGGGGGCTGGGTTTTGATTTCCGCCACCGGCGGCGTCGTGTCCACTTTCCATTCGTATTTGGCGGCGACTCCCGTTTCGCTGCCTTCTTTGGCGCGAACCTGGAACGCATGGGTGCCCTGGCTGAGCGGCCCGGGGTATTCGATCCCGCCTGATTCGCATCCCGCGAAAACGGCGGCATCGAGTTTGCATTCGAAGCTGGCGCCCGGTGGGGTCGAGTGGTAGGTGAAGGCGGCGCTGGTGCTGTTGGTTGGGTTGGCCGGTTTCTGGTCGATCGTCGCGACCGGTGCTTTGCATTCTTTCTCGACGATCGTGCTGGCGTTGCTGCGTGGGTTTGGTTCCTGCTCGGAGAAGTCAGCGGCGCTGTTGTCGGTGTCGTCGCCGGACTCGAGCAGCGTCGAGCAGCCGGCCGCGATCGAGCGGCGCAGCGCCTTGCCCGCGGTCACACCCCCGGGAGAGGCCGGGGAGCCTGGGGTGGGGCTGAGGCTGCCGCTGAAGTTCCCCCAGGAGACACAGTCGATCGATACGAAGCAGACCGCACCGCCCGCGGAGGCGATGTTCAGGGCCGCGTGGGTGCGGTCCGGTTCCGGGCCGCTGGGGAACCCCGCGGCGTAGCCGTCGTCGGCAACCAGGACGGTCCGCTGGTTTTCGCCTTTGGAGACGCCGCCGGAGAAGGTGAAGGTGGTGACCACGGTCGAGGCGTTCGAGCCGTAGACGACGATCTGGTGGCCGCTGAGGTTCGTCTGGCCGGGGCTGTACATCTGCAGCATCACGTAGCTGTCGTTTGCCGCACCCGGGTAGACCTCGCGGATCGACATCAGGTGGAAGTCGGCCCGGCTCGGCGCAGCGGTCAGCAGCAAGCCGGCGACCACAGCGAGGAAAGGCAGGACGAGCGGCCACCGCCTGCCCCCGCCGGGCGCCATTGCCGCGGCGCCGGTCCGGGTACCCATGCGCCGATGGTAGCCGACGCTCGCTGCGCCGACGATGCACCGGCGAGGCGGCGCCGCTCGCTACGCTTGGTTCGTGGCCTCGAAGCGGCAGATCTTCGTCGGCGGCGTGCCGATCGGCGGCGGGGCCCCGGTCGCGGTCCAGACGATGACCAAGACCGAGACCGCCAACCTGGCGGCGACGATGGAGCAGATCCGCAAGGTCGCCGACGCCGGCGCGGACCTGGTCCGGGTCGCGGTGCCGCGCGACGACGACGCCGAGGCGCTGCGGACGATCGTCCGCGAATCGCCGATCCCGGTGATCGCCGACATCCACTTCAACCACACGCTGGCGCTGAAGGCGATCGACGCCGGCGCCCACTGCATCCGGCTCAACCCCGGCAACATCGGCGGCCGTGAGAAAGTCGCCGAGGTGGCCGAGCGGGCAACCGCCGCCGGCGTGCCGATGCGGATCGGCGTCAACTCCGGCTCGCTGCCCAAGCACCTGCACGAGCTGGAGCGCGAGGCGCCGGTCGAGGCGCTGGTCGCCGCCGCGGTCGAGTTCGTCGAGCTGATGGAGAGCCTGCGCTTCGAGAACTTCAAGGTCTCGATCAAGTCGACCAACGTCCCCAACACGATCGCCGCCAACCGGATGCTGGCGGAGAAGATTCCCTACCCGCTGCACCTGGGGATCACCGAGGCCGGCACCAAGTGGTCGGGGTCGCTCAAATCCGCGGTCGGGCTCGGCACCCTGCTCGCCGACGGCGTCGGCGACACGATCCGGATCAGCCTCTCGACCTTCCACGCCGAGGAGGAGGTCAAGGTCGCCTGGGAGATCCTCAAGGCGCTGCAGCTGCGCGAGCGCGGCCCGGTCCTGATCGCCTGCCCCACCTGCGGTCGCCTCCAGTTCGACATGGACTCGGTCGTGGCCGAGATCGAGCGGCGCCTGGAGGCCTACGCGGAGCCGATCGAGGTCGCGGTGCTGGGCTGCGCCGTGAACGGAATCGGCGAGGCCAGCCACGCCGACTTCGGCATCACCGGCGCCAAGAACGAGGGTCTGATCTTCGCCCACGGCAAGCCGCTGCGGAAGGTGCCGCAGGCGAGTCTGGTCGACGCCCTCTTCGAGGAGATCGACAAGTCGCTCGACCGCGGCAGGGTCGAGGTCGACGAGGCCAAATCCGCCGAGGGCGGGGCCTGGCTGGCGAAGATCGAGGAGGAGAACGCCGGCGACCTGACGCCGGAGCGGATTGCGCAGATGGAGCATGAAGCCGCTGAAAAGGGCGAGTCGGACAAGGTGCTGCTCGATGAGGAGGCGTCGCCGACGGCGGGGCGGAGGTTTACTCGGGCGTAGGGGGAGGATGGGGGTGTCCCATCCGTGCGCTGGGTTTTTCGCCTGGCGCGTTGCCTCTCTCGCTGAGGTGCCGCTGCGAAAAACAGGACGCCGCGCCCGGCTGGGACACCCCCATCCTCCTCACTGTGCCCGCGCTGGGGACGACCCCGCGGGCCGCTGCTTATCGTCCCTGTCCGGCCCAGCCACCCTTGCCAGCGCCGTATAGGTTTCCCCGCGTGACTCGGTTCAGCCAGACGTTCCTGCCGACCCTGAAGGACCCGCCTAGCGACGCCGAGGCTGTCTCTCACAAGCTGATGGTTAGGGCCGGGCTGATCCGGCAGCTGGGGGCGGGGCTGTGGACTTATCTGCCCGCGGGGTGGCGGGTCCACCGGAAGGTGGAAGCGGTCATTCGGGAGGAGATGGAGGGGATCGGGTGTCAGGAGATGCTGATGCCGGTGCTGCAGCCGGCCGAGCCCTGGAAGACGACCGGGCGTTACGGGATCGGGGAGCTGTTCAAGCTCGACGACCGCAAGGGGGCGCCGATGGTGCTGGCGATGACGCACGAGGAGTGCGTCACCCACCACGTGGCGCGCGAGGTTCGGTCCTACCGCGATCTGCCGCTGATGCTGTTCCACATCCAGACCAAGGAGCGCGACGAGCCGCGGCCGCGGGCCGGGGTGCTGCGGACCCGCGAGTTCACGATGAAGGACGCCTACTCCTTCGACCGCGACGAGGAGGGTTTGGCGCGCTCCTACGAGCTGCAGAGCGAGGCCTACGCGCGGGTCTTCGACCGCTGCGGCCTGCGCTGGCACCGGGTCGAGTCCGACGTGGGGATGATGGGGGGATCGGGGGCGCACGAGTACATGGCGCCGTGTGCCGCCGGCGAGAACGAGGTGGCGCTGGCGCCGGGCTACGCGGCGAATGTGGAGATCGCCTCGGCTGAGCCGCGGCCGGTGCAGTTGCCGGAGGCTCTGGACGAGCCGGAGGAGGTCTCGACGCCCGGCCTGACCACGGTCGAGGAGGTCGCAGGCGTGCTTGGAGTCGCCCCGGGGGCGCTGATCAAGGCGATGCCGGTGATGGTCGAGGGGCGAGGGGTCGTCCTCGTGCTGGTCCGGGGCGACCACCGGCTCAACGAGATCAAGCTGCGCAACGCGCTCGGCGCCGAGTTCAGGCCGGCGCAGGCGGAGGAGATCGAGGCCGAGCTGGGCCCGGTCGGCTTCGTCGGCCCGGTCGGCGCCAACCTGGCGGTGCTGAAGGATGCCGCGATCCAGGGCGAGTCCTTCGTGACCGGGGCCAACCGTCCCGACGCCCACCTGCGCGGGGTCCGTCCCGGGCGCGACTTCGAGTTCGAGGAGGTCGACGTGCGCACGGTCGAGGCCGGCGACACGGCGCCCGGCGGCGGCACGATCGAGATCGAGCCGGCGATCGAGATCGGCAACATCTTCAAGCTCGGCGCGCGCTACTCGGAGCCGCTCGGCGCCACCTACCTCGATGAGGACGGGACCGAACGGCCGATCGTGATGGGCAGCTACGGGATCGGCCCGGCCCGCGTGGTCGCCGCCGCGATCGAGCAGGGCGCCGACGAGCGCGGCATCGTCTGGCCGCGGCCGCTCGCCCCCTGGCAGGTCCACCTCGTCTCGCTGGCCAAGGCGGGTGAGCCGGAGCGCGAGGCCGCCGACCGGCTCTACGAGCGGCTGTGCGAAGCCGGCGCCGAGGTCCTCTACGACGATCGCGACGCAGGACCGGGGGAGAAGCTGACCGACGCGGAGCTGCTCGGCTGTCCGCTGCGGGTCGTCGTCGGGCGCCGCGGGCTGGCACAGGGTGTGGTCGAGGCGAGCCAGCGGGCGTCGGGCGCCGAGCACGAGCTGCCCATCGAGGATGCCGCCGCGCGGGCGCTGGCGATCCTCCGCGGCGCCGATGGCTGACACGGCGCCGTTCGGGCGCGGCCGGATCCGCCGCCTCTTCGGGCTCGACCGCAGCGGCCCGCCGCCGCCGCAGACCCGCGAGGGAGAGCCGCTCAATCCCTGGACTCTGCCCAACCTGGTCGGCTACCTGCGCCTCGCCGGGCTGCCGGTCTTCCTCTACCTTGCCTTCGAGTCCGGCGACGGCCGCGACGCCGCCGCGGCGGCGATCTTCTGGCTGATCGCCGCCGGCGACTACGTCGACGGCTTCCTTGCCCGGGTCACCGGCCAATACAGCCGCCTCGGCGCCCTGCTCGACCCCCTGATCGACCGCCTCACGATCCTCGCTGGCGCCGTTGTCTGCTGGCATTTCGAGCTGCTGCCGCGCTGGGCGCTGGCGCTGCTCGTCATCCGCGAGCTGGCGATGCTCGTCCTCGCCCAGTACGGGCTGCGGCACGGGGTCGAGCTGGCGGTCAACTGGCCGGGGCGGATCTCGGTCTTCCCGATCATGGGCGGGATCTTCTTCGCCCTCGTCGTCGACGGCTGGGTGCCGGCGGTGCTGCTGATCTGGGGGGTGGCCCTGGCGATTGTCGCCACGGCCCTCTACGCCCGCACCGGCATGCGCGAAGCGCGGGCTGCCCGCGAGGCGCAAGGTCGCACCCATTCTCCATAAACCTTCAACCTGCAGTTGAACCTTTGCCCAGCGCACCTATAATCGCCGCAGCTGCCAATGGAGGCGAAGGCCTCCCGATCAAGGAGTGAGATGGAGGACACCTTTCCCGATCTCGGCTCTCTCAGCGATGAAGAGCTGAAAGAGCTGATCGACAAGCTCACCGAGGAGGAGAACGAGATCTCCTATCGGCGCCGGGTCCTGCACGGCAAGATCGACATCCTGCGCGCCGAGCTGGTCACCCGCCTGCGCCACAAGCGCGAAAGCGGCGACTCGCTGATCTCCGGCGACGACGTCGCGCAGCTGACCGACATCCTCGCCGGCAAAGCGCAGCAACAGCCACCCGAGGACGAGCCGGCGGCCTGAGGAGGGAGCGAGCGATGGCCGCCCACTGTCCCGACTGCGGATTCGTCAACCCCGAGGGAGCCAACTACTGCCAGAAGTGCGGCGCCTACCTCGGCGGCCCCTCCGAGGGCGGCGAGGAGCCGACGACGATGACCTACACGGTCGACGACACCGGCGAGATGCAGCCGATCGACATCGACCAGGTGGTCGAGCGCGAGGGCGCGGCGCTGGTGATCCGGGCCGGCGGCGGTCGCGCGGGGGAGAGCTTCACGATCGGCGAGGACCGGGTCAGCATCGGCCGCAGCCCCGACGCCGGCGTCTTCCTCGACGACGTCACCGTCTCCCGCAACCACGCGCTGCTGGTCCGCCGCCGCGACGGCCTCTACATCGACGACCTCGGCTCGCTCAACGGCACCTACGTCAACCGCCGGAGGATCGAGTCGCATTTGCTCGCCGACGGCGACGAGATCCAGGTCGGCAAGTACAAGCTGAGCTACCTGGAGAAGTAGCGCACCCGATGGCCGTCTCCGAGCAACAGCACCGGCAGCGGGACTCGCGACCGCGCAAGGCGCTGACGATCGGCGCCGTCTGCAAGATCCTGCAGGGCGAGTTCGACGACATCTCGATCTCGAAGATCCGCTACCTGGAGGACCAGAAGCTGCTCAGCCCGCGGCGCACGCCCGGTGGCTACCGCCTCTACAGCCAGTCCGACGTCGAGCGGTTGCGGACGATCCTGCGCCTGCAGCGCGACGAGTTCCTGCCGCTGCGGGTGATCCGCCAGGAGCTGGCGGCGGGTGGCGACCTCGACTTCTCCGGCAGCGGCGGCGACCGGCGGCCGGCGGCGGGGGCGGTGCGGCGGGCGATCCTAGTCAACACCTCCAACGCCTACCTCGGCCTCGACGAGCTGATCGAGGAGACCGGCGCCCGCGCCGAGCTGATCGCCGAGCTGGAGAACTTCGGCATCGTCGAGCCCGAGAAGCGCGACGGCAAGACCGTCTACGACGAGACCGACCGCGAGATCGTCCGCGCCGCCAACGAGCTGTCCAGGGTCGGCGTCGGGGCGCGCAACCTGCGCGTCTTCCGCTCCTCCGCCGATCGCGAGTCGAACCTGCTGGAAGCGCTGCTGGGCCCCTCGCTGCGCTCGCGCAATCCCGAGCGCCGCAAGGAGGCGCTGGAGAGCCTGGAGAGCCTGGCGGCGACCGTCAGCCATCTCAAGCACCTGCTGCTGGTGCGGGACCTGCGCCGCCTCGCCGGCGACTGAGGGCGCAGCCCTCGATGCCACGGGTCACGCGCAGCCGGACCGTCGGGGCGCTGCCCGACGAGGTCTGGGACCTGGTCTCGGACCCCTACAGCCTGCCGCGCTGGTGGCCCCGCACGAGCCGCGTCGAGAACGTCGACCGCAAGCCGGGCGGGCGCCGCAGCCAGTGGACGGTGGTGCTGGAGACCGCCGAGGGCCGCGGGGTGCGAGCCGACTACCGCTGTCTCAGCGCGGCCGAGGGCGAGCGCTACGTCTGGGAGCAGCAGCTGGAGGGGACGCCGTTCGAACGCCATCTGCGCAGCTCGACGGTGGAGATCGGGCTGCAGGCGGACGGCAAGGGCACCGAGGTCTCCCTCACCTCGAACCAAACCCTGCGCGGCCTGTCCCGGCTCGGCTCGACGATGATGCGGGGTGGCCAGGGCAAGATCCTCGAGCAGGCGCTGGACGGGATCGAGCAGGCGCTGGGAGGCCAGGGTTGACGATCGCTGGCGCCTTTTTACCGGTATGCGGAAGGAAAGCGCCATGACCCCCAGGCGCGACTCGAAGTGGTGGGGGTGGGGGGACCCCTCAGTCGAGCCGGAGCTCGATGCGGTCGCGCGGGCGACCCTGCGGGAATCGATCGGCGAGCTAACGCCGGCGCCGCACCCGGTGTCGCTCGACGACTTTCAGCTACCCGACCCCGAGCCGCTGCCCGGCGCCCTCGTCCAGGCAGTGGGAGCAGACGGCGTCTTCACCTCCACCGAGGACCGAATCCGCCACGCTGCCGGCTGTGGCTACGGCGACCTGGTGCGGCTGCGAAGCGGGCGCCTGGAAGCGGCGCCCGACGCCGTCCTCCTCCCGGCCGATGCCGATGCGGTGAGACGAACGCTCGAGGTCTGCGCCCCAGAGGGCATCGCCGTCGTGCCCTACGGCGGCGGTACCAGCGTCGTCGGCGGCGTCGCGCCCGTGCGCGGTCCGCATGGTCGCCTGGTCAGCCTCGACCTATCGCGGCTGCGCGGGGTTGAGGTCGACGAGCGCTCCCTCACGGCGCGGCTCGGGGCGGGCCTGCGCGGACCCGAGGCGGAGGCCGGACTCGCCAAGCACGGATTCACCCTCGGCCACTTCCCGCAGTCGTTCGAGTACGCGACGATCGGCGGCTTCGCCGCGACCCGCTCGGCCGGCCAGTCCTCGAGTGGCTACGGGCGCTTCGACGACATGGTCAGCGCCGTGCGGCTGCTGGCGCCGGCGGGGGAGCTGCGAACCCTCGAAACGCCGCACACCGCCGCCGGGCCTTCGTTGCGCGAGCTGGTCGTCGGCTCCGAGGGTGTCCTCGGAGTAATCCCCGAGGTGACGGTGCGGGTCCGGCCGGCGCCGGCGGTCCGGCGCTACGAGGGCTGGATGGCCGAGAGCTTCGAGGCCGGCGCCGAGATCGTGAGGGCGCTGGCGCAGGGCCCGGGGCTGCCCGACGTAATGCGTGTCTCCGACGAGGAAGAGACGCGGGCCTCGCTTGCGCTCTCTGGCCCGCGCGGAATCGCCGGGGCGCTGTTCGGGCGCTATCTCGGCCTGCGGCGCCGCCGCGACGGTTGCCTGATCGTCGTCGGGGTCGAGGGCGACGAGGAGTCGGTCGCCCGCCGCCGCGCCCTGACGGTGCGCGAGCTGCGCCGGGGCGGAGCCGCCTACCTCGGACAGGCGGCCGGGCGCTCCTGGGAGCACGGCCGCTTCCAGGGCCCCTACCTGCGCGACACGCTGATCGGTGCCGGTGCGATCGTCGAGACGCTGGAGACCTCGCACACCTGGGCGCGGCTGGGTGCCCTGCGGGCGGCGGTCGGTGGCGCCATCCGCGACGCGCTCACCGCCCAAGGAACGCCGGGGCTGGTGCTCTGTCACCTCTCCCACGCCTACGCCGATGGCGCCTCCCTCTACTACACCTTCATCGCTCGCTCCCGGCACGGGGAGGAGCTGGAACAGTGGCGGGCGGTGAAGCGCGCCGCCTCGGAGGCGATCGTCGCCAGCGGCGGCACGATCACCCACCACCACGCCGTCGGCCGCGACCACGCTCCCTATATGGAGGCCGAGGTCGGAGCGCTCGGCGTTGACGCGCTGCGAGCCGTCAAGGAGCGACTCGACCCCACGGGGATCATGAACCCCGGGAAGCTGATTCCCTCGGGTTAGCTTCCTTTGGCGCCGGCCTGGACCAAGGGACCGACGATTTCTCCGCTCAGCACGGTCTCGCCCGTGTAGCGCGGCAGGCGCTGTTTTCGTTTGGCGACGGCGACCTCGGCTTCGTAGGCCGCGGTGGCGGTTCGCGTGAGCTGGATCTGGTTGAAGGAGCCGCTGGCCACGAGCGCCAGCAGTTCGGTCGGCACGGGGAAGCGCGCAGCGAGTTTCCCGTTCTCGGGGACCTTTACGGCCCCGACCCGAAGGGCGAGTTTCGGCGAGCGGTAGAGCCAGATCGCGTAGCTCTCACCGCTGGCGCTCGGCTCGAGGCCTTCGGCGAGGACCTGCAGGACCACCTGTTTGCCCAGTCTCCCGAACAGCGCCTGGCCTTCGGCATCGCCACCCCCGACCGGCTCCAGCGCCGCCTGAGTGACTTTGCCGTTGGCGGTATCGAGCGCCCCATCCTGCAGCGCCGCCGAATTGGAGTCGTCCGAACCCGAATCGTCGCCGCCGATGTCGACGGCGCCGGTCGCGAAGAGCACGATCAACAGCACCACCAGGGCCCCACCGACCAGCTCCCAGAGGCGCCTGTTCCCGGAAAGGGTCAACCTGCCGCTCGCCATACGCTGGGCGGGGGCAGCACGGGCCGTACGCTGCTCGGCCACGGCCGGGGCAGAGGCAGCTTCACGCGGCGGCCGAGAGGGCTCTCGACGTGGTGCGGAAGGCGTCTCGGCCCGAGACCCTTCGTCCAACTCGGCGACTGCCGCCTTGACCCGCCCGCGCACCTCGTCGACGCTCAGCCCCATCAGGGCCGCGATGTCGTCATAGCCCTCCTCGCGCTGCGCGAGCAGTCGCAGCAGCGCCCTCTGGTCGTCGCTCAGCGGCACGGGCGCTGAACCCTACGCGATGCGCCCCCGGGCGACGTGCCGAGACTTAGACACCACTATGGGCGCCAAACGCACGGCACGTCCGGGTAGGGTGCGCGGCGATGGCCGACGATCCGCACGGGCTCCACTCTCACTTCGACGCCCTGGTCGGGACCGAGTGGCTCGACGACGATCCCGACCATGCCCGGGCGCGGGTGTCGATGCGCGACGAGCTGCGCCAGCCGGTCGGCCTGATGCACGGCGGCGTGATGTCGACGCTGGTCGAGAGCGTCTGCTCGCGCGCCACCGCGCTGGCCGTGCTGGGCGACGGCATGGCGGCGATGGGCCAGTCGATCTCGGTCAGCTTCATCCGTCCGATAACGACCGGCCACGCAGAGGTATCCGCCCAGGCGCGACACCGCGGCCGCACCACCTGGGTCTGGGACGCCGAGGTCCGCAACGCCGAGGGCCAACTCTGCGCTCTCGCCCAGATGACGATCGCCGTCAGACCCCTCTCCGCCTAAGCGCATCGAGAGGCGACGTAATCGCCTCCATGAATACTTAGACTTTTCTGTTCGATAGCGGCTCGACCGCTCTCGACCCAATCTGACGGAAAGGAGCGAGCATGACTCGCAATCTGCAGGCAGTGGCCCTTGCCTTGATCGCGCTGTTCGCGGCGGTGGCCTTCAATGCACAAGCGGGAACGCTGCCGCACTTCACGGCCGTTAAAGGGAACTATCCGGTGACGCTGAGTGGAGAATCGCAAGAACCGGTGCTCACAGCCGGCGAAAACGAAATTCATTGCGCCAAAACCAAACTCTCGGGAACCCTGGGAGCCAAAACGACCATTCTGGAACTGACGCCATCCGTCACCAACCCATGCACTGCGAGTGGTCTACCGGCGACAGTGACATTCAACAAATGCAAATTCGTCCTGCAGACGACAGAAAAAGTTGAAAGCCATTACAACGCGCATGCAAACATCAAATGCGAAAAAGCCGGCGAAGCGATCGAAATCCACGTATATCTGGCCGCAGACGAGAAAACCCAGCTATGCACACTCGTCCTGCCCGCCCAGGAAAAACTGAAATCGGTCACACTCAAAAACAACGAAGCGACAACCGACTTCAGCCTCTCGGGCACCGTGGAAGGGATTGCCTACGAAGAAAAAGGGGTGTTCTGCCCTAAACCGGGAGGCCACAAAGACGGCAAACTCCACATTGGGGAAACGGGGATGACAATCAGCGGCGAAGAACAGGTCCACGTAACGGATAAATAGCCGCCCCGCGGCAACCACGAAGCGTCTGCCGATTGCTAGCCGCCGAAGCGGTTGGTGATCGGCAGCCTGCGGTCGCGGCCGAAGGCCTTCGGGGTGATGCGGATGCCGGGGGCCGCCTGGCGTCGCTTGTACTCGGAGCGGTCGACCATGCGGACGACGTCGTCGACCGCCTCGGCGGGGAGGCCGGCGGCGATCATCTCCTCGCGGCCCTGGTCGCGCTCGATGTAGGCCTCGAGGATGCGGTCGAGCAGGTCGTAGGGGGGAAGGGAGTCGGAGTCGCGCTGGTCGGGACGCAGCTCCGCCGACGGCGCCCGCTCCAGCACCGAGGCGGGGATGAAATCGCGCCCGGCGCTGGCGTTGCGGTGGCGGACCAGGCCGTAGACGAGCGTCTTCGGCACGTCCTTGATCGCCGCGAAGCCGCCCGCCATGTCGCCGTAGAGGGTCGCGTAGCCGACCGACATCTCGCTCTTGTTGCCGGTCGTCAGGACCAGCCAGCCGTGCTTGTTGGAGAGCGCCATCATCAGGTTGCCGCGGATCCGGGCCTGGATGTTCTCGGCCGCGAGGTCGGGCTCCGAGGGACGGGCCGGATCGTGGGGGAGGGGCTCCGGGCCGGCGCCGTCCGCGGTCGCGAAGGGCTCCGCCAACGCCTGCTCGTAGGCCGCCATCGCCGCCTCAATCGGGATCTCGATCGCTTCGACGCCGAGGTTGGCGGCGATCGTCCGCGCGTCGGCCTGGGTGTCTTCGCTGGAGTGGGGGGAGGGCATCACCACGCAGCTGACGTTCTCCGGCCCCACCGCATCCACCGCCAGCAGCGCCACCAGCGCCGAGTCGATCCCGCCCGAGAGGGCGAGGCCGACGTGGCTGAAGCCGTTCTTGCGCACGTAGTCGCGCAGCCCCAGCACCAAGGCGGCATAGACCTCGGCCAGATCGGGCAGCGGCTCGGCGAGCGGGACGGAGTCGGCGCCGGGCACCTCGCACACCAGCAGCTCCTGCTCGAACTGGGCGGCCCGGGCGACGACGCGGCCGCTCGGGTCGACGACGAAGCTGTGGCCGTCGAAGACCAGTTCGTCCTGGCCGCCGACCAGGTTGCAGAAGGCGATGTGGGTGCCGTAGGCGCGGGCCCGTTCGGCGAACATCTCCTCACGCTCGCGCCCCTTGCCGCGGTGGTAGGGCGAGCCGGAGGGGTTGGCGATCAGCCTCGCCCCGTCCGCGGCCTCGCTCGACGCCGGCGGCCCCTCGGCCCAGAGGTCCTCGCAGACGGTCAGGCCGACCCGGGTCCCGGCGACCTCGACCGTCGCCGGCTCCGCGCCGGGGAGGAAGTAGCGCTGCTCGTCGAAGACGGCGTAGTTGGGCAGGCGATTCTTGCGGTAGACGGCCTTCACCTCGCCCCGCGAGAGGACGGCGAGCGAGTTGTGCGCGTGGCGGTAATCGCCACCGGCGGCGGCCGGCTCGGCGAAGCCGACCAGCGCCGTCATCGCGCCGACCTCCTGCGCCAACCGCTCGACCGCCGCCCGGTTCGCCTCGATGAAGTGGCGCTTCAGGTAGAGATCCTCGGCCGGGTAGCCGGGGATGCAGAGCTCGGGGAAGATCGCCAGCTCGGCACCCTCGGCTTCGGCCCGCTCGATCCACTCCGCGACCCTCGCCGCGTTGCCCGCGACGTCGCCAACCGTGGGGTCGATCTGGGCGAGCGCGATCCGCACTACTGGACTGGCACCGCGCCGTTGCCGGCCTCTACCCGCCCTTTGCGCGTGCCCGCGGCCGCCCCGGGCGCCGTCTCAACCGCTTCCTGAATCGCGGCCTCGAGGTCGAGCGCGAAGCTGTCGAGGTCGGCCATCGCGTCGTAGTCGCCGACCAGGCCGAAGTCGACCTGCCCGTTGTAGGACATGATCCCGACGCAGAGCGCCTGACGACGGGCCAACGGCACCATCGGGAAGATCGATTCCATCCTGCGCCCCAGCACGTAGAGGGGGAACTGGGGACCGGGCACGTTGGTGACGACGAGGTTGAAGAAGCGCTGGGCGGGCTGCAGGCGGGCGGCCTGGGAGGCGATCGTCGGCGGCGCGAAGTCGGTCAGCCTGGTGAGGATTTCGGCGCCGACCGCCTGGCCGGACCCCTTCAGATCGCCCATCGTCTCGCTCGCCAGCCGCAGCCGCTCGACCGGGTCCTCGCACCAAACGGGCAGCGGCGCCATCATCGCCGCGATCCGGTTGCCGAGCGCGCCGCGCTCCTCCTCGGCGCGGACGCTGACCGGCACCATCGCCCGCAGCTCCAGCCCCTCGGTGTCGTGGCCGCGAGCGCGCAGGTAGTTGCCGAGGGCACCGGTCACAACCGAGAGGACGACGTCGTTGACGGTGCCGCCGTGCGCATTCTTGACCCGCTTGAAGTCCTCGAGGTCGGCGCGGACGAAGGCCAGCCGGCGGTGGGAGCCGATCTCGACGTTGAACGGCGTCCGCGGCGCCGAGAGGCCGGTCTCGATCAGCTCGCCGGTGGCGCCGAGGCCCTGCAACACCCGCCGCGGGCCGCGCACCGCGGCGCGGATCCCGCGCGCGATCTCACGCGGGCTGGTGGCACGCTCGCGCAGGGCGTCGCGCAGCAGCTCCAGGTCGGTCGGTTCGGGTCGCGGCGCCCACTTGGGCGGGCGGACGGGCGGGTTGGCGGGCTCCTCCTCGACGTCGAAGAGGACGGTGGTTATGTCAACCCCGGAGACGCCGTCGACGAGCGCGTGGTGGCTCTTGCCGACGATCGCGAAGCGGTCGCCTTCAAAGCCCTCGACCAGCCACAGCTCCCAGAGCGGCTTGCTGCGGTCGAGCTGCTGGGAGAAGATCCGCGAGGCCAGGTTGCGCAGCTGCTCCTCGGAGCCCGGCGCCGGCAGCGCGGTGCGGCGCACGTGGTAGTCGAGGTTGAGGTAGGGGTCGTCGACCCAAACCGGCCGGCCCTGACCGAAGGGGACGAAGCGGAGCTTCTGGCGAAAGCGCGGCACCAGGTGCAGGCGCGCCTCGATGTGGTTGCGGAACTCCTCGTGGTCGGGCGGCGAGCCCTCGAAGAGGATCGTCGAGGCGACGTGCATGTGCGCGCCGGCACGCTCCAGATGCAGGAACGAGGAGTCGAGTCCGGTCAGCCGATCTGCGCTCACCGCGCAATCTTCGCATAGGAGTCAGGCTGCGAAGCCCAGCCGCAACTGGTCGTCCGCCTCAGTGTCGTCCTCGGCCGCTTCCTCGCCGTGGTCGAAGGAGGCGACCCGGACGCCGAGCAGGCGGACCGGCCGCGGCGGCGAGTAGGCGCGCAGCAGCTCCAGGGCGATCGGGGTGACGACGGCGGGGTCGTCGGTCGCCTCCTCGACGGTCTGCGAGCGGGTCGCGTTGGTCCAGTCGTCGAGCCTCACCTTGATCCCGATCGTGCGCCCGGCGAGCCCGCGCGAGCGCAGGCGGCGGCAGAGCTCCTCCGCGAGCGACTCGATCGAGGCGGCCATCTCGGCCTGGTCGGCGACGTCGACGTCGAAGGTCGTCTCCGCCGACTGCGACTTGGTCTCGTGCACGACCGCGATCGGCGTCTCGTCCTCGAAGCGCGAGCGGGTCGCCAGCCAGCGGCCGCTGCGCGGCCCGAACTCGCGCTCCAGCTCGTCGGCGTCGCGGGCGCGCAGCTCGGCCAGGGTCCGGATCCCCAGCCGCTCCAGCTTCGCCACCGACTTGGGCCCGATCCCCGGGATCAGCCCCGGCGACGCGCTGGCGAACCGCTCCAGCGCCTGTTGGCGCGAGAGGACGACCAGGCCGCCCGGCTTGCCCAGCTCGCTGGTGATCTTGGCCAGCAGCCGGTTCTCGGAGATCCCGATCGAGCAGCCGAGGCCGGTCTCCTCGCGAATCTCGGTCGCGATCCGCCGCATCGTCGTCTTCGGGGAGAAGAGCCCGGTCAGATCGACGTAGGCCTCGTCGAGCCCGACCACCTCGACCGTCTCCGCGTTGCGCCGCAGGATCGCCATCACCTGCCCGGAGGCCTCGCGGTAGGCGGCGAAGTCGGGCTGCAGGTATGCCGCGTCGGGCAACCGCCGCCGCGCCACCGCGGCCGGCATCGCCGAGTGGATCCCGGCCAGCTTCCGCGCCTCGTAGCTGGCCGTCGTGACCACCGCCCGCGGCCCCGAACCGCAGACGACCACCGGCTTCCCCTTCAGCTCCGGCCGCCGCCGCAGCTCGACCGACGCGTAGAAGGCGTCCATATCGAGGTGCGCGATTGTGCGCCGATCGGTCACATCTCGATGGTAGGACGGGGGAGGGACGGGACCGGCGGGCGGGCGGTTGCCGAAGGTCACGCAGCGGACCGCCTCCGGCAACTAGGTTCGTCCCATGGTGGCGAGCATGCACCTCGTCCGCTGGCCGCTCGGCACGGCCCAGCTGGAGCTGTGGCGGGCGCGTTGCCAGCGGCACGTTTTCGACGCCGCCTCGTTTCGGTCGGTCCTGCTGCCGGTCGCCCTCCGCTACATGCCTCTGCCCGTTGGGCAGGTGAGGAGCTTCGGCTACCTCGCCGTGTGGCCAGATGCCGACGCCCTCGAGGCCTTCCGCTCCTCGGCGCTGGCGCGCCGCTGGCGAGAGGCGGAGCACCGGCTCGAGCTGAGGCTGCAACCGATTCAGAGCTTCGGGACCTGGCGCGGCGTCGATCCACTGCTGGGGGCCCGCGCCGAGCCGTCGCGAAGCGCGACCCTGCTGATCACCCACTCGAGGACGCGCCTCGCCAAGCTGGTGCCGTTCAGCCGCCGCAGCGGAGCGGTCGCCGGCACCCTCCCCGCGGCGGACGGGCAGATCTGGGCAGACGGCTTCCTCGACCGGATCAGGACCTTCGACACCGGGACGCTTTCGCTCTGGCGCGACCCCGAGGCCGCCGTCCGCTTCGCCTATGGCGAGGGCGTTCACCAGGAGGCGGTCAGGGCCGAGCGCGAGGGCGGCTGGTTCGCCGAATCGTGGTTCGCCCGCCTTGCGGTCCTCGACGCCGAGGGAAGCTGGCCGGGGCTTGACATCGGCCAACTCGGGTAGAACTTTCGCCGATGGCCGACGTCACCCACATCGCGATCGAGGACATCGAGGCGATCGATGGGTTCTTCGAGGGCATCAGGTTCCACAAAGCGGCAGCGGGCCTGGGCGTCAGCTCCTTCGGCATCTCGATCATCGAGATGGCTCCCGGCGCCGACGAATATCCCGAGCACGACCACTCAGAGGAGGGAATCGGCGGTCAGATGTTCGCCAAGCGCCCGGGACAACTCGGCCAGGAGGAGGTCTACGTCGCGCTGAAGGGCTCCGGCACCGTCGAAGCCGACGGCGAGCAGTACCCGCTCGACTCCGAGCACGTCGTCCGCCTCGCTCCCGACGTCAAGCGCAAGGTGACGCCGGGTCCCGACGGCCTCCGTCTCCTCGCCCTCGGTGCGACGCCGGGCCGGGCATACCAGACCGGCAGCTCGCTGTAGCACCCACCCGGTAGATTCGCCCTCGCGTGAGTCAGCCGTCGAAGATCCCAAGCGTCGGGGCGGCCAACGACGGGCCGATAGCCCTCCAGGTCATGCTGGAGACCTGGCGAATCCAGTACCACACCACGCAGGGAATGAACACGCGGATCGCCGCGCTGCTTGCCTTCTCGGGCATTCTTCTCGGGCTGCTGCTGAACGGCGGCACCCTGAGCGAAAGAGATCCACTGGGCGTGGCCGGGATCGCGCTCCTTCTGCTGGCCATTTGCTGCCTGCTCGCAGCCTCGCTGACTCGCTGGGGAGATCAGCCCACCGTGGCTCAGCTGGAACCTCTCGATGCGCTTGGAGCCGCCCACCGTCTCGACAAGCTCGTCGCCGAGAACAAGACGCTGTTGCGTCGCAAGAGCCATTGGATGGAGGCGGCGATCGCACTGATCCTCGCTGCCCTCCTGGCGCTGACGGCGGCCGCTTGGTCCGAAAGCGAAACCTCGGATCGAGACTCGTCACTGGCCCCTAGACTGCAGCTGAATGGCGTCGGCCGAGGCGAAGAACCTCGAGGCGATCGCGAAGGCGATCGACCAGCACAACCGCAACTGCCCGTTTCCGGCGGCTGAGGTGCGAATGAACCCGTTCGAGGTCGAGCGCCTCGGCTGGGACGAGATCCGCGGTCTGCCGGTCGTGCCTGACGCCGAGATCGGCACGGGCCGCTTCCGCATCGTCTGCTCGCGCGAGCTGGACGACGCCGGCCTCGAAGAGGTCGAGGCGGTGGGCCGGGAGCTGGAGACGGTGGTTCCGGCTGACAACTGACGCTCGGGCGCGCGCTCAGGCGACGATCGCCTCGGCGGCGGCCTCGGCGATTCCCGCCTCAGCCATCTCCCGACACGCCCGCTCGATGCGCTGCGTGTCGAGATAAGCGTGGAAGTAGACGACCCGGCCCCACCGCACCCGAAGCCAGTGGGCCCCTTCGTTGGCGTAGGACGAGCCGACCTGGGGCCGCAGCTGCGCCGTCCACTGGGCCGCAATCCAGAGATCCCACGGCCAGCCGCCCGAGACCACGCGGTGGACTTCGAAGTCATGGCCGGGATAGAGCCGGCCGAGCCGTTCGAACCAGCGCAGCACGGCGTCGCGGGAGTGGCGCTCGCCGCCGAGCGGGTGATCGCCGGGGAATACGTGATGGACGTCAGCCGTCATCCGCTCCGTGGCCGCGGTCCACTCGCCGCGCGAGAGCAGGGCAAACGTCTTCTCGACGCGTCGCCTGGCTATCAGATCGAGTCCGATCATCCGCTGCCCAATCGAGCTCGTGAATCGGGCCGCACCGATCAGACCTCGTTCCAGAAGTCGAGGCCGAGCCCTGAGAGCCACCGCTGGGCCTCGATGTTGAGCTCGGTCAGCTGGTCGGTCCAGATCAGGACGCCCATCGCGATCAGGATCACGCCGCCGGTGGCGACTATCGCCTGGTAGTGGCGCTTGACGACGGCGAAGGCCGTGGTCATGCGGGAGAAGGCGACGGCCGTCAGGAGGAAGGGGATCGCCAGCCCGGCTGAGTAGACGGCGAGCAGGAAGGCGCCGCGCCCCGCCGAGTCGGTGAGTGAGGCGGCGGTGAGGATGGCGCCGAGGGTGGGGCCGATGCAGGGCGTCCAGGCGATCGCGAAGGCGGCGCCGGCGACGACCGGGCCACCCCTCCCGGCCCGCTCCAGCAGGGCGTCGACGTGCCACTCGCGGTTGAGCCGGGCGACGAAGGGGGAGGCGACGAAGAGGATTCCCATGGCGACGATCAGCGCCGCCGCGATCTTGCTCAGCAGCTCCTCGTGATCGCGCAGGGCCGAGCCGAGGCCCGTCGCGGTCAACCCGAGGACGATGAAGATCGCCGAGAAGCTGGCGACGAAGAGGAGGCTGGGGCCGAGCACGCGTCGCCAGCCGGCGCTCTCCAGTTCGTTGGCGGATACGCCGCTGACCGCCGAGAGGTAGCCGGGAACGAGCGGCAGCACGCAGGGGGAGAGGAAGGACACAACGCCGGCGGCGAGCGCGGCGAAGACTCCCACCCCGGCGGCGGGATCGGTGCTGACCTCGGCGAGGAACACGGCTCCCCAGAGGGTACTTGCGGCGCCGCGGCGCCGGGGCCTTGCAATAGCTACCGGCTCGGGCGAGACTGCGCCCATGGACATCAATGCGCTGATCCTCAACTGCACCCTGAAGAAGTCGCCCGAGCCCTCCAACACGCAGGGCCTTATCGACCTCGTGACCGCCCACTTCGACGAGCTCGGCGTCGAGCACGAGACGCTGCGGCCGGTCGACTTCAAGATCCCCTTCGGCGTCGTCTCCGACATGGGGGAGGGGGACGAGTGGCCGCGGATCCTCGAGAAGGTGCTCGCCGCCGACATCCTCGTCATCGGCATCTCGATCTGGTTCGGCGTCCGCAACAGCGTCAGCCAGATGGTGATCGAGCGGCTCGACGGCACCTACAACACGACCAACGAGGTCGGCCAGTACCCGCTCTACAACACGGTCGGCGGCGTCGTCGTCACCGGCAACGAGGACGGCGCCCACGCCTGCGCCGAGACCACGCTCTTCAACCTCACCCACCTCGGCTGCGCGATCCCACCCAACGCCGACACCTACTGGGTCGGCGACGCCGGCCCCGGCCCCTCCTTCCTGGAGGCCGGCGGCAAGGATCACCCCTACACGCAGAAGACGGCGAAGTGGATGGCCCACAACGTCACCCACCTGGCGCGGATCCTGAAGCGGAATCCGATCCCGCCGGAAGGCAACACCGTCCCGGGCTGGCAGCCGGACGAGTGTCGCGGCCACGACGACCGGATGCCGGCCGGACACGTCGGCTGAGGCGCTCCGCAGCCCGCCGCCGGGCGCCGACCGGTAAATTCCTGGCTAGCCAGCCAAACGCCGCCGGCGCGCGGCGCGAAGACAGGAGCAGACTTTGAGCAACCGCACGTTCGTGATCGGGGTCGGGATGACCAAGTTCGAGAAGCCCGGGACCAAGGAGGGCGACTACCCGGATTGGGCCAAGGAGGCGGGGGAGAAGGCGCTGGCCGACGCCGGCATCGCCTATGAGGACGTCGAGCAGGCCTTCGCCGGCTACTGCTACGGCGACTCGACCTACGGCCAGCGGGCGCTCTACCAGCTGGGGTTGACCGGGATCCCCGTCGTCAACGTCAACAACAACTGCTCGACCGGCTCCTCGGCGCTGTTCCTGGCCCGCCAGGCGGTCAAGGGCGGCATCGCCGAGTGCGCGATGGCGATCGGCTTCGAGAAAATGGAGAAGGGCTCGCTGGGCGTCAAGTACACCGACCGCACCAACGCCCTCGACAAGCACGCGATGCGGATGTTCGAGATCCGCGATCCGGAGCAGTCGCCGCCGGCGCCGCAGATGTTCGGCAACGCCGGCCGCGACCACATGGAGAAGTACGGCTCGACCCCCGACCACTACGCCTGGATCGGGTGGAAGAACCACAAGCACTCGGTCAACAACCCCTACGCCCAGTTCCAGGACGAGTACACGATCGAGGACATCAAGGCGGCGAAGATGATCCACGACCCGCTGACCAAGCTGCAGTGCTCGCCGACCTCCGACGGCTCGGCCTGCGCGATCGTCGCCTCCGAGCGCTACGTCGACGAGCACGACCTCTGGGGCCAGGCGATCGAGATCGCCGGCCAGGCGATGATCACCGACCTCAGCTCGACCTTCGCCGAGGACACCGACTGCATGAAGATCGTCGGCTCCGACATGTCGAAGACGGCGGCTGAGAAGGCCTACGCGGAGGCCGAGGTCAGCGCCGAGGAAGTCGACGTCTGCGAGCTGCACGACTGCTTCAGCGCCAACGAGCTGATCACCTACGAAGCGCTCGGCTTCGCTGCCGAGGGAGAGGGCCACAAGCTGGTCGACGAAGAAGCCACCACCTACGGCGGCAAGGTCGTCGTCAACCCCTCCGGCGGGCTGATCTCCAAGGGCCACCCGCTGGGCGCGACCGGGCTGGCGCAGTGCTCGGAGCTGACCTGGCAGCTGCGCGGCCAGGCCGACAAGCGCCAGGTCGACGGCGCCAAGCTGGCCCTGCAGCACAACATCGGCCTCGGCGGCGCCGCCGTGGTCACCGTCTACAAGCCGGCCGCCTAGGAGCGGCCGGAGGAGGAGGGCACGATGGCGAAGCAGCGGCAGGCTCTATCCGGCAGGGTGGTGGCCATCACCGGCGCTGCCCGCGGGATCGGCAAGGCGACCGCGACCGCGCTGGTCCGCAGGGGCGCTCGGGTCGCGATCGGCGACCTCGACCTGCCGCTGGCCGAACGGACCGCGGCGGAGCTGGGCGGCGGCACGATCGCCGTCGCCCTCGACGTCACCGACCGCGCCTCCCTCGCCGCCTTCCTCGACGAGGCCGAGCGCCAGCTCGGCCCGCTCGACGTGGTGATCAACAACGCCGGGATCATGCCGGTGACGCCGTTCGTCGAGGAGAGCGAGGACTCGATCCGGCGCCAGGTCGACATCAACCTGCACGGCGTCATCGCCGGCAGCCAGATGGCGATCGAGCGACTGCGCCCGCGCGGCAGCGGCCACATCGTCAACATCGCCTCGCAGGCCGGCAAGGGGGGAATCCCCGGGATCGCCACCTACTCGGCGACCAAGCACGGCGTGGTCGGCCTCAGCGAGGCGATCCGGGCCGAGCTGCGCGGGACCGGCGTCGAGGTCTCCTGCGTGATGCCGACCGTCGTCAATACCGAACTGACCGCCGGGGTCGGCCAGCGGATGGTCAGAGCGGTCGAGCCCGAGGACGTCGCCAACGAGATCGTCGACGCGCTCGAAGCGCCGCGCTTCGACGTCTGGGTGCCGCGCGCCAACGGCGCCCTCTTCAAGCTCGTCGCCCTGCTGCCGCGAGGCGCCCGCGAGGCGCTCGCCCGCTTCCTCAAGCTCGACAAGCTGATGACCGAAGTCGACCGCTCCGCCCGCCACGCCTACGAGGACCGCGCCGCCCACAGCGAGCCGGGCCTCGAGAAGGCCGCCTGACGGACGACTGGCGATTTGACCCCCCTATAGGGTGGTTAACTCGCCAGTCGAGGAGAAATCCAGTGGGCCGGATCTACGACGCAACCTGGGGCCGGGCCTTCTCGGCCTTCTACGACAGCCTGCTCAAAGGCACCGAGGAGGCGGGACTGCGGGAGATGCGGCGCCAGACGCTGGCCGCGGCGAGCGGTCGCACGATCGACATCGGAGCCGGAACCGGGGCCAACCTGGGTCTCTATCCGGCAGCGGTCACCGGTCTGGTCCTGGCCGAGCCCGACCCGCACATGACCAAGCGGCTGCGCCGCCGGCTGACCGAGGAGGGGACGAGCGCCGAGCTGGTCGAAGCCCCGGCGGAGCGGCTGCCCTTCGAGGACGCCAGCTTCGACACCGCCGTCTTCACCCTGGTCCTCTGCACGGTGCCCGACCCGAAAGCGGCGCTGGCCGAGGCCGCCCGGGTGCTGAAACCCGGCGGCAAGCTGCTCTTCGTCGAGCACGTGCGGGCGGCCGACCCCGGCCTGGCCCGCTGGCAAGATCGCTTCGAGGGGCCATGGCGCTTCTTCGCCGACGGCTGCCACTGCAACCGCGACACGGTCGCCGAGATCGAAGCCTCACCGCTCAGCGTCGAGTCCATCGAGCACGGCGAGCTGCCGAAATCGCCACCGCTCACCAGGCCGCTGGTCCGAGGCAAGGCCACTCTCGAGACCTGAAACGGGGTGCGGGGTGCGGGGCGCTTTTTACGGCCCATAGGGCGTAAAAGGCGCCCCGGAACCGCCAACTCAACGCACGATAATGATGGTTATGTCAACTCACTGGGGTTGGGACGTGGTTTGGCTGAGCGCCTCGGCCTCTTCTTCGCTCTAGCGCGCGTCGTCTATGGCGGATTCGAGGTCGCCGGCGGAGCCGGAGGTTCCCAGCGTCTTCAGCCCGCCCGCGGCCGGGCCCTCGACGGCAAAGGACGGCGTGCCGCCGAAGCCGAGCCTCCGCGCTTCGGCGCTTTCCGCCGCTACCCGGTCGATCGTGCGCTGGCTCTTGCGGACTCTGTTCCACCGCTCGATGCTTGAGACGCCGGCCGCACGTGCCACCGCGGTCAGGAAATCGTCGCTGACGTAGCCGGAGTTCTCGAAGCCCTGGTTGCGGTAGAAGAGCTCGACGAAGTCCCAGCCGCGGCCCTGTTCCCCGGCGGCGATCGCCGCGGCGCCGGCGGCGACCGATTCCTCGCCGATGATCGTGAAGTTGCGGAACTCGATCCTCGCCTCGCCGCCGCGCACCCTGGACTCGATCACCTGCGGCAGGACGTCTTCGGCGAAGCCCCTGCAGGCTGGGCACTGGAGGTCGCCGAACTCGACCAGCGTGACCTTTGCGCCGGGATCGCCGAGGACCAGCCCGCGCTGCGGGATCCCGTCGAGATCGGCGCGCACCGCGGCGACCCCCTCGAGGCTGGTGTCGCCACCGTCGGTCTGGCTCTGATCGATCACGATCAAGACGGCGACGGCGACGGCCGCCAGGAACACGGTGGCGCTGGCGAGCTTGACCAGCCGCTGGCGCCGTTCGTCGGCGCTCAAGCCGGCGTCCCGACGTAGCGCAGCATCCGCACCGCGTTGACGGCGAAGAGCGCCACCATCAGCACGGCGCTGACGATGCACCACTGGCAGATCGCGTCGATCACGAACAGCTCCAGGTAGGTCAGGTAAACGGTGTAACCGAAGCCGACCAAGCCCAGCCCGAAGCCGGCCATGCGGGCTCCGTCGCCGCGCAGGAGAGCCGTCACCAGCAGCAGCGCGTAGCCGAAGACGCCGATCAGGGCGACGCTGATCCCGGCCAGCTCGGAATGCGAGCTGGCGGCCACGGTCTCGCAACCGCCGCTGCCGGCCAGGCAGGCAGGCGCGCCACCGTCGGCCTCGGCGATCGCGATGTAGGCGGCGACGCCGGCGCCGAACGCCGCCAGGAACGCGGCGATCCTCCGCAGGACGCCCTCGGCCGGGACGGTCAGGCGACGAGGAGCTGCAGAGCGCCGACGGGCGCCGACTAGATCGGCCACCACTCGCTCATTGCCGCTTCCAGCCGCCGCCGAAGAGGCGGCTGAGCCGGCCACCGCGGTTGGGACGGAACTTGGGAGGCCCCTTCTCGGGCGGCCCGAGCCGCTGCGCCCGCTCGGCGTCGATCGCCAGCACCACCGCGCGCTCGGCCGTGCGCGCCACCTCGGGCGCGTCGGCGAAGCGGAGGGCGCCGCTCGCGTCCTCGAAGACGATGCCGTCGAAGATGTGCTCGCGGTAGTTGTCGAGAACCGCCTCGACGTGCCCCACCTCGACGCCGTCGGCGCTGTAAACGGGCGTCCCCGGCGTGACCGCCGAGTAATGGACCGCCTGACCCTCGTCCACCATCGCTCGAAAGGCTATCGGCACGCCCGGCCCGGTCAGGGGGCGGCACCGCGAATGCGCTCGGCGACCTCGTCCTCCGCGCAGAAGGCGGCGATCGCGCGCGCGAGCCTCCCCCCCTGCCAGGCGAGCGGCGATTCCCCCGGCTTCTCACCGGTCAGCCGCGCTCGTGGCAGGCGCTCGGCGTATTCCTCGGCGACCCGACGCGGATGGCCGGGATCGGCGTCGTCGTGGCTGGCGACTACCAGTGCCGGCACATCGAGCGCCTCCAGCTCCTCGAGCTGGCCGTATGGGCGTGAGCGTGGCAGCTGCCGCAGCGCCTCGACGAGCGCCTCCGGGTGGCGGTGCAGCAGCATCCGCTCGCGGGTGATCCGCAGGACCGTCTCGCGCCAGGCAGGGTCGAAGCCCCCCCGGCGGTCGATGCAGGCGACGAAGCCCTCTACCCCGCCTCCCTCCAGCGCCGCCGCGAGGCCGTCCCAGTATTCGAGGGCCGCGGCGGGGATCTCGCCGGTATAGGTCGGGCCGATCGCGACCAGGCCGGCAAGGCGCTCGGGCCGTTGCAGCCCGTAGGCAACCGCCGTGTGGGCGCCCATCGAGTGCCCGGCGAGCACGAACGGCGTCTCCCCCGCCGTCGCCGCGACCACCGCTTCCAGGTCGGAGACAAGCTGCGGGTATCCATAACCCTGTCCCACCGGAGCAGGGTCAGACTCGCCGTGACCGCGGGCGTCGTAGTCGACGACCAGGTGCCCGGCCCGCTCCAGCGCTCGCGAGCCGTGGAGGACGTAGCGCCGGGTGGCGGTGATGCCGTGGCAGAGGACGACCGCTGGTCCCTCCCCCGCCATCTCGCCGCGGAGCACCAGGCCATCGCCGGCCGTGAACGGCACGGCCGCGGTGGCGGCCATCAGCCTTCGAGCGCCGCCACGGCCCGCTCGAGGTCCTCGACCCGCTGATAGGTGCTGCCGGTCCGGGAGACGTGTCGGTAGCGGACGATCCCCTCGCGGTCGATGACGAAGATCGAGCGCATCACGTAACGACCGCCCGGCGCCGTCTCCTTCAGCCCCGCCAGCTTCGCGAACGGGCCGACCCACCCCGTGACGCCGTAGCGCTTGCTGACCCCCAGGTCCTCGTCGGCGAGCAGGGGCACGTCGAGGCCCTGTTCCTGCGCCCAGCGCTCGTGCGAGTCAACCGACTGCGGCGAGATGCCCAGCACCTCGGCGTCGAGTCGATCGATCCGGTCCCCGTCGTCGCGGTAGGAGCAGAACTGAGCGGTGCAGACCCGCGTCGCGTCGCCGGGGTAGAAGGCGAGGACGACGTTCTTGCCGCGCAGGTCGGAGAGCCTGTAGGTCCTGCCGCCCGTGCCGGGCAGCTCGAAGTCCGGCGCCTCGTCCCCTACGTCGACCTTGGCCATGCAGCCAGACTAGACGCCGGGACGCCTGGCCCCTCCTAGTCTTTCTCGATCGCGATTTCTTCGATCAGGACGGTCTGCTTCGGCTGTTCGGCGGGGGTGCCGAGCTTGCCGATCCGCTCGACCACGTCCATGCCTTCGCTGACCTTGCCGACCAACGCGTATTCGGGCGGCAGGCCGGCGTCCGCGCTGAGAACGATGAAGAACTGGCTGCCGGAGCGTCCGGGTGGCTCGGCCGAGCTCTTGGCCATCGCCACCACGCCTTTGGTGTAGGCGAGGTTGGCGGGCGGTTTCTCGTCGACGCTGTAGCCCGGCCCGCCGGTGCCGTCGCCACGCGGGTCACCGCCCTGGATCACGAAGCCAGGCGCGACGCGGTGGAAGGTGAGACCGTCGTAGAAGCCTTTTTCGGAGAGGAAGACGAAGGAGTTGACGGTTTTCGGGGCGCGCTCGGTGTCGAGGGCGATCTCGAAGCTGCCGCAGCTCGTCTCGACCGCGGCGGTGAGCGGTTCGCCCTCCTGCACGGTCTGCTCGGGCGCGCCGAAGCTGACGCTCTTCGCTTTCGGCGCTTCGACTTCCTCGCAGCCGGCAGCGCTCGTCGCCGGCGACGAAGCCGAGTCATCGTCGTCGTCGCCGCAGCCGGCCAGGATCGCCGCGACGATCGCCACCGCCAGCAGGGCGAAGACCCTCAGCACGATCGATTTCCGGTCCGGCGACTCTCCCACGGCGGCGAAGCCTAATGAAGACGGCCCAGGGACGATGAGGGGCTAACCTCAGGCACGTCGATGAGGCGCTTCGCGGGTCGTGCGATCAACCAGGTCATCGTCCGGGCCCCGTGGCTGTGGCCGCTGCTGAGGGGCCCTGCCAGGCGCTTTTTCTCACGCCGCGCCGACGATTGGGACAGGCGCACCGGCGCCGGCGGCAGCGAGCACCTGATGCCGCTGGCGGCGGCGGTGCTGCACGTGGGCCGGGCGCCGGAACGGATCCTCGACGTCGGCTGCGGGACCGGCGAGGGCACGCTCTTCCTCGCCCGCGAGTTCCCCCAGGCGCGCGTGCGCGGCGTCGATATCTCCGAGGAGATGGTGCGGGCCGCGGTGGCGAAGGTCGGGCTCGACCCCGAGGGCCGGATCGCCTTCAAGCTCGGCGACGCCGCCGCCCTGCCCTACCCCGACGACTCCTTCGACCTCGTCGCCCAGCTCAACATGCCGCCCTTCGTCGCCGAGCTGGCGCGGGTGCTGCGCCCCGGCGGCCACGTTGTCGTCGCCGCCAGCTGGGGCCCCGACACCCCCTTCTACACGCGTCCCGGTCTCTTGACCTGGAAGTTTCTCCAGCACGGAATCGAGCCGGTCGAGATCGGCTCGGCCGGCGCCGGCAGCTTCTGGGTCGGCCGACTCGCCGCCGACTGAGCGTCCCTGAATAGGCTGCCACGCCATGCAGATCGAGGGAATGCCGCTGCTGTTGCTGGTCAACCCGTCCTCCGCTCACGGCCGCGCTCTGAAGCTGCTGCCCGACGTCGAGGCAGCGCTGGACGCTCGCCGCATCCCCTTCCGGGTGGCGCGGACCCGCGACCTCGACGACGGCGTCGGCCGAGCGCTGCTCGCATCCGACGCTGGCGAGGTGCCGGTCGTCCTCAGCGGCGACGGCATGATCGGCGCCGTCGGCGGCGCCCTGGCCGGCTCCGAGACTCCGCTCGGCATCGTCCCGGCCGGGCGCGGCAACGACCTCGCCCGGGTCCTCGGCATTCCCGAGGACCCCGCCGCGGCGGTGGCCAACCTGGCGGCCGGCCACCTGCGCCGCATCGACGTCGGCGAGGCCAACGGCAAGCGCTTCCTCGGCATCGCCAGCACCGGCTTCGACGCGGAGGCCAACAGGCTCGCGAACGAGACGAAGCTGCTGCGCGGCAACCTCGTCTACGCCTACGCCGGCATCCGCACCCTGCTCGGCTGGAAGCCCGCCCGCTTCACGATCAAGGTCGGCGAGGAGCACATGCGCCTCAGCGGCTACTCGGTCAGCGCCGCCAACAACCGCGCCTACGGCGGCGGCATGATGCTGGCCCCCGACGCCGACCTGACCGATGGCCAGTTCGACGTGGTCACCGTCGGCGAGTTCGGCAAGCTGCGCTGCCTGGTTAACCTGCCGAAGGTGTTCAAGGGCACCCATATCGAGGAGGACGAGATCGGGGTCTTCCGCACGTCGCGGCTCGAGTTGAGCGCCAGCCGCCCCTTCGCGGTCTACGCCGACGGCGAGCACCTCACCGACCTGCCCGCCTCGCTGCGCATCCTGCCACGGGCCCTGAGCGTGATCGCGCCGCCCCAGGACGGGGAGTGAGCGCCGCCTCCAACGGGCTGCTCTTCGGCGCCAAGCGCCTCCTCGCCAGGGCGGCCGGGGCTGCCAGCCGGGCCAGCGGCAGGGGCGGCGGCACGACCCTGCCGGGGCGGCTGCTGCTGCGCCTCGCCCCCGACGCGATCGCCCGGCTCGGAGCGCGGCTGGACGGCGCGGTGACGCTGGTCAGCGCGACCAACGGCAAGACCACCACCAGCGGCATGCTCGCTTCGGTCCTCGCCGCCGCCGGTCGCGAGCCGATCCACAACCGCGCCGGCTCCAACATGACCTGGGGAATCGCGACGGCGCTGCTGGAGCAGCGCGGCGGCGAGGGTCTGTTCGAGGTCGACGAGGCCTGGCTGCCGGAGGTCGCCGAGCAGCTCGACCCCTCGCTGATCGTGCTCGGCAACCTCTTCCGCGACCAGCTCGACCGCTACGGGGAGATCGAGGCGCTGGCCGACGGGTGGGCGCGGACGGCCGCCGCGCGGAGCGGGCGCACGCGCTTCGCGCTCAACGCCGACGATCCGCTGATCGCCGATCTGGGACGCGATGAGGAGGGGCGACGGCGCGACGGCGTCCTCTACTTCGGCGTCGAGGACGCCTCGCAGGCGCTGCCCGAGCTGCAGCACGCCTTCGACGCCAAGCACTGCCGTCGCTGCGGCCGGCCCTATGCCTACGCGCGCGCCTTCGTCGGCCACCTCGGTCATTACTCGTGCCCGGCCTGCGGGGCGCGACGGCCCGAGCCCGAGGTGGCCGCGACGCGGGTCGAGCTGCAGGGCATGAAGGGCTCGGTGGTGACCGTCCGCGCGCCCGGCGGAGAGCTGCACCTGGAGCTGCCGCTGCCCGGCCTCTACAACGTCTACAACGCCCTCGCCGCCCTCGCCGCCGGCCTCCAGCTGGGAATCGAGCCGGAGCGGATCGCCGCGGCGCTGAGCTCCGCCCGCGGCGCCTTCGGCCGGGTCGAGACCGTGCCCGTCGACGGCGTCGCGGTCTCGATCCTGCTGATCAAGAATCCGGCCGGGGCAAACGAGATCCTGCGCACGCTGAAGCTCGAGGACGATGAGGACGGGATCGACCTCTGGATCGGCCTCAACGATCGCATCGCCGACGGCCGCGACGTCTCCTGGATCTGGGATGCCGACTTCGAGCTGCTGGCCGGCGCCGTGCGGCGCGTGACCTGCGCCGGCACCCGGGCGCCGGAGTTGGCGCTGCGGCTGAAGTACGCCGGCTGGCCGGAGCAGGCACTCGTCGTCGAGCCGGGCATCGAGGCCTCGCTCGACCGGGCCGTCGCCGCCGCCCCCGGTCGCCTCTTCGCCCTGCCCACCTACACGGCGCTGATGGAGCTGCACAAGCTGCTCTCCGCGCGGGGGCTCGCCGAGGCCTTCTGGCGATGACGACGATCTGGCACGACGTCGAGTGCGGCGCCTACGTTGCCGATCTGCCGCTGTGGGAGGAGCTCGCCGATGAGACCGGCGGACCGGTTCTCGATCTCGGCTGCGGGACCGGGCGCGTGGCGCTTCACCTTGCGCGGCGAGGCCACCGCGTGCTCGGACTCGACAACGATGCCGACCTCCTCGCGGCCCTGGCCGAGCGGGCCGGCGAGCAGCCGGTCGAAGCGGAACCAGGCGATGCCAGGGACTTTCGGCTCGACGTCGAGTTCGGCCTGGTGCTGGCGCCGATGCAGCTGGTCCAGCTCTTCGAGGGCGTCGAGGAGCGGCTGCGCTGTCTGCGCTGCGTCGCCGCTCATCTGCGAGCCAACGGGCTCGCCGCTCTTGCGATCGTCGAGGAGATGCCCCTCTCCCCCCCGCCGAGTTCGCGTTTATTCACGGTATCCGAGACAAAACGCAAACTCGGCCCGGTCCTGCCGGACGTGCGCGAGGTCGGTGGGTGGGTTTATTCGAGCTTGCCGCTTGATGCTGTTGTCGACTCGGAGGCGATCCGGGTGCGGCGCCTGCGCCAGGCGGTGTCGCCGGCCGGCGAGCTGAGCGAGGAGACGGACGAGGTCCGCCTGCGGGTCCTGGCCGCCGCCGAGCTGGAGGGCGAGGCGGCGCGAGCGGGCCTGCGGCCCGCGGGACGCCACCAGATCGCGCCAACCGCCGACCACGTCGGCTCGACCGTCGTCCTGCTGGCGAAGGAGGCCCGCTGATGGAGCTTCGCCTCCTCGCTCTCTACCCGGAGCAGATGAACATCTACGCCGATCGCGGCAACATCCTCTTCCTGCGGCGGCGCTGCGAGTGGCGCGGGATCGGCTTCTCCTACGCGGCGGCCGGCCCCGGCGAGGGCATCGATCCCGGCGCGCACGATCTCCTCTACCTCGGCGGTGGCCAGGATCGCGACCAGCGCGCGGTGGCCGCCGACATGGTCGCCAGCAAGCGCGACGCGCTCGCCGCCGCGGTCGACGACAACGCTGTCCTGCTCGCGGTCTGCGGCGGCTACCAGCTGCTCGGCCACAGCTATCAGCTCGGCCAGGAGCGCCTGCCGGGGCTCGGCCTGGTCGACCTGGAGACGGTCCGCGAGCCGGGCGAGCGGCTGATCGGCAACGTCGCGATCGAAGCCGATCTCGGCGACGGGCCGAAGACGATCGCGGGCTTCGAGAACCACGGCGGCCGCACCTACCTCGGCGAGGGCGCCCAGCCGCTCGGCCGGGTCCTGCGCGGCTTCGGCAACAACGGCGCCGACGGCTTCGAGGGTGTGCGCCGCGCCAACACGATCGGCACCTACCTGCACGGCCCGCTGCTGCCCAAGAACGCCTGGCTGGCGGACCGCCTGATCGCCCTGGCGCTCGAACGCTGTTACGGCGGCCCAGCCGAGCTGGCGCCGCTCGAGGACAGCCTCGAGCTCGCCGCCCAGGAATGTGCCCGGAAGGCGGCTTTGCCAGGCTGAAGAGGTCTCCGACGCGCCGCACCGGGTAGTGGTCCTGCGGGTAACCGGGGAATTCGGATGCGATCGATGAAAGCAAGCCTGACCGCGGCGTTGTTCCTGCTCGCCGCCTGGCCGGCGACGGCCGGCGCCGCTCCGACCTGCGCCGAAGGCCCGGAAACGGTCGGCAACACGATCGTCGGCACCCCCTGCCCCGACACGATCCGCGCCCCGCGTGGCGTCACCACCGTCCGCGGCGAAGGCGGCGACGACACGCTCTACGGCCAGCGGGGCAACGACACGCTCCTCGGCGGCGAAGGCGGCGACCGCCTCTACGGCGGCGTCGGCGACGACGAACTGCGCGGAGACACGGGCGACGATCGGCTCTCCGGCGGCTTCGGCGCCGATTCCCTCGACGGCGAAGGGGGCAGCGACTTCGCTCGCGGCGACGCGACGATCGACGCGATCGACGACAGCGGCGCGGCCGCGGACACCGACACGCTCAGCTACGCGACCGGCGCGACGCCGGGGTTCTTCGACCGGCCCGGCGTCTCCGGCTACGCAGGGTTCCCGGCCGAGCGCGAGGGCCGCGGCGCCTACCTCAACCTCCAGAGCGGCCTCGGCGACAACGGCCTGGCCCCGTCCGGTGGCGGGGTCGACGAAGGACTCGGGGGGACGAGCTTCGAGACCGTTGTCGGCAGCGCCTTCCCCGACTTCATCGTCGGCACGAGTGACGCGGAGACGTTCTACGGCGGCGGCGGCGCCGACGTGATCCTCGGCGAAGGCGGCGCCGACGTGGCCTACGGCGGCGCCGACGGCGACAGCTGCGCCGCGGCCACGACCTTCGAATGCGAGAGCGACAAAGAGGAGGTTGTGCTGCGCGACCCGGGCGCGATATCGGTCGGGCTGATGGCCGCGCAGGCGGCGCAAAGCCCGGCGCTGTACCTGGCCGGAAGCGACGAAGACGACGTCGTCACCGCGACCCACGTGGCCGGCGCCGTGATCTTCTCGCTCGGGGCCGGCTCGCAGGGTGGCTTCGACACGAGCCCGAGCGCGGACGGCGGCTGCGGCGACCCGGCTGGGGGCCAGGTCGTCTGCCCCGCCCCGACCCCGCCCGACTCGATCGTGCTCGCGGGCATGGACGGCGACGACACGCTCGCCGTCTCCGGCTTCGGATCGGGCGCGACCGAAACCACCTCGGTCGTCCTGCTGGGTGGCGCCGGCGAAGACCAGCTGACCGGCGCCCTGACCGAAGACGCGCTGGTGGACGGCGCCGGCGCCGACATCGTCGACGCCGGCGGGCGCGACGACGCGGTCCCGAACAACGAGGGAGCCGATCAGCTCCACGCCGGAAGCGGCGAGGACCTCTTCGTCTCCAACGCGGTCTGCGATGGCGACCATCTCGACGGAGGCCCCGAACGCGACAACGCCAACTGGGCCAACTTCAACGCAGCGGTCGCGATCGACATGGGCGCGCAGCAGGCCGGGCTCGTGGGGCCCGGTGGTCAGCCGCAATGCTCGAGCGCAGCGCTGCTCACCACCCTGGAAGCGATCGAGGACACCGAGGGGACCAGCCTCGACGACGTCATGCTCGGCGACGCCGGTAACAACCAGCTGCTCGGCAGACCGGGGGGAGATTCCTACTCCGCAGCGGCCGGCGACGACGTCATCCTCGCCAACTCGGGCGACTCCGACCCGTTGATCGAGTGCGGCGAGGGCTTCGACACCGCGCTGATCGACATCCCCACCCACACCGCTACCAAAGACTTCGAGGACGCAACTCCGGTTGCCTGCGAGGACATCGAGGAACGCGTCCCCAACAGCTTCCGACCGCCAAACACCCCGCCCGACCCCAATCCGCCCCCGAATTCCATTCCGGGCGGCACCGCACAGCCAAAGGTCTCTCCGCCGCCGCCGCCTCCGCCGCGCGACAGAACCGCGCCGATCACCCGGATCCAGCGGCGGCCGGCGCGGCTGCTCTTCGCCGCCGCCTCCGTGCGCAGGGTTGTCTTCGCCTTTGCCGCCGGCGAGCCGGCCGCCAGCTTCCACTGCCGCCTCGACCGCCGGCCCTTCCGGCCCTGCCGCTCGCCACGCGTTTACCTCGTCGCGCCCGGCCCGCACACGTTCCGCGTCTTCGCCATCGACGCCGCCGGCAACCGCGACCGCTCGCCGGCAGCCTTCGCCTTCCGGGTCCGCCGCCGCTAGCGGCCGCTGGAGCCGAAGCCGCCGCCGCCGCGCAGCGACTCGGTGAGGTCGGGAACCTCCACCGCTTCGGGCGTGGCGATCGGGGCGATCACCAGCTGGGCGATGCGATCGCCGGGCTCGACCCGGAAGGTCTCGGCGGGGTCGGTGTTCAGCAGCAGCACCCGCAGTTCGCCGCGGTAGCCGGAGTCGATCAGGCCGGGGCTGTTGACGAGGGCGATGCCGTGGTCCCGCGCCAGCCCGGACCGCGGCAGCACCAGGCCAGCGTGGCCGGCCGGGATCTCGACCGCGACGCCGGTGCCGACGCTCCAGCGCTCCCCCGGTCCCAGGTGGGCCGGCTCACAGGCGTAGAGGTCGAGGCCGGCGTCGCCCTCGTGGGCGCGGCTCGGCAGCCGCGCCTCCTCCTTCAGTCGTGCGACCCGCAGCTCCACGGCGGGGACCCTACCGCGACGTCCCCCGGCCTACGCCACCTCGGCGTTCCGCAGGTCCTCGAAGCGGTGCATCTCGCTGACCGGGAGCCGGGCGTGCACCAGCACGCCGTCCGCGCGCTCGGTCCGCTCCAGCTCGCCGGCCAGCTCGTGCAGCTCGTGCAGGCGTGCGCCCTCGCTGTAGGGGACCAGCAGCTCCACTTCGGTCAAGGTGTCCGCGAAGGCAACCTCGATTCGCTCGTGCAGTCCCTCGATCCCCTCCCCCTCCAGGGCCGAGACGAGAACCGCGTCCGGATGGCGGAGCAGGGCCTCGCCGCGCTCCGCCTCATCGAGCAGGTCGGCCTTGTTGAGGACGAGCAGGCGGGGCTTGGCACCGGCGCCGATCTCCTCCAGCACGGCGTCGACCGCCCGCATGTCGGCCAGCCGGCGCTCCTCGGGCGCCGCGGCGTCGACCACGTGCAGGATCAGGTCGGCCAGAACGGTCTCCTCCAGGGTCGCCTTGAAGGCCTCGACCAGTTGATGCGGCAGTTTCTCGATGAAGCCCACCGTGTCGGTCAGCAGGTAGTCGCGGCCGGACAGCTCGAAGCTGCGGGTGGTCGGGTCGAGGGTGTGGAAGAGGCGATCGCCGACGCCGACCTCGGCGCCGGTGAGCGCGTTGAGCAGGGTCGACTTGCCGGCGTTGGTGTAGCCGGCGAGGGCGACGCGCGGCAGCGAAGAATGCTCGCGCCGGGCCCGCATCGTGCCCCTGTTGCGCTCCAGCCGCTGCAGCCGCCGCCGCAGCGCCGCGATCCGGTTGCGGGCAAGGCGGCGATCGGTCTCGATCTGCGTCTCGCCCGGCCCCCGGGTGCCGATGCCGCCGTCGATGCGACCCGCCCCGAGCCGCTCGAGGTGCGTCCAGAGGCCCCGCATGCGCGCCATGTTGTATTCGAGCTGCGCCAGCTCGACCTGGAGCTTGCCCTCGGCCGAGTGGGCGTGGTCGGCGAAGATGTCGAGGATGACCGCGGTGCGGTCGATCACCGGCAGTCCCAGAGCCGCCTCCAGGTTGCGCTCCTGGCGCGGCGCCAGCTCGTCGTCGCAGGCGACCAGGTTGGCGCCGGAGCGCTCGACCTCGGCCTTCAGCTCGGCCAGCTTGCCGCGGCCAAAGTAGCGATCGGGGTCGGGCGCCGAGCGCTGCTGCAGCATCTCCCCCGCCGTCGCCACACCGGCCGTCCGCAGCAGCTCCTTCAGCTCCGCCAGCGGCTCTTCCTCTCCCTCGCCGTCGGCGATGCCGATCGTCAGCGCCCGCTGGCGGGCACGGCGGTTGGAGACGCCGGCCCCGTTGGCGCTGTAGCGCGTCTCCTTGCTGCGCCCGTTTCTGGATCGATCCACTTTGACCGATTGTAGGTGGCCGCGACCGGGCCAACGGCCCGGATAGGCTTCCAGCCATGAAGGTCTTCGTGACCGGGGGAACCGGATTCATCGGCGGCGAGGTCGTCCGCCAGCTGCGCGAGCGCGGCGACGAGGTCGTCTGCCTTGTCCGCAATCCCGAGAAGGCAGAGGGGCTGACGGGGCTGGGCTGCCAGCTCGTCTCCGGGGACCTCAGCGACGAGACCGCGATCCGCGGTGGCATCGAGGGTTGCGATGCGGTCATTCACGCCGCCGCGATGTACGAGGTCGGCATCCCCGCCTCCAAGCGGCCGGCGATGTGGGAGGCCAACGTCGCCGGAACCGAGCGGGTGATGAACGCCGCCCTGCAGGCGAAGGTCCCGAAGATCGTCTACGTCTCGACCGTCGGCGCCTTCGGCAACACCCACCGCCGCGTCGTCGACGAGTCCTACGAGCACCCGGGCAAGGAATTCACCTCCTACTACGAGGAGACCAAGCTGGAGGCGCACCGGGTCGTCAAGCGGATGGTCGCCGAGCGGGACCTGCCCGCGATCGTCGTCCAGCCCGGCGGCGTCTACGGTCCCGGCGACACCTCGCAGGTTGCCGACCTGCTGGAGCAGTTCCTCGCCGGCAAGCTGCCGCTGCTTCCCTTCCCCGAGCTGGGCATCTGCCTCACCCACGTCGAGGACATCGCCGCCGGCATCCTTCTCGCCCTCGACAAGGGCAAGCTCGGGGAGACCTACGTGCTGAGCGGCCCGGTGACGACGATGCGCGACGCGGTCGAGGTCGTCGCCGGGATCTCCGGCCGCAAGGCGCCCAAGCGGGCGCTGCCGGTGCCGCTGATGAAGGCGATGATCCCGATCGGCCCCCTGGTCGGCAAGCTGATGGGCCAGCCACCCAACCTGCGCGAGCTGATCTCCTCCGGCGACAGGGTCACCTTCTGGGCCAGCCACGAGAAGGCGAGCCGCGAGCTGGGCTACACGCCGCGCGGCATGGAGGAGGGTCTGCGCCAGACGCTGGAAGCCGACGAGCGCTTCCCTTCGCCCGCGGCCGCCTGAGCGGACGTCGCCGATGCGGGTCATCGACGTAGAGCACCTGGGGCGCCCGCACGTGATCGGCTGCTGGCAGGTCGACGGCGCCCTGGTCGACCCCGGGCCCGAGTCCTCGCTGCGGACCCTGCTGGCGGCGCTCGGCGAGGAGCGGCCGCGGGCGATCCTGCTCACCCACATCCACCTCGACCACGCCGCCGCGACCGGCGCCCTGGTGCGGCGCTGGCCCGACCTCGAGGTCTACGTCCACGAGCGCGGCGCTCCCCACCTGATCGACCCCTCCCGCCTGCTGGCCAGCGCCGAGCGCCTCTACGGCGACGCGATGGATCGCCTCTGGGGCGAGATCGTGCCCGTCCCCGAGGCCAACGTGACCGCGCTCTCCGGCGGCGAGCAGGTGCTGGGAATGCGGGTCGCCTACACCCCCGGCCACGCCTCCCACCACGTCTGCTACCTGCACGAGGAGACGGGAACCGCCTTCGTCGGCGACGTCGCCGCCGTCCTCATCCCCGACACCAACCTGGTCGTCCCTCCCCTGCCGCCGCCCGACATCGACATCGAGACCTGGGAGGAATCGATCGCCACCGTCGAGAGCTGGCAGCCGGAGCGCCTCGCCCTGACCCACTTCGGCCAGGTCGACGAGCCGGCCCCCCATCTGGCAACGGTCCGCGAGCGGCTGCGCGAGGAGGCGCAGCTCGCCCGCGAGCTGGCCGAGGACGAGTACGAGCGCCGCCACCGCGCCATGGTGGCCGAGAAGGCGGCAAGCGCCGAGGCGGCTGCCGAGCTGATCCAGTGCGTGCCGCCTCAGTACCAGTGGCGAGGGCTGAATCGGTACTGGAGCAAGCGGGAAGGGGTCGCCTGAGGTCTCGACCGGCGCCGGCGTTAGCTTGCCTCCTCGTACGGGTACGGGCCGAGAATCCAACCTAGGAGGCACAGTTGAGACCACGCACCAGTCGAGCCGTTGCGTCCGTCTTGGCGGCCGTCCTGGCAGTCGCATTGCTGACCGCCTGCGGCGACGACACGGACGACGCACAGACCCTGACCTTCTCGATCGCCGAACAGGGCAAAGGATCGAGGATCACCGGTCCGCAGAGCGCCGAGACGGGCGTGGCGGAGATCACGCTGCAGAACAACAACCGCAAACGGGAAGCGGACCTTCAGCTGCTGCGGGTCGAGGGCAACCATTCGGCCGAGGAAGTGGTCGAAGGCCTCGAAAAAGCGATGAAAGGTCAGCCGTTCCCCGAGTGGTTCTTTGGCGGGGGCGGTGTCGGCACTACTTCAGCCGGCCAGAGCGGCACCGTGACCCAGGTGTTCGAGCCGGGCACCTACTACGCCATCGACACCGAAGGGAGCCTGCCCAGCCCGAAATCGCTTGCGGCGATCGAGGTGAGCGGCGAGGTGTCCGACGAGGAGGTCGAGGCCGACGCGACGGTCTCGGCGTTCGAGTACGGGTTCAAAGCAGAAGGGCTCAGCAGCGGGAAAACGGAGATCGCCTTCGAGAACAGCGGCGCCCAACCCCACCATCTGCTGATCTCTGAAATCACCGGCAACAAAACGGCAGACGACGTCGAGCAGTCCTTCGAATCCGATAAAGGCCCGCCGCCGTTGAACGAAAAAAACAGCCAGTCGACGGCGGTGATCGAAGGTGGCGAAACCCAGCTCGTCACGCTCGACCTGAAACCGGGGCGCTACGCCCTCTACTGCTTCATCACCGACCGCCAGGGCGGCAAACCGCACGCCCTGAAGGGGATGGTCGACGAAGTCGAGGTCGAGTAGCCGGATAGCGGAAGGACGGCGGGGGCGCCCGGCTACGCCAGGTGCTCCCGCATCCGTTCGACCGCCTCGGCGATGCGGTCGTCGGGGGCGGTGAGGGCGATGCGGAAGAAGCCCTCGCCGCTCGGCCCGTACATCGAGCCCGGCGAGACGACCACCGCCGCCTCCTCCAGGACCAGCTCGGCGAAGGAGGTCGAGGTGTGGCCCTCCGGAACCGGCGCCCAGACGTAGATCGTCCCCTTCGGGGCGCTCACCTCGACGCCGATCTCGCGCAGCGCGCCGACGACCAGGTCGCGGCGGCGCACGTAGGTTTCGTTCATCCGCTCCAGCGGCCCCTTGGGACTGTTGAGGGCGGCGACGCCGGCCATCTGCACCGCCTCGAAGAGGCCGGAGTCGACGTTGGTCTTCAGCCGCCAGTAGGTCTGCACCGCCTCGGCGTTGCCGAGGATCGCCGCGCAGCGCCAGCCGGTCATGTTGTAGCCCTTGGAGAGCGAGAAGACCTCGACGCCGACCTCCTTCGCCCCCGGCGTGGCGAGGAAGCTGGGCGCGACGTAGCCATCGTAGGTGGTCTCCGAGTAGGCGTTGTCGTGGACGACGAGGATCCCGTGCTCGCGGGCGAAGGAGACGACCAGCTCGAAGAACCCCTCCGGCACGGTGGCGCCGGTTGGGTTGTTCGGGTAGTTGATGAACATCAGCCGCGCCTTCGCGGCGATGTCGGCCGGGACCGCGCTCAGATCCGGGGCAAAGCCCAGCTCGGGCACCAGCGGCAGCAGCTCCGCCGTCGCCCCGGCGAGGATCGGGCCGCCGGTGTAGACGGGGTAACCGGGGTCGGAGGCGAGCGCGACGCCGCCGGTGTCGAGGAAGGCGAAGCAGAGGTTGTAGATGCACTCCTTGGCGCCGATCGCCGGGATCACCTCGCTCTCGGGGTCGATCTCGACCCCGAAGCGCCGCTCGTAGAACTCGGCAAATGCCCCGCGGAACTCCTCCCGGCCGCGGTTCGTCGGGTACCGGTGGGTGCCGGGGTCGGCGACCGCCTCCTGCATCGCCGCGACCACGTGCGGGTAGGTCGGCTGGTCGGGGTCGCCGATGCCGAGGCTGATCACGTCGATGCCGGCGGCTCGCTTCTCGGCGATCGTCCGCTCCAGCTCCTGGAACTTGTAAGGGGGCATTGCCTCCAGGCGCCTGGAGGGAGCGCCGATCCCCGGCTTGGCGGTCGTCTCTGCCACGGGCGCGGAAATCTAGCTGTCGAGGGCGGCAAGCGCGTCGAGCAGCGCGGCCGACAGCTCGCCGGAGCAGATCGGCTCCGCCCAGCCGGTCAGGGTCACGTCGAGGTCCTCGGAGATCTCGACTTCGAGCTCGCCGCCGTCGAGCTCGACCGTGATCGGGCTGGGAATGCCGCTGAGAAAGGCGGCGACCGCAACCCCGCTGGCCCCGGTTCCCGAGGAGAGCGTCTCCCCCACCCCGCGCTCGAAGATCCGGGCGCGAACACGCCCGCCATGGTCTCCAGCCTCGACATTGAGGGTGTCTCGAAACGAAACGTTGGTCCGATTCGGGAAAAGCGCATGGCCTTCGATCTCGGGCCCGACGGTCTCGAGGTCCAGTTCCTCGAGGTCTTCGCCGGCTTCGATCACGCACTGCGGGTTGCCAATCGAGACGTGCTGGAACCCCCATTCCCGGCCGGCGGCCCGCAGGACGCCGCTCCCGTGCACAGGACCCGAAGGGAAGTCCTTCGACGCCGTCGAAGCCCGCCCCATCGCCACCGAGCAGGTCCGCTCGGAGGTGATCGTCGGCGTGATCGGTCCCGCTGCCGTCTTGATCGCGAAGGTGTCGGCATCGGTCCAGCCGTGCCGGCGCAGGTAGAGGATCGCCTCCCGCGCCCCGTTGCCCGAGAGCTCCGCCTCGGAGCCGTCCGGGTTGAAGATCCGCAGCTCGGCGACGAAATCGGGGTCTTCGCACCGCGTCAACAGCAACACCCCGTCCGATCCGACCCCGAAGTGCGGATCGCAGAGCCGCCGCACGCGGGCCTCGTTCAGCGCCCAGGGAAGCTCCTCCGCCTCGACGATCAGATAATCGTTGCCCAGCGCTTGCCACTTCTCGAAACGCACGCCGCCACCCTACTCAGACGTGCCGGTAGTTATGCGCCCATATGGGCGCATAACCAACGGCACGTCTCGGATCATCTCGGCAGCGACGTCGGCGTCGCCGCGGTCGCTGCGGTCGATCCAGCGCAGGCCGGGGATCTTGCGCATCCAGGTGAGCTGGCGACGGGCGTAGTTGCGGGAGCGTTTCTTCATCCGCTCGACGTCGCCGGCCAGCAGCTCGTCGAAGCCGAGCGCTTTGCGGGCGGTGCGCGAGGGACCGAGCGCTTCGGCCCGCCGCACCTCCTCCTCCGCCCCGCCGGCGACGATCGCCTCGGCGCGGACGTCGATCCGCTCGTAGAGCTGGGTCCGGTCCATGTCGAGCCCGAAGATCATCGTCGGGTGACGCGTCTCGGGCGACCAGAGCTCCGAATCCTCGGTCCCGGGCGGCACCTTTTCGAGCGACAGCTCCGCCACCGCCGCCCGCAGGTAAAGCCCGGTCCCGCCCACCACGATCGGCCGCCGGCCGGCATCGAGAGCGGTGTCGATCTCGGCATGAGCCAGCCGCATGTAATCCCCAACGGAGAAGGACTGCGTAATCGGCACGAACCCGACAAGCCGGTGCTCCAGCTTCGCCTGCTCCTCGGCCGTCACCGCCCCGGTGAGAACACCCAACCCCTCGTAGACCTGCAGCGCATCGCAGGAGATCGCCACCGGATCCTCGCCACGCTTCCGCAGCTCTTCCGCAAGGGCGATCGCTACCCCGGTCTTGCCGACGCCGGTGGGCCCGAATATCGCGAGGACGCGAGCTGGAGAAGCCACAACCGCCCTAACGGGCAGGGCTGAAAATCTTGCCCACCCCGCTCAACGTCGTCGAGGTAGCGGCGTCTATCTGAACGTCCACGAGCTCCCCGGCCTCCGCGATCCCGTCGAAGTTGACGGTCTTGTTGTGGCGGGTCCGCCCTCGCAACCGCGTCGGATCGGTACGGCTCGGCCCCTCCACGAGCACCTCCATCTCGCGGCCGACGAAGCGCTGCGCGCGTTCGGTCGCCCGCCGCTGCACCAGCTCGACCAGTCGCTCCATCCGCTCGCGCTTGACCGGTTGCGGAACCTGCCCCTCCATCGTCGCCGCCTCGGTTTCGCGGCGCGGTGAGAAGACGAAGGTGAAGGCGCTGTCGTAGCCGACCTCCTCGACCACCTCCAGGGTCTGCTCGAAGTCAGCCTCGGTCTCGCCCGGGAAGCCGACGATGACGTCGGTCGTGATCGCGCAGTCGGGGACGTGCTCGCGGATCAACGCGACGCGGTCCATGTAGCGCTGGCGGTCGTAGGTGCGGCGCATCCGCTTGAGGACCGCGCTCGATCCGGACTGCAGCGGCAGGTGGATGTGCTCGCAGAGCGACGGCAGCTCGGCGTGGGCGCGGATCACGTCCTCCTTCATGTCCTTCGGGTGCGGGCTGGTGTAGCGGATGCGATCGATCCCCTCGACCGCGTCGATCCGCGCCAGCAGCTGCGAGAAGCCGATCCGTGACTCGCGCGGCAGGTCGCGCCCGTAGCTGTTGACGTTCTGCCCCAGCAGGGTCACCTCGCGCACCCGGTCGGCCGCCAGCGCCTCGGCCTCGGCGACCAGCTCGGCGGGGTCGCGACTGACCTCGCGGCCACGGGTCGAGGGGACGATGCAGTAGGCGCACCTGCAGTTGCACCCCTGCGAGATCTGCAGCCAGCCCTGGAACTCGCGCTGGCGCCGCGCCGGCAGGTGGCCCGAGAAGTCCTCGAACTCGAAGTAGCCCTGGGCGCTGAGCGAGTCGGAGTTGAGGAACTCGGCCAGCTTGTGGATCTGGCCGGGGCCGAAGGCGACGTCGACAAACGGGAAGCGCTCGAAGACCTCCTCCTTGACCGATTGCGCCCAGCAGCCGCCGACCCCGACGATCCGCCCGGGCTCTTCGGACTTGAGCCGCTTCGCCTCGCCCAGATGGGCGATGAAGCGATTGTCGGCCGACTCCCGGATCGAGCAGGTGTTGAAGAGGATCAGGTCGGCGTCGGAGCGACTTTCCGCCTGTTCGTAGCCGAGCGACTCGAGCATCCCCTGCATCCGCTCGGAGTCGTGCACGTTCATCTGGCAGCCGAACGTGGTGACGTGGTAGCGGGGCATGGCCCCGAAAACTCTAGCCCTAAGGTGCCGCCTCGGCGGCTTCGTTCTCTATTTCTTCCACTTCCTCGGTTGCCTCGTGCAGCGCCGCCTCCTCGTGCTTCTCCTCGTCCTTGGCGTGGAGCACGGAGAGGGTGGTGGCGCTGCCGACCAGGACGGCGAACCAGATGAAGACGAGCGGGGCGGCCCGCCCGGGGAACTTCTCCACTTTCAGGGCGACGAAGGTGAAGATCACCGCCGAGACGGCGAGGACGATTCCGCAGGTATAGAAAAGGGTCTCGTTATCCATGCGGGCGCGATCTTATCCAGCAGCTCCCTGCGTCCTTGATCTGCTTGGTCAGGCTGCCTGCTGGATTTTTTCTTCTGGGGCGGGAGCGTTGCTCTTCGCGCCGATCCCGAGCGCGGCGCGGATCTTCGTCTCGAGCTCGCTCGCGATCTCCGGGTTGTCGAGCAGGAACTGTTTGGCGTTGTTGCGCCCCTGCCCGAGCCGCGTCTTGCCGTAGGAGAAGAAGGAGCCCGATTTCTGGACCAGATCGTGCTCGATCCCGAAGTCGAGCAGGCCGCCCTCGCGCGAGATGCCGACGCCGTACTCGATGTCGAATTCGGCCTGGCGGAAGGGCGAGGCGACCTTGTTCTTGACGACCTTGACCCGGACCCGGTTGCCGACCGCCTCGGTCCCCTCTTTGAGGGTCTCGATGCGGCGGATGTCGAGTCGCTGCGAGGCGTAGAACTTCAGCGCCCGGCCGCCCGGCTGGGTCTCCGGCGAGCCGAACTGGACGCCGACCTTTTCGCGGATCTGGTTGGTGAAGATGCAGACGGTGTTGGTCCGGTTCAGGTTGCCGGCCAGTTTGCGCATCGCCTGCGACATCAGCCGCGCCTGCAGGCCGACGGTGGTGTCGCCGATCTGGCCGTCCAGCTCGGCTTTCGGGGTCAGCGCCGCGACCGAGTCGATCGCGACGACGTCGATCGCGGCGGAGGCGATCAGGCGGTCGGCGATCTGCAGCGCCTGCTCGCCGTAGTCGGGCTGGGAGACCAGCAGCTCGTCGGTGTCGACGCCGATCTTGCGGGCGTAGGTCGGGTCGATCGCGTGCTCGGTGTCGATGAATGCGCAGATCCCACCGCGGCCCTGCGCCTCGGCGATGATGTGGTAGAGCAGCGTCGTCTTCCCCGAGGACTCCGGGCCGAAGATCTCGACGATGCGGCCGCGCGGCACGCCACCGATCCCCAGCGCCAGGTCGAGCGAGAGGGCGCCGGTCGGGATCGCCGGGATCTTGATCGTGGCGTCGGCGCCGAGCCGCATCAGGGCGCCCTGACCGAAGTCCCGCTCGATCTGGGTCACCGCTGCCGCTAGGGCCGCGTCTTTCGCCTTGGCCTCCTTGGCCGAGGCGTCCTTCAAAGCCGCTTTTCTGTCTGCCATCTCTTCCACCTCACTGCCGCCCGCCTGTGGGCAGCTCGACTTGCGCCAGCGGGGTGTACTGCGCACCCTGCGGCTGGAGTTCAGAACGGTAGAGAACGATTCGGATGCCATCGAAGGGCTGCAAGAGGTCCTGCGGAAGCGCTTTCGGGGGCTCCGAGACGAACGCCGGGCGCTTCGAGCCGCGTTCCTCGCGCCGCACCCTCGCCACCGTCAGGTGCGGCCAGAAGGGGCGCTTCTCCGGCTTGTAGAGACCGGCCTCGACCAGCTTCTCCTGCAGGTCCGCCTGCAGATCAACCGTCGCCGGCGACTCAGCCGGAAGCGCGAAGAGCCGTGCCCGACCCCGCTCCGGTCGCTGCACCGGGTGGTCCAGCTCGACCCGCGGCGCCGGCCCGCCGCTCGCCTCGACGATCTCGCCCAGGCGGGGAATCTCCTTCTCGGCCAGGTAGCCGAGAAAGGCGAGGGTGATGTGAAGCGACTCCGGCGCGACCCGGCGCAGCGCCGGATCGCCCAGCGCCTGCCTCCCCCAGGCGGCGAGACCGTCCCGCACCTCGTCCGGCAGGTCGAGCGCGACGAACAACCTCGCCCGCGGGCTCTTCAGCCTCTCCTTTGCCATACCCGGCGACGCTACGGGGTCGCGGCGCACGGGACAACACGCGAATGTGAAATTTGCCCACCCTCTTCGTTACAGCGGTGGCTCCTCGCCGCTGAGCAGGATGCGCAGCATGTGCATGCCGACCAGGGCGGAGCGCTCGCGGATGTCCTCGCGGCCGCCCGGGATCACCGGGTCGCGGGCGATCGCGGTGCCATCCGCGAGGCGGGCGTCGAAGCAGACGTAGCCGACCGGCTTCTCCTCGCTGCCGCCGTCCGGGCCGGCGATACCGGTGATCGAGACGGCCACGTCGGCGTCGAACCGCTCCAAGGCGCCGCGCGACATCGCCTCCGCGACCTGGAGCGAGACCGCGCCGTGGGCTTCGATCAGCGCCGGGTCGACGCCCAGCAGCTCCGCCTTCGCCCCGTTGGAATAGGCGACGACGCCGCCGGCGAAGTAGGCCGAGGCCCCGGGCAGGTCGGTTATCCGCGCCGCCAGCAGTCCGCCCGAGCAGGACTCAGCCAAGCCGAGCTGGCGGCCGGTCAGCAGCTGCGCCAGCTGGGCGTCGATCGTCTCCCCTTCGAGGCTGAAGAGGTGGCGGGAATGGCGATCGGCGAGTCCCGCCCGGACCCGCTCCGCGACCGTGCCCGCCTCGGCCCGGTAGCGGACGTCGATCTCGATCTCGCCGCGCCGCAGGCAGGTGGTGATCTCGACCGCGGCCAGGTCCGTCCCCTCGGCCTCGATCTCGCGCAGGCTCTTGGCGATCTCCGACTCCGGGATGCCGAACATCCGCAGCGTGTAGCCATGCAGCGGCGTCGCCCGCGCCAGGGCCGCCTGCACCGGTCGCGACTCGATCGCCGATTGCCACATTGGCCGCAGCTCGCGCGGCGGGCCGGGCAGGACGATCACGACCCGTCCATCGGCCGGGACGACGAGCCCGGGAGCGGTGCCGACCGGGTCGAGCGGGACGGAGCCCTCGGGCACCATCGCCTGCTTGCGATTGGCCACCCGCAAGGCCTCGGGATCGAAGTCGAAGCGCCGCGCGAAGTTGCGCAGGATCGCCGCGATCTTCTCCTCCATCTCCTCGTCGAGGATCAGCTCGCGACCGGAGAAGCGCGCGACGATCTCCGCGGTCAGGTCGTCGGCGGTCGGCCCGAGGCCGCCGGAGGTGACGATCAGGTCCATCCCCTCGTCGGCCAGGAAGCGCAGCGCTGCCTCGAGGTCGTCCGGGCGGTCGGCGACGACCAGGATGTGGGCGACCTCGACGCCGAGCTCGGCGAGCTGTTCGGACACCCACGGCCCGTTGCGATCGGCGATGCGTCCGGTCAGGACCTCGGTGCCGGTGACGACGATCCCGGCGCGAACTGGCAACGCGCTCATTCGCAGTCGGGCCTTTCGCCTTCTTCCAAGGTGCTGAGCCCGCCGTCGGAGTCGATGATGTAGCCGACCGGGCTGGAGCTCGGCGGAACGTCGGCCTTCCTGCCGTCGATCGTCATCTCCACCGAGCCGTTGCCGAGCGCGACTTCGAAGCGACTGGAGCGATAGGGGCCGGCATCCGCCCCATCCTCGAGGATCTGGCCGTCGATCAGCGCGTCTTCGCCCGCGTCCAGCAGGCATACCCACACTTCAGCGGTCGCCGCCAGCTTCACCTCGACCCCCGGCTTCGGGGCCGGCGCGGTCGCTCGGCTCGCGGACCTGGGCCCCGCCGGCCCTTCTCCCCCACTCGACTCCGGGGCGGACGGATCTCCGTCTCCCCCCGCGAGCCCAATGGCCACGACAAGGGCGACGAGGGCAAGAGTGACCGCTGCCGCCACCATGCCGCCGGAGAGCCGCCGCCGCTCGCCGCGACCGCTTGCCGGGACCGGCTCGACCCGCTTCGGCGTCCGCTCCCCCCCTGGCGCGGCCGTGTTGCGTTTGTACTCGTCGGCGAGGCGTTCGCCGTCGAGCCCGAGGTAGATCGCGTAGGTGCGGATGAAGCCGCGGGTGTAGGCGCCACCGGGGAGCGCATCCCACTCCTCGTTCTCCATCGCCTGCAGGTAACGAATGCGGATCTTGATCGCGGCTTCGACCTCGGCGAGGTCGACCTTGCGACGGCCCCGCGCCTCGCGCAGGGTGGCTCCAATTCCGGTCTCCACCCCGACATTGTGTCCCCTCGAGCTGCCGCGGCGCGAAAAATGCCTGTTAGCCGGCTTCCTCTGCCTCGACCGCGACCGGCGCCGGCGCGGAATCGCCGCCAAGGACGCGCGGCAGGTCGGCCTCGGTGATCAATACCTGCCGCGGCTTCGAGCCCTCGTAGCCGGAGATCACGCCGCGCCGCTCGAGCATGTCGATCAGGCGACCGGCGCGGGTGTAGCCGACCCGCAGGCGGCGCTGGATCATCGAGACGGAAGCGGTTTCGGTCTGCACCACCGTGCGGATCGCCTCGTCGAGCAGATCGTCGCTGTCGGGGTCGTAGTCGCCCTCGGCTTCGACGCCCTTCTCCTCGTGCACCTCGAGCAGCTCGGCCTCGAATTCGGGCTCGCCCTGCTTGGCCCAGTGCTCGGTGATGCGGGAGATCTCCTCCTCGGTCACGAAGGCGCCCTGGATCCGGGCCAGCTTCGAGGTGCCGGCGCCGCGGAACAGCATGTCGCCCTGGCCGAGCAGGGCCTCCGCCCCGCCCTGGTCGAGGATCACCCGCGAGTCGGTCTGCGAGGAGACCGCGAAGGCGATCCGGGCCGGGATGTTGACCTTGATCGTGCCGGTGATGATGTCGGTCGAAGGGCGCTGGGTCGCCAGCACCAGGTGGATGCCGGTCGCCCGCGACTTCTGCGCTAGGCGGATGATCGAGTCCTCGACCTCGGCCGGCGAGACCATCATCAGGTCCGCGAGCTCGTCGATCACGCAGAGGATGTGCGGCAGCGGCGCCTCTCCCGCCTTGGTCCGGGCCCGGTTCAGCTCGGCCAGGTTGCGGCAGCGGGCCTCGCCCATGATCCCGTAGCGGCTCTCCATCTCGCCGATCAGGTTGGCGAGGACGTTGGCGGCCAGCCTCGGCGAGGTGACTACGGGGGTCAACAGGTGCGGCACGTGCTCGTAGTGGTTGAGCTCGACCTGCTTGGGGTCGACGAGGACGAGGCGCACGTCGTTGGGCGAAGCGTGCATCAGGATCGAGGAGAGGATCGCGTTGACGCAGCCGGACTTGCCCGAGCCGGTGGTGCCGGCGACGAGGACGTGCGGCATCTTCGCCAGGTCGGTCCAGACCGCGTTGCCGTCGATGCCCTTGCCGAGCCAGGCGACCAGCGGCGAGGTCTTCTCGGGACGGCCGGCGTAGATGTCGCCGAGCCTGACCAGGCGCCGTCGCGTGTTCGGCACCTCGACCCCCACCGCCTGCTTGCCGGGGATCGGGGCGAGGATGCGGATCTCGGTCGAGGCCAGGGCGTAGGCGAGGTCGTTGGAGAGCTCGGTCACTTTCTTCACCTTGGTTCCGGGCGCCAGCCGCAGCTCGAAGCGGGACACGTGCGGCCCGCTGACGATGCCGACGATCTTCGCCTCGACCCCGAAGTGGCCGAGCGTCTCGACCAGCTTGCGGCCGATCGCGTCGTGGTCACGGGGGTCGGGACCCTTGTCGCCCTTGCCTTTTTCCAGCGCCTTGGCGGGCGGCGGGCGGTAGGCGATCTGCTCCGATTCGGTCACCCCGCGCTTGTTGCCCATCGGGGTCAGCGGAATCGGCTCCGCCTCGACGTCGCCCGCATCGGGCTCCTCCGGCGCCGCCTCGATCTCCTCCAGCTGCGCCTCGAAGTCCTGGGTTACGGGCTCGTCCTGCTCGGAAGCGGAGCCCTCGGCGAGCGCCACCGTCGGCTCGAGGTCGTCGTCCTCCGGGTAGGTGCTCATCACGTCGGTCGGGTTGGCCTGGGTCTCGAAGCCGTAGGTCCTGTCCCGATCCCTTTCCTCGCGGCGGGCCTCGCGGTGGCGGATCGCGGTCTGGGTCACGTCGCGACCGCCGACGAAGAGATGGCGCACCCCACGCCCCATCCCGCGAAAGACCGTCGAGATCGAGGTGCCGGTGACGAGCATCCCGCCGACCGCCAGCATCAGCACGGTCGCGATCCGCGCCCCGACGTCGCCGACCAGGTAGGTGAGCCCGGTCTCGACGCCGTAGCCGACCTTGCCGCCGTCCCAGCCGAAAAAGAGGACGAAGGTGAGGTAGACGCCGGCGGCGATCAGGAACAGCCCGATCAGGTCGAGGTGGCGCTGCTGCAGCCCGTCGGACAGGTGCGGGCGGCGCACCCGCGGCTTCGCCTTCGCTTTCGGTTTCCGTTTCGAGCCCCGCGCGGATGAGCCTCGCTTCTTGCGCACGAACATAGGGCCCGCTTCGACGCCCGTCGCCCCTCACCTGCTCCGGGGTTGGGCCTACGCGAGGACGGTAGCGATGACGCCGAGCATCGTCGTGAAGAGCGTGATGAAGCCACCAAGCATCGTGATCGTCAACAGGTTCATCGATCTCTGCATGGCGGTCATCTGACCCTGCACCGAGTCGAAGCGGGAGTTCATTTCCCCCCGAGTCGCCTCGAATTCCGACTTCGTCTCCGACCGGACGGCGCGGAATTCCGTACGCATCTCGTGGTTCAGCTCAGCGATCCGCTGGTCGACGCGGTCGAACTGCCTGTCGACCCGTTCGAACCGCTGGTCGACGCGGTCGAATCCCTCGTCGACCTTCACGTTGAGGTCATCCAGCTTCTCGTCGGTCCAATTCATGATCGTCGCTGCCTCCATGCTGCCACGCTAGCGGGGGCCGAATCACGCGTGTTGCGATGAATGCAAAAAGTTTCGCACGAAGTGGCGACGGAAGCGTACCTAGCTAGGGCCCGTCAACCGGCGCAGACCCAGGCGCTGCCGCCGGAGTCGGCCCAGATTTCGGCGGCGATCCGGTCCTGTTCGGCCTTTGAGGCTTCGTGGGGCGCGCCCTTGCCGCCGTAGGCCTCCCAGGTCGAGGGGAGGATCTGGTAGGCGCCACCGGCCCCGCTGGAGGGATTGAGAGCGCCGTAGTCGCCGCCCGACTCGCACATCACGATGTAGGTGGGGATCGAGTAGGGGCCGCCCAGCCAGCGGCCGACGGTTTCTTCGGCCGCGGCGCGGCTCGCCGCTTCGGCCGCTTCGATGTCGGCAACCCACTCGCCGATCCGGGCTTTCAGCGTCGCCAGCGACTCGGCCCTGACCTGCGCCAGCGACTCGGCCCGCGCGGTCGCCGCTTCTGCCTCGGCGCGCACGGCGGCGATTTCGGAGCGCGCCGCGACAAGCCGCTCGTTGTGGGCGTCGACCTTCCGCTTCAACCCCTCGATCCGTCGCAGCCCACGCCGCACCGCGTCGCGGACACCCTCCACCCGTTTCGCCAGCTCGGTGTCGGAGTCCTCGATCCGGCCCAGGTACTCGCTGCGGACCGCGAGTTCGTCGAAGTCGCCCGAGGCCAGCAGCACCGAGGCGGTGCTGGGGGCGCCGCTGCGGTAGATCGCGACCAGGCGCTCGGCCAGCGCCCGGCGGGCGCGGCGCAGCCGCCGCTTCTCCTCCCGCAGCCGCCGTTCGGCGTCGGCGACCCGGCCGGCCAGCCTGGCGGCGCGCTCCTGGCCGGTCGCCAGCAGCGCGCTCAGCCGCCGCTCGCGAGCGGCGGCAACCGCCGCCTCTCCTTCGGCTGCCAGCAGGTCCCCCTGCGCGGCTCGGATCTCCCCGGCCAGCGCCACGGCTTCCTCGCGAGCATGGTCGACCTTCGAGCGCAGGGCGTCGATCTCGGCGGCCAGGGCGGGCGCGACCGCGAGCAACGCCAGTCCAAGCAGCGCAATTGCAGGCAATTTCCGCACGAAGCGGACGAGGGTAGCGGCTGCTAGCCCTCGGGAACGTTCCTGCCGGCCAGGTACAAGGCGACGCCCACGAGGACCGCCGCGACGCCGACGCCGATCCGGGCCGGGCGCGCGTAGCGCTGGCGCAGGTAGAAGGACGCGTACTTGACGACCGCCTTGCCGATCGTGCGGTAGACCATCACTTCCCCTCTTCCCCGCGCTGCCTGATCCTATGCGCCATCCGCGACTGCAGCGACCACAGCTCGATGAAACCGGGCGAGGCGGCCTGTGAGAAGAGGCCCCCCGACTCGGCGAAGGAGGCGAGGTCGGCGTCGTAGACGGCATTGGGCGAGGAGCGGGTCACGACCCGGACGCTTCCTTTGTAGAGCCGCAGCCCGATCGTCCCGGTCACCTGGGCGTTGACCGCCTCCATGTAGGCATCGAGGTCGGAGCGCAGCGGCTCCCACCAGAGCCCGGCGTAGACCAGGTAGGCCCACTTGTCGTCCAGGCTCGGCTTGAGCTGGTTCTGGTGGATCGTCCCGACCAGCTTCTCCAGCTCGGCGTGAGCGGTCAGGACGATCGCCGCCGCCGGCGCCTCGTAGATGTCGCGCACCTTGAGCCCGACGATCCGGTCCTCGATGTGGTCGACGATGCCGACCCCGTGACGGCAGCCGATCTCGGCCGCCCGTTCGAGCAGCTCGACCAGCGGCAGCCGCTCGCCGTTGAGGCCGACCGGCACGCCCGCGTCGAACTCGACGCTGACCGTCTCCGCGTCGTCCGGCGCCAGCTCGGGGCGGGTGACGAGCTGGAAGACGTCGTCTTCGGGGGCGTGACCGAGGTCCTCGATCCAGCGTCCCTCCGAGGAGCGGCCCCAGAGGTTGTCGTCGATCGAGTAGGGCGGCGCCTCGGTCCCGCCCTTGACCGGGATGCCGTGCTCGCGGGCGTAGGCGATCTCCTCCTCGCGGCCCATCTGCCAGGAGCGCACCGGGGCGATCGTCTTCAGCTCGGGCGCCAGGGTGGCCACCGTCGCCTCGATCCGCACCTGGTCGTTGCCCTTGCCGGTGCAGCCGTGGGCGATCGTGTCGCAACCGCTGGCCCGCGCCTGCTCGACTGCCAGCTCGGCGATCAGCGGTCGCCCCAGCGCGGTGAAGAGCGGGTAGCCACCGCCGTAGAGGGCGTTCGCCTTGATCGCCGGCGCGACGAACTCATGCGCGAACCGCTCGCGGGCGTCGACCACGTGGCACTCCAGCGCGCCCAGCCGCTTCGCCTTGTCCTCGATCACCGCGTAGTCCTCGCCGGGCTGGCCGAGGTTGACGGTGAGGCAGACGACCTCCGCCTCGTAGCGGTCCTGGATCCACTTCAGCATCACGCTGGTGTCGAGGCCCCCCGAGTAGAGCAGGAGGACCCGCTGCACCGCGGCGGGATCGGCCTCGTAACTGGCCGTTCGCTGCTGCTCCCCCGCCTCCGTCAAGGCGCTTCGATCCCGCCGCTTTCGTCTTCCAGCTCTTCTTCGCCGCCTTCTTCGGCTTCTTCTTCCTCTTCGGGAGCGGTGGTCGTCTCAGTCGTCGTCGACTCGGCCGTATCGGTCGTGTCGGTGGTCTCGGTGGTCGCCTCGTCGGTGGTCGTGGTCGGCAGCGTCGTCACCTCAGACGGGGCCGAGGTCGTATCGCCGTCGCCATCGCTGCCGGCGATCACGAAGATCGCGATCACGAGGCCGACGATCACCGCGACGAGACCGGCGACGAGCAGCCGCATGTTCCCGTGCGGTTGACCCCCGGGGTCGCCGGGCTGGCCCATGACGCGGGTCCGGTCGTCGTGCACGCTCTACTCCTCCTCGGGGCCGAGGATCGCTTCGAGGATCTCACCCGTGTCGACGATGTCGAAGCCGTTTCGCAGCCGCTCCTCGATTTCGTCGCGGCTTGCGCCGGAGATCGCCATCTGCGTGGCCAGCAGGCGCGCTCCGGCGGAAGCGGATCGGCGAGGGGCCTGTTGATCCTCCGGCTCAGGCGCCGGTTGCACCGGCCGCAGGCGTCTCTCGCCGGGGGCGGAGACACCGATTCCCTGCGGGTCGAGCTCGTCGGCCAGCTCACGCAGGCGCTCGGCGACGACGCGATCCGCCTGCTCGCGCGCCTCCTCGATATGGCGGCGGGCCTGCTCCTCGGCGTCGTCGATCACCGCCGAAGCCGCCTTCTCGGCAGCCTCGACGATTGCCGCCAGGCGCTCGGCGGCATCGGAGGCGGAGTTCAGGCGCCGCCCGTCCCTGGGGAGCTTCTCGGAGCTCATTACGGCGAACAGCTTAGGAGCGATTCGCCGATCAGCGCAACCGCCCCTTCGATCTGGGTCGAATCGACCGTCAACGGTGGCAGCAGGCGCAGGGTTCGCGGCTCCGGCGCGTTGACGATCAGGCCTCGTCGCAGCAGGTCGGCGCCGAGGGCGGCCGCGTCGATCCCGTCGCCGAGGCCGACCCCGATCATCAGGCCGCGGCCGCGGACCTCGGCGACGCCCTCCAGGGCCAGCAGCCCGTCCCGCAGCGTCGCGCCCAGCTCGCGCACCTGGCGCAGCAGCGCCGCCTCGTCGACCAGATCGAGCACGGCCAGCGCCGCGGCCGAGGCGACGGCGCCGCCGGCGAAGGTCGAGCCGTGGTCGCCGGCCTCGAGCACCTCCCCCGCCTCCGGCGTGGTCACGCAGGCGCCAACGGGCAGCCCCCCGCCCAGCGCCTTGGCCGTCGTCAGCACGTCGGGCCGCACCGGCGTCTGCTCGTAAGCCCAAAGCGACCCGGTGCGACCGACGCCGGTCTGGATCTCGTCGAGGATCAGCAGCGCCCCGGCCCGATCGCAGGCCTGCCGAGCCGCCAGCAGGGCCTCCTCGCCGACCGGGTAGACGCCCGCCTCGCCCTGGATCGGCTCGATCAGCACCGCGGCAGTGTTCTCGCCGACAGCGTCGTGCAGCGCGCCTGTGTCGTTCAGCGGCACCGAGCGGAAGCCCGGCAGCATCGGACCGATCGCCTCGTTCCGCGCGAGGTTCGGCGTCGCCGCCAGCGCTCCGTAGGTGCGACCGTGGAAGTCGCGCTCGAAGCTGACGATCTCAGGGGCCTCGACCCCCCGTCGGTGCGCGTGCTTGCGGGCGATCTTGATCGCGCACTCGTTGGCCTCCGTCCCCGAGTTGGAGAGGAAGACGCGGCCGCCGAGGCTCGACTCCGAGAGCCGCTCGGCGAGCCGCACCATCGGCTCGGTGTAGAAGAGGTTGGAGACGTGCATCAAGCGGCCGACCTGCTCGCGCACCGCCTCGACCACCTCGGGGTGGCAGTGCCCGACCGAGCAGACCGAGATCCCGGCGAGGAAGTCGAGGTACTCCCTGCCCTCGGAGTCCCACAGCAGCGCCCCCTCCCCGCGCACGAACTCGACCGGCGCCCGGCGGTAGGTCTGCATCAGGTAGCGCTCCTCCAGCGCCTGCAGGTCGGTCAGCTCCATCACCGGGATTCGCGCTCCGCGCTCACGGCGTCACCATGGTGCCGATGCCGGCATTGGTGAACAGCTCCAGCAGCAGGCTGTGCGGCTTGCGGCCGTCGATGATGTGGGCCGAGTGGGCGCCGCCGTGGACGGCGTCGACGCAGGCCTGCAGCTTCGGCCGCATGCCGCCATCGATCCCGTCGAGCTTTCCTTCGACCTCGATCACGGCGGCGTGGCTGATCAGCGAGTCGTGGTCCTCGGGGTCCGCCAGCCAGCCCTCGACGTCGGTGAGGAAGATCGCCTTGTGGGCGCCGAGGGCGGCGGCGACCTTGCCGGCCGCCTCGTCGGCGTTGACGTTGTAGGGACGGCCCTCGCTGTCGGCGGCCGAGGAGGCGATCACCGGGATGTAGTCCTCGGCGATGTGGTTGAGCACGTCGACGTCGACGTGCTCGACGGTGCCGACGAAGCCGACCTCGTCGACGTTGGCGACCGGGGCGACCTCGAACAGGGAGCCGTCCTGGCCGGAGAGCCCCACCGCGGGCTGGCCGTGCGAGTTGAGCCGCTGCACGATGTCGGAGTTGAGCTTGCCGAGCAGGACCATCCGCGCCACCTCGACCGTCTCCGGGTCGGAGACCCGCAGCCCCTCGTGGAAGCGCACCTCGAGCCCGAGCCGCTCCATGTACTCGGTGATCTCGGGCCCGCCGCCATGAACGATCACCGGGTTCAGCCCCACGTACTTGAGCAGGACGACGTCGGTCGCGAAATCCTCGCGCAGCTGCTCCTCGCGCATCGCGGCGCCGCCGTACTTGATGACGACGGTGCGGCCGTGGAACTCCTTGATGTAGGGGAGCGCCTCCAGAAGGGTGTCGACGTTGCTGCTCATCGTCTCCTCAGGTCGTGTACTCGGCGTTGATGCGAACGTACTCGTAACCGAGGTCCGAGAACCAGACGTGGGCCGCGTGGTCGCCGCGTCCCAGGCGCAGGCCGATATCGGCCTCGGCGGTCTCCCCTCCCAGCTCGGTGGCGTCGATCGAGTCGGCGCCGATCTCCTCCAGGTCCTCGCCGGCCAGCGCCATCCCGGCCGCCTGCGCGATCCGGCCCCAGTTCGGATCGCGCCCGAACAGGGCCGTCTTCACCAGCGGCGAGTTGGCGATCGCCCGCGCCACCCGCTCGGCCTCGGCGGCGGAGGCGGCGCCCTCGACCTGCACCCGGCCGACCCGGGTGGCGCCCTCGCCGTCGGCGACTATCTCGATCGCGAGCTGCAACAGCACGGCGTCGAGCAGGCCGTCCGGCAGCGGCGCGCCGGCGGCGCCGGTCGCCTGCAGGAGGACGGTGTCGTTGGTGCTCATCTGGCCGTCGACCGTGATCCGCTCGAACGAGGCGGCGACGGCGGAGCGCAGCATCGCCTCGGCGTCCTCGACCACCGCATCGGTCTGCACGAAGCAGAGCATGGTGGCGAACCCGGGCTGGATCATGCCGCCGCCCTTGGCCTGCGCGGAGAGGGTGACGCCGCCCGCTCTGAGCGTGCAGAACTTGGCCCAGCGGTCGGTGGTGAGGATCGCGTCCGAGAACTCGCCGCCGCCGGTCGGCGAGAGCCCGGCCGCGGCCGCGCCGATACCGTCGAGCACGGCGTCGATCGGCAGCGGCACCCCGATCACACCGGTCTCGGCGACGGCGACCGCGCTCGGTTCGAGCTCGAGCTGGGCGGCCGCGGTCTCGCACATCGCCCAGGCGTCGGCGAAGCCCTGCTCGCCGGTCTCGGCATTGGCGTTGCCGGCGTTGACGACGGCGGCGCGCACCCCACCGGCGTCGACGCGGTGACGGCAGACTCGAACCGGGGCCGCCGCCGACGCGTTGGGCGTCAGCAGCAGCGCCGAGGCAACCTGCGGCTCGTCGCAGACGAGCAGGCCGACGTCGGTCTTGCCGCCGCCCTTGAGGCCGCAGTGCGCGGCGCCGGCGCGGAAGCCAGGCGCCAGCTGGGAGGGGTCCATCTCCTCGACACCAGCCGGTCCCTCAACCCACCGCGATCTGAAGAACGACCCCCTGCCGGTGACTTCGCCTTTATTCGCGCTATCCGCGGAAAAGTGCGAACTCACCGCAGCCCCTCCGTCTCATCCAGCCCCAGCATCAGGTTGAGGCACTGCACGGCCTGGCTCGAGGCGCCCTTCCAGAGGTTGTCGATCGCCGAGAAGGCGAGAACTCGCCCTCCCTCCTCGACCGTCACGTAGACATGGCACTCGTTGCTGTCGCGCACGTCGCGCAGGCCGGGCGGGGCGTCGACCGCGTGGACGAAGGGCTCGCCGGCGTAGCGCTTGGCGTAGAGCGCCTGCACCTCCGGCTTGGAGATCGGCTCGGTCGTCTGCGCGTAGCAGCTGGTCAGCTCGCCCTGGTCGAGCGGCAGCAGGTGCGGAACGAAGGTGACCGAAGCGGCGCTGCCGAGCGCCGCCAGCTCCTGCTCGATCTCCGGCCGGTGGCGGTGGCCCTCGGTCCTGTAGGCGAAGGCGTTCTCGTCCATCGTCACGTAGTGCATCGCGTCGCCGCCGCCGCGGCCGGCACCGGAGACACCCTGCTTGGCGTCGATGACGACGTCGGCGAGCAGGCCGCGTTCGGCCAGCGGCGCCAGCGCCAGCACGCTGGCGGTCGGGTAGCAGCCCGGCACCGCGACCAGCTCGGCCCCGCGCAGCTCGTCGCGGTAGATCTCGGTCAGCCCGTAGACCGCGCCCTCCAGCAGCTCGGGGGCGCCGTGCTCGCCGTACCAGCGCTGGTAGGTCGGCAGGTCGCGCAGGCGGAAGTCGGCGGAGAGGTCGGCGACGACGACGCCAAGCCCGCGCAGGGCGGCGACGGTCGGGGCCGAGGCGCCGTGCGGGTAGGCGACGATCGCCGCGTCGACGTCCTCGAGCGAGTCGAGGTCGAGCTCGGTCAGCTCCAGCGGCACCCGGTAGCGCGGGTAGAGCCGGTCGAGCCGGGTGCCGGCGTCGCTGCGCGAGGTGACAGCGACCAGCTGCAGCCGCGGATGGCGCCAGACCAGCTGGGCCGCGAGCGCGCCGGTGAAGCCGGAGGCGCCGGCGACGAGGACGCGGGCGACGGGATCGCCGTCGAGCGGCTGCGGACGCGGCTCAGCCACGGAGCGACCCCCCGATTCCGTTCAGCTCCCTGGCGATCGACTCGCGCCGCTCCGCGACCTCCTCGTCGGTCAGGGTGCGGTCGCCGGCCCGGAACTCGAGCCGCAGGGCGAGGCTCTTGCGTCCCTCGCCCACCTGCTCGCCCTCGTAGAGGTCGAAGACCTCGGCCGAGCGCAGCAGCTCGCCGCCACCGGCAAGAACGGCCTCGCGCACCCGCGCGGCCTGAACCTCGGCCGGCACCACCACCGCCAGGTCCTGCCGCACCGCCGGGTAGGTGGTGACGTCCTCGAAGGTCTCCTTCCCCGCCGGGGCGGCGGCGACCAGTGGCGCCAGACCGACTTCGAAGCCGGACGCGGCCTCGATGTCCCACTCGCGGCAGACCAGCGGGTGCAGCTCCCCGACCCAGCCCGCGGCCTCTCCTGCGACCGTGACCCGCGCCGCGCGGCCCGGGTGCAGGAACGGCTCGTCTCCCTCGTCGAACCCCAGCGCGACGCCGAGCCTCGCGGCGAGCCCTTCGAGCACGCCCTTGACCGCAAAGAAGTCGGGGGGCGTCTCCTCGCCCCTCCAGCTCGGCGGCGTCAGGGGCCCGACCGCGAGGCACCCCAGCCGATGCGGCTCGTGCACGGGCGCCCCTCGCTCCCCCACAAACTCCCCAGCAAGCGCACCACCAACCAGCTGCCCACGGGCCGATTCCGGTCGATTTAAGCCCTGTTTCAGGCCCGTCGGGGGCAGGTCCAGGTAGACGCGGCCGGACTCGTAGAGGGCGAGGCGGTCGGCGCCGTGGGCGAGGTTGTGGCGGGCAGCGTCTAGCAGGGAGCCGAGCACGGTCGTTCGCATCACGGACTGGTCCTCGGAGAGCGGGTTCGAGATCGCGACCGGGTCGGCCCGCGGGTCGTCGTCCGGGATCCGCAGCCGCCCCGGCTGGCCGGGATCGGCGAAGCTCCAGCCGACGATCTCGTCGAAGCCGAGGTCCCGCATCGCGTCCTCGGCACGGCGGCGCAGGCACTGGGCGGGGCTGAGGCCGCCGGCCTGACTGACGGCGGGCAGCGTCAAAGGCAGAAACTCGTCGAAATCATGGATCCGCGCCACCTCCTCGATCAGGTCCACCTCGCGGGTGACGTCGTAGTGGCGATCGGGCGGGACGGTGACGATCAGGTTCACGCCGGCTGCCTGCACCTCGAACCCGAGCCACTCCAGGTAGGCGGCCTGATCGGTCTGCTCGATCGGCTCCCCCAACAGGCCCTCGACCCGGCGCCTGCGCAGGCACAGCGTCCGCGGCGGCGGGATCTCAGCGGCGACGTCGATCGTCCCCGGCACCAGCTTCGCTCCGCACAGCTCGACCAGCAGCCGCGAGGCGATCCGCTGCGCCCGCATGCAGAGCTCCGGGTGCAGCTGTTTCTCGAAGCGAGAGGAGGCCTCGGAGCGCAGGCCGAGCATGCGCGAGGTGCGCAGGATGTTGGTCCCGTTCCAGTTCGCCACCTCGAGCAGGACGCGGGTCGTGCCCTCGGAGACCTCCGAGACCTGGCCGCCCATGATGCCGGCGATGCCGGCGGGGCCGTCGCGGTCGCAGACCAGGACCGTCTCGGCGTCCAGCTCGCGCTCGACCCCGTCAAGCGTCGTCATCTTCTCGCCGTCCGCAGCAGTGCGCACGATCAAGGCGCCGTCGGGCACCCTGTCGAGGTCGAAGGCGTGCAGCGGCTGTGCGGTCAGCAGCATCGTGTAGTTGGTGATGTCGACGACGTTGTTGATCGGCCGCTGCCCGGCCGCGCTCAGCCGCGCCTGCAACCAGACCGGCGAGGGGCCGATCTCGACGTCGGTGAAGACGCGGGCGGTGAAGCGCGGGCAGAGCTCGGGCACCTCCACCTCGACCGAGGCGTAGTCGCCGACCTGCCCCTCCCCCTCCGCTGCAGCATCCTCCGACCAAGGCTCCGGCGCCAGCGGCAAGCCCGACGTGCTCGCATGCACCTCGCGGGCGACGCCGTAGACGCCGAGGCAGTCGGGCCGGTTCGGCGTCACCTCCAGCTCCAGGACCGCATCGCCGACCGGCAGCACCTCCGCCAGCGGCGTGCCCGGCTGGGCGCCGTCCTCCTCGAGCACCAGGATCCCGGCCGCCTCCTCCGCGATCTCCAGCTCAGCGGCGGAGAGGATCATCCCCGACGACTTCACCCCCCGCAGCGTCGCTTCGCCGAGCTTGGCCCCGCCCGGCATCGTCGCCCCCGGCAGCGCCACCGGCACGGTCTGGCCGGCGGCGACGTTGGGGGCGCCGCAGACGATCGTGCGCGGCTCGCCCTCGCCGGTATCGACCGCGCAGACGCTGAGCCGGTCGGCGTTCGGATGGCGCTCGCAGCTGACGACCTTGCCGACGACGAAGCCCTCCGCCGCCGGTGGTCCCAGCGTCGTCAGTCGCTCGACCTCGGTCCCGGTCATGGGCAGGTACCCAGCCAGATATTCCGGCGTGACCTCGGAGCCGCAGTACTCGGTCAGCCATGAGTAAGGCACTTTCATGCGAATTGCTCCAGCATCCGCAGGTCGTTTTCGAAGAAGCGGCGCAGGTCGGGGACGCCGTGGCGGAGCATCGCGATCCGCTCGACCCCCATGCCGAAGGCGAAGCCCTGCACCTGCTCAGGGTTGTAGCCGTGCTTCTCGACGAAGCCGAGCACGTTGGGGTCGACCATGCCGGCACCGCCGACCTCGATCCAACCGATCCCCTTGCAGAGGCTGCAGCGCTCGCCGCCGTCGACCTCGCCCTCCCCATCGCACTGGAAGCAGGAGACGTCGAACTCGACGCTCGGCTCGGTGAAGGGGAAGAAGTGCGGCCGCATGCGCAGCCGATGCCTGACGCCGAGAATCGAGTAGAGCATCTCCTCCAGCGTTCTCCGCAGGTGGAGAAGCGTGATTCCCTCGCCGATCGCCAGCCCCTCGACCTGGTGGAACATCGGCGTGTGGGTGGCGTCGGAGTCGCGCCGGTAGACCTTGCCGGGCATGATCACGAAGATCGGCGGCGGCTGGGCCTCCATCGCCCGGGGCTGGACGGGCGAGGTGTGGGTACGCAGCAGGACGTCGGGGTGCGACTGGACGTAGAAGGTGTCCTGGAGCATCCGCGCCGGGTGGCCCGGCGGGTGGTTGAGCGCGGTGAAGTTGTAGTAGTCGTGCTCGATCTCCGGCCCCTCGACCACGCGGTAGCCGAGCCCAACCATCACATCCTCGATCTGCCGCGTCGTGCGGGTGATCAGGTGGAGGTGCCCGGCGGGGCGCGGCGGGGCGCCCGGCAAGGTCACGTCGACGCGGTCGCCGCCGAGGCTGGTCTCCAGCTCGGCCGCGTCGAGCTCGCTGGCCCGCCGCTCGAGCAGCGCTTCCAACTCCTGCCTGGTCCGGTTGGCGGCGGCGCCGACCACGCCGCGTTCGTCCTGCGGCAGCTCGGCGATCCCGCGCAGGATCGTCGTCAGCTCGGCTTTGCGGCCGAGGTGGCCGACCCGCAGCTCCTCCAGCTCAGCGGTGCCCTTCGCGGCTTCGATCGCGGCCGCCGCTTCCACGCCGATCTCCTCGATCCGCTCAAGCATCTGCAGCCGCCTTCCGCATGGCGGGCGACGATAGCCGCTCGCAAGCGATGGCCGCCGCGGCGGCGACGTTCAGCGACTCGGCGGCCGCCGGGCGCAGCGGGATCGAGACCTGCCGGTCGCATTCGCGCAGCACCTCGGCCGGCAGGCCGTTCCGCTCGGCGCCGAGGCAGACGGACTGCGCCGAGTCCAGCCCCTCCAACCCGGCGCCGCCGTGGGCAACCAGCGCGACCCGCGGCCGTGGCGTCGCCTCGACGCCCACCCGCGCCAGCGGCTGGCCGAAGATCGATCCCATGCTCGCCCGAACCGCCTTCGGCGCGAACGGGTCCGCGCAGCCCGGACCGAGGACGAGGCTGCCGCCGAGGAGCGCGTGGGCGGTGCGGACGATCGCGCCGACGTTGCCGGGGTCGGCGACGCCGTGCAGGTAGACGCACGGCGCCTGCGGCGCATCGGCCCAACGCTGCGGCCAGACGGCGATCGCCCTGGTTCCGGAGCCGAGGGTCGAGGCGCCGGCCAGCAGGCCCGGCTCGACCTCCTCGCCGCTGAGCCCGCTGCCGGCGGCAACCAGGAGAAACCGCGGTTCGGCGCCGGCGGCGAGCCCGGCCGCGACCAGATCCTCGCCCTCGGTGACGAAGAGGCCTTCGCGCTCGCGGTGCTTGCGCTCGCGCAGCTTGCGCACGAGCTTCAGCTTCTCGTTGTGGGGGCTGGCGATCATCGGTTGTCGTTTCTTCTCGTCGCTTCTTTCTCCTGGGAATGCCCGGATCGAGCCCGGGCAAATAAAAAGCGGGCCGTAAGACGGCCCGCCCGGGAAAGTGGAATGTGGCTGCGACTAGGCGGCCGCACCCTCCCGGGCCAGCTCCACGAATCGGCGGAAGGCATCGCGGTCGGTGACCGCGATGTCGGCGAGCATCTTGCGGTTGACCTCGACGCCGGCTTTGTCGAGGCCGTGGATCAGCTCCGAATAGCTCATGCCCTCGAGCCGCGCGGCGGCGTTGATGCGGGTGATCCAGAGCCGGCGGAACTCGCGCTTGCGGTTGCGCCGGTCGCGGTACGCGTACATGCCGGACCGCTGCACCTGCTCTTTGGCGAAGCGGTAGGAGGAATGCTTGCGGCCGTAGTAGCCCTTCGCTTCCTTCAGCACCTTGCGCCGCTTCTTGCGCGCGTGGACGGAGCGCTTGACCCGGCTCACTTGCCGCCTCCGAGCAGGGTCCTGACCCGCTTCACGTCGGCCGGGGCTATCTCGACCGGCCGCGCCATCTGCCGCTTCCGCTTCGGCGACTTTTTCTCGAGGATGTGGCTCGAGTTGGCGCGCCGACCGCGCAGCTTGCCCTTGGCGGTCTTGCGGAAGCGCTTCTTGGCGCCGGAATGGGTCTTCATCTTCGGCATCGGGACGCGTATTGAAGCAGACGCGACGCAGCGCTCGCGGTCGACGCCTGCCCGAGCAGCTAGCCTGCCGCGCGATGCGGATCGTCTACGTGATCGGGACCCGGCCCAACTTCGTCAAGACGGCCCCCGTGATCGCTGCGCTCCGCGAGCGGCTGCACGACGGCCGCCACACGATCGTCCACACCGGTCAGCACTACGACCGCTTGATGTCGGACGTCTTCCTAGAGGAGCTGGGCGTGCCGGCGCCCGACCACCTGCTCGAGGTCGGCTCGGGGACCCACGCCGTGCAGACGGCGCGGACGATGGAGAGGCTGGAGCCGGTGCTGGTCGAGGAGCAGCCGGATCTCTTGATGGTCCCCGGCGACGTCAACTCGACCCTGGCGGCGACGCTGACCGCGGCCAAGCTGCAGATCCCGGTCGGCCACATCGAGTCGGGCCTGCGCAGCTTCGACCGCACGATGCCGGAGGAGGTCAACCGGATCGTCGCCGACGAGTTCGCCGAGTACCTCTTCCTGCACAGCGACGAGGCGATCGAGAACCTGCGCGCCGAGGGAATCGCCGAGGAGCGGATGCACTTCGTCGGCAACACGATGATCGACACGCTGGTCGCGCTCGAAGACCGCTTCGGGGCGGCGGGCGCCGCCGCCAAGCTCGGGGTCGAACCCGGCGCCTACGTCCTCGTCACCCTGCACCGCCCCGCCCTCGTCGACGGCGAGCTGCTGCCGGAGACCGTGAAGCAACTGGCGGCGCTGGCGCGGGAGATGCCGGTTGTCTTCCCGGTCCACCCGCGGACCCGCAAGATGATGGAGGCGGTCGAGTCCGACCATCCCGGCCTGCTGCTCTGCGAGCCGTTCGGCTACGTCGACTTCCTTTCGCTGCTCGCCGACGCGGGCGCCGTCCTCACCGACTCCGGCGGCATCCAGGAGGAGACGACCTACCTGGGCATTCCCTGCTTCACCCTGCGCGACAACACCGAGCGCCCAGTAACCATCCGCGCCGGCACCAACACCCTGCTGGGCCTAGACCCGTCAGCAATAGCCAGCATCCCCTCAAGGCTCACAGAACGTCCCCCGAATGCGCCCGACCCTCCCCCGCTCTGGGATGGCCACGCCGCAGAGAGGATCGCCGACGTGCTCGCGTAAGGGGAACCGTTCCGTAGGGCCTGCCCCGGCAGGGGATGGAACGTCTTGTACTTTTTCCGAGCTGCGACCCCCGAACGGCCGCAACCTGTCTTCGGAAAAAGTTAAGTGGAATCCCCTGCCGGGGCAGGCCCTGGGTCCGCGTCGTCCTTCTTCGCCTGCGCCGCCGCCTCTTTGCTCGGGGCCAGCATCATGCTCATGTTGCGCCCCTCCTGCAGCGGCTCGGACTCGATCGTCGCCAGCCCGTCGAGGTCCTCGAACAACCGCTGCAGCAGCGCCCGGCCGCGCTCCGGGTGGGCCTGCTCGCGACCGCGGAACATGATCGTGATCTTGACCTTGTTCTGGTGGCGCAGGAAGCGCTCGACGTGGCCCTTCTTGGTTTCGTAGTCGTGGTCGGCGATCTTCGGCCGCAGCTTGATCTCGCGCACGTTGACCTGCTGCTGGTGCTTGCGGGCGGCCTTCTGCTTCTGCTCCTGCTCGTACTTGTACTTCGAGTAGTCGAGCAGGCGGGTGACGGGCGGCTTCGAGTTGGGTGCCACCTCGACCAGGTCGAGGTCGGCCTCCTGGGCTCGCTTGAGGGCGTCGGCGGTGTCGAGGATGCCGAGCTGCTCGCCGTCGGCGCCGATCAGGCGCACTTTGGGGACGCGAATCCGCTCGTTGATCCGCGTCGTGTCGCGCTCCGGCGGTCGCCGGTCGAACCTGCGAGGGACCGGCACTATCGAGAGGAGAGGTGGAGCTTCAAGAGGATCGGCGAGACGGAGGCGGCCACGGGACGCTCAGCGGCGTTGACTTTTTGGCATGCCTGCGAACAAGTTGCCGGAGTATAGAGGCAGAACGGCGACTCAGGGCACCGCTCAACCGTCTTTGCCCGCTTGCGCCTCTTCGGAGCGAACGCGCTCGGCGAAGGCCGTCAGCGGCATTGTGCCCAGCTCGCCGCCGCCGCGCGAGCGCACCGCGACCTCGCCGCTTTCCTCCTCGCGGTCGCCCACCACCAGCATGTAGGGGAGGCCGCCCATCTCGGCGTCGCGGATCTTCTTGCCGACCGACTCCGAGCGGCGGTCGACCTCGACCCGGACGCCGAGGTCGCGCAGCGCGGCGCCGACCTTCTCGCAGTGCTCGAGGTGGCGATCGGAGATCGGCAGCACGATCGCCTGCACCGGCGCCAGCCAGACCGGGAAGCGGCCGCCGTAGTGCTCGATCAGGATCCCGGCGAAGCGCTCCATCGAGCCGAGCAGGGCGCGGTGGATCATCACCGGCCGCCGCTGGTTGTCGTCGGCGTCGGTGTATGTGAGGTTGAAGCGCTCCGGCATGAAGAAGTCGACCTGGCAGGTGCCGCACTGCCAGGAGCGGCCCAGCGCGTCGGTGATGTGGAAGTCGATCTTCGGCCCGTAGAAGGCGCCGTCGCCCGGGTTCAGCGTGTACTCGCGACCCTGGCTCTCGAGCGCTTGGCGCAGCGCATCCTCGGCCAGATCCCACTGCTGGTCGGTGCCGATCGACTTCTCGGGCCGGGTCGAGAGCTCGATGTGGACGTCGTCGAAGCCGAAGCGGGCGTAGAGCTCGTCGATCGCCTCGCAGACGCCGGTCACCTCATCGACCACCTGCTCGGGTGTGCAGTAGATGTGGGCGTCGTCCTGGGTGAAGGCGCGCACCCGCAGCAGCCCGTGCAGGACCCCCTCGCGCTCGGCGCGGGAGACCTGGCCGAACTCGGCCAAGCGCAGCGGCAGCTCGCGGTAGGAGTGGCGGTCGGCGGCGTAGACGAGGCAGGCGCCGGGGCAGTTCATCGGCCGCAGCGCGTACTGACGCTCGCGCGACTCGGTGAAGTACATGTTCTCGCGGTAGTTGTCCCAGTGGCCGGAGCGGTGCCAGAGGTCGACGTCCATCACGTGCGGCGTCTTGATCTCCTGGTACTCGCGCTTGCGCAGCTGCTGGTGCACCTCGGCGTCGATCAGGCGCAGCAGGGTCGTGCCGTGGGCGAGCCAGAAGGGCATTCCGGGCGCCTCCTCGCGCAGCATGAAGAGACCGAGCTGGGGGCCGAGGCGGCGGTGGTCGCGCGCCTTCGCCCGTTCGATCAGCTCCAGGTGCTGCTCGAGGTCCTTCTTGGCGAGGAAGGCGGTGCCGTAGATCCGGGTCAGCATCTGGCGGGTCTCGTCGCCGCGCCAGTAGGCGCCGGCCAGCGCGGTCAGCTTGATCGCCTTGATCCGGCCGGTCGAGGGCCCGTGCGGCCCCCGGCAGAGGTCCTCGAAGGGGCCGTTGCGGTAGAGGGAGACGCTCTCCACCCCTTCGTCGCGGACCAAATCGTCGATCAGCTCGACCTTGTAGTCCTGGCCCTGGGCGCGAAACAGCTCGATCGCCTCTTCGGGCGGTAGCTCGCGGCGCTCGAAGCGCTCGTCGGCGTCGATGTGCTCGCGCATCTTCGCCTCGATCTGCTCCAGGTCCTCGTCGGTGACCCTGACCTCGGACGGGAACTCGAAGTCGTAGTAGAAGCCCTGTTCGATCGGCGGCCCGATCGTCACCTTGGTGCCGGGGTAGAGCTCCAGCACCGCCTCCGCCATCACGTGGGCGGCGTCGTGGCGGATCAGCTCCAGGGCGTCGGGGTCACGCTCGGTCAGGATCGCGATCTGGGCGCCGTCGGGCAGCGGCGCGCCGAGATCGCGCAGCTCGCCGTCAACCCGGATCGCCAGCGCCGCCTTCGCCAGCCCGGGGCCGATCGCGGCCGCGGCGTCAGCGCCGGTGGCGCCTTCGGCCAGCTCCAGGCTGGCTCCGTCGGGCAGCGTGGCGGAGATTTTGGTCATGGACTCCATGCCGGGTCCATGCTACGGCCCCTGGCGAGCCTGGCGTTCGGCGATCAGCGGGCAGGGATCGCGGCCGGCTGCGTCGCGTCGCCGCTCCCAGAGCAGGTAGGGAGCGGCGACGCGACGCAGCTCGAAGCCGGGAAACGGGGGCTGAGCGCCCCTAGCTGTGGTGACTACGAAACGAACGCCGGGCGGTGGGACCACGTCGGCGTCGCTCTCGGCCTCTATGCAAACCCGGCCGCCGCGCAGCTCCCAGGCGATGTAGCGCTCGCCCTGTTCCTCGGCGAGGAGCTGCTCCGGTGCGAGCACGAGGGTCGAACCGTCGGCGATCAGCGGCCGCAGCCCGGTCAGAGCCGGCGAGTAGGAGGTCGGCCCAACCGGCGCGTTGGCGAAGGCGAGCAGCGAGCAGGCGCCGGCCGCGGCCAGGTAGGCAGCGGCGCTCCAGACCAGGGCGAGCCTCCAGCGTTGTGGGGCGACTTTCCGATCTATGTCATTGGAAAGTCGCCCCACCCCGGTGCCGGCGGGCAGCGCTGCTCGCAAGATCGCCAACGGGACCAACAGTGCTGCGACCTCGAGCGCCTTGGCGGCGGTGTAGGGGGTGCCGCCGACGCGGGCGGCAGCGTAGACGCCGGCCGCGGCCAGAGCGCCGGCGAGGATCGCCGACTCGCGGCGGCGCCAGCAGGCGATCAGGCCGTACACGAGCAGGGCCGCGCCCAACGCCGCGCCCACGTAATAGGCGAACGCCGGGACGGCGCCATCTCCCGGAGCGACGCGGAAGTCCCCGGACGGCCAGATTCCCAGCGCCTCGAAGGGTGAGAGCTGGCCGAACAGGTTCCCAAGGCCGGGGCCGTTCGGATTGAAGGTCTCGAACTGCTGGAAGTCGATCATCCGGCCTAACTCCGGAAGCGCGCAAACTGCGAAGACCAAGAGAGTCAGGACGAAGGCGCCTGCAGGTCCTGTCGTCGGCGCCCGGCCGGGCACCCCTACCCCGACGCCACCCGCAGCAGGGTCGTACCTGGCCCAGGCCAGCTCGGCCACCGCCCAGATGGCGGCCGTGCCAGCTAGCCAGATGAGGCCTGGGAAGCTGTAGACATAGACCGAGCCGACTGCGAGCAGCGCAGCGGGGACGAAGCGGAGCGGAAGCTCGCGCCAGGCGGGGTTGCGGGACGACTCGCGGAGGGCGAGGACGAAGGCGAGGACGAGGAGGGCCTGGATCGTCTCCTTGAAGGCGCCCTGGGCGAAATAGGAGGCGACCAGGTACGGGAGGCCGACGAGCAGGGCGGCGGCCGTGCGGCGAAGCGGTGGCTGGTCGGCGAAGGCCGCCAGCGCCGTCAGCGGCGCGAGCACCGCGACGGCGGCGGTGAGGCCGCTGAAGCCCTGGACGAGGCTGATCCCGAGCCCCGCGTTGAGGGCGACGACGACGGCATGCGGTCCCAGGGGGTAGCCCTGGCTGAGCAGCTGCGACTCGGCGCCGTCGGCGAGGCGAGCGGTTGCCAGCAGGTGCTGGGACATGTCGGGGTTGAAGCCGGTGCCGAGGATGCCGAAGTGGCCTTCGACCAGGAACGGCAGCGACGCCGCCGCCAGCGCCGCCAGGGCCACCGGCAGGCCGGTCCGCAGTGCCTCCCCCCCGGCTTCGAGTCGTCCGCGGAGAAATCCGGCAGCGGCCACGGTCAGCGCCAGGACCAGCCCGGCCGAGATCGCCCCGTCCCCCGGCAGCCGCACCGTCGCCCAGCAGATCGCGCAAAGCAGCGCCAGCCCCACAGCCGGGGAGAGCCAGGACCACTTCCGCACCCCGCAGAGCGCGATCGTCGCCTGCCCGATCGCCAGCGCGGCCCCGCACACCGCGAGCGCGGCTGCATACGTCCCGATCACAAGGCGGCGAGCCTAGAGGACGAGCCGGAAATCGGAGATGGGCGCGGCAGGGCTCGAACCTGCGACCTCCGCCTTGTCGAGGCGGCGCTCTCCCAACTGAGCTACGCGCCCGGGGATCCTGAATCTAGCAGCGAGCGTCGGCCCGGATGGCGGCCCTCAAGTCGGGCCCTGCAAGAGCCGATGCAAGCAGTGCAACTTTCCGACATACACGGTGTTTCTCTATCTACAGTCGCCGACCGCGACAACGAGACTTCACAAGACTTGAGGACCGACGAGCCAGCGACACCGATCTGACTGGTGGTACGTCCTTCGGAAACAAGGGGCCCCTCTCGGGGCCCTTTTCCGTGTCGGGGCTTGGCTCGCCCGGCCCGGACCTAGACGTGTCCGCTCGGCAGGTGCCAGCGGCGTGGCCCGATCAAGGGGTCGATCGACTTCGGCCCCCAGGAACCTGGCTCGTATGGCTCCAACATGGGCGGATCGCGGAGGACCGGCTCGGAGACCTCCCAGAGGCGCTCGATCGCTTCGGAGCTGGTGAAGAAGGTGCGGTGACCGACCATGACGTCGTGGATGAGCCGCTCGTAGGCGTCGAGTGCCTGCTCGGGGCCGCCGAAGCTGTCGGCGTAGCTGAAGTCCATGTGCGCCTGCCCCAGCCGCATCGTCGGTCCCGGCACCTTGGCGAGGAAGCTGGTCGAGATCCTGCCCGGGTTTCCCAGCTCGAAGGTCAGGTGGTCGCACCCGAACGAGTCGGCGAAGTGGCTTTTGTCGAGCGAGAACATGCGCCGCGGTGGCTCCCGAAAGGCGACGGTGAGGAGGTGACGGGTCTCGGCGAGACGCTTTCCCGAGCGCAGGTAGAAGGGAACGCCGGCCCAGCGCCAGTTGTCGACGAAGGCCCTCAGCGCCACGAACGTCTCGGTGTCGGAATCGGGTGCGACACCCTCTTCCTCGCGATAGCCGACGTACTGCCCGCGGACCGCATCGACGGGGCTCAGCGGCAGCATCTCGTCGAAGACCTTCTGCCGCTCCACCATCAGTGACTTCGCGGTGAGCGCGGTCGGGGGCTCCATCGCGACGAAGCCGAGCACCTGGAAGAGGTGCGTGACGACCATGTCCCGGAAGGCACCCGTCTGCTCGTAGAAGCTCGCCCGCATTCCGATCGGGAGCGTCTCGGGGACGTCGATCTGAATGTGGTCGATGTGGTGGCGGTTCCAGACCGGCTCGAACATGCCGTTGGCGAACCGCACCGCGAGCAGGTTCTGGACCGCCTCTAGCCCGAGGTAGTGGTCGATGCGAAAGATCTGCTCCTCGTCGAAGACGGTGTGAAGACGGTCGTCGAGCTCGCGAGCCGAAGCGAGGTCGGTGCCAAACGGCTTCTCGAGGATGATCCGGGCCCGCTCCCCGAGCCGCAGCGCCTTCAGCTCGTCAATGACTTCGGCGTGAACGCTCGGCGGCAACGACAGGTAGTGCAGGAGTCGCGGGTCTCCGCCCAGCTCCTCCCTGGCGCCTGCCACCTCCTCCGCCAGTCCCTCGAAACCCTCGCTGACCGCGGTGTACCGGAGCGAGGCGGCGAACCGCTCCCACGCCTCCCCTGGGGCAGGCCGGCGCCCGGAGCCGTTCACTGCGTCGCGAGCGAGATCGACGAACTCCTCGTCGCTGAGCTCGCTGCGTGAGGTTCCGATGACGATGAAGCGCTTCGGCATCAACCCCGCCTCGGCGAGGCGGAACATGCCCGGCAGGAGTTTCCGCCTCGCCAGGTCCCCGGTCGCTCCGAAAAAGACGATCACGTGGTCGTCGGGGACCGTGGGCGCCGGCGCCAGGGCCGGCGCCTCCGCCGTCTGGACGCTCATCGCCCCAGCGTGACAGACATCGAAGGCGAAGGCGCCTACCGGAATCGAACCGGTGTAAACGGCTTTGCAGGCCGCTGCGTAGCCACTCCGCCAAGGCGCCGCCGAGAGGAAGCGTAGCTAGGAGAGGCGGGTGCGGCGGAGCAGCTCCGCGCCCAGGGTCACCGCGGCCGCGACGAGGCTGGCGGCGAGCAACGGCTTCCAGAGGCTCCGCTCGAAGGCCGCCCCACCGAAGTAACCGAGCAGGGCGATATAGGTGGCCCAGAGGGTCGCTGCCACTGCGTCGATGGCGAGGAAGCGACGCCAGGGCATCGCGAGCGCCCCAGCTGAGAAGGTGGTGGCGGTGCGGCCGCCGGGGATGAAGCGGGCGACGACGATGATCACGGCGCCGCGGCGGCGCAGCTGCCGCCGGGCCCACTCCACCCGTTCGCGCGCCTTCGGCGAGGAGAAGAAGCGACGCTCGGCGCGGCGGCCCAGCGAGGCCCCAAGCCCGTAGGAGAGGTTGTCACCGAGCAGGCTGCCGACGGTGCCAGCGGCGATGACCAGCGGCAGGAACAGGTCACCGTCGGCCGCGAGGACGCCGGCGGTGATCATCACGGTCTCCCCCGGCGCGATCGGCAGCAGCGAGTCGAAGGCGACGGCGGCGACGATCGCGGGGTAGGTCCAGATCTCCCCGTCGATCGCGTTCTCCATCCATTCGAAGGCGGTGAGAGCCTGCGGCAACGCCATGCCCATCCCTACCCGCGGACGGGGCTTTGCCAGCCTCGGGGTGAAACGCCGGTCAGACCGTCAGTCGGCCGCTGGCAACGTGACCGGGGTCGACGGCGGCGCGCCCTTCTGCAGCAGCGTCGCCAGGTAGATGACTATCGGCTTCGTGCCGGGGTTGGCCGCTTGGTGGATGACCGAGGGCTGCTCGACGATCCACTCCCCCTCCCGGATACTGCCGGTCTGCCCGGCCTCGATCGTGCGCACGACCTGCGGCTGCTGGTCAGACTCGCCACGGCGGACCCCGACAGAGCCACGCCGGACCGTGTACCGCAGGACTCCCGACTGGACGCGAGCAACCTGCGTCCCCAGGTGGTGGTGAAGCGCCAGGCTGGCGCCGGGCTCGACGACGACCCGGCTCAGGACAAGGGTCCGGCCGGGCGCGCCCTGCACCCGATCGGTCTGCGCCAGGGCGCTGCGGATCGCGGTCGGGCCCGCCTCGGTCTTCCCAAGCGCAGCCGGCAGCAGGGCGCCGAGCGCGAAGCTGACGGCCAGTCCGGCGGCGATGGGAAGGCGGCGTCGAGTCAGAACAACCACGTGGCGCGAGCCTAGGATTCGGGCCGGACGAAGCGGATCGACGCTTTCCTCTCGCTCAGAACGGCATCGAGACGACGAGGCGCAGCGCCCCGTCGTACTCGGTCAGCTCGCGAAGAGAGCCGTGCTCGGCGTCCCACTCGCCAGAGGACAGCGAAGCGGCCAGGCGCTCGACGATCCTGTCCTCGGTCCCGGGTGACAAGAGGCTCCACATCGACTGCGCGGCGCGAACCGCTGGATCGAGCAGCTGCTCCGGGCGATTCCAGAACGCCTCGAAGAATCCGTCGGTGCAATCGCCCGGCGTCGGAACGTGCTCGATTCGAGTCCGACCTCCAAGCGCGGCGGCAACGGCGTCGAGCGACGGAAATCGTGGTCGCTCGATCGCCAGGCCCTCGGCGAGATGCTCCTGCTGCCAGGCGGGAAGACAGTCGAGGTCGAAGGTGAAGACGACGACCGGACCCCGCGCGACGCGCCGCAACTCGGCGAGCCCAGCCTCAGGCGGCTCCCAGTGATGGATGGTCACGCACGCCATCGCCGCATCGACAGCGTCGTCGTCGAACGGAAGCGCCTCTGCGCGAGCGTCGATCGCCGGCGCTGCCCCGGACGGCCGCTGAGCGCGCATGGTCGCGCTGGGCTCCACCGCGAGAACCCAGCGGTCGGTGGGCTCATAGGAGCCCGAGCCGGCCCCCACGTTGAGGACGGTCCCGGCGTCGCCGAGAGCGGCGTGAATCCGCGCCGCGATCCGTGGATCGGGCCGGCGGTGGAGGGCGTAAGTGCGGCCGTGCTGCTCATAGTCGACACGCGGTCGCGCCATCGCGCGGAGCCTAGGGCTCTTTCAAGTCTCGACGCCCTCGCTCGAGGCATCTTCGGGATACGGCTCGGCCCGAATCCCGGCGCGGCCCGCGGCCGTGGCCCGGCGACCAGCGGCCGGGATCAGGCTCGTGGCGGCGCCCAGGCCGGTGGGCGGCATGTTGTTGTAGACGCACTCGTACCTCCCGCTGGAGACGAGATAGGTCTCGTGCCAAATTCCGACCTCGCCATTCGATCCGATGCGCTTGTTGAAGGCGACCCACGCGGGCCAGTGGGCGGCATCCTGGCTGCGCGCATAGATCTCCAGATGCTCGAAAGAGCGCCAGTACTGCACGAGCATCGGCCGACGCGGGCTGCCGAAGTAAAAGCTGGCGCCGAGAAGCCCGGACTCGGGACTCCGCTCGAGCTCGCGCAGCATCCGCGGCATCGCCAGCAGGACCGGTAGCCACCTCCACACCTTCCAGAGCCTGTTGATCCGCATGCCGATCAAAAAGACGACGAAATCGCCCTCGACGTCCGCCGTCACCCGCTTGTCGATCACCGATGCCATAGCGGTAAGAGTCGCCACCACAAAGTAAAGGCCATCGATCGGCTTCGCCTTATCCCAGGCCGGTTGTTCGACGGCTATCAGCTGAAAGCCATCGGCGGCGTCATAGAACCGAAACAGGAGCGCGCTTGGGCCTCCTGCTCGCGGCAGGGGCCGATGTGCCCTACGTCATGGCGCAGGCGGGACATACCGACCCGAAGATGACCCTTGGCCCCTACACCCAGGTAATCGCCTCTAGGACGGATCACGGCGCGGCGATGGACGGCCTCATCCTCGACGCTGGTTCCCAGCCCTTCGCGAGCGGCGTTTAGCGATGCGATGAGGGTTATGGGGAAGTGCTTGCTGCTGCGGTGATTCCTTCTTCGCGGTGGGCTTGTGCCTCCCGAAGAACGCCAACGGCTGCCATCACTGCTGCAAGGTTGTTTTCCGGCGTGTACTGCGACTGGCTGACCTGGTGGAGAGTCGTGCTGCGGTTAAAGCCGGGCTGTGCCCACTGGATGCCCTGGACGAATCGAGCAGCAAGCTGAAGGACGAGGGCACGGCGATAGCCAGCGAAGCTGGCTTCGTGGGGATGATTCTTCTTCGCCTCGTCGCGAAGGTCTTCGAACCGAGCGTGCTGGAGGCCATCATGGACAGCCGAGGTAAAAATGGCGGCCGCAAGTGCTTGGGCTGCATCTCCGTGACCGTCGCGCAAAGCCTCGATGGCCTTCTGCGCCTTGCTGACTAGGACAGAAAAATCCGGTTCGGTGACTTCCCCTAATACCGCTTCTGCGTCTTCCAGAACAGCGTCCTGCTCCGACAGCAGCAAGGCCATCGCTTCTTCACGAGTCTTTGCCTGTACGAGCTTCGACGTGAGGTCCGGCCGGGGAACCCAAACCAAAGGAACACCTTCGATTCGCACAAGACGCTCGACTCTGTCGGCATCAGAAATTGAGATCGACTGCCAGTTGGCGGGCAAGCTGTCTCGGATCGCCGTCTCAACCCGAGCGCCAATTTCTGCAGCCTGGTCAAGGGCTCTGCGGAAGTCATAACCCTCAAGTAGCCGGTTCAGACGTTCGTACTGCCTATGCACCTGTTCCGCTGGACCTTCCACGGCTAGACGGGTCCGCTCCACAAAGTCGGCAACGCTCCGCGCGGGTGCGTCTGCTGCTTTGGACGCCTGGTCAAGCACCTCGAAAACTCGTTTGGCCGGACCCTCGGTTGCCCGCAGAAGATCGTCCATATATTTCTGCAGCGTCCTGGTCGGACCTTCAATGGTCCGATTGACACGGTCGGCAGTTTCAAGCGCCCTGAGCGTCGGCCCTTCCATCTCCCGTCGAAAGCGCTCAGCTTGGTCCAGATAGCCGGAGCCACCAAGACGCTCAAGCTGTCGCCGAGGCTCAGTGGTGCGCTCGATTGATCGACGCACAGCGTCGGTCTGCCTCAGAAGATCGCGATCTTTTCGGCTGGGCACCATCGGCGAGCAAGGCTAGCGACCCGCTGACCTCGGCACCCCGACTTGCCTCCCCTATCGGGCAGCAATGGGCAGCGAGAGCGGAAGTCAAGAGGTCGCGGCGGCGGCCTACCGCTGCCGAACGCAGAAAAGCCCCGCTAGAGCGGGGCTTTCCCTGAGAGCGGCTGAAGGGATTCGAACCCTCGACCTTCTGCATGGCAATTAGGCCGGTCTCCGAAAGCCGTGCGCCACGAATGTGGCGGTTTGCAGGGGTTTCGTAACCGCGCCGCGGAAAGTTCCGACCGGGAATACGCGCGGATATGCGCCGATATGCAGCGATTTGGGAACTTCGGCGCAAGAGTGCCCGAAATCCGAGGCGGCGGTTTGATTCCGCTGCTCCCACTCCGAATCGCTACGACGGATCCAGCCCGCCGCGCACGCCTGCCAGGATCGCCTCCCTGTGTTGTTGCTCGACCGACTCGAGCAGACGGCCCAGGATCGGCCGCCAGTCGTCACCTACCTCGAGCGAGAATACGGCCGCCGTGGCCAGGTGCGTGGCGAGCCTCGCCACCGCCTCCCCATCGAGAGGGATCCCCGGACCTCTTTCTCTGGCCACATCCGGGGAGACCAAGGTGCGCACCAGCCCCTCCAGGGCTCCAGCGCCCGGGGAGGGCTCGAGAAAGTAGAGAAGATGGGGGATGCGCTGGTGCACCAGCCGCAGCCACTCGATCACCCCGGGGACGTCGAAGATCTCGACGTCGTCGACCTCGAGCTTAGGGAAGACGAAGAGGATCGTGCCCTGAAGCTCGCGCGCCTCTTCCGGGGTCAGGTCCGGCCCCATCCAGCTCTGCAGCGGCCCGAGCTTGCCCTCAGCAACCCAGTCCGGTGGGATGTCGAGCTCACGCAACATCGACCGCGAGGTCCTCCAGATCCTGTTCCGTAATCTGTCGCTCCTCCCCCTCGCCGTCGGCGAGCCGAAGCCGCAGCTTGGTCATCTCGTACTGATGGCGCATCTCGGAATCGCGCTGCTGCAGGTCGAGGCGACGGATCTCCTCGAGGTGCTGATAGCGTCGTTCCAGGATCCCTTTGATCGATTCGACGATCACCGGGCCGCCGAGGGCGACGATCAGAGCCACCAGCAGCGGCTCGTTCATCTCTTCACTGTCCTGCGACGGCACCGCTTCGAGCTGCGCCTGAGGGCCCAGCTCACGGTCGATCTCCTTGCGGAGCCACTCGAGCTCCGCCGGCTGACCCTCAATGATCAGGTCCATCTCATACCTCCAATTCGGGGACGGGCTCGAGTGCGGTTCGGTCGGTGCTGAGCTTGTGCTTGGTGCTGAGGGTAAAGAACTGCGGAAACTCACAGTCTTCGGCCGTGGCCGGGATCGTCATCCAGCCCTGGCACAGCCCGCTTTTGTGGTAGCCGCAGCCCGAATGTGGACAGCGGGAGTTGACGCCGTCGGCGCCGCCGAGGATCTCTCGCCAGAGCATCCGACTCTTCAGCACCGATGCGGTCCACTCGGCGTAGGTCCTCCCGTCCAGCCCCGGCACCGCGGTCTCGTGTAGGAGCGGCGAGAGCGTCAGCAGCGTCGCGCCATAGGGAAAGTCAGGGTGGTCGAGCGAGATCGTCATCGCCGGCGGCCAGTAAGCGAGCAGGTCCTCGCGGGGTTCGGGATCGCGTCGATCGAAGAACCGCTCTGGGTGGCGGAGCGCCTCGCGGGCAAGCCCGCCCTCTCCCGTCGCGCCGTTCGCGTCGAGATTGCTGAGGGGGGAGATCGGCAGCTGCGGGAATCGATCGATCAGAGACAGGAATGACCCTTCCTCGATCACCCTGTGAGCGTCGCCTGACTCCGGCTTTTGCATCGACAGGTCATCGGCCGCGACGGTCCCGAGCTTACTCCCGAGACCGATCAGGAAGAGGTCCTCGAGATCCTCGTCGGTCGGCGCGTCCTCGAAGAAATCAACGCCTTCGTGCATGATCGTCCCGAAGATGGTGAGGAAGCTCTCCAGGGGTCGAGTGGTGCTAAAAGCGGCCCTGACCATGACCGGAAGCAGCCGCAGAGCAGAGTCGTCGCTGCCGAAGTGCAGCGCGAGAAAGGCGAACAGGCGGCTGTAGCGGGGCCGCTCGCGGAGCCAGTTGCGGTAGGCACGTCCGAGCCCCGGCCCCGAGATCTCGGCTCGGTACTGGAAGATCGTCGCATCCTCCTCGAGCAGGTCGCGCTCCGTCAGGATCCCCCTGCCGACGTTGCTTTTCGCGACCTCGGTGCGGACGTCGTGGTCGCCGACCACAGCGCGAAAGGGGATCGTGCTGAGCATTGCGGACAGCTGCCACTCCGCGTCCATCTGGAACCGCAGGGGAAGCGGATAACGGTCGGGGTTGGTGGCAAGGAACACTCCCGGGCCAACCATGACCCGGGCACTCCTGGCCGCGCGCAGGTAGAGCGCCGGATAGGTCGCGAGCTGCAGGACATGGGCCCACTCGTGTCTGAGGAGCGAGCGGTGCGCGCGGTGCGCGTAGGCGAAGAGGCCGTTCTTAAACTTGGGGTCGGTCGGGCTCGACCTGGCAGCTGCGAGCAAGCCGACGAATTCTTCATCGCCTCCCCTAAGCGTCAGGTGGACACAGCCCGTAACCGGATCCACATAGGAGTGAGGGCGCCGTTCCACGCGAGGAGTCTAAACCGGGTCTGAGAACCGCAGCGTTGGTCGTTGTGTTACACCCGAACCCCAGCCATGCCTTCTGGCGATCAGGAGCGCGGCGCCGTTTACGGCGCGGTGTCACCCACGCGGCCGTACCAGTATCGAGAGGCGGGGCGAGCCATATTGGGGCCTGACCTCCGTCGGTCGAGAGCGGCTTGCCAGAGAGCGCGAGGCCGGCGAGATCGGTGAGTTGCCCGAGTCGCCTCAGCACCGCGCCTGGCGGCACGCCCGCGAAGAGGCGGCGGTGCGGATCGGCCATCCATTGCCTGGAGGAGTGGTTTGAGCCCGACGACGAGGTTCCAGATGTGGACGAAAGCCCTGGCCCAAGGCCAGGGCGACGGAATGTTGCGGCTTGGGACACCCAGCCTGGCAAAGAGCAAGGAGGCAGCGCATGAGCGCAACAGCAAAACAAGAAGGGCGCCGGTAAATCGACCAAAGCGCCGTCGGCGGGAAGAAAGACCGTCTCGGTCCCGGCGAGCTGAACAAGCTCACCCTCGCATATATGTGCAAGCACAAGAAAGACGCGCCGCATACGCCGAGCGCGATCGCCAAGGGGATCGAGCGCTCCTCGGGAAGGACGAGACCTCATTCGTCCTGTCCGGCCGGATGATCGTCTCCCAAGGCGAGTCGCCTGACACGCTGACCACGCTAGAGCTGGGGCCTGGCGATTCATGGCGGAACTCGCCGCTCGTCGTCCACACGCTTGAGGCTGTCCAGGATGCAGAGATCATCGAGGTCTCAACGCCTCAGCTCGAGGACGTCGTCCGCTTGGAGGACCGCCCCATGCAGTTCAGCACGCTCAAGTGCGACTAGGACAAAGCCATCCGTGACGGGGGTGTAGGCGGCCAGCTCGTGTCTCGCGGCGTCCTCGGGCGAGACACCGCTGATCGGCTCCGGGTCCGCGTCATCTTGGGCCGATGAGGCGAGCCTGCACAGCAGCTCCTCGCAGACTTCCACCGCCTGCCGGAAGCGCCGCCAACGCTCATCGACGCTTTCCTTCGGCTCTCGCTCATACCGGGGCGAGAACGGGGCGCGGCGAGCATCGCGGCGAAGCCGCTTCAAGGGGCGAGCTTCTCGGGTGGCATGGTCAGCCCCACCGACTCCTGATCGGTCTCGGAGGCCCAGCCGACGTCCTCCATCAGCCGCAGGTCGTCAGCGAGGCGCTCGTAGAGCTCGGCGACCGTGATCCCTTCCGCCTCGGCGAACCCGGAGGGGTTCTCAACCAGGATGAGCAGGCGTCGCGACAGCAGCCCATGCAGCGTGTCGCGCTCCCGCAAAATCGATTTTGAGGGTTGCGGTCATGCGGGGTGGCTCTCGCCCTCATCGAGCCTGACCAGCAGCTCCTCGCAGGCATCGAGGCCACGCAGGTAGCGCTCCTCGGTTGCCCGATCGTCCTCCCGGGCCTCTCGCTCGATCCCTTTCCCGTGAAGCACCTGCTCGGCTTCGTCATGGAGACGTTTGAGCAGTTCCGTCAGGTCGTAGACCGGCATGGTCAGCTCGACGCTCTCGCGGCCCTCGTCCTCGCCCCAACCGATGTCCTCCAGCAGCGCGAAGTCTTCGCCGAACTCCAGACCGTGCCGCCGTGGCGAAGTCCCTGTCTCGCTCCAGCGCGTCCCAAAGGTCGCCTACGGAGCCAAGGTGGTTGCGGACCAGCTCGTAGAGGCCGTCACGCTGCGGGCCGCTGATCGTGATCGTGGTGCCGGGCATGGCGCCCCTCCTCTCGGTAGGGCACCGAGAGCCGGACCAGACGCCACCCCGAGGGGCCAACGGCGGAGTACCGTTTCTCTCGCATCGAAGTTCAGGCTTCGGTGCCAGGCCCCGGGGCGTTCCACCGCCGCCGGGGCCACTTATGTCTTGGCGCTGGCGAACCTAGCTCCGGCGCCGGCCGAAAGCGAGGCGGAATCGACCGAAATCGCCGCGCATCCGCGTCATTTTGGGAACTAGTGCCCAAAATGGAGGCGATATGCGGGGGTGGTTTGATTTTCCCCCGGCAGGGCCAACCTGCCGAAGTGCAGGGGATTCGAAGCGAAGCGGCTGAAGGTGTCCGGTTTCAGCACATAGGCGACACCTGTGTCAGGACATAGGAGACACCGAATGAGGGGAGATCTCCTTGTGGCAAAGGCGCGGTACCTGGTCGAGGCGCAGGGATTTTGTGGCGGCGTGTCGGACAGCCGCTATCAGCAATACGCGCGGATATGACCGGATATGCGGCGATTTGGGAACTTCGGCGCAGAAGTGCCCGAAAATCGCCGGGCTCGGTTTGATTTCTGCGCAGCGACAGGCTCGGAAGAATATTTGGCAAGTTCTACCACAGAAAAACTTGCCAGATACGCTAGACTGACGCTATGCCGAAGCCAAAGCGAAGCGGCCGGGGACCCAGCCCCAACAGCACGGCCACGCGCGTCTACGAGCGGGTGCGCGCCGGCGGCGAGCGCTATTGGTCGCTGTCGGACTTTCGCGACCTGCCGGCAACCGCTGTCGCTCATGCGCTTTCGCGCCTGGCAGGCAAAGGTGAGTTGCAGCGCCTGCGCAAGGGCCTCTACTACCGAGCCAAGCAGACCGCCATCGGTCCGACCGGGCCAAGCGCCAGCGCGGCGGTCGCCCACAGCCTGAGCGCGCCGCTTCACCCCGCCGGGCTGAGCGCGGGAACCGCATTGGGGTTCTCGACGCAGAATCCGGCCCGCCCCGAGTTCGCGACGCCAGCCAGCGCCGCGCCCGGCACGCTGCGAGACGCCACCGTGCGCACGCGACGCCCGGCCTCGCGCTTTGAGCTCGACGCGTCCGACGGTGCCTTGCTCGAGCTTCTGCGCGACCGCGCGCGCTACAGCGACCTATCTCCCCAGGAGACGGCGCGGCGCCTCGTTTCGATGCTCTCCGACCGGGCGCGATTCGAGCGACTCACCAAGGCTGCCCTCTCGGAGCCGCCGCGTGTCCGCGCCATGCTCGGCGCGCTCGGGGAGCAGGCCAACGCTCCTGCAACCGCGCTCGCGGAGCTACATGAGAGCCTCAACCCGATCAGCAGGTTTGACTTCGGCATATTGGCCGTACTACCCAACGCGCGCGCGTGGCAGGCGCAATGAGACTCGCGGAGCACCCCGATTTTGCCGCCTTCCTCACTGCGGCTGCGGCGGACTCGAGCCTGCCCGAGACCTTCGTCGAGAAGGACTACTGGATCACGGAGATCCTGCGCACGATCACCACGACCCTCGGCGAGCGTGCCATCTTCAAGGGCGGCACCAGCCTCTCGAAGGGGTGGAACCTGCTTGACCGCTTCTCCGAGGACATCGACCTCTTCGTCGACCCCGCAGCAGAGCCACCGCTGGCCAACGAACGGGCGATTAACCGGGCGATGAAACAGCTGAACCGCGATGCCACCGCCATTCCGGGGCTGGAGTTCGTCCCGGCCGACTCCCGGACGATCGGCGGTCGCGGGCGCATAGACACCTTCCGCTACAACTCGCACTTCCCCGCGCTTCAAGGGTTCCCACCGACCGTCCGCCTCGAGCCGGGCATCCAGAGCGGCAAGCAGCCGACCGCGATAGTCGAGATCTCCTCGATCGTCGGCGATCTCTTGATCGAACGCGATGCCGCCGCCGAGCTTGGCGTCAAGGGAATTCAGCCCTTCGAGATGACCCTGCTGCACTTCCGTCGCACGTTCGTCGAGAAGCTATTCGCCATCCACGGCAAGGTTGAGCGGCTCAAGGAGGACGGCTCTCCGCTGGGTCGAGACGTACGCCACTATGCAGATCTCTACGTCCTTGCCGGCCGTCCCGAGGTCACGGCGATGCTCGCGTCGGACGAGTACGAGGAAATCAGGGTCGACTACGACGAGAAGAGCCGTGCCTTCTTCCCGCGCAGCTACCGCCCGCCGCTTGACCTCTGCTTCGCGAACAGCGACGCGCTCTTCCCGCCCAATGATCTGCGGGCCGCTATCGAGCCCGGATACGAAGAGGAGTGTCAGCGACTCTTCTTCCGCCCCCATCCCCGGTTTGGGGAGGCACTTGGGCGATTCGCCGAAATTCGCGATCTGCTCTGACCCTTCGGCTCGGTTGCTGGGCGGAATCGCCGCACCCGATGTCAAGCTAGGAGCATGACGCCCATCGGCCGTAGATGCACCTTCTGTGGGAGCAAAGGTCCTATGTCGAAGGAGCACGTACTCGCTCGTTGGATCCGAAAGCGGTTCCCCAACGACGGGGCCCAAGAGCACTGGCACCGCACCGATCTAGAGGACGGCACCGTACACGAGCGTCGCTACCGCATCGTGCCTTTTGAGCTCACGGTGCGCGAGGTCTGCCGTAGGTGCAATAACGGCTGGATGGCCTCCCTCGAGACCAAGGTCCAGCCGATCCTCGGCCCGGTGATGACCTCGTCGATCAAGTTGCCGCTGTCGATCGAAGAGCAGGAGTCGCTCGCGTTCTGGGCGGCGAAGACGTTGATGGTCGCGCAATCGACCCTTCCCCGAGAACAGCGAGTCGTTCCAGTGGAACACCACGCCGAACTGCTCGCTGAACAAGCGGCACCGAACCGCTGTCGCGTCGCCGTTGCCCGTCGGCCTCGGGAGTCGAATGCATGGCCGTATCGGCTCTTGGCGGTCGGAGGCGAGTGGCGCGCGAAGCCGCCACCGGGGCCTCGGCCGACCCGTGACGAGTTCAACGCGTATCGGGCGTTGCTGGCTGTCGGCCATGTGCTCTTCCATTTTCTGGGTTTCTTCGACCCCGACCGAGAAGAGAGTTTGCGTCCTGGTGACCTACCGGCCGGCTTCGTCGAGATCTGGCCGGAGCCCGACCGCTTCGTCTGGTCACCCGAGCCTGAGCATCGCCTCCAAGACCTCGAATGGCTAATGAACCTCGGCCGAGCGGATCTCATCCGCCCTCGGCCACGATCGAAGCGACGTGTCGCGCCTGCTCACTTGGAGGACTAGAGTTATTTATCGAGTCGTTTTTTGAACGCCTCGAAACGCTTGCGGAGAACGTACACGTGATCGAGGAGCGCCTCGGCGAAGGCGAGAGAGTCCTCGGCACCGTCACGAGCAACAGGCTCCCCCGTGTAATGGGCACCCTGGTTTCCCGCAATCCGAAGCGCGGTGGCCCATTCGGCGAGAGTGCCATCGATCAGCCCCTTGCTCTGAAGCTCTTTCAAGCTCATAGCGAGCGTCCTTTTCTTCACGCCGAGTTCCATGCAGGCTCCCTCGACAGTCCTGCGAACCATGACGGTGCAAGCGGAATACGCCTTGGCATCGAAGCACGACTTGGCTTCTTCCCACTCACGACGCAACGGCGAGGGGATTTCTGGGCTGAGCCGGCGTGGTGCCGGATAGATGAAGACCGGCTCATCTCCCTCGAATCCGCCGCCATAGTCCTCGCGCAGCTGCAAACTCGGCAGCAAGCAGTTAGTGCATTGAACTAGCGTCCACTCAGCAGCCGGATCAACGTGTTCTCCGTCTCCATTGAAGCCGTCCCATATGGCCTCACCCTTGATCTTGGCCGTCGCCGGTCGGTCACAGTGAGGACAGACAATTACGCGTTCTGCTTCTGCAGGCATGTCAACGTGGGTCGAGGAGCAGCTTCACGCTGCCGGCACTACCACTGCCAGCTCACGCTCTTGCGCAGCGGCGGCGTACTCGAGCGCGGCGAGGATGTCTTCGCGTTCCAGGTAGGGGTAGTCGGCCAGCAGGTCATCGATGCCGGCGCCAGCGGCAAGCTGGCCGAGTACCGCGCTGACGGTGACGCGGGTGTCGCGGATGCAGGGCAGACCCCGCATCCGGTTCGGGTCGACGGTGATTCGCTCCTGGGCCATGAGGCTAGGGTACCTCGCCGTCCGCTCGTTACCGCTACCACGGGATCAATGCAAGGCGGAATCACCGCCAATCGCCGCGCATCCGAGCCATTCCAGGCACTAATTCGCATTAGTGCCTGGAATAACGGCGATATGCGGGGATGGTTTGATCTTGTTTCGGAGGCCCGCGCCGAACCGACTCGCCCACGTGCAGGGGATTCGAAGCGAAGCGGCTGATGGGATTCGAACCCACGACCTTCTGCATGGCAAGCAGACGCTCTAGCCAGCTGAGCTACAGCCGCACGGGGGCGGATTATAGGCGGGGCGGGGGCAGGCCCCTTGCCGGTGGGGCAAAGCGACTCGGCGACGCTCGTTAGGTGCTACTTAGTAATGGGTAGCCTGTTTCTCGGCGCTGTCTGTGTGCCTGCCTGCAACCCGCCAGCAAAAGGAAGGTCTTCATGAGCCGCTGCAAGTTCGTCCCCCTCCTTCTCGCCGTGGCGCTTGTCGCCTCGCTCCTCCCCGCTTCCGCTTCAGCCTGGGCGCCGGCCGGACAGGCGACGGTCCACCCCGGGGTTCAGGTCTTCACCGAGGGCGCCCAGTGCACCGCCAACTTCGTCTTCCAAGAAGGGACCAGCGTCTACCTCGGCCAGGCGGCCCATTGCGCGGGGACCGGCGGGGCGACCGAAACCGACGGTTGCACGAGTGGCTCGCTGCCGCTCGGGACGCCGGTCGAGGTCACCGGCGCCAGCAGACCCGGCACGCTCGCCTACAGCTCCTGGCTGACGATGCAGGCCAACGGCGGAAGCAACGCCGACGTCTGTGCCTACAACGACCTCGCCCTGATCGGGATCGACCCGGCCGACGTGGCCAAGGTGAACCCCTCGATCCCCCGCTTCGGCGGACCGACCGCGGTCGGGGCCGTGGGCGGCCTCGGCTCGACCGTCTACTCCTACGGCAGCTCCTCGCTGCGCGCCGGCCTTACCCGGCTGAGTCCGAAGCAGGGCGTCGTGATCCAGAACGAAGGGAACGGCTGGAGCCATGTCGTCGCGACCCTGACGCCGGGCGTGCCGGGCGACTCGGGCAGCGGCTTCCTCAACGCATCCGGCAACGCGATCGGCGTGCTCAGCACGCTGCAGCTGGCGCCGCTGCCGGCCACCAACGGGGTCGGCGACCTCGAAAAGGAGCTCGCCTACCTACGCGCCAACACCGGGCACACGGCGATGCAGCTCGTGCCCGGAACCGAGCCGTTCAGACCCAACCTGATCGGCGCCATCCTCGGCGGCTGAGGTCTTCTGCCCCAGCTGCCCGTGGGCCTCCGCACGGGCGCTGGAGCGACTGGGGTTGGGGTCGGGAGCTAACTGCCGAACGGCGGGCAGTTGGGGTTGTTGCTCGACTGCTTGCAGGGATTCGCGCTTCCCTTGAAATGCCCGGAGTTACCGGCATGCGGGTTGTCACCTGCTGCTGCCGCCGGGACCGAGAGGGCAAACGCCCCGGCCAGCAGGACGGCACTGATCTTCTTGCGCATGGAGTCCTCCTCCGTTGCGGGTGAAGTTCGTCGTATACCCGTCCAATGAAGGTTTACCCGTCGATCGCCAAATTTCCCTGACTGGCCAATCGGGCCGGCTCAGGTATCCATCTCGGCGAGCAGGTCGTGCAGGTCGAGCGGTTCGGTGACCATGGCGACGCCCTGCCCGTCGGGCTGCCGCGGCCACTCCTCGCGCGGGCGGTCCCAGTAGAGCTCGATCCCGTTGCCGTCGGGGTCGCTGAGGTAGAGCGCCTCGCTGACGCCATGATCGGAGGCACCGCTGAGCCCGACACCGGCATCGGAGAGGCGCCGCAGGGCATCGGCGAGGGCGGGTCGGCTCGGGTAGCGGATCGCGACGTGGAAGAGGCCGGTGCTGTTCGCGGGCGGCGGCAGGCCGCCGCGCGAGTGCCAGGTATTGAGGCCGATGTGGTGGTGGTAGCCGCCGGCGGAGACAAAGGCGGCGTCGTCGCCGATCCGCTGCTGCAGCTCGAAGCCGAGCACGCCGCAGTAGAAGTCAAGCGCCCGTTCGAGGTCGGCGACTTTGAGGTGGACGTGGCCGATCTCGACGCCCGGATCGATCGGCTGGGTCGGGTCAGCCATTGCCATCCAGCACCTGGTTTACCAGCCGGTCGGCCTCGGCGTTCTCCGCTCGGCGCACGTGGCGAATCGACCAGCGCTCGAAGTCGCCGAGAGCGCGCTTCACCTCCGCGTGCAGCTCACGCAAGTTGGCGTCCTTGACCTTGTATTCGCCTTTCACCTGACGCACGATCAGCTCCGAGTCGCCGACCAGCTCCAGCTCGCTCGCCCCCAGCGCGGCCGCCCGTTCGATTCCGAGCAGCAGCGCCCGGTACTCGGCGACGTTATTGGTCGCTGTGCCGATTCGCTCGCCGCGCTCCTCCAGCACCTGGCCGCCGGCGCCGCGCACGACCGCGCCGATCGCCGCCGGGCCGGGATTGCCGCGGGCGCCGCCGTCGACGTTGACGATCAGCTTCTCCACGCGATCAGAGAACCGGCTGGCCGCCGGTGACCCGGTTGGCCGACTTGGCGCCGAGCGCCAGTCGGCCGCCCTCCCCCGCGCTCGCGTTCCACTGCCGCGCCGAGCCGTCGAGCTGCTCGATCTCGTCGCCGCGGTCCAGCTGAAAGACCGGCCGCAGCTCGTCGCCGAGGTCGACCCCCCACTGGTACCAGCAGAGCTCCCAGGCGACGGTGACCCGCACCTCGCTCGGCGATCCGGCGGCGGCGCCGATCGAGACGAAGGGCGCCCCCAGCGTCCGCATCAGCCCGCTCACGGTGCGCGCCGCCTCGCTCGCGTTGAAGCGCCCCACCGCCCGCTCCAAGCGACCGCGCGGTGTCTCCGCCCGCTGCGGCTCGGGGCGGCGGCCGACGTTCGCCCCGGGGGCCGCCGGGTCGACCCAGCCCAGCCGCTCGGCGCGGCCGCGGCACAGCTCGCAGACCAGTCGCGGGCCCGCCTTCGGGCTCATGTAGCTCCGCGTGCGCTCCCCCGCCAGGATCGTGCGGCCACAGACGGCGCAGGTCTCGTCGGCGCTCACGTACCCAAACTAGCAGCGGACCGATGCCTCTACGCCGCGGCGCCGGCCTCCGGACGAGCTGCTGCAACGATGCGCTCGGCCAGCTGCGTCGGGACCGGGTCGTAGCGCTCGAACTCCATCGTGAAGTCGGCGCGACCGCCGCTGATCGAGCGCAGATCCGGCGCGTACTCGAGCACCTCGGCCATCGGCACCTCGGCCTTGACCTCGGTCGCCGCACCCTTCGGTTCCATCCCCAGCGGGTGGCCGCGGCGCGAGTTGAGGTCGCCGATCACGTCGCCGACCACCTCCTCCGGGCAGCTGACCGTGAGCCGCACGATCGGCTCGAGCAGCACCGGGTCGGCTTCCTCCATCGCCTCCCGGAAGGCCATCGCGCCGGCCATCTTGAAGGCCATCTCGGAGGAGTCGACGTCGTGGTGTTTGCCGTCGACCAGCCGCACCCGCACGTCCTTGACCGGGTACCCGGCGACGGTTCCGTGCAGCATCGCCTCCGCCACCCCCTTCTCGACCGCGGGGATGAAGCTGCCGGGGATCGCCGCCCCCTTGATCTGGTTGACGAACTCGAGCCCGGTGCCGTCCTCGGCGGGCTCGATCTCGATCCGGCAGTCGGCGAACTGGCCGCGCCCGCCCGACTGCTTCTTGTAACGGTGGTGGGCGCCGGCCGGCTGGCGGATCGTCTCCTGGTAGGGAACCCGCGGCGGGTGCAGCTCGATCTCGGCGCCGAAGCGGCGCTTCATCCGCTCGACGATCACCTCGACGTGGACCTGGGTCAACCCGGCCAGGATCTGCTCGCCGGTCTGGGCGTCGCGGTGGACGTCGAGGGTCGGGTCCTCCTCGCTCAGCCGCCGCACCGCGGCAGCCGCCTTCTCCTCGTCGCCCTTCGACTTCGGCTCGTAGGCGAAGGCCATCACCGGCGACGGCAGGTCGAGCGGCGCGAAGGCGATCTCCTCCTGCCCGGCGCAGAGCACGTCGCCGGCCTGGGTCTGCTTCAGCTTGGCGATCGCGCCGATCTCGCCGGCGCCCAGCTCCGCCGTCGAGCTCAGCTCCTTGCCCAGCGGCTGGCCGAGCTGCCCGATCCGCTCCTTCTCGCCCCGGGTCACGTTGAGGACCTGCGAGTCGGAGCGCAGGGTGCCGCGATAGACGCGAAGCAGGTTGATCCGCCCGGCGTAGGGATCGGCGAGCGTCTTGAAGACGTAGGCGACGAGCGGGCCGTCCTCGTCGGGCTCGATCTCGACCGGCTCGCCGCCGGGGCCGCGCGCCTGGACCGCGCCCCGCATCGCCGGCGAGGGGAGGTCCTCGACCAGGGCCTCGAGCAGGCGGTCGGCGCCGAGGTTGGCGGTCGCGACGCCGCAGGTGACGGGGAAGATCCGGCCTTCCGTCACCCCCTGCTTCAGCACCCGCACGATCTCCTCGTGGTCGATCTCCTCGCCGTCGAGGTAGCGCTCCATCAGCTCGTCGGAGTTCTCCGCCACCTCGTCCATCAGCTTCTCCCGGTACTCCTCCGCCTGCGAGCGCAGCTCGGCCGGGATCTCGACCCTCTCGGCGGCGCCCGGTCCCGTCCCCTCGTAGACGAAGGCCTCCATGTCGATCAGGTCGACGACGCCGCGAACCTCATGCGCGGCCCCGATCGGGATCTCGGTGGCGACGACGTGCAGTCCGAAGGCGCTCTTCAGCGAGTCGAGCACGGCGAAGAAGTCGGCCCGCTCGCGGTCGAGCATGTTGACGAAGACGAGCCGGGCCAGACCCTCGGCGTCGGCCCGCTGCCAGAGGCGCTCGGTCTGCACCTCGACCCCGCTGACGCCGTTGACGACCAGCACCGCCGAGTCGGCGACCCGCAGCGCCGCCACCGCGTCGGCGACGAAGCTGGGCTCGCCCGGCGTGTCGATCAGGTTGATCTCGCGCCCGTCGTGCTCGAAGGCGGCGACCGAGGCGCCGATCGACATCTCGCGCTCGTGCTCGTCGGGCTCGTGGTCGGAGGTGGTCGTGCCGTCGCCGACGGTGCCGAGCCGGCGCGTCGCCCCCGCCTCGAACAGGATCGCCTCGTGCAGGCTCGTCTTGCCGCAGCCGCGGTGTCCGATCAGCGCGACGTTGCGAATCCGGTCTGCGGCCTTGTGCGCCACGCAGACGAGATTAGACGGCCCTCAGACCTCCTGTAAAGCGGATTTCAACCGCATCACCGCCTTGGTGTGCAGCTGCGAGACGCGCGACTCGGTGACCCCGAGAACCTCGCCGATCTCGCGCAGGGTGAGGTTCTCGTAGTAGTAGAGCGCGATCACCAGCTGCTCGCGCTCGGGCAGCCCGGAGATCCCCTCGGTGAGGCGGTCCTTGATCTCGCTGCTGGCAAGCGATTCCTGCGGGTCGTCGGCGCGGGGGTCGGAGATCGTGTCGAGCAGCGAGACGCTGTCGCCCGAGGAGTCGGAGATCGTCCAGAGCTCGTCCAGCGCGTAGACGGAGGAGTTGGCGATCTCCAGCAGCGAGGTCTGCAGTTCCTCTTCCGTCAGCCCGAGCTTCGCGGCCAGCTCCGCCTCGGTCGGCGCCCGCTGCAGCTCGTGCTCGAGCTTGGACTGCGCCGCCTCGATCTCGCGCGCGCGCGAGCGCACCGAGCGCGGCACCCAGTCGAGCGAGCGCAGCTCGTCGATGATCGCGCCCCGGATCCGGGTCATCGCGAAGGTCTCGAACTTGATCCCCCGCTCGGGCTCGAAGCGCTCGATCGCCCCGATCAGGCCCATCAGGCCGTAGGAGATCAGGTCGGCGTCGTCGACGTGGGACGGCAGGCCGGCGCCGAGCCGGCCGGCGACGAACTTGACCATCGGCGAGTAGGCCACGACCAAACGCTCCCGCGCCGATGCGTCGCCCTCCCCCTTGTAGCGGCGCCACAGATCCCGCAGCTCCACCTCTTTAACGCCGGTTTCCATGGAATTTGCTCGATTCTATGGTCGCGGGCCGGTCATTTGGGCATCGCGCGCGCTGCGCGGTCGGCGTCATGCACGCGGGTGAGTCGCTGCATAGACGTCGCGCAGGCGAGCCGCATCGACCCGAGTGTAGACCTGCGTGGTCGAGATCGAGGCGTGGCCGAGCAGCTCCTGGATCGTGCGCAGGTCGGCGCCGCCTTCGAGCAGGTGGGTGGCGAAGCTGTGCCGCAGCGAGTGCGGCGAGACGCCGGCGCCGAGCGCCGCCTCGCGGATCCACAGCGCCAGGCGGCGGGTGACGTCGGAGTTGGAGAGGCGGCGACCGCTCTTGGAGAGGAAGAGGGCGGGCTCGCGCCGCTCCGCCGCCAGCGCCCGCCGGCCGCGCTCGGCGTAGCGACGCAGCGCCCGCTGCGCCGGCTCGCCGATCGGCAGCAGGCGCTCCTTGGACCCCTTGCCGAGCACGCGCAGCTGCTCGCTCTCGAAGTCGACCGCGTCGAGATCGAGGTTGACGATCTCCTCGCAGCGCAGGCCGCAGGAGTAGCCGAGCTCGAGCATCGCCCGGTCGCGCAGCTGCAACGGCGTCCGGGCTGGAATTTGCTCCAGCAGCGAGCGCACCTGCTCAACGCTGAGCAGACGCGGCAGCTTGTCCTCGCCCTTGGGGCTGGTGACGAGGTCCGCCGGGTTCTGCCCTATCCGCTCGGTCCGCACGAGGAAGTCGAAGAGACCGCGGATCGCCGCCAGCTTGCGCGCCACCGTCGCCGCCGCCGCACCCTCGGCCGAGAGCCCAGCGGCATAACGCCGCACATCGCGATGCCGAACGTCTCCGGGCGCCAGTCCCCGCCCATCGGCCCACTCCACGAACTGGCCCAAGTCGACCCCATAGGCCCGCCGCGTCCGCTCGGCCATGCTCCGCGCCCGCAGGTCGCGGTCGAAGTTCCTCACGGCTTCATCCCAGGTCATGGGGCGTAGTTCGGCATGACCTCACCCCCGTCCTGCGAGCGGCGCGAGAACCAAGCAGACCAAGGACGCAGGGAGCGTGGCGTGCTCTGCACGCGAGCGACTGAGACGCCGAGATGCGCCGGTTCTCGCGCCGCTCGCTAGCCGATGTAGATGGGGGTGCCCACTTCCACGAGGTCGTAGAGCTCTTCCACGTCGGGAATCGACATCCGCACGCAACCGTGCGAGGCAGCGGAGCCGAGCGACCAGGTGTCTTCGGTGCCGTGGATGCCGGCCCCTTCGAAGATCCCCATCCAGCGCGCCTTCAGCGGATTCGACGGGCCCGGTGGGATGTCCTGGCCCGCCAGCGAGCCGGCCCAGGACGATTCCGGCACGTGCCAGGTCGGTTCGACTTCCTTGCTTTCGATCGCGTAGAGGCCTTCGGGCGTTTCCAGCCCTTCCTGGCCGACGGCGACGGTGTAGGTCTTGGCCAGCTTCAGGTTCTTCCAGAACCGCAGCGTGTAGGTGGCGCGCTCGAGCGTGAGGTAGGTCGGGTACTCCTCGGCCACCTCCTCGCCCGTCACCTCGGGCTTGACCGAGTGGGTGCGGGCGGCGATCGTGTGGTCGGCGTGCGCGTTCAGCACCGCGGCGTTCAGCTGCTTGGTCAGCAGGTTGTCGCGGAGCTTGCGCCCGTACTCGGCGGGGGCGATCTCCAGCGAGGCGCCGGTGGCGGCGACGGTGGCGTCCTTGGGCTCGCGGTCGACCTCGCTGGCGACCCGGCGCACGAAGCGGTTGACCGCCACCTGCGAGTAGGTGACGTCAGCGGGGACCGACTCGTCGACATCGCCACCGGTGACGTAGCGGACGACCCGCGTCGGCAGGCCACCGTCGCGGCTGACGTCGAGGGCCTCCTGCACCGCACCTTCGAGATCGGCCTGGACCTCGAGCTTCTTCCCGGGCAGTCGCCAGCTCTCGCCGTCGTAGCCGACGCGCAGCGAGTGGCGAAGCGGCGCCAGCAGCTGCCTGCGGACGGCCCGCTCGGCCTGCTTGGCGTCCATGCCGCCGACGTCGACGCCGCCGACGGTGACCCCCTCGGCGATCGTGTCGCTCTGGGAGCTGTCGTAGGCGTAGGCGCCAACGGCCCCGAGGAGGAGCAGGGCCAGCGCAGTGGCGATCGCGATTTTCGTCTTTCTGCCCATCACTCCATTTTTCCCCGCAAGAACCTTCGGGCATTCCTCGGATGGAACTGCGGAAAAGTTTAGGCACAGCGATCATTCGCTCGGCCCGGCTCGCTCCCTGCAAAGGCGGATGCGACCGCCCCCACCCGGGCGGGATATCGTTCGCCGCTGTGCGCGCCAAGGACGAGGTCCGCAAGGAGATCTGGAAGGCGATGGACCGCGAGGGCGTCTCGCGCTTCCCCGGCGCCGAGGGCCGGATTCCAAACTTCGCCGGCGCCAAACTGGCCGCCGAGAAGCTGGCCGGCAGTCGCGGCTGGAAGCGTGCCCGGGCGATCAAGGCGAATCCGGACTCGCCGCAGACGCACGCCCGCCGTCTCGCCCTGGAGGAAGGCAAGACGCTGATCATGGCGGTGCCGCGGCTGCGCGACCCCCACCCCTTCCGCGTGCTGGAGCCGAAGCGCCTCTCGAAGGCAGCCAAGAAAGAGGCGGCGACGATCAAGGGCGCGCTCAAGCACGGCCGCGTCGTCGCCCTCGATGAGCTGCCGGCGATCGACTTCGTCCTCTGCGGCTCCGTCGCCGTCAACCTCAGCGGGGCGCGAATCGGCAAGGGCGGCGGCTACTCGGACCTCGAGTACGGGGTGCTGATCGACGCCGGCAAGATCGACGATCACACCACGGTCGCGACCACGGTCCACCCGATCCAGATCGTGCGCCGTCACCTGATGGTCACCTCGCACGACCTGCCGGTCGACCTGATCGCTACGCCGCGCGCGGTGATCGAGGTCGAGCGCCAGTACGAGCGCCCGCGCGGCATCCTCTGGGACCACCTGCAACCACCGCAAATCCGCGAGATCCCGATTCTGGAAAGAATGGGGTATGCCTGAGCTGACGACGACCGAGCCCCTGGTCTTCCCCGCGGCCGACTACGGAAACCAAGATCCCGAGTGGCTGCGGATCGACTGGCGCCAGCACCTGCACCGCGTCGAGCTGCCCGGCGCCGAGGTCAACTACGCCGAGATCGGCGAGGGCGAGCCGATCCTCTTCGTCCACGGGCTCGGCGGCTGCTGGCGCAACTGGCTCGAGAACCTCCCTCACTTCGGCCGCGGCCACCGCGCGATCGCGCTCGACCTGCCCGGCTTCGGCGACAGCCCGCTGCCCTCCTGGACGATCGACATGCCGGCCTACGGCCGCCTCATCCACGACTTCTGCGAGAAACTGGAGCTGGACCGGGTGGCGGCGATCGTCGGCAACTCGATGGGCGGCTTCGTCTCCACCGAGGCGGTGATCGAAGAGTCCTCCCGCTTCGACCGGCTCGTCCTCGTCTCCGCCGCCGGGATCAGCTTCGCCGAGGCCGAAGGCAGGCGGATCGAAGCGATGGTCCGTACCTTCGAGGCGACCGTCCCCTTCCTCTCCGGCATCCGCGAGTTCTGGCTGACCCGCCCCCGCGCCCGCACGGCCGCCTTCGGGCGGGTCTTCCGTTACCCCAACCGGGTGCGGCCGGAGCTGCTGGCGGAGCAGATGGAGCCCGGCATCAGGGCCCCCGGCTTCTCCGACGCGATCAGGGCGATCGGCGGCTACGACACCCGCCACCGCCTGGCCGAGATCGAGATCCCGACCATGGTCGTTTGGGGCCTCAGCGACCACATCGTGCCGGTCGAGGCGGCGATCGGCTATCACCGCCTGATCGACGGCTCGCGCCTGGAGATCTTCGAGCGCACCGGCCACGTGCCGCAGATGGAGCGGCCGGCGCGGTTCAACGCCCTATTGGACGAATTTCTGGGCGAGTAGGCGCTGCGCGTCAGCCGGTTACGGCGCCCGCGGACGCGGAGCTGACCGTTGCCGCGTACTTGGCCATTACACCGCGCTTGTAGGCCGGCTCGGGGGCCTCGTACTCGGCGACGCGCTTCGCGATCTCCTCGTCGCTGAGCGCCACGTCGAGGCGGCGGGCGTCGACGTCGAAGGTGATCTCGTCCCCCTCGCGGATCGCGGCGATCGGGCCGCCCTTGACCGCCTCGGGGGCGACGTGGCCGGCCATCAGGCCGCGGGTGGCACCGGAGAAACGGCCGTCGGTCAACAGCGCCACGTCCTCGCCCAGGCCCTCGCCGACGATCGCCGCGGTCACCTGCAGCATCTCCCGCATCCCCGGCCCGCCGGCGGGCCCCTCGTTGCGGATCACGACGATGTCGCCGGGTCGGATCTGCTGCTCCTTGACCGCGCGGAAGCACTCCTCCTCGGACTCGAAGACGCGGGCGGGGCCGACCTGCTTGGTGCGCTCGGTGCCGGCCAGCTTGACCACGGCGCCCTCGGGGGCGAGGTTGCCGCGCAGGATCGCGAGGCCGCCTTCGGTCTTGAGCGGATCGGCGAGCGAGCGCACGACTTCCTGGCCCTCCAGCTCGCTGGCCACGGCCGCCTCCTCGCCGATCGTACGACCGCTGACGGTGATCGCGTCGCCGTGCAGGATGCCCGCCTGGGCGAGGCGCTGCATGATCAGCGGCACGCCGCCGGCGCGGTAGAGGTCGGTGGCGACGAAGCGCCCGCCCGGCTTCAGGTCGGCCAGCAGCGGCGTCTGGCGAGAGATCCGCTCGAAGTCCTCGATGTCCAGCTCTACCCCCGCCTCGCGGGCGACCGCCAGCAGGTGCAGGACGACGTTGGTGGAGCCGCCCGAGGCGCAGGCGCAGGCGATCGCGTTCTCCAGCGACTCGCGGGTGATCACCCGGCTCGGCCGCAGATCCTCGATGAGCACCTTCATCGCCAGCTCGCCGATCTTCTCGGCGACCGTTCCCTTTTCGTCGTCTTCGGCGGGGACCATCGCCGAGCCGCTGGGGCTGATCCCGAGCGCCTCGAAGGCACAGGCCATCGTGTTGGCGGTGAACTGGCCGCCGCAGGCGCCGGCGCCGGGGCTGGCGACCCCCTCCAGCTCGCGCAGTTCCTCGTCGCTCATATCGCCAGCGGCGTGGGCGCCGATCGCCTCGAAGACATCGAGGATGGTCACGTCGCGGTCGTGCCAGCGGCCGGGCGCGATCGAGCCGCCGTAGAGCATCAGCGAGGGGACGTCGAGCCGGGCCAGCGCCATCACGCAGCCGGGGATCGTCTTGTCGCAGGCCGACAGTGCGACGATCGCGTCGAACTGGTAGCCGCGGGCGGTCAGCTCGATCGAGTCGGCGATCACCTCGCGGCTGACCAGCGAGGTCTTCATCCCCTCGGTGCCCATCGTGATCCCGTCGGAGATCGCGATCGTGTTGAACTCCATCGGCGTGCCGCCGGCGGCGCGCACTCCCTCTTTGATGTGCTCGGCGAGCCCGCGCAGGTGGTAGTTGCAGGGCATCGCCTCGATCCAGGTGTTGGCGATCCCGATCGTCGGCCGGCTGAGGGCGTCGTCGTCGAAGCCGATGCCCTTCATATAGGCGCGCGCGGCTGCCCGGTCGGGACCGTCGAAGACCGCGCTCGAACGCGGGCGTGGCAGCTTGGTCGAGGTGGCGCCGTTAGAGCTCATGCCTGGAATCTAATCGTCGCCGACCTTGGGGGTGCGGTCGGCCAGATTCAAGGCGTCGACTGGGCCGGCACCCGCTCCGATCTCGCGCAGGCCGGCGGCCACGGCGGCGGAGGCGACCTCGCGAGCGCCCGCCGCGGCCTGCAGCGGGCTCATGCCATGCGCCAGGAACGCCGCCAACGCCGACGAGTGGGTGCAGCCCGAGCCGTGCGAGGAGCCTTCAGGGTGGCGCTCACCCCGGATCGCGACTGCCTCGACGCCGTCGAAGAAGAGGTCGACGACCCGCTCGCTGTGGCCGCCGGTGACGACGACGGAACGCGGGCCGAGCGCCAGCACCTCGCGCGCCAGGTCCTCCTGGGACTCGCCCTCTTCGCCACCGGTCAGCGCCCGCGCCTCGGGGAGGTTCGGCGTCACCACGGCAGCCAGCGGCAGCAGCTGCTCGATCAACGCCTGGCGGGCCTCCTGGTCGAGCAGGACGGCGCCGCTCTCGGCGACCATCACCGGGTCGACGACGACCGGCGCCTCGCCGACCAGCGCAAGCGCCTCGACCACGGCGTCCACCGTCTCCGCGGTGCCGAGCATCCCGATCTTGACCGCGTCGATGCCGATGTCCTCGGCGACCGCCCGCACCTGGGCGACGATCATCTCCGCCGAGACGGCCTCGACGCCGCTCACGCCCATGGTGTTCTGAGCCGTGATCGCCGTGATCGCGGTCGTGCCGTGCACGCCGCAACGTGCGAACGCCTTCAGGTCGGCCTGGATGCCGGCGCCGCCACCGGAGTCCGAACCGGCTATCGAAAGGACCGCGGGAGGTCTGAAGTCGTTCACGCCGGCAGCCTAGATGGTCGAATCGACCATCTAAATGTCCCTGGATGGCACCAGCGTGGTGCGGGTGTAGATCCCAAGCATCGAACAGGAGACGTAACCCGCCGCCTCGAGGTCGGCGAGCGCTGCTGCCGCCTCGCCGCCGGTGAGGTCGAGGGTGGCGGCGACGGCGTCGCAGGTCTCGGCGCCGCGCTCGACCGTCTCCAGCACCGCCCGGGGCAAGGGCGCCAGGGCGGGGCCGGCACGCTCGATCCGCCGCGCGCCCGCGCCCAGCATCGCGTCGAGCACGTCCTGGGCGTCGCGCACCAGACAGGCGCCGCCGGCGAGCAGGCTGTGCGGCCCGGCCGAGAGCCTGGATCCGACCGGGCCGGGGACGGCGCCGAGATCGCGGCCCAGATCGGCGGCGAGGTCGGCAGTGATCAGCGAGCCCGAACGCTCGGCGGCCTCGACCACCACCGTCATCGCGGCCAGCGCCGCCATGATCCGGTTGCGGGCCGGGAAGCACCAGCGCCATGCGCCGGTGCCGGGCGGCAGCTCCGAGAGGACGAGCCCGCTCTCGCCGATCCGCCGCCACAGCGAGCGGTGGGCCGCGGGATAGACGAGGTCGGGACCGCAGCCGAGCACCGCCACCGTGCGGCCGGCTTCGAGGGCGCCACGGTGCGCGCAGGAGTCGATCCCGAAGGCGAGACCGCTGACGACGAGCAAACCGGCGCCCGCCAGTTCGCGAGCGAGGCCGCGGGCGACCTCGCGGCCATAGCTGCTGGCGCGTCGCGCTCCGACGACGGTCACCACCCCGCTCGGGTGCAACTCGGCCAGCAGCGCGGGATCGCCGCGGCCGATCAGGGCCCAGGGCGCGTCGGCGGCGTCACCCAGGCCCGGCGGGAAGAGCTCGTGGTGGCGGCAGCAGGCCCAGCACTCGGCGGCTTCCAGGTCCTCCAAGAGGCGGCGCTCGGGGACCGCCTCGACCTGGGTCAGGACCTGCTCGGCGACGTTGGGCGCCACGATCGCGGCGAGGTCCTGGTTGGAGAGGCGCAGCAGCTCGGGCGAGCGCGAGCCCGGCGCCCCGGTGGCGATCTTCTCGATGTAGGGGGCGAGATGAGCCAGCAGGCGCGAGCGCCGCAGGCATTCGGGGCAGGCGCGGGGTGCGGCGCTAGCCATGGTCCCGCCTTCTCAGCTGCAGCGCCTGCGCGATCTGGTCGCGCTCGATCGCCCTCGCCCCGGCCAGATCGGCGACCGTGCGGGCCAGCCTCAGCACCCGGTCGTGGGCGCGCCCGCTGAGGCGGCGGCGCGAGTACGACTCGGCCAGCAGCGCCGCCGCCTCGTCGCTGAGCAGGCACTCGCGGGCCTCGGCGGGGGTCATCTCCGCGTTGCAGCGCCCCGTCCCGAGCCGCCCTTCCTGCAGCTCCCGTGCAACGGTCACCCGTTCCCGAACGGGTGCCGAAGCCTCGCCCGGAGGTCCGGCGATCTCCTCGGCCCGAGGCTGGCGAATCGCGGTCAGGATGTCGATGCGGTCGGCCAGCGCCCCGCTCAGCTTCCCCTGGTAGCGGCGCACGTCGAGCGGAGCGCAGGTGCAGTCTGGATCGGCCTCCCCCCTTCCGCACGGACACGGGTTGGCGGCGGCTATCAACATGAAGCGACACGGCAGGCGACTGCTCGCGCCGGCACGGGAGATCGAGATCCAGCCGGTCTCGATCGGCGCTCGCAATGCCTCCAGCGTGTCGCGGCGGAACTCGCAGAGCTCGTCGAGGAAGAGGACGCCGCGATGCGCCAGCGTCGCCTCGCCGGCGCGGGGCGGGTTGCCGCCGCCGACCAGGCCGGCGGGGCTGATCGTGTGGTGGGGAGAGCGGAAGGGCCGTCCGCCGCCGAGACGGGTCTCCAGCCGACCGCAGGCGCTGGCAATCCGCGCCGCCTCCAGCGCCTCAGACGGCGCCAGCGGCGGCAGGATCGAGGGGAACCGGCTTGCCGCCAGCGACTTGCCGGCCCCCGGAGGCCCGACCATCAGCAGGCTGTGTCCGCCCGCCGCGGCCACCTCCAGCGCGTAGCGCAAATGGGGCTGCCCCCGCAGGTCGGCGAGGTCCGGCCCGCCCTCCTCCGGGGCGAGGGGAAGCGAAAGCGGCCGCGACCGCGCCGGCACCAGCTCGCCGGAGGCGACCGCGACGACTTCCGCCAGCCCGGCCAGCGGGATCACCTCGATCTCGCCGGCCAGCGCCGCCTCGGGACCGTTCTCGGCCGGCACGACGATCGCCTCCGCCCCGCGCTCCCGCGCCGCCTCGGCGATCGCCAGCACACCAGGGACGGGACGAACCGTCCCGTCCAGCGCCAGCTCGCCGACCATCGGCAGTTGGGGCAGAGCCTCCCAGCTCAATTGCCCGGAGGCGACCAGCAGCGCGACCGCGATCGGCAGGTCGAGTCCCGGCCCGGCCTTGCGCAGGCTGGCCGGCGCCAGGTTGGCGACGATCCGTCGCAGCGGAAACTCGAAGCCGCAGTTGGCGAGGGCGGAGCGCACCCGCTCGCGCGCCTCCCTGACCGCGGCGTCGGGCAGCCCGACGACCGAGAAGGCCGGCAGGCCGCGCTGCACGTCGACCTCGACCCGGACGGGCCGAGCGGCAATGCCATCGAGGGTGAAGGTCCGCGCCGTTGCGAGCATGGCCCCACGCTCGCGGGTCGCGGCGCACGGGTGGCGCGCCAGATGGAAATTGTCCGAGCCAACTTCGTGACCGAAGGCGAACGCCGCCGGGATGCCCTACTTTCGCCGCCGATGACCGCAGTCCGTCAGCGCATCGGCAGGGCCGCCGAGGACCTCGTCGCAGCGCGGCTCGTGGCGGCGGGCTGGGAGATCGTCGAGCGCAACGCCCGCAGTCGCTACGGAGAGCTCGACATCGTCGCCCTCGACGGCTCGACGCTCGTCTTCGTCGAGGTCAAAGCCGGGCGGCTGGGATCTCGACTCGGTCCGGAGCGCCCCGTCCACGCGATCGACTTCCGCAAGCAGCGGCGCATCCGCCGCCTGGCGACCGCCTGGATGACGGGGCGCCGCGACCTCCACCGCTACGAAGAGATCCGCTTCGACGCGGTCGGCGTCACCTACGACCGAGCTGGGCGCCTGGTCGACTACGAGCACATCGAGGCGGCCTTCTACTAGCCGGTCAGCTCGAGCTGGCTGTAGGCGACCGAGTCGAACGAGCGCCGGTGCAAAGGCGAGATCCCGAGGCGCTCGATCGCGGCGCGGTGCTCGGGGGTCGAGTAGCCGACGTGCTCGTCGAAGCCCCAGCCGTCGTGGACGCGGGCGACGCGGTGCATGTAGCGATCGCGGCTGACCTTGGCGACGACCGAGGCGGCGGCGATCGCGGCGCTTGTGCCGTCCCCTTCGACGACGGCGCGGTGCGGCACCCGGCAGTCGCGCAGCGAGAAACCGTCGACGAGGCAGATCGCCTCCTCGCTCGGCGCCAGGCGTTCCAGCGCGTTCGCCAGCGCTTCGAGGTTGGTCACGTGCAGGCCGCGGTCGTCGATTCCCCGCACGCAGCGCACCGCCACGCTGACTCGCGTCGCCGCTCGCAACACCGCCGGGTAGAGCTCCTCGCGACGCTCCGGTTTCATCTGCTTGGAGTCGTGCAGCCCCGCCAGGGTGCGGCGGTCGGCGCGCGACAGCGTCTCGTAATCGATCAGGACGGCGGCCGCGACCAGCGGCCCCGCCAGGCAGCCCCGTCCGGCCTCGTCGGCGCCGGCTACAAGCCGGCTGCCGAGGCCGCGGTCGAAGGCGAAGAGGCGACGTGAGCGCGCCAGCCGGCGCCGGTGCGCTTTGGATGGGCTCTTAGAAGATCCCAACCCGGTCGGGCGGCCAGTAGGTGGCGAAGGCCTTGCCGATGATCCACTTGCGGGGGACGGGGCCCCAGAAACGGCTGTCTTGGCTCGCCCCACGGTTGTCGCCCATCATGAAGTAATGGTCGGGCGGGATGGTGATCGTCTTCGGCAAGCTGCAGGAACCGCCTCCCACTTCGCACGGCATCGTGTAGGGCTCGTCCGTCTTCTCGACCCCGTTCACCACCGGATGGCCGTTGCGGATGCTCAGCGTGTCCCCCGGCCCGGCGACGACCCGCTTGATGAAGTTCTGGTCCGAGCGGGTCGGGGTAGGCCTCGCGCAGGCCTGTTCGGGAACGGGGGGCGCCCCGCATTCGCCGCCGCTGTCCGCGCCGGCCGGGGGGTGGAAGACGACGATGTCGCCGATGTCGGGGTCGGTGAAGTGGTAGAGGAAGCGATTGACGAGCACCCGCTGGCCGACGTCGAGGGTCGGCTCCATCGACTGCGAGGGGATCTGGTAGGGCTTGATCAGCCACGCCTGGATCGCCAGCGCCAGAGCGAGCGCGAGGGCGACGATGACGATCAGCTCGACGAAGCCGCCGATCGCACTGTGCGGCTTGGGAATTCGCGGTCTCAGGCTTTGTCCTCGTCGGACCCCGCGGCCTCCTCGGCCTCAGACTCCGCTTCGGCCTCAGGCTGCTCAGCTTCTGCCTCGACCGCCGGCGGCTCCTCCGCCTCGGGCTCCTCAGCTTCAGCCTCGCCCGCCGGCGGCTCCTCCGCAGCAGGCTCCTCCGCGGGCGCCTCGTCCTGTGGCTGCTCAGCCTGATCCGTCTCTGCCGCGGGTGGCGTGGAGGTGGCCTCCTCGTCCGCAGCCTGCGAGGACGAGGAGGTCTCCTCCTCGACAGGACCCGCGGCCTGAGAAGCCTCAGTCTCAGCCTCCTCAGCGGTGACGCCCTCTGAGTCAGTCGGCTCTGGCTCAACCGCCGCCGGCGCCGAGATCAGCTCGTCATCGATCCCCCAACGCCGCTCGGCGACGCGAGCGGCCTTGCCGATCCGGCCCCGCAGGTAGTAGAGCTTGGCCCGGCGCACGGCGCCGCGCGCGGCGATCTCCAGCTTCTCGATCTTCGGCGAGTGCAGGGGAAAGGTCCGCTCGACGCCGACGCCGAAGGATTGCTTGCGGACCGTGAACGTCTCCCGCGCGCCCGAGCCCTGGCGCTTCAGCACGATCCCCTCGAAGACCTGGGTGCGGCGCCGGTTTCCCTCGACCACCTGGAAGTGGACGCGCACGCGGTCGCCAGGGGCGAACGAAGGAAGCCCCTGCCGTTGCTGACGCCGCTCGATGCTGTCGATTACGCTGCTCATTGGCGAGAAAAAACCGCCGGAGCCGATGGATGGCGCCGCGCGGTGGCGGAATCGTACCTACTTGGAGTCCCGCTCGAACTGTTCGGCCCGAGCCTGGCTCTGCTCGGCCCGCCAGCGACGGACCCGGTCGTGGTCGCCGGAGACCAGCACCTCCGGCACACCCCAGCCCCGGTAGGTCGGCGGCCGGGTGTAGTGGGGATACTCCGGGGCGCCCTCCAGCAGGCGGCTGAACGACTCCTCGACGGCGCTGTGCTCGTGGCCCAGCGCCCCCGGCAGCTTCCGCATGACGACGTCGGCCAGGACCATCGCCGGCAGCTCGCCGCCGGCCAGCACGTAGCGCCCGATCGAGACCTCGTCGTGGACCAGGTGCTCGTGCACCCGCTCGTCGAACCCCTCGTAGCGCCCGCAGAGCAAGGTCAGGTGTGGCTCCCGCGTCAGCTCGTCCGCCAACTCGTCGTCGAGCAGACGGCCGGTCGGCGAGAGCAGCACGATCCGCGGGTTCTCGCCATTCGCGTAGGCAGCCCGCAGAGCCGCGTCGACCACATCGACCCGCAGCACCATCCCCGCCCCGCCCCCATACGGCGCATCGTCCACCTGCCCCGCCCCCAGCGGCGTCGTCTCCCGATAGTTGAAAAACCGCAGCTCATTCCCCTCTGCCAGCGCATTCTGCACCGACCGCTGCGACTGAAACCAGTCGAACGCCTCGGGGAACAGCGTGAAGATGTCGAGCTTCATAACGCCATTCTCGTCTGACAGCCGCAAGCTTGCGCTGGGATAGGAGGGGAGGGGATGTCCAGCCGGGCGCGGCGTCCTGTTTTTCGCAGCGCAAGCTCAGCGAGAGCCAAAAGACTTAGAGGCGAAAAACCCAGCGCCCGGCTGGACATCCCCTCCCCTCCCACTCCACGCTCAGTCAAGAATGTCGACGATGACGCGGCGATCGAGGCGAACCGCGGCCGCCTTGGCAACCGTCCGAATCGCGTTCGCCACGCGGCCACCCTTGCCGATCACACGCCCCAGATCGCCCTCGGCGACGCTGATCTCGTAGACGAGCGCGCCGTCCTCTTCCAGCTCCTCGACCACGACCGCGGCGGGGTCCTCGACCAGCGCCTTGACGAGGAACTCGAGCAGCTCCGTCACCGGCCGGCCACCTGCTAGCTTCCGGAAGCGGCGATGCCCTTGGCGCGGAGCAGTCCGGCGACCGTCTCCGAGGGCTGGGCGCCGTGCTCGAGCCAGTGGCGGGCGCGCTCCTCGTCGAGCTCGATCGTCGAGGGCTCGGTCTGGGGGTTGTACTGACCGATCGTCTCGATCGTCCGCCCGTCGCGGGGCGAACGTTTGTCGGCGACGACGATGCGCCAGATCGGGTTCTTCTTGGACCCGACCCTTCTGAGTCTGATTCGTACGGCCATTGGACTGCGGCAGGTTACACGGGCGGCTGAAAAGGCGCCAGGTACGCGGATAGGCTCTCTCGATGCGCCTCGACGTTCAGGCAGTGCACCGTGCAGCGAAGTCTCCGCATGTCACCGACAGCATGCAATTCACGGTCTACCGGTGGACCGAGCTGCTGGAGCCAAGCAATCACTTCTGCGTGGCCGCGAGCTCGTGGATCGATCCCCTGACCGGCATCCGGGAGCTCCGCGACGCGATCGAGACCATCCGCTCAACGGAACAGGCGAGCGCCGGCGAAGTACTCGCCCGCAGCGAAGCCTTGCGCCGTATCCTCACGCTCCACAGCAGGCTCAACGCCTGGTATCCCGATCATCACCGGGCTCTGATACGGGGCCTGAAACAAGCCGAGCAGGGGACCCCCCGGCAGGCGCGACCCAAAGAGTCCCGGGCCGAATTCGAACGGCGACGCCGACGGGTCGCGATCGGGCGCTTCACCCCCATCCTCAGCAGTGAGCTGGCGCGGCTGGAAGGAGATCTGCTGGATCCCGCAGATGGCTACCTCCAGCGCCTCCTGGCCGAGATCAGAGGCTGGCTGGTCCAGGCGCCGAAGACCTTCGTGGATTGGCGCCGTCTCGACCAGGCGCTGAAGTGGCTCGCTGTTCATGCGGTTGAGCATGGACGGGATCCGCAAAGCCTCACCGCCCACGTCGCGAACGCGTTCGAGCGCGCTGAGTCGAAGCAACAAGCGTCGGACAATTTCGCCGCCGTCTTCGGCCAGCCACAGCGGCCGCACGTCGTTGCGATCGCTGTCGAGGGGATACGCCGCATACGGCGAGTGGAGGACTTCGGCTGTCTGCCGATGTCGAAGCACCCCTGCTGGCCGGACGGAACCCCTGCGCAAGACTCACGGCTAACCGCTTTTCACGAGGAGGCCCGCACGCGTCGCGACGGTCCAGCCTGTATTGCTCTCGTGCCTTGCTCGGCCTGGGACCCGGGACATGCCCGCCAACAGGCTCTCGCGCGCGTCGCAAAACTCGTAGACCACGTTTGCGCGGAGCACCCAGCGACGGACATACGGCTCGGGCGGTCGATCCTGGTTCTGGATACGCAATCGGGAGAGATCACCGACCCCTCACCGCCCCTGCGGTCCCTGCGGGAGGCTCGAGCTCGCAAGCCACAGGAGCTGTTCAGCCGCTCCCTTCGTTTCTACGGCCTGGCGCGCCAAGAGACGGTCCCCGTCATATCGGTTCTGCATACCTGGATTGCCCTGGAGGACCTCGCGGCCGATGCGCAGAGGCAGACCAGAATCGGCGTCAAGGCACAGGCGCCGGGGGCCTTCCTGCCGCCTCATGCAGGCGCGGCTGTGGCCCTCGCCTGCACCAGGGCACAACTGATCTCCACCTTCCATGTGCTGCGGGTGCTGGCCAAAAAGGGAAACGAGCGCCCCGCATGGGTTGAGATCGAAAGATGGCTCGGTGTCAAAGCCTTCGGCCCTCCGATACCGCTCCCTCGCTGGCTCCAACTCATTCGCGCAACGCCCACCTCCGGTACGGCGCCCCCCGCCCATCTGGATCCGGACGCGACTCAGAGCGCCGCCGCAGCGCACCTCTGGTCGCTTGCGTCGAGACTGGGCCCATTCGCCTGCTTTCGGATCGAGGAGCTGTCTCGACGCCTTCGAAACGGCGGAGAGCTAAGCAACTGGGCAAGCGAGATCCGCATGCTCGCCGAGCTGCACCTCGTGCGGATGAGATTCCTCCGACACGCAGCGGTCCACCGCGCCCGCCATTCGGACGAGGCAGCCCGACAGCTTGCCGTCGCCAGCCACGACATCGCCGATGCGGTGTACGAGGTGCTTCCGCTGTGGCTGACCGGATCGAACGCAACCTGGGAGGGTCTGCGCGACGCCCGCCGCCATCTTCAGAGCTTGATCTCGGCTTGGGCATCGGCCAGCGGACGCCCGGACGTGGATCCAGAGCGCCTTTTGCACCCCTGAAAAGAGAAGACGCCCCAAAAGGGGCGTCTCCGACTTGGGACCGGAGCCCCAAGCCATTCATGTGGGCACAGTATCACGCCGGGCCGCGAATCTTGCGCGATGGGATTGCTTGCTAGCGCCTGCGAACCTTTGGGCGCGGCGCACCGCCACCCATCCGAGCCAACTGCTGCGCATCGGGCATCTTGCCGGAGACCATCTGCCGCATCAGCTTGCGCATCTGGTCGAACTGCTTGACCAGCTGGTTGACCTGCTGCACCTTCGTCCCCGAGCCGTCCGCGATGCGTTTGCGCCGCGAGCCCTTGATCATTGCCGGGTTGGCCCGCTCCAGCGGCGTCATCGAGAGGATGATCGCCTCGACCCGGTCCAGCTCGCCCTCATCGACCTCGGCGTTCTTCAGCTCCTTCATCGCCCCCATCCCGGGCAGCATTCCGATCAGGCCGCTGAGCGGGCCCATTTTGCGCACCTGTTTCATCTGCTGCAGGAAGTCCTCCAGCGTGAAGCGGTCGCTTTCGAGTTTCTTCTGCAGGTCCTCGGCCTGGCGCTCGTCGACCTGCTGCTCGGCTTTCTCGATCAGGCTGAGCACATCGCCCATGCCGAGGATGCGCGACGCCATCCGGTCGGGGTGGAAGCGCTCGAAGGCCTCCAGCTTCTCGCCGGTCGAGGCGAAGAGGATCGGCTTGCCGGTCACCGCCTTGACCGAGAGCGCGGCGCCGCCGCGGGCGTCGCCGTCGAGCTTGGTCATCACGACGCCGTCGAACTCGGCCGCCTCGCTGAACGATTCGGCGACCCCGACCGCGTCCTGGCCGGTCATCGCGTCGACGACCAGCAGCACGTCGTGCGGCTTGGTCCGCTTGCGGATCCTCGCCAGCTCCGCCATCAGGTCCTCGTCGACGTGGAGGCGACCGGCGGTGTCGACGATCAGCGCGTCGCGGCCGTCCTCGCGGGCGCGGTCGAGCGCCCAGGCGGCGATCTCGACCGGGTCGGCATCGGTTCCCTGCTCGTAGACGTGGGCGCCGGCCCGCTTGCCGACCGTGACCAGCTGCTCGACGGCGGCGGGACGATAGACGTCGCAGGCGGCCAGCGCGACGTCTTTGCCCGACTCGCCGAGGTGGCGGGCCAGCTTCGCGCAGGCGGTGGTCTTGCCGGAGCCCTGCAGGCCGGCCATCAGGATCACGGTCGGGCCGCTGGAGGCGAAGGCGAGGTCACGCCCGGCGCCCCCCATCAGCGCCGTCAGCTCCTCGTTGACGATCTTCACCACCTGCTGCCCAGGGTCGAGGCTCTCGAGCACGTCGGAGCCGAGGCAGCGCTCCTTCAGGGTCTTGGTGAAGGATTTGACGACCTTGAAGTTGACGTCCGCCTCGAGCAGGGCGAGACGGATCTCCCGCATCGCCGCGTCGACGTCCCCCTCGCTCAACCTGCCGCGCGAGCGGACCTCGGAGAGCGCCGCCTGCAGGCGGTCTGAGAGCTGGTCGAACACAGCCTGCGGAGCTTAGGGCAGCGAGTTCGCGTTTAGTCGCGCTATCCGAGACTAAGTGCGAACTCGGCGGCGTTATTCGGCGAGGAGGGCCCTGGCGAAATCGTCTGGGTCAAAGGGGCGCAGGTCCTGCAGCGACTCGCCGGTGCCGATCAGCTTCACCGGGATCTCCAGCTCGTTGGCGATCGCCAGCACGATGCCGCCCTTGGCGGTGCCGTCGAGCTTGGTCAGGACGACGCCGTCGACGTCGACCGCTTCGGCGAAGACCCTCGCCTGCCGCAGCCCGTTCTGGCCGGTGGTCGCGTCGATCGAGATCAGCGTCTCGTGGGGGGCGTCGGGCATCTGCTTGCCGATCACCCGCCGCACCTTCGCCAGCTCTTCCATCAGGTTGCCCTGCGTGTGCAGCCGGCCGGCCGTGTCGACGATGACGACGTCGGCCTCGCGCGCGCGGGCGGCGGCGATCGCGTCGAAGGCGACAGCGCCGGGGTCTCCGCCCTCCTCGGAGCGAATCAGTTCGGCGCCCGCCCGCTCCGCCCACTCGGCCAGCTGCTCGGCGGCAGCCGCCCGGTAGGTGTCCGCGGCGGCTAAGACGACCGAGAGGCCCAGCTCCCGCGTGAGGTGCCAGGCAATCTTGCCGATCGTGGTCGTCTTGCCGGTCCCGTTGACGCCAACCATCAGCAGCACCGCCGGCTCGGCGCTGAGGTCGATCGGCCTCCGACCGTTCGAGGCAACCTCGGCGAGGATCTCGATCAGGCGGTCGCGCACGGCCTCGCCATCGGCCGGCACCGCGCCCGAGTCGACCTCCTGCTCGAGCCGCTCGACGACCTCGGCGGTCGTCGGCGCGCCGACGTCGGCCAGGATCAGCGCCTCCTCCAGCCGCTCCCAGGTCTCCTCGTCGATGCGGTCGAAGAGGCTGGAGGAGATCTCCTCGGCCAGCGCCTGGCGGCTTTTCGAGAGGCTCTCGCGCAGGCGGGCGAAGACCCCGCGGCGCTCGTTCTCGTCCTCCGGCCGCGGCGCCGGCACCGCCTCCCGGGCGCCGAGGTCGAAGATCTCCTGCCAGGAGGTCGTCATCGCGGCAGTATCGCCGTCGGCTCGCCGTTACGCGGCTTCGGCGGAGTCGCCGCGGGCCGGCTGCTCGCCGGCCGGTTTTTCGCCCACCAGGCCGGGCGCCTCACCACCGTGCTCTCCACTCCGCCCGGGGCCGAGCTCGACCTGCCCCGCGGCGACCCCGGCGAAAGGAGGCGGACCTGCTGCGTCTCCCCCGTCCGCCCCGGCTTCGCGCGGCAGGCGACGGGAGACGACTTTGGTGACGCCGTCGCCGCCCATGGTGACGCCGTAGAGCACGTCGGCGGCGTCCATCGTCCGTTTCTGGTGGGTGACGATCACGAACTGGGCCCGGTCCGAGAAGCGCCGGATCAGCTGCAGGAAGCGGTCGATGTTGGCGTCGTCGAGCGCCGCCTCGACCTCGTCGAGGATGTAGAAGGGACAGGGCCGGGCGAGGAAGACGGCGAAGACGAAGGCGATCGCGACCAGCGACTTCTCGCCGCCGGAGAGCAGCGACAGCTTGCGGGTCGACTTGCCGGCCGGGGTGACCTCGATCTCGACCCCGAGCTCCTCGCGCTCCTCTTCCTCCTCGTACTCCTCCCCCGCCTCGGCCTCGGACGGCTGCTGCTCCTCCGCCTCGGCGCCCGGCACCGCGCGCAGGCTGACCCGCCGCAGGCGTCCGCGGCCGCCGGGGAAGAGGTGCGCGACCATCTCCTCGAAGTTCTGCGCGGTCGCCTCGAAGGTCTGCTCGAAGGCACGCTCGATCTCGCGGTCGACTTCGCGGATCAGCGCCTCCAGCTCGCGCATCCCCCGCTCGGTGTCCTCGCGCTGGGCCTGCAACGACTCGACGTGCTCGCGCGCCTCCTCGTATTCCTGCTCGGCGAGCGGGTTGACCGGGCCGATCTGGGCGCGGCGGCGGTCCAGCCTCTGCAACCGTCGCTCGACGTCGGCCCGCTCCTCGTCGCTGAGCGGCTGCTCGGCCGGCCCGACCTCCTCGCCGAGCCGCTCGGCGATCGTCGCCAGCTCCTTGGCCGCCTCGGCGCGCCGGTCGCCCAGGTGCGCCGCCTCGACCTCCGCTTCGGTCAGCCTGTCCGAGGCCGTCTTCATCTCCACCTGCAGCTCCGACTCCCGCTGGGAGCAGGCCCGCATCTCCTCGGCGATCGCGTCGCCGTCGCCCTGCTCGCCGACGACCTTGGCTTCGATCCGCTCGACCCGGCCGCGGATCGCCGCCTCGGCGGTGGCGACCGCGGCCGCCGCCGAGCGCACGTCGTCGAGCAGCTCCTCGCCGGCGGCGACGCGCCGGCGCAGCGCCTCGCGGTGGCGCTCGCCGAGCAGGCCCTCGGCGCGGCGGGCGTGCCGCGCGGCCCGCTCGGCGCCGCTCTGGACCGCTCCCAGCGCGGCCTCGCGCTCGGCCTCCGTCCGTTCGTCCGAGCGAGCTCTCGCCAGGCCCTCCGCCGCGCCGGCGAGGCCGGCGTCGACCTCCGCCAGCTCCTCCTCCAGCTTGCGCGCCCGCTCCGCCGGCGCTCCCCCGGTCGCGCCGACGTCGAGCGTCAGCGGGCCGAATTCCGCCCGCAGCCCCTCGAGGGCCGAGGCCAAGGCCGCCTCACGATCGCCAAGGCTCGCCGCCCGAACGGCGATCCGCTGCTGCTCGCCACGCAGCCTGGTCAAGCGGCCCCAGGCATGGGTGCGCTCGCGGTCGCGCGCCGCGAAGCGCTCCTCGGCGGCCCGTCGTCGCTCGCTCACCTCGGACAGGCGCTGCTCCAGCTTCGCCCGCGCTGCCCGCGCGGCCTCGGCCGCCTTTTCCGCGGCCTGGGCCCGGTCGGCGCCGAAGCGCAGCTCCTCGGCCACCAGGCGGCCGCGCAGCTCCAGCTCCTCGCGCTCGATCCGCGCCCCCAGCTCGGCCGCCTGCGCCTGTCGCTTCAGCGGTCGCAGCCGCGCCCGCGCCTCGCGCTCCACGTCGAGCGCCCGGTCGAGGTTGTCGGCCGCCGCGCGCAGCTTCAGCTCGGCCCGGCGGCGGCGCTTGCGGTGCTTGCCGAGCCCGGCCGCCTCCTCGATCAGCAGGCGCCGCTCGCGCGGCTTGGAGTGGACGATCGACTCGACCCGGCCCTGGCTGATCACCGAGTGCATCTCGCGGCCGAGGTTCGTGTCGGAGAGGACCTCGACCACGTCGACGAGACGGCAGCGGGCGCCGTTGAGCCGGTAGCCGGCGTCGCCGCCGCGGTCGAGCCGGCGCTGGATCGAGATCTCCGAAAGCTCGGTCGCCGCCCGACCCTCACCGTTGTCGATCGTCACCTCGACCTCCGCCGCACGGCGCTGGCCGACGCCCTTGCCGCCGGCCGAGATCACGTCCTGCATCGAGGCGCCGCGGATCGCGGCGGGGCTCTGCTCGCCGAGAGCCCAGAGCACGGCATCGGTGATGTTCGACTTGCCGGAGCCGTTCGGCCCGACGATCACGCTGACGCCTGGAGAGAACTCCAGCTTGGTGCGCTCGGGGAACGACTTGAACCCCTTCATCTCGATCGATTTCAGATACATCTCGTCCCGGCTGAAGGCTCTCGATTGAGTCGGACGCGACGTGGCACTTAGCTCCCGAGCCGCTGCAATGCCTGCTCGGCCGCCATCTGCTCCGCCGCCTTCTTGCTTCGACCCGCGCCCCTCCCCACCGGCTCGGCGTCGACGATCGCCTCCACCTCGAAGGTCCGCCTGTGCGCGGGCCCCGATTCGGCGACCACCTCGTAGCTTACGTGCGCCTGGCGCCGGGCGAGCAGCTCCTGCAGGGCCGACTTGGCGTCGACGCGGGTCTCCGACGCGTACTCGATCTGCGCTGAGAAGGCGGCGGCGACCGCCGTCGCGGTGCGCTCGAAGCCGAAGGCGACGAAGCAGGCGCCGATCAGCGCCTCGGTTGCCTCGGGCAGCGGCCGCGACCCCGCCAGCAGGGCCTCGGCCGGGATCGCTTCCTCGACGTCGGGCTCGGCGTCTTCGAGCATCTCCGGAACGCCCAGCTCGCGGCCGACCTCGGCGCAGGAGACGCCGCTGACGGCGTGGTTGTGGATCTTGGTCAGGCCGCCGGCGTCGATCTCCGCAAAGCGCTCGTAGAGGTCGGCGGCGACGGCCAGGGCGAGGACGCTGTCGCCCAGGTAGGCAAGCCGTCCGTAGGACTCGGACTCCTCGGCCCAGGAGGAGTGTGTGAGAGCCCGGTGCCGCAGCCCCTCGGGCAGCTCCGCGACGAGCTCCGCCAGAGCGGCAACGCTCACGCCGGAGCGCGCTCCAGGACGAAGGAGACGGCATCGCCGACGGTCTCGATCCGCGCCGCCTCCTGCTCGGAAATGGCGACCCCGTAGCGATCCTCCAGCTCCATCACCAGCTCGTAGAGGTCGAGCGAGTCGGCGTCAAGGTCGTCCTTGAAGCGGGTCCCCTCCCCGATCGAGGCAGCGTCGACTTCCAGCTCCTCCGCGAGGTGGTCGCGAACCAGGCTGAGCACTTCGTCGCGGGTCATCGCAGCCGGCATCTTCCCATCATCGACCGACACCGTCCGCCCGCTCGCCCGCCAGCGATCCCCGCGTCGCGGCGCCCTGGCGCAGCAGGGCGGCGGTTCGGCCGATCGCGTCCGCCTCCACGCAGCGAGCCGCGAGCCGGACCGCGTTGGCTATCCCCTCCGCCCCGGCGCTGCCGTGGCCGACGACGGCGATTCCGCGCAGGCCGAGCAGGATCGCGCCGCCGGTCGTGTCCGGCCGCAGCTCGCGGCGCATGCCGCCGAGGGCGGGGCGCATCAGCAGGCCGCCGAGGGCGCTGAGCGGGTTGGAGCGGGCGGCGTCGCCGATCGCCGTCGCGACGGTGCGGGCGGTCCCCTCCATCAGCTTCAACGCCACGTTGCCGGTGAAGCCGTCGGTGACGGCGACGTCGACGGCGGCGGCGGGCAGGTCGCGCCCCTCGACGTTGCCGGCGAACTCGATCCCCTCGGCGGTCGCCAGCAACGCGTGGGCCGCGACCACCTCCTCGCGCCCCTTGCCCGACTCCTCGCCGACCGAGAGCAGCCCGACCCGCGGGCGCTCGACACCTAGCACCGCCTCGCTGAAGGCGGCGCCGAGGAAGGCGAACTGGACCAGGTGCTGCGCCCGCACCTCGACGTTGGCGCCGACGTCGAGGAAGAGCACCGGCCTGCCGGGAACCGGCAGCCGAACGGCCAGGGCCGGTCGCTGCACGCCCTGCAGGCGGCGCAGGCCGAAGGTAGCGGCGGCCATCGTCGCCCCGGTCGAGCCGTGGCTGACCATCGCCGCGGCCCTCCCCTCGGCGACGTCCCGCGCCGCCCGCACGACCGATGCCTCCTTCTTGGCGCGGACGGCTGGGACCGGGTCCTCGTCGTTGGAGATCGACTCCGCGCTCGGCACGACCTCGACTCCGGCGACGCCGTCGAGCCCCAGCTCGTCGGGAGGGCCGAAGACACGCAGCTCGATTCCGTCCGCGGCGGCTAGCCTGGCGCCCTCGGCGAGGACGTCGAAGCCCTGCTCAGCGCCGAAACCGTCGAGGGCGACGGTCACGCCGCGCCCGCCCGGCATCACTCCTGGGCGTCGGGAGCGCCTGCGCTCGGCTCGGCGATCCTGTGCTGGATCACCTCACGCCCGGCATAGGTGCCACACGTCGGGCAAACCCGATGCGGCAACCGCGGGCTGTGGCAGCGAGGACAGCTGTTGAGCTTTGCCTTTCCAGCCTTGTGCTGCGCACGACGCTTGTCGCGCCGGGCGCTGGAAGTTCGCTTCTTCGGCACAGCCATAGGTCGCGAGATGGTAGCGGTTGCGGGCTGGAGAGAGGGTCGGGTGGCAGTCCGGCGCGCGGCGGTCTCTTTTTCGCACAGACCCCTCGGCGAGAGACGCGACGCGCCAGGCGAAAAAGGCAGCGCGCCGGAGGGCCACCCGACCCTCTCTTCCTCGCGGCCCCGCTAGTCCAGCTTCAGCTCGTCCAACTTTGCCCAGCGTGGATCGGGCTCGGTCTCGTGCTGATGATCTGCAGGGTCCACATCGTTCAGAGACTCGCCGCACACGGGGCAGAGGCCGGCGCAGTCGGGGCGGCAGAGAACCCGGGTCGGCAGGGCGAGGACGGCGGCGTCGTGGGCCCAGCGACCGAGATCGAGGTCGTCTTCGGCGCCGTAGGGGCTCCGCAGCTCCTCGTCCTCGGTATTGGATTGGTCGACCTCGCGGGCGTCGATCTCGGTGTCTACCACCGCCAGCCCGAGGCAGCGCATGCAGGGCCCCTCGATGCGCAGTGGGAAACGCAGGCGAAAGGCGTGGGCGTTGGTCGGACGGGAGACGTCGAGCCTGGCCTCGATCGCATCGCTCGCTGGCGCATAGGTCTGCCCACCCAGCTCAAACGGGTCGAGGCGGACGTTGAGGTCGAGCCGCGCTCCCTCGCCGTGCGACAACGAGAGGCGTCCCAGGTCGATGATCGTGGTGACGGGCAAACTCGCCATGGGCGTTCCTCCGCTCGGCCGGGACTTACGATGGCTCCGACGAGGTTACGAAATGGGCCACTTCGACTGGACACCGGATGAGTATCTGGAGCGGATTCGCGCCAAGCTGCCGCGCTACGACGAGCTGCAGGAACAGGCCGTCGCGGCGATCCCCTTCGCTCCCGAGCGGGTGCTGGAGCTGGGAATGGGAACCGGCGAGACGACCCGGCGGCTGATCGAGGCCCACCCCGAGGCCTGGGTCGTCGGCCTCGACTCCAGCCCCGACATGGTCTTCCGCGCCCGCCAGACCTACGACGACGTCCAGCTCGCCCGCATGGAGGACCCCCTCCCCGACGGCCCCTGGGACCTGGTCATCTCGGTCCTCTCCGCCAACGACCTGACCGACGAGCAGAAGCAACGCCTCATCCGCCGTGTCAAAGACCACTCCCGCTCCCTGGTCATCGGCGACGTCTTCGAACCGGGCCAGCTCGACGATCTGGTCAACTGGTCCGATGCCGAGATCACTTGGCAAGCCGACCATCTCGCAGTAATCCGCGCGGTCTACTGAAGCACTGCCTCCTCGGCGAGAGCCGCGACGCGCGAGGCGAAAAAGGCAGCGCGCCGGAGGAGTACCCGACCCGCTCCCGCCGACGATGCGAATCTACTCCTGCTGGTCCAGCTCAGCGACCGGCTGTTCCTCGTCCCGCCCAGCCAGTCGATCGCGGCCCCGTTGCACGGCCGCGAGGAACTTCTGCAGATTGACCTCGAGCGTGTTGAGGATCTCGTCGGCGTAGTCCTCGGCGCCGAGCCGGATCTCGCGCTCGCGGGTGCGGGCGTCCTCGACGATCTCGTCAGCCGCCCGCTCGGCCTGCTTGGTGACCTCCTCGTCGGAGATCAGCCTGGCCTGCTGCTCGCGCGCCTCGCGCACGATCCGCTCCGCCTCGCGTTTGGCCTCGGCCAGCATCTCCTGGCGCTCCTTGACGATCCAGCGCGCCTGCTTGATCTCCTCCGGGATCGTCGCCCGCATCTGGTCGAGGAGGTCGTAGATCTCCTCGCGATCCACCCGCACCTGGTCCGTTAGCGGCACGGGCCGGGCGTTGTGGACTACGTCGTCGAGCTTGTCTATTAGGACCAGGACGTCCATCAGCAGTGCGTAAGCCTACGTGTCAGGGGCATCTTCGGTGAAGAACCGGTTATTTCCTCGGCTTTTTGCAAGCCCGCGCCCAAGTGGCGCGCAGGCCGTGGAAGCCTACCGTTCGCCCAGGCGGTCCGCCATCGCGGCCGCCACGGGCCCCGGCACCAGGTCCGAGACGTCGCCGCCGAAGGTCGCCATTTCCTTCACCCCGGTCGAGGAGAGGAAGCTGTAGTGGGGCGAGGCGATCACGTACATGCTCTCGATCCCGGGGTCGAGCTTGCGGTTGAGCTGCGCCATCTCGAACTCGTACTCGAAGTCGGAGATCGCCCGCAGGCCCTTGACGATCGCTTTCGCCTCGAGTTCGCGCGCGAACTCGACCAGCAGGTTGGAGAAGATCCTCACCTCGACGTTGCCGAGGGCCGCGGTCGCCTCGTCGATGAAGGCCTTGCGCTCCTCGGCCGTGAACAGCGTCTTCTCCTTGCGGATCGGGTTGTTGACGACGCCGACGACGACTCGCTCGAAGACGGCGGAGGTGCGGGTGATGATGTCGAGGTGGCCGTTGGTGACCGGGTCGTAGCTGCCCGGACAGACGACGGTGCCGTTGCGCTCCCCCATCAGCCCTGCTCCGCCTGCGCGGCATAGAAGGAGACGTCGGTGCCGCCGTAGCGGCGCTGCCGCAGGCGTTGCAGCGACTCGATCCGCAGGGGACGGCGGGCACTGCTCTCGACGATCGCCCGGCCCCCCTCGTCGAGGAGCCCTGGGAGATGGGTGTCGAGTTCCCGCCCCACGCGGTCGGCGAGTCTATATGGGGCGTCGATGAAGACGAGGTCGAAGCGGGGGGCGTCGGCCTCGCCGGCGCGGGCGCCGAGCCAGCGGGAGACGTCGGCGCGGACCAGCTCGGCGCGCTCGCGCAGTCCAAGCCGCTCGACGTTGCCGAGCGCTGGCCGCGTGTCGCGGTCGACCAAGGTGGCGCCGGCGGCGCCGCGCGAGAGCGCCTCGATCGCCAGCGCCCCGGTGCCGCAGTAGAGGTCGAGCACGCGGGCGCCGGCGACCTCGCCGAGCGCCGAGAAGATCGCCTCCCGCACCCGGTCGGAGGTCGGCCGCACCTTCCATCCCCTGGGCGCGACCAGCTGACGACCCTTCATCTCTCCGGCAATTACCCGCATCGGCGCCCGTTCTCCATTTCGAGACTGAGGTTATGCACGCTATGGATGCATAACCTCAGTGGCCGCAGTCACAGCGGTATCGGGTCGGCGGCACCGGCCCCGAAGCGGCGGCGGGCCACCTCCAGCAGCGGGCCGAGCTCGGGGACGTCGAGGGAGCCGTGGCGGTGCAGCAGCGCCAGCACCTCCTCGCGAGCGGCGACCAGGGTCGGCGTTTCCTCCGGCAGCTCGGCGATGCCGAAGCGGGGCAGGCCGTGCTGGCGCGTGCCCAGCACCTCGCCCTCGCCGCGCAGGGTGAGGTCGATCTCGGCCAGCTTGAAGCCGTCGCTCTCGCGCTCGATCGCCTTCAGCCGACGCCACGCCATCCCCCCACCCTCTTCGGGGAAGAGAAGGCAGTGCGAGCGGTGCTCGCCGCGGCCCACCCGCCCCCGCAGCTGGTGCAGCTGCGAGACGCCGTAGCGCTCGGCGCCCTCGATCACCATCACGGTCGCGTTGGCGACGTCGACTCCGACCTCGATCACGGTGGTGGCGACGAGCACGTCGAGGGCGCCGGAGGCGAATGCCTCCATCGCCTCGGCCTTGCGGGCGGAGGGCATCTGACCGTGGATGACGCCGATCACGAAGCCGCTCAGCTCGCCGGCCGCCAGCCGCTCGGCCTCGACCTCCGCCGCCTTGCCCTGCATCTTCTCGGACTCCTCGACCAGCGGGCAGACGATGTAGGCCTGGCGGCCCGCCCGCAGCTGCTCGCGGATGAACTCGTAGGCGCCGGCGCGCTCGTCCGCCTTGACCAGACGCGTCTCGATCGGCTGACGCCCGGCCGGCAGCTCGCGCAGCGCCGTCGTGTCGAGATCGCCGTAGGCGGTGAGGGAAAGCGTGCGGGGGATCGGCGTCGCGGTCATGTGGAGGACGTGCGGGGCCATCCCCTCCACCCTCTTCGCATCGAGCGCCCGTCGTTGCTCGACGCCGAAGCGGTGCTGCTCGTCGACGACGCAGACACCGAGGCGGGCGAAGCCGACCCTGGGGTCGATCAGCGCGTGGGTGCCGACGGCGAGGCCGAGCTCTCCCGTCGCCAGCCGCTCCAGCGCCTCCCTTCGCCGCGGCGCCGGGGTCGCCCCGGTCAGCAGCGCGAACGGCAACGGCTCGTGCGCCAGCAGCCGGTCGAGCGTCGCCGCGTGCTGCTCGGCCAGCGTCTCGGTCGGCGCCATCAGCACCGCCTGGAACCCTGCCTCCAGCGCCCGCAGCATCGCGTAGAGCGCCACCACCGTCTTACCCGACCCGACCTCCCCCATCAGCAGCCGCTGCATCGGCTGCCCCGAAGCGAGGTCGGCGTCGATCTCCTCGAAGGCCGCCCGCTGGTCGCGCGTCGGCTCGAACGGGAGCGAGGCGATCCAGCGCTCGACCAGCTCCCCCGGCAACCCCAGCTGCGGCCCCGGCCGCGCCGCCCGCTGCGTGCGCTTGCGGGTGGTGAGGATCGCCTGGTAGAGGAACAGCTCTTCGAAGGCGAGCCGGTGTCGGGCGGGCTCCACGTCGGCCTCGCCCTCGGGGAAGTGCACGGCCTTGACGGCGTCGGCGATCCCAGCCAGCCCTCTGCGTGCGCGCAGCTCGGCGGGCAGCGGCTCCGGCATGTTCCCCGCCCAGCGGATCACCTGCTCGACCCACTGGCGGATTCGCTGGGCTTTGAGTTGCTCGGTTGCCGGGTGGACTGGTACGAGGCCGCTTTCGGACCCGCGGGTCCCGGAGGCGAGGAATTCGTATTCGGAGATCCGGAAGCCGCGTTTGTCCCTCGATCCGGTGAGGAGCAGGCGTGCGCCGGGCGTGAGCTTCTGAGCAACCCAGGGCTGGTTGAACCAGGTGGCCCTGATCGAGCCCGATTCGTCGCCGACTTTCACGGAGAGAATCGACAAACCGCGGCGGCGGAAGTTGCTCGGTTTCGCGCTGAGGAGGTCCACCTGGACGGTCGCTTTGTCGCCCACCTCCACGTCGGCCACCGGGACCACCGTGCGGTCGCGATGGCTGTGGGGGAAGCGGAGCAGGAGGTCGCCGAGCGTTGCGATGCCGGCCTCGGCGGCGGCCTCGGCGAGTTTCGGGCCGACGCCGTCGAGCGCCGTCAACGAGACGTCGAGGACGCTCGGGCGCGGCCAGTGGACCGGCGCCTCGCGCAGCCGCGCCTCAGTCAGATCCAGATCGCCGGCGAAGGAGCGCACTACTGGGCCGCGAGCAGCCACCACCAGCTCGGCTGGCCGCCCTCGTGGGTCTCGAGCTCGACCCCGTCGGGAACGTGGGGGTCGATCTCGTCGAGGGGGATCGGCGCCTCCTCGCCCGCGACCAAGGTGACGATCTCAGCGCCCTCGGCAAGGCTCTCGATCGTCGCCGCCAGGGTCGAGCCGGCGCCGCCCCAGGCGACGATCTCCTCGCCGACGAAGCCGACCGCGTCCCCCTGGCGAAAGCGGCCCTGGGCGTCGTCGCGAGCCGCCGGCGCCACGCCGCCGGTGGCGATCTCGCCGAGGGCAGTCGAGAGGCGCTCGGCGTTCTCCCCCGCGGTGGCGTTCGGGTCCAGCTCTATCAGCGCCAGCAGGCTGGCCTGCTGCGATGTCGCCCGCACCACCCGCGCCGGCTTCTCCGACAGCTCGCAGGCGCGCTCGGCGGCCATGATCACGTTCGCGGAGCTGGGCAGGACGACGACCTCTTCGGCCGGCACCTCGTGGATCCCGGCCAGCAGCTCGTAGGTGGAGGGGTTGAGGGTCTCGCCGCCATCGACGACGTGGGCGCCCAGCTCGCCGAACATCCGCTCCAGGCCGTCGCCGGCCGCGACCGCCAGCGCCCCGCAGCGCCCGGTCGCCAGGCGGGCGCTGCGCTCCGCGATCTGCTCGCGCATGTCGGCGACGTCGAGGTTGGTCACCTCGCCGGCGTCCTCGAAGAGGCCGACCGCCGCCTCCGGATCGTCGGTGTGGACGTGAACCTTCAGCGTCACCTCGTCGCCGACCACGAGCACGGAATCGCCGAGCCCCTCGAGGCGGGGCAGGAAATCGCGCGAGCTCAGGCCGGCGCCGGAGACGATGAAGTTGGTGCAGTAGCGGTAGCGGCTGTCCTCGTGATGGGGCAGGCTGAGCCGCGGCGCCTCCTGATGGGAGATCTCGGGCAGGCCGTCGCGCTCGCCGCGCAGGCCGGCGACGACGCCGGCCAGGATCAGCACCAGGCCGTAGCCACCGGCATCGACGACGCCCGACTCGCGCAGGACCTCCAGCTGCTCGGGCGTCCGCGCGACCGCCCTCTGGCCGTCGGCCACCGCCTTCTCGAGCACCTCGGCGAGCACCGCGTCCTGCTGCTCGTCGCTGACGCCGCGGTCGAGCCGCTGCTTGTCGGCCTCCAGGCGCGAGAGCTGACGGGCGATCGAGTGGGCCATCTCGCGGAAGACGGTCAGCATCGTCCCCTCGGCCGGGTCGCGGACCGAGTCATAGGCGGCGTCGGCGGCGCTGGCGAAGGCGGAGGCGACGAGGACCGGGTCGATCAGCTCGCCCGGCCTGCTCGCCAGCTCCTCGGCGGCGCCGCGGACGATCTGGCTGAGGATCACCCCCGAGTTGCCACGGGCGCCCATCAGCGCCGCCCGCGCCAACGCCTGCACCAGCCGGGTGCGCCCGATCTCGTCGACCTCGAGGCCGTCGAGGTGGTCCAGCTCCTCCATCACCGCCCGCATCGTCATCGCCATGTTGTCGCCGGTGTCGCCGTCGGCGACCGGAAACACGTTGAGGTCGTTGACCTCCTGCCGCCTCTCCTCCAGGTGGGCATAGGCGGCGGTAATGACGCGCCGGAAGCGCGCGATCGAGGGATCGGGCATCAATCGAAATCTAGCCGCCGTACACGGATGCGACGCAGGGCAACACGCGAAGAGCCGACGCTGCTGGAGAGGATGGCGACTCCCTCCCCGTGAATTGATGTTGCACGCGCTGCGCGCTTAGCGACGAATTCAGAGCCCGGCTCCGCATCCGGGGAGCGAAACTTCCAGCCCGCCCGACCACCATCGTGCGGTAGCGGCGCGAGGCTCGGAAGCTCGCTGTACAGCCAGCGCTGGCCGAGAGGACGCTGGTCGTCCTCCGAGTGAATGTGGCCGAAGGCCGCGAAATGCAATCTCAATATTGCGCGGCGCAGCCGCGCGCGAGATTCGTCGCTAAGCGCGAAGCGCTTGCGACATCAATTCACTCGGAGGACGACCAGCGTCCTACGGGCAATGCTGGCGAGCTATGCGGCCTTGATGACCTTGTTGGCCTTGAGGCAACGGGTGCAGACGTAGGCGCGCAGCTTGCGGCCGTTCTCCTGGATCCGGACCTTCTGCAGGTTCGGGTCGAAGCGCCGCCTGGTGGCGACCATCGAGTGGCTGCGGGAATTGCCGAACGCCGGCCCCTTGCCACAGCTATGACAGACCTTGGCCATCGGGTCGTGCATGGTAGCCTGATCGGTGGTTAGCTAAGTGGACTAATACCTGTTGAGATCCAGGTATTCAGGTCGTGAGGGGGAGAGAAATGACGCCCAAAGACTTAGAGCAGGTGAACATGCACGAGGCCAAGACCCATCTCTCGAAGCTGGTCGAGCGCGTCGAAGGCGGCGAGCAGATCGTGATCAGCCGCGCTGGCAAGCCAGCGGCGAAGCTCGTGCCGGTTCCGACGAAGCTCGGCAAGCGCAAGCTGGGCGGATGGGAGGGGAAGTTTGAGATGCCGTCGGACGAGGAGTGGCGGGAAATGAAGAAGGAGATCGAAGAGATGTTTTACGGCGACCACGACGACGGTCAGGACTGGGATTTCTGGAAGTGAGACTTCTCCTCGACACCAATGCGCTGATCTGGACCCTCATACGGCCAGGGAGGCTGTCGAAGGCGGCGGCCGCGGCGATTCGTGAGCCCGAGAGCACCGTTTTCGTCAGCGCCGTCAGCGCCTGGGAGCTCGGGGTCATACAGGCCAAGCGGCGGTTGAAGTTCCCGGATGACCTAGAAGCACAGATGGACGAGCATGGCTTCAGGCCGCTGGCGGTCAGTGTGCCGCACGCCCTCGCGGTGGAGTCGCTCCCGAAGATCCACGGGGATCCATTCGACCGGATGCTCGTTGCCCAGGCTCAAATGGAGGGCCTGACGATCGTCACCTCCGATCGCGTGATGCGTCGCTATCCCGTAGCGGTACTGCCTGCCTACTAGGCCTAACCCAGCCGCCGCTGCAGCAGCGCCATGCGGGCGACCGTCAGCGCTGCATTCCGGCCCTGGTCGCGCTTGCCGCCGCCGGCGCGGGCGAGGGCCTGCTCCATCGTGTCGCAGGTGATCACCCCGAAGGAGCAGGGGACGCCTGTCTCCAGCTGCACGTCCTGGATCCCGCGGGCGGCCTCGGCGCAGACGAAGTCGTAGTGGTCGGTCTCGCCGCGGATCACCACCCCGAGGCAGGCGATGCCGGCGAACTCGCCGCTGCGGGCGTGCAGCTTCGCCGCGAAGGGCAGCTCGTAGGCGCCCGGCACCGAGGCGTGCCGAACCGAGGCGGCCGGGACGCCGGCCAGCTCGAACCCTTCCTCGGCGCCCTTCAGCAGGCGCCGCGCCAGGTCCTCGTAGAAGCGGCCGACGCAGACGGCGAAGCGCAGCGAGGAGAGGATCGCCCGCTCGGCTTCGTCGAAGGTCTCGAGGAAGGCGCCGTCCTCAGCCACCCTCGGCCTCCGCGTCGCGCTCCTCCTCCTCGTGGATCATCTCCTCGTCGAGGGCGAGCCCCTGGTGGTGGAGGACGTGGCCGAGCTTGTCGCGCTTGGCCCGCAGGTAGGCCTCGTTGTGGGCGTTGGGGACGGCCTCGATCGGAACCTGCTCTGAGACCGAGAGGCCGTAGCCCTCGAGGCCGTGGATCTTCTTCGGGTTGTTGGTGAGGATGCGGATGCTGGTCAGCCCGAGGTCGACGAGGATCTGGGCGCCGATCCCGTAGTCGCGCAGGTCGGCGGGCAGGCCGAGCTTGAGGTTGGCCTCGACCGTGTCCGCCCCCTGCTCCTGCAGCTTGTAGGCGCGCAGCTTGTTGAGCAGGCCGATCCCGCGGCCCTCCTGGGAGAGGTAGAGGAGGACCCCCTGGCCCTCCTGCTCGATCATCGCCAGCGCCGAGGCGAGCTGTTCGCCGCAGTCGCAGCGCATGCTGTGGAAGACGTCGCCAGTGAGGCACTCGCTGTGGACTCGGACCAGCACGTCCTCGGCGCCGGCCACCTCGCCCTTGACCATCGCCACGTGGTGTTTGTCGTCGACCAGGGAGCGGTAGCCGACGGCGGTGAACTCCCCGAACGCGGTCGGCAGGGCGGTGTCGACGACCCGCTCGACCAGCTTCTCGGTGCGGCGCCGGTAGGCGATCAGGTCGGCGACGGTGATCATCTTCAGGCCGTGGCGCTCGCAGTAGGGGATCAGGTCGGGCACCCGGGCCATCGTCCCGTCCTCGTTCATCACCTCGCAGATCACCCCGGCCGGGTTGAGGCCGGCGAGGCGGGCGAGGTCGACGGCGGCCTCGGTCTGGCCGGTCCGCTCCAGCACGCCGCCGGGTTTGGCCTTGAGCGGGAAGACGTGGCCGGGCTGGACCAGGTCGCGGGGACTGGCGCCGGGGTCGACCGCGACCTGGATCGTGCGCGCCCGGTCGGCGGCGGAGATCCCGGTCGTGACGCCGTCGCGGGCCTCGATCGCGACCGTGAAGGCGGTCTGCAGCGGCGTCTCGTTCTTGGCGGCCATCAGGTCGAGGCCGAGCTCGTCGCAGCGCTCGGGCGTCAGCGCCAGGCAGACCAGCCCCCGCGCCTCCTTGGCCATGAAGTTGATCGCCTCCGGGGTCGCGAACTGGGCGGCCATCGTCAGGTCGCCCTCGTTCTCGCGGTCCTCGTCGTCGCAGACGACGACCATGCGGCCCTGGCGAATCTCCTCGATCGCCTCCTCGATCGGGGCGAAGGGGCTCTCCCCCGTCGCCTCCCCTGCCTGCTCTGCCTTCGGCGCCTCGGTCATCCGACTCACCTTTGCTCCTTTCCGGCCAATGGTGACACCAACCGCTCCACGTACTTGGCGACGACGTCGCACTCGACATTCAGCTTGCGCCCAACCTCGACCTCGCCGAGGTTGGTCCGCTCCAGCGTCTCCGGGATCAGCGAGACCTCGATCCAGCCGTCGCCGAGGTCGGCAACGGTGAGGCTGACCCCGCTCAGGGCGATCGAGCCCTTGCCGATCGTGTAGCGGATCAGCTCGGGCGCCAGGTTGACGCGCAGCCGCTTGGCGAAGCCGTCCTCATTCACCGAGGCGACCTCGCCAACACCGTCGACGTGGCCCTGGACGATGTGGCCGCCGAGCCGGTCGGATGCCCTCATCGCAAGCTCTAGGTTCACGCGGCTCCCGGCCTCCAACGCGCCGAGCGCCGTCACTTCCAGCGTCTGGTTCATCGCCTCGGTCTCGAAGCCATTCGCATCGACGCCAGTTGCCGTCAGGCAAGCGCCATCGACTGCGACCGAATCGCCGACTGCGATTTCGGAGCTCAGCTCAGTCGTGATTTTCAGTCGTGCGCCATCGCTGCCGGACTTAATCGACTCGACCCTGCCCACGTCCTGAATCAGCCCCGTGAACACGTCACCACTCCTTGAATCGGGCCGTGATCAAAACATCCTCCCCGACCGTCTCGACCGCGCGGTGTTGAGAGCGGGTGGGGGTGTCCGGGCGGGCGCGGCGTCCTGTTTTTCGCAGCGCATCCTCGGCGAGAGGGGCGACGCGCGAGGCGAAAAACCCAGCGCCCGGCCGGACACCCCCACCCGCTCCCTCCACAGCAGGGTCGCCAGACTCGGGGCCGCCGAGCAACGTCGGAGCAACGAAGGTACGCGCCTCGTCGATCGCGTCAGCTTCCAGGAAAGCGGATGCCAGCGAGCGGCCGCCCTCGAGGAAGAGGCTCGTGACGTTGCGGCGGCCCAGCTCGGCGAGGGCGACTTGGATCCGGTCCGCCGAAGTCGCGCCGTCCACAACGACAACCTCAGCCCCGGCTTCGCGCAAGGCGATCTGGTGGGACGAGTCGGCCTCCGGCGAGACGACGACCAGGACGGGCGACTCGTCGAGCGTCCGCAGCAGCTGCGATCCAAGTGGTAGCCGCGCCTGGGAGTCGAAGACGACGCGGAGGGGCTGACGGGTTGCGCCCCCACTGCGCGCGGTCAGCAGGGGGTCGTCGGCGAGGACGGTGCCGATGCCGACCGCGATCGCGTCCGCTTCGGCGCGCCAGCGGTGAACGAGCTCGCGGCTGCGCTCGCCCGAGATCCAGGGCGAGCCCCCGCTCGGCGTGGTGGTCTTGCCGTCGAGCGACATCGCCAGCTTCAGGATCACCAGGGGCAGGCCGGTGCGGGCGTGCTTGCGGAAGGGCTGGTTGAGCAGCCGCGCCGCGGTCGCCTCCTCACCGGCCGCGAGCTCGACCTCGACGCCGCCGTCGCGGAGGATCCCCGGGCCGCGGCCCGAGGCCTTCTTGGAGGGGTCGTCGGAGCCGATCACGACGCGGCCGATCCCGGCCTCGAGGATCGCCTCGGTGCAGGGCGGCTGGCGCCCACGGTGCGCGCACGGCTCCAGGCTCACGTACATCGTCGCCCCGGCGGGGTCCTCGCCGCGCCGGCGACAGTCCTCCAACGCCGCCCGCTCGGCGTGCAGGTCGCCCAGCTCGGCGTGGAGCCCCTCGCCGATCGCTTCGCCGTCCCGCACGACCACGGCGCCGACCAGCGGGTTCGGGCTGACCCGGCCCCGGCCGCCCTCGGCCAGCTCCAGAGCCCGCCTCAGGTGCGCCTGGTCCGTGCCTGTGAGCTGGGAGTTCATACGACCGATTGACTCGTCAATCAATCCGATTCTACTGCCGCGCCGACGGAGCCTACGGATACCCTGCTCCGCCAGTGAAGCTGATCGTCCAGATCCCCTGCCTGAACGAGGAGGCAACGCTTGCGGAGACGATCGCCGACCTGCCGCGGCGCATGGAGGGGGTCGACGAGATCGAGCTGCTGGTGATCGACGACGGCTCGACCGACGAGACGGTCGAGGTGGCGCGCCGCAACGGCGTCGAGCACATCGTCCGCCTCACCAACAACAAGGGCCTGGCGGCGGCCTTCCAGGCCGGGCTCGACGCCAGCCTCAAGCTGGGCGCCGACATCGTCGTCAACACCGACGCCGACAACCAGTACCGCGGCGCCGACGTGGCGAAGCTGGTGGCGCCGATCCTCGCCGGCGAGGCCGACATCGTCGTCGGCGACCGCCACGTGGCCGGCATCGAGCACTTCTCGGGCTCCAAGAAAGCCCTGCAGCGGGTCGGCAGCTGGGTCGTGCGCAAGCTCTCGGGCACCGCCATCTCCGACACCACCTCCGGCTTCCGCGCCTACAACCGCGAGGCGGCGCTGGGCCTGCTCGTCGTCGACAACTTCACCTACACGCTGGAGAGCCTGATCCAGGCGGGAAAGATGCTGGTCGCCGTCGATGAGACGGAGATCGGCGTCAACCCGCAGACGCGCGAGTCGAGGCTGTTCCGCACGACCGGCGCCTACGTGCGCCGCAACGGGCTCTCGATCCTCCGCATCTACGCCCGCTACGAGCCGCTGCGGGTGTTCGCCTCGGCGGGGCTCCTCGTCGCCCTGCTGGCGCTGGCCGCCTGGATGCCGTTCCTGCTCGACTGGATCCTCAACGGCGACAGCAGCGGCCACATCCAGTCGCTGATCCTCGGCGCGGTCCTCTTCATCGCCGCCCTGCAGCTGCTGGCGCTGGGCGTGATCGGCGACCTGCTCGCGGGGCAGCGGGTGATGACCCAGCGCGTCTTCGAGCGGGTGCGGCGAGTCGAGTTGGCGCTCGGCGTCGAGCCCTCGCACTACGAGCGCGGCGCGCCGGGACCCTGATGGGGCTGCGCGAGAGGCTGCCCGGCGCCCGGCGGACGGCGGCCGGGGACGGCTCGGCGACCGCCGACTACGGCAAGACCGCCAGCTTCCTCGCGATCGGCGTCGGGCTCACCGGCGTCATCACCTACGTCTACTTCTTCATCGCCTCCCACGTCCTCTCCAAGCCCGACTACGGCGAGATCACCGTCGTCTGGTCGGCTGTCTTCATCACCGTCTCGACCCTCTACCGTCCGGTCGACCAGCTGCTCTCCCGCCACATCTCCGAGCGGCTGGAGCGGGGCGAATCGGTCCGCGAGCCGATCCTGGTCGCGACCAAGATCCAGCTCGGCCTCGCCGCGGCCTTTGCCGTCCTCACCCTTGCCCTGCGCGGCCCGATCGAAGACGGCCTGCTGAGCGGCAACGAAACGCTCTACTGGGTCTTCCTGCTCGCCGTCCTCTTCTACGCGGCCAGCTACTTCGCCCGCGGCTACCTGGCGGGGCATCGCCGTTTCGGTCTCTTCTCGGCGATGATCCTCTCCGAGTCGGTCTTCCGCACCCTGTTCGCCGTCCTCGTCGCAGTCGGCCTGCTCAGCGGCCAATCCGCGGTCGCGATCGGAATCGTCGCCGCCCCTTCGCTCTCGCTCCTGGTCGTGCCGGCTGCGTTTGCGCGCCGGGCGAGACGCGAACCGGCAGCGTCGTCCGACTTGGGGGCTGCTCGCGCGGGTGGCGCGGTGGCGGGGGTCCCCCATAGCGCAGGACGCGAAGCGTCCGAGCACATGGGGGAGGGCCGCCGCGACAGGACCCGCGCGCCGGAGCGCCAAGACGACGAGTTCTCGTTGCGCCACGGCACCGGCTTCGCCGCCGCGGTGCTGCTGATCATGCTCGGCGAGCAGGTCTTCCTCAACGCCGGGCCGCTGATCGTGCGCGGGCTGGAGGGGGCCGCGGCGGCCGGCTTCATCTTCAACGTGCTGATGATCGCGCGGGCGCCGCTGCAGCTCTTCCAGGCGGTCTCGACCAGCATCCTCCCGCACCTGACCGGCCTGCACACGAGCGAAGAGCCTGGCAGCGAGGAGGAGTTCCACCGCTCGGTGCGGATGGTGCTGCTGGCGATCGCCGGCTTCACCGCGGTGGTCGCGCTGGCGGTCCTGGCCGCCGGCCCCCAGCTGATGCAGCTCGCCTTCAGCGACAAGTTCAGCTACGACCGCGCCGGGCTGCTGCTGGTGACGGCCGGCATGGGCCTCTACCTCAGCTCGGTCACGATCAACCAGGCCTGCCTCGCCCAGGGGCAGGTGCGGCGCGCCTCCGCCCGCTGGGTCGGCTGCGCCGCCTTCTTCGTCGCCTGGTGCTTCCTGGCCCCGATCGCGGACGAGTTCCGCCGCGTCGAGATCGGCTTCGCGGTCGCCGCCCTCCTCCTGCTCGGGCTGCTGGTCGCGATCTACCGGAGCCCGCGCGAGCGCCTCGAGGACGTCCCCGAGATCGGCTCGACCGAGGAGCTGGAGACGCAGCTCGCGGCGGCCGACGAGGGCGCGTAGGTGGGCGGCCACGACGCGGAGCTGATCCTCGTCGCCGGCGCCCTGCTGGCGGCCGGCATCGTCGGCGCCCTGCTGGCGGACCGCATCCGCATCCCCGGCCTGCTGCTCTTCCTCGGGCTCGGCATGCTGGCCGGGTCGGAGGGCATCGGCGGGATCGAGTTCGACGACGCCGAGCTGGCGCGGACGCTGGGCACCATCGCTCTCGTCCTCATCCTCTTCGAGGGTGGGCTGACCGCCGGCTGGTCTGAGATCCGTCCGGTCCTCCGCACGGCGGCCTCGCTGGCGACCGTGGGGACCGTCGTCACCGCCGTCGTCGCCGGGCTGGCCGCCAGCCTCATCTTCGACCTCGGGACGCTGGAAGGGATGCTGATCGGGGCCGCGATCGCCGCCACCGACTCGGCGGCGATCTTCGCCGTCCTGCGCCGCTCGACCCTGGAGAAGCGGCTGGCCCGCTCGCTGGAGGGGGAGTCGGGGATGAACGACCCGGTCGCCCTGCTGCTCGTGATCGGCTTCATCGAATGGATCCAGGAGCCGGGCTACGGGTTCGCCGACATGGCCGGGCTGCTGGTCCTCAAACTGGCGATCGGGACGGTGATCGGCCTGGCGGTCGGACGCCTGGCCGTCGACGCGCTGAGCCGGGTGCGGCTGCCGACCGACGGCATCTATCCGGTGGCGACGATCGCGATCGGCGGGCTCGCCTTCGGGCTGGCCGAGATCGCCTACGGATCGGGGTTCCTCGCCGTCTACCTGACCGGGCTCGCGCTCGGCTCCGCGAGCATTCCGGCCCGGCGCACGATCGTCGCCTTCCACGAGGGCGTCGGCTGGGTGGCGCAGATCGGCCTCTTCATCCTGCTCGGCCTGCTGGTCTTCCCCAGCACGCTCGACGAGATCGCGCTCGAGGGGCTGGCGCTGTCCGCGGTGCTGATCCTGCTGGCGCGACCGGTCGCCGCCTTCGCCGCGACCCTCCTCTCGCCGCTCAACCTGCGCGAGCGCGCGATGCTGGGCTGGGCGGGGCTGCGGGGCGCGACGCCGATCTGGCTCGCCACCTTCCCGGTCGTCGCCGGCGTCGGCGCCGGCGACCAGCTGTTCGCGATCGTCTTCTTCGTCGTCGTCACCTCGACCCTCGTCCAGGGCGCCAGCTTCGAGCCGCTCGCCAAGCGGCTCGGCCTGACCACCGACGAGCCGTCGCTGCCGCGGCGGCTGCTGGAGTCGGGCCGCATCCGCCGCATGGGCGGCGACGTGATCGCCTACCGACTGCGGCCGGGCGCCGCCGCGGCCGGGCACATGGTGCGCGAACTGGGGCTGCCGCGCGAAGCGCTGGTCAACGTGATCGTGCGCGACGGCCGGGCGCTGCCGCCGCGCGGATCGTCCGAGGTCCGCGAGGGCGACGAGCTGCACATCCTCGTCCGCGGCGAGCTGCGCGGGGAGGTCGAGGACCTGACCAAGCGCTGGCACGAGGGCCCGATCGGCGAGGCGCCCCCACCCCTGCTGCCGCCGCGCGCGGCATCGCAGGTCTTCTCGGTCGGGCCGGCGAGCGCCGCCGACGATCCCTCCTCCCCGCGCAGCGTCGACGGCATATCCGTGGTGGCCGTGGTCCGCAGCCGCCGCGACCGCCAGAGCGCTCTCGTCGCCCTGGCCGACGGCCGCTACGCCGTGACCACCGAGGGCATCGTCGCGATCGGCGGCCGGCAGGCGCTGGCGCGCTGGTGCGAGCGGCGGGCAGAACGCAGCGGCGTGGACGACGATCCCGCCGAGCGGGCCTGGTGGCAGGAGGTGATCGGGGCGCTGATCGCCCGCGGCTGAGACGGCTACTTCGGCGGCCGGCCCACGGCTTTGCCGGGCGGGTCCTTTCGTCGCGGCGGTTCCGACACCGGTTCTTCGGCCGGGGGCGGTTCTTCGGTTGCCGCCGCGGGGGCCGGCGCCGGCTCGGAAACCGCTGCCGTCGTCGTCGCCGGTTGCGGCTTGCGACTGGGCTTGGGGGTCGAGGTCCGCTGCGTCGGCTCGACGCCGGTCTCGCCGGGGGGCCGGTCGGGAGTTGCGGCGGGCTCGCCGGAGCCGCTTTCGGCGCTCGCCTGGGTGACGACCGGGGTTGGGGTCCCCGCGTCGGCGCTTGCCTGGGTCGCGTTCGCTCCCGTCGCCGCCTTCGATTTCTTGCCCTTCTGCGCCGCCTCGCTTTTCGTCTTCGCCGTTGCTCCGTTGCCAGCCTGACCCGCCGCGGTCTTCGGCGCCGGCGCGGCGTCGGCGGTGGGATCGAGCGGGGGCGCGGCGGGATCGTCCTGCAGGAGCACCGCCGCGGCCCCGGCCACGAGCAGCAGCGTCGCCAGGCCGGCGGCAAGCGCCGGGCGGCGGCGCCGCGACCGGGTGGGGCCGGCGGCGATCGGCGCCCAGGAGCGGTAGGAAGCATCGGCCTCCCGCATCGCCTCGACGCCGAGCCGGCAGCGGTCGCAGGTCGCCAGGTGGACGTCGAGCCAGGCCTCCTCGCGGGAGCCGTCCTCGAGCTGTCCGTCCTGCCGCATCGCGATCAGCGGCAGCGCCCGCTCGCACTCGGGCGAGGGCGCCACGACCGAGGCGAGGACGGTGCCGCGCAGCTCGTCGCTGAGGTTGATCCGCGCCCGCGAAGTCAGCTGGGCAATCGAGCTGCGGCTCGTCTCCATGATCGCGGCGATCTCCTCGTAAGAGAGCTGGCAGAGCTCGCGCAGCGCCAGCGCCTCGCGCTGGCGCACCGGCAACCGCATGCTCGCGCCGGCGATCGCCTCCTCGGCGGACTCGGGCGAAGCGGGGATCGTCTCCGCAGGTAACGGTTGCTGCCGCCTCGGCATCAGCTCGTGGCAGGCATTGCGCGTGGCGGCGAACAGGCGCTGCCGAGAGGACAGATCCGCGTCCGCCAGCCGCGGCAGCCCCTGCCCGGCGTTGAGGAGTCCCTCCTCGACGGCCTCGGCGGCAATCGCCTCAGAGCCGGCAATGCGGTAGGCGAGGTTGAACGCGACCTCGAGCTCGTCTGTCGCAGCCTTGGCGCCCATCGCGTTTGACGCTACTCGTCCGCTGAGTGGCGCCGCCCCAATCGGGGCCCGACGGCTCGTTTTCCGCCGTTTTGCTGGACGAATGTCCTACGCCGCGCCGGCGGCGGCGGCGATCTCGGTGTAGGCCGCGGCGGGGTCGTCGGCGCTGAAGATGGCCGAGCCGGCGACGAACAGCGAGGCGCCGGCTGCCGCGACCGCGCCGGCGGTGGTCGAGTCGATGCCACCGTCGACCTCGATTTTCGCCTCGCCCGCCAGCGGCGCCAGACGGGAGACCTTGTCCGGCGAGCCCTCGATGAACGCCTGCCCGCCCCAGCCCGGGTTGACCGTCATGCAGAGGACGATGTCCGCGTAGCCGCGCAGCTCGGCGACCGCCTCGACCGGCGTGCCCGGGTTGATCGCCACCCCCGCCAGGCAGCCCAGCTCGCGGATCGCCCCCAGGGTCCGGTTCGTGTGCGGCGTCGCCTCCTCGTGGATCGTGATCGAGTCGGCGCCGGCCTCGGCGAAGGCCTCGATCTGGCGCTCGGGCGCCTCGATCATCAGGTGGACGTCGAGGGCGCCGCCGGCCGCGTGGATGCGATCGGCGATCGTCGATGCGACCGTCGGGCCAACCGTGATCGGCGGCACGAAGTGCCCGTCCATCACGTCGAAGTGGATCACCCGCGCCCCCGCCGCCATCACCTCGTCCACCTGCGCGCCGAGCTGTGAGAAGTCGGCCGAGAGGACCGAGGGGGCGACCCGCGGCTCCCCCAGCAGCTCCTTCATGCGCGCGCTCATATGTGCCTCAGCATCGAGTCGCCGCACATCTGGCAGGTCATGTCCTCGGTCGTGCTCATCCGCGCGATCGTCTGGTGCTCGCCGCAGTTGGGGCACTGCGAGACCAGCTCGAAGCGGCGCAGACAGTACACGCAGCGGAAGCGGCCCGGGAGCTGCGTGGGGCGCAGCCAGGGCTCATCGCAGCCGGGGCACTTGGCACGTTGCAGCATCGCTCTACCGCCCACCCGGGTCGCTCATCGCTTTCAATCATCCCTTCTCAGCCGGCAGATGAAGAAGCCGGTGGTGCGATCGCGGTCCGGACGCAGTTGCAGGCAGCGCGAATCGTGCGGGGAGGCGAGGGCCGGGGCGAGCGAGCCGAGGTCGTCGACGGCGAGTGGCGGCGCCTTCCCCGCCGCGGCCCCATCGAGCAGTGCCGCGACCCGCTCCTCGCCCTCGGGGCGCGAGATCGTGCAGGTCGAGTAGACGAGGGTCCCGCCCGGGCGCAGCGCCGCCGCCGCCTTCTCCAGCAGGCGGCGCTGCAGGTCGGCGAGTCGCTCGATCGTGCGCGGCGACTTGCGCCAGCGAGCGTCGGGCCGCGAGGCCAGCGCACCGAGGTCGGAGCAGGGAGCGTCGACCAGGACGCGATCGAATCCGGGCGCCATCGGCGTCCGCGCCGCGTCGAGCTCGGCGACGGTGACGCCGCGGAGGTCGAGCCGACGCGCCTGCGCCGCCACTTCGGCGGCCCTGGCCGGGTCCAGCTCGACCGAGATGGTCTCGCCGCGGTCGCCCATCCGCGCCGCGATCTGGCCGGTCTTGATGCCGGGGCCGGCGCAGAGGTCGAGGACGTGCTCGCCCGGCTGGGGGTCGAGCACCTCGACCACCGCGGCCGAGCCGCGGCTCTGCGGGGTCAGCCGCCCCGACGCGACCAGCTCGGCCACCGCCTTGCCGGTCCGGCCGGTGACGGCGATCGTCTCCGCGGCGGCGAGCGGCCAGGAGGCCTCGGGTATCCGCGCCTCGACCCCGGCCTCCCGCAACAGCGCCAGCACCGCCTCGCGCTCGTCGCGCAGCGTGTTGACCCGCAGCCCGAGCTCGGCCGGGTCGTTGCAGGCGGCGAGCAGCGAACGGGCGTCCTCGGCGCCGAGCTCCCGCCACCACATCCGCGCCAGCCAGAGCGGCGCCGAGTGGGCGACGGCGGCGCTCTCGGGGGTCGAGTCGTCGCCGAGCAGGTCGGCGGCCAGCCCCTCGCGCTCGCGCGTGGCCCTGCGCAGCACCGCGTTGACCAGCCCGGCGGCGTGGCCGGCGCCGGCCCCCTTGACCAGCTCGACAGCCTGGTCGACCGCGGCGTGGTCCGGCGTCGCGTCGGCGAACAGCAGCTCGAAGAGGCCGAGGCGGAGCGCCGCCAGCACCGGCGGGTCGAGCAGCCGCGGCGAGCGCTCGGCGAGGCGTTCGATCGCGGCATCGGCGGTGCCCCGGCGCTGCACGGCGCCGTAGGCGAGGCGCTGGGCCTGAGCGCGATCGCGCCCCTCCAGCCCGATCTCGTCGGCCGCCTCGCGGAAGGCCCGCTCGGTGTGGGCCTCCTCCTCGAACGTCGCCCTGATCGTCGCGAAGGCGAGGGCGCGCGCCGGCGCCACGCGGCCCGAGCTCACAGAGCCGGAACCGGATGGCCGCGCAGGAAGGCGTCAGCCGCCATCGGCCTGCCCCCGGGCGGCTGCACGATCTCCAGCCGCAACGCCCCGCGGGCACAGCCGAGCAGCAGCGCTCCCCACTCGGCTCGGACCTCGCCGATCCTGACGGCGACGTCGACGGCGCGGGCCCGGCGCACCCCGAGCCGCCCCTCGCCGTCCGTCTCCAGGTAGGCACCGACGTGCGGCGTCAGTGCCCGCACGGTGCGAGCCAGCTCGGTCGCGGGCCGACTCGGGTCGAGCCGGCGCTCGGCGGGGTCGATTTTCTCGGCGTAGGTTGCGCCCTCCTCGTCCTGCTCGTCGAACTCGAGCTCGCCCGCCTCCTGGCGGTCAAGCGCCTGAATCAGCAGCTCTCCGCCGAGGGCCGCCAGCCTCTCCGAGAGGCTCGCGAAGTCGTCCTCGGGTCCGATCCGCAGCTCCTCGCAGAGGGCGATCGGCCCGGAGTCGAGGCCGGCGGTGAGCCGCATCACGCAGACGCCGGTGCGCTCGTCGCCGGCCATGATCGCCCGCTCGATCGGGGCGGCCCCGCGCCAGCGCGGCAGCAGCGAGGGATGGAGGTTGAGCAGCGGCAGCTCCGAGAGCAGCGGCTCGCGGATCAGCTGGCCGAAGGCGCAGACGACGGCGACCTCCGGGTTGGCGCCGCGGATCCGCTCCAGAGCGCGCGGATCGTTGACGTCCTCCGCCTGCAGCAGCTCGATGCCCAGCTCGCGCGCCGCCTCCGCCGCGGGCGGGGAGCCGCTGCGCCGGCCCCGTCCCTTGGGGCGGTCGGGGGGGGTCACGACCAACCGCGGCCGGTGGCGCGAGCCGGCCAGGCGGCGGAGAACCGCCGCGGCGAAGTCGGAGGTTCCGAGGTAGGCGGTTCTCACGCGTCCGTGCGAGGCTCGCGGTGCTCCTCGCCGTCCTGCTCGTCGAGATCGGAGGGCGGCGCGTAGGTCCCTCCTTCGCGCAGGGCCCGCAGCGCGCCCTTGCGCTGCTCGCGCGGGGCGCGGTCGAGGATCAGCACGCCGTCGAGGTGGTCGAGCTCGTGCTGGAGGACGCGCGCCTCGAGGCCCGAGGCCTCGATCGTCACCGCCTCACCCTCGATGTCGAGGCCGCCGAAGCGGGCGTGGAGAGGGCGCTCGACTTCCATCGAGACCCCGGGCAGGCTGAGGCAGCCCTCCTCGGCGACGACGGCCTCGCCGGAGAGCCACTCGACCGTCGGGTTGACCAGCGCCGTCGGCTCCGAATCGGGGCCGGCTTGGAAGACGAGGACGCGGCGCAGGACGCCGACCTGGGTCGCGGCCAGCCCGACCCCCATCCCGTCGCGCATGATCCCGATCATCCGCTCGACCTCGGCCCGCAGCTCCGGCCCGAGCTCCGCGACCGGCGAGGCGACGCTCTTGAGGACGGGATCGCCGAACTTGACGACCTGAGCCAGCGCCGCTTCCCGGCGCTCCACCAGCTCCGCTTCGAGCGCCTCGCGCTCGCTCTCTTCGGCCCCGATGGCCCCCTCGTCGCTCATTGGATCGATTGTATGGATCGGCTCAGCGCGGACGACCGCGCTGGCGACCGGCGCCGCCGGCCTCCTCGTCGTCATCCTGCGTCAAGACCGGCTGCTCGCCAGGGCGACGCCGCGAAGGAGCAGCCTCTGCATCTTCGGGAGGATCTTCGTCGTCCAGGCGGCGACGTCGCGCATCAGGGTCTGAGCGTCGACCTCCCGCGTGACGGGATAGCGGCGACTGACCACCCGCCGCACGATCGCCTCGGTGACGATCTCAGCCAGCAGGATCTTCCACTGCGGTGCGCGCTCGTTCTGCTGCTCGCGGCCCAGCACCTGCTCGACGGTCGGGTGTCGAACGAGGATCTTGAGCACCTGCCCTCCGTCCGGACCGGGATCCGGAGGGTCGAAGTAGGCGCGAACCGCCCCGGGCTCCTCCGGCGAGAACTCGATTCGCAGGTCGGGAACGCCGTCGTCGCGCTCGGCGACCTTCACCCCGAGCTCGGCGATCTCCCGCCCGAGCATGGCCTCGATCGTCCCGGTGGCCGCCAGGGCTCGACCCTCCAGCCGAACCTTGCCGACGTGCCAGCCGAGCTCCTCGTCTCGCGTCAACACGACCCGCCCGTCTCGCACGACTATCCCCGGATCGCTCGAACGGACCCTGACCTCCGCGCCCGCCTCCTCGACCAGGGTCGCCGGGGCCCGCAGCTCGACGGCTCGCCTTTTCCCCAATCCGAGTTTCATCCGCGTCCGCTCGAACTCGAGACCCTCGGGCGGCAGCGGCTCCGCTTCGGGCTCGGGCTCCACGACCCTGACGAGGCTGACGTGCTCGTGGCTGTCGACGCTGACCGTGAGCAGGCACTGCTCGACCGCAAGGCCTCGGATCCGGCCGCGAGCCGAAAGGGCGTCGACACGGTCGCGATGGGCCTCGAGCGGGATCAGCTCACCGCTGTCGAGCACGGCGACCCCCTCCGGCTCGAGCCGGAGAAGGACCTCCTCGCCCTCTTCCAGGCCCGCCCGCGGACAGATGACCGAAAAGCGCCGCTCGCTGCCGATCTCGACCACCAGCGGCTCGGGAACGACGGCGATCCCGTCGGGCAGGCCGGGGCGACCGCCCGGGTCTTCCTCGTCGATCTCGCGCAGCGACTCCTGCATCAGCTTCGCCGCCTCCTTGCCGAGGCGATCGAGCTCCTGGCGGGTCTGCGGCGACTCGAGCTGGCGGGAGCTCTCGCGCTCGGCCTCCTCGAGCTGGTCCATGACCGGCTCGAGCACGTCCTCGACCGCGGCGAAGAGAGCCTTGGTGAAGGGGTGCTCGGGCGCGAGCCCGGAGCGGCGTCGCGACACCAAGGGGATCGGGTTGTCGTCCGGGTGCTGCTCCCCGCGCTCGTCGCGGTCGTCGAACTCGCGAGTGAGCTTGTCGATCGCCGGGCATTCCACCCATCCCGCGACCCAACCCGCGTAGGGCAGCGAGTCGAAGCGCAGGAGGGTGCTGTCGTAGATCGCCCGTTCGCCCTTCAGCAGCAACCCGCTGGAGCGGGTCCGGTCGGAGGCCGCGGCGTCGCATCGCTGCGGCAGCTTGTACGCGCGAACGGTTGCGGTCGCGCCGGTGTAGCCGGGCACAGCGACCTCGGTCGACAGCAGCTCCTCCAGCGCGGCCCAATCGACCGAGTACCGCAAGCGGCGGGGCGGCGCCGGGTCGCCGATCTTGGCCAGCAGGACCTCGCGATCCGGATCGGCCATGATGTCCCGCAGCTGAAAGTCGCGCTCGAGCAAATCGGCGAGGCGCTCGTGACGGGGGCACCGAAAGGCGCGCTGCACCTCGATCGTGACCTGGGTGCCGCTGCCGCGCGGGATGTGCAGCCGCCGGCGATCCTCCATGCTGGCGGACCGTTCCCGCTCGACGCGGTAGCGGCCGTCGGGGTGCAGCGCGAGCTGCGCCAGCTTGCCCTCTTTGATCGACTCGAACTTGACCTCTCCGAACGCGACCAGGTCCTTGGCCCCTCGACCCCGGTTACCGCGCACGGCCAGGCCGCGCTCGAACCCCGAGGTCCGCTCGCCGATATAGGTGAGGCGGCTCCGCATCTCGCTCGTCGTCATCCCGGCGGCCCGGTCCCGCACCTGCACCGAGTAGGAGGGCGTGCCTCGCGAGTGCTGAACCCCGACCCAGATCTTCCCCCGCCGCCCCTCCCGCGCGTAGGAGTCGTCCGAGTTGGTGATCGCCTCGACCAGCCCCCGGGCGATGTCGCCGCCCATTGCCTCGGCGGCGTCCTGGCGAAGCGCTCGACCCGTGTAGTGGACCCTGCCTTCCTCCGGCCCCGTCGTCGTGCTCATCGCTTCCGGCCCTCGAACCAATCGGAGTACGCCGCCTCGAGCCGCGTGAGGATGTCGATCGCGGTTTGACGCTGAGCCAGCTCGGCGTCCGAACGCCAACCCTGGAGGCGGTCGCTGAACGCCCGCGTATCCGCATCGGGGGTGAGACGCAGGAGGTCGGCGACCTGCGCGCGCGTCGCCGTGGTGGGGCCATCGGCGAGCAGGCTCCGTCCGATCTCCGACTGCTCGAGGTCGATCAGATGGCGCTGCGATGGACGTGACCGCGACGGCGCCCTTTCCCCGACCAGAGCTTCGAATGACTGCAGCCGCTCCCGCACCCACGCCACGCCCTCGGCGGTGAGCCGGGCCGAGGAACGATCCGAGGACATCCGCAGGAGCGGTCGCAGCTCCTCGGTCTTCATCAGGTCGCGGAGGCCCTGGTCCGCCGCCTTGTCGGAGGGGTAGGACTTCCGCTTCCAGCCGAACCGCGAAGGGAAAAGCCGCCAGCAGTGCTCGAAGAGATCCTCGAGGTCGACCTGCCGCGCCGAACCGCCGCCTCGGTGCAGGGCATAGAGCATCAGCTCCGGATTGGAGATGCTCTCGATCACCCCCTGCCGCCTCTCCGCGCGGCGCGCTGGCCCGATGCGGTGAGCCGCCAGATACCGCGCGGAGCCGAGCGATCGATCAGGCCCTGCTTGACGAGCGCCAGCCTGGCGAACTGGGTCCGATTGCGCCAGCGAATCTCACCGGAGGAGGTGCGCTCCCTGTCCAGCGCGGTGAGCTGGTCGCCGATCAGCTCGCCGACGGCATCGGTGACCTCGCGGGCCGGCGCTTCGCCCCCGCGGTCCCAGAGCACAGCGAGTATCGGCGCCTCGTAGGCCGGCTCGGGCAGTAATTGCCCTCTCGGCGCGCGGCGCCGGCGCCGGCGGGCTGGCGTCGCTCCCCGCCGCGACGCCTTCGCACCTCCCGATCCCCCGGACTCGGAGTCAACCGGCTCGGTGCCCTTCGGGCCATCGGCCTCGGCATCGGCCGGCTCGAGACCGAATTTGCGGCGAAGGACGTCGTTGGGTCGATCGACCAGCGCCGTCGCCTCTTCCTGCATCGCCGCGAAAACGTCGTTATCGACGGTGATCTCGGGCATTTTCTCGACCCTCCTGATCTCGAAGTGGAAGTAACTGGAGCCTGCACGAAGCAGCCCGCGCTATCTTACAAAGACCTCGATGATTTAGCAAGTTCAGTTGCTATCTCACGGAGCCATGAGACTCCAGGCTTGGCTCACTGGGGGTCGACGTCAACAGCGAGCGCGACCTGGCGCAGGGAGCGGTCGGCGCCCAGGCGCTCGACGGCGCCGCGAACGGCGGCAACAGTGGCCTCGCGCTCGTCGGTCTTCATCAAGAGGCGGCGGCGATGGCGGTTGCGGACGCGAAACATCGGCGCCGGGCCGAGCAGTTCGGTGCCGGTTGGGAGGAAGTCGCCCAGCAAGCCGGCGAGCCTCGACGCCGCCTCGTCGAGGCGGCGCTCGGTCTCAGAGCGCAACACGATCCGGACCAGACTGGAGAAGGGAGGGTAGTGGAGCAGGCGCCGCCGCTCGACCTCCTCGGCAAGGAAACCGGCGGCGTCGTGGCGGGCGGCGCGGAGGATGCTCGGCGCCTGCGGCGCCAGGGTCTGCACGATCACCCTCCCCCCCGCCTCGCCGCGGCCGCTGCGGCCGGCCAGCTGCGTCACCATCGCGAAGGTCCGCTCGGCGGCGCGGAAGTCGGGGAAGCGCAGGGTCGCGTCGGCGTCGACGATCGCGCTCAGCGTCACCTCGGGGAAGTCGTGACCCTTGGCGACCATCTGGGTGCCGACGAGGACGCCCGTCTCCGCCTCGCCGAAGCCGGCGAGGATGCGGGCGTGGGCGCCACGGCCGGCGGCGGCGTCGGAGTCGAGCCGGAAGACCGGCATCGGGTCGAGGCGCTCGGCCAGCAGCGCCTCGACCTGCTCGCTGCCGACCCCGCCTTGCGAAAGCGTCGTCGAACGGCACTCCGGGCAGGCGCCCGGCAGCGGCTCGGAGTGGGCGCAGTGGTGGCAGACGAGGCGGCCGGCGTGGCGGTGGACGATCAGCGAGACGTCGCAGTCAGGGCAGCCCCAGTGGCGCCCGCAGGAGCGGCAGGTGAGCCAGGGGGCGAAGCCGCGGCGATTGACCATCACGATCGCCTTGGCGCCGCTGCCGCGGACCTCGCCGAGCGCCTCCCAGGTGGCGGGGTGCAGCGGGCCCGCGCGCCGGTCGCCGTCGCGCATGTCGAGGACCTCGACCGGCGGCATGCGGCGTCCGTCCACGCGTCGCGGCAGCTCGAGGTGGGGCAGCTCCAGCCAGGACTCCGGCCGCGGCGTCGCGGTGCCGGCGACCAGGGCCGCGCCCGCTTCGGTGGCACGGCGCCGCGCCACCGTGCGGGCGTCGTAGCAGGGGTCCCCCTCCTGCTTGTAGGAGGGGTCGTGCTCCTCGTCGATCGCGATCAGGCCGAGGTCGCGGACCGGCGCGAAGACGGCCGAGCGGGGGCCGACGCAGACGCTCGCCTCGCCGTCGCGCAGGCGCCGCCACTCGTCGTAGCGCTCCCCGGGCGAGAGGGCGGAGTGCAGCACCGCGACGCGGTCGCCGAGGCGCGCGCGGAAGCGCGCGACCGCCTGCGGGGCCAGACCGATCTCGGGCACGAGGACGATCGCGCCCTGTCCTCTGGCCAGGGCCGCTTCGACAACCGCCAGATAGACCTCGGTCTTTCCCGACCCGGTGACGCCGTGCAGGAGCAAGCTGCGCGGCGCACCCGCATTGCCGTCGAGGGCGGCGACGATCTCGGCGACCGCTCGCTCCTGCTCCGCCAGCAGCTGCGGACGGCCACGCACGGCGCCGACCTCGGCCCCGCCGGGCCGGCGCCGCAGGCGCGAGCTGCGGGTGACGATCAGGCCCCGCTGCTCGAGCCGACGCAGCACCTGGCGGTCCGCGCCGACCGCCGCCGCCAGCTCCGCCGCCGACATCTCGCCCGATCCCAGCGCCTCCAGGGCAGCGCGCTGGCGCGCTCCGAGGCGGCCGCCAGCGGCCAGCGCCTCCTCGCCGGCGGCCGAGATCTCCGCCCGCAGCTCGGTCCGCGTCCGCACCCGCTGGCCGCCGGCGCCGGTCCCCGGCGGCAGCACCAGCTGCAGGCCGCGGGCCGGCGTCGAGCAGTACTCGCGGGCGACCCAGAGGCCGAGCCCGACGAGCTCGGGCGGAGCGCCGGCCTCGAGCGCCTCCAGCGGCTCGGCGAGGCGCTCGGGCGGGAGCTCCGAGCGCTCGGCCAGCTCGACGACCACGCCCAGCGCTCGCCGGCGCCCGAACGGGACCCGCACCACGGCGCCGATCCCCAGATCCTCCATCGACTCCGGCAGGCGGTAGTCGAACGGTCCGCGCAGGGCGCGGGCGGTGGTCAGCGGCTCGACCTTGGCGATCACCCCGCCACGGTATGGAGACGTGCGGACAGCGGGATATCCTCCCGGCGATGGGCCTCAACCTCAGCCCCGGCGAGCGCGTGATCTTCGAGGGCCATCCCTCGTGGCGGGCGATCCTCGGCTTCTACCTGAAGGGGATCGTGGTGGCGGCGCTGGCGGGGCTCGTCGTCAAGCTGCTCGGCGAGGAGGGCGGCACGGTCTTCCTCGTCGTCCTCGTCGCGATCGGGCTGACCGTTCTGATCGGCTTCGTCAAGCGCGTCGCCACCACCTACACGATCACCGACCGCCGCCTCAACATCAAGCGGGGAATCGTCTCCCGCGAGGTCCAGGAGACGCGGCTGGAGCGGGTCCAGAACGTCAACTACACCCAGTCCGTCTACCAGCGGCTGATGCAGATCGGCGACGTCGACTTCGACACGGCCGCCACCGACGACTACAACTTCGTCTTCGCCGGGGTCGCCGACCCGGAGGACGTCGTGCACCGAGTCGATCAAGCTACTGGCGCCTCGGCCTCCGGGACGCACGGGCTCGGAGAGCCGCAACCGCCGAGCGCGCCCCGTTAGGGCGCATATGGACCGCTAACGGAGCACTCGCCGGTGGCTCAGGCGGGAGCGGGCGCCGACTCGATTCCCGCCGCGTCGCGCAGCGAACCGACCCGGTCGATGCGCTCCCAGGTGAAGCCCTCGTCCTCACGGCCGAAGTGGCCGTAGGCGGCGGTCCTCTGAAAGATCGGCCGGTGCAGGTCGAGGTAGCCGCGGAAGGCGCCGGGGCGCAGGTCGAACTCGGCTTCGACCAGCTGTGAAATCTGAGCGTCGGGGAGCTTGCCGGTGCCGAAGGTCTCGACCATCAGCGAGACCGGGTGGGCGACCCCGATCGCGTAGGCGACCTGGACCTCGCAGCGCTGCGCCAGGCCGGCCGCGACGACGTTCTTGGCGACGTAGCGCGCCGCGTAGGCGGCCGAGCGGTCGACCTTGGAGGGGTCCTTGCCGGAGAAGGCGCCGCCGCCGTGGCGGGCCATGCCGCCGTAGGTGTCGACGATGATCTTGCGGCCGGTGAGGCCGGCGTCGCCGACCGGGCCGCCGATCACGAACTTGCCGGTCGGGTTGACGAGGAAGCTCTCGCGCAGCGGCTCCTCCTCGTACATCCCTGGAACCGCGGCCCCGAGCACCGGCAGCACGACGCTCTCCCAAAGGTCGCCCTTGATCTTCTCCTGCGAGTCGACCTCCTCCGCGTGCTGGGTCGAGATCAGGAGCTTTTCGACCTTGACCGGGCGGCCGTCGGCGTAGCGCACGGATACCTGCGTCTTGCCGTCGGGACCGAGGTAGCCGAGCGTGTCGTCCTTGCGAACCGCCGCGAGGCGTTCGGCAAGCCGATGGGCGATGTGGACCGGCATCGGCATCAGCGCCTCGGTCTCGTCGGTGGCGTAGCCGAACATCATTCCCTGGTCGCCGGCGCCGGCGACGTCGAGCTCGTCGTCGTCGGCCGGGTCGACCCGGGTCTCGAGCGCGTGGTCGACGCCCTGGGCGATGTCGGGAGACTGCTCGTCGAGCGAGACGATGACCGAGATGTGATCGCAGTTGTAGCCGTAGTCGCCGTGGTCGTAGCCGATCTTGCGGATCGTCTCGCGGACGATCTCGGGGACGTTGAGGTGGACGTCGGTGGAGATCTCGCCCGAGACGACCGCCATGCCGGTGTTGACCAGCGACTCGCAGGCGACGCGGCCCTCCGGGTCCCCCGCCATCACGGCGTCGAGGACGGCGTCGGAGATCTGGTCGCAGACCTTGTCGGGGTGACCCTCGGTCACCGACTCCGACGTGAACAGGTACTCCCCCTCGGCAAGCGGCTCGCGATTTTGCATGAAAGGAAGCCTAGTGGACGCTCAGCGACGCTGACGGCGCGTGTGGGGCACGAAGTCGATGACGAGCGGGACCCCCTCGAGGCCGTAGGTCTCGCGCAGCCGGTTCTCCAGGTGGTAGGCCCAGTCGCGGACGATCAGGCGGCGGTCGTTGACCTGGATCGCGATCCGCGGCGGGCTCTCCCCGATCTGCGCCGCGTAGTAGAGGCGCAGGCGGCGACCACGGCGCGAGGGCGGCGGCGTCCTGGCGACGAGGTCGTTGACGAAGCGGTTCAGCTCGGGGGTCGGGATCCGCTCGGCGGCGCGGTCGGCCAGCTCCAGCGCCTTCGGCAGCAGCTTCGGCACGTTGCGGCCGCGCAGCGCCGAGCAGGTGACGACCGCCGGGCGCAGGCGCAGCTTGCGCCCGACCCTGGCCCGGGCGTCGTCGACGTCGGTGTCGGTCACGTCCCACTTGTTCAGCGCCAACAGCGTCGCGCAGCCGGCGACCATCGCCAGCTCGGCGATCCGCAGGTCTTCCGCCGTGACCCCCTCCGAGGCGTCGCAGACGACGATCGCGACGTCGGCCCGCTCGACCGCCAGCTCGGTGCGCAGCTGCGCGTAGTGGTCGACGCTGCCGGCGACCTTGGCCCGGCGGCGCAGGCCGGCGGTGTCGACCAGGCGCACCGCGCGCCCCTCGACCTCCAGATCGGTGTCGATCGCGTCGCGGGTCGTGCCGGCCCGCTCGGAGACGATCGTCCGCTCGTCCCGCAGGAAGGCGTTGACGAGCGAGGACTTGCCGACGTTGGGGCGACCGATGACGGCGACGCTGACCCGCTCGGAGTCGTCCGGCGGCGGCGGCCGGTCGCCGAGCGACTCGACCACCCGGTCGAGCAGGTCGCCGCTGCCGAGCCCGTGAGTGGCGGAGACGGCGAGGGGGTCGCCGAGGCCGAGCTGGTGGAACTCCGCGGTCAGGTGCTCGTCGCCGGGGCGGTCGACTTTGTTGACGACGACCAGCACCGGGGTCCCGGCGCCGCGCAGCGCGCTCGCCAGCTCCAGGTCGCCGGCCCGCACTCCCGCGCGGGCGTCGACGACCAGCAGGATCGCGTCCGCCTCGGCGATCCCGATCCGGGCCTGCCGCCGCACGTCCTCGGCCAGCTCGTCGGGGTCGGCGAGGTCGATGCCGCCGGTGTCGAGCAGCTCGAAGGCGACCCCGTTCCACTCGCAGGGCACCCGCTTGCGGTCGCGGGTGACCCCGGCCTCGGCGTGGGTGACCGCCTCGCGGCCGCCGGCAAGCCGGTTGACCAGGGTGCTCTTGCCGACGTTGGGGAAGCCGACGACGGCGACGGTCGGCAGCCGGCTCATCCGGACACCTCCCAGCATGGCGACTTTTTCCCGCATATCGGCAATAAAGCGCCAATGTCGGTCATGCCAGGCCCCTTTCGCAGGCCAAAGCGACGATTCGCTCGACGACGTCCTGCAGCCCAACGCCCGTGGTGTCGATCTCGACCGCGTCGGGGGCGGCCCGCAGGGCGCTGTGCTCGCGCGTCTCGTCGCGCTCGTCGCGCGCCTGCTGCGCCGCGAGCACCGAGGCCTCGTCCGCGCCGGTCTCGGCGGCGCGGCGGCGGGCGCGCTCCCGCGGTGAGGCGGTGAGGAAGACCTTGAGCGGCGCCTCGGGGCTGACCACGGTGCCGATGTCGCGACCCTCGGCGACGTAGCGACCGGCGTCGATCAGCTGCCGCTGTTGCGCGACCATCGCCTCCCGCACGCCCGGGTGCACGGAGACGCGGGACGCGGCCTCGGTCACCCGTGGCGTGCGGATCGCGGTGCTGACGTCACGTCCGTCGAGCTCGACGTGTTCGCCTCCCAGCCCGATCCGCAGCGAGCGCGCCAGCGCCGCCATCGCCTCCCCGTCGTCGAGGTCGGCTCCGCGCTCCACCCCCGCCAGCCCCACGCAGCGGTACATCGCCCCGGAATCGAGGTAGGTGAAGTCGAGCGCCGCCGCCACCGCGCGGGCGACCGTCGACTTGCCGGCGCCGGCGGGCCCGTCGATCGTGATGACCATGCGCGGCAGCCTACGCGGCGACGCAGCCGCGAGGCGCCGGCGCGTCGGCTGCCTCCAAGCTCCCCTTCGAACGCCCTATTTGTCCGCCACTTCGATATTGATCTTTTCCGCCGGCGCGGTCGGGCTCTGCCCTGTCAATGTGACGCTGGCGGTGTTCGTGTACGCGCCGTCCGTTTTGCCGCCGGCGCCTTTGAACGGGCAGAAGCATCCGTCCTGCGCGACGGTGTAGGCAAGACCGGCGACTGTCGGCTGCACTGTGATGTCCTTTTTCGGCGAAGCGCTTGTGTCGTCGGTCAGATCGACCGTTTCCAGGCTGGACTGCTCTTTCAGTTCGATGGTGCAGTTGTCGACGACGATCTTGATCGCATTGCCCACAACAGCACAGTCGATGTCCATGCGAGCGCGATAGTTGTCAGCCGCCGTTTTTTCCCTCACGTGGTAGACGTAGCTGCACCCTTCCATGCTCACGGTGGCGCTTCCTCCCCACGAAGCGGTGCAGCTTTTGTAATCGGGCGTAACCGTCAATGTGGAGGAGGCCGCCGAAAGGACCGCGTGGTAGCTGGTCTCTTTGCATTCCACCGTACCGGCTTCGAACGTGAACTTCTCGACTCCGGAAGAGCTACCGTGGATTGTGGCGGGGTATTTGCCGGCCTTAACGAGCGGATGTCGTTTTTTGTTTTCCTCTTTGAGCAGTTCCAGGCTGAGTTTTTTCTCTGCCTCCAGCTTCGTAAGAGATATTTCCAAGGATTGGAAGATTGGATTGTTCGTATCATGGTTGGTTCCGACGTGAACGCCCTGAACAGATGCTGTCGACGGCGTCGCCAAGTAGGCCCCCTCCGAGAACCAAGGTCCTCCGCTATCCCCCTCCGTGTGTTTGACGCTTTTCACTTCGAAAAGATTTTTCTTTACGAGAGTGTTTGTGTAGAAGGAAAGTTCTCCTTTTTCTTTGATTATCTGACCACACCCGAGTTTCGAAAATTGACCCGACAAACAGGTTCTTGCACCCACCACTGGTTTCTCTTGGGTAATCACCGGAATTGGGTCTCGTTCGTCTTTGTCCCAGGGTATGACGGTAGGAGCAACTGGAACAAAACTTCCATTTATAGCCCAATAAGGTGAAGTGATCTCGATCACCCCTATGTCGGTTTCGTCGTTCAGGTACTCGAAAGCTGGGCCGATGTCCTCTATTGGGGACGTTTTCCAATCTTTTTTGTAGGCCGACCACGTCGTCCCTTTGCCGCCACCGCCTCGTTTGGGGTCGATGCAATGCCCAGCGGTGAGGAGATAGGTCGTTGTCGCATCCGCCGGTTTCGAGCGGTCTTTTTTGACGGCAGTCGGGCCCGCCGTGCATCGCACTACTTTCACCCCTTCTTCTTCTGCAATTTCAGCGTCGCTGTGTTCGACTTCTGCTTCGATGAAGGTGGCCCTTATCGTTTGGCCGGCGGCGATGGGCGCATTGCAGGCCGCATATTTTGCGTTGATTTTGCACCTGGCCTCCGGCAGGCCGCCAAGGTGCCGTGCCGGTACCCAGTCGATCAGGACCTCGACGCCGTCGGCCCTTGCTTCGCGCTCCAGAGCTGCCCGCCGAGCAGAGGGCACCGAGGAGGCCACTTCCACTTCGAGGGCGTTACGCTGCGGCGCCAGCGACGTCGCCACCTCTCCTAGTTCGAACAGATCGGCGAGGATGCGAGCCCACCTATCCTGCGTGGCTTCGAGCTCAGCCTGGGTCGATTCGACGGAGGTCTCCGTGACGTTTTCCTGCATACCCTCCTGAGCGGCGACGGCTTCGGCGTTTCTTCGGCTCTGCGGCGAGGTGACGCCGACGTACAGCTGCGCGGTTTCGGCGTCGAACCAGACGCCGCCGAATTCGTCGCCGAGAGCGGCTGCGAGCTTTGCGGCGATGCCGGTGCGAGAGATCGCGGCTTCGGCTTGGCTTGCCTCGTTCGCCTGCTCGAGTTCCGTTCGCTCGCGGGACGACATTTCGGGCGCGTCGCCGATGGAGCTCTGGGCGTAGGCGAGCAGCGCCACCAGGAGGCCGATTGCAACGACGAGGCCGCGGGACCAACCGATCTGGGTGGGACTCATGGGGCGCCTCCTCTCCGTCGCGCCCTCCCCACCGTGTAGCAGCCGCCGGGTTACTTGTCAAGAAACTTTGAGCGAAGCGAGGTCGGACTCGAAGCCCGGATAGCTGACGCCGGCGGCATCCATGCCCCGCACCGCGACGCCTTCGCTCGAGGCGAGGCCGGCGACGGCGCCGAGCATCGCGATCCGGTGGTCGCCTCGGGAATCGATCGCCCCACCGCGCAGGCCTCCCTCACCCTCGATCCGCATCCCGTCCCCGCTGGTCTCGACCTCGGCCCCGAGCGCGGCCAGCGCGGTGGCCACGGTGGCGATGCGGTCGCTCTCCTTGTGCCGCAGCTCGGCCGCGTCGCGGATCGTCGTCGTGCCCTCGGCGAAGCAGGCGGCAAGCGCGACCAGCGGCAGCTCGTCGATCGCCAGCGGGATCTCGGCGCCGCCCACCTCGGTGCCGCGCAGCGCCGTGGCGCGGGCGCGGATCCGACCGCTCGGCTCCCCCCCGCGCTCGCTCTCCTCCGCGACCTCGACCTCGGCGCCCATCCGGTCCAGGATCGCGAGCAGGCCGGTGCGGGTCGGGTTCAACCCCACTCCGAGCAGCTCGACCTCGCTGCCGGGGACGAGCAGCGCCGCGACGAGGAAGAAGGCCGCGGAGGAGAAGTCGGCGGGGACGACGATCTGGCCCGGCTCCAGCAGCGACGCCGGCCGCACCGCGACGGCACCGTCGGCGCGCTCTATCTCAGCGCCGGCAGCGGCCAGCATCCGCTCGCTGTGGTCGCGGGTCGGCAGCGGCTCGGCGATCCGGGTCTCGCCATCGGCAAGCAGGCCGGCAAAGAGCAGGCACGACTTGACCTGGGCGCTGGCGACCGGCAGCTCGTAGGAGATCCCGTGCAGCGGCGCCCCCTCGATCCGCAGCGGCGGCAGGCGGTCCTCGCGGCAGCTCAACCGGGCGCCCATCTCTCGCAGCGGCTCCGCCACGCGGTCGACCGGGCGCCGACGGATCGAGTCGTCGCCGTCGATAGTCCAGGCGCCCGTTTCCTGCCCCGCCAGCCAGCCCGGCAGCAGCCGCAGCAGGGTGCCGGCGTTGCCGACGTCGATCGAGGCCTCGGCCGCGCCCCGCAGCCCGACCCCCCGCACCCGGATCGAGGGCTCGATCGCCTCGGTGCCGACTCCCTCGACCTCGGCTCCGAGCGCCTGCATCGCGGCCAGGGTCGAACGCGTGTCGGCCGAGTCGAGGTAGCCCTCGATCGCCGTCTCCCCCTCCCCCATCGCGGCGATCAGCGCCGCCCGGTGCGAGACCGACTTGTCGGGCGGTGGCCGCAGCGATCCGCGCAGCGGGCCGGCGGGGTCGAAGCGGGCTGCCACAGGCGCTAAGCGCCCTCACCCAGCGCGGTCGCCGAGTGGCCCAGCTCGGTCAACAGGCCGACGGCCCGCTCGGCCTGCTCGTCGCCGGCGACCCAGAGCGAGATCGCCCCCGACTGCATGTCGGCCGCCGGGTGCAGCGCCATGTCCTCGATGTTGACGCCGGCCTCGCCCAGCGCCAGCGCCAGCTCGGCGACTATGCCCGGCCGATTCGGGACGACGACGCGCACCTCGCGCAGGGGACCGACGCCGGGCTCGGTCTCGAGCAGCCGGCCGCGGTCGGCGCCGGCGGCGGCGTGCCAGCCCTCAATGCCCTCCGGTTTGCCGGCGTCGATCAGCTCCCTCGCCTCGTTCAGCCGTGCGACGGCTTCATCGATCGCGGCGACGACCGCCTCCCTGTTGGCGGTGAAGATGTCCGCCCATATCGACGGGTTCGAGCCGGCCACCCGGGTTGCGTCGCGGAAGCTCGGCCCCGCCTCCGGCATCCGCTGCGAGTCGCGGGTCAGCTCGGCGGTGGCCTGGGCCGCGAGCACGTTGGCGAGCACGTGGGGAAGGTGGCTCACGGTCGCCATCAGGCGGTCGTGAGCCTTGGCGTCGATCGCCTGCGGACGGGCGCCGAGATCGGAGACGAAGCGCTGCAGGCGGTCGTAGAGGACGCCGCTGGAGCGCTCTGTCGGCGTCAGGTACCAGCGGGCGCCCTCGAAGAGGTCGGCACGGGCGTTCTGCACCCCGGCGGTCTCGGCGCCCGCGAGCGGGTGGCCGCCGATGAAGCGCTCGTCGCCACCCAGGGCGGTGACGAGCTGGCGCTTGGTCGAGCCGGCGTCGGTGACGACCGTCTCCGGGCCGCTTGCCTCCAGCGCCGCCGCGACCAGCTCCGGCAGGACCGAGACCGGCGAGGCGCAGAAGACGACGTCCGCCCCGGCGCAGGCCTCGCCCACAGAGTCCGCCGGACGGTCGACGGCGCCGAGCTCGACCGCCCGCTCCAGCGTCGCCCGCCTGGGCCCCCAGCCGACGACCTCGCAGCCGAGCCGCTGCCGCGCCGCGAGCCCGATCGAGCCGCCGATCAGGCCGACGCCGAGGACGGCTGCCCTCATGCGCCGCGCCGCGCCCGCACCGCCGCCGCCAGCCGCTCCAGCACGGAGACCGTCTCCTCCCAGTCGATGCAGGGGTCGGTGATCGATTGGCCGTAGGTGAGCGAGTCGACGTCGCCGGGACCGAGCTCCTGCCGGCCCTCGACCAGGAAGGACTCCAGCATGACCCCGACGACGGACGCGTTGCCGGCGGCGATCTGGTCGCCGATCTGGCCCGCGGCGGCGATCTGCTGCTCGGGATCCTTGGCGCTGTTGTCGTGGGAAGCGTCGATCACCACGCGCTCCGCCAGGCCCGCCGCCCTCAGCATCTCCAGCGCCGCCGCGATTCCCTCCTCGTCGCAGTTCGGCGCCCCGCGGCCGCCGCGCAGGATCACGTGCCCGTCGGGATTCCCCGCGGTGTGGTGGATCGCCGGCCGGCCGGCGTCGTCGATGCCGGCGAAGGCGTGCGAGACGGCCGCGGCGCGGACCGCGTCGACCGCCACCTGGACGTCGCCGTCGGTGCGGTTCTTGAAGCCGATCGGCATCGAGAGCCCGGAGCCGAGCTGGCGGTGGATCTGGCTCTCGGTCGTGCGGGCTCCGATCGCCCCCCAGGCGACCGTGTCGGCGATGTACTGCGGGGTGATCGGGTCGAGGAACTCGCAGCCGATCGGCAGGCCGAGGTCGAGCACCTGCAGCAGCAGCGTGCGCGCCATCCGCAGGCCGGCGTTGACGTCGCAGGAGCCGTCCAGGTAGGGGTCGTTGATCAGGCCCTTCCAGCCGGTCGTCGTCCGCGGCTTCTCGAAGTAGACCCGCATCGCGACCAGGAGGTCGTCGTGCAGCTCGTTCGCCAGCTCGGCCAGGCGGCCGGCGTACTCGAGTGCCGCCTCGGGGTCGTGCACGCTGCACGGCCCGACCACGACCAGCAGCCGGTCGTCGCTGAGGTCGAGCACGTTGCCGACTTCGCCCCTGCCGCGCACCACCGCCGCCTCCCGCTCCTCGCCGAGCGGCAGGTCGCCGAGCAGCGCCTCGGGCGAGACCAGCTCCACGATCCGCTCGATCCGCTGGTCGCGGACCGGGTCCCGCGTCCGCTGCATTCCGATCATCATCTTGCCGCCGCCTTTCTCCACATCGAAGACCTTACTTTCCAAGCGGGCTCCGCCATGCGAGCGCGGGCAACGGGAAGCGCGCGAACTACCTGCAACGGCGCCCGGCCAAACGCTCTATGGGTGCGGCGCGATGCCGCCAGGCCGGACGCCTAGCTAAATCGCCAGTGATGAGCGATGCGCACAGGGGCAACCGCAGCGCGCCTTGCGCACATGCTGCTGGCGGTGTCACCTGTTCGCTTCATTGCTCAAAGACTTTGTACCAGGTCGCGGGCGCTCAGGCGATCAGCTCCCCGAGCGCCGCCAGGAAGCGGTCGTTCTGGGCCGGCGTGCCGTAGCTGACCCGGATGTGGCCGGGACCGTCGAGGGGGGTGCCGGAACGGACGGCGATCGAGCGCTTCTCGAGACCGGCGACGACCTCCCTCTCGTCGGCCTCGCCGAGATCGATCCAGGAGAAGTTGGTCTGGGTCTCGGCGGTCGCCAGCCCCAGCTCGTGCAGGCTCCCCTCCACCCGCACCCGCTCGACCAGGGTCTGCTCGACGCGGCGCTCGACGTCGTCCTGGTGCAGGATCGCCTCCGCCGCCGCCGCTTGGGCGAGGGCGTTGACGCTGAACGGCTGCCGCACCGCGTCGACGGCGGCGCGGAACTTGGCCGAGCCGATCGCGAAGCCGACCCGCAGGCCGGCCAACCCGTAGACCTTGCTGAAGGTCCGCAGCACGACCAGGTTGGGGAAGTCGGCGAGCAGGTCGATCGTCGCGTCAGGGTCGTCGTCGGTCTGGAACTCGACGTAGGCCTCGTCGAGGGCGACGGCGACGTGCTCTGGGATCAGCTCGCAGAAGGCGGCGATCTGCGCGGCCGGCAGATGGGTGCCGGTCGGGTTGTTCGGGTTGCAGACGAGCACCAGCTGGGTGGCGGCGGTCACCTCGGCCGCCAGCGCGTCGAGGTCGTGGACCTCGCCCTCGGCGAGCGGGACGCGGATCTCGCGAGCGCCGGTCAGCGCCGCCAGGTGCGGGTACATCGAGAACGAGGGCCAGGCGTAGACGATCTCCGCCCCCGGCTCGCAGAGGGCCTCGGCGGCGGCGAGCAGGATCTCGCAGGAGCCGTTGCCGACGGCGACGCGGCCCGGCTCGGTCTCGTAGCGCTCGGCGATGCGACGCCGCAGCAGGGTCGCGCCGGGGTCGGGGTAGCGGTTCATCGCGGCGGCGGCGTTGCGGATCGCGTCGACGACCTCGGGGTGCGGCGGGAAGGGCGACTCGTTCGATGCGAGCTGGGCGATCTCGCCGGCGGCGATCGCCTCCGGCGCCTGGCCGGCGGGGACGCCGGCCTGGTAGCCCGGGATGCGGGCGAGCTTCTCCGCGAAGGTGACGGTCATGCGCTCATTGTGGACGACGGCGCCGTTACTGGGCGGCGTGAAGGTCCGAGCGCAGTTCCTGGGTCGCCCCCAGGTAGGCGTGCGCGGGCGTGTGGCCGAACGGCGCGTAGTAGTGGACCATCGCCCGAATCACCCGCGGCATCGCGCCCGGCACCGGGATCTCCTGGCAGCAGAGCAGCGGCACCGCCTCCAGCCCGGCGCCGCGAGCAGCGACCGCCGGGAACTCGGCGTCGAGGTCCACGGTTGTGGTGAAGAGGCAGCTGACCAGCGCCTCTGGCTCGAGCGCGTTGCGGCCGAGCAGCTCCTGCATCAGCTCGGTCGTCGCCTCGACGATCGCATCGGCTTCGTTCGCCTCGACCTGCACGGCGCCCCGCACCGCGAAGAGCCGCTGCTGAGTCCCGTCCGCGCTCACGCCCTGCATCTTTTCAGAGGGACGTGCCGAGCATTTAGCGCCCATAGTGGTGTCTAAGTCTCGGCACGTCCGCGCGCAGGGTTGCGATCTCCTCGGCGCCCAGGCGGCGGGCTTCGCCCTCGGCCAGGGTCCCGAGGGCGATTGGGCCGAAGCGGACGCGTTGCAGCGCCGTCACCTCGTTGCCCACCGCCTCGGCCATGCGGCGGACCTGGCGGTTGCGGCCCTCGCGCAGGACGATCTCGATCTCTCGCTTGCCGAGCCGCCGCACTTCGGCCGGGGCGGTCGGGCCGTCCTCGAGCTCGACCCCGCTCGCCAGCCGCTGCAGGTCCGCCGCCGACGGCGGCCGCCGCAGCTCGACCCGGTAGGCCTTCGGCACTTCGTAGCGCGGGTGGGTGAGTCGGTTGGCCAGCTCGCCGTCGTTGCTGAGCAGGAGCAGCCCGCTCGAGTCGGCGTCGAGGCGACCGACCGGGTAGAGACGGGCCCGCGATGGCACCAGCTCGACCACCGCCGTGCGCTGGCCCGGCTCACGCGCGGTCGAGACGACGCCCACCGGCTTGTTGACCGCCCAGACCTCGTGCGGCTCCGGCGCGACGACGCCGCCGTCGATCCGCACGTCGTCGCCCTCCCCCACGTCGCGAGCCGGGTCGGTGACGACCTCGCCACCGACGCTGACCCGCCCCGCCGCGATCAGCTTCTCAGCAGCTCGCCGCGAAGCGACTCCTCCATGGGCGAGGAATTTCGCCAGCCTCACGAGAGGAGAGTCGGGAGAGGTCCCGGCGGAGCCTCCCCGCTGTTGCTCCGACGGGGCCTCCCCCGGCTCTCCCATCTCATGGCTCTGCGCGTTGCTCCCCTGCTTTGAGGAGTCGCTCGCGCAGCTCGCGCTCGTCCTCGGGGCTCGGGTCGAAGCGCGAGGGGTCGGGCAGTTGGTCGAGACCTGCGAGCCCGAACAGGCGCTCGAACAGCTCCGTCGTCTTGAACAGGGCCGCGCCGAACTGCGAGCGGCCCGACTCCTCGATCAGGCCCCGCTCGGTCAACGTCTGCGCCGCCGACTCCGAGGAGACGCCGCGGATCCGCGCCACCTCCGGCCGCGAGACCGGCTGCAGGTAGGCGACGATCGCCAGCGTCTCCGCCTGCGCCTGGGTCAGCGGCGGCGTCCGCGGCTTGGCCAGCAGGCGCCGCGCGGCGGCCTCGCTGGCCGGGTCGCTGGCCAGCGCGAAGCCGCCGGCGATTTCGCGCAGGACGACGCCCCGCTTGCCCTCGGCGAGGTCCTCGCGCAGCAGGTCGAGCGCCTCGGTCACCTGACCTTCGGTCGCCTCCGTCGCCTCGGCCAAATCGGCGACCGCGACCGGCTGTGGCGAGAGGAAGAGCAGCGCCTCGATCGTGCGGGCGAGGTCGCTCATCCCTGACCCCCGACCCGCTGGATCTCGATCGGGCCCAGCGGCTCGCCCTGGTTCCAGGTCACCTCGCCCTTGCGGTACAGCTCCAGCAGCGCGAACAGGGTCACCGCCTGGGTCAGCCGGTCCTCGCCGCCGAACTGCTCATCGAAGTCGATGCTGGAGCGGCCGGCGAGGGCGTCGCGCAGGGCGCGCAGGCGCTTCTCCAGGGAGACGGTGGGACGGATGTGGCCGATCTCGAGCGGCGGCGGCACGACCAGCAGGTCGCCGAGGGCGGCGGCCAGCCGGTCGGGGTCGTAGACGGCCGTCGCCGCGTCGAGCGCGACCTTGCGCAGCTGCGGCGGCAGCGGCGCCGCGCGATAGAGGTAGCCGCGCGCCGCCTCGAAGCGCTCCTTCAGCACCGTCGCCGCGTCGCGGTAGCGGCGGTACTCGAGCAGCCGCGCCAGCAGCTCCTCGACCGCCTCCTCCGGCGCCAGCTCCTCGCCATCCTCCTCGGCGCCCGGCAGCAGCAGGCGCGACTTCAGCTCCAGCAGCGCCGCGATCAGGACCAGGAACTCGGTCGCCACCTCCAGCTCCAGCTCGCCCTCGCGCTCGAGGTGCTCGACGTAGGCGACCACGACATCCCCCAGCTGCACCTCCAGCAGGTCGACCTCCTCGCGCAGCAGCACCGCAAGCAGCAGGTCGAACGGCCCGGCGAAGACGTCGAGCTCGAGGTCGAGTTCGGCGACGCTCATCGACTCAAACTAACGCGGCGCGCCGATGCCCATGCGCTCGCGGACGTCGGCGAGGGTCGGGGCGGCGATCGCGCGGGCCTTCTCGGCGCCGGCGGCGAGGGCGGCCTCCAGGGCCGCCTCGTCGGGGCGCAGCTCGGCGTAGCGCTCGCGGACCGGCGCCAGCAGCTCGACGACTCCCTCCGCAACGGCCCCCTTGAAGTCTCCGTAGCCGGCGCCCTCGAACTCGGACTCGATCTGCGACGGGTCGGCGCCGCGGGCGACGGCGAGCACGTCGATCAGGTTGGTGACGCCCGGCTTGTCCTCGCGCCGGACTATCTCCCACCCCGAGTCGGTGACGGCGCTGCCGAGCTTCTTGCGGATCGCCTCGGGCTCGTCGAGGACGTAGATCGTCCCCGCCTCGGTCGCGCTGGTCGTCGACATCTTCCGCTCCGGCTCCTGCAGGTCCATGATCCGCGCCCCGACCTCGGGGATGCGGAGCTCGGGCTCGACCAGGGCCTCGCCGAAGCGCTCGTTGAAGCGACGGGCGATCTCCCGCATCAGCTCCACGTGCTGGCGCTGGTCGTCGCCGACCGGCACCTCGGTCGCGCGATAGGCGAGCACGTCGGCCGCCATCAGCACCGGGTAGAAGAAGAGCGCCGCGGAGACAAGCTCGCGCTGCTTCGCGGACTTCTCCTTGAACTGGTGCATGCGGTTGAGGTCGCCGTGGGAGGTGACCGCCGAGAGCAGCCAGGTCAGCTCGGTGTGCTCGAGGACGTCGGACTGGCGGAAGAGGACGCAGCGCTCGGGGTCGAGGCCGGCGGCAAGCAGGATCGCCGTCGTGTCGTAGAGGCGCTGGCGCAGCTCGGCCGGGTCGAAGGCGACCGAGATCGCGTGCAGGTCGACGATGCAGAAGATCGCCGGCTCGCCCCGCTCCTGCCCCTCGACGTAATGGCGGATCGCCCCTATGTAGTTGCCGAGGTGCTTGCGGCCGGTCGGCTGGATGCCGGAAAAGATGACGGGGGCGTTCATGGGACGGAGCCTATTTGGGGCCCGGGGATGGGCGCCTCTCGCCCGGACAAGTGCTGCCCTGATCAGGGCGGCGCTTTGAGTATCCGCCCGTTCGAGGGGCACCCCGTCCCTGGCTCTCAAGCGGGTTCGGCCGTGGGCGCTTCGTCGCCAGCCGCAACCGGCTCGCCCGTTGCGGTGTCAGCTTCAGTGCCGTGGCCGCACTCGCCTGCTGCGGCGGAGCCGCGGGTCGGGACGGCCTCGATCCGGCGGCGTGGGTTCTCGATTCCCAGGCCGGCGACGGTGCCGCCGGCGATCATCAGCAGGCCGGCGATGAGGACGCCGAGATGGAAGGCGGAGGTCGAGGCGTCGGCCGCGGCGCTGCGGACGCGCTCGCCTTCGGCAGGCCGGAGCCTCTCGGTGGAGGCCACCGCCAGCGGCTGCTCCTTGGCGTCCGATACCGCGCCCGCGGCCGCCGGCCCCAGTGGCCGGTCTCCGAGGTTGTCGTCGAGGGTCGCGCCGAAGCTGGCCGAGATCACGGCGCCGAGCACGGCAATCGCCAGCAGGCCGGCGACCCGCGAGATGCCGTTGTTGACCCCCGACGCGATGCCGACGTGGCGCTCCTCGACCGAGTCGAGGACGGTCGCGGTCAGCGGCGCAACCGTCGCCGCCAAACCGAGGCCGAAGACGACGATCGCCGGCAGCACCTCGGTCAGGTAGTCGGGGGAGGCGTCGACCCGCATGAGGAGGAAGAGCCCGACCCCGCCGACGATCGGGCCGGCGCACATCGGTCCCCGGGGGCCGACCCCGGACGCGATCCTGCCGAAGCGCGGTGAGAGCACGAAGAGGATCAACGAGATCGGCGTCGTCGCCAGGCCCGCCTCGATCGGCGAGTAGCCGGCGACCTGCTGGAGGAAGAGGGTGACGAAGAAGAGGCCGCCGATCAGACCCGCGTAGGCGGTCAGCGTGGTCAGGTTGGCGACCATGAAGTTGCGGATCCGGAACAGACCGAGGTCGAGCATCGGGTGGCGGGCGCGTGCCTCGTGCAGGACGAAGAGCGCGAAGCAGGCGACCCCGACGGCCATCGACGCCCAGACCAGGGGATCGCCCCAGCCGTGACTCGGCTGTTCGATCAGCGCGAACACCGGGCCGCCCAGGCCGGCGGCGGAAAGCCCGATCCCAGCCCAGTCGATGCCGCGGAACGCCTCGGGGTCGCGGCTCTCGCTCACCGCGCGGAGGCTCAGCGCCACGGTGAGCGCGATCAGCGGGATGTTGACCCAGAAGATCGCCCGCCAGGAGAGCGCCTCGATCAGGGCCCCTCCGCCAGCTGGGCCGACCACGGTGGCGATCCCGGTCCAGGCGGTCCAGGTCCCAACCGCCTTGCCGCGCGCCGCGCCCTCGAAGCTGGCGGCGACGATCGCCAGCGAGCCCGGCACCAGCAGCGCTCCGGCGACCCCCTGCAGGGCCCGGGCGCCGATCAGGAACTCGACCGACGGCGCCAGCGCGCAGAGGATCGAGGTGACGCCGAAGGCAGCGAGCCCGACGACGAACATCCGCCGCCGCCCGAACTGGTCGCCGAGCGAGCCGCCGACCAGGAGCAGCGAGACGAGCGTCAGCATGTAGGCCTCGACCACCCACTGCTGCCCGGCAAGCCCAGCGTCGAGGTCCTCGGCGACGGCCGGCAGCGCCACGTTGACCACGGTCGAGTCGAGGAAGACGACCGTCGAGCCGAGGATCGTCGCGACCAGCGTCAGGCGCTGCTGCCGAGCCACCCGGCCGAGTGTACGGAGCGCCGTTTGCGCCCCTCACCTGACGGCTCGGCTATTCCACCGCCTCGCGCAGCTGTTGGGCTGGCGTGAAGAAGTTGCGGTAGGCGAGCGTCGTCGCCACCAACGCGGCGATCGAGACGCTGCCCAGCAGCGCGTAGAGGAGGATCAGCTGCAGACGGACGGCATCGGTCGGTTCGGCCCCGGCCAGCAGCATTCCCACCATCGTCCCCGGGAAGAAGATCAGGCCGGTCGTCTTGGTCGAGTCGATCAACGCGATCGTGCCCGAGCGCAGCGCGCGGCGGACGATCGGCGCTGCCGCTTCGCCCGCGGTCGCCCCCAGCGCCAGCGTCGCCTCGATCCGCGCCCGCGAGTCGGCGACCTCGTCGCCGAGACGGTTCAGCGCCACCGCCGCGGCGGTCATCGCGTTGCCGATCACCATGCCGCCGACCGGGACGAGGTTGCGCGGGGTCGGCTCGAAGATGCCGAGCGCGATCACCAGCCCGAGGGTCGTCGCCCCGGCCACGGTGAGCGCGATCAGCAGCGGCCAGAAGGCGCCGGGGACGCGCCGGGCGCGGGCGCGGGCGGTGAAGGCGCCGAAGAGGACCATCACCGCCAGCAGCGCCAGCACCAGCCAGATCGTGTCGACGTCGAAGATCAGCTCGATCGCGTAGCCGATCGCGGTCAGCTGCACGAAGGAGCGGACCGCCGCGACGAGGATGTCGTCCTCGAGCCCGGCCCGCCACCAACGCGAGATCGCCGCCGCCACGGCGACCAGGGCGAGCGCGGCGGCGACCTCGCCGAGCGAGACGTCGATCCCGCTCACGCCAAAGCCTGCTCGAGCGGACCGCAGGCGACGACCCGCCCGCCTTCCAGCCGCAGCGCCCGCTCCGCCAGACGACGCGCCTGATCTGGATCGTGGCTGACGACCACCAGCGAGATCTCCAGCTCCCCTCGCAGCCGCGTCAGCGTCGCCTCGACTTCGTCGCGAGCGGTCCGATCGAGCGCCGAGGTCGGCTCGTCGAGGAGCAGGACGCGCGGCTGCTGGGCGAGCGCCCGCGCCAGCATCGTCCGCTGCTGCTCCCCAACCGAGAGCTTGGCCACCTCGCGCCCGGCGAAATCGCCCCCGAGGCCAGCGAGGCGCAGACAGCGCCGCGGGTCGAGCCCGACACCGGCCAGCTCGGCCGCGTAGCGCAGGTTGGACTCGACCGTGCCACCAAGCAGAGCGGGCAGCTGCGGGACCAGCGAAACCTCGCGCCGCAATGCCAGCGGGTCGTACCCGGGCAGCGGTCGGCCTCGGTAGGAGATCGTGCCGCGCTCCGGGTCGGCGAGCCGGTTCAACAGCCGCAACAGGGTCGACTTGCCGCTGCCCGAGGGGCCAACGACCGCCGTCGCGCCCGGGGCGATCTCAGCGTCGATCGAGTCGAGCGCGCGCCGGCCGCCGCGGCTGAAGCTGACGCCATGAAGCTCGAACAGCACGACGGCCATGATCCCGCACCGCGCGCAAGAAGCCTCCCGCCGCCACGCCGGAGCCGAGCCCGCACGTGGACGGCTGCCAGAATCCGGGTAGGTGATCAGCTGAATGGCTAGAGCGATCTGGAGTGGGACGATCAGCTTCGGGCTCCTCAACGTGCCCGTCAAGCTCTACAGCGCGGTCGCGCGCCGCGGCATCTCGCTGCGCGAGATCCGCGAGTCCGACGGCGCCCGCATCCGCCACCGGCGCGTCGCCGAAGGGACCGACGAGGAGGTCCCCTACGAGGAGATCGTCAAGGCCTTCGAGCTCTCGCCCGACCGCTACGTGCCGCTGACCAAAGACGAGATGGCGGCGATGGCGCCGGAGAAGACCCGCGCGATCGAGGTCCAGGACTTCGTCGACCTCGATGAGATCGACCCGATCTACTTCGACAGCCCCTACTACCTGGGGCCGGCCGAGGGCGCCGAGAAAGCGTATTCACTGCTCGCGCGGGCGATGGAGCAGTCGGGCAAGGTGGCGATCGCCCGCTTCGTCTTCCGCAACAAGGAGCATCTGGCCGCGCTCCGCCCCGGCGACGGCGTCCTTACCCTGACCACGATGCGCTTCGCCGACGAGGTTGTGCCGCCGTCCGAGCTCGACGACGTGCTGCCCTCCGAGAAGCCGAAGGTCGGCAAGAAAGAGGTCGAGATGGCCGAGCAGCTGATCGACTCGCTGACCAGCAAGTTCGATCCAGGGGCCTACCACGACGAGTACCGCGAGGAGCTGCTCTCGCTGATCGAACGCAAGGCCGAGGGCAAAGACGTGCTGACCGCGCCGACGCCGGAGGAGCCGGAGTCGACCGCCGCCCCCGACCTGATGAGCGCGCTCGAGGAGAGCATCGCCGCCGTCAAAGGCAAAGGCGACGGCAAGGCGCCCAAAGCCGCCAAGAAGCGCAAAGCGCCGAAACGCGCGCCGGCGAAACGCTCCAGCCGCGCCAAAGCGAAGTCCTCGAAGTAGGCCGTGGGCTCGGACCGCCGGGTCGAGGTCGACGGTCGTGAGCTGAAGCTCACCAACCTCGACAAGGTCCTCTACCCGGTGGCCGGATTCACCAAGGGCGAGGTCGTCGACTACTACGCCAAGGTCGCGCCGGTGATCGTCCCCCACCTGCGCGGCCGGCCGCTGACCCTGCGCCGCTTCCCCGAGGGCGTCGACGACACCGGTGCCGCCTTCTTCGAGAAGCGCTGTCCCAAGCACCGGCCCGAGTGGGTGGAGACGGCGCCGGTGCCGGTCGAGGGCGACACGATCGACTTCTGCCTCTGCGAAGACCTGCCGACCCTGGTCTGGATGGCACAGCTGGCGGCGATCGAGCTGCACCCCTCGCTCTCGTTGGCGCAGGAGCTGGAGCGGCCGACCGTGCTCGCCTTCGACCTCGATCCCGGCCCACCGGCCGACGTCCTCGACTGCTGCCGGGTGGCGCTGCGCCTGCGCGACCTGTTCGGTCACTTCGAGGTCGAGTGCTTCCCCAAGACCTCCGGCTCCAAGGGGCTGCAGGTCTACGTCCCGCTCAACACCGAGGCCAGCTACGAAGAGACCAAACCGCTCGCCAAAGCTATCGCCCAGCTGCTGGAAAAGCAGACCCCGGACCAGGTCGTCTCGAAGATGAAAAAGGTCGACCGCAAGGGCAGGGTCTTCGTCGACTGGTCCCAGAACCACTCGCGCAAAACGACGATCGCCGTCTACTCGCTGCGCGCCCGCGAAAGGCCGACCGTCTCGACGCCGGTCAGCTGGGAGGAGGTCGAAGGCGCGCTGGAGCGCGACGACCGCGAGTGCCTGGTCTTCGAAGCGGGCGACGTCCTGGAGCGGATCGAGCGCCAAGGCGACCTCTTCGCCCCGGTGTTGGAGCGGAAACAGCAGCTGCCGGATCTCTAGCCGGCTAGTGCTGGCGCACGACCGGCCTGCGGGTCGCCTTGACCTCGTCGAGGCGACGGACCGGGGTCGTGTAGGGGGCCTGCTTGGCGACGTCGGGGTTGCGCTCGGCCTCGGCGAGGATCTCCTCGACGGCGTCGGCGAAGGCGTCGAGGCTCTCCTTGGCCTCGGTCTCGGTTGGCTCGACCATCAGGGCCTCCTCGACGAGGAGCGGGAAGTAGACGGTCGGCGGGTGGAAGCCGAAGTCGAGCAGGCGCTTGGCGAGGTCGAGGGTGGCGATCCCCAGGTCGCGCTTCATCGGCTTGCCGGAGAGGACGAACTCGTGCATGCAGTGGCGGTCGAAGGCGACCGGGAGGTGCTTGCCGGCGCGGCCCTGGGCGAGGCGCGCTTTCAGGTAGTTGGCATTGAGAACAGCGGTCTCCGAGGCCTCGGCGAGGCCGTCGGCGCCGAGGCTGAGGATGTAGGCGTAGGAGCGGACGAAGACGCCGAAGTTGCCCTGGAAGCCGCGCAGGCGGCCGATCGACCTGGGCCGGTCGAGGTCGAGGTCGTAGCTGGGCGCGCCGCCGTTGTCGCCTGTCCGCTTGACGACCTGGGGCCGCGGCAGGAAGGGCTCGATCCGCTCCGAGACGGCGATCGGCCCGGCCCCCGGGCCGCCGCCGCCGTGCGACTGGCTGAAGGACTTGTGCAGGTTGACGTGGACGATGTCGAAGCCCATGTCGCCCGGCCGCGTCTGGCCCATCACCGCGTTGAGGTTGGCGCCGTCGTAGTAGAGGGTGCCGCCGGCCTGATGGATCAGGGCGGCGATCTCGGCGATGTTCTCGTCGAAGAGCCCGAGCGTGTTGGGGTTGGTCAGCATCAGGCAGGCGACCTCGTCGGAGACCTTGGCCCGCAGGTCGTCCATCTCCACCCCGCCGCGCTCGTTGGTCGCGACCTTGACCGCCTCGTAGCCGGCCATCGTCACCGAGGCCGGGTTGGTGCCGTGGGCGGTATCGGGCGCCAGCACCTTGGTCCGCTCTTCGCCGCGATCGGCGTGGAAGGCGCGGGTCAGGAGCAGGCCGGCCAGCTCACCGTGCGAGCCGGCCGAGGGCTGGAGGCTGACGTGCGGCAGGCCGCAGATCTCGGCCAGCGACTCCTGCAGCAGCCACATCAGCTCCAGCGCCCCCTGGGCGCGCCGCGGGTTCTGCGCCGGGTGCAGGCGGGCGTGGCCGGGAAGGGCCGCGACCCGCTCGTTGAGCCGCGGGTTGTGCTTCATCGTGCAGGAGCCGAGCGGGTAGAAGCCGCTGTCGAGATCGAAGTTGCGACGCGAGAGGCGGTTGTAGTGACGGACGATCTCCGGCTCGGACACCTCGGGCAGCCGCGGCGGCTCGACCCGCAGCAGCTTCGCCGGGATCAGCTCCTCCAGCGGCGGCTCCGGGACGCCCGCGTCCGGCATGACGGCGGCGCGCCGGCCGGGCTTCGACTTCTCGAAGATCGTCTGCGCGCGTTCGCGCTGCATCGGGGTCTCGGTCATCGCCATCAGCGGACCCCCCCTGGCGCCTTTATGTCGCTATCCGGCAAAAAAGCGCCACGCTCGGCGGCGATCGCGGCGGCGAGGGCCTCGGCCAGCGCATCGATCTGCTTGCGGCTGCGGCGCTCGGTGATCGCGACCAAGAGCCCGTCCTGGTGCTCGGGGTAGTCGCGGCCGAGCGGGTAGCCGGCGGCGATCCCGCGCTCGGCGCAGCGATCGAGCACCCGATCGACCGGCGCCTCGAGGCGGACGGCGAGCTCGCGCACGACCGGCGCCTCGTGCAGCGGCTCGACTCCGGGCGTCGCCGCCAGCCGCTCGCGCGCGTAGGCGGTCCGCCGCACCAGCAGCTCGCCCAGCTCGCGGAAGCCCTCGCGGCCGAGCCAGGCGAGGTGGATCGTCGCCGCCAGCGCGTTGAGGGCCTGCGCCGTGCAGATGTTGTGGGTCGCCTTCTCGCGGCGGATGTGCTGCTCCCGCGTCTGCAGCGCCAGCACGAAGCCGCGGCGGCCGTCGACGTCTTCGGTTTCGCCGGCGATTCGTCCCGGCATCTTCCGCATCAGCGCCTCGGTCCCGCAGAAGAAGCCGAAGGAGGGCCCGCCGAAGTCGAGCCGGTTGCCGAGCGGCTGGCCCTCGCCGAGGGCGATGTCGGCGCCGCACTCGCCCGGCGGCCGCAGGACGCCGAGGGTCATCGGGTCGACGGCGACGATCAGCAGCGCGCCGTGCTCCCTGGCGGCGGCACCGAGCGCCTCGACGTCCTCGACCGCGCCGAGGAAGTTCGGGTTCTGGAGGAAGACGGCCGCGGTCTCGGTGTCGACCGCGGCGGCCAGCGCCGCCGCGTCGGTCGTCCCGCCCTCCAGGCCGACCTCCTCGATCGTCGCCCCGTAGCCCTCCGAGTAGGTGGCGAGCGTCTCGCGGCTGTGCGGGTGCAGGCCGCGGGAGACGACGAAGCGGCTGCGGCCGGTCGCCCCGATCGCCAGGTAGCCGGCGGAGGCGACCGAGGAGGGTCCCTCGTAGAGGCCGGCGGTGGCGACCGGCAGCCCGGTCAGCTCCGACATCATCGTCTGGAACTCGAACATCGCCTGCAGCCCGCCCTGCGAGATCTCCGGCTGGTATGGCGTGTAGGGGGTGAGGAACTCGGAGCGCTGGGTGATGGCGTCGACGATTGCCGGCACGTAGTGGTCGTACATCCCCGCCCCGAGGAAGCAGACCTCCCGCTCGGCATCGGCATTGCGCTCGGCCAGCTCCACCAGCCGCTCGTAGACCTCGGCCTCGCTGATCCCGGCCGGCAGCGCCAGCGGCCGGTTCAGCCACAGCGGCTCCGGGACCTGCTCGAACAGGTCGGCGACCGAGTCGACGCCGATCGTCGCCAGCATCTCCGCCCGGTCGGCGGCCGTCGCTGAGGTGTAGCGGCTCACCCCGCCAAGGCTACGCGAGCCCGGAGCGGGGCCGCGTCACTCGTTTTCCAGCAGCTTGCGGTATTCGGCGGCGTCGTGCAGGGCCTCGGCCTCGGCCGCCTGGGTCAACTTCACCTTGACCAGCCACCCGTCGCCGTAGGGGTCCTCGTTGATCTTCTCCGGCGTGTCGGCAAGCGCGTCGTTGACCTCGACGACCTCCCCCGACATCGGCGCGATCACGTCGGAGACCGCCTTGACCGACTCCACCTCGGCGTAGGAGGAGTCTTTGTCGATCGTCGCGCCGACCTCCGGCGGGTCGAAGAAGACGACCTCGCCGAGGCTGTCCTGGGCGTACCAGGTGATCCCGAAGACAGCCTCGTCCTCGCCCTCCAGCCGCGCCCAGTCGTGCTGGTCGTGGTAGAGCAGGTCGTCGGGATAGTTCGCCTCGGCCACTGTCATCTCTCCTTCTCGTAGAGGGGCTTGGAAGCTACCCGGGCGGCGCGGCGCTTGCCTCGCACGTCGATCTCGACCTCGGTCCCGGGCTCGGCCAGATCGGAGCGCAGGTAGGCCATCCCGATCCCGACTTCGAGCGAGGGCGAGAAGCTGCCGCTGGCGACGACGCCGACCTCCGCGTCCGCGGCCAGCACCGGGTTGCCCTGGCGCGGGATGCCGGCCCCCTCGATCCGGAACGGCGCCAGCTTCTCCGCGGTGCCCTCGGCCCGCGCGCGGGCGACGGCCTCGGCGCCGACGAAGCCGGTCGCCTCCCTGCAGCACCAGCCGAGCCCGGCCTCGATCGGGTTGCGATCGGGGCTGAGGTCGTTGCCGTGCAGGGGGAAGCAGACCTCGAGCCGCAGGGTGTCGCGAGCGCCGAGGCCGCAGGGGACAACGCCGGCGTCGAGCAGCTCGGCCCAGATCGGCGGCGCCACCTCTGGGTCGATCAGCAGCTCGACCCCGTCCTCGCCGGTGTACCCGGTGCCGCAGACCAGCGCCGGCCGACCGCCGACCCGCGCCGTCGCGACCCGCATCCTCGGTGGCAGCTCGATGCCCAGCGTGCGGGCGACGATGCCGCGTGCGTGCGGGCCCTGCACGGCCAGCATCGCGTAGCGGTCGGCGACGTCGCGCACCAGCACGTCGAAGGCGCGGCTCCAGCGGCCGAGCCAGGCGAGGTCGTCCTCGTGGTTGGCGGCGTTGGTGACCAGCAGGTAGCGGTCCCCCCCGAGCCGGTAGGCGAAGAGGTCGTCGAGGACCCCGCCCTCCTCGTTGCAGAGGCAGGAGTACTGGGCGCCACCGAGCTCGATCGCGGCGACGTCGTTGGAGAGCACCCGCTGCAGAAACGCGAGCGCCGCCGGCCCCTCGACCTCCACCTCGCCCATGTGCGAGACGTCGAACATCCCCGCATGTGTTCGCACCCCCGAGTGCTCCTCCCGAATCCCCTCGTAGGAGACCGGCATCTCCCACCCGGCAAAGGGAACGATCTTCGCCCCAAGCTCAGCATGCCGCTCGTAGAGAGGAGTGCGCCGAAGCGCCGCGCCGTTCACGCCCGGCAGCGTATTGAAGGCGTCGCGTGCGGATCCGGGACGAGACCGGCAGAGCCCCCGCTCGCCCCTCGCCTTATTCCTTCAAGAACCCCGGAACGTCGATGTCGTCATCCGACACGCGCAATTTGCGAATGTCGGTGTCCTCGGCCGAGATCCGCGGCCGGCTCTCATAGCGACGGCGGACCCGCTGCGGCGAGCGGGCCAGCAGCTCGAAGCCCTCGAAGCCGGTGGCGATCACGGTCACCCGCACCTCGTCGCGCATCGACTGGTCGACGACGGAGCCGAAGATGATGTTGGCGTTCTCGTCGGCTTCGGCCTGGACCAGCTGGGCCGCCTCGTTGACCTCGAACAGGCCGAGGTCCTCGGGGCCGGTGATGTTGAGCAGCATCCCGGTCGCGCCCTTGATCGACTCCTCGATCAGCGGCGAGGTGACGGCCGCCTTGGCGGCGTCGACCGCGCGCGACTCGCCCGAGGCGGCGCCGACCCCCATCAGGGCCGAGCCGGCGTCGCGCATGATCGTCCGCACGTCGGCGAAGTCGAGGTTGATCAGGCCCGGGATCGTGATCAGGTCGGTGATGCCCTGCACGCCCTGGCGCAGAATGTCGTCGGCCTGGCGGAACGCCTCCAGCACGCTGGTGCGCCGCTCCACGGCCTGCAGCAGCTTCTCGTTCGGGACGATGATCAGGGTGTCGACGTTGTTGCGCAGCTTCTCGATTCCCTCGAGCGCCTGCTGCATCCGTCGCTTGCCCTCGAACTCGAAGGGCTTGGTGACGGCGCCGACGGTCAGGGCGCCGATCTCTTCCTTGGCGATCTCGGCGATCACCGGCGCCGAGCCGGTGCCGGTGCCACCCCCCTCGCCGGCGGTGACGAAGACCATGTCGGCCCCCTTCAGCGCCTCCTTGATCTCGTCGCGGCTCTCCGCCGCGGCGCCGGCCCCAACCTCGGGGTTACCGCCGGCGCCGAGGCCGCGGGTCAGCTCCTGGCCGATCGAGAGCTTGATGTCGGCGTCGCACGCCTGCAGCGCCTGCGCGTCGGTGTTGACGGCCACGAACTCGACGCCGCGGATGCCGGCATCGACCATGCGGCTGACCGCGTTGGTACCGCCGCCGCCCGCGCCGACGACCTTGATCACCGCCAGGTAAGTCGATTCCATCTCCCGATCTTCTCCAGCTCGCCGCCCTCTGGGAGGGCTGGCGTTTGAGTTGAGCCTTTATTCCGTCCGACGCTTCAGTGAGGCTTAAGGGTTGGGAGCCTGTGCCGAAGCACGGAAATTGCGCTCAACGTAGGGCATTCGAGGCCCTCTGTCAAACGCCCGGGAGCCATCGTGCAAGCGAAATCTCTCAAGGACTACTTGAGACTTTGGCCATTCTAACCCTGTGGTCGAGGGTTCAGGGAAGAGGCGGAAGCGTATGCCCAGAGCCGCCCACGGCGGGCCGGCGAGGCGCGTGCAGGTCTACATAATCGAGCGCGGTGATCGAGGGGTCGGCGAGGACCGCCGCGGCCGCTTCCCACTTTTCCGCCACCCGGGCGGCATCGCCGAAGCGAAGTTCGATCCCCGAGCGCAGCTCCACGTCCACCCCGCTTTCGCCGTGGTAGCTGCTTTCCAGGTAGGGCCGGAGCGGCGGCGGCGCCGCTCCGAGCACCTGCGCCTGTTCGAGCAGCGGACCGCCGAGGCGGGGCTTCAGGGGAGCGGTCGTGAGCGGTAGACGCGGCAGCTGCACCTCCTCCGGCAGCGTCAACCAGGCGAGGATCTCGCCATCGGGACCAACCGCGACCGCCTCTTCGCCGCTGCCGATCGTCGCCGTCGCCTGCGGCAGGAGCACATGGGGGTCGGCCTTGGGCTCGGGCAGGACGAAGAGGTAGACGAGCGCCGCGAGCAACGCCGCCGCCAGCAGGACAACCGCCCACCGCCCGAACCACCCGGGCCAGGCCGGCAGGCTCACCGCCCCGACCTCGAGGCGGCGGGCTCCCCCGGTGCGCCGTTCGCTCACAGCTCCCACTCCCGCGGCCACTCGACGTCTCCCAATACCTGCACCTCGGGCTCCAGCTCGACCCCGAACCGCTCGTGGACGCGACGCCGGCCCACCGCCATCAGCTCCAGCACGTCGGCGGTGGTCGCCGTCCCGACGTTCTCGACGAAGTTCGCGTGCTTGGGCGAGAAGCGGGCGCCCCCGACCTGCAGACCGCGGCAATCGGCTGCCTCCAGCAGCTGGCCCGCGGTGCGCCCCTGGGCGCCCTCATCCTCGGGATTCTTGAACGTGGAGCCGAAGGTCTTGATCCCCGAGGGCTGCGCCTCGTGGCGCCTCTCCCGCATCGCCGCCATCGCCGCCTTGATCGCATCTGGGTCGCCTGGGAGCAGCGAAAAGGAGGCGCGCGCAACGACCTCGTGCGGGCCCAGGTTGGAGTGACGGTAGGTGAAGTCGAGCTGCTCGGGCGAACGGCGGTCGCACCCGGCCGGCGTGCGGACGTCGACCCACTCCAGGACCCGGGCGAGCTGGCCGCCGTAGGCGTTGGCGTTCATCTTCACCGCGCCGCCGACGGTGCCCGGAATGTTGACGCCGAACTCGAGCCCGGACAGGCCCCACCCCGCCGCCTTGGCTGCCGCCGAGGGCAGCCGAACGCCGCCGCCGCAGAGCAGCCGCCCGCGCTCGCGCTCCACGGTCGCCAGCTCGCCGTCGAGCTTGAGGACCAGCCCGCGGAAGCCGTCGTCGGCGACGAGCAGGTTGGAGCCGGAGCCGACGACGCCGATCGCAAGGTCCTCGGCGCCTGCCCAGGTCAGCAGCTCGGCCAGGCTCTCGTCGCCGGTGGGCCGCGCGAACCAGTCGGCGGCGCCGCCGGTGCGGATCGTCGTCAACCGCGCCAGGGGGAAGTCGCGCGTGAGCCCAGCGGGCGGCGTCATCGCGGCACCCCTTCCGCAGCTAGGTCCTCGGCGAGCTTGAAGACGTCGCCGGCGCCGATCGTCACCAGCACGTCCCCCGGGTCGAGCGCGGCTTCGAGCGCGGCCCGGGCCGCTCCCAGGCTCGGCGCCCAGCGGACCCTCCTGCCGCCGATGCGATCGGCGGCTGCGCGGGCGACGTCGAGGCCGCTGACGCCGGCCAGCTCCCCCACCGGCTCCTCGCGGGCCGGATAGACGTCGAGCACCGTCACCTCGTCGGCCAGTGCCAGCGCCGCGCCGAACCCCTCGGCGAAGGCCTTCGTCCGCGAGTAGAGGTGGGGCTGGAAGACCGCGAGCAGGCGCGTCGGCTCCAACTCGCGCAGCGCCGAGAGCGCAGCCCGCACCTCGGTCGGGTGGTGCGCGTAGTCGTCGTATATGCGGGCACCGTCGCGCTCGCCCTTCAACTCGAGGCGACGGTGGACGCCGGGAAAGTCGGCGAGGGCCGCGGCGGCGGCCTTGACGTCGAAGCCGGCCCGCTCGACGGCGGCGAGCGCGGCGCGGGCGTTGAGAACGTTGTGGCGACCGGGCACGCCCAGGCCCAGCTCCGCGGGGCCCGGGGCGCCAGCATCGAACTCGACACGAGATTCGCGTTCGGCCCCTGCCGGGGGCTCAACGTGAGCCTCATGCGCCGCCGGCAGCACGACTCCGCCGGCGTTCGCGGCGAAGCGGGCAAAGGCCGCGCGCAGCTCGGCGAGCGAGCCCCAGCGCGAGTGGTGGTCCATCTCGACGTTGGTGACGACGGCGATCTCCGGCTGCAGCTCGAGAAAGCTGGCGTCGCTCTCGTCGGCCTCGGCGACAACCCACTCCCCCTTCCCCCAGCCCGCGTTTGCCGCCGCCCCGCCCGGCCCGAGGCCGGGCACCTCACCGCCGACGAAGAAGGCCGGATCGGCGCCGAGGGCCCGCAGCGCCCAGACCAGCATCGCCGTGGTGGTCGTCTTGCCATGCGTGCCGGCGACGGCGATCAGGCGCTTCTCGGCGCAGAGCTCGGCTAACAGCTCTCCCCTGTGGAGGACCGGCAGACCCCGCTCGCGGGCAAGCGCCAGCTCCGGGTTGGCGGCGTCGATCGCGGTCGAGATCACCACCTCCGCTTCAGCGGGCAGGTTCGCCGCGTCATGGCCGACCGCCGGTTCGAGGCCAGCGATGCGCAAGCGCTCCATATAAGAGGACTCGGCCCGATCGCTGCCGCTGACCATCGAACCCAGCTCGCCGCAGACCAGGGCCAAACCGCTCATCCCGGCGCCCCCGATCCCGACGAAGTGCAGGCGCCGCGAAGCCCAATCCGTCCTCAACGCGACCACCCGACCTTCATCTTGCCGCCTCCAGCACCTCGTCGGCGATGCGACGGGCCGCGTCGGGCTTGGCGAGAGCGGCCGAGGCGGAGGCCATCGCCGCCAACCGCGCCTCGTCACCGAGCAGGCCGGCGATCTCGGTGGCGAGGCGCTCCTCGCTCAGCTCCTCATCGGCGATCGCCAGGGCCGCCCCCGCCTCGACCATCCAGGCCGCGTTGGCAGCCTGGTGGTCGGCGGCGGCGTGCGGATAGGGCACCAGGACCGCCGGCCGCCCGGTAGCCGTCACCTCGAAGATCGAGCCGCCGGAGCGACCGAGCACGAGGTCGCAGGCGGCGAGGCAGTCGCCCAGGTCGGGCTCGTAGGCGAGCAGCGTGTAGCGCTGGTTGTGGGGCGCCGCGGCGAGGCGCTCCTCGAGCTGCTCGAAATCGCGCCGGCCGCCGACCTGAACCACGTCGAAGTCGCGGCCGTCGCGCTCGGCGAAGGCGGCGATCGCGCACTCGTTGATCGAGCGGGCTCCCTGGCTGCCGCCCATGACGAGCAGGCAACGGGCATCCGGGGCGATGCCGAAGCGCGCCCTGGCGGCGTCACGGTCGGCGCCGAGCACGGCCGCCGGCACCGGCCTCCCGGTCACCAGGTAGCGCTTGCCGCTCCGCCCCGCGATCGGGAAGGCGAGGCAGACGCGCCGCGCCCGCCCCGCGAGCAGGCGGTTGGCGAGCCCGAGGTGGCTGTCCGCCTCGGTCAGCACCAACGGCGTACCGCTGAGCGCCGCCGCCAGCCCGGCGGGCCCGGCGACGTAACCGCCGCCGCCGAGAACCACCTCGGCGCCGCGGCGCCGGAGCGCCCGCCGCGCGGCCATCGTCGCGCCCAGCGCCTCGACGCCGGCGCGCGCCGCCCGCAGCGGGTTGCGGCGGTCCATCCCGCGCACCCGCAGGAAGTCGATCTCGTAACCGGCCGCGGGCACCAGCTCAGCCTCGATCCGCTCGCGCGTGCCGAGGAAGGAGACCTCGGCGCCGCTAGCCCGAAGCTCGGCGGCGACCGCCATGGCCGGTACGACGTGGCCGGCCGTGCCCCCGGCTGCCACCACCACTCTTGCGACTCCTGGCACCGCTAGATCGACTCCTTCCACGCGCGGGCGAACGCCCACCCTCGACGACGCGCAGTTTGCCAGCGCGGGCGGTCCCCCCGCGGGCGACGTTGAGGATCAGCCCAACCGCGAACAGCGAGGTCAGGAGGCTGCTGTTGCCGTAGGAGACGAAGGGCAGCGGCACACCCGTCAGCGGCGCCATGCCCATCACGGCGAAGAGGTTGACCGTAGCCTGGACCAGGATCAGCGAGGTGAGGCCGGCCACCAGCAGCTTCCCGTACGCGTCCTTCGCTTTTTTCGCGATCTGCAGGCCGGCGTAGCCGAAGAGCGAGAAGAGGCCGACGACGCCGACGATGCCGATCAGGCCGAGCTCCTCGCCGATCACCGCCGAGATCATGTCGGTGTGCGCCTCGGGCAGGTAGAAGGCCTTCTGGACGCCGTTGCCGATCCCGACCCCGAAGAGCCCGCCGGAGCCGAGCGCGATCTTCGCCTGGGCCGCCTGGAAGCCGGCGCCGGCGGCGTCGGCGCCGGGGTTGAGGAAGGCGGTGAGCCGGGCCATCCGGTAGGGCTCGATCGCCGTCATCAGCAGCGCGAAGAAGCCGAGCGCGAGACCGATCAGCGCCAGGTCGCGCAGCCGCGCGCCGGCTGCAATCAGCGTCGCGGCGACCGCGAAGGTGATAACCATCGTCGTGCCGAGGTCGGGCTCGGCGACGACCAGCAGCGCGGCGACGCCGACGACCAGCAGGAAGGGCATCATCCCTTCCAGCGAGCGCACCCGTTTCGGCTTGCGCGCCAAGATGTCGGCGCCGTAGAGGATCAGCGCCACCTTGGCCAGCTCCGAGGGCTGGATCTGGAGGAAGCCGGAGCCGAGCCAGCGGCTCGACCCGTTGACGTTGGTCCCGACCGCGAGCACCGCGAGGAGGAGGAAGAAGGAGAGGGCGAGGATCGCCGGCGTCAGCCGCCGCACCGCCTGCAGGCCGTGCCGCGCGGTCAGGTGCATGACCAGCAGGCCGAGCGCGCCGAACATCGCCGTCCGCTGCAGGTAGAAGGCGCTGTCGGAGAGACCGCCATCGCTCAGCACTCGCGTGGTCGAGCTGGCCGAGAAGACCATCACGGCGCCGAAGGCGAGCAGGCATAGGGTCGCGGTGAGCAGCAGGTTGTACTCGGCCGGGAGGTTGGCGGCGCGGGAGCGCTTCCGCTTCGCCCTCTTGCGGGACGGGAGCCCGGGCAGGCGCAGGGCGATTGCGCGGGCGTTCACGACAGCCCCCGTCGCGTCGCGCTCATCGCAGCCCCGCGACGATCTCGCGAAAGCGCTCGCCTCGGCGCTCGTAGCTCTCGAAGGCGTCGAAGCTGGCGCAGGCCGGTGAGAGGAGCACGACCTCGCCCGGCCGTGCCGCCGCGGCGGCACGGCGCACCGCATCCTCGAGGTCGCTGCAGCGACGCAGTTCGACCCCGGCCTCCACGACAGGCGCCAGCTCGGCGGCGAGCCGGTCCGCGGCGGCGCCGATCAGGTAGCAGGCGGCGCAGGTCTCGCGCACCGGGTCGGCGAGCGGAGCGAAGGGCTCGTCCTTCTCGCTGCCGCCGAGGAGCGCGTGCACGCCGCCATCGAAGGCGCGCAGGCCAACCGTCGCGGCGGCGACGTTGGTCGCCTTGGAGTCGTTGACGAAACGGACGCCGCCGATCTCGGCCACCTGCTCGAGCCGGTGCGGGACACCGGCAAAGCTGCGCAGTCCCTCGCGCACGGCCTCGCGGTCGAGCCCCATCGAGAGCGCGGCGGCGGCAGCGGCCATCGCATTGGAGACGTTGTGCTCGCCGAACAGACCCAGGTCCTCGACCGCGAGCAGCGGCTCGCCGCCGTAGAAGAGGGTCCCCTCCGAGACTGAGACCTCGCAGTCGGGGGCGGCACCACGGCAGAAGGCGACGCGGCGAGCGCAGCCACCGAGGTCGACGCCGGCCAGCTCCGGCTCGTCCGCGTTGTAGACGGCGATGTCGTCGTTGCCCTGGTTGACGAAGATGCGCAGCTTGGCCGCCAGGTAGGACTCGAGGTCGGCGTGGCGGTCGAGGTGGTCGGGGGCGAGGTTGAGGAAGACGCCGCACTCCGGGGCGAAGGCCTCGCTGTCCTCGAGCTGGAAACTGGAGGCCTCGCAGACGACGGTCGCGTCGGCCTCGATCTCGCCCACCAGCGAGGAGAGCGGCGTGCCGACGTTGCCGGCGACGGCTACCGGCTCGCCGGCGGTCCGGTAGAGGTGCCCGAGCAGCTCGACCGTCGTCGTCTTGCCGTTGGTGCCGGTGACGGCGACGAAGCGGTTGGGGATCGCCCGCCAGGCCAGCTCCAGCTCGCCGACCACGTCGATGCCGCGCTCCAAGGCTGCCGCGATCACCGGCGCCTCCCGGGGCACGCCCGGGCTCTTGACGACGGTCCGGGTGCCATCCAGAAGAGCCAATCCATCCGTATCCAGAACGACTTCGACACCGGCCCCCGCAAGCCCTGCCGCCTCCTTCGGATGTCCGGAATCGACCCCCCGCACCACCTCACCGCGCGAGGCGAGCAATCGCGCCGCTGCGCCCCCCGAACGCGCCAACCCGACCACCAGGAACGGGCCCGGCAGCAACGACGGACGCGGCTTGCGAGGCGGCGGCACGCTCATGCCGGCTATGTTCGCGATGCAGGCGGTTGGCCCTGTCTTCTGTTACTTCGCGAGATCGCGTCGCCGGTTGGCGTCTCTGGCGGCGCGAGCCCTATCCCACAGCCAAGAGACCAGGAGATCGAGCGCAACCGAGGCACCAATGACTGCCGCCAGAGCCCCTTGCGTCTCGCCATCGCTCCAGGAATGCGCGTCGGCATAGAAGGCCGTCGCGAGTGCGATCCCCAGGATCGCAACGGTCGGAAGAAGCCGCACCAGGAGCGGGAAGGCATCTCCAGCGGGTGGCGCCGAATGGGGGGACCAGCCCGAGGAGCTACGCACCGCAGGGCTGGTGGGCCCTATTCGGTGACAGGACCCGCTGGCCGGATGCCTACCGCCCGATGCTCTGCTGGTACAGCGTGAACCCAATCCCTGAGCAGACCGCGGCGATGATCCAGAAACGGAGCATGATCTTCGTCTCCGACCAGGCCATCATCTCGAAGTGGTGGTGCAGGGGCGCCATCAGCAGGACGCGGCGGCGGAATGTCTTGAAGGAGAAGACCTGGATCGCGACCGAGAGGGCCTCGATCACGAAGATTCCGCCGATGATGATCAGCAGCACCTCGGTCTGGGTCATCACCGCCAGGGCGCCGATCGCTCCGCCGAGGCCGAGCGAGCCGGTGTCCCCCATGAAGATCGAGGCCGGGAAGGCGTTGAACCAGAGGAAGCCGACGCAGGCGCCGACCAGGCAGGCGGATAGCAGCGCCAGGTTCTGCTGCTCGTTGGTGACGAAGCAGATCGCCGTGAAGGCGAGCAGGACGATCGCGCAGCAGCCGGCGGCGAGACCGTCGAGCCCGTCGGTCAGGTTCACCCCGTTGGAGGTGCCGGCGATGACGAGGAAGACGAGGACGAAGTAGAGCACCGGCCCGAGGTCGAGGCTGGCGTCGCCGATGCGGAAGAAGAGGGTCGGCTCGAGCCCCACCTCGTGCCGCGCCACCCACCAGAGGCCGAGCGCGAGGACGAGCTGGAAGAGCAGCTTGTAGCGGGCCGAGAGACCGAGCGAGCGGCGTTTGACGATCTTCGTGAAGTCGTCGGCGAAGCCGAGCGCGGCGCAGCCGAGGGCGACCCCGAAGACCGCGAGGCTCTGGGCGTCGCGGTCGGAGAGGACGAGGAAGGGCACGCAGATCGCGACGAAGATGATCAGGCCGCCCATCGTCGGGGTGCCGGCCTTGGCGTGGTGCTCCTGCGGCCCGTCCTCGCGGATGTGCTGGCCGAACTCCTTCACCCGCAGGTACTCGATGAACTTGGGGCCGAGGAAGATGCAGATCAGCATCGCCGCCATGCCGGCGATCAGGACCTCACCCATCGAGCAGGTCCCCCAGGGTCTCGGCGACGGCCTCGAGCCCGGCCGAGCGGGAGCCCTTGACCAGGACGACGTCGCCCGGCTCGAGCTGCGCCGCCAGCAACTCCGCCGCCTCCTCCGGCGCTGCGACCAGCTCGTCCGGGCCGTAATCGCGGGCCGGCTCGCCGACCCCGACGACGAGGTCGACCCCGTGGGCGCGGGCGTGCTCGCCCACCTCGCGGTGGTAGCCCGGCGCGCCCGCTCCTAGCTCCGCCATCTCGCCGAGCACCGCCACCCGGCGGCCGCTCTCGAGGGAGCCGAGATGATCGAGCGCCGCTCGCATCGAGACCGGGTTGGCGTTGTAGCAGTCGTTCACGAGGACGATTCCCTCGCCCAGCTCCAGGCGCTCGCCCCGGAAGCGGGAAAAACCAATGTTCGCAGCGCGATCGGCCATCTCGGCGAGCGGCGCCCCGAGGGCGACGCCCGCGCCGATCGCCGCCAGCGCGTTGGTCAGGTTGTGGCTCTCGGTGAACGGAAAGTGGAAGAGCTGGCGCCCCGCGGGGGTCGAGATCAACGCTTCCGTGACGCCCTCCTCCAGCCGGCGTTCGACCGCCGCGACGTCGCCGCCGGGCCCGAAGCGCAGCAGGCGCGGCGTCCGCTCCAGGTGGGGCTCCAGCTCGCCGGCGTCGACCGGGACGACGGCGACACCGTCCGCGGGCAGTCCCGCCAGGATCTCCGCCTTCGCCGCCGCGATCGCCTCGACCGAGCCGAGCAGCTCGACGTGGACCGGGCCGACGTTGGTGATCACCGCCACCTCCGGCTCGGCGATCGAGGCCAGCTCGGCGATCTGGCCGGGCCCCCGCATCGCCATCTCCAGCACGAGGGCGTCGGTGCCGGCGGGCGCTTCGAGCACGGTCAGCGGCAACCCGATCTCGGTGTTGAGGTTCTCGCGGTTGGCGTGGACCCGCCCCGGCAGCAGCGCCCGCGCGATGTCCTTGACCGAGGTCTTACCGACCGAGCCGGTGACGCCGATCGTCCGCGCTCCAAGCTCCCGGCGCCAGGCGCGAGCAAGAGCCTGCAGAGCGGCGAGCGGATCGCGGACGACAAACACCCACCCACCATCGAGTTCGCGTTTGTTCTCGGATAGCGAGAGGAACTGCGAACTCGCAGCGCGCACCACCACTCCCCAGGCGCCCGCCGCAAGCACGGCGTCGGCGAACTCGCCGCCGTCGACCCGCTCGCCGCGCAGGCCGAAGAAGAGGTCGCCGGCCCCCGCCTCGGCCGAGTCGATGACCGCCCGCTCGGGGCTACCCGGCGCGCCCTTGGCCACGACCTCCGCTCCAATCGCCGCGGCGATCCGCTCCGGCGTCAGGTTCACAGCCTGCGAAGCTCCTCGCGCACGACCTCCCGATCGTCGAAGGGAACCACTCGCCCCTCCGCGAACTCCTGCCCCTGCTCGTGGCCCTTGCCGGCGATCACGACGGTGTCGCCGGGGCGCGCCCGGGCCAGCGCCAGCTCGATCGCCGCCCGGCGGTCGGGCTCGATCTCCACCCCACCGCGATCGTCGATGCCGGCGAGGACCTCCTCGACGATCGCCTCGGGGTCCTCGGAGCGCGGGTTGTCGGAGGTGAGGATCGCCAGGTCGGAGAGTCGGGCGCCGGCCCGGCCCATCCGCGGGCGCTTGCCGCGGTCGCGGTCGCCACCGGCGCCGAAGACCGAGATCAGCCGGCCCTCGGTCAACCGTCGCGCCGCCGCCAGGGCGTTCTCCAGCGAGTCGGGGGTGTGGGCGTAGTCGACGAGGACGGCAAAGGGCTGTCCCTCGTCGACCGGCTCGAAGCGGCCCGGTGGCGGTGCGGCGGCGGCAAGGCCGGCGGCGGCAACCGCGGGATCGACGCCGAGCGCCACCGCCGCCGCGAAGGCGCCGAGCGCGTTGGCGACGTTGAAGTCGCCGGGAAGACCGGTCCGCACCCGCACCTCTGCGCCGAGGGGGCTAAAAGGAGAGTCCGACTTCCCCTTCGGGCCCGTCGGCGCTTGGCCCCGCGGCGGCAGGGTCACGGTGAGCTCGGCGCCCGCGGCGTCGATGGCGACTTCGCGGGCGGCGAAATCGGCGTCTCCTTCCTGCGCTGAAAAGGTCAGGCAGTCGAACTCGTCCGCGAGGCGGCGACCGTACTCGTCGTCGACGTTGACGACCGCCTTCCCCGACCCTGCCGCGAACAGCCGGCGCTTCGATCGGAAGTAGTCCTCCATGTCGGCGTGGAAGTCGAGGTGGTCCTGGGTGAGGTTGGTGAAGATCGCCGCCTCGAAATGGATCGCGTCGGCGCGGTGCAGGGCGAGCGCGTGCGAGGAGACCTCCATCGCGCAGGCGCGATCGCCACCGTCGAGCATCCGCCGGAAGGTCGCCTGCAGGTCGATCGCCTCCGGCGTCGTCCGCTCGACCTCCTCCTCGACGCCGCCGACCACCTGCTTCACCGTGCCGAGCAGGCCGCACTGGATTCCGGCCGCTTCGAGGATCTCGCGGACGAGGAAGGCGGTCGTCGTCTTGCCGTTGGTCCCGGTCACCCCGACCACCTTCAGCTCGGCCGTCGGGTCGCCCCAGAAGCGCGCGGCCAGCGGCGCCATCGCCGCCCGCGCGTCGGCGACGACCAGCTGCGGCGTCTTCAGGTCCAGCTCCCGCTCGACGACCAGCGCCGCCGCCCCCGCCTCGACCGCGGCGGTGGCGAACTGGTGCCCGTCGACCTTCTCCCCCGGCACGCAGAAGAACAGCGTGCCGGGCCCGACCCTGCGGCTGTCGTAGGCGAGATCGCTCACTCCGGTTGAGGCGTTGCCAACGATGCGGGCTGACTCAGCTACGGCCGCGAGCTCTTCCAATCTCACGCGCGCGATTGTAGGCCGGGGGTCGGGTGCCGCTCCGGCGCAGCGGCGTCCTGTTTTTCGCCCCACGAGCCTCCTCGGACGGCCGCAACGCCCGAGGCGAAAAACCCAGCAAGCCGGAGGGGCACCCGACCCCCGGCCCTCTACTCAGGCGGCACGCCGAGATACGGCAGCGCGAACTCGGCGATCTGGCCGAAGGCCGGGGCGGCGACCGAGCCGCCGTAGATGTCGCCCTGCGGCTGGTCGACTATCACGGCGACGAGCAGTCGGGGGTCCTGGGCGGGCGCGAAGCCGATGAACGAGGCGACGTACTTGGTCTCCGAGTAGGTGCCGTTTTCGGCCACCTCGGCCGTCCCGGTCTTGCCGGCCAGGGTGTAGCCGGGGACGCTCACCTCCGAGGCGGTGCCGCCGGGGGCGAGAACTCCCTCCAGCATCGTCCGCACCTCGGCGGCGACGCCGGGGCCGATCACGCGGTGGCCCTGCGGCGTGGCGACCCTCTCGCCGTCGACCTCGTCGATCAGCTGCGGCGACCGCAGAGTGCCTCCGTTGGCGATCGCCGCGTATCCCATCATCATCTGCATCGGCGTCACCGAGAGACCCTGGCCGAGCGGCAGGTTGCCCATCGTCGAGCCGGAGTAGTCCTCCAGCTCCGGCACGAGCCCCTGCTCCTCGGCCGGGAACTGGACCCCGGTCGGCGCTCCGAAGCCGAAGCGGGAGATCCAGCGGCTGAACCGCTCGCTGCCCAGCTGCAACCCGATCGTCACCGCCCCCACGTTGGAGGAGTGGGCGAGGATTTCCGCCACCGACATCGTCGCCGTCCCGCGAGCGTGGGACTCCTCGATCGTGCGGTCGGCGACCTGAATCGTCGGCGCCAGGGTGAAGGCGCTCCCCGGGGTGACCAGCTTCTCCTCCAGCGCGGCCGCCACCGTGAAGGCCTTGAAGGTCGAACCCGGCTCATAGGTGAAGCCGGTGGCTCGGTTCAGCAGGTCCTCGGGCTCGGCGCTGGAGAGCTGACTCAGGTCGACCGGCGGCCAGTTCGCCATCGCCAAGACGTCGGAGTCGCGCGGGTCCATGACGATCGCCGTCGCCCCCTGCGGCGAGTACGCTTCGCCGACCCCTGCCAGCGCCTGCTCCGCCGCCTTCTGGATCGCCGGATCGAGCGTGAGGCGGATGTCCTCCCCGTCGCTGGCCGCGGTGACGGTGTCCATCCGGATCGGCTCGCCGAGCGCGTCCTTGACTATGCGGCGCTCGCCGTCGCTGCCGTGCAGGACGGAGTCCTCGCCGGCCTCGAGCCCGGTCAGGCCCTGGTTTTCGTCGCCGACCGCTCCGAGGACCTGCGCCGCCAGCTCTCCCTGCGGGTAGGCGCGCCGGCTGTCGGGCAGTTGCCCGATGCCGGGGATCTCCAGCCGGGCGATCCGCGCCGCGGTCGGCACGTCGACCTTGTGGGCGACGTATGAGAAGCCGGAGTCCTCGGTGAGGCTCTGGAGGACCTCGTCGGAATCCTCCTCGAGCACGCGGGCCAGCTCCTTCGCCGCCTGCGGCGGATTCTTCACCTGGTAGGGCGTCGCGTAGATGGTGGCTGCGTCTTCGGAGACGGCAAGGGGGTTGCCGTAGCGATCGAGGAGGCTGCCGCGCAGCCCCGGCACCTCGATCTCCTCGGTCTGCTGGTAGGCGGCTTCCGACGCGAGCTGGGCGCCCTGGACCCCCTGCAACCAGACGGCGCGGGCGGCGATGACGAGGAAGCAGAGAAGGAAGCCGGCGAAGAGGAGCCCGATCCTTCGCTCGATCGTCTTCACCCAGCGCCCCTAGTAGGCCGTCCCGGCCGCGGCGAGGCGCTGCGCCGCCGTGGCCACGTCACCCGGGTCCGCCTCGACGTAACTGACGTCCTCGATCGCCACCGCGCCGAGGCCCTGCAGGGCCGCGTCGTGGCGAACCCGCGCCGCGGCCGACTTCTGCGCGTCGATCCCGCGCAGGATCGAGTTCTCCTGGTCGAGCGCCTGGATGTTCTGGTCGACCTGTCCCGCCGTGGCGGCAAGGCTGAGCGTGATCACGTTGAGGGCCACGATCCCGGCCAGCAGCACGCCGAGCAGCCCGATCCAGGCGCGGCCCTGCGTCAGCCGCACGATCAGGCCGGAATCGGGCAGCTTGCGGACGGCGGCCGCGGTGCCGACCGCGATCGGGACCAGCTGCCCGCCCGGGCGGCGAGCGGGCGAGCGCCGTGCGGGCGCCGGCTTGCGCGCGGGCGCCTTGCGGGCGGGAGCTGCGCCTTTCCGGGTTGCCGGCTTGCGGGCCGGCGCCGGAGCGGGAGCGGGACGTTTGCGGCGCCGCGGAGGCGCCGGTGCGGGCTGGCGAGCCGGCGCGGCCTTCCGGGCTGGGGCGGCGACGGCCATCAGCTCTCGCCCCCGGGAGCAGCGGCCGCGGCGATCTTCACCGCGGCCCGCAGGTGGGCCGACTTGGAGCGCGGGTTGGCGGCGATCTCCTCTGCCCGGGGAGCGACGGCGCGCCGGGTCAGCAGCTCCGCCTCCGGCTCGCGGCCGCAGACGCAGACCGGAAGCTCCGGCGGGCAGACGCAACCGCGGGCCCGATCGGCAAGGAACTGCTTGACGCGGCGGTCCTCCAGCGAGTGGAAGGAGATACCCGCGAAGCGACCCCCCACCGGCAGCATCCCCCACGCCATCGGCAGCGCGTCGTCGAGCGAGTCCAGCTCGCCGTTGACGGCGATGCGGACGGCCTGGAAGGTTCGCTTGGCCGGATGGCCGCCGCCGAAACGGGCCGAAGCGGGCATCCCCGCCTTGACCGCGGCGACCAGCTCGGAGGTCGTGCGCAGGGGGCGTCGGCGCACGATCTCACGTGCGATGCCGCCGGCGTAGCGCTCCTCGCCGAAGCGGCGCAGGGCCTGGGCGATCCGCGACTCCGGCCACTCGTTGAGCAGGTCGGCGGCGGTGAGCTGCTGGCGCGTGTCCATTCGCATGTCGAGCGGCGCGTCGTAGGAATAGGAGAAGCCCCGCTCGCGGGCGTCGACCTGCATCGAGGACATCCCCAGATCCATGTAGACCATGTCTGGGCGGATGCCTTCGCCGCGCAGGGTGCGAAGCCCTGCCGCGTAGTCGACGGAGAGGAAACGGGTCCGGCAGGGCGCCTCGTCGGCAAAGGCCTCGTAGCGGGCCTCCGCGGCGGGATCGCGGTCGATGCAGACAAGCGTCCCCTCCGACCCCAGCTCGGCGGCGATCCGGCGCGCGTGGCCGCCGCCCCCGAAGGTGCAGTCGATCGCCACCTGGCCCGGCTGGGGCGCCAGCAGCGCGGTCAGCTCGGGTGCGAGGACGGGCTCGTGCTCGGGTGGCATATAGGCAAGGGTCGCGGTTTCGGCGAAGGCGAGGGCTCGCATCTCACGCAGGCGCTCCGCTCGCGGCCAGGCCCTCGGCGATCTCCGGCGCCGTCGCGTCCAGCTCCTCCTCCTGCTTGGCCCAGTCCTCGGCGTTCCAGATCTCCATGTACTCGCCGGCGCCGATCACCACGCAAGGCCCGGTCAGGCCTGCGTGCTCGATCAGCGGCTTGGGGACCCTGATGCGACCGGCGGAGTCGAGCTTCTCGTCGAAGGAGCCGCCGTGGAAGCGACGGCGCAGGCGGCGCGCGTCGCCGCCGAAGGGGCTGTGCGGGGCGAGGAAGCGATCGGAGAGCTGCTCGAACTCCTCGGTCGTATGCACCCAGACGCAGGGGTCGAAGCCCTTGGAGAGAACAACGCCATCGGAAAGCGCGGCTCGGAACCGTGAGGGAACGGTGAGGCGGTCCTTGGAGTCGAGGCTGTGCTCGTAGAGGCCCCGAAATGCCATCCCCTGGGTTCCTTTCTGCGGCCTGAAGAAGAGTTAGGACCGGAGTGATGAGGTGGGAGGAACCTCACCACCCCGGTCCTTTGGGCTTCAACTCGTCGGCCACAATACCCCACTTCCTCCCACTTTGCAACACAAGCCAAGACCGACGCTCCAATGCAAGCGCGGTTGCAGTGGCGGACAGCCCCGGGGCGGCGGACAGCTTCGGGCAATGCGCCGGCTCAGAAGCCGCTGAGGAGCAGATCGGCGTTGGCGATCAGCCCGGCAACGATCATCAGCAGGACCGACGGGACCAGGACGAGGGCGACGACGAGCTGGATCTTCGGCGCGGCGCGGGCGGCGCGCTCCTCGACCGCGCGGCGCTGGTCGCGACGCAGAGCGGTCGCCTGGCGGCGGAGCTGATCTGCGAGCGGCGAGCCGAAGCGCCGCGAGCGCTCGATCGCCGCGCACAGGGTCGCGATCTCGCTGCCGGGCACCCGAGCTCGCAGCGAGCGCAGGGCCGCGGCCAGCGGCTGACCGCAGCTCAACTCGGCGACGGTCATCAGCAGCTCGGCCGCCAGCGGCCCGGTTCCGGTCCGTGCGATCTCGGCGAAGCCGGCTGCCGGCGAACGGCCGGAGGTGGCGCTGACCGCAAGCAGATCGAGAGCATCGGGGAGAGCGGCGACGAGGCGGCGATGGCGACGGCGCGCCTCGCGCTCGAGCAACGCATCGGGGACGAAGAAGCCGGCGGCGGGCAGTCCGATCGCGATCAGCAGCGAGAGCCGCCCCGGGGCCGCCGGGGCGGCGAGAACCGCGACTAGGCCGCCAAGCGCCGCGGCAGCGAGCTTCGCGAGGACGTGCGCCCGACCCGGAATCCCGGCCAGGCGACGCAGACGACCGAACGGTCCCGCACCGCCCCGAGCCGCCTCGCGGGCCGCGGCGCAGGCGAAGAGGGCCGCGATCGCGGCAAGCAAGGCGGCAACGCTCACTCGACCACCCTCGAGAGGCGCCTGATCGCGACGAAGCCGGCGAGCTGCAGGACCGCCGCGAAGACCAGCATCGCCGCGGCGGCCGGCGTCCCCAGCAGCTTGGCGAGGAAACCCGGCTGGACCAGCTCGGCGAAGAGGGCGCCACCGGTCGGCATGGCGACGACGAGCAGGCCGGTGAAGCGGGCCTGGGCGGTGGCCGACCTGGCGTCCTCGGCGGCTCGGTCGCGCTCGGCCGCCCCCTCGGCGAAGCGACGCAACAGCCCGGCCAGGTCGCCGCCGGCAAGGCGCTGGCTGAGCAGCGCCGCCGCGAAGGCATCGACCCGCGGGGAGCGCATCCGTCGCCGCCACCCATCCAGCGCAGCCGTGGTCGGCGTGCCGAGCTCGAGCTCGGCGCCCAGCCTGGCCAGCTCCACCGCGGCCGGGCCGTCGAGCGACGTCGCCGCCGCCGGCAGCGAGGCGCGCAGCGACCGCCCCGCCGCCAGGGAGTCGGCAACCGCGGTGGCAACCTCGGGCAGCGCCTGCTCGACCGCGGAGCGGTAGCGCCGGCGGCGATTCGCGACCGCGGAGGCGGCAAGCGACGGCCCGGCGACCGCCAGCGGCAGCGCCACCGCGGCTCCGCCGAGCAGCCATCCCGTCAGCAGCGCCATGCCGGCGCCGACCGCGGCGAGGCGCCGACGCTCCAGGGTCGACGGGGCGTAGCCCTCGCGCCCGGCCCGGCGCAGCGGCTCCAGCGCCAGACGCAGCCAGCGGGCCGCGGCCGGGCTCGCCAGCAGCGCCTCGCGGGCGGCCAGGGCGGCAAGGCCTCCGGCCGCCGCGCCGACCAGCGCCAGCAGCGGCCCGGGACCAGCGCTCACGGTTGCACGGAGGAGGCAAGCAGGGAGCGGGCGGCCGTGGCGCCCGCGGCCCGTGCCACCTCGGCGATCTCGACGACCCGCCGTGAGCCGTCGGCACGGCGCTCCAGGTGGACGACGAGATCCAGCCCACCCTGCACCTGCTCGGCGATCGCCTGGTGCGGCAGTCCCACTCCCGCCATCAGCGCCAGCGTCTCCAGCCTGCGCAGGGCATCCACCGGCGAGTTCGCGTGGACGGTTGAGAGCGCTCCGGCGTGGCCGGTGTTGAGCGCGGTGAGCAGGTCGAGCGCCTCAGCCCCGCGGACCTCGCCGATCACGATCCGATCCGGGCGCATCCGCAGCGCGTTGCGCAGCAGGTCCCGAATCGCCACCTCCCCCCTGCCCTCGACGCTGGGCGGACGGCTCTCCAGCCGCACCACGTGACGCTGCTGCAGACGCAGCTCCGCCGCGTCCTCGATCGTCACCACCCGCTCGCCAGCCGCGATGAAGCTGGAGAGCGCGTTGAGCAGCGTCGTCTTGCCGGACCCGGTGCCGCCGCTGACAAGGACGCTGTGACGCCCGGCGACCGCCCCTTCGAGCAAGGCCAGCTGCGGCTCGTCGAGGGTGCCAAGCTCGACCAGCTCGCGCGGTCCCGGACGGTGGGCGCCGAAGCGACGGATCGAGAGCGCCGGCCCATCGATGGCCAGGGGCGGAATCACCACGTTGACCCGAGAACCGTCGGCCAGCCGCGCATCGACCATCGGGCTCAGCTCGTCGACGCGCCGACCGAGCGGCGCCAGGATGCGCTCGATCGCGTTGCGCAGCTCCTCCTCGTCGGCAAAGGCGACGTCGGTCGGTTCGATCCGCCCGCCCCGCTCGACGTAGACGCGGTCGGGCCCGTTGACCATCACCTCCTCCACCGCGGGGTCGGCGAGCAGGTCCTCGAGTGGCCCGAGGCCGACGGTGTCGCGGAGGATGCGGGCGGCGAGGGCCGCGCGCTCCGTCGCCGCAAGTGGCGCCGCCTCGCGGTCGACCAGCTCACGCACCGCCTCGTCGGGCTCGCCGCCGGGCAGCTCGCCGGCGGCAGCGCTGGCCCTGCGGCGCTCGATCAACCGCTCCCGCAGCGAGTCAGCGAGGACCTCGATGTGTCGTTGCTTCGTCTCCACCTCAGGCCCCCGGCAGCACCGTCAGCTTGCGGGCGAAGCTTTCGGCGGCGATCAGACGCAGCGCCTGACGTCTCGTCAGCCCCAGGGTGGCGGCCGCGACACCGCCTGCCCCTTCGGCTTCCGGGCGCAGCGCCAGCAACGGTACGCCGGCGGCCGCGACGTAGGTCCGTCCTGCCCCTGGCCCCCCGGGTTCGCTCGTCACCACGACGTCGACCTTCGCGCTCGCCGGCGCAGGCCCCGCGGCGAGCAGCGCACCGGCGCCGCTGACGGCGATCTCGACCGGCCGCCGGTCCCGAGCCAGAGCGGGGGTGTCGTCGCCGCCGGAGCGCCGCGCGCTCAGCTGCGTCGCCTGCAGGTAGGAGCCGACCGGCAATACGGTCGCGGCGACGAGACCCAGCGCTTCTGCCGGATCGACCAGCGCGTCGGGCGGGACGAACCGCTCGGGCACGCGCCGAACCGCCAGCGCCTCCGCGATCTGCACCGGTCCGATCGGCTTCCCCGGCGGCAGCTCTGCCGCGAGCACGACGACGGGGCGCAACGGGCCGAAGCCGCGCCTGACGCTCGCGCCGTACCCGTCGGCGATCATCGCCGCCGCGGTCGCCGCGAGCAGGGCGAGCAGCAGGAAGGCGAGGGCACGGGTGCGCCGGCTCATGCGGCGGGCATCTCCTCTTCGCGCGCCAGGGGCAACTCCAGCACCGCGAGCGAGCCCTGCTCCGAGCGTCGCAGGGCGAAGCGGCCGGCATGGACATCGGCCACGCGGCGGACGACCGCCAGGCCGTGGCCGCGCCGGCGACGGCCCGCCAGGCGCGCGATCACCTCGGCCGGCGTGCCGCGCCGCGCCGCTGGGCGCGCTGCCCTGCCCGAGTCCGCCACGATCACTCGCAGGCGATCGCCTCGCCGGCGTCCTTCGACCACCACGGAGGGGCCCCCGTGCTCGATCGCATTGACGATCAGGTTGTCGAGCGCCTGTGCCAGCCCGAGCCGATTCGCCTCGATCAGCACCTCCCCGGCGCGCCATCGCAGCGAGAGCGTGCTCCCGCAGAGGCTCGCCCGCGAGCGCCAGCGGGCGACCGCCGACTCCAGCAGCGGCCGGGCAGGGATCGTCTCCCTCCGCTCCTCCGCCGCGCCGACGCCGCCGTTGATCTCACGATCGAGTCGCTCCAGCGCCACCGCCGCCAACTGGACCGAGCCCTCGACGACGTGGTCGGCCGTCCGCTCGCCGCCGCAGGCCAGGGCGATGGCCTGCAGCGGCCGCCGCAGCTCGTGGACCGCCTCGTTGAGGGCGCTGCGGCGGCGGCCGACGCGCCAGCCACGGGCGGTGATCGCGGCGGCGATCGAGGCCGCGAGCGGCCAGCCGGCGACGGTCTCCGGCAGCCCGCTCATCCGTCGAGCAACCTGTAGCCGACGCCCCAGCAGTTGACGACGTAACGGCCCTTCTCCGGGTCCATTTTGCGCCGCAGCCGGCTCGCGTGCGAGTCGAGTGTCCGGGTCTTGGCCGGCGTCCGGTAGCCCCAGACCTCGCCGAGCAGCTCGCGCTTGGAGAAGACGCGGTGCGGGTCGGAGGCGAGCACCCGCAGCAGCGAGAATTCCTTGTTGGCGAGCTTCAGCTCGCGCCGCCCGACCCAGGCCTGGCGCCTGGCCGGATCGACGACGACGTCGCCCACCCGGCAGGGCCCGTCGCGCCCGGAGCCGGAGCGGCGCAGCACAACTCCGATCCGCGCCCGCAGCTCTCGATACGAATATGGCTTCGTCAAGTAGTCGTCGGCGCCGAACTCCAGGCCTCGCACCCGGTCGTCCTCACCTCCGCGTCCGCTGAGGACGATCACCGGCAACCGCGGGTTGAACCGCGAGGCGATCCCGTCGGCTTCGCGGATCTCCCGCAGGACGTCGAGCCCCGACGCATCGGGCAGCGACAGATCGAGCACCATCAGGTCCGGGTGCTTGTAGCGGCAGAGTCGCAGCGCGTCGGAGGCGCTGGGCGCCGGCAGGACGCCAAAGCGGTCGGCGACCAGGTGGTCGCAGAGCAGCTCCAAGGTCGTCGTGTCGTCCTCGCAGACGACGACGCTGGCGATCTCTTTTCTCTGCGGCAGCACCCCCTACTAAGGGGGGCGAGACAAAATCTCTCCCCCCTCGCGAGCGGACTTTGCGGGGAAGAGCGGAGGCAGGCTGGCGCCGGAGGGCAGCTCGAGCACCGCGCTGGCGGCACGGTGGGAGGCGAAGCGTCGCGGCTGGACGGCGCGACGGATGGCCAGCGCGCATCGAGCCTCGTCGAGGAAGACGAGGTCGAGCTCGAACCGCATGCCGAAGGTGTGGACGCTGTTACAGCGCGGGATCAACAGGCCAGCCCCAGCCTCCTCGCGATCCAGGCGGGCCAGGCCCAGGAGGCGAGCGCGAAAATCCGTCGCCACCGGTACCTTGAAGCCGAAGATGGCGATGGCCGGGAGGTCGCGCAGCCGGCCAGCGGGAGGTTGAGCTGGCATGACTCTCCAAGGGCTGGAGCCGTCCATGTTCTCCCCGGCAAGACCCGAAGTTGGCTGGTCTGGCCGACGCTAAGCAGCCTCGGCCAGGCCGTCGTCCTCGACAGCACCGAGCACACGCACCGCCTCCGCGAGCAATCTCTCGGTCTTGCGGATCTCGGACAGGAGATCGGCGCGATGGCGGAGCAGGTCGGGTGGTGGGTGGTCCTGATCGGCGACGACCGAAGCGAGATCGACGAGCTCGGCATTGAGCTCCGAGAGCCTGCCGCGGAGACCCGCCGGCGCCGCCGAATCGATCGCGTAGGTTCCCGGCTCCTCGCCTCGAACGACCACCGGAGAGCGGCTGAGATTGGTCAGGAAGGTGGCCGCGGGATCCTTGCCGGAGATCTCCATCCCTCGCTCGGTCAGGAGGTCGAGCCAGTGTCGGTAGTGGAGGGCCTTGCCCGCGCCGTGGCGCCTGAAGAAGAGGGTCGCGGCCTGCTCCCGGATCTGGGCACCCCTGAGGACCTCGTGCTCGTCCGCGGTCCCACCATTGTTAGGGACGGCCGCCCGCTCGGGCGAGATCGCCGACTCCTGCTCGCCGAGCTTCCTCAGCAGCGCATCCCGCCGGCGAAGCAGTACCCGCTCCTGCTCGAGCTCTTCCAGCTCGGCCCTCAAAGCGGCGTGACGCTTGTCGATGCGGGCCGCCGCCCGGGCGAGCCGATCGAGCTCCACGCGCACGGCGCGGGTCAGGGTCTTGGAGGGCGTCAACTCAGGCGTCACGGCCCCAACTCCTACCGGAAGCCGGTGACGCCTCAAAACGAGTTGTCCACAACCCCGGGAGGCGAGCTGTGGAAATCGCCGCTACAGCTCGATTTGCAGGGACATCTACAAATAGTTGTCAACAGGTGCTTCTGTGGATCGCTCTCGCGATTCGCGGAAATAGCAGGGGCGCCTCTGTGGAGAACCTTAGAAAGACCGCAAATTGCGTACTAGAGCCGAAAACGTAGAGCCCTTTAGGCCCCTCAAAAAGCGGTTTTGCGAGCAAGGCAGCCCCCGAATCGACAGCCGGCGCAAAGCCTTCGGCCACGCTTTCCGTCCGAAGCTCAAGCGATCGTAAGCCGTACAGCAATATTTGTATGGCCAGTTCGATCTACAACTCGAGTTGGCCTTCCTCAACCCTGCGAGGAGGAGCTATGAAGAAGAGGGTCTGTTTTACGCTGATCGACGGCTCTGAGCAATCGGCTGCATTTGTGCTCGCCTGGCCCTGGACCAATCGACCCGAGGACCTCTCAGTCGATTTGGCGCGAGCCGTCTCCCAGCGTGCCGGGGGCCTGCCGGTGGTTCTCATGGTCGCTGGGCCCGACGGGCTCAGACACACGTTCGGCAGCGAAGAACACATCGCCATCGCCGCCTCGCTGGATCCGGATCGGATCCGCTGGCACGTTCTCGACATTGACGAGGACGATTTGCTGCTCGCCGCCGTCTAGGCTCAACGCATGAACGGCAGAGTGGCGATCTTCGGCCCCAACCCGATGCTCTCGATCACGATCGAGGCGCTGACGGCCGAGGGTGGCGACGACATCCACCTGCACGCGGCGGGACAGGGGGTCTGGGTGGCGCGGATGGCGGCCGAGCTCGGCGCCGAGGCGCTCCTCTGCGGCTTCATCGGCGGCGAGACGGGCGACGTCCTGCGGCCGCTGCTGGAGCAGCTGCCGGTCGAGCTGTCGCTGGTCAGGACCGCCGAGGCGAGCGGCTGCTACCTGCACGACCGCCGCAGCGGCGAGCGCGAGCCGGTCGCCCAGAGCGCCGCCATGCCAGCCTCCCGTCACGAGGTCGACGACCTCTTCTCGGTCGCCTGCGGCGCGGCGCTCGACGCCGACGTGCTGGCCGTGTGCGGGCCCTACCCGGACAACGCGCTGCCGCTGGAGATCTACGGCAAACTCGTCGCCGACGTGCGGGCCAACGGAACGCCCAGCCTCGTCGACCTCTCCCCTCCGCGGCTCAACAGCGCCCTCGAGGGCAAGCCGGAGCTGGTCAAGATCAACGACTGGCAGCTCGCCTCGTTCGTCTCGGGCCCGGTCGACGGCAAGGCGCGACTGCGCGCTGCGGCGGAGCGCCTGCTCGAGGCCGGCGCCGAGACCGCGATCGTCACCCGCGCCGAGGAGCCGGCCATGGTCCTGCGCGGCGACGAGGCCTGGACGCTGATCCCGCCCCGCTTCGAGCGCGGCGCCCGCGAGGGCTGCGGCGACTCGATGATGGGCGCCCTGGCGGCCTGCATGGCGCAGGGGCTCGAGTGGGAGGAGACGCTGCGGATCTCCGCCGCGGCGGGCGCCGCCAACTTCCTCCGCAACGGCCTCGGCAGCGCCGACCGGACGACGGTGGAGAAGCTGGCGCGGCGGGTTGAGCTGCGACGTCTTTGACCCACGGGCCGTGCCTCCAGAGATCGGGGTGGGGCGACTTTCCGGCCCTATACGAATGGTAAGTCGCCCCACCCGTCAGATCGCTGGAGAGAACGGCCGTTCGACGTCCCTGCCCTGCACGATCGCCCGCGGCGCCGTCTCCGCCATCCACTCCAGGTGCGGTCGCAGCGCCTCGATCTCGGCGAGCACCTCGAACGCGGCCGAGAGGTGCACCGGCCTGCCGCCGTGCGAGGAGTGGGCGTCGCTGGAAAGCACGTGGACGAGCCCGGCCTCAGCCAGGGCCCGCATCCCGGCCGCCATCCGCTCGCGCAGGAAGAAGTCGGCGGTCGCCTGGACCAGGGCGCCGGCGTCGATCAGCGCCGCGATTCGCTCGAACATGTCCTCGGAGAGGTGGCGCTCGGGGTGGGCGATAAGCGAGCTATGGCCGCGCGCAGCCAGGTGCGCGACGCACTGCATCAGGCGCTCGTCGAGCGGCCCCGGCGCCGGCTCGAGCAGGATCCAGCCGCCGTCGCCGAGCGCCACCTGCGCCAGCTCCTCCTCGCTCAGGCCTTCGGCGGCGGTCGCCGCGACCTCGCCGCCGCTCAGCACCTCAACCGGAACGCCCTCGTCTCGCAGCCGCCTGTTCACCGCCTCGACCCGCTCCGCCACCTCGTGGATGCGGACGTCGTGGTCGTGGCGGATGTGCGGCGTCGCGCAGACCGCCTCGATCCCATCGTTGGCCGCCTGCCTGGCCATCCCGGCGCTGTCGCGGATGTCGAGCGCCCCGTCGTCGACGCCGGGCAGGATGTGGCAATGGAGGTCGATCAAGTGCAAACGCTCATTCAGCGGTCGTAGCTCGATTGCGCGGGGCTACGATGACAGGCATGATCCAGCACCTGCTCCCGCTGGGCTGCGAGAGCGGATGGGCTTCAACTCGAATGAACAAGAAGACGACCCGCAGAGGGAACTACGAGTCCGGCTCCGACTACGTGCTCGAGTACGGCGAGCTTCGCTTCGCCTTCAACGAGGAGGACTTCGGGCAGCGCGTCGAGCAGGCCGCGGTCAAACTGGGCTTCGTCCAGCAGGGCCTCAGCCGCGAGGAGCTGGACGACCTGCTCGACCTGGCTGTCAACGGCGAGATCGCGGAGCCCAGCTCCAGCCTCGGCGAGCACATCAACGTCAACTGGGAGGACCTGGTCGGCCCCGCCAACCGCAGCCTCGTCCACTGGCTGCGCCGCCTCGTCTTCCGCGGCGCCTGGCTCGACCAGCGGGTCAAGGAGGGCGAGCTGGACGTGGTCTTCGACGAGCGCACCCAGACCTTCGGCTACGTCCAGCCCGAGCGCAGCAACGAGCTGATCGAGCTCTCCCGCGAGCCCTCCTGGCGCCGCCTCGCCTACCGCGGCTGAGCGGCGGTGACGTCGATCAGGCCGGTGGCCGGATCGTGAGCTCGGCGATCAGGAACCGCGGCGCCTCGCGCCAGCTGATCTGCTTGACCAGCCGGTAGCGGCCGGGGGCCATCGTCTCCGGAACGGTCAACGAAGCCGAGCACGGACCCGACATGCCGGCCCCGGTTCCGCGCCGGACCCTGGGGAACCGCACGCGATGGCCGAACAGCTCCTCGAAGCTGACCGGCTCCCAATCCGCGCCGTCTCGTCGCTGAATCCAGTAATCCAGCCCGTAGCCATAGCCGCTGGCTCTGAAGTTCTCGATCTTGGCGAGAATCCGGTCGCCGGGCCGAAAGGAAGTGGCGTTGAGGCGCAGACGGATCTCGAGATCGCGCCGGACGACGACGTAGTGAGCTCGATACTCACCCAGCGGCGTCCCGTCTCCGCTCGCGAACGAGATGTCGTAGCGGTACAGCCCGGGTCGAGGAGATCGCTTGAAGCCGAGCTCGACTCGGTAGACGAGCTCGATCGGACCCACGTGTCGCCGCTGCGCCTTGACGACCTCGATGTCACGTCCGCGCCTATCGATTCGCACGAGGCGACTGACGACGTCCCAATCGAGCCGTCGTCCTTCCGTCACTATCCCGGGAAGTTCGAAGCCGTATTCGATCGGGTCGCCGCCGATGACCACGCTCTCGGATTTGGCGAAGAGGGAGATCTTCCGCGGTGCGAAGGGCAGCCATCCACCCGGCTCGCGAACCTCCGGCAAACGCCTCAGCGGGGCCTCGAAGTCACGCAGCACTCGGCTCTTGCAAAACGGCTCCTTCAACCGGTGCGAAGCCGCGGCGAAGCCCGGCGTTGCAAGGGAGATCGCGACGACGATCGCCGTGACGGCGACAGACAGGACCCTGCGTCTGTTCACTCGCTCAGCCGGCGCGCTCGACCGCGGCCACGACTGTGAGCGAACCGGTCGCCGATTGCGACGCCGTCAGGGCGGTGTCGAGCAGGGCGCGGGCTCCGTCGCCGTCGCCGTAGCTCTCGGCGAAGCGGCTGAGGGAGTCGATCAGGACGATCACGTTCTCGCCGCCCTCCGCACGCCGGATCGCCTGGGCGATCGCGTCGTCGGCGTGGTTGGCCTTGCCGGCGGCGACGATCTCGGCCTGGGGCGCGTCGCGGCGCCAGTCCGCCAACTCCTCGGGGCTGGGGTCGATCAACAGGGCGATCGGGTCCGGGCCCTTCGAAGCATCCGAGAGCTGGGCCGCGACTTCGCGCAGTAGCGCCGTGCAGGTCTCGCGGTTCTCGGCGTAGACGATCGACTGGCGGCCCGCCGCGGCCGGCAGCAAGAGGTCGTGGACGCGCAAGCCCTTGCGGCGCCGGCCCCAGCGACGGCGGCGCCTGCGGCGCTTCGGACGCTCGCCGGCAGCGGACTCCGAAGCGGTGGGTTCGCTCGGGGGCGGCGCCGGCTCGGCCTCGCGCGCCCTGGACTCCCGCTGGCGACCGCCGCCCTCGCGCGGCTCGGCGCGGCGCCTGCCGCCGCGCGGCTCTTCGGCGCGCTGCCGCTGGCGGCCCCCCTCGGCCGGCTTCTCCTGGCGAGGTTTCTCTTCGCGCGGTTTCTCCTGCCGGGGCCTCTCCTCGCGCCCCTCTCGACGCGGGCGCTCCTCGCGAGGGCGGCGGCCGCGGCTGGACTCCGAGCGTCGTGCTCCGGTGGAGGCGGCGCTCCCCCCGTCTCCTCCGTCAGCGAGCTTCTCGATCAGCTCCGTGCGCCCCAGCATCCGGTAGCGCTCGACGCCCGCCTCCGCGGCCAGCGTGTGCAGCTCAGCGAGATGCTTGGACTCCAGCTCGGTCTTGTTCATGGCAGGGAGAATATTGCTGGGCTCACGCCGGAGCCGCGCGGGTCCGGCCAGGCGGCCCTCAGGACCTGGTCGCGGCCAGCCGTTTCTCCGTCAGGCCACGCAGCCATTCGCCGAACTCGGGGCGGCTCTGCCAATCGGAGCGGAACTTCTCGGCGCCGGCGTCGGTCAGCGGGTGGTTCAGCATCTGCCGCAGCACCTTGGCCGGGGTCGTCGCGATCTCGCAGCCGATCCGCGCCGCCGCCACGATGTGCTCGGGATGGCGAATCGAGGCGGCGATGATCTCGGAGGTCATGCCGCCGGCGCGCAGCGAGTCGGCGATCTCCTCCAGGACGACCGTCGAGTCGACCGAGATGTCGTCGAGCCGGCCCATGAAGCAGGAGACGTAGGTGGCGCCGGCCGACGCCGCCAGCAGCGCCTGGGTCGGCGAGAAGACGAGCGTCATGTTGACCGGGGTCCCTTCGCCGGTCAGGGTGCTGGCCGCCTCCAGGCCCGCCTCGCAGAAGGGGACCTTGACGACGATGTGCTCGTGCAGCTCACGCAGCGCCCGGCCCTCGTCGAGCATGCCCTGGACGTCCAGGGAGACGACCTCGGCAGAGGTCGGGCCGCCGACCAGGTCGCAGATCCGCTTGATGCTCTCGCCGGGGTCGCCGTCCTCCTTGGCGAGCAGCGAGGGGTTGGTGGTGGCGCCGGAGAGAACGCCCCAGGCGGCGATCTCCTCGACCTCGGCAACGTTTCCGGTATCGATGAAAAGTCTCATGGACCCAGGTTAGTGAAGGCGTTAGACGGCCGGCGCCCTGTCCGTGGCGCCTGGGTCGGTGCCGGCCCGCGCCGCCGCCGCCGGCCAGGCCTCGGCCTCGCGCTTGACCTGCCGCCGCGACCAGCCCAGCTCGGCCCCCATCGCCTCGGCGACCGGCCGCACGGCGTCGGCGCCGCGCAGCTGCGGCGCCGCCAGGATCCCCAACCGGGTGCGCCGCAGCAGCACGTCGGCGACGCTGCGCGCCTGCTCGAGACGGGCGGCGATCGCCGCCTCGGCCACCAGGTCGGGGCGGCCGGGGACGATCGGCCGCGCCATCTTCGGGTCTTTCCAGGCGAGGTCCAGCACGGCGCGCGTCGCGTGGCCGTAGCGGAAGGCGAGCTGCGCGATCGACGCCTCCCCCACCCCCTCCGGCCCCTCCAGGTCCTCGCGCCGGGCCTCCATCCCGAGCGGGATCTCGGCGGTGTGACAGGGCGCCTCGCGGCCCTCGCGCTCGACCAGGCGGTCGACCGTCTGCTTCGCCATCCGCCGCCAGGTGGTCAGCTTGCCGCCGGTGATCGTCAGCATCCCCGACGAGGTCTCATACAGCTCCGCTTTGCGCGAGATGTCGACCGACTTCTTCGGGTCGCTGGTCGAGATCAGCGGCCGCACACCGGCGTAGGCGCCGACCAGGTCCGCGCGCTCCAGGCCGGTGCCGAAGAAGGCGTTGACCGCGTCGAGCAGGTACTCGATGTCATCGCCACCCGGGTGCGGGTGGTCGATGTCGCCGTCGAAGTCGTTGTCGGTGGTGCCGACCAGGGTGCGCCCGTACCAGGGCAGGGCGAAGACCGCCCGCCCCTCGCCCGCCGGCACCACGCAGGCGGCGGAGCCGGTCGAGAGGTCGGCCCGATCCAGCAGCAGGTGGGTGCCGCGACTGGGCGCGATCCGCGGCACGTCCTCCTCCTCGACCACCTCGGCGCGGATCCGGTCGGCCCAGACGCCGGTGGCGTTGATGACGTTGTCGGCCTGGACCTCGAAGCGCTCCCCCGACTCGGCCTCGACGAAGGCGAGGCCCGAGGCGCGGCCGTTGTCGGTCAGCAGCTCGGTCACCTCGGCGCCGTTCAGGGTGACGGCGCCGAAGCGGTGGGCCTCGCCGAGCACGGTCAGGACCAGCCGCACGTCGTCGGTCTGGCAGTCGTAGAAGAGGTAGGCGTCCTTGGGGTCGCGCGGAGCCAGGCTCGGGACCAGCTCCAGCAGCTCCTCGCGGCCGATCGTGCGGTGGCGGTCCGGCGACCAGTAGAAGTCCTCGTCCTCCTCCTTGGCGGAGCGCATCTCGCGGCGGCTGCGACCGACCCGCGTCGTCGCCATCACGTCGTACATGTTGAGCCCGATGCCGATGCGGCGGTCGCGCTTCGCCTCGGCGAAGCCGGTGACGAGGAAGGGCGTCGGGTAGACCAGGTGCGGCGCCAGCTGCACCATCAGCTGCCGCTCCAGCAGCGCCTCGCGAACCAGGCCGAGGTCGAAGTTCTGCAGGTAGCGGAGGCCGCCGTGGACCATCTTCGAAGAGCGGCTGGAGGTTCCGGAGGCGTAGTCGTCGCGCTCCAGCAGCGCCACCGAGTAACCGCGCGAGGCGGCGTCGAGGGCGACGCCGGCGCCGGTGATGCCGCCCCCGATCACGACCACCTCGAAGCGCTGCCCCGCGATCGCCTCCAGCGCTGCGGCCCGGGACAGCATCAGGAGAGGAAGACGGTCGTCTGCTCGACAGGAGGCCGCTGCGGCGGCTGCTTCTCCTGGCGCGGGCCGCCGAGATGGAGGAGCCCGACGAAGCGCTCGTCGTCGGGCAGGCCGACCGCTGCCCTCCCCTCTGGAGCGCGCAGGACCCCCGGGGTGCGCCAGTAGCCGGCCAGGCCGCGGCCGTGCGCCGCGAGCAGGACGATGTAGGAGGCGACGGCGGTGGCGTGCAGGTCCTCCTCGTCCTGAACCGGATCGCCGCCGAGGACGCAGGAGACGACGATCAGGGTCGGGGCGCGGTTGAGCTTGGCCGCGCCCTCCGGCCCGGCCGCCTCCTTCAGCCGGGCCAACGCCTCGGGCCCGACGACCCGGAAGCGCCAGGGCGCGGTCAGGTTGTGGTTCGGCGCCCAGCGCGCCAGCTCCAGCAGCTCCTCGATCTCCTCGCGAGCGAGCGGCTCGGAGCCGAAGGCCTTGTGCGTGCGACGCGTCCGGATCGCGGTCTCGAGGTCCACCGGTGCAACATAGCCACCGACCCCGGCCGAAGTCCCACGTCTCTGTGTCGAAAGAGCCATTTCTCTGTGAAATGAGTGCAAAGTGGCTTGAAATGGCGGATTTGGCGGCTACCGTGCGCGCCAGCGGAGGGTGAAGCCGTCAGGTGGCGGCTAGCGTTTGATAATCGCAAGTTCGGGCTGCGTCCCGAATAGGGTTCGAGTCCCTCGCCCTCCGCTAGGTATTGTCTGAGGTGCGAAGACTTGGTCGAGGTGCAATTATCACGCGGCCTGCGGACTAGCTACCCGCCTTGCGACTCGGTCTTCGCGCTTCTGTCTTCTAGGTGCCGAACTGGCGGTGTAATCTCTAGATTGCGATTATCAAACGTTAGGGGTAACTCCCCTTCACCCAGATCCGGCCCGCTCTTGCGGGCCGTTTCGTTTAGAGGCTCAGTTGTGCGGTTCCGCGAAACCGCCCTTGCGGGGGCGCCCGAGGCCTCGCCCTACCAGCCGAAGCGCCGGCCCAGGAAGAGGACGCCGCCGAGGGCGAGCCCGCCCGTGCCGAGGCCGATCCCGAGCGGAGCCCAGGGCTCCGGGCCGGGGTTCTCGCTCGCTTCGAAGGGCGGCATGGCGGGGGTCGTTTCCGGGACGGCGCCCTCTGGCGCCGGCGCTCCCGGCACCCCTGGGAGGGGGCCGGTGCCCCCGGTCGAGGGCGGGATCAACGGCGCCGTCCCACCGGGCGGGGTGGAGCCTTCGCTGCCGGGCGCTTCGGGCAAGGAAGGAGGAATGCCTTCGGTCGAGGGGGGAAGGCCTTCGGTCGAGGGCGGGGTGATCGTGCCCGGCACGCCGGAGAGTCCACCGCTGCTGGTCTTTGGCTTCGGTTGGCGAGCGACGGTCGGCACGGGGAACGCCTCCCCAGTCACGGCTGCCAGGGCCTGACCGGTGACCCAGATCGGCGTCTGGTCGCTCTCCTCCGAGTAGGCGTAGTGGCCGTCCTTGGCGCGGCGGGCGGCGAGGTAGTCGAGGGCGCTGTCGCCCCCCTCGCGGATCGTGGCCGGGTCGGTTGCGACGGCGAGCATCCCCTGCACCGCCCAGGCGGTGGACTGGGAGTTGACCGCGCCGTTGCCCCCGGTGACGAAGCCGCCGTTGGGGCGCTGGTGTTTGCGCAGGTAGGTGAGCCCGTCGACCGCCGCCTTCGTATGGGGCATCGCCTGCAGCACCGCGGCGGTGCCGTCGGCGGTGCTGACCGACCCCGGCACGTCGCCCCAGCCGCCGTCGCCGTTCTGCACCTTGGCGAGCCACGAGATCGTGCCGTCCAGGGTTCCGGTGGCACCGCTGGCGCGAAGCGCCATCACCGCGTAGGCGGTCGAGCCCGGCCAGCCGCCCCGATTGCCGTAGGAGCCGTTCTCGAACCGCAGGCCGCGCAGAGCCTTGACCAGGTTGCGCCCACCGAAAGAGCGCGGGTCGACCCCGGCCCCCTGAAGGGCAAGGATCGTGCGGGCGTAGTCGCCGCTGCTGCCCAGCTCCCCGACATGGCCGCGCAGGAAGTCGACCGGCGTACGCCCCGCCTTTGCAACGTCGAGTGGGTTGTGGCCGGCCGCCTCCAACCCCAGCATCACCCAGGCGGTCGTCTCCGGGCTCGAGTCGCGGTCCGTCGACGACCCCCAGCCACCGTCGGCGTTCTGGACCGATTTCAGCCATTTGACGGTGACACCCGTATTCGCGGCCTGCGCTGGCGCGGGCAGAAGCGCCGGGAGCACCAGAGCCACGAGAAGCAGCGAGGCAATCGCCGGCAGGCGCCACTCGAAGCGCTCGCGGAAGCGGACCAGCATCCGCACCATCGCCGGACCCGCGACGAGGGCGAGGGCGACGTTGCCGATCGCGTGGGCGAGGTCGAAGGGGACGGCGCGCGACTCGAGCGCCAGGAACCGTTGCAGCGAGAGCTCGCCTCCGTAGGTCGCCATCAGAGAGAAGTTCAGCAGAGCGCCGTAGGCGATGCCGGCAAACCCGCAGACGGCCGCCAGCACGAAGCGGTTCGGTTGCCACCGGGCCAGCCCCAGCGCCGCGCCGAGCAGGCCGCACATTCCCCAGCCGGCCATCTGCCAGGGAGTCCAGGGGCCTTGGCCGAACCAGAGGTTGGAGACGAGCGCGGTGAGGGCGCCGACGGCGAAGCCGGGCGCCGGGCCGAGCGCGTAGCCGGCGAAGACGACGATGTCGGTGGTCGGCTTGACGTTCGGGAAGGCGGCGAAGGCGATGCGGCCGGCGATCGCCAGGGCAGCGAGCGCGGCGACCAGGGCGATCACCTGCGCGCTCGGACGCGTGCGCTCGTACCAGGCAAAACCGCCGAGCAGCACGGCGCCGAGGATCAGAAAGCTGGCAAGCGCCCAGCTCATAGGCACTCGGCCTCCAGCACGGCGGCGCCCTGCTCGGCGGTGACGACCCCCGGCAGGTCGAGGATGCGGGCGACCTCGGTGGCGAAATACCAGCCGCCGGAGAGGATCTCCGCCGCGGCGCCGTCGGCGATCGTCACCCCGTCGCCGAGCAGGACGACACGCTCAGCGAAGGCAGCGGCGAACTCGACGTCATGGGTGGCGACCACCACGGCGGCGCCGCGCCCGGCCAACCCCCCGATCAGCTCGACCAGCTCCTGCTTACGCGCCCGGTCCATGCCCCGCGTCGGCTCGTCGAGGGCCACCAGCCCAGGCAGCTCGTCCCCCTCCATCCGCCCGGCCAGTGCGATCGCCAGCGCCAGCCGCTGCCGCTCCCCGCCGGAGAGGTCGCGCGGGTCGGCATCGAGCGCGTGCTCCAAGCCGACTACGCGCAGCGCGGCCAGTCCTTGCTCTCCCGGCAACTCGTCGCCGACCCGCTCACGCACTAGGTAATCGCCGGGGTTCTGGGTGAGCAAAGCCATCCCGTCGGACACCCGCACCTTTCCCCGGACGGGCTCGACGAGCCCCGCGAGCGTCCGCAGCAGGGTGCTCTTGCCGGCGCCGTTGCGGCCCATGAGAGCGACTCGCTCACCCCGGTCGACCCTTAGATCGATACCTCGCAGAACGTCTCGGGCGGTCTCTCCGGCGTCCAGCTCCACCCATAAATCGCGTACATCGGCAGCCATGGCGTCGAGGGAGGGCCGGGGGTCCCGACCGCGCGCTGGGTTTTTCGCCTCTAAGTGGGCAGCTCTCGCCAAGGGGGCAGGGCGAAAAACAGGACGCCGCGCGCGGTCGGGACTCCCGGCCCTCCCTCCTCCCACTGCTTCCGTCGACGCCAGGATCCGGCGAGCGTCGCGAACACCAGTTGGAAGCGGTTCGATTCCAGCTAGAGAAAACAACCGAGCGCCCGGCGTCTCCAGTGCGGTGTCGGCGTCCTGTGCCCAAGCAAGGAAGTCGACGGGCTGGCCATCGAAGGCGACAGAGCCCGAATCCATCGCGACAACGCGATCGGCGGCGGCGAGGCAGCGCTCCAGGCGGTGCTCGGCGAGCAGGATCGACACCCCCCACTCCTCGTTGAGGCGCCGCAGCAGCCAGATCAGCTCGTCGCCGGCGACCGGATCGAGCTGGGACGTTGGCTCGTCGAGAAGCACTAAGCGCGGACGCGTCACCAGAGCTGCCGCGAGAGCCACCCGTTGCAGCTCGCCCCCGGAAAGCGTGTCCACCGTGCGGTCGAGCAGATGCGGGATCGCCAGTGCGAGCGCCACCTCCTCCACCGCCCGCGCACGCGAGACGCCAGGCTCGCCGCGCATCTCCAGCGGCAGTGCGATCTCGGCCGCGACCGTGGTGGAGACGACCTGGGTCTCGGGATCCTGGGCGACGTAGCCGACCACAGCCGCCAGCTCACCGGGGCCGGCGCGCAGCGCGTCGATGCCGGCGACGCTGACGCTGCCTTCGATCTCGCCACCGTGGAAGTGCGGGACGAGCCCGCAGGCAGCACGGAGCAAGGTCGACTTGCCGCAGGCCGAGCGGCCCGCGAGCAGGGCCAGCTCTCCGGCCGCGAGGGTGAGGGAGACGTCGCGCAAAGCGAAACTCACATTGGGCCCCCCTGGGGGGCTCGATGCAGGTTTCGTGCTGCGGTCGGCGTTCGGGTAGCGATAGGTAAGGCCCTCTATGCAGAGCGCGGGCGCGGTGCGGGTGGGAGTTGCGAGATCAGGCACGCGCCGCCTCCGAGCCGCGAATCGCCCGCGCCGGGTTGCGCCGCGGGCGCCGGCGGCGCGCGAGCGGGCCGAGCCCGGCGACGACCACAACGGCGGAGACGGCGAGGGTCGAGGTGGCCACGCCAACCTGCACGGTGGGATAGGCGCTGAACGCGTCCGCCCCCAGCAGCTTGGCGCCGATCGCCGCCGTCAGCAGCGCCGTCCCGATCCCGTAGAAACGGGCGTCGAAGCGCGAGCGCTGGGCGCAATCGGCGCAGCCGGCGCAGTCCGGGCGGGGCGCGTCGAGGCCGTAGCCACGCAGCTCGAGGGTGGAAGCGACGTCGACCGCGCGATCGAGCGAGCCGGCGAGGAGGCGGCGGGCCAGAGCGGCGCGCCCAAGCGGCGCCGCGGCGGGGCCGCGCAGGCGGCCGGCATCGCGCAGGCGGCCGGCATCGGCGGCGGCCACCGGGACCAGGCGGGAGATCAGGGTGGCGGTCAGCGCCGAGCGGCCGGCGATCGGACGCAGCGCCCGCAGCACCCGGTCGGGGTCGACGCAGGCCGAGTAGACGGCGAAGGCGATCATCACGACTACGGCCCGCAGGCCGAAGACGCAGCCGTCGGCGATCGCCTCGGCGGTGACGTCGACCTGGCCGAAGAGCGGCCACTCGCCGAGTCGGGCCAGGACGGTCTCGCCGCGACTGACGACGAGCGCATTGACGACGACGATCGGGACCGCGATCGCCAGCCCGAGCTTGATCGCCGCCCGCACCGCCCTGTCGGCCCCCGCCAAGCGGCCGGCGAGGGCAGCGGCGATGCCGGTGGCGGCAAGGACCAGCGGGTTGGAATAGAGAAAGGCGACGACGGTGAGCGATCCGAGGTAAGCGACCGCAGCCGCGGGCGAAGCGGCCTGCAGGGGACCGGCGCGGGGCGTGTATGCGAATGGCGATCTCATCGCGCAATTGGAATCGGAAGCGGCGTCTCGCGACCATTCTCGCTGGCAACCGCATAGCGGTCGCGCAGATCCGCGGCGTCCAGCAGCTCAGCGGCGACCCGCACGCCGGCGCCCCCCGCTCCGCTGACGATCCACACCGGCGGGGCGTCGAAGCGTCGCGTCGCGGCGACCAGGCCCGCGCCGGGGCCAAAGTCCCGCGCCGGCTCACCGGCTTCGTCGAGGCCGACCAGCTCGTAGCGGCCGCCCCGAGCCACGAAGCCGGCGAAGACGCCGCTCACCTCAGGGCCGTCCTCGATCTGCGCCGCCGTGCGGTCGCCGCGCAGCCGCGCCCAGGGCCCGACCAGCACGCGGATCGCGTCCTCGACCCCGACTGACGACAGCGTCACGCCGACATCCTCCAGCCGGCGCCGCACCGCCGCACACGCCGAGCCACCGCCACGGCACTCGACCGCGACCGGGTGCTTCTCGGCGGCATAGCCGTCGGTGAACGGTTGCGGCCAGGACCCAACCACCGCCGGCACCCGCAGCGCCGCCGACCAGTCCCGGTAGTCCCACCAGATCGCCTCGCCACCGTGCAGCGAGTAGTCGGCGGCGCCAACCGTCGACTCGACCCCGTTGACGTAGAAGAGCCAGTCCCAGTAGCGGCGGTCGTCCCGCTCCGCTTCCAGCCCATCGATCGCCTGCACGAAGCCGCCGCCGTAGCGGGTCGAGATCTCGGCGCCGCCTTCGAGCACCCGCATCACCGTGTCCGACTCGGAGACCGGCTCGCCCTCGACGAAGGCGAGCCGCTCCGCGCCGTAGTCCCGGGTCACGGTCAACGAGACCTCGCCGACCCCCTCCCCCGGGCCGAGGCCGCAGCCGGCAGCCGCGAGCGCTGCGCCAAGCAGCGCGATCGCGACCGCCGTGCCGCGGCTCCGGCTCACCGCATCAGCCCTGGGGGCATTTGCCGCCGACGCAGACGCTCTCCCGGTTCGAGGGGATGTCCTTGCCGTGACGGGCGATCAGCCGCCTGGGCTTCTCCAGCACAACGGTCGTGCGGCCGTCGCCACCGGTGGGAGCCTCGGCCCCGCTCACGGTCGCTCCGGCAGCCGGCTTCTTCTTGCCCTTCTCGTCGTAGGCGAAGACCCGAACGCTGAACGGATGCCCGCGCATGGCCCGATCCGGCGCCACCAGCACCAGCTCGTCGGGATAGGGGAAGGGCGCCAGCGCCCACAGCACCTCGTCGCCGGCGTGCAGCTTCACCGCTTCGCCGCCCAGTTCCGGGTTGACGTGGTTGACCTTCAGGTACCAGGAGACCTTCGAGGTCGCTTCGGAGCCGCCGATCCCGCAGAGACCGAGGCCGAAGTCGAAGGCGTCGGTGAGCAGCAGCGGCTGCAACGCGGGGGTCGACTTGGCCGCCCGGCCAAGCAGTCCCAGCGCCGTCGCACCTTTGACCGTCACCGCTTTGCCGCTGCCGCCGGTGCCTTTGCCGAAGCAGGTCGCTTTGGGGCTGGTCGGAACCGAGGTGGTGTCCGCCCCCAGCGTCTGTTCGGTCAGCACCTTGCCCCCGCTCCCCACCACCCGCAGGTCGGCCGGGACACCTTTGGCCACCGCGACAGCGGCGGTCGAGAGGGCGAGAACGAAAGCCAGCGCGCACGCGGCGACCAGCCGGAATGGAATGAGTCTTGGCATTTAAGCCACCCTTTCCTCGAGGGTTGTCATGGCTGGCCGGGGACAGGTCTCCTGGCTTCCGGGATAGTCGGCCGCACCTTCCCGGGAGCTCCGTGTCGCCCCCAGTGGTTGACGCAAAACGCGCGCCCACGGCTTCCTTGGCCCGGTCACAGTGGCGGGACCGCGCCGGCTTCGCACCGGACTTCCCTTGACCACCGACCGTATTTACGCAGCGAGTCTATCCGTCACTTGATCTCGACGACTGGCGAGTTAACCACCGCCACCGGTGGTCAATTCGCCAGTCGTTGAACAGAATCGGTCCGTCACTGCGGTGAGCGCGGCTTACCCAGTGCGCAGCAACACCTGTGAATTCGTCCAGTCCGCTTGGCCTGTTTGCTCCTCGGTCGTAGGCTCGCGCGGCATCGGAAAACCAATCTGTTTCTTTTGGGAGGCAAATCATGGGGCAGGGGGTCTGGCGGCAGTCGCCGGCGCTGGTGGTGGCTGCGATCGCGTTGTTCGTGGCGCTTGGGGGGAGTGTCTATGCGGCGAAGCAGGCGAAGCTGAACGGCAGGGCGATCAGGGCCAAGTCGCTGCCCGGCAACCGGTTGAAGCCGAGGTCGGTGCCGGCCAATCGGCTGAAGCCCGGGGTGTTGAAGGCCGCCCGGATCTCGACCCCGCTGACGGGGTACGACATCAACGAGCTAACCCTGGGCATGGTGCCGAGCGCGGCGCATGCCGAACACGCCGACACGGCGCAGAGCGCCACCGACGCCCAGACGGCCCTCAACGCCGTCAACGCGATCGACGCCCAGACGGTCAACGGACATAGCGCCGGCTGCGCGGTGGGGACGCGGTTCTTCGCCGGCGCCTGCTGGCAGAGCTCGCCGAGCGCGACGACGGCGACCGCGCCGCAGGCCGCGGCCGAATGCGCGACCCAGGGAGGAACGTTGCCGGATGCACTGCAGCTGGTGGCCTTCGCCAAACAGCCGGCAATCAACCTGCATGAAGACGAAGAGTGGTCAGGCGAGGTAATGAACGTCTCGGGCCCGAACGTCTACAGCATCGTTACCGTCTCGGCGACCGCCATCGTGGACTTCATCCTTTCCTCCGAGACCCGCCACTACCGCTGCGTGATCCCGCTCGTCACCTGAACGGACAAGCCGAGCACAGGAGCACTGGCCTCTATGCTCCTGTCGGATGAGACGGCGCTCGCACAGAATGCGCCTGGCGGGCGCGCTTGTCGCTTTCGGCTGCCTCGCCGGCGCGCTCCTCGCGCCCGCCGGGGCCGCGGCGTCGGCTCGCCTCCACCCCGCCGCCGCGGCGGCCCCCGGCGAAGCGGCGCGGGTGGCCCGCTACTGGACCCCGCAGCGGATGCGCAGCACGGCGCCGCTCGATGCGGCGCTTGCGGCGAATCCACTGGCGCTCGCGAGCTTTGCCCCGGTCGCCACCCCGACCACGCCGCCCTTCATCGTCAACGGGCGGCTCTTCGTCGTGCAGGGGCGCAAACAGGGCTACTGCTCGGCGACCGCGATCAACAGCCTCACTCGCCGCCTGGTCCTGACCGCCGCCCATTGCCTGCACTCGGGCCCGGCCTTCGGGGGCCGCGCCGGCATCTGGTCGCGCTACGTCGAGTTCGTGCCGGCCTTCACCAACGAAACGGCCCCCTTCGGGGCTTTCGTTGCGCGGCGCAACGCGATCTACACGCCACGACAGTGGGTCAAGTTCGGCAATCCCAACTACGACGTCGGCGCCGTCCTCACCTCACCCAACGCCGAAGGCCTCAACGTCGCCGACGTGGTCGGCGGCGCGACGATCGTCGCCGACACCAGCCGTCGGCAGCAGTTCCAGACCTTCGGCTACCCCGGCAAATCGACCGTGATGCAGGGATGCGAATCCCCCTATGTCGGCGACGACCCGCTCACCTACCGGATTCCCGGCCCGCCGACGCTGGCGATCCGCTGCCACTGGGCGCCGGGCGCCAGCGGCGGTGGTTGGCTGGTCGAAGAAGGCAAATCGATCAACGGCGTCACCAGCTACGGCAAACGTCGCGACCGGGTCCATACCTTCGGCCCTTACTTCAGCGCCAGCAACGTCGGCCGCCTCACCGCCGGGATGTAGGCGCCGCGGCGCCGTCAGGCGCCGAGCAGCTCGCGGTAGAAGCGATAGTCGCGCCGATCGGGGCGCAGGTTGGCCGCCAGCGCGAGGTGATGGCGGGCGCGCTCGGTCTGGCCGGTCTTGGCCAAGGCCCGGCCGAGGCAGAAGTGGGCGTAGTCGTTGACCTGATGCGTGTCGACGACCGCCTCGAACTCCGCGGCGGCGGCGGCGAAGCGGCCGCTGCGGAAATAGGCCCGCCCCAGCGCCTCGCGCACCGAGGACTTCTCGGGGGCCCGCCGTGCCGCCGCCTCCAGCGGCGGCGTCGCCTGCTCGAAGTCCGCCTCCTCGAGCAGCTCGATCCCGCGCCGGTAGAGGGCGAAGGTGGAATCTCGATCCCAAGCCGAGGCCATCGACCAAGTGTAGGCAGCCGCCCAGCCGGGGCGGCTGCCCACCGCTTTCAGCCCGCCTTGCTGATCGAGAGCATCGGCAGGACGCACTGTGCCTTGTCGATCTTCAAGTCGCTCACCCCCCACCCGATTTCGTCGGTTGTCGACCAGCCAATGCTTACTGGAAGATTGACTAGTCATTTAGTTCTAAGTGACTAGATAGCACAGAAATCTTTTGTCTGCAAAACTCTTTCCTCTTCACTAGGCAGGAGTGGTCCAAAGCGGCGGATGGGGAAAGGAAGCGGCAGTGGCGAAACGTAAGAAGGTCACCGAGGGAGCGCAGATACTCGACCCGCGGCTGGCGAAGGCTCTGGCAAACAGTCAGCGGGTTGAAATCCTCGCGGTGCTGAGCCACCGGCAGATCAGCCCGGCGCGCTACGCGCGCGAGTACGGCTGCAAGCTCCCCAGCGTCGCCTATCACTTCAAGGTCCTCGAGGACTACGAATGCATCGAACTCGTCGAAACGGTGCAGCGACGGGGCGCCCTCGAGCACATCTACCGCTGCGCCAAACGCCCCCTTCTGGGCGATGGCGACTGGAAGCTGCTGCCGCTGTCGGTCCGCGGCGGCATCAGCGGCGCGATCCTGCGAACCCTCGTCGAGCGGGCCCGCCTCGCGATCGAGGACGGCACCTTCGACCGCCGTGAGGATCGCCACTTCACCTGGACCCCGCTGGCCCTCGACAGCAAGGGCTGGAGCGAAGTGACCTCGCTGTTCGCGGCGACACTGGCGAAGGTGGAGAAAATCGAAACCAAAGCCAGCAACCGGATGGCGAAAAGCGGCGAGGAGCCGATCCCGGTGACGGTTGCGCTGGCCAGCTTCGAGTCGCCGTCCGAAGCGGCCGCGTAGCGAGCCCTTGTTTAGAACACGGTCTTTGTTTAGCGATTATTACGATACTCGGCTTTATATGTTCATTTTGCGCGAAGTTACCGATAATTCGCGTTGAGGTGGATCGCCAACTGCAGAGGGCGCTTTCCCAGGCTCTGAGGGTGGAAATCCTCGAGCGAATCGCCACCCGCCCGGCCAGCCCCAGGCAGATCTCCGAAGCAACCGGCGAACCCCTCGGCAGGATCGTCTACCACACCGCGGTGCTGCATCGGACCGGTTGCGTGCGGCCGGTCGATCCTGCCAGCGCCGAATCCAGCGACTGCGTCTACGAGCTGGCGACGCTGCTGCCCTCTCCACCTCGCCTTTCTCTTTCCGACGCGACCCGCGGCCATCTCCTCGCCTCGGTCCTTCGCCGCGTCATCGAGCACGCCATGGCGGCCCTGCAAGCCGGCGTCCTCGGCAGGAATCCGGACCAGGGGGCCAGCTGCGAGTCGCTGCTGCTCGACCAGCAGGGCTGGCACGAGACGCAGGCGATCCTGGAGGACGCGGCAGAGCGAATCGCCCAGGCGAAGGTCGCGGCGGCGAGCCGACTGGCAGAGAGCGGCGAGCCCGGGACCCCGACGACGGTCGCCATGGCCGCCTTCGAGTCGGCTCCCGACGGCGAGCGCAGCGGCTGAAACGCTCGCCGTCAGATACCCGGTCAAAACATCTGACGTACCGAGGTAGCACGGTCCAAGACCTGATGCTATAGTCGGCGAAAATTGAATGGTCGAGCGCTACGCGACTGCTTTATTCGCGCACCAATAACTTAATCGGCTAAAGGGCCGGCGTTGTAAGCCGGAGATCCGGGTTCGAGCCCCGGTTGGTGCATCCGTAAACGACAAGAGTCGTCGCGAGCCAATGCACAACCTTTTCGACTATTTCGATGACACTGCGGGAGAGGGCGGGGACGAAGGGCTCTGGGCCCTGAGGGCCCCGTTCCGGCCCCGCGAGGGCTTTGACGTCCTGCTCGTCCCCCGCGTCCCCGAGTGGCAGGACGATGCCGAGTCCCGCAGGGCCCTGGAGCAGCTGGAGAGCGAGCCCTGGGTCGACGCGGTGCAGAGCACCGACAAGGACGTCTGGATGCGACTCGGCCACCAGTGGTTCGAGGAGAAGGGCGCCGCGCTCGAGGCCGAGCACGAGGAGGAGCAGCCGCACGCCGACATCGCCGGCGGCCAGAGCTTCGCGCTGAACTTCTGGGACGCCAACTCGACCAAGGCGCTGCACATCGGCCACCTGCGCAACCTGGCGCTCGGCAACGCGCTCGCCGCCGCCCTCACCGACGCCGGCGGCGAAGTCGAGCGGCGCAGCATCATCTGCGACGTCGGCCGCAGCATGGGCGAGGCGATGGCCGGCGTCCTGCGCAGCGGCCGCAGCCTGAGCGCCGAAAACGGCGAGAAGACCGACCACTTCGTCGGCTACTGCTACGCCGACTACGTCAAGGCCGGCGCCTCGACGAACGGGCTCAGCTCCGACCACCCGGCGGATTCGCTGACCCGCGAGGTCGACGTCCAGAACGACAGCGCCGATGAGCTCCTGCTGCGGGTCCTCAACGGCGATCAGACGGCGCTGGAGCTGTGGTCGCAAACGCGGGCCTGGGTGATCTCCGGCCAGCGCAAGACCCTGGCTCGGCTCGGCATCGCCTTCGACCGCGTCTTCTTCGAGTCCGACTTCCTGCCGGAGGTGAACGAACTTGCCGAGCTGGGGCTGCAGGAGGGAACGCTGGAGCGGCGCGCCGACGGCACGATCGTCTACATCACCGGCCGCGAGGAGCTGGAGGAGATGCCACTGGTCCGCTCCGACGGCGTCCCGACCCAGCACATGCGAGCCCTCGCCTACTGGATGGCGGCGCCGGGGCTCGAAGTCGACGGCCTCACCTCAATCCAGGTCTGCGGCCTGGAGTGGGTCGCGCACGTCAGCTGCCGGCGGCAGCTGATGGCGGAGCTGGTCCACACCGAGGAAGGGAACGGCTTTCACCCCTACCACGACATCTTCCACGGGATGGTCGCCAAAGAGCAGGAAGCGATCAAATCCAGCAAGAAGGACGCGCTGCTGATCGACCACCTGATCGAATGGATCGACGAGCAGATGGAGGCCGACCCCGAGCGGGCGGCGATGCGCAGCCTCCATCCCACCCCAGAACGGATCCCGGCCCAGATAGCGCTCGGCTACTTCCTCCTGCACCCGGCGACCAAGAAGGTCAACTTCGAACCGGAGAAACTGCTGCGGGACGGCAAGAGCCTCGGCTGGGACATGCTGCGGGCCCGCGTCCGCAGCGACGAGGGCGCCGCCGCGACCAACGGCGGCGACCCCAGCGAGGACCCCGACTACCGCTTCGCCCTCGTCCACTCGGAGATGTACCGGCGCCACCTGTACCTGGTGACGCGCCGGCTCAACCCGATCCCGCTGGCGCGCTACGCCTCTCACCTGGCGCGCTGGTACCTGGAGGAGGACCGCTCGCCGCAGGTCGGCCGCGTGGTCGCCTCGGTTCTCGACGACAGCACCCGCGGCCTCGGCCTGGAGGGAGTCCGATGAGGACCCTGCTGGTCGACAACCACGACTCCTACACCTACAACGTCTTCCACCTGCTGGCGGGCGTCGCCGGCGAGCAGCCGATCGTGGTCGACAACGACGCCGTCTCCTGGCGGGCGCTGTCACGCTGGGACTTCGACGCGATCGTCCTCTCCCCCGGCCCCGGCAGCCCCGACCGCTGGCACGACTTCTGCGTCTGCAACGACATCCTCCGCTACAGCGAGATCCCGGTGCTCGGCATCTGCCTCGGCCACCAGGGGCTCGGGCACCTGCTCAACGGCAAGGTCAGCAGCGCGCCGGAGGTGATGCACGGCCGCCTCAGCCAGATCCACCACGAGGGCAGCGGCCTCTTCGAGGGCATTCCCCAGGGCTTCCCGGTCGTCCGCTACCACTCGCTGGCGATCACCGACATGGGCCCAGACGGCCACGTCACCGCCTGGACCGAGGACGGCGTCGTGATGGGCATCGAACATACAAGGCGACCGCTGTGGGGCGTCCAGTTCCACCCCGAGTCGGTCGAGACCGAGTACGGCGCGAAGCTGGTCGAGAACTTCTACACCCTCGCCCGCCGCCAGAAGACGCCGCGCTGGCGCGGCGCCAAACGGCCGCGTGGCGTGTCGCAGCGGACCCAGGCGCGGCGTGCGGTTGCCAGCGGCGTCGAGCTGCGGATCCGCACGCTGCCTGGCGAGCCCTCTACCGAGCTCGTCTTCGAACGCCTCTTCGGCGAGGCCGAGCACGCCTTCTGGCTCGACAGCGCCGACGCCCCCACCCGGCTCGCCCAGCGCTCCTTCCTCGGCACCAGCGCCGGCCCCGAGGGCTGCGTGCTCGAATACGACGTCGAGACCGGCCGCATCGACGCCCACCGCGCCGAGGGGACGACCAGCGAGCGCGGAACCATCTTCGACGTCCTCGACCGCGAAATCTCCAAGCACGCGATCGAGGCGCCGGTCGGGCTGCCGCCCGGCCTGCTCGGCGGCTTCGTCGGCTACCTCGGCTACGAGCTGAAGGCCGACAGCGGCTCGCCGAACGTGCACAAATCGGACGTACCCGACGCAGTGATGATGCTCGCGAACCGCCTCGTCGCCGTCGATCACGTGGGTCACCGGACGCACCTGATCGCGCTCTGCCGCGGCGACGAGGCGGGGGCCGAGCAATGGCTGGACGAGGCCGAGGCGGTCGTGCAGGAGGCACTCGGCGCCCCGACCGCCCCGACCCGTCCGGTCGTTTCCGCCGGTGAAGACCACGTCAGCTTCCACTGCGGGCGCGGCCGTCGCCAGTACCTGGCCGACATCGCCCGTTGCCAGGCGGAACTGGCCGCCGGCGAGTCGTATGAGGTCTGCCTCACCGACCAGATCTCGACCGACGCCAGTCCGGACCCGTTCGAGCTGTACCGGCACCTGCGGCGCAGCAACCCCTCCCCCTTCGCCGCCTACCTGAAGCTGGGCGAGGTGGCGGTCGTCAGCTCCTCGCCGGAGCGCTTCCTCTCGGTCGACCGCGAGCGCGTGGTCGAGGCGCGCCCGATCAAGGGCACCACCTCGCGCTCCGCCGACCCGGCCGAGGACGCCGCGCTGAAAGCGGAGCTGACCTCCGACGAAAAGACCTACGCCGAGCACCTGATGATCGTCGACCTGCTGCGCAACGACCTCGGCCGCGTCTGCGACGTCGGCAGCGTCCACGTCCCCGAGCTGATGATCGTCGAGGACTACGCGACCGTGCACCAGCTGATCTCGACGATCCAGGGCCGACTGGCCGAGGACCGCAGCGCGGTCGACTGCGTGCGCGCCTGCTTCCCCGGCGGCTCGATGACCGGCGCGCCGAAGCAGCGCACGATGGAGATCATCGACGACATCGAGGACGTCGCCCGCGGCGTCTACTCGGGCGCAATCGGCTACTTCGGCGTCGACGGCAGCATGGACCTCAACATCGTCATCCGCACGATCGTGATGCGGCCGGGGTTGACGACGATCGGCGCCGGCGGCGCGATCGTCATGCAGTCCGACCCCGAGGAGGAGTTCGACGAGATCCTGCTGAAGGCGCGGGCGCCGATGGCGGCGATCGCCAGGGTCGCCACCGGTAGCGACGACCCGGAGGCGTGGAGCGTCGAGCTGGAGCCCTCCCGGGCGGCGGTCGCGGAGGCGGCATGAGCGAGGCGGCCGGGGCCCAAACCCCGCCGATGGGCCGAATCCGGACGCATAGCGACCGCATTCGTCCCGTCGGCGGCGAGGTGGCGGTGCGGGAGGCGCGCGGGGGCGATGTTGCCGCGGCGGCGGCGGCGGTCGGGGCGCTGCTCGACGAGCTGGGCGGCGAGGGTCCGTCGGCCGCGGAGTTGGAGGCGGCGACGCGGAAGCTGATCGAGGACCCCGAGCTGGGGGCACTGCTCGTCGCCGACGCCGGCGGCGAGATCGTCGGCGTCCTGGCGGCGAGCTGGCAGCACGCCGTCCACGTGCCGGGTCGCTACGGGGTCGTCCAGGACCTCTGGGTGAGCCCCGAGTGGCGCAGCCAGGCGATCGGCCGCGACCTGCTCGAGGCGCTTGCCGCACTCGCCCGCGAGCAGGGGGTCGCGCGGCTCGAGGTCGGTCTGCCGCAGGACAGCTTCGCGGCGATCGAGGCGACCAGGGCCTTCTACCTGGCCAACGACTTTGCGCCCCTCGGACCGAGGATGCGGCGCCTGCTCTCATGACCGAGCTGTTGATGGTGGAGCAGCGGCCCGGCCGCGGCGACGCCGCGCACTGGATCGTGGAAGGCGGTCGGCGGCGCCCGGGCATGGACGACAACCGCCGCATCGCCGCCGTCCGCAGCGGCCTCGTCTGCCACGGCGGCGTCCGCCCGGAGCGGGCCGACGCCCCCGACGAGCAGCTCGAGCGAACGCTGAGCGAGCTGCACGAGGCCGACTACCTCGACACGCTGCGGGAGGTCGACTCCGACGAGCCGGTGGTGCTGCCGGAGCTGGCGGCGCCCGGGCTGGAGCCCGACATCCCCGTCTGCAGCGGCCTCGTCGCCGCCGCCCACGAGGGCGTGCGGACGGCGATCACCGCCGCGCAGCGGCTGGCCGACGGCGCCCACTTCACCTACGCGCTCTGCCGCCCACCGGGCCATCACGCCGGGCCGCAGTGGTGCGCCGGGTACTGCTACCTCAACACCGCGGCGGCGGCGGCCTGGACCCTCAGCGAGGCCGGCGTCAAGCCGATCGGCATCCTCGACCTCGACCTCCACTACCCGAACGGCACCTCGGCGATCGTCGCCTCGATGACCGAGGCGAGGCTGCACTCGCTGCACGCCTGGCCGGTGACCAACGTCGCCGATCTGACGGTGACCCCGCGCACCCCGCGCGAACACGTGGTCGAGTTCGAGGGCAGCCCCGGCGCCGCCGTCTATCTCGACGCGGTCGAGGCCTCGATCGAGGTGCTCGCCGCCAGCTCCGCGGCGCTGGTCGTCTCGCTCGGCTACGACACCGTTCGCGGCGACCCCCACGGAAGCTGGGACTTCGCGCCGCCGATCTTCGCCAAGATCGGCCGCCTGCTGGCCGCGGCGCGGCTGCCGGTCTGCGTGATCCAGGAGGGCGGCTATGCCCTCTCCAGCCTCGCCGCCTGCAGCTACGCCTTCGCCGCCGGCCTGCTCGACGGGCAACTGGAGGCGCCGGTATGAGCGAGAACGGGCTCGACCCCTACCGCCGCCGCCTCGACCGGCTCGATGACGAGATCGCGCGCCTGCTCGGCGAGCGCTTCGAGGTCTGCCGCGACATCGCCCGCTACAAGCACGCCGAGGGGATCCCGATGATGCAGCCCGAGCGGGTGGCCGAGGTGCGGGCGCGCTACCTGGCCCGCGGCGCCGAGGTCGAGCTGCCGGCCGACTTCACCGGCGAGCTCTTCGACCTGCTGATCGCCGCCACCTGCAAGGAGGAGGACGAGCTGATCGAGCAGGCGGCAAGGGGGGAATGACGATGCCGCGGGCGAGCAACGGCGCCTCCAACGGCGGCGGCGAGCCGGATCGGATCGCGGTCGGACGGCCGAGCCTGCCGCCGGGCCCGCGGATGCCGAGCACCCTGCAGGCAATCGGCTGGGCGCGGCGTCCCTACCCCTTCATGAAGCGCTGCCAGGAGCGCTACGGCGACATCTTCACGATGCGCATCCTCCACTCCGGCACCTGGGTCTTCCTCTGCGACCCGGCTGACGTCAAAAAGGTCTTCACCGCGGGCGCCGACAGCCTCGGCATGGCCCTGGCCAACCCGCTGCTGCTGCCGGTGCTGGGACCGCGCTCGGTGATGCTGCTGGAAGAGCCCGACCACATGTACCGGCGGCGGCTGATGCTGCCCCCGTTCCACGGCCAGCGGATGGAGGGCGACGGCGAGATGATGGCCGCGGTGGTCCGCGAAGAGGTGCGGCGCTGGCCGGTCGGCGAGCCGTTCGAGCTGTGGCCGCGGATGCAGGCGATCACCCAGGAGGTGATCATGCGCACCGTCTTCGGTCCCGACGAACCCGAGCGGCTGCAGCCGATTCGCACGCGCCTGACCCGGCTGACCGAGGCGCTCAACGACCCGCGCCGGCTCAGCCTGGGGGCGGCCCTCGGGCCGAAGTGGATCGCCCGCGACCGCGGCTTCCGCGAAGCGATGGCGCCGGTCGAGGACGCGGTCCTGGACGAGGTCCACCGCCGTCGCCGGGCGGGCGAGCGGGCGCGCAAAGACATCGTCTCGCTGCTGATCGACGCTCGCTACGAGGACGGCTCGCCGCTGAGCGAAAAGGACCTGCGCGACGAACTGCTGACCCTGCTGACTGACGGGCCGACCTCCTCCTCGCTCGCCTGGGCTTTCGAGCGCCTGCTCCGGCACCCGGAAAAACTGGCGCGGCTGCAGGCGGAGGTCGACGCCGGCGAGAGCGGCGAGTACATGGACGCGACGATCAAGGAGACGCTGCGGCTCTGCCCGCCGGTGCCGGTGGTGGTACGGCGCCTGCTGGCGCCGATGCAGCTGGGCGGCTACCTGCTGCCGGCGGGAACCGTCGTCGCCCCCTGCGTCTACCTGATCCACCGCAACGAGGAGATCTACCCGCACCCGCGCAGCTTCCTGCCCGAGCGCTTCCTCGAGCAGGCGCCCGGCACCTACACCTGGATTCCGTTCGGCGGCAGCACCCGCCGCTGCCTGGCGGCGAGCTACGCCGAACTGGAGATGAAGCGCGTCCTGCGCACCGTCCTCGGCGAGGTCGACCTGCGACCGGTCGAGAGCGACTCCGAGCACGCGCGACGCAGCGCCATCTCCTTCAGCCCCGACAAGCGCGGCCGCGTGGTCGCCGAACCGCGAACCCCCGCCCCCGAGCCATGGCAGCCCCAACCGATCTACTCATAGTCGGAGCCGGCGCCAAGGCCGCCGGGATCGCGACCAAGGTCAACGCGATCAACAACCTCGGCCTGGGCCCGATCTCGGTGCGGATCGTCGAGGGGACCGAGGTCGCCGCCTCCTGGAAGGGTCGCAACGGCATGACCTCCGGCGAGGAGCCGCTGGCGGTGACGCCGATCAAGGACGTCGGCTTTCCGTACCAGAGCTGGCGCGAGTTCGGCGAGGCAGGCGAGGCGATCGACGAGGCGGTGATGCAGTTCTCCTGGCAGCGCTACATGATCGCCAAGCGCCGCTACGCCCGCTGGATCGACGCCGGCTCGCCCTCGGTGCGCCACCGCGATTACGGCGAGTACCTGACCTGGGTGCTGTCGCGGGCGACCGAGGGGGTCGAGCACGTCTCCGGCCGCGTCACCGAAATCTCACTCGAGGAGAGCGGCGAGCGCTGGCTGGTCGACGTCGTCGAAAGGGAGGGCACCTCGCGATACGTCGCCGGGGCGCTGATCCTCACCGGTCCCGGGATCCACCGTTCCTTCCCCCATGAGCCGAGCATCGCCGGCCGGGTCTTTCACTGTGACAGCAAGCGCAGCGAGTTCGCGACCCTGCCCGAGGAGGGCTGCGACGTCGGCGTCGTCGGTGGTGGCGAGAGCGCGCTCAGCTGCGTGATGTTCCTGCGCGGGTTCCGGCCGCGGGCCCGCTGCACGATCTACACCCCGATGTTGCCCTTGAGCCGCGGCGAGAGCTTTCTCGAGAACCGCGTCTTCTCCAATCCCGATGTGATCGAATGGGAGTCGCTCGACCAGCAGACCCGCCGTGACTTCGTCAAGCACAGCGACCGCGGCGTCTTCGACCCACCGAGCTTGGCGGCAATCGCCTATGACGATCGCGTCAGCTTCGCCACCGGCCGGGTGAAGGACGTCGAGGCCGCGGCCGGCGGCGAGCGGGTGAGCCTGGAATACGAGTCCCCGGAAGGCACGGTTGCTCGCGAACACGACTACGTGGTGAACTGCACCGGATTCGACCTCCTCGCCCAGCTCCGCACCCTCTTCCCGGACGAGGTACGGGCGACGATCGAGGAGCGGGTGGGGAAACTGTGGGACGCGCCGGCCGGAACGGAGGTGCCGATCGGTCGCTTCCTCGAGCTGCGGGGAATGCAGCCGCGCCTTCAGATTCCCGGTCTCGCCGGCCTCAGCCAGGGTCCTGGCTTCGCCAATCTCGGTGCCCTGGGACTGCTCTCAAACCGCGTTCTGCAGCCGTTTCCACTGGGCGCAGAGGGACCGAGCGAGGATCCGTCCGCGACTCGTTCGGAAGGGCCGATTTCCCTGCATTAACGAGAGCTGGCCACATTACTTGACAAGGTTTTACTGATCGAATAGGGTCGCCACACCGTGTCGGAGAACCCCCAAAGAGGTCCGGCGCTCGGGAGGGCAGGGAGTCGTGTCGCGATTCTTCTCCTGCTTGCCGCCGGGCTCGCCCTGCTGGTGTCGTCATGCGGCGGCGACGGAGACTCATCATCTTCCTCCTCGTCTGGCGGCTACCAGCTGACCGGGACCGGCTATCCGAACGGAGACCTCTCCAACACCCGTCAGGTCGGTGGGCCGATCAACACCACCAATGTCAACGAACTGGATATCGCCTGGAACCTGCTGCTGAGGGGTGAAGGGGCCTTCGGCAGCTACGCAGCCTCGCCGGTGATAAGCAAGGGCGTCGTCTACTCGCAGGACCTGGCTTCCAACGTGCAGGCGATCAAGCAGGAAAACGGCGAAGTCATCTGGAAGAGACTGTACGAACTGCCCAGCCTCGGCCCCAACGGCGTCACCGTCGCCGACGGGCGCGTCTACGGCGCGACTCCGACCGCGGCCTTCGCGCTCGACCAGAAAACCGGCAAACAGCTGTGGTCGGTAACCCTCACCCGCAACGAAAAAGAGGGCATCAACATGGCGCCCGGCTACAACGACGGCACCGTCTACGTATCGACGACGCCGACCAACGCCGCCTCGCTCTACGCGGGCGAAGGCGTCGGCATCCTCTGGGCGCTCGACGCGAAAACCGGGAAAAAACTGTGGAAGTGGAACACCGTCCCCAACGACCTCTGGGGCGATCCGAAAGTCAACTCGGGCGGCGGGCTCTGGTACACGCCGGCCTTCGACGACAAAGGCTTCGTCTACTTCGGCGTCGGCAACCCGGCCCCGTTCCCGGGCACCCCCAAATCCCCCTACGGCGAGAGCCGGCCGGGCCCGAACCTCTACACCAACTCGATCGTCAAGCTGAACGGCAAAACGGGCAAGATGGAGTGGTACTTCCAGCTCAACCCCCACGACATCTACGACTGGGACCTGCAGGGCCCGCCGATCCTGGTCAAATCGAAAGGCAAGGAAATCGTGCTTGCCGCGGGCAAGGTGGGTTGGGTCGTCGCGCTCGACGCCGAGAGCGGCAAGCTGATCTGGAAGAAACCGGTCGGCACGCACAACGGCCACGATGAAGACGGCCTCTACGCGATGCGCGGCGAATACGACAAGATCAAAAAAGGCACGGTCTACCCGGGTGTGCTGGGCGGCGTGATCGCGCCGATGGCGACGGACGGGACCACCGTCTTCGCGCCGGTCGTCAACGGTCCCGCTGAAGCGATCTCCGGCTCGGAAACGGGCGAAGGCGGCACCGTCGCGCCGAGCGGCGAAATCGTCGCCCTCGACGTCGCCACCGGCCAGATCCAGTGGAAACACAAATTCCCGACGGCACCTGCCTACGGAGCGACGACCGTGGTCAACGACCTCGTCTTCACCACCACCTTCGACGGCAAAGTCCACGGCTTCGACACCTCCTCCGGTCGCGAAGCCTGGCAGGTGTCCCTGCCGGCCGGTTCCAACGCCGGCGTGATGGCCGAGGGCGACACCCTGATCGCCTCCGCCGGCCTCGCGGTCGCCGAAGGCCAGATCCCCCAGCTGATCGCCTACCGCCTCGGCGGCCAATAGCGCCCCGAGGGAAGCGCCGTGCTGGCCGCCGCTACCCGCTCGCGGCGAGCCAGCGGCGCTCCTTCGCCCCTCAACCAGCCATCTCCGAGCACCAAGGATTACTGAGCCAGAGTCCCATCCGGGACCAGCCACCGGTGACGAAGGGCGCTAACCGCGGCGATTCGCTCGTAGTCACGGTCGTAATGGACCATGGCTACATCAGCCTCCACGGCGGCGGCGGCGAACAACAGGTCAGCAGGCGGGACTCGGCGATGGTCGCCTCGACCGGCCAGAGCAAGCTGCGTCTCCCGTGCGTGAGACCAGAGACCAGCAGGCATCGGAATCGCCTCGAAAGCCGCGAGGCGACCGGCAACCTCTTGAGCGCGCTGCTCATTCGGAGCAAGACGAGTCAGCTCGAGGACAACCAGATCGCAGACCAGCACCAGTCCCGCCTCCACAGCAGCGTTGAACCACTCCGCGAGCCGGGGAAAGCGTCGGCCTCGAGCCCAGGTCCAAACGCCCGTATCGAAAAGAGCTGGGCGATCGAGCCGCGGAAGTTGCAGCTCGGCCAAGGAACTCAGGGGCGCTCCCGGCCGGCAGCCACTTCCTGAGGCGTGCCATCAACGTCGCGCACCACGTCGAATCCCTTGAGAACACGGCGCCGCGCAGCATCGCGCAACGCCGCATTAACAGTCTCGCTGAGCCCATTGGTGCCTAGCTCCCGACGAGCCGCATCTAGAGCACGCTTGTCTACATCAACCGTGGTGCGGGTCATGCGCATCATAGTAGCGCATCACATCTCACCTGACGCTGGTGGCGGGCTCCTTTGGGCCGGAGCTCGAACCAATCCTCTGCTAGGCAGGCGCGCGGGGTTCCGAGATACCGCTACGGGGATTCGAACCCCGGTTTCCGGACTGAGCCTGGATGCGTTGCGGCCGTTTGCGGCTGTTTGGCGATTTCCCGGTCTGACGACAAAAACGGCGAAACGACGAGTCCCCCTCGTCGTTGCGCCCGATCTCGCTCTCCTCTCTCCGCTGTAGACGTAGGCGAAGCAATAGAGGCTTATGGAGAGCTCGCCGTCGGCGCCGAGGATGTGGCGAATGATCATTGCGCCAGATCGCAGCTTCGAGCGCCGGCCTCTAGCCTTCTCCAGTGGGAAAGGCAGCATCGCCCCGTTTGGCCTCACCTCGCAGGTTCTCCTTTTCCAGCCTCCGCTGATGGCGAAGTGCGCGCATCTGGGTGTCGTCAGGCGCCCGTGCCTCCCAGCGATCTATCCAGAGGACCTGCTGTTCGGAATGCGTGCCGGGCGGAAGCCAAAGATGGGCCTGCACGACCACCCAGTTCTTGAGCGGAGGCCGCATGTAGGGCCACCAGGTGTCTTGCGTGCCGAGCGCTGAGCCGAAGTAGACGAGCGCCTTGGTGCCGCGGTGTGCGCGCTGATAGACGCGCACAACACGGCCAGCCATCGACATCTTCTCCCATTCGCTCGGGAATCTCGCCGGAATCAGCGGTTCAATGCCCTGCCAGACACCCCACGCATGCTCATCACGACGCCAGCGCCCCGCGAGAAACAGTGCTTCGATCCTCCGCAGCATCCTGAGATTGTCCCTGCAGGTGCTCGCTTTTCAAATGGCCTTTCTGTCCGCTCGCTTGAGCGCTACGAAAGCGTTGGCTCTACGACAACCCGAGCCACCGATCAATTGCTCAGACTGCGAGTTGCATGGAAACGCTTATCGGCGCACTGGTGCTAACTGAGCAGGACCAGGTTCCACGGAGACTTTTTTAGTTGGTTTCCAATCTTCTCTGTAGATAGCTCAGTTGACTCCCTGGGCAACGTATAGGCCCTCGAACTCAGCAGGTGGCAGATCGCCGAGGGATTCGTGCA